>Ga0334722_10000174_pt1 | contig 96553 bp, 74 predicted proteins | sample C3_bottom_MG_FD_207210 | JGI IMG/M metagenome (GOLD analysis project Ga0334722, IMG submission 207210) | Sediment microbial communities from Yellowstone Lake, YNP, Wyoming, USA - C3_bottom | ecosystem: Environmental > Aquatic > Freshwater > Lake > Sediment | place: USA: Wyoming | collected...
GGCCTCGTCGATCTGGCCGGCCTCGGTCAGCGCGAGGCCAAGGTTCGAGTGCGCCTCCACCGAGTTCGGGGCGTACTTCGCCGCGTCGCGGAACTCCACCAGCGCCTCGGCGGCCCGGTCCTGCCCGCGCAGCAGCAGGCCCAGCGCGTTGTGCGCCTCGCCGTGCTCGGGGCGCAACCGGATCGTCCGGGTGAGTTCGTCGACCGCCCCCTGCAGGTTCCCGGTCTCCTGATACGCGAGGCCCAGCCGGTAATGGGGCTCCGCGTGAGCCGGGTCAAGGCGCGTCGCCCTGGTCAGGACGGGGATGGCCTCGGCCGCGTTGCCGTTCTGAAGGAGCAGCGTGCCCGCGTTGAGATACGACTGGTCGGCGGCCACGCGAACCGGGATGTTCGCGACGACGGCCACGGCCGCGGCGCACGCCAGGCCGGTCAGCCAGCCGCGCTGCTGGCGCAGCCGCGTCAGGCCGCTCAATCCGGCAGCTGCGAAGAGCAGCACGACCGGAACGATGGGGTGCCGGTAGCGGGCGACGACGTAGAACGCGGCCACAGCCACGACAAGACCAACGAAGACGCCGTAGAGGACCCACAGCCGCTTCCAGTCCGCACGATGGAGCCAGGCGCCGAGCACGGCCAGCGGCAGCGCAACGCCGAAATTCAGCCACAGCAGGATCCGAAGAAGGCCCGAGTACTCGGCATAGGCCTCTATCGATTCCGTATCCGGCAGTTCGGCGGCGTTGAGCGTGTAGAACAGCTTGCGGCCCAGCAGCCCGACCCAGTCCAGTGGCTGGCTCCGGATGTAGTCGAGCGCGCGGTCGAGCCAGTAGTCCGACACCTGGCTCGGCGACAGCGGGCGCCCCGCCGCTGTTGACGCAATCCGCGTGGCGTCCTCGCGTTCGTACATCGCATCGCCGCGCTCGGGTGCGAGCGGCTCGTAGCTGCCGGAGGCCGTGGGATTGTTCCCGATGTAAAAGTTCGGCCCGAGCTGCGACGTCGAAATCAGGAACTCGCCGCCCACCCGGTAGTTGCGCAGGCCGACGGGCAGCAGGACGGCCAGCGTGGCCGCGATCACCACGGCGCCCCACGCGAGGCGGCGCCGGGCCGGCACATCGCGGAACCCGAACCACAGCCATGCGCCGATGACGAGGTAGAGGATGCGGGCGTTTTCCCGGTTCAGCGTCAGCAACGCGGCGGCGGCGCCCAGGGCCGCCAGCCAGGCCCAGTGCCGTCTCGCGGCGAACTCCGCGACCAGCGCCAGCACAGCGGTCACCAGCAGGATGTCGAGCGACGACTTCTGGATGAGGCCGTCGAAGAAGAACGCCGGCGGATACACGGCCAGCAGCAGCGCGGCGACCAGCCCCACGCGCTCCGAGAAGAACCGCCGCCCGGCCAGGCCCAGCAGGACGCAGGATGCAGCCCCGAGCACCGCCTGGACGCCGCGCACGACGTCCAGACTGTGCCCGGCCACGCTGAAGATGACGGCCATCCAGTAGGGATACAGCGGCGTCTGGTAGAACACCTCCGTCCCCATCCACTGACCGCCGGCAATCTGCTGCGCCCAGGCGTCGTACTGCCGGCTGTCGCCCATCAGGCCCGACAGCAACGGGCTGCCGGCCAGTTCGGACAGGTAGACGAGCCGCAGCACCAGCGCCAGGACCGCGACGCCCGCGAGCGGAAGCCACGCCGCCAGCGGCCGCGCGGCTGGCGGGGAGGGCACCGGGGCGGGTGCGGGTGAGAGAGCCGGACCGTGCGCGGGAGAGCGACGACGACGCGACATAGACAGCCTAGCGCCTCACCTTCCGGAGCGTGCGGACGACGCGTCCGGTCGTCCCATCCTCGAAGCGGATGATACCCCGGACCACGTAGTCGCCAGGCGGCAGGGCGCCAAGCGGGACCGGGCCGATGGCGGAGGCCTGGGTATCGCTCTTCCGGGTGAGCGCGAGCGGCACCCGCAGCAGGGCCGGGCCATCCAGCGTTGCGGCCACTTCCAGCGTCGCGTTGACCCGTTCGGTCCCCGTCACACCGTAGAGGTCGAACGAGGCGAGAGCGGAAGGCTCGCTGCCGAATTCGAGCCGCGGGCTGAATCCCGTGGCGCGCGACACGCCAAGCAGCAGCGAACTCAGCGACAGCGTGCCCACGGTCGTGAGGCGCGCGTCGATGTCAGCTTCGGCCACGCCGGGCCGGCCATCCTTGTCGAGGGCCGCCACCCGGATCCGGTACGTCCCCGGCGGCGCGGCGATGGCGCCCATGATGGGACGCGCGGCGGTGTCCTTGGCGACCCACTGCCCGACGGTGCGGCCCGCGTCATCGAGCAGGACGGCGCCCATCGAGGCAATCGAGGCTGCGGCATCGCCGGGTTCGACGATGATGCCGACACGCAGGCGCCCGCCCGGCTCGGCGACCGTCAGGCCGCCGACGCGCAGCGGCACGCCCGTATGAGCCTCGTGCGATCCAAGCAGGTCCGTCAGCAGGAAACGCGACGAGCCCGAACGCCCGGCCTTCGCCGCAAACGTGATTTCCGGCCTGACCAGCGCCGACGCCCCGCGGCGGGTGATGCGGATGGAGACGGGACGCGTCCGTCCCAGGCTTTCGCCCGGTTCGGGTTCCAGTTCGGCCGTGTAGGTCGCCTGACTCTCGCGCGCCACCCTCAGCAGCGACGAATTGCCGATGGCGTCGAGGGGCAGCCGGGTCCCTCCGACCACGCCGGCGAGGCTCTCGATGCCTTCGAGGGGGCTGTCCGAACCGGTGGTGGTGCCGGCGACGCTGGAGGTCCATGCCGTGGCCGTCATCGCGATATCCGCGGGATGCAGCACGTAGAACATGACGCGCGCGGGTCCCGCTGCGGCGGAGACGGCCCGGAAGTTGTCCACCAGCAGTTCGCAGACACCCGGTGTGCGCATCGTGGGCGCATCACGGCGCGGGCCCGCGAGCCCGGCCGTAAATACGATGACCGTGGCCGGCGACGGGCGATCGGCCTGCGTGGCCAGGAACCCGTCGAACGACTCGAGGAACCGGCGCGTCCGGCACGCCATGTCCGATCCGGTTTCGCCGCGGGAGCCCTGTCCGGCCACCGAGGTGATCGCCCGCCGGATCCGCGAGACATCAGACGTGTAGGGCACGACCACCCCGCCGAGCGGGAGCGTGACAATCAGCGCCTGATCGGCCGGCGTGAATTCCTTGAGCAGCCCTTCGACCGCATCCCGGATCGTCTGTTCGCGTCCCGGGACGAGCGACTCCTGATCGATGACAATCGCAAAGCTGCGGCCTGCGGCTACGCCGCTGTTGGTCCCGTAGGGCGACGGCACGCCGGCCGCCGATGCGGCCGCCGGGGCCGAGACGGTCCTGACGAGCGATCGCACGATGCGGGTCCGACCGTTGACCTTGACCTCGATTTCGGACGGCTGCAGATCGAGCACCGGCCCGCCGTTGCCGTCGGCGGCAATGAAGTCCACCGAGGCTGGTGTCGGCCTGGCGGCGGCCGGTGCCACCTGCGTCGCGGCTTGCGGACCCGGCGACTGCGCCAGGACAAGGGCGGCTGACGAGGCGGCCGCAGCCACCAGGGACGAAAGGACAATCAGGCGAGCGCGGCCGAAAGACGACATCGTGGTATCCCGGAAGAAAAAGAAAGCCGGTGGAGCCCGAGGGGGCTCCACCGGCCGTAAGGGTCAGGATGCCGGGCCCGTTGCCCGGCCGGTGCACTACCAGTTGATGCGGAACATCAACTGGCCGATCCGGCCGCCCGGATCGTACGTGTTGCTGGCGTCCGTGTAAGCGGACGTGACCTTGAAGATCGTCGCGCCGCTGCCCGGGTTGGCCACCGGGTAGAAGTTCGGCGTGTCGAACAGGTTGAGCACATCGACGCGGAGTTCAATGTTCACCCGGCGCCAGATGTTGATCTTCTTGATGACGGCCATGTCGAACCGGTAGGTCCACGGAGCCATCAGGACGTTCGAGCGCGAGACGCCGGGGCAGTCGCCCGGCCGCACCTGGATACACGCCGCGGAATTGGCCGGCGCAAAGTACCTGCCCGTCGGAGGCCCGAGGGAAGTCGTGGGACTCGAGTATCCGTCGAGCGTCGTCGCGCTGGTGCTGAACGCCCGGCGGGTGTTGAGGATGACGTCATCCGGCAGCATCCAGATTTCCTTGAGGCCGGTGGTCGTCGTGGAGGCCGGCTTGAAGTAGTACTTGTACATCTTCTGGACGTCCTTGATGGTCATCCCAACAAGGCGCACGTTCCCCAATTCCATCGTCATCTGCTGCATCTTGCCGACCAGCGTAAAGCTCCAGCCGCCGGCGAAGGCATCAGCGAACTTGCTCATGCCGCCGCCGATCTTCTGGCCACGCCCGATCGGAAGCGTGTAGTCGGCCTGCAGCTTGATGGAATGCCGGAGGGCATTCTCCGTCTGCGGCAGCCGGCCTCGGCCCCACGTGAAGCCGTCGAACACCGAGCCTGCGCCGTAGGCCAGCTGGTAGTTGATGCTGGCCTGGAAGCCCTTCGAGAGCCGCCGGCGCAGTTCGACCTGCAGCGCGTTGTAATCGGTAAACGCGCCGCTGTCCGTGACGTTCACCCCGCTCGCCACCGGGTTGAGCAGGAAGAAGTTCGACGGCAGCCCGGCGGCAATCGCGTTCGCCAGGTAAGCCGACGTGCCCGTCAGGGTCCCCGCCGCGCCCGTCGGGCTGGGGCTGGTAACCGTCGCGTTGCCGGCGAGTGTCGACCAGCCGCTCGCGGTGTACTTGGTCGGGTCGTTCGGATCCCCGGCGCCGTAGAGGTGCTTGAAGGCGATGGGCAGCGGAGACGTCCCGGCGCCAAAGTAGGCCACCGACCCTACGCGGCTGCCGCCCGCCGCGTTGTTGGCCGTGAGGTTGGCCATCATCAGCTTGAACTCGTCCAGGAACCCGTTGGCCTGGAGCGTGTCCATACGAACGGTGTTGTAGTTGAGCGTTGACCACTCGTTGCTGCCCTTGTTGCCCATGTACCGGATTTCAACGGCCATGTCCTTGCCGAGCGAACGGGCAAAGCCGACCATCCAGTTCTGGACCATGCCGATCTGCACGCCGGGCGCGATCAGGTAGAGACTGTCCTGACGGCCCGAGCGGATCGCGATCGGGTACGTCGCCGCCACGCCGTTCAAGGTCTGGTCACCGGTCCGGCTGGCGGGGTTCGACAGCAGGAGGGGCCAGGTGCTGGTCAGGTTGGCGGTGTTGGCCGAGCGGACGGTGTTGGTCGTCATGCCCGGGTTGCTCGGGTAGACGTTGTCGAACGTCGCCAGCCCCTGCCGGTCGTACGACACCGCGTATCCCGCGCGGAACGTGGCCTGGTCGGGGTCGCCGAACAGGAAGCGCAGGAAGCCCTTCTGCACGTTCGGCCGCCACGCGAGGCTGGCCGACGGGCCGAAGTTGTTGTAGTCCGTCTTGTAGCCGGCCTGGCCGGACATGTACTGATCGAACTGGATGGTCGGGTTCGCGCGCAGCCCCGGTGTGTTGAACGCACACCGCGTGTACTCGCCGCCGGCGCCCAGGCCGGACACGCCGCACGCGTTGTCCATAGTGACCGACGTCATGGAGCTGATCGACGGCTTGAACGGCATCTGGAGGTCATAGCGCAGACCGCCAGTCAGCGTCAGGGTCGACGACAGCTTCCACGAATCCTGGACGTACGCCGAGTACGTCGTATAGGAACCCTTCAGTTCGCGCGGAATCAGTTCCTTGTACGTGCCGTCCGGGGCGACGACCATCTGCGACTGAATGTAGGTGACGCGCCCCGTCAGCGATGCGTACAGGTAGCGGGCCTGCGTGAGGTTGGTGCTCGATGCACCCGGGAAGTTCGTCGCGCCCGTGGAGCCCGAGAACAGGGAATAGGCTGGATCGTACGTCGCGTCCATGCCGAGATAGGCGTAGGGCACCATCTGCTCGCCGCCCGAGGTGACCTTGTTCCACATCCACGACGCGCCGGCCGTCACGGTGTGCTTCTTGATCTGCCAGGTGATGGTTTCGTCGATCGAGTACGACGGAGCCGAGCGCCAGCTCGGGCTGTTGGACGTGTACCAGTCGCTCGTGCTGCCCGGGGTGACGATGGCCAGCCCGTTCTGGTCGGCAAACGTGTCAACCGAATTGCCCGTCTTCGTCGAGAGGATATTGCCGGCGCTGTCTCGCGTCGGGTATCCGAAGAACGAGCCCTTCATGTAGGCCGTCATGCCGCCGCGCAGTTCGTTCGTGAGGTTCTTCCCCAGGACCGACCGCAACGACAGCGACGCCAGCGGACGGGTCGATTCGAAGTCGCGGTGATTCGGCGAACCCGGGAATCTCGGGTCGGCCGTGTTGAGGTAGTCCGGCGTGCGCTGGGCCTTGATGATCGAATAGGACCCGCTCAACCGGTGCTTGTTCGTGATGTTCCAGTCAACGCGGAACGTCGGCTGCCGCTCGTTCAACTGCGACGGGCTGTTCCAGACGTAGCTGTCGTACAGCGGGTCGTTGGTCGTGGAGAGCTTGCCGCCCGAACCGAAGGAGGCGATGGCCGCCTGTTCCTTCAGGAAGATGCCGGGGTTGGTCGCGTCGCCCACCATCGTGGGGTCCTTCGCGTAGATCTGCCCGGCCGCCTGTGCGATGGCCAGCACGTTCTTCGCGCAGACGCCTGACGGGTCGCTGGTGCACTGGTAGCGGAACCAGCCGTCCAGGGCGCTCTGTCCGGGTGTTAAGGTGCTGTACAGGGTGCGCGTCCGCGGGAAGGTGAACGGGATCACGATCTTCTCGAAGTGCGCGAAGAAGAACAGCTTGTCCTTGCCGTTGAAGACGCCCGGAATGACCACCGGGCCGCCGAGGCGTCCGCCCCACTGGTTCAGCTTGACGTTGTTCTTCCCGACGCCGTTGACGCGGTTCCAGTAGTAATTGGTGTTCAGCCGCGGGTCACGGTAGTACTCGTACGCGCTGCCCGTCAGGCGGTTGCTGCCCGACCGGGTCTGGAACGCCATGGTGACGGCGCCGGCGCCGGCCGCGGCCGTGCCCGTGCCGCCGGCGGCCAGGTTGACGGAGACGGCTTCGACCGCGTCCTGCCGCGGCGTGACCTGCGCGAAGAAGCTGTCCGAGTTGCGCAGGTAGTTGTCGTTGTTGCTGACGCCGTCGAGCGTCATGCTGACGAACGACTCGGGGATACCGAGAATCGTGGAGTCGCGGTTCGTGCCGCCGGTGTTGATGCCGGGCAGGAACGTGACCGCGTTCAACGCATTACGCGTCGGGGTCGGCATGCGGGTCAACTGGTCGGAGTTCAGCGTCGCGGTGACCGCGGCGGTTTCCGTGTTGATCAGTTCCGCGCTGCTCATGACCGTAACCGTCTCGGTCAGGGCGCCGACTTCGAGCGTGAGACTCGCCGTCATCGGCTGGCCAACCGACACCTTCAGGCTCTTGACCACAGCGGTCTTGAAGCCGGTGAGCGATGCCGTGATGGTATAGGACCCGGCCTGCAGCGAGGTCACGCGGTAGGTGCCGTCGGCACCCGTGACTGCCTCCCGGGTTGTCCCGAGCGCATCGTCTTTGACTACCACGGTGACGCCAGGAATGACGCCTCCGTCGGAGTCGCGTACGACACCCGCGATGGATGCCGTAGCCTGCGCGTATGCCGTGGCCGCGACCAGCGCGACCATCAGCAACGCGACACACCAAATCAAACCCGAACGACGCGACATAGTTCCTCCCCCTCCCATGGACGGGCGGAATTGCACGAGTTCGCACGCGGCGGGAAAGTCCCGCCGCCGCCTAGGGGCCACAATAGCCTGGCGACACGGGGCAGCATACGCAAGTGTCACGATAGCGTCAACCCTGAAATCGCGAGAAAGTCAACGTTGACTGATTTAGTCGGAATTCAAAAGAGCCCTTGATACGGTTGACGAAATCTGCAATTGCCAGGGCACCGCGGACGTGCCGGGATCGCCAGGCTCCAGCCTGGCTGACATGCGTTACGGCGGGTGTGCCGGGAACGCCAGGCTCCAGCCTGGCTAACATGCGTCACGGCGGATGTACCGGGATCGCCAGGCTCCAGCCTGGCTCGCGGGAATGCTGTTGAGGCCGTGGCACAGCGCTTTAGCCCTGTGTGACAAGCGGCTCCGCGGACAGGCTCCTTCGCAAACCGCTCGGCACGCCGGACACGCGCGTCGCCCCGCCTTGACGGGGTTCCGCCCCGGGCGTAGCATCCTGCCACTTGTCCCTGCCGATTCCCGCCCGGACGGCCGATGCGTGTGCGGCCGGCCGAGGCACCTGTCGAGGTTGGCCATGATCCGCAAAACGTCGTTCGTCGCCGTTGCCCTCGCCCTCGTCGTCATCCTGCTGTCGGCCGCGCTGGCGCAGGCCGCGCCCGTCCGTCTGGCCCGCCACCCGGACTATCGCGCGGGCAAGATCGCGTTCAGCTACCTCGGCGACATCTGGGTCGCCGGCGAGGACGGATCCGCCGCCGTGCGCGTGACGGATCACACCGGCCGCGACGTGTATCCGAAGTTCTCGCCGGATGGGAAGTGGATCGCGTTCTCGTCCAATCGCCACGGCGACTACGACGTCTTCGTCGTGCCCGCGTCGGGAGGTGCCGCCCGGCGGCTGACGTACCACACCGGCAACGACGAGGTCGTGGGCTGGTCGCGGGACTCGCAGTTCATCGTCTTCCGCGCGACACGCGGCGACGGCGCGTTCCCGAGCACGGCCACGCTCTACGACGTGCCGGTCGCGGGCGGCCCCGAGCGGGCGCTGCCGGTGGACTGGGGCTTCTGGGGGACGTACTCGCCGGATGGCAAGTCGTTCGTGTTCAACCGGCACCCCAGCACGTGGTCGCGGCAGCATCAGCGGGGCAGCGCGACCGCGGATCTCTGGATTGGCGATCTGGCGCAGAAGACGTACCGCAAGCTGCTGGGCGACGAGCGGTACAACCGGTACTGGCCAATGTGGGGCGCGAACAACGAGATCTACTTCGTCGCGGATCCGCTGCCGAACGACAAGACGGTCAAACCCGGCGCGCCCGAAGTCCGGAAGAGCGTCAACAACATCTACAAGATCAGCGCGGCCGGCGCGCCGCAGCCGACGCAGGTGACGAAGCACACGTCCGGCAGCCTGTTCTGGCCGTCAATGTCGAGCGACGGCAAGGTCATCGTCTACGAGGAGAACTTCGGCATCTGGAAGCTCGACGTGGCCACCGGCCGCACGAGCGAGATCAAGATCGACATCGTCACCGACGACAAGGAGAACCAGCTCGACGTCGAGACGATCGAGAATGAGCTCGACGCGTTCGACTTGTCGCCTTCCGGCCGCCGCGCGGTGATTTCGACCCGCGGCCAGATCCTGACGATTGCCACGGACCGGGGCGACATCTCGCGCGTGGCGCCCGACGCGATGGCGTCGCGCAGCCAGTCGCCGCGATGGTCGGCCGACGGCAAGTACATCGCGTTCGTGTCCGACCGAACGGGCCGAGACGAGATCTGGATCTGCGGTGAGGACGGCAAAGGCCTGAAGCCGATTACGTCGCTCGACAACGAGAAGGGCGCGCTCGTGTGGACGCCGGACTCGAAGCTGCTGCTCTACACGGCTGCCGACAAGAAGCTGTACGCCTACGCGGTGGCCGACGGCAAGACGAGCGTGGTCACGTCGAGCGACGTCGGCCGCATCGGCGCGGTGGCGGTGTCGCCCGACAGCAAGTGGGTGACGTTCTCGAAGCAGGACCGCACGATGCGGTCACACATCTATATTGCGCCCATCACGGGCGGCGACGAGCGGCACATCTCCGACGACAGCCTGCTCTACGCCGAGAACAACGCGGTGTGGACGGCCGACGGCAAGTACATCGTCTTCACGTCCACGGCCGGCGTCAGTACAGGCGTGGCGTCGACTGGCGCACGGTTCGCGACGACGTCACAGATGTGGGCCGTGGCGCTACGGGATCAGGAGAAGAACCCCCTGAATCGCGACATCGACAACGAAGCCCAGGCGCTTGCCGCTGACGCGGCTGCCCGGGCGGCGGGACGGCCGGCAGGCGGCGCGGGGCAGGGCCCTTCGGCAAGCTCAGGGCAAGCGGGAGCCGTCGAGGTGAAGTTCGACTGGGATGGCCTCGCGCGCCGTGCGCGGCGGCTCAACGCGCCGGGCGACACGTTTGGCAGCCTGACGCCGACGCCCGACGGCCATTCGGTGGCGTTTACGTCCTCGACGGCGCCGACGCCCGGTGCTGCCGGTGGGGACGCGGCAGCGGGCGGGCCGGCGATCTACATCCTCAACGTGGAGACCGACCAGGCGACGCGAGTGCCGCAGCCGGCGGCGGAGCCCGGGGGCGGGCGCGGCAGGGGTGCCGGCGGTGGCGGGGGCAGCGGAGGCGGCGGCATTGTCTTCGCCCGCGACGGCCGCACGATCTACTTCCGGTCGGGCCGCGGACTGTACGCCGCGCCGGTGGCCGGCGGAACGGGAGGCCCAGCGGCGGCCCCGGCCGCCGGGGGAGGCGGCCGCGGCGCAGCGTCGGGTGCCGCAGGGGCGACCCCGGCCGCAGGCGGCGCTTCCGCCCGCCAGGTGACCTTTGGCGCCAGCATCGAGGTGGACCACAAGGCCCTGCGCCGCCAGGTGTTCAACGAGGGCTGGCGGATCATGAAGAACCGGTTCTACGACGCGAAGATGCACGGCGTCGACTGGAACGCGGCGAAGCTCCGGTACGAGCCGCTGCTCGAGTACCTCGTTGACGAGGAAGAACTGCACGCCGTCATGATGATGATGATCGGCGAGCTCAACGCATCGCATACCGGCGTCAGCGGCGGCCCGGTGGCCACCGACCGGTCGCCGGCACAGACCAGGCATCCGGGCTTCGACCTGGTTGCCGACCCGTCGGGCTTCTACCGCGTCGGCCAGATCTACAAGACCGGGCCCGCCGATCACGAGTACCTGAAGATCAAGAAGGGCGACTACATCATCGCCATCGACGACCACGAGTTGAAGACGTCCGAGGGATTCTGGCGGTACTTCACCATCTCCGCGGGCCGCAAGTTCCACTTTCTCGTCAACACCAAGCCGGCGCGCGACGGCGCGTGGGAGGTGACGATCGAACCGATCGCGGCGGGCGCGTTCGGCAATCTCCAGTACGCGAAGTGGGTGGACGATCGCCGCGAGATGGTCAGCCGGCTGAGCAACGGCGAGATCGGCTACCTGCACATCCGGGCCATGGACGCCCCCTCGCTCCGGCAGTTCGAACTCGATCTGGCGGCCAACCGCACGAAGAAGGCGCTCGTCATCGACCAGCGCTTCAACGGCGGCGGCGGCATCGACCAGGAACTGCTCGGCATCCTCGCCGGCCGCAAGTACCAGTTCTCCGTCGGGCGCGACTCCGACCTGCAGGTGTGGCGTCCGCAGAACTTCTACGGCCCGATGGTGGTGATGCAGAACGAACGATCGGCGTCGGACGCCGAGATGTTCCCGCAGGGATTCAAGGATCTCGGACTGGGCAAGACCATCGGCCTGCCGACGATGGGTGCCGTCATCGCGACGGGGTCGTACACGCTGCTCGACGGATCGAGCATCCGCACGCCAGGCAGCGGCGTCTGGACGGCGAAGGGCGAGAACATGGAGAACTTCGGCGTCCAGCCGGACGTCTGGATCGACAACACCCCGCCGGACTTCGCGGTCGGCCGGGACATGCAAATCGAGAAGGCCGTGGAGGTCCTGAAGGCGGAACTGGCTGCGGGGAAGAAGTAGCCGTCATGGCCACATCGATCGCCGCCACCGCCGTCCTCTGCTCGGGCGGGCTCGACTCCGTCGTCCTGCTCGCCCGCGAGGCGCGTGACGGGGAGGTGCAGCCGCTCTACATCCGGGCCGGTCTCGCCTGGGAGGCGGACGAGCGCGCCGCGCTGTGGCGCGTGCTCGACACGCCGGCGTTCAGCGGGCGCGTCCGGCCGCTCGTCGCGCTCGACGTCACGGTGAGGGACGTGTACCCCTCGTCGCACTGGGCCATCCGCGGCACGCCGCCCGCCTACGACACGCCGGACGAGGACGTATATCTCACCGGCCGGAACATCGTGCTGCTGTCGAAGGCCGGCGTCTTCTGTGCGACGCGCGGCCTGCATCGCATCGTGATCGGGCCGCTGGCGGAGAATCCGTTTCCCGACGCGACACCGGAGTTCTTCCGAGCGATGGCGCGCGCGCTGTCGCTCGGCCTCGATCACCCGATCGAGATTGCCGCGCCGTTCGCGGACATGCGCAAGGCTGACGTGATCCGGATGGGCGCCGAACTGGGCGTCCGGATGGAACTGTCGCTGTCGTGCATGAGCCCGCAGGCCGGGCGGCACTGCGGGCTGTGCAGCAAGTGCCGCGAGCGCCGTGACGCATTCGCGGAAGCGGGGGTGACGGACCAGACCGTCTACGCGGCTCCGTCACCCCGGCCCTCTACTTCTTCTCCGGCATGAGGACGACCTTCACGTAGTTCTTCGTGTCGAGGTACGTGCCCGCGGCCTGCCTGATGAACGCCGCGTCGATCTTCCGGTAGTAGTCGGGCAGTTTCGCGATGGCGGCCGGGTCGTCGCCGTCGGCGTACCGGGCGGCCATCTGGCCGACCAGCCAGGGGTTGAGTTTCGTGTTGGTTTCGAAGTCCCGCAGCATGAGCTCCCGCGCGTCGGTGACGTGCTTGTCGGACGGTCCGGCCGTCTTCAGGCCGTCGATTTCCCGGAACATCGCCTTCACCAGTTCATCCACGCGCGCCGGCGCGCACGTGAAGGTAACCGAAATCGTGTACTCCGACGCCGGCACCCGGGCGTAGTTGTTCGTGACCGAGACGCCGTACGTGCCGCTCAGGTCCTCGCGCAGCGTTTCGCGCAGCCGGTTCTCCAGCACACTGGTCAGCGACCTGACCGCCACGCGGCTGGACTGGTCGTAGGCGAACGGCCCGCTGAAGACGAGGGCCACATGGCTCTTCTGCTCGGCGCCCTTCTCGACGGTCTTCTCGATGACGCCTTTCGGCAGGCGCATGCCGGTGTCCTTCCACGTCTCGTGACGGCCCGCGGACGGGAGACTGCCCAGGTAGCGTTCCACCAGCGGCTTCATCGTGGCGAGGTCGAAACTGCCGACGAAGACAAACGTGAAGCCGGCGGCGTCGGCGAGCCGGTCCTTGTAGAACGCCACCGACGCATCGAGGTTCAATTCATCGACCAGCGCCGGGCTGATCGACCGGCCCCGGAAGTGGCCCTGGGTCAGGATCTGGTTGAGCGCTTCGGTAAACGGGTACTCCGGCGCGTTGCGCTGGTTCGCCAGGATCGTCTTCAGCTGTGTCGTCAGCACGCCGAACATCATCGGGTCCTTCCGCGGTTGTGTGAACCGCAGGTGGACCAGCTGGAACAAGGTCTCGAGGTCCTTGCGCGACCCGGTCCCCGACACCTGCGTGGCGATATCCGAGAAGCCGACGTTAACCGAGGCCACCTTGTCCGCCAGCGCCTTCCGCAGGTCCTGCATGCTGAACCGGCCGGCGCCCCCGAGGTTGAGGACCTGGCCGGCCATCACGGCGGAGACATAGTCCTTGTCCGAGGCCAGCGACGCGCCGCCGGGGCTGATGGCGCTGAAGACGATCTCGTCCTGCTTGAAGTCCGTGGGCTTGAGCGCCACTTTCGCGCCGTTCGACAGCTCCCACACCGTCATGCCGAAGGCCTCGTTCTTCGTCTCTTTGAGGACGCTGCCGGCTTTCGGCAACGGGTCGAGGAGCGGGTTCGAGTCCGTCTTGTCCACGTACGCCGTCAGCTCCCGGGTCGTGGCCGTCTTGAGCACGCCAGCCAGTGCCGCGGCGTCGGGCAGGACGAGGCCCTCCTTCTGCGGGCCGGCGGCGATGACGATCCGGTTCGATTCGCCCAACCAGAGGGCCGCCAGCTTGTTGACCTCGGCGAGCGTGATCTCCGGCAGGAACCGCTGATGGAGCGCCTGTTCGTACTCGATCCCGGGGATGGGCTCGCCCTGCAGCACGTGGCGGAGGTACTCGGCGACGATGGACGCCGACTGCCGCTTGTCCTTTTCGGCCACCTGCTGTTCGACCAGCCGGAGCAGCGTGCGCTTCTGCCGATCGAACTCCGTGGCGGTAAAGCCGAACCGCGCCACGCGCTGCGCCTCGCCGACGAGCGCATCGAGGCCGCGTTCGACGCCGGTCTCCTTGACCGTGGCGCCGAGCGTGGCCGCGTCCTTCGTGCGGACGAAGAACGGCCCGATGCCCGCCCCGCCGCCCACCAGCGGCGCATCGGGCTTTTGCGCGAGCTCGGCGAGCCGCTGGTTGAACATCGTGGTGAACAGGTTGGTGACGATGTCCTGGCGGTACCCGCCGACGGTGCTGTGATCCCGCGCCGGCACCTTGTTCATGACGGCCACCGACGTGCCCGTCAGCTCCTGGTCGGTTTCAATCGAGAACAGCGTGCCCGGCGTGTCGGGCACGTCGTAGGCGGCGCGCGGGCGCGGCGACTTCGGGCCGCGCAGCCCGGAGAAGTGCTGCGCGATCATCGCCTGCACGGCCGCCTGATCGAAATCGCCGACGGCGATCACGGTCATCAGGTCCGGCCGGTACCAGTCGGTGTAGAAGCGCTTCAACGTCTCGGGTTTGAACGTGCGGATGATCTCGGGCTTGCCGATGGGATCCCGCTCCGCGTACCGCGAACCCTTCAGCGCCACCGGAAGCTGCTTCTCGCGCAGGCGGGCAGACGCGCCCCGGTAGGTCCGCCACTCCTCGATGATGACGCCCCGTTCCTTGTCGATTTCAACCGGGTCGAACGACACGTTGTGGGCCCAGTCCTCCAGGATGAGGAACGCCTTCTCGAGCAGGCCGGGCGTGTCGGTCGGGATCTGCAACTGGTAGATCGTCTCGTCGGCGCCGGTGCCGGCGTTGATGCTGGGGCCGAACTTCATCCCGGTGGACTGCAGGAAGTCGATCAGCTGCTGCTTCGGGAAGTGCGCCGTGCCGTTGAACGCCATGTGCTCCACGAAGTGCGCCAGCCCCTGCTGGTCGTTGTCCTCGAGGACCGACCCCGCCTTGACGACGAGCCGGAGTTCCACGCGGGCGGCCGGCACCTTGTTGGTCTGGATGATGTACGCGAGGCCGTTCGGGTAGGTCCCGGTCACGACCTTCGGATCGATCGGGAGCGGCTGCGCCAGCGGGGCCGTCGCGGCCGGCGGCGCCTGGGCGGCCGGCACCCCCGACTTGGCTGCGACTGGCGTCTGGCCCGCCAGCGGCGGACAGGTCAAAGCGAGGACGAGGAGGACGGAACCGAGCCACCAGGTCTGCCGGCGCTGCATCATGGGCGTGTCCTTTCGATGACGGCTCCGGTAAGATACCAGATTCATAGCCCCCTCCCGCGCCTTCCGGTCGCGCCCGGTCCCAGGCCTGTGGCACCGCCGGACGGCACTGACAGAATCGAGGCGCCCCGTGGCCAGCCACGAAGACCAGTCCATGCACGAGTCGTTGCTCGGAGAGATCCTGCGGGCGACGGCCGACGGCATTCTCGCGGTCGACCGCGAGAACAAGGTCCTCTTCACCAACGAGTCCTTTTCGGTCCTGTGGGGCATCCCGCCGGCGCTCCTGGCCAGGCGCGATGACGAGGCGCTGCTGGCGTTTGCGCTGGACCAACTGATCGACCCGCAGGGCTTCGTCGCGAAAGTCCGGGAGCTCTACGCGTCGACCGAGGAGAGTTTCGACACGCTGCAGTTCAAGGACGGCCGCGTGGTGGAACGCGTGTCGCGCCCCCTGATGTGGGGCGGGGTATTGCGGGGCAGGATCTGGTCGTTCCGCGACGTCACGATGCGCCGCCGGGCCGAGGACGCGCTCCGCGAGAGCGAGGAGCGCTGGCGCTCCATCGTGGACTGCGAGCCCGAGTGCGTGAAGCTGCTGGACCGCGAAGGGCGCGTGGTCGAGATGAACCCGGCCGGGCTCGCCATGGTGCAGGCGACGCTGGACCAGGTTCGCGGCAATCCCGCCGTTGGACTGGTGGCGGAGTCCGATCGGGCGGCCTTTACCGACATGGTGGCGGCGGTGTTCCGGGGCGAGAGCCGGCACCTGGTGTTCGACATGATCGGGCTGGCGGGCCGGCGCCTGACCCTCGAGTCCACGAGCGTGCCGCTGCGGGATTCCGGATCCCCCGGAGGCGTCAAGGCCATGCTGGGCGTCACGCGGGACATCACCGAGAGCCGGCGATCGGAAGAAGCCCTGCGCGCCAGCGAGGGACGGTTCAGGGGCATCGCCGAGCATATCGCCGACAGCATCATCGAGGCCGATCGCTCGGGACGGATCACTTACATCAACCGGCTCCAGCCCGGCTTGACCATCGAGCAAGTCCTGTCCGCGACCGTGTTCGACTTCGTGCCTGTCGAGCAGCGTCCGATCGTCGGGCGGGCCCTCGAGGCTGTCTTCGATCGGGCGGAGACCAGCCGGTACGAATCGGAGGGCCCCGGGCCCAACGGCGAATCGAGAACATACGAGGTCAGTGTGTCGCCGTCCTTCGCCGGCGATCGCATCATCTCGGCTGTATTCCTGGCCCGAGACATCACCGATCGCAAGCGGACCGAGGCGGAGAATGTGCGGCTGCAGGCCGAGACGCTGCAGCTCCAGAAGACCGAGAGCCTCAGCCGCATGGCCGGCGCGATCGCGCACCATTTCAACAACCGGTTGCAGGTGGTGACGCAGAGCCTGGAGCTGGCGCAGGCCGAACTGGCCGGCGGCGCGGCGCCATCGGCTGACTGGCTGGGGGACGCGATGCGCGCGGCGCGAGGGGCGTCCGAGGTCAGCGGCCTGATGCTGACGTACCTCGGGCAGATCCAGGCCGCGAAGGAGCGGCTGGACCTGTCGGCCGTCTGCCGCCAGAGCCTGCCCATGTTCTATGCCGCGCTGCCGAGAGGCGTGGCGCTCGAAACGGACCTGCCGTTTCCCGGCCCGGCCGTCAACGGCAGCGCCAGCCAGATCCAGCAGGTGCTGACCAACCTCGTCACCAACGCCTGGGAAGCCCTGCAGAGCCCCAACGGCACGGTGCGCCTGAGGGTCAGGAGTGCGGGGGCGCGGGAGATTCCGGCGCGGCACCGCTTCCCGCTCGACTGGCAGCCCCGCCGCGAGACGTACGCCTGTCTCGAGGTGGCCGACACCGGCTGCGGCATTGCCCTGGAGAATCTCGGCGACCTGTTCGATCCCTACTACTCGACGAAGTTCGTCGGCCGCGGCCTCGGACTGTCGGTGGTGCTCGGCATCGTGCGGTCGCATGACGGCGTCATCACGGTGGAAAGCGAACCGGGCAGCGGCAGCGTCTTTGGCGTTTACCTGCCGCTCGAGACGCTGGACGTCCGTCGGACAACGGACGCGTCCGCCGACGCGCCGGCCGACCAGAAGGGCGGCACGGTGCTGCTCGTCGAAGACGAGGAAATGGTCCGCAAGATCGCGGCGGCGATGCTGCGGAAGCTCGGGTACACCGTGCTGGCCGCCGCCGACGGCGTCGACGCCGTCGACCTGTTCAGGCAGCACGCGGGCAGCGTCCGGTTCGTCCTGTGCGATCTGACGATGCCGAGGATGGACGGCTGGGAGACGCTGGGGGCGCTGCGAGCCATCTCGCCGGGCCTCCCCGTGATCCTGGTGAGCGGCTTCAACGTGGAGCAGGTCATGGGGGGCCGGCACACCGAACGCCCGCAGGCGTGCCTCACCAAGCCGTACGGCCGCGAGCAGCTGCAGGCGGCGATTCGCGAGGCCCTGGGCGCCGCGGGCCGCCTCGACTGACCGGCTACGCCACGCCGCCGCTGTACTCGGGCAGGAGAAACTCCACCGTCGTTCCCGCTCCGAGTTCGCTCGACACCGACACGCACCCGCCGTGCTGGTTGACCAGGACGTAGACCGACGCGAGCCCGAGGCCTCGCGCCCGCGGCTTGGGCTTGGTCGTAAAGAACGGTTCGAAGAGGTGCGCCATCACGTCCCCGGGGATGCCCGTGCCGGTGTCGGCGACGACGACCTTGCCGTAGCGGCCGGGCCTGACGGCCAGCGCGATCGCCGACTGTGCGTCGAGATAGACCCACGACGCGGAGATCTTCGCCCGCCCGCCGGCCGTCATGGCTTCGCCCGCGTTCGTCACCAGCTGGACCATGATCTCGCGCAGGGCCGAGGCCGACATGGCCACCATCCCGTCGTCTGCCGCGATCGTGGCGTCGAGCGCCGCGGGCGGCGGCATCAGCCCGCGCAGGTCAGGCACCATGTCGCGAATCGTCCGGGTGAGGTTCGCCGACAGCGCGTGAAACGGCTGGCCGCGGCTGATCACGAGGAGCCGCTTCGTAAACGCCGTTGTCCGGCGGACCACCTCGTGGGCCCGGCGGAGATTCTCGGCCGCCGGATCGTCCGTGCCAATCGAGTCGAGCGTCAGGTCGACATACCCGCCGATGGCGTTGAGCAGGTTCAGGTACTCGTGGGTCACCGTGCTCGACAGGCGCGCGAGGGCCTCCATCTTCTTGGCCTCGCGCAACCGGAACTCGAGCGCGCGCCGCGCGCGTTCGGACGTTACCCGCTGCCGTTCGAGCGTGCGATAGGTGACCATGCCGACGCCGCCAACGGTCACCATGGCGGCCAGCGCGACGATGTGCTGAAACAGCGTGGGCGGGGCCGACATGTCGCCCGCGTGCAGGGCGACGTGGAGCACGGGAAACCCTGCCGCGCAGGCGACCAGCAGCGCCGCCGTCTGGGCGGGCGCCCGATCCCGGACGATCTCGGCCCGGTTCGGGACGAAGCGGGCCCCTCGCCAGTCGAGGTGCCGGGCGCGGATGGCTGCCACGAGCGCGAGCGGGGCTGACGCCCACAGCAGATCGCGCATGGTGCCGGGAGCGCGTTCGACGGCGCCCATCACGCCGAGCGCGGTGATCTCGTCGGTTGCCATCCGGACGAGCAGCGCCGCCGCCAGCGCGCCGTACAGCGTGCGCCAGCGCGGCGACTCGCACGCCGCTGCCAGCGCCGCGAACCGCGCGGCGGCAATCGCGTCCATCACGAGGCAGAACAGCGCCAACGACAGCGTGGCGTTGCCCGCGTCCGGCGGGAGGCCGGCCGGCGCGGCCACGAAGTACACGAACCATCCGGTCGCCGCCAGCAGCACGCCGGCCGTGCGCAAGTGCCAGCCGGTGCTGGATTGGACCTGCGCCCTCGGCATGTGGGGCAGCAGTTCGGCGGCAGCCAGGACGGCGCCGTAGAACAACAGATGGCCGGTGCCCTCCAGCACGTCATGGATCGGGCTGGGCCCGGCGACCGGGAAGATCGTCACGCCCGCGACGGTCAGCAGCCAGCACCCCGCGGCGGCGCCGATGGTGATCCAGAACGGCCGCTCTCCGGAATCGTCGAGACGGTTCAGGCGATGGAACGCCGCCGCGACGACGACGGCCAGGAACGGAATCTGGAAGCGCGACGACCCGAACGCCGCGAGGCCGGCCGGGTCGAGCAGCGGGACCAGGTAGACCGCGGCCTCGACCGCCAGCGTCCACGCCGCCAGTTGCACGACGTGATCGCGCAGCAGGGATGGAACGCTCGATGGGCTCGCGGCTGACGCCGCCGGTTGGATGGTCATGCGATCAACTGTCAAGAGGCGTCCCGGGAACGATGCGCGACGATTCGGGCCAGCCGTGCAAGAATACGGCCGTGGCGCGCTATCTCGCAAGGCGTTTGCTGTTTGCCGTGCTGCTGGTGGCCGTCGTGTCATCGGCGGCCCTGGTCCTGACCCGCCTGGCGCCGGGCGACATCACGGCCGAACAAGTCGGCACGGGCGCGAGCGCCAGAGCGCTGCAGGCTGAGCGCCTCAGGCTCGGGCTCGACCGGCCGCTGGCGACGCAGTACGCCGACTGGGCCGCGCGGGCGCTGCGCCTCGACTTCGGCACGTCATTGATGTACGGCCGGCCGGTTGCGGGACTCGTGGCCGAACGTGCGCGCAACACCGCCGTGCTCGCGCTGGTCGCGCTGGCCGCCGCCACGCTCGTCGGCCTGCCGCTCGGCGTCATTGCCGGCAGCCGCCGGGGCCTGACGTCCGCGCTGATCCGATCCGCCTCGGTGCTGGCGCTGTCGCTGCCGTCGCTGGTCAGCGCGCTCCTGCTGGTCTGGCTCGCGGCCCGCACCGGATGGCTGCCGACCGGGGGCATGTCGGCGATCGAGCCCGCCTCGGCCGGCGGGTGGCCGGCGTGGCAGGACCTGGCGAGGCACCTGGTCGTGCCGGTCGTGGCGTTGGCGCTGCCGCTGGCTGCGACGATTGAGCGCCTCCAGGCGCAGGCGGTGGCCGAGACGATGCGCGAGCCGTTCGTGTCCGCCGCCCTCGCGCGCGGTGTGCCCGCGCGCCGCGTCCTCTGGCGCGGCGTGTTGAAACCCGCGATCCGGCCCGTGGCCGCCATCTACGGCTTGATCTTCGGCAGCCTGCTCAGCGGATCCTTCGTCGTCGAAATCGTCACGTCGTGGCCGGGCCTCGGGCGCCTGATGTTCGACGCGCTCCGATCGCGCGACCTGTACCTCGTGGCCGGGTGCGCTGCGGCCGGCGGTGTGTTCCTGGCGTTCGGCGGACTGCTCTCCGACATCGCGCTCGCGGCCGTCGATCCGCGGCTGCGTGGCCGCGTGGGAGGCGGCTCGTGAGGCGCGCCGGCTGGGCGTTGCTCGTGGCGGTGGGGATCGCCGCGCTCGGTGCGCCCGTGCTGACGCCGCACAGCCCGTCCGAGCGATTCGACGCCGGCGTCTACGCGCCGCCCATGCCGGTCCGCGTGGTCGATGCCGACGGCCGGTGGCGGGCGCCGTTCGTCTACCCGGTGCGCCTCGTCAATCGGCTCGAACGGCGCTACGAGGAAGACCGCTCGCAGCGGATGCCGCTGGTCTGGCTGTCGGGCGGCACGCTGGCCGGCGTGGCCGGCGACGCGCCGTCGCCGTGGCTGCCGCTCGGCGGTGACGGCTTCGGGCGCGACGTCTTCGCCCGGCTGGTGTACGGCGCGCGGCTGTCGCTCTCCGTCGCGCTGCTCGCGACACTCGGCGCGCTGCTGGCGGGCACGCTCGTCGGCGGCCTTGCGGGCGCGGGCGGCGGCGTGGTCGATGACCTCCTGATGCGGTTCTCCGACTTCATCCTCGTGCTGCCGGCCATGTACGTCGTCCTGGCTCTGCGGGCCGCGATGCCGCTCGTGCTGACAACGCCCGCCGTGTTCGTGCTGGTCACCGGGCTGATGGCCGCCGTCGGCTGGCCGCTCGTGGCCCGCGGCGTGCGGGCCATCGTCGCCGCCGAGCGGGAGCGCGACTACGCGCAGGCGGCGCTGTCGCTCGGGATGGGCCGGACGCGCCTCCTCGTCCGCCACCTCCTGCCGGCGGCGCGCGGGTTCCTCGCGACGCAGGCGACGCTGCTGCTGCCCGGCTTCATCCTGGCCGAGGCCACGCTGTCGTACGTCGGACTGGGCTTTCCGGATCCCACGGCCAGCTGGGGTACGATGCTGCAGGAAGCCGCCAATGTCGCCGCGATTGCCGACGCGCCGTGGACGCTGGCGCCCGCGATCGCGATCTTCGCCGTCGTGCTGGCCGTCAACCTCATCGTGCAGGCGCCGGCCATCCAGTCGTTGTCCGGGCGGAGCACGCCGCCGGGCGGCACGGCGGTCTAGCAGGGTGATCCGAATGCTGTCCCCCGTCCGCCGCGAACCGCTCGCCGTCCTGGCGCTCGCGCTGCTGGCGTCGGCCACCGCAAGCGCCGCACCACAGGGTTCGCCCGTTCGCGATCAGGCGCCGGCCTCGCCGCCCTGTACGATCAGCGGAACGGTGACGGCCGGACTGGCCAGACTGCCAGGCGCAGCGGTGACCGTGATCCCGAAGGCCGGGGGTGATCCGCTCCTCACGTCGACTGCCGCGGACGGCGCCTTTCGCGTCAATCCGCCGGGGCCCGGGGTCTACGACGTGCTGGTGGAACTGAGCGCATTCGTCAGCACCGTCAAGACCGTCACGCTCGGTCCCGGTTGCCAGGCCCACGTGGAGATCGCAACCACGTTGCGTTCACGCGCGCCGGTCGCGCCGACCGCGCCGCCGGCCCGGCCCGCCACGCGTGCGGGCGGCCTGACGTTCCAGCGGGTGGCGCCCGTCCAGGGACCGACCGCCGGCCAGCGCGGCCGCGGAGCCGCGCCAGGAAGCGACCCCGGCGGCACTGGCGCGGAGGACGTCCAGGCCGTCGCGCAACACCTCAATCTGCCTGCGGGATTCACTCCCGAGTCCGTTGCCGAGACGGTGACGAGGTTCGGCAGCACGACCCAGCTGAACCTCGCGACGCTGTTCGGCGGGCGGGGCGGAGAAGGCCAGGGCGGTGCGTTCGATGCCGCCGGTGACACCGCGCCAGCCGGCTCCGTCGCTCCGGTCAATGCGCCGCAGGGCGCGGGCTTTGCGGCAGGGGCGCGCGGGTTGAGCGGCGGCGGCGGCCGGGGCGGGGGTGGCGCAGCCGGCATGGCCGGCCTCGCCGGCCTCGCGGGACTCGTGGGCGGGGGCGGCCTCGCGGGCGTCGTAGGCGGGATTCCGGGTCTGGGCGCACTGCTCGGCAGCAAGATCAGCGGCCAGGCCTCGTACACGCTGGGCGGGTCCATGTTCGACGCGCGGCCGTACGCCCTGAACGGACAGGACGTGCAGGAACCGGACTACACCAGCCATCGCTTCGGCGTGTCCATCGGAGGCCCGGCGAAGATCCCGGGCCTCTTCGATCTCGGCAGCCGCAGTTCGTTCTTCCTCAGCTACTCGGGCAGCCGCGGCTCGAATGTCTATGACGCCTACTCGACCGTGCCGACGCTCGCCGAACGCGCGGGCGACTTCTCCGGTGGGCCGACGATCATCGACCCGTTGACCGGCCAGCCGTTTCCAGGCAATCGGATCAGCGCGGACCGGTTCAGTCAGGCGGCGGTCAGTCTGCTCCGCTACTTCCCGGAGCCGAACCAGGCAGGCAGTTCGCAGAACTACCACATGCTGGGCACGACGACGAGCCGAGGCGACGACATCAACCTGCGGTTCGCGCGCACGTTCGGGACGCCGCAACTCGGGCGGATCATGAGCAGCCTCGGACGCGGCGGTGCCGCCGGCGGGATGCTCGGCGCGCTCGACAAGATCGTCAACTTCAACGGCGGCGTGCATCTGAGCTGGACCCGGACATCGCAGATGACGGCGTTCCCGGAACTGAGGGGCACGACGCGCCGCCAGGGGCTGGACGTGCCGCTGAACCTGTCGTTCGGGAAGTGGGGCCTGCTGAACACCGTGTCGGTGCAGTTCAACCGGAATCGGGCCGTGACGACGAACCGGTTCGGCGGTGTCACTGACGTCGGGGGGGACGCGGGCATCGCCGGGGTGTCGGCAGACCCGTTCGACTGGGGCGTGCCGTCGCTGTCGTTCACCAGCATCTCGTCGCTGCGCGACGTGAATCCCAGCGAGAGCGTGAGCCGGACGCTGGCCGCGACCGTGACGATGATGAAGATCAGCGGCAAGCACACGATCCGGTGGGGCGGCGATGTCCGGAGCCTGTTCAGCGAAAACCGCAGCAGCGCCGACGCGCGGGGCAGCTTCGTGTTTACCGGCATGTACGCGTCGGGAGGCGCGGGCGGCCGCTCCGGCCTCGACGTGGCGGACTTCCTCCTCGGCCTGTCACAGCAGGCCTCGGTCCAGTACGGGCCAGGGCGCGAGCGGTTCGCCGCGACCGCCTTCTCGCTCTACGTGCAGGACGACTGGCGGTTGTCCGCCAAGGTGACGCTGAATCTCGGGCTGCGCTACGAGTTCCAGTCGCCGTACACCGAGGCCGACGATCGCCTGGTGACGCTGGATGCGCCGGCGGACTTCTCGGCCGCCGTCCCGGTCAGAGCCGGCCAGGACGGGCCCTACCGCGGCCGCTACACGCGGTCGCTGGTTCGCGCGGATGCCGGCAACGTGGCGCCCCGGCTGGGCCTGGCGTGGCGGGCGTCGTCGAAGGTCGTCGTCCGCGGCGGGTACAGCATCAACTACGCGTCTGTGCCGTACCTCTCCATCGCGCAGCGCCTTGCCGCGCAGCCGCCGTTTGCCACCAGCAACAGCCGTATCGGCACGTCGTCCACCCCGCTCGCAATCGGGACGGTCTTTGCCACGCCGGCGCCGCCCACGACGACGACGAACACGTTCGGCGTCGACCCGGCGTACGGGATCGGGTACGTCCACATCTGGAACGCGGACGTGCAGTACGACCTGGCGCGGACCTGGATCGCCGGCCTGTCCTACACGGGCACGAGGGGGGTCTCGCTGGACCTGCTGCGGGCGCCCAATCGCGGCCCGGCCGGTCTGCGCATTGCCAACGTGCAGGCGTTCACGTGGGAGTCGTCGGGCGGCACGTCCACGATGAACTCGCTCTCCGTCCGCCTGCGGAAGCGGCTCTCGGGCGGCGTGGCGGGAGGTGTGACCTACACGCTCTCGAAGTCGATGGACAATGCCTCGTCGATCGGCGGCGGGACCGCCGTCGTGGCGCAGGACGACCAGAACCTCGCGGCCGAGTGGGGCCGGTCGAGTTTCGACCAGCGCCATCAACTGTCGGCCGACGCGTCCGTCGAACTGCCGTTCGGCGTCGGCCGCAAATGGGTCACCGAGGCCGGCCTGTGGGACACCCTCGTGGGAGGCTGGCAGGTGACCGCCAACTTCTCGTGGGCATCGGGCATCCCCTATACGGCGCGCGTGCTGGGCGCGGCGTCGGACATCAGCCGGGGCACCAACGGCACGCTGCGGGCCGACTACACGGGCCAGCCGATTACCCTGTCCCATCCGACGCTGGCGGGCTACTTCAACACGTCGGCGTTCGCCGTGCCGGCGGCCGGCACGTTCGGGAACTCGGCGCGGAACATGATCACGGGGCCGTCGAACTCGACGCTCAATATGTCGGCGTCGAAGAGTTTCCGGTTCATGAAGACCCGGAGTCTCTCGCTGCGGATCCAGGCCACCAATGTCCTGAACACAGCCCGGTGGGGCGCGATCGACACGGTGGTCAACTCCCCGACGTTTGGCAGGGTGGTCTTGGTGCGGTCGATGCGAAGCGTGCAGGCCGTCGCGCGGCTGATGTTCTAGCCGGCCCGGGGGCGCGCGGCGGGGAACACTGGATTACGGGCCCCGGCCACACTATTCTTATGGTCTCATTTCGGCCACCGACAGGCCGTTCAGTCAGGGCGTGTGAAGCCTATGCCATCAGCCATTGAACTTCGCGGATTGACCAAAACGTTCGGCGCGACCGTCGCCGTGCGCGATCTCGACCTCACGGTGCCGGCCGGCGCGCTGTACGGCGTCATCGGGCCCAACGGGGCGGGCAAGACCACCACGATCCGGATGATCCTCTCCATCCTCCTGCCGGACCGCGGCGAACTGAACGTGCTGGGGCGCAAGTCGGCGCTCGAAGCCAAGGACCGCATCGGGTACCTGCCCGAGGAGCGCGGCCTCTACAAGAAGATGAAGGTCGGCGCGTTCCTGGCGTACATGGCCCAGCTCAAGGGCGACACGGGCGGCGACCTGAAGCAGCGCGTGCGCGGATGGCTCGATCGCGTCGGCCTGCTCGACACCGAGCAGAAACGCTGCGAGGAGCTGTCGAAGGGCATGCAGCAGAAGGTGCAGCTGCTGGCGGCCATCATCCACAAGCCGGACCTGATCATCCTCGACGAGCCGTTCTCCGGTCTCGACCCGGTCAACCAGCGCCTCATGCGCGACCTGGTGCGCGGCGAGCACGATCGCGGCGCGACGATCCTGTTCTCGACGCACATCATGCTGCACGCCGAGCAGCTGTGCGACCACATCGTGATGATCCACCGGGGCAACAAGGTGCTCGACGACAGCATGGCGGGCATCCGCGCGAAGTTCGATCCGCGCAGCCTGCTGTTCGAGCCGTTCGTGCCCGACGCCGACGTCTCGGCGCTGCGATCGGTGCCGGGCGTCGCGCAGGTCAAGCGGGACGGCGCCAGCTGGGAGCTGGCGCTCGCGGCCGGGGCCGATCCCGCCACGGTGATCCAGCGCGTCGCGGCCGCCGTGCCGCCGTCGCGCATAGAGGTGCGGCGGCCGACGCTGGACGACGTGTTCGTGAGTATCGTGGCGGCGGACGCCGAAGGTGACGACGCCGCGGCGCTGCGGGCGGCCGTGCGCGAGTCGGCGCACGGGGAGAACGGGGGGCGGTCGTGAAGAAGCTGCTGTTGATCGCGCAACGCGAGTTCATGGCCACGGTGGCCACCAAGGCGTTTGCCTTCGGCATCCTGGGCATGCCGCTGCTGATCGGCCTGTTGATCTACCTGACGCCCCGGCTGATGAAGGAGCAGGCCCCCAAGGTGACGGGCGACATCTGCATCATCGATGCGACGGGGCAGCTGACCGAGGGGCTGAGGGCGTACCTGAAGCCGGAGGAAATCGCCAAGCGCCGCGAAGCCAGCTCGCGCCGGATGCAGGAAGCGATGCCCACGGCGGTCAAGGCGATGGCCGATCGCAACCCCGTGTCGAAGGCGGCCATGGACCAGGCGCTCCAGAAGGCGCTCGGCGACGTGCCGCACCTCAACATCGTCCCGATCACGTCCGCGGCGGATCTCGAAGCGATCAAGGCGCCCCTCAAGGACGTCCCGGACAAGGACAACCCCGGACAGCGGATCGCCGTGATCGTCGTCCACCCGGACGCGGTGGTCCGCGACGCCGGCAAGGAGGACTTCGGCACGTACGACCTGTACGTGCGCGGCAAGCTCGACGACCGCGTCATCGACGAGATCACCTCGGCGATGCGGGACACGCTGATCGGGGCGCGCGTCCGGTCGTCCGGCCTCGACCGCGCGCAGATCGAGGCCATCACGCACATCGAGCGGGTCGCGACGCGCGAGGTGACCGCGTCGGGCGAGAACACGTCGAACCGCGCGATGAACATGATGATGCCCATGGCCTTCATGGGCCTGCTGCTCATGTCCACGATGATGAGCGGCGGCTACCTGCTGACGACCACCGTTGAAGAGAAGACCAACCGCGTCGTCGAAGTGCTCCTGTCCGCCGTGTCGCCGATGGAACTGATGGTGGGGAAGATCCTGGGCCAGCTGGTGGTCGGGTTGCTCGTGCTCGGCATCTACATGGGCCTCGGCCTGATGGCGCTCGTGTCCTTCACGGCGATGGGCATGCTCGATCCGTGGCTCATCGTCTACCTGTTCGTGTTCTACCTCATTGCCTACGTGACGGTCGGCGCGATGATGGCGGCGATCGGATCGGCGGTCAACGAGATGCGTGAGGCGCAGGGCCTGATGATGCCCATCACCCTCACCATCATGATCCCGTGGATGCTGTGGCTGCCGATCAGCCGCGATCCGAATTCCGTGTTCGCCACCACGCTCAGCTTCATCCCGCCGGTCGGCAATTTCGTGATGATGCTGCGGCTCGCGACACCCACGCCTCCGCCGTGGTGGGAAGCCATCCTCGGCATGGTCGCGGGCTGCCTGGGCGCGTACGCGGCGCTGTGGTTCGCCGCCAAGATCTTCCGGATCGGCCTGCTGATGTACGGCAAGCCGCCGTCGTTCGCCGTGCTGATCAAGTGGGCGCGACAGGCGTGAGGCAGCCATGAACTACGCGGGGATTTACCCGCCCGCCGTCACGCCGTTCAAGGACGGCGAGATCGACGCCGCGGGCCTGGCGCACAACGTCAGGCGGTGGATGGCGACCGGGCTGCGAGGCGTGCTCGTGCTCGGGTCGAACGGCGAAGCGGCGTTCCTCGACGACGACGAGGCGGAGCGCGTCGTCGCCGTGGCGCGCGAGCACATGCCGGGCGGCCGCGTGCTGCTTGCCGGCACCGGGCGGCAGTCCACGCGGGCCACGATCGCGGCCACCAGGCGCGCGGCCCGCGCGGGCGCCGACGCCGTGCTCGTGCTGACGCCGTTCTACTTCAAGGGCCAGATGACGCAGGACGCCCTCGCGGCCCACTACCGGGCCGTGGCCGACGCGTCGCCCGTGCCGGTGATGCTCTACAACTTCACCAACGTCACCGGCGTCAACCTCGCGCCCGACACCGTGGCGCGGCTGGCCGAGCATCCGAACATCGCCGGACAGAAGGACTCCAACGGCGACGTCGGCCAGGTGGCGGCCATCGTGGCGCGCGTGCCGCCGGCCTTCCCGCTGCTCGTCGGGTCGGCGGCGACGGTGTACCCGTCGATGATGGTGGGAGCGGCCGGGGCGATCGTCGCCGTGGCGAATGTCGTGCCGGAGGTGTGTGTCGCGTTGTACGACCTGGTTCGCGCCGGCCGCCACGACGACGCGCGGGCGCTGCAGCGGCGCCTGACGCCGCTGGCGCAGGCCGTCACCAGCGGCCATGGCGTCGCGGGGCTGAAAGCCGTGATGGACGAAGCCGGGTTCGCCGGCGGCGAACCCCGGATGCCTCTGCGCCCCGTGCCCGCCGACGTGCGCCAGGCGATTACAAATCTGTACCGGGAACTGCTGGACAGAAAATAGACCTGCTACCTTTATGCGCGCATAAAGGTAGCAGGTCTATTTTTCGAGGGGCAGGTCCGATTTCGGGAGAGGAACGATGGTGGCATTGCCCGATAGCGAACGAATTCTGCTGGGGCCGGGGCCCAGCCTGGTGTCGCCGCGCGTGATGCGTGCGATGGCGGCGCCGGTGCTCAGCCACCTGGACCCGGATCTGATGGCCATGATGGACGAACTGCGCGGGCAGCTCGCCCGTGCGTTCCGGGCGCCCGAGGGATCCTTCGCGTTCGCCGTCTCCGGGACGGGCACGTCGGCGATGGAAACTGCAGTTGCCAACCTGGTGGGCGACGGCACGCGCGTGCTGGCGCTGGTCGGCGGCTATTTTGCCGATCGCCTCGCGGGCATGTGCGAGCGGTACGGCGGCCGCGTGACGCGCCTCGACTACGAGTGGGGCCGCGCCGTGGATCCGGACGCCGTCCGCCGCGCGCTGGCGGCGGCGGGCGCCGACATCGTGACCGTCGTGCACGCCGAGACGTCCACGGGTGTCCTGAATCCGCTGGACGCGATCGCGGGGATTGCCCGCGAGCACGGCGCGCTGACGATTGCCGACGCCGTCACGTCGTTCGGGGGCCACCCGCTCGACGTCGGCGCGTGGGGCGTGGGCGCCTGCTACAGCTGCGCGCAGAAGTGCATCGGCGCACCATCGGGCATTGCGCCCGTCGTCTTCACGCCGGACGCGCTCGCGCGCCGGGTCAAGGGACGCAGCTTCTATTTCGACCTTGGCCTGCTCGAGGACTACTGGCTGCGGCGGAAGTACCACCACACCATCTGCGCGTCGCTGGTCTATGCCCTGCGCGAGGCGCTGATGATGGTCGAGGAAGAAGGCCTCGAGGCGCGTTGGGCGCGGCACCGCGCGAACCACCTGGCGCTCGTGGACGGGCTGCAGCGGCTCGGCCTCTCGCTCCTGCCGGCGGCTGCCGACCGCCTCTGGACGCTCAACGCCGTGCGCGTGCCCGAGGGCGTCGACGAGGCCGGCGTGCGCCAGCGCATGCTCCGGCAGTTCAATATCGAGGTGGGCGCGGGTCTCGGGCCTCTCGCCGGCCGAATCTGGCGCGTGGGCCTGATGGGCGCCAGCTCGACGCCGAACATCCTCAACACGTTCCTCGGCGCGTTCGGCTCGGTGCTCGGGGCCTGAGGGGGATGGCCAGTCGATGATTCGGAAGATCCTCGCCGGGATCATCGTGACGGTCGTGGCCGGCTTCGGCTGCCTGGCGTACGCCTACCTGACACTGCCGGACGTGCGGCCGCTGCGTACGACCAACCCGGCGACGACGGCGTTCATCGAGATCCGGAAGCGGGAAGCGGAGGACGCGGGCAAGAAGCCGCGCCGCGTGCAGACGTGGGTGACGTACGAGCGGATCTCGTCCAATCTGAAGCGCGCCGTGCTCGTCACCGAGGACGCCTCGTTCTTCGACCACGAAGGCATCGACTTCACCGAGATGGAGAAGTCCTTCGAGCTGAACTGGCGGAAGGGCCATTTCCTCCGCGGGGGCAGCACCATCACGCAGCAGCTGGCGAAGAACCTGTACTTGTCGCCGTCCAAGAACCCGATGCGCAAGGTGCGCGAGTTCCTGATTGCGCGGCGCCTCGAGGCCGAGCTGTCGAAACGGCGGATCTTCGAGATCTACCTGAATGTCATCGAGTGGGGCGACGGGATCTACGGGATCGAGGCGGCATCGCGCGCCTACTACAGGGTGCCGGCCGCCGCGCTCTCCCCGGACCAGGCCGCCATGCTGGCGTCGATGATCTTCAACCCGCGCAAGTACAACCCGGCCGCGCCCACGCCGTTCCTGGCCAAACGCCAGCAACTGGTGCTCGGCCGGATGGGCATTGTCGCGCCCCCGCCGCCCGACATCCAGCCGCCGGATCCGCCGAAATCCTAAAGCCCCGCCCTCCGGGAGCCGACACCTACTGCGGGAACCAGCCCACGCGGGTTGGGGGTGTCAGCGGGTTTCGCAGCCAGCATGTTCAACTACACCGACCATGTCCGACGCCTGATGGACGACATCGTCCGGCGTGTGCCCGCGTTGTCGGGCATCGACATGCGCGACGTGCTCGTGTTCGGCCGCCTCGGCCGCACCAGCACGCACGGTGCCTACGCCACCTGCCACAGCCTGATGCTGCCCGACAGCGACCCGGCGTACTACTTCTGGCGCGATCGCCGGACGGGACGTCTGACGAAGCGGTCGGAGTGGTTCATCACGCGATCGCCGCAGGTCCGCATCGGCGGCCGGCGCGTGACGCACCTGATCTCGCTGTCCCTGCCGCGCTTCTGTGACCAGACCCTCAAGGGATCGGCGAAGGAAGAGGCCTATCCGCAGGGGTCGGACGCGATGGCCCGGCTCGACACCATTGTCCACGAGCTGTATCACATCGATCCGCATGGCGGCGGCATCCGGGCGTCGGCGCGGTCGGACGGACGGCCGTCCGCTCAGACGCACACGCCCCAGTTCTTCCGGGATGTCCGCGCCTTCGTGCGGGAGTACCTCGGCACGGGACCGGACCCCGCGCTGGCCGGGTTCCTCGAACTGGGCTTCGATGACCTGTCGCGCCGCTACGGCGGCGTTGCGGCCACCGCCTTCCGATCGTTCCCCTCGTTCCCGCAGCGGTATCGCGAGCGGCTCGCCGAGCAGCCGAAGCTGCCGCGCACCGCGCACGTCGCGCCGCTGCCCGACCGCACCCACCAGTTCCACTACACCGAGGCCGATCTCGAGACCCGGCAGTTCCTGCCGCGTTCGAGCCGGCGGATCACGCCGTCCGACGCGGCCGACGTCGTCAGGGGCGTGCACCCGCGGCAGGCGGCGGGCCTTGCCGCGCATCGCGTCCCGCGCGCCAGGTAGCCGGCGGTCATTCAACCCCGATAGCCAGCAGCTATTCGAAGGCGGGAAATCACGCCGCGGTACAGGAATCACGCCGTGGCACAGGGCTTTAGCCCTGTGTGACAGTCGTGACCCGCCGTGGCACAGGGCTTTAGCCCTGTGTGACAGTCGTCACCGCGGGCGTGCTGCGAGCGCCAGGCTCCAGCCTGGCCGTCATGTGGCTCCGCTGCGCGGGTTCCTCCGCAAACCGCTCGGCACGCCGGACACGCGCATCACCGGGGGAGCATTCGGTGACGCATCGGGCCTGCATCATCTGGCCCGGCGGAAGTCCGACCCGGTGACGCACGTGTCGTGCAATTGAATCGGCGTGCTCGCATGGTTTGCTCCGGAACCCGGTCCGCGGAGCCTGATGCACGGCGGGCGTGGCGGGATCGCCAGGCTCCCCGGCTCGCCGCAGCCCGACGGGCGGAGGCGGCCAGCCTGGCCTACGGCGCGACGCGGCGGGCGCCGGCGAAGTGTGCCGACCAGTACGCCGACGTCAGCATTTCGATGCGGACGACGCCCCGTGAGTTGGGCGCGTGCACGAATGCGTCGCGGCTGGTGGCCAGCCCGACGTGCGTGACGCCGGGCGCGGTGGTGCTGAAGAACACGAGATCGCCGGCCTGGATGTCCCCGCGGCCGACGTGCCGCCCAACGGCTGCCTGTTTCGCGACGTTGCGGGGCAGCATCACGCCGTGCGCGCGATAGACGTACCAGACGAAGCCGCTGCAGTCGAAGCCGTCCGGCGTCACGCCGCCCAGCACGTAGGGCGTGCCGAGGTACCTCAGGGCGGTGCGGACCACGGCCGACTCGTCCGGGGCGACGACAGGGCTGAGCCTTGGCGGCGCGACCCACGGTCCGGCGGGCCCGGACGTCGCGCAGCCCGAGGCGGCGGCAGCCAGCAGGACAAATGCGCCGGCGGTCAGGCGTGAGGCGGGAACAGACATTTCGCCGATCGTATCGGCCGTCCGGCGCCGGAACTTCAGGGAGCGGGAATCCGGCCTGGAATCCCCCGGAATCGGGCTCGGTGTCCGGCCAGACGACGGGCGGCGGCGTCATAAGAATCGGGCGAATGTGATACTACTGACGGGTGGCGATCGGCAGCTGCCTGCTGATGGTCTTCAGGGGGGACGTAACGTGATGATTGGACCGCCAGAGGGACTCGCGCAGGCCGTGCAGGGCTGGGCGCATCTGTTCAGCAAGACCAAGGCCGTCTCGATGGGCGTGACGTACGTGCATTTCGCCGGCCTGCTGCTGGGCGGGGGCGTGGCCGTGGCGGCCGATCGCGAGACCCTGCGCGCGGCGAAGGAAGCGGAACCGTTCCGGGCGGATCACCTGGCGTTCCTGGGGACCGTCCACTCCATCGCCATTGCCGGCCTGGCCATGCTGTTTGCGTCAGGGATCGGGTTGTTCCTGGCGGACATCGAGACGTTCTGGGCCTCGCGCGTCTTCTGGATGAAGATGAGCCTGGTGATGCTTCTGCTGCTCAACGGCCTGCTGATGAAGCGCGCGGAACGCCTCGCGGCGACGTCGCCGGAAGCGGCCTGGAAGAATCTCAAGACCACGTCGGTCGCCAGCCTCGTGCTCTGGTTCACGATTGTGCTGGCGAGCACGATTCTCGCGGCTTCGGCCTGACCGTTTGTCGTCGTCATGAACACTGAACGACCGCACACATGCAGCGGCTCCTGCGCGGCCGGTTCCGACCGGCGGGACTTCATCCGCCAGGTCACCGCGTTCGCGGCCGGCCTGGTGGCCGGCTCCACCGGGATTGCCGCGGCCGCCAATCTGCCGATCGCGCTCGGCGACGCCACCGGGAAGAGCGGTGACGAGATCACGTACCCGATTCCCGCCGCCGACGGCGTCACGATCGATCGCGACAACGCGGTCATCATCGTGCGGTTCCGCGGCAAGGTGATGTCCTTCAACCTGTCGTGCCCGCATCAGAATGCCGCCGTGCGGTGGCGCCAGGACAGCCTGCACTTCGAGTGCAGCAAGCACGACTCGGTGTACTCGGCTGACGGCACCTACATCGGCGGACGCGCGACGCGGAACATGGATCGCTTTGCCATCAAGCGCAGCGGCAACACGATCATCGTCAACGTCGCGCAGATGATCTCGTCCGACGAGCAGAAGGCCGCGTGGGACGCGGCCACGGTCACGGTGTAGCCGGGGCGCCGGCGGCCGCCGCGTGGGGCCGCCGCGTGCCTTGACACTCCGGAAGCCCTTCTGCACAATGCCAGCATGGAGCAGACGCTCCTCCTCAACGCCTCGTTCGAACCGCTGAAGGTCGTCCATTGGCGGAAGGCCGTGACCCTGATGTGCCAGGGCAAGGTCGAGGTGATCTCCGTGTACAACCGGGAGATCCGGGGCGTCTCGATTACGTTCCGCCTGCCGTCGGTGATCCGCCTGCTGCGGTACGTCCGGATCCGGCAGCGGTTCGACTACGTGCCGTTCTCGCGGGCCAACATCTATGCGCGAGACGAGCACACCTGCCAGTACTGCGGCCGCGAGATGCACAGCAGCGAACTGACGTTCGATCACGTCGTGCCGGTAGCCCAGGGCGGCCAGAAGGCGTGGGAGAACATCGTCACCTGCTGCGTGGCCTGCAACCGGAAGAAGGGCGGGCGGACGCCGGCCCAGGCCGGCATGCACCTGGTCCGCGCGCCGCACCGGCCGGCGTCGGCGCCGGCCATCCGGATCACGATCGGCCTCCGGCAGACGCCGGACAGCTGGCGGGACTACCTCTACTGGAATGTCGAGCTCGAAGATGACTAGGCGCGCCCAGGCGCGCCTGATGTCGGTCGAGCCGGCGTGGGCGCTGCCCGGTGCGCGCATCACGGTCGGCGGCGAGGGTTTTGGCGCCGACGGGCCGCAACTGCCCGTGGTGCGCGTCGGAGGCGTCGAGGCGCGCGTCCTGCTGGCGTCGCCGTCGCGGCTGGGCGTGCGCATCCCGGACGGCCTCGAGAGCGGCCGCGTGCAGGTGACGGTCGACGGCGCGGAAGGCCAGGCCGGATTCGAGCTGGGCGGCGCGGTGGCGACGGGCATCCACCAGGTCGACAATCCCGCCATTGCGCCGGCGGGCACGCTCTATCTCACCAACAGTGGCCAGCGCGGACAGCAGGTGCCGGTGTCCGTATTCCGGGTGGGCGCCGACGGCGTCCGCGAGGCCTACCTCTCCGGGATCGTCAACGCGACCGCGCTGGCGTTCGACGCCCGCGGCGTCCTCCATATCTCCAGCCGCTTCGACGGCACCGTCTACCGCGTCAAGCCCGATCACACGCTGGAGGTGGTGGCGTCCGATCTCGGCGTGGTGTGCGGACTGGCGTTCGGGGCCGACGGGTCGCTGTTCGCGGGTGATCGCGGCGGGACGATCTTCCGGATCGTCCGGACGGGACACGTGGTACCCTTCGTCACCCTGCCGCCGAGCGTCGTGGCGTATCATCTGGCCGCCGGTCCCGATGACGACCTGTTCGTGACGGGACCGACGTTCGACACGTGCGACCGGGTGTACCGGGTGAGCCGGCTCGGGGAGATCCGCGTGGTGTCCGCCGAGTTCGGGCGCCCGCAGGGCCTGGCGTGCGACGCCGACGGGGCGCTGTACGTGGTCGAGGCCGTGGCCGGCGGGGCCGGCCTGTACCGGGTGCGCGAAGGACACGCGCGAGAACTGGTGATGGCGGCACCCGCGCTGGTGGGCATCGCCATCGACCCGCGCGGCGGCCTGGTGGCCGTCTCGCCTGACACCGCCTACCGGCTGGACGTGCCGCTGCATCCGTGGCGGGCCGTCACCACGGCCGGGGCGTCGAAATGAGCATCTCATGGCATTGAAGCAACTGCTGGCGGTCAAATCGCTCGACGCGCTGGCTCGCGACAGTGAGGAGCCCTCGCACCAGCTCAAGCGCGCGCTGGGGCCCGTGCAACTGACGGCGCTCGGCATCGGCGCCATCATCGGCGCCGGGATCTTCTCGTCGGTCGGATCGGCGGCGGCCGGCGGCGCGGACCACCTGGGGGCCGGGCCCGCGGTGGCGCTGTCGTTCGTGCTGACGGCGGTCGCGTGCGGATTCGCCGCGCTCTGCTACATGGAATTCGCGGCGATGGTGCCGCTGGCCGGGTCCGCCTACACGTACGCCTACGCCACGCTCGGCGAACTGATTGCGTGGATCATCGGCTGGGACCTGATCCTCGAGTACGCCGTGGGCAACGTGGCCGTCGCCGTGTCGTGGTCGGGGTACTTCCAGGAACTGCTGAGAGGCTTCGGCCTGGAGTGGCCGCGCTGGCTCGGCACCGACTTCCGATCCGCGGGCCAGGCCGCTCGCGAGCTGGCCGCGACGGTGGCGGCGCACGGCGACATCTCGGCGCTCAGCCCCGTCGTGATACGGGCGGCGGACGCGCACAACGCCGCGCCGCACATCTTCGGCGTCCCGATCATCGTGGACCTGCCGGCGTTCCTGATCGTCGCGTTCATCACCTGGGTGCTGGTCCGGGGCATCCGCGAGAGCGCGTGGCTGAACTCGGCGATGGTGGGATTGAAGCTCGTCATCATCGCGTTCTTCGTCATCGTCGGCGCGTACTACGTCAAGCCCGCCAACTGGACGCCGTTCGCGCCCAACGGCTTCGCGGGCATCAAGAGCGCCGCCGCGATCATCTTCTTCGCCTACATCGGGTTCGACGCCGTGTCGACGGCCGCGGAGGAAACGCGCAACCCGCAGCGCGACATGCCCATCGCCATGATGGCCAGCCTGATCATCTGCACGGTGATCTACATCCTCGTCGCGATCGTCCTGACGGGCCTGCTGAGGTGGGACCAGCTGGGGACCGCCGAGCCGCTCGCCACGGCGTTCTCCGCGCTCGGCATGAACTGGGCTGCCGGCATCATCTCGATTGGCGCGGTCTTCGCCACGACGTCCGTGCTCGTGGTGTTCCAGCTCGGCCAGCCGCGCATCTTCTTCTCGATGGCGCGCGACGGCCTGCTCCCGCAGTGGGCGGCGAAGGTGCACCCGAAGTACCGGACGCCCCACGTCACGACGATCATCACCGGGCTCGCCGTGGCGACGTTCGCCAGCTTCATGAACATCAACGAGGTGGTCGAGCTGACGAACATCGGCACGCTGTTCGCGTTCGTGCTGGTGGCGATCGGGATCGTCATCCTGCGGCACACCAACCCGGACAGACACCGGCCGTTCCGCACGCCCTTCGTGCCGGTGGTGCCGGCGCTGGCGGTGGTGATGTGCACGTACCTGATGTTCCAGCTGCCGACCGTCACCTGGGTGCGGTTCTTCGTCTGGCTCGCGATCGGGCTGCTGGTGTACTTCTTCTACGGCGTGCGTCACAGCGTGCTGCGGGAGAGAGCGAAGCCGGTCGCATGAACGCCATCGCTGTCCTGGTGATGGTCGCCCTGGTGGTCCTGGCGGCGCTCGCCGTCACGTTCGTCCGCCGCTAGCGATCGCTCCGCTTCCGCCCGACGCTGGGGTCAGATCCAAAACCGCGCGTTCGTCGAACGGGGGAATCTCCCCGGCGGGCGAACGCGCGGTTTTGGATCTGACCCCAGCGCCGGTTGTTGGTGTCTAACTCTTCAGGCGACCACATCTGGCCAGAGTCGGCTGCCTTCTGACGTGCACCCCCGGGTGCACCACAAGGAGGGACCATGCCGCGCGAACTGTTCGGAGAAGTCGTCCACCCGGCCGGCCACGTCGGCGGCAAGCGGTGGTTCAGCCTGCCGCTGACCATCAGCGTCCATGCCGCGATTCTCGCGGTCGTCGTCATCGTGCCGGTGCTGGCGACCGCGGAGCGGCCGTCGCTGCCGGGCCTGTTGTCGTATCCGGTCCGCCTGGAGGCGCCCGATCCGCCGCCGTTGCCGCCTCCGCCGGCGCGCCCGGCCAACGCCCGCCCGGCCCTCACCTCGAACCCGGACGCCGCGCCCGTGGTGGCGCAGGCGGGGATCACGCCCGAGACGGGAATCGTCCGCGATCCGGAGCCATCGGCCGTCAACAGCGTGCCGGGCGGACTGCCGGGCACCGTTGAAGGCGCCGGCGTGGCGGTCCAGCCTGAAGCCTTGCCAAGCCTTCCGCCGGCGCCCGTGCCCGTCGGCGGCAAGGTGTTGCCGCCCGCGAGGCTGAGGTACGTCGCCCCGGAGTACCCGGCCGCCGCGATCGCGGCGCGCTTTGACGGGACGGTGATCGTCGAGGCGACGATTGACGTGAACGGGCGCGTGACGAACGCGCGCGTCCTCCGTTCGCGCCCGTTGCTCGACCAGGCCGCGATCGACGCCGTGCGCCAGTGGACGTACACGCCGACGCGGTTGAACGGCGTTCCGGTGGCTGTGCTGATGACCGTGACGGTGACCTTCACCCTGCGATAGAGTGGGGTCAGGTCCAAAACCGCGCGTCGGCCGGTCGCGGAGATCCTCTCGACCGGAAGACGCGCGGTTTTGGACCTGACCCCGGGAGGGTGGCCAGGAGGCTGGATGTGCTGAACCACGACGAGGAACCGCGGTCTGGCGGGATAGGCAAGGTGTTGGCGATCGGGCTCGGCGTGGTCGCCGTCATGGCGGCCGTCTACGTCGGCGTGACGCAGTGGACGAAGCCGGCGCCGGCACCGGCCGAGTCGCAGCCGGCGCGGTCGGAGCCCGCCCGGCCGGCGCCGAAACCGGCCGCACCCGCCGTGAAAGCGGAAACACCCGCGCCGGCCCCGAGGACCCGCGTTCGCACGGACAAGCCGGTCGAGGCACCCAAGCCGGCGGCTTCGGAGGGCCCCGTTCTCGTGGTCGAAAGCGACGTGGCCGGCGCGTCGGTGTTCGTCGATCGGAAGTACGTCGGCACCACGCCGCTGCGCACGACGGACGTGACCGCCGGAACGCACCAGGTGAACGCTTCGGCCACAGGAGAAGACGGCGTCGTCCAGACGGTGGACGTGTCCGCCAGCGGCGAGACCGCGGTGACGCTGAAGTTCCGCGAAGTCCGGCTCGACGCGCGGCTGGATGCCGTGCACAAGCACACCCTCGGGTCGTGCAAGGGCATCCTGTCGGCGACCCCCGACGGCATCCGCTACGAGACCGACAACAAGAAGGACGGCTTCTTCTTTCCGCTGCGGGATCTCGAGGTCTTCACGATTGACTACCTGAAAAAGGAACTCCGCATCAAGCAGCGCGGCGGCAAGACCTGGAACTTCACCGACAAGACGGAGAACGCCGACAAGCTGTTCATCTTCCACCGGGACGTGTCGAAGGCCAAGGACAAGCTGGCGGCCCTGGGCCGCTAGTTCAGGGTGCCGACACCATGAACGTCTCGCTCCTGCGGGCTGTCGATCGCTGGCTCGGCGTGCCCGCCGCCGCGCTGCTCACGCTGCATCGCCGGCTTCTGGGCCGCGCCGCTCCCGATGGGCCGATCCGCACGATCCTGTTCGTGAAACTCGCCGAACAGGGATCGACGGTCCTGGCGGCGGGCGCCCTGCAGGCCGCCATCGCCCGTGTGGGGCGCGAGCACGTGTTCTTCCTGGCCTTCGAGGAAAACCGTCTCGTGCTCGACGCCATGAGCCTGATTCCCCGAGACAACGTCCTGACATTGGACGTGAGCACCCCTGCCGCGGCGGCCCGTTCGGGCCTGGCGCTGCTGCACCGGTTGCGGGAGATACGGCCGGATGCGGCCATAGACCTGGAGTTCTTCGCGCGGTCGTCGGCGATCTTCACCTTTCTGTCAGGTGCCGGCCGGCGCGTGGGCCTGCACGCCCATGCAGGCGGAGGCCCGTACCGGGGCGACCTGATGACCCATCGGCTGGTCTTCAACCCGTACCTCCATACGAGCCAGGCGTTCCTGCTGGCGGTCACGGCGCTGGATCAGGCCGGGCGCCGATTCCCGGCATTTCCGGTGCCCGCGCCCGACGTGATGCCGCCCGAGATCGCCTGGCAGCCGGCCGCGGACGATCTCGAAGCCGTGCGCCGATTGCTTCCCGAAGCCACGGCGGCACGTGATGTTCCCTCGCCGCTCGAGGCCCCGGCTTCGCGCGACCTCCCGCCGATGGTGCTTCTCAACGCCAACTGCAGCGACCTGCTGCCGCTGCGGCGCTGGCCGGCGGATCGCTTCGTGGAACTGGCCAAACGCCTGCTCGCGGCGCGGCCGGAACTCCACGTGCTGTTTACGGGTGGGCCGGAAGAGGCGGCAGATACCGCGTGCCTGGCGGCGGAGGTGTCTTCAACGCGTTGCCTGTCCGTCGCCGGCCGCACCACCTTCGGCCAGCTGCTGGCGCTCTACTCGGTGGCCCAGGTGCTGGTGACCAACGACAGCGGCCCGGCGCACTTCGCCACGCTGACGGGCATCGACATCGTGACGCTGTTCGGCCCGGAAACGCCGTTGCTGTTCGCGGCGCGCACGCCCAGGAACCACGTGCTCTGGTCGGCGATGGCCTGCAGCCCTTGCGTCAGCGCGCTGAACAACCGTCAGTCGACGTGCCGCGAGAGCCTCTGCATGCAGGCGATCAGCGTGGACCAGGTGTTCGCGGCCGCGATGAGTGCCTACACCAGCCGCGTGACGGGAAGGGCCTAGCGGCGACGCCGCGGCGTGGCGGCGGTATCGGCCCAGAACTGCGCGAGCAGGTTGGCGGCGACCCGGCGCCGGTACGCCGCCGTCGATCGGATGTCGTCGATCGGGGCGATCTCCGTCTGCAGCACCCGCTGCGCCTCTTCCACAGAGGCGCCCTCGGCCAGCGCCGCCTCTGTGTTCGGGACACGCACCACCGTGGGTGCCACGCTGCCGAATGCGATGCGCGGCTGCGCCGCACGGACGCCCGCCATCACCACCTTCGAGATGGACTGGGCCGCACGCGTGCCGACCTTCCGGAAGAACTGCACGCCCCCAATCGCGGGAATTTCCACGGCGGCGATCAATTCGTCGGGCCGCATCACGGACTGCCGGTAGCCCGTATAGAACGCGGTGAACGGCACGCGCCTGACCCAGTCCGCGCTCCGCAGTTCCACCAGCGCGTCGGCCGCCGCCAGCACAGGCAGGGTGTCGCCGGCGGGCGATCCATTGGCGATGTTGCCGCCGATCGTGCCGCGATTCTGGATCTGCACGGCGCCGACCTCGCGCGCCGCGGCCACGAGCATCGGGACCATCCGCCGGGCGTCCGGCGACGCCGCGATGTCGGTAAAGGTGGCGAGGGCGCCCAGGCGCAGTACGCCGTCACGGACGTCGATGCCGCGCAAGGCCTCGAGGAGCGACAGGTCGATGAACCGCCGGCCGGCGAACGCCCCGGCATTCAGCCCCACGTAGACGTCGGTGCAACCGGCCAGCGGCGTCAGGGGCCCGTCGTCGCGGAGCATCTGCAGCGCCGTCTTCAGCGTCCGGGGCTGGAGTAGCCCGAGCGGCGTGATGGCGGTCTTCATCGCCGCTTCCGTCCTTTCGACGCTTTCGCGATCGATCGGTAGATCCCCAGGTAGCCCGTGCAGCGGCAGAGGTTGCCGGCCAGGCCGGTGCGAACCTCGTCGAGCGTCGGATGCGGCCCGAGCGCGGCGGCGACCATGACCATCCCGGGCGTGCAGATGCCGCACTGCGCGCCGCCGTGTTCGGCAAACGCACGCTGCAGCGGGTGGCGGCCGTTCAATCCCTCAATCGTCGTCACGGCCGCGCCGCGGACCTGCGCCACGGGCACCAGGCATGCGTTGACGGCTTTGCCGTCCACGAGCACCGTGCAGGCGCCGCACTCGCCCTCGCCGCAGCCTTCCTTGGTGCCTGTCAGGCCGCAGTCTTCCCGCAGCACGTCGAGGAGCCGCTTCAACGGATGCACGCGCAGCGCCACGCGCGTGCCGTTGAGGACGAACGCGACGGGCGCGATGCGGGGCGTCATCGCGAGCCTCCCGTGCGGCGCTTCGATTGTCTGCCAGGCTGGAGCCTGGCGATCCCAGGTTCGCGGCCACCAGGCTGGAGCCTGGCGATCCCAGGCCCGGGTTGGATGCGCGGCGCGTCGATGACCCGTTCGGGCGTCGCGGGCACGTCGCGCACGTCGAGGCCCAGGTGGCGGATGGCGTTGACCACTGCCGGGGCCACGCCGTCGAACGGCATTTCGCCGAGGCCCTTGGCGCCATAGGGCCCGTGCGCATACGGCCGTTCGAGAAGGTTCACGTCCATCGGCGGGGTGTCGAGCGTGGTCGGGATGATGTAGTTCGTCAGCTGCGCATTGGCCATCGCGCCGTCGCGCATGACGACTTCCTCGGTGAGGGCGTACCCCAGTCCCTGCGCCGTGCCGCCCTCGATCTGGCCGCGGGCGCCGATCGGGTAGATGGCCTTGCCAATCTCCTGCGAGGTGGTCACGCGCGTGGGACGGACCTGCCCGGTCACCGGGTCAAGTTCGATCTCCACGGCCTCGCATCCCCAACCGAACGATCCGTACGCGGAACCGCGGTACGTGTCGTCGTCCCACACGAGGCCAGGCGGCGGCTCGTACTGCTTCGTGATGACCAGCGGGCCGTGGCGGCGCAGGTACTCGGCTGGCGTCATCCGCCCGAGCCGCTCCCGCATTTCCTCGGCGCACCGCTTCAGCAGGCCGCCCACCACCATCGTGGTCCGCGAGGCGACCGTCGGTCCGCTGTCGGGCACGAAGGCCGTATCGGCGGCCTCGACCTCGACGGCCTCGAAGGGCAGGCCCAGCGCCTCGGCGACAATCTGCGCGTGAACCGTGCGCTGACCCTGGCCGATGTCGGTGCTGGCGACGAGGATGCGGACGCCAGTGGGCGTCGCCTCGAGCGACGCCTTCGATGCGAGGTACACCTCGCCGCTGCCGGTGAACCCGGCACCGTGGAAGAACAGCGACAGGCCGATGCCGCGGTTGGTGCCGGCGAACGCGCGGCGCTTTTCGTGGAAGCGGCTGCGCCTGACGGTGTCGCGCAGCACGTCGAGCGCCGCGGTATCGGCGCCGAGCACCTGGCCGGTGGCCGTCACGTCGCCGGGCCGCAAGGCGTTCCGCTCGCGCAACCGGACCGGGTCCATGCCGAGCGCCTCGGCAATCCGCTCCATGTGGACCTCGGCGGCGAACAGGGTCTGCGGCGCGCCGAACCCGCGGAAGGCGCCGTTGGGGGGCGTGTTGGTCATGACGACGCGTCCGTCCACACGCACGTGGTCACAGCGGTACGGTCCCGTCGCGTGGAGGCAGCCGCGCGAGAGGACCACCGGGCTGAGCGTGCAGTACGCGCCGCCGTCGAAGAGCACCGTGATGTCCATGGCGACGAGGCGGCCGTCGCGCGATACGCCCGTGCGGTGCCGCACGACCGACGGATGACGCTTCGTCGTGGCGATCATGTCCTCGGCGCGGTCGTAGACGATCTTGACGGGGCGGCCGGACTTCAGCGCGAGCAGGGCGGCGTGGCCGGCGAGAATCGACGGGTAGTCCTCCTTGCCGCCAAAGCCGCCGCCGGTCTCCGTCTGCACCACCCGGACCTGCCGCGCGGTCAGCCCGAGCAGCGTGGAGAGCGCCTTGTGCACGTAGTACGGGCACTGCAGGGATCCGTAAATCGTGACGCCGCCGTCGCCGGGCACGGCCAGCATGCCGTTGGTCTCGATGTAGAGATGCTCCTGGTGGCCGGTGCGGTACTCGCCTTCGACGACCAGGTCCGCCCGGGACAGGGCGTCATCAACAGATCCCTTCTCGATCCGGATGTGCTTGAAGACGCGGGTCGCCGCCGCGGGGTCCAGCACCGGGGTTTCGGGCCGGCAGTCGATCTCCACCCGTGCGGCCGTCAGCGTCTCGCGGTCCTCGTGCGCCAGGAGGATGACGGGTTCCGCGGCATGGCGGATGACGCCATCAGCGAGGCACGGCTGGTCGTCAGCGATAAGCGAGACGACGTTTCGGCCGGGAATGTCACGGGCATCGACGACGGTGAAGCCCGCCGGATCGAAGTCGAGGCGGATACCGGAGATGGTGCCGCGGGGGATGGTCGAACGGATCGTCCGGCCAAACAGCATCCCGGGCCACGTCACGTCGTCCACGTAGCGGGCCGTGCCTGCGGTTTTCGCCGCGCCGTCCTTGCGGACGACGTTGCGGCCGACGTACCGGGCCATCTGGATCCTCCGGGGCGGACAGCCCGATTATACCGTCCTGCATGCTAGAATCGTTCTTTTGGATGATCCTCCACGGGCCGTCCAGAGGGGGTCTCTCCCCGTATGATGCAGCGCTGGATATCCGTCCGCGGCGCGCGGGTCCACAACCTGAAGAACGTCGATGTGGACATTCCCCGCAATCAGCTGGTGGTCATCACCGGGCTGTCCGGGTCCGGCAAGTCCTCCCTCGCCTTCGACACCATCTATGCGGAGGGCCAGCGGCGCTACGTCGAGTCGCTCTCGGCATATGCCCGGCAGTTCCTCGAGCAGATGGAGAAGCCGGACGTCGACTCCATCGACGGCCTGTCACCCGCGCTGTCGATCGAGCAGAAGACCACCGGTTCGAACCCCCGGTCGACGGTCGGGACGGTGACGGAGATCTACGACTACCTGCGGCTGCTGTACGCCAACCTCGGCGTCGCGCATTGCCCGGCGTGCGACCGGGAGATTGCGTCGCAGACGATCGATCAAATCGCGGACGTCGTCATGACGTACGCTCCCGACACGCGGATCAGCATCCTGGCGCCCGTCGTCCGCGGCCGGAAGGGCGAATTCAAGAAGGAGCTCGCGCACTGGCGGCAGCGGGGCTTTCTCAAGGCCCGGGTGGACGGCGCGCTGAAGGCGCTCGAGGACGACATCCCGCTCGACCGTCGGCGCAACCACTCCATCGAGATCGTCGTCGACCGGCTGATCGTGCGGCCGGGGATCGAGCGGCGCCTGACCGAGTCGGTGGAGATGGCGCTCGGGCTGGCCGAGGACCTCGTGGTGATCAACTCGCTGGACGAGGGCGACCGGCTGTTCTCGCGGCGCCTCGCCTGCACGTCGTGCGGGATCAGCATCCCCGAGCTGTCGCCGCGCGCCTTTTCGTTCAATTCGCCGCACGGGGGCTGCGCCGACTGCCAGGGGCTGGGCGCGCTGTGGGACTTCGATCCGGAGCGCATCGTGCCGGATCCCGGTCTGTCGCTGGCGGGCGGCGCGATCGCGTCGTGGGCCAGGGGCGACGCGAAGCTCGTGGCCGAAGCCGTCGAGGCGCTGGGCCGGAACTTCGGCATCGACACCGCGGTGCCGTTCGGACGGCTGCCAAAGAAGGCGCGGGACCTGCTGCTGTACGGCCCCCCGGCAGCGGCGCGCGCCCAGGCACCGGCGCAGGGGGCTGCGAGCGCCCGCCCGGCGAAGAAGTCGCCGGCCTCGGCCCGCGAGCGCGATCCGTACGGCAAGGGATTCGAGGGCGTCATCCCGAACCTGAGGCGGCGGTACGAGCAGGCCACCTGGGTGGAGCAGGCGGACCTGGAGCCGTACCGGGCACTGCGGCCGTGCGGAGGCTGCCGGGGGGAGCGCCTGCGGCCGGAAAGCCGCGCGGTGCGGGTGCACGGGCACACCATTACGGACATCGTGTCCCTGCCGATTGCCGACGCCCTCGTCGCGATGACCGCGCTCCCGCTCACCGAGCGGCAGGACCTGATCGCCGGCCGGATCCGCCGCGAGATCGTGGAGCGCCTCACGTTCCTGGCGGACGTCGGCGTGGGCTACCTGACGCTGGGCCGCAGCGCGGCCACGCTGTCGGGAGGCGAGGCGCAGCGCATCAGGCTGGCCACGCAGATTGGCGCCAACCTGCGGGGCGTCGTCTACGTGCTCGACGAGCCGTCGATCGGCCTCCACCAGCGCGACAACCGCCGGCTGCTGGCCACGCTCAAACGGCTGCGCGACCTCGGCAACAGCGTGATTGTCGTCGAGCACGACGAGGAGACGATCCGCAGCGCCGATTACGTCATCGACCTGGGACCCGGCGCCGGCGAGCACGGCGGCGAGGTGATCTTCCAGGGGACGCCGGCTGCGCTCATCGCCACGGACCGGCGTTCGCTCACCGGCCGCTACCTGCGGGGCGAACGGACGATTTCGGTGCCGGCGTCGCGGCGCCTGCCGATGCGCGGCGACCTCGTGGTGCGGGGCGCGCGGGCGAACAACCTGAAGAACATCGACGTGCGCATTCCGATCGGCATGCTCACGGCGGTGACGGGCGTCTCGGGCTCCGGCAAATCGACGCTCGTCAACGACATCCTCTACCGCGCCCTCGCCCGGACCCTCTACCGGGCGGGCGACGAGCCCGGCGCGCACGCCGGCATCGACGGCATCGAGCACATCGACAAGGTCATCGAGATCGACCAGTCGCCCATCGGGCGCACGCCCCGATCGAACCCGGCGACTTATACCGGCCTCTTCACGTTCATCCGGGAACTGTTCGCGTGGATTCCCGACGCGAAGGCGCGCGGCTTCAAGGCCGGGCGGTTCTCGTTCAACGTCAAGGGCGGCCGGTGCGAAACGTGCCAGGGCGACGGCGTCATCGCCATCGAGATGCACTTCCTGCCCAACGTCTACGTGACGTGCGAGGAGTGCAAAGGGCGGCGCTACAACCACGAGACGCTCGAGATCAAGTACCGCGGCCGCTCGATCGCCGAGGTGCTGGAACTGACCGTGGACCAGGCGCTGCCGCTGCTCGAGGCGTTTCCGCCGATCGCCAACAAGCTGCGCACGCTGCAGGACGTCGGCCTCGGCTACATCAAGCTCGGCCAGTCGGCCACCACGCTGAGCGGCGGCGAGGCGCAACGCGTCAAGCTGTCGAGGGAGCTCTCGAAGCGCGGGACCGGCCGTACCCTCTACATCCTGGACGAGCCGACGACGGGCCTGCACTTCGACGACGTGAAGAAGCTGCTGGACGTGCTGACGAAACTGGTCGACCAGGGCAACACCGTGGTCGTCATCGAGCACAACCTCGACGTCATCAAGACCGCCGACCACCTGATCGACCTCGGCCCCGAAGGCGGCGAGGCGGGCGGGCGCATCGTGGCCGAAGGATCGCCGGAGCAGGTGGCCGCCGTCCGGACGTCCTACACCGGCCAGGTCCTTTCCGGGGTCGTCACGCAGGGCTGAAGCCCTGTGCCACGGCCTCAACTGACCAGGCTGCCTGGCGGTGCCGGGCTCACGCCACGGACGAGCTCCGCGGAACGGGTTCCGGAGCAAACCATGCGAGCACGCCGATTCCAATCGCACGACACGTGCGTCGCCGGGTCAGACTTCCGCCGGGCTGGATGATGCGGGCCCGATGCGTCACCGAATGCTCCCCCGGTGATGCACGTGTCCGGCGTGCCGAGCGGTTTGCGGAGGAACGCGATCCGCGGAGCCGCTTGTCGGCCAGGCTGGAGCCTGGCGATCCCGGCAGTCACACAGGGCTGAAGCCCTGTGCCACGGCGGATCGCGCTGCACGGGGCTGAGGCCCTGTGCCACAACCTCACCCGGCCGGGCGGATTTTCTATTTCCTTATCGTGACGTCCCCGTTACACTTCGGGGGCCCGGCTCCGGCCCCCCAGACGGGCGGGGTCCGCGGCAAAGCGGACTCGCACATGAACTCCGGCGAACCCACACCAAATCCGCATGCTGGCGCAGGGGCCGTTCTGCCGTCGCCTGCGCGTGGGTCCGCGGCGTGGCTGCGGAGATACCTGCTGGCCGCGCTGGCCGCCATCTCGGCGGCGCTCGTGCTAGGCGGCTACAGCTACTACCGCTGGGAAGCGGTGCAGATTCAGGCGGCCAAGCACAACGAGATTGCCGCGATCGCCGCGGCCAAGACCGGCCAGATCATCAGATGGCGGAAGGAGCGGATGTCGGATGCCCGCCGCCTGTCTGAAAGCGGTGCGTTCCGGAACGCCGTCGAGGATGTGGTGCGCGGGACCGACCGGGGAGCAGCGCGCGCCCAGATCCTGGACCGCCTCAAGCTCGAGCGCGAAACCGGGGAGTACGCGGATGTCATGGTGCTGACGCCCGGCGCGGATGTGCTGGTGTCGGCCCGGGCGGCTCCAGGCCCCGTCGAGAGCGATGTCCGGGCCGTGGTGACGGCGGCGCTGGCATCAGCGGTGCCGGTCCTGGGCGAACTGCACCACACGGGTGCCGGAGGCGTGCGCATCGAGACCGCAGCCGCCGTGCGAGACGACGCGGGCCACGCGCTGGCGGTCGTTGTTGTCTCCAACGAGGCCGAGGACTTCCTCTTCCCTTTGATGCAGGAATGGCCGACGAACAGTCCGACCGCGGAGACGTTGATCGTCCGCCGGGATGGCGGCGACGTCCTGTTCCTGAATGACCTGCGCCACCGGCAGAACACGGCATTGACGCTGCGCATGCCGCTTGAGGGCACAGACCTGCCGGCATCCATGGCGGCGTCCGGGAAGACCGGGCTGTACGTTGGCAGCGACTATCGCGGGGAATCCGTGCTGGCGGATCTCCGCGCGATTCCGGGGACGGCGTGGTTCATGGTGGCCAAGGTGGACACCGCGGAGATCCTGGCAGAGGTGCGGTACCGGGCTCTGGCGGTCGCGCTCGGCGTGGCGACGATGATCCTGTTTGTGGCCGCCGCCGCCGGGTACGCCTACCGGACGCGGCAGTCCGACGAACGCCGGCGCGCGGAGGGCGAGATTCGCGTCCGGGAGGCGCTGCTCAGCGAATCCCAGCGGGTCGCCTCCCTAGGCCACTACGTCCTCGACGTCGCGACCGGCCGCTGGACGAGCTCGGATGCGCTCGACACCGTGTTCGGGATTGGCCCGGCGTACGAACGGGACCTTGGCGGCTGGGCCACGCTCGTGCATCCCGAGGAACGCGACGAGATGACGGCGTATTTCGGCAGTCACGTCATCGCGGGCGGGCATCCGTTCGACAAGGAGTACCGCATCGTCCGCGCATCCGATGGCGCCGAGCGCTGGGTGCACGGGCTGGGACAGGTCGAACGCGACGCGGCCGGCACGCCGCTCCGCATGTTCGGTACCATCCAGGACGTCACCGATCGCCGGACGCTCGAGGAAGGGCTGCGGCAGCGCAATTCCGAACTGGCGCGTTTCGTCTACACCGTGTCGCACGACCTGAAGAGCCCGCTCGTCACGATCCGGACCTTCCTGGGCTTCCTCGAACAGGACCGCAAGCTCGGCGACGAAACCCGGATCGAGAACGACCTCGACTTTATCCGCCGCGCGGCCGACAAGATGTCGGCGCTGCTGAACGATCTGCTCGAACTGTCGCGTGTCGGGCGCAAGGTGAACCCACCGGTCGAGGTGCCGCTGCAGACGGTCGTCCGCGACGCGCTGGACATGGTGGCGGGCCGGCTGGCCCAGCGGCATGTGACCGTGACCGTGACACAGGCGCCAATCGTCCTGCGCGGGGATCGCGCGCGCCTGCTCGAGGTCTTCGAGAATCTGATCGACAATGCCGCGAAATTCGTGGGCGATCAGCCCGATCCGCGGATGGAAGTCGGCGTCGAGGAGTTGGAGCGGGAGATCGTCATCTTCGTCCGCGACAATGGCGTGGGGATCGATCCGCGGCACAAGGGTAAACTCTTCGGGCTGTTCGAGAAGCTCCATCCCGAAAGCGACGGCACGGGCATCGGCCTCGCGCTGGTCAAACGAATCGTGGAAGTGCATGGCGGCCGGGTCTGGGCGGAATCCGCCGGCCCCGGCCAGGGATCGACGTTCCGGTTCACGCTGTCGGGCACGAAGCGTCTGTAAGAAGGAGCGGTGGTAATGCTGAATGGTGGCCCCGTCAAGATACTGCTGGTGGAAGACGATCCGGCGCACGCCGAGATCGTGAAGCGGAACATGCGGGAGTCGCGGATTGCCAACCGGCTGTTCCACGTCGAGGACGGCCAGGCGGCACTCGATTTCGTGATGCGCGCGAACGGCTACGCCGATCCCGCGATCGCGCCCCGGCCGGACGTCATCCTGCTCGACCTCCGGCTGCCGAAGGTCGACGGGCAGGAAGTGCTGCGCCGGCTGAAGGCGCACGACGACTTCAAGACGATTCCCATCGTCGTGCTGACGACGTCCAAGGCCGAAGCCGACCTGCTGACGGCCTACGACCAGGGCGCCTGCAGTTACCTGGTGAAACCGGTGGACTTCGACCGGTTCAGAGAGATGCTCGAGGTGTTTGGATTCTACTGGCTCGTATGGAATCAATTCCCGCACGCGGAGTAGTCGACCGCCTCACCGTCCTGCTGGCCGAGGACGACCCGGCCCACGCCGAGGCCATTCGCCGGGCGCTCGAGCACGGGCCGTCGCCTGTCGATCTGCGCGTGGTGCCCTCCGTGCGCGAGTTCAAGGCCGCGATCGCCACGCGGATCCCCGACGTGGCCGTGATCGATTTGAACCTGGCCGACGGCCGTGCGGAGTCGCTGCTGGCGGCGCCTGTCGGGGCCGGCGGATTTCCCGTCATGGTGATGACGAGCCACGGTGACGAAGAGACCGCCGTCGCGGCGATGAAGGCCGGAGCCCTCGACTACGTCGTCAAGTCGGAGGAGGCCTTTTCGTTGATGCCCCAGAGCATCCAGCGCGTCAGGCGCGAGTGGCTGCTGCGCAAGGACGGCGAGTCCACCGTGCAGGCGTTGCGGGACCGTGAGGCGCGCTACCGGGCGGTGACGGAGACGGCGGCGGACGGCTTCTGGATGACCGACTTCGAGGGCCGCATTCTCGATGTCAACGAGGCCTACGTCCGCCGATCCGGCTACAGCCGGGACGAACTGCTCACCATGCGGATCAGCGACCTGGAGGCGGCCGAATCGCCGGCGGCCACCACCGAGCACATGCAGTTGCTGCGGCGGCGTGGAGCCGACATCTTCGAGAGCCGGCACCGCGCGAAGGACGGCACGGTGTGGCAGGTCGAGATCGACACGGCGATTTGGCCCATCGAGGGCGGGCGCGCGTTCGTCTGGATCCGGGACCTGGCGGGCCGGAAGCGGTCGGAATACCTGATGCGGGTGCGTGCGCAGATCGTCAGTGCGGCGTCGGAGAGGAGCGTCGACGACCTGCTTCAGTGTGCGCTGGACGAGATGGAGCTGATGACCGGGAGCGCGATCGGGTTCTTCCACTTCGTCGACGCCGACCAGGAGCACCTGCGGCTCCAGACGTGGTCGACCAATACGCTCCGCTCGATGTGCACTGCGGAGGGCAAGGGCCAGCACTACCCGGTCAGCAAGGCGGGCGTCTGGGTAGACTGCCTGAGGGACAGGCGGCCGATCATTCACAACGACTACGCCAGCCTGCCGAACCGGAAGGGCATGCCGGAGGGGCACGCCGTCGTCACCCGCGAAGTCGTGGTGCCGGTGATGTCGGGCGGCGTCGTGACCGCCATTGCCGGCGTCGGCAACAAGACCACCGACTACGTGCAGGCCGACGTGGAAGCGATCGAGGCGATTACGGCGATGGTCGTGGACCTCGCGCTGCGCAAGCAGGCGCAAGCCGAATTCGAGCACTTCTTCCAGCTCGTGCCCGACATGGTCTGCATTGCGTCGTTCGACGGCCATTTCCAGCGCATCAATTCGCGATGGACGCAGACGTTGGGGTACTCGCTGGCGGAGCTCATGGCCGAGCCGTTCATCTCGTTCGTGCACCCGGACGACCGCGAAGCGACGATCCGCGTCTTTGACGCCGAGCGGATGCAGGGCACTCCGGCGAGCGAGTTCGTCAACCGCTACCGGGCGAAGGACGGATCCTACCGGTGGCTGGAATGGAACGCCAGGCCCATCGACGACCAGAAACTGGTCTTCGCCGCCGCACGCGACATTACGGCCCGAAAGGAGGCCGAAGCCGCGCTCCGGCGTTCCAAGCAGTGGATGGAGCTGCACGTCCAGCGCACGCCCTTGGCCGTCATCGAGTGGGACACCGCCTTCACCGTCGCCGAATGGAACCCGGCGGCCGAGCAGCTGTTCGGCTGGACGCGCGGCGAGGCCCTGGGCCGGCACTACGCGTTCATCGTCCCGGACGCCGAGAGACCGGCTGTCGACGAGACCGGCTCCAACCTGATGGCGCAGCGGGGAGGTGCGCGGTCCACGAACCAGAACATCACGAAGGACGGGCGCGTCATCGACTGCGACTGGTTCAATACGACGCTGGTCGATGAGACGGGAAAGGTCATCGGGGTCGCGTCGCTGGTGCAGGATGTGACGGCCCGGCACGCGCTCGAAGCCCAGCTGCGCCAGGCGCAGAAACTGGAGGCGGTCGGGCAGCTCGCCGGCGGCGTCGCCCACGACTACAACAACATCCTGGCCGCGACGATGATGAACCTCGGTCTGCTGCAGGAGCGGACCGATGTGTCCGGCGACGTGCGCCAGACGGTGGAGGACCTCAGCAAGCTCGCCGAGCGGTCGGCGGCGCTGACCCGCCAGCTCCTGATGTTCAGCCGCCGGTCGGTCCTGACGATCCGGACACTCGACCTGAACCAGGTGCTGCGCGAGTTGTCGAAGATGCTGCATCGCCTGATCGGCGAACACATCGCGCTCACCTTCATCCCGGCCCCGGCGTTGCCGTCGATCCAGGCCGACAGCGGCATGATCGAGCAGATCGCCACGAACCTGTGCGTCAACGCGCGGGATGCGATGCCCAAGGGCGGTGCCATCCGGATGACTACGTCCGCCGTCACCGTCGATGCGGTGCGGGCCCAGGCCCATCCTGAGGCACGTGTCGGCCGGTTCGTGTGCCTCGCGGTGACCGATACCGGGACGGGCATGACGCCCGACGTGGTCCAGCGCGTGTTCGAGCCGTTCTTCACCACCAAGGAACAGGGCAAGGGCACCGGGCTCGGGCTGGCCACGGTGTTCGGGATTGCCAAGCAGCACAACGGCTGGGTCGAGGTCGACAGCACCCTTGGGGCCGGGTCGACGTTCCGCGTGTACCTGCCCGCCGACCCGTCGGCGACGGTGACGCCCGACGAGCCGCGGAAGACGCCGGCGAAGGGGGGGCGCGAGACCATCCTGCTGGTGGAAGACGACGAGCCGGTCCGGAAGACCGTGGCGCTGGTGCTCCAGCGGTACGGATACCGGGTGATAACAGCGTCGAACGGTCCGGAGGCGATCGAGCGCTGGGAGGCCGAGCGGGCCAGCGTGGCGCTGGTCTATACGGACATGGTGATGCCGGGCGGCATCACGGGCCTGGAACTGGTGGTACGGCTGAGGGCCGAGCGCCCGGACCTGAAGGCCATCATCTCGAGCGGCTACAGCGCCGATCTGGCCAGCGCAAAGAGCCTCGCCGAGCACGACGTGCTCTTCCTGGGCAAGCCCGTGCCGGCCGACGACCTCGCGACGGCCATCCGGAATCGTCTCGACGGCGTCGACAAGGCCTAGAGCGACGACGTGTAGCGGACGTGCTGGCGCTGCAGCACACGCTCGGCGGCCAGCACGCCCCGGTACTGCGCCTCCTCGAAGATCGAGAACCCGCTCAAGTCGGAGTGGGCGAAGCGGACCGCCGAGTCGAACTCCGCGACGCGGCGCCTGGCGTCGCCCCACACGAATCCCGGCCGCGGGCACACCATGGCGTGGCCCCACAACATCATGTCGAGACTGGTGACGAGCGACGGCAGGTCGGGGTGCGGCCGCGAGAGATCCCGCATGATGAACTGTGCCCAGCCCTTCCATCCGCGCGCGCGCAGCAGGGCTCGGGCCGTTGCGGCCGGCCGTTCCGCCAGCGCGTGGTAGAACGTCAGGACCGTCGCCCGGGGGTGACTCTGCAGGCCCTGGTGGGTCGCCACCACGTAGCCGAGCGTCGGGCTGCCGTAGATGACATTGTCCCAGGCGATCGGCACGCCGGCGCGGGCGGCCGGGAACTCCCTGAGCGTGAGGTTGGCGACGATCCAGGGGGCGTATTCGAACGCGCCTGCCGCATCCCGGATCGGAGCGGGCAGGCCCGGCATCAGGCGCCGCGCAAACGCCGACGGACAGGCGAGGATCACATCCTCGGCGACCAGCCGGGTCGTGCGCCGCTCGGCGGGGTCGTACACGTCCACGGCCGCACCAGTTCCCCGCAGTGCCACGCGGAACGCCAGGACCCCGCGGCGCAGATGCGCGGACAGGCGGCCCTCGAGTTGCCGGGCGATCCAGCCGAGGCCCTCCGGCCACGTGAGCAGCGTGGTATCCGACGCCCGCGCGCTCTCGCCTTCGCGGCTCGCGAAGTAGTGCATCCCGGCCCACGCCGAGACATCGCTGGCGTGGCTGCCGTAGTCGTCGCGGCAGCAGTAGTCGATGTACCAGTGCAGGGCCGGCGCGTCGAGCTTCTGCTGCAGCAGGAAGTCTCGCATCGACAACCGGTCGAGCGCGACGAGGTCCGCGTCGCGCGCGCTGCGCTCCATCGGAATCGCGAACGCGGGCCTGCCGTCCGTGTCGCGCCGCTCCCGGTACCGCGCAATCACGTCCTTGAACCGGTCGAACTGGTCCAGTTCCCGCCGGCTGACGCCGACGACCGGCACGAGGCCGTCCTGCCACTTGCCGTTGATGTGGAGGCGCTCTTCCGGCGCGCCGCACACCACGAGCTCGTCGTACACCGGCCTGCCGGCGGCATCGTACCCCTGGATGACGCCAAGTTCCTCCAGCAGCTCCCGGACGGCGGATGACTCCCTCGTGGGGAACGGGAGGTAGTGCGCGCCCCAGGGATAGGCGCTGACGCTGTTGCGGCCCGACCGGGCGTTGCCGCCGGCCTCGGACTCCACTTCGAGAATCTCGAACCCGGTGAACCCGGCCTTGCGCAGCTTCCATCCGGCCGACAGCCCGGCGAGGCCGCCGCCGACGATCACGACAGGCACGCGCCGTTCGGATGACGGCGCGGGCGGGCCGCCGTCTCTCAGCAGGTGACCGACGGCGTCGCTGGCGCCGACGATGCTGCCGCCAAACCCGAGGACGTCCGCCCTCCCGCCCCGGCACGCGGAGAGGCCCGCTGCCGCGGCGATGCCGGCGGACCCGATGAGGAACTGGCGTCTGTCCATGTGCGCGCGCGTCCGGTCGGCTGCGGGGGCCGGCTACTGCGTCACCATGTGCCACTCGGCGTCGTAGTACTGCACCAGGATCTGGTTGTCGAGCCGGTTCAACTCGACCGGCACCGGCTGCATGTCCGGCGGAAACAGGAACAGCTGCCGGATCACCTCGGCCGTCAGGAAGCGCAGCCCCGGCGGCACCGACGACGGCGGCTGATAAGCCCGCTTCGAGGCAATGACAAACCCCCACTCCCCGAACGACGGCACGTAGACGTGGTACGGCGCGACCGACAGGCCGACCGACTCGATCGTCCGGGCGATACACCAGAACGACTTGCGGGCGAAGATGGGCGAGGTGGCCTGCACGGCCACGATCGCCTGCGCGGAGAGGTGCCGTTCGAGCAGGCGGTAGAACGCCGTGGTGTACAGCTTGCCGAGCGCGTGGCTGGTGGGGTCGGGGAAGTCGATGACGACGAAGTCGTAGAACCCGCGATCCGCCTGGAGCCAGATGAACGCATCGGCATTGACCACCGTGACGGGCGGGGCGGTCAGCGAATCCTGGTTGAGCGATCGCAGGAAGGTATTGGTCGAGAACAGGCGGGTGACCTCGCCGTCCAGATCGACGAGCGTCACGTGCTCGACGCCGGGGTGCTTCAGGATTTCCCGCACCGCCAGGCCGTCGCCGCCGCCGAGGACGAGCACCTGCTTGGGCTGGGGTACGGCCTGCAGGCCCGGGTGCACGAGCGCCTCGTGGTAGCGGTACTCGTCGCGCGAACTGAACTGCAGGTGGCTGCCGAGGAACAGCCGCACGTCGTCCTGCCACCGCGTGACGACGATGCGCTGGTACGGCGTCGTGCGAGCGAGGATGATCTCGTCGGCATAGAGGTTCTGCTCGGCGAACGTCGTCAGGCGATCGGCGGCGGCAAACCCGGCTGTCAGCACGGCGACGGCCACCAGGCACTGCCCGCCGAGCCAGCGGACGCCGGGCAGGTCGCGGCGGAACATCCAGACGGTGGCGAGCGCGACGATCGTGTTCAGCAGGCCGAACATCAGGCACGTTCTGACGAGACCGAGCTTCGGCGCCAGCACCAGCGGGAAGAGGAGCGACGCGGCGAGCGACCCGAGGTAGTCGAACGTCAGCACCTGGGAGACGAGGTCCTTGAACTGGATGCGCGCCTTCAGAATCCGGACGAGCAGCGGGATCTCGACGCCGACGAGGATGCCGACCGCGATGACGAAGCCGAAGAGGACGAAGCGAAGGGAACCCAGGTAGGAAAACGCCAGGAACATCACGGCGGCCGAGAAGCCGCCGATGACACCGACGGCAATCTCGATCTGGATGAACCGCATGACCAGGCCGCGGCCGATGAAGCGCGACACGTACGAGCCCGCGCCCATCGCGAACAGGTAGGCCCCGATGATCGTCGAGAACTGGGTGACGGAGTCGCCGAGCAGGTAGCTGGCGAGCGCGCCCGAGACGAGTTCGTAGGCGAGCCCGCACGAGGCGATGGCGAAGACCGAGAGGAGCAGCGCCCAGGTCACGGGCTAGCCGTGGATCGCGGCCGCGATGATGATGCAGACGCCCAGCGACATGGCGGCGACGACGATGGCGAGCGCCGTGTTGTGGTCGTCGATGATTTCCTTCCACAGGTGGTACGGGGTCAGGCGGTCGATGACGGCGAACGCCAGCCCGAAGACGGCGATGCCGAGGCCGGCGTAGACGACGGCGTTGATGACAGCCGCGAGAGAGGTGATGCCGATCATGTCAGTGTCCTCGGGAGAATCGGGTTGGCGTCACTTGTGGTAGTAGCGCTGGTAGACGGTGCGGTACGCGCCGGGATTGTCCCGGATGGACTTCGGCACGTTGCGGAGTTCGTCGTAGCTCGTCAGGCTGACGCCCCGGTAGTTGGCCCAGGCCAGCGTGGCCAGCACGAGGGCGCCGAACGTCACGAATACGGGCATGCGTCTCATGGCTCAGGTCCCCCTCACTCGTCGTCGGACGAATCGTCGCCGGGAGCGTGGTCGCTTTCGGCCCAGCGCGCGGTTTCGAACGAGCGCCCGCGCATCCAGAACAGGAACGGGTAGAGGCTGAGGAAGAGCAGGGCCACCGGCAGGTACCACCATGATGGCACATCGCGGCTGACCCGCACCTCGTAGTGTACCGACGGAGCCGCTGTTTCCGGCTCGATGCGCAGGTAGTACTGGCCCGCCGGCACGGCGGGCAGGACGGCCTCGTCGCTGCGGCTGCCTTCCGACCACGACTCGCCGCCGTCCACCCCGTGGTAGTAGCTGACCTCGCGGCCGAAGTCCCAGGCGCGGCCGGTGTCGAGGCTGATCAGGGCCAGATTCAGGTAGATCCACTGGTTCTCGACGTCAGCCGTTGTCTTCACCACGACGTTGGAGTCGTGCCCCGAGAGTTCGAACGGGGGCGTGACGTCGACGCGGCCCTTGTCCGTGACGGCGAAGGTGTAGCGGTCGGCGAAGACCTGCTTGTCCTGGGCCAGGGCGCACGACGCCGCCTGGATCACGAGGGCGGCGGCGGCCAGCAGGCCGAAGACCCGCCACAGCACCGGCGACTTCGACGCGAACGGAGACGGCTGGTTGGCGTACACGCCGACGCGGGCGGGCGGGCGCGTCGACAGGCCGAACGCCTGCCACACCGCGTCCGGTTCCATGTACTCGCCGATGGACCACGTCACCTCGCCCTGCGTTTCTTCCTTGCTCAGCATGAGCGGCGCCGCGACGTAATCGTTGACGATGGCCGTTTCGCCGACCCGGACCTGCCAGTAGAACTCGCCGAGCACGTAGACGACGCGGGCCTTGGCGGTCTGGAAATGGAAGAACCGGCTGCCGAGGTACGTCGCCGACTGCGCGGGCGTTTCCTCGGGCCGCCCGTTGGCCGTCTTGACGTCGTTCCAGTGGCCGTTGTACTCGGTGAGCCAGCGGAAGCCCTTGTAGGGGTTGAACAGCAGGTACTCGCGCCACTCGTAGTCCGTGCCGTCCACGGTGATGGCGCGGCACATGAACCCGATCACCTCGTACTTGTCTCCGCGGAGCGTGCCGCGGGTCCCGAGCGGGATGAGCGGCTCGCGGGTCACCGACTGTGCGAACGTCGAGAGGATCTTGAGGTCGTCGCCCGAGATGTCGACCACCGAGGCGCACGACCGGCACACGATGGTCGTCGTCTGCCGGAGGCCGCGCACCTCGAGCGCGCCGCCGCAGTGCGGGCATTGCAGCGTGCGGACGGACGGCGCGTGCGGGCCGGCCGGCGGTGCCGGCTCGGCCTGTGGGTTACCAGCCATCGACCTGCCTCAGACCGGACAAGCGGAGTTCATCGAACTCCACGTAGTTGCCGAGGAACACGAGCGGTGGATCCTCGCTGTAGTCCAGCGTGGCGCACGACGTGCCCGCGCCGACCAGGTCGGCCACCGGCGCCGCGTAGCCGGCGCCGATGACGAACGGGAGTTCCCCTTCGCCGCCCGTGCACGTGCCCTGCTCGACGTCGTTGATGCGGAAGAGACGGCCGTCGAGCGTGAGTTCCTTCCCCGGGAACAGGCGCGTAAACGCCGGCGGGGATTCCTTGACCGGCGTGGCGAACGTGACGGCCAGCGTCCCTCCGGCCTCGCCCAGCCAGCCGCTGCGGTGATCGTCGAAGAGCAGGTGCCACTCGTTCCAGAAGCCGCGGTCGTAACGCACCTGGATGCGGCCCACGACCGTGAAGTGCACCGAGGCATGCCAGCCCTGCACGCCCAGCTGGAAAACCGAGCCGTCGGTCTGCAGTTCCGCCATCTTCCCGAGGTTCTCGACGTCGAGATCGCGCCGCAGGATCGTCGATCGGCAGTACGCGCACACCGCCAGAATCGACACCGCCGACTGAAACGCATTCGGCGCGCCGCAGGACGGGCAGTTGAAGCTCCGGCTCATGGTAGGGGCGTCTCCATGCCGTATCGAAGTCAATCGGAACCCCCCTACCGTACGGGATCGGCACGATCGAATCAAGCGGGAAAGTGCGCCGCGGAGCCCCTGCGGGCGCGCGGCGGAGGCCGCCGGGGCGGGCGATGCCTGGGGAGGGCAGGGCGGGGGGATTCAAGTTCTGCGCGGCGTTGCCGATTGGCCCGATAACGTGGCGTATCGCGTCCGGCCGGCGAGGCCGGGCCGCCGGGTGCCGCCGGGAGGAACAGCCGTGATTGCCGTGACCCGTCTCGACGGCCAGAAGGTCTACGTGAACGCCGAGCTGATCGAGAGCATCGAGCAGACGCCGGACACGATCGTGTCATTCAGCAGCGGGCACAAGATGCTGGTGCGCGACACGCCGGAGGAACTGACCCGCCGGGTGATCGAGTACAAGCGGGCGACCCTGGCCCCGCCAGGCCAGCCGGTCGAGGCGGGACGTTCATGAAACCGAGACACGGCATCCGGATCGACATCGCGTCGATCGTCGGCGTGCCCTTCGCGCTGATCCTGATCCTGCTGGGGCAGTGGGTCGAAGGCGGCACGGTGCTGTCGCTCCTGCAGCCGACGGCCGCGATGATCGTCTTCGGCGGCACCTTCGGCGCGGTCATGCTCAGCTTCTCCCGGAACGACATCCTGCGGGCGGTCCGCGCCCTGCGGACCGTGTTCCTGTGGGACGGCGAACCGCCGTCGAAGACCATCGACACCGTCCTGGCGTACGCGATCAGGGCCAGGCAGGCCGGCATCCTGTCGCTCGACTCCGACCTCGCCACCATCCAGGACCCGTTCCTCGAAAAGGCCATCCGGCAGCTGGTCGACGCCACCAGCCCGCAGACGCTGCGCGACATGCTCGAAGTCGAGACCCGCGGACGCGAGGAATACGACGAGATCCCGGCCAAGGTGTTCGAGGCCGCTGGCGGGTACGCCCCGACGGTCGGGATCCTGGGCGCCGTCATCGGGCTCATCCAGGTGATGCAGCACCTGTCCGATCCCGCGCGTCTGGGACAGGGCATTGCGGTCGCGTTCGTCGCAACGATCTACGGTGTGGGCGCCGCCAACCTGTTCTTCCTGCCGGCCGCCACCAAGCTCCGGATGAAGGCGCGGCACGAGGCGCGCCGGCGCGAGTTGATGCTCGAAGGCGTGCTCGCCATCCAGGAGGGGCTGTTCGTCCGGGTCATCGAGGAGAAGCTCTACGGTCTTGCGGCCGAAGTGGTACCCCGCAAGGAACCTCATGCTCAATCCTGACCGGAAGACCAGTCGCGGCTTCGACTCCATGCCCCCTGAGGCGCCGGCGCGCCCTGCGCGGGTCCGGCGGTCTCGCCCGGCACCGCCCCAGAACCACGAGCGCTGGCTGGTGTCCTACGCCGACTTCATCACCTTGCTGTTCGCGGTCTTCACGACGATGTACGCGCTGTCGGCGCTCGACGCGCAGAAGTTCGCCACGATGGCCGTGTCGCTGCAGCGCGCCTTCAACGGCGGACCCGTGACGGCGGGGAAGGTCGTCGGGTTGTCGGCCGTTTCGTCGCCCCAGCCGGCCGCCCCGCCGGCCGAGGCGGTTCCCCCTGCCGCAACGCCTGCTGCCGTCCCTGCGCCCCCGCCGGCCGCCGCCCGGGCGGAGCCCCCCGCGCCGGCGCGGTCCGAGAGCGCGACGCCGCAAGCGGAACTCGAGAACGTGCGAACCCGGCTGCGGCAGGGACTCGCCGGTGCCATCGCGGCCGGCCAGGTCTCGCTCGAAATGGACCACCGGGGCCTGGTGATCTCCATCCGCGAGGCCGCCTCGTTTGCCGTCAGCCGCGCGGAACTCTCGGCGGCCGCCCAGGCCATCCTGCGCGAGATCGGGCAGTCGCTGGTCCCGATCGACAACCGCGTGCGCATCGAGGGGCACACGGACGACAGGCCGATTCACACGGATCGCTTTACGTCGAACTGGGAGTTGTCGACCGCACGGGCAACGACGGTCGTGCGCTTCATGATCGAACAGGCCGGCGTGCCGCCGGCGCGGCTGTCGGCAGCCGGATACGCCGAGTTCGTGCCGCGGGCCGCCGGCACGTCGCCCGACGCCCGCGCGCGCAACCGTCGCATCGACGTTGTCGTGCTGAGTCAGCCGATTCGCGCAGCCGAGGAACCCAGATAGGCCGGGCAGGCCACGATGACGCGGGTGCCCACGCCCTGCTCGCTGTCGATGGCCACGGCGCCGCCGACCGATCGCATGATGCCCAGGACGGCGGGCAGCCCCATGCCGCGCCCGAGGAACTTCGTCGAGAAGAAGGGATCGAAGACGCGGGCGATGACGTCTGGCGTCATGCCCGGGCCCTGGTCCTCAACCGTCACGCACACGTAGCGCCCCGGCTGCGGCAGCGTCGTCGTCACCCATTCGTGGCGGTCCAGCGACGGGAGCTGTTCGACGCGCGTGGCCAGCCTGATCGTGCCCTTCCGGCCCGCCATGGCTTCCGACGCATTGGTGACCAGGCTGTGGAGCACCTGCTCCATCCGGCTGGGATCGGCGCGCATCGCGGGAATCCCGGGCGCGCAGTCCGTGGCCAGCGTGACGCCGTCGGGCAACAGTGCCCTCCATGCCGGGATCTGGCTCCGGATGACGTCGTTCAGATCGACGTCAACCGGCTGCGTGAGGGTGCCGCGGCCCGCATAGGCCACCAGCTGGGCCGTCAGGTTGCGCGCGCGCTCGGCCGCGTGCAACACGGCGCGCAGCGGCTCGCGCGCCGGGCTGTCGTGCGGCAGGTCATCGGCCGCGATCGCCGTGTTGCCGAGGATGACCTGCAACACGTTGTTGAACTCATGCGCGATGCCCGCCGCCAGCGTCACGATGGTTTCGGACTCGCGCCCGCGGCGCAGGGCGTCCTCGGTCCGCCTCTCCTCCGTGATATCGCGGGCGACGCCCACCAGCGCGACCGGATCGCCGCGTTCGTCCCGCACCACCGACGTGGAGAGGGCGATGGGGAACTCCGAGCCGTCCTTCCGCCGGTTCCAGATTTCGCCGCGCCATCCGCCGGCGAGCGTCGCCGGCAGGATCCGGCTGGCCACCTCGGGCGGCGTCCGGTCCGATCGCACTTCGGTGACCCGCGTGCCCACCAGTTCGTGCTGGGTGTAGCCGTAGACATCGAGGAACGCCTGGTTCACGAAAATGATCCGGTCCTCCATGTCGGTCACGCTGACGCACTCGGCAACCGACCGCAGCGTGTGCGCCAGCATCTGCAGGTGCTTCTGCGTTTCGTGCTGGGCCGTCACGTCGTGGAACCGCCAGATGCGGCCGATCACCACGCCGTCGGTCCGCTGGGGCATGGTCGTCCGCTCGAAAACCCGGCCGTCCTTGAACTCGATGAGGTCCGCGCCCTCGGCGTCCGGCGTCTGCCGCCATCGATTGACGCTCGCGGCGAAGTCGGCCGGGCGGATGATCTCCTCGGCGAGCCTCCGGGAGAGTTCGCCGCGCGGCAAGGTGAGGGTGGCGGCGTCGATCCGGAACAAGTGCAGGAGCGCCGAGTTGTGAATGGTCGGTGTCCCGTCGAGGTCCGTCACCAGCACCCCATCCCGGTTCGACTCGATCGTGGCGGAGAGCAGCGCGTGGAGCCGGGCGGTTTCGCCGGCGGCCCGGAGGCGGGCGCCGGCTTCGTCCAGCATCGCCCCGTACAGCCGGTCACGCTGACGCAGCGTGACGTACGCGGCGGCCGTGGCGGCAAGCGTGGCGAAGGCGACGGTGGCGGCGTGCGATTCCCACGGGGTGATGTCGGGATGCGCCCACTGCTTGACGAACTCGAACAGCAGTGTCGCGATCGACACGACCGAGGCAATCAACGCAATGCCCGCCACGCGGAGCGCCCGGCTCCCGGCGGAAGAGCGGATGCCCCATGGGGGTGGCGGTGCGGCCGGGTTCGACGCCCGGTCGTGGCTCGCCGATATCGGTGCGTTCATGCGGTAGTGTGTGCGAATGCCCGGCACCGGTTGCCAGGGCCGGCTTGATGCTCGTTCCAAATGGCACCGGGAGTCAAGCGGGTCGTGTGGCAGGTACGCCACATATCGCAATCAAATGGATGTGGTAGATCAGCCACAATCGACCGGTAGACGAGTGCCGACAAGAGATGAAAATGCGCGTCAAATGACTGATAAAAAATAGGTTACATCGTTTCGTCGGTGGTGGGGCGATCCGGTATGCAGATTGCTTTAGCACGCGTGGTCCTTCCCAGGGACCTTACGAGCGAACCATGACCTTCCAGCGCACTCTTCGTCGTCAGGTGGCCTGTGCCGGGATCGGCCTGCATTCCGGCCAGAAGGTGACGCTGACGCTGAAGCCGGCACCGGCGGATTCCGGCATCCGGTTCCGCCGCAGCGACCTGGGGGTGGACATTCCGGCCACCGTCACGCACCTGCGCGGCACGAACCATGCGACGGGCCTGTCGCGCAACGGCGCGACGGTCGACACGGTGGAGCACCTGCTCGCGACGCTCGTCAGTCTGGGAATCGACAACGCCGTGGTGGAACTTGACCGCCACGAGGTGCCGGTGATGGACGGCAGCGCGGCGCCGTTCGTGTACCTGCTGCAGGAAGCGGGCACGAAGACGCTGGCGGCGCCGCGGCGCTACCTGAAGGTGCTGCGGCCGATCACGGTGTCGCGCGGCGACAAGCTGATGTCGATCTACCCGGCCGATTCGTTCAAGATCACGTACCACATCAGCTTCGATCATCCGTTGCTCCGCCATCAGTCCCAGACGATCAACGTGACCGAAGAGTCGTTCGTGGACGCCATCGCGCCGGCGCGGACGTTCGGGTTCCTGAACGAAGTGGAACTGCTCCGCCAGCAGGGCCTGGCCCTCGGCGGGTCGCTCGAAAATGCGATCGTCCTCAGCGAAACCGGCGTGCTCAACAACACGCTGCGCTTCGAAGACGAGTTCGTGCGGCACAAGATCCTCGATGCGATTGGCGACCTCGCGCTCGTTGGGTATCCGATCCTCGGCCACCTGGTGGCGCACCGCGCAGGCCACGCGCTGCACACGGCCTGTGCCCAGCAGCTCCTCGCGGAACCGGATGCCTGGACGATCGTCGAACTCGAACCGGCGGCCGCGCCGATGACGGTGCCGGCGGCCGTGCCGGTCCGGGCGAGTTGACGGCCCCCGGCCCTCGAATCCTCCCGAATTCCCCTACTCCTGGTTGGCGAGCTTCCGCATGTACGAGCCCAGGCGCTCGTTCTCGTACGTGACGGTGTTCAGGAACAGGCTCTCCTGCAGGTAGTTCCGCCGTTCGTCCTCGGTCATCTGGTCGATGAGGAACTGGATCTCGCGCATCATGTCCTCGAACGACCGTTCCAGCTCGCGCCGGGCGGTGACCTCGTGAAACAGTGTTTCCATGACGGTCAGCAGGTCGCCGTCGAGCGCGATCTCCGCGCCGGTGCTGGTCTTGATGGTCCGCATGGTTATGCCTCGAAGCTCGAAAGGGCGCCCGCTTCGTCGGCGAACAGCTGGATGAAGTTGTGCGCGCCGGTCATCGTCAGCATGGTCTCGACGCGCTTCTGGACGGCGGCCAGCTTCATCGAGCCGCCGGCGGCGGCGGACTGGCGGTAGAGGTCCATCAGGCAGCCGATCGTGGCGCTGTCGATGTAGACGACCGGCGCGAGATCGACGACGAGCTTCTTCGCGCCGCCGCTGATCAGGGCGAGGACGGTGGCGGAGAAGTCGGAGAGCAGGGGGTACATCAGCCGGGTTTCGCCGACGCGGACCACGGTGACGTCGCGGACGTGTTCGATCGTGTGCTTCATGCTCATGCTCCAGGACGGCTGGGCGCGGGGAAGGCGGCGGCCGGACGCGGGCGCTCGCGCAGGCGGCGCAGCTGCCGGGCCAGTTCGTGGCGGCCCCGGTTGATCCGGGACTTGACGGTGCCTTCCGGCAGCGCCAGCTGTTCGGCGATTTCCTGATACGAGAGTTCCTGAATGTCGCGCATGACGACCGCCGCCCGGAGGGTGTCCGGCAGATGCTGGAGCGCCTCGCGCAGCTGCTCGGCCTGATCCCGGCGCTCGAGCGCGGCGAGTGGGCTGACGCCGGGCGAGGCGGGCGCGAGGTCGTCGGTCCGGACGTCGCGATCGATGGTCTCGCGTTCCTTGCGGACGCTGCGGTAGTGGTCGATGCACAGGTTGCGGCTGACGCTGATCAGCCACGTCTGGAAGTTGGCGCGGCGATCGAACGTCGCCAGCGACCGGAACACCTTGAGGAAGACGTCCTGGGTGAGATCCTCGGCCTGATCGTGGCGGCCGACGAACTTGTACGCGACGTTGAACACGCGGCGCCAGTACTGGCGGACGATCGCCTCCCAGGCGACCTGGTCGCCTTGCAGGCAGCGTTCTATGAGGGCGTCTGCTTCAAGCGACGCCGGTGTGGGTTCGTACGCGCTCATCGGATCGAACAGCGTCAAAGCGTACCGCACGGTCGGGGGGGTGTCAAACCAGCGGCGGCTCCGGTAAGATGCCTCGATTGTGACTGAGTTCTCCTACCGGAACGGAACCCTGCACGCGGCGGACGTGGCCGTGGCCGACATCGTGCGCGAGGCGGGCACGCCCGTCTACATCTACACCGCGGGCGCGATCCGATCCGCGTACGGCGCCCTGGACGCGGCGTTCGCGGGGACGCCGCACGGCCTGCACTACGCCCTCAAGGCCAATTCGACCCTGGCCGTCCTCCGGCTGCTGCGATCGCTCGGCGCCGGCGCCGACGCCAATTCGGGCGGCGAGATCGACGTGGCGCTCCGGGCCGGCTTCGCGCCCGGGCAGATCGTCTTCACCGGCGTCGGCAAGACGTCCGACGAGCTCGACCGCGCGATCGGCCTCGGCGTCAAGGCCATCAACATCGAGTCCGACGGCGAGGCCGCGCGGATCGACGCCCTCGCCCGTGCGCGGGGCCTGCGGGCGAGCGTGGCGGTGCGCGTCAATCCCGACATCGCTGCCAACACGCACGCGAAGATCTCGACAGGAGAACGCTTCAACAAGTTCGGTATCCCGATCGAGTTCGCGGCCGGGTTGCTGCGCGGCATGGCCACGCGTCCGGGGCTGGACCCCGTGGGCCTGCACGTGCATCTCGGATCGCAACTCACCGACATGGAACCCGTCGGCCGCGCCGCGGCGGCGCTCGCCGCGCTTGCGCAGGAGGCCCGGGACGCCGGGGTGCGGCTGCGGCACCTCGACCTGGGCGGCGGACTCGGCATCGCGTACGACGGCGGCAGCGGCCCCGATCCGGTCACCTACGCCGCAACCATCCGGCCCATCGTCGCCGCGACCGGGCTCGATCTGCTCCTGGAACCGGGGCGGTTCCTCCTGGGCCCCGCGGGCGTCCTCGTGGGACGCGTCGCCGACATCAAGACCTACCCCGGATCGCCGCGGTTCCTGGTCCTCGACACCGGGATGACGGAGCTCATCCGTCCTGCGCTCTACGGCGCGATGCATCGCATCATCCCGGTGACGCCCCGGCCGGGCCCCGAGAGTGTCTACGAGGTGGTCGGGCCGCTGTGCGAGACGAGCGACACGCTGGGGCACGAGCGGACCTTCGGACCGGTCGAGGCCGGCGACGCCTTTGCCGTCTGCGACGCGGGTGCCTACGGCATGGTCATGGCCTCCAACTACAACCGCCGGCCGTTCGCGGCGGAGGTGCTGGTGGACGGCGGCGACTGGCGTGTCATCCGCCGCCGCCAGACGACAGAAGAGTTGATGGGGTGGGAACTGTGAGCGGCCTCCTGATCGTGTTCGAAGGGCTCGACCAGAGCGGCAAGGAAACGCAGGCGCGGCTGCTGCGGCAGTGGTTCGAACGCGCCGGCCGGCAGGTGGAGTCGCTGGCGTTCCCCGACTACGGGTCGCCGATCGGCCAGGAGATCCGGACGGCGCTGCACGGCGGCCGCGAGTACGGGCCGGACACCATCCAGTTGCTGCAGGTGGCCAACCGCCACCAGTGGAAGCCGCAGATCGAGCGCTGGCTCGCCGAGGGCCGGGTGGTGATCTCGGACCGGTACGCCGCCTCGAGCGTGGCCTACGGCGAAGCGCAGGGTCTCGACCCCGACTGGTTGACGGCGATGCAGGTGTACCTGCCGCAGCCGCACGTCACGGTGGTCCTCGACATCGCGCCGGAGGTGGCCGCCGCGCGCAAGGCGCAGAACCGCGACGCGTACGAACGCGATCTCGCGATGCTCGCCCGCGTGCGCGTCAGTTACCTGCGCCAGGCGTCTTCGCCGGGATGGGTCGTGATCGACGCGGCCCGCCCGGTCGAGCTGGTCGCGGCCGACGTCGCTAGCGCGGTCGCGTCGACACTCGCGCAGCGGTAAGCGCGCCGACCGACACCGCGCCGGCAGCTTTCAGCTCCCGGGCGCACGCCTCCAGCGTGGCGCCCGTCGTGCACACGTCATCCACGAGCACCACCGTCAGGCCTGCCAGCGGATGTGGCCGGCCGCGCCACCGCATCTTCCACCGGTCGCGCCGGCGAAGGGCGAACGCGCCCGAGACGTTGAGCAGCCGAGCCTCGGCCCGCATGTCCACCTGACGGCGTGTGTGCCGCGTGCGGCGGAGGGCCTCGACGACAGGCCGGCCCAGTTCCCGCGCCAACAGGCTCGCCTGGTTGAACCCCCGGCTTCGCCGGCGGGCGGGATGCAGCGGCACCGGCACCGCCACGTCCGAACCCGCCAGGAGCCCGGCTCCCTGTTCCCTCATCAGCCGGCCGAGCCGGCGCGCAATCGACCGCCGCCGGCCGTACTTGAGGGCGTGGATGATCTCGCGGAGGGTACCGTCGTACTCACCGACCGCGGCTGCGAAATCGATAGCGGTCCCGGCGCGACCGGCCTGGGCATCCCCGACGTCAACGGTGCCGGTGGCATGGGGGCCTGGCTCGCGGTCGGGCGCGGCAAAAGCGTGGACCGACCGCCAGCAGGCGTCGCAGACGGACCCGCCCGCCATGGTGTCGAGCGGTGCGCGGCAGACGGCGCACTCGGGCGCGAGGATGACGGTGGCGGCGGCGTCGGAGGCCCAGGCGAGCCCCCGGGCGGCCGCGCGGAACGCGGCGGACAGGCGGATCGCGGCAGGACGCCGCGACAGGGGCGGGTCAGCGGGCCGGAGCGGGCCCAGGGCCGGCGGCGGTGTCGGGCACGTCGATGCGCTCGGCGCTGCCCCAGAGCCGGTCGAGGCTGTAGAAGCGCCGTTCGTCGGCCGTAAAGACGTGGACGACGAAATCAAAGTAGTCGAGCAGCACCCAGCCCGATCGTTCATAGCCTTCGGTGTGCGCGGGTTTGAGGTCCTCCTGCGCGAGCGCCTCCTCGATGGCTTCGGCCACCGCCCGCACCTGCCTGGCGTTCTGCGCCGTGCAGATCAGGAAGTAGTCGGTGAACGACGACACCTTGCGCAAGTCGAGAGCCGTCACTTCCGTGGCCTTCTTGCCGTACGCGGCCTGCGCCGCCGCCGCGAGGGGGCCGGGAAGCCTGGTCGCCGTTCCGTCTGTCTTCGTCATCGTCTCGCTCATGCAAAGGGCCGGCCGTCCGGGCCTGCGGCGCCGTCGGACACCGGCGAGGCTCCGTACAATCCGTGCCGGCGGATGTAGTCATCGACTGTCGGCGGCACCAGGCCTGCAATCGTCCGTCCCGCGCGGATTCTCGCGCGGATGTCCGTGGACGACACGTCTGGCGTCGGGCAGTCCATCAGATAGATGAGGGGCGTTGGCGTGTCACCTGGCGTTTCCCCGTTGTCTGCCAGGACGTGCATGCGGGGCGCCAGTTCCGGCAGGCGCGCCGGGAGTCCGGAGGCCTCGAGGCCCGGCCGCGACGTGACGACGAAGTTCGCGAGCGACAGGACGGCGGGGTAGTCGCGCCACGTCGCGATCTCGGCGAACGCGTCGGCGCCGGACAGGAAGAACAAACCGGCGGCCGCGGGCCCGGACGCCTGCAGGCGGCGCAGCGTGTCGGCGGTGTACGACGGACCGGGCCGGTCAAGCTCGATGTCGCACGGATCGAAGGCGTCGCCGTCCGAGCAGGCCAGTGCGACCATGGCGAACCGGTGGTACGCGGATGCCGCCGGGCCGGCGGCGCGGTGCGGCGGCACGGCCGCGGGCGTCAGCCAGACGCGGTCGAGGCCGAGCCGGCGGCGGGCGGCGGCGGCGACGGCCAGGTGGCCGACATGGATCGGGTCGAACGTGCCGCCGAGAATGCCCGTACGAAGCCCGCGTGTCACGGTTCGGCTGGCGGGGGAGCGATGTGCTGCCACATGGCTTCGAGCAGCGGCGCGATGCCCTCACCGGTGACGGCCGAGATCCGGTGGAGCGGTATCTGCATGGCGGCCAGGTGCGCCTCGAGGCGATCCACCGCGTCGGGGTCGGAGACGACGTCCATCTTGTTGGCGACGGCGAGTTGCGGCTTGTCGGCCAGTTCAGGCCGGTACAACTCGAGTTCCCGCCGGATCGTGTCGAAGTCCGCCACCGGATCGCGGTTGGTCGCCCCCGACACGTCGATCAGGTGGACGAGCAGACGCGTGCGCTCGAGATGCCGCAGGAACTGGTGCCCGAGGCCGAGCCCGCGATGCGCGCCTTCGATCAGCCCGGGCACGTCGGCGACGACGAAGCTCCGGTCGTTGCTGAGGGCCACGACGCCGAGATGCGGCGTGAGCGTCGTAAAGGGGTAGTCCGCAATCTTCGGCTTGGCGGCGGAGATCCGCGAGATCAGCGTGGACTTCCCGGCATTGGGGAATCCGACGAGGCCGACGTCGGCCAGCAACTTCAGTTGCAGGCGGAGCATCTTGATTTCGCCGGGAACGCCCGGGTCGGCCCGCCGGGGCGCGCGATTGGTGGCACTGACGAACCGCGCGTTGCCGCGGCCCCCCATCCCGCCCGCCGCAATCTTGAAACGCTGGCCGTCGGTCGCGAGATCGACCACCTCGATGGGGTCGCCGCCTTCTTCCGGCAGCACCAGGACCACCGTGCCGAGCGGCACCTTGAGTTCGAGGTCCTTGCCGTTCTTCCCGTGGCAGTTCGAGCCCATGCCGTGCTGGCCGCGCTGGGCCCGGTACTCCGGGTGGAACCGGTACGCCACCAGGGTGTTGATGTGCGCGCTGACCACCAGGAACACCGATCCGCCGTCGCCGCCGTCGCCGCCGCTGGGCCCGCCCCGGGGGACGAACTTCTCGCGCCGGAACGCCACGCACCCGCGGCCTCCGTCGCCAGCCTCCACCCGGAATTCGACTTCGTCAACGAACATGCAGCCTCACGGTATCACAGGGTTGCGGCGCCTGCTGTCGGGGGCTCCCGCCAGGGCGCCAGTCGGCCGGCCCCGAGGGCGGCCGAGACGAACGAAGCGACCTCGTCGAGCGATCGCGCGACCGGGACGCTGGCCGGCACTGCCCACGCCACGTCGTACGGGCCGAAGAAGGCCACCACCGGCTTCCGGTAGCGCACCGCAAGCTCGACTTCGGACTGCGTGCCCTCGCCGCCGGGCAGGGCGACGATGACATCGGAGCTGAGGACGTTGATGTGATTCCGGCTCCGGAGGTCGGTGCCGCTGATGCCGCTCAGGGGCAGGTGCGTGAAGATCGCGATTTCCACCGCAGGGTTCGGATAGCCGGGGCGCGGCACGGTGTCGCCGTTCTGCAAGTCGGCCGGCAGCACACCGATGACGACGCCTTCGCGCGGCGACGTTTCCGCGAAGGCACGGCTCACGGCCTCCATGGCCGCCACGCCGCCGCCGGTCAGCAGGTGCACGCCCGCGCGCGCCAGCCAGCGGCCCAGCGGTTCGGCCAGATCGGCGTGCGGCAGGCTGCTCGAGCCCATCACACCCACCACGGGCCGGCGGCCGGACTGCATCATGGCGGACCCTCCGTACACACGAAGGCCACGGGAACGCACCCCGTGGCCAGTCGGACTGCCTATTTCTCGGCGGCCGGCAGGATGCTGATCGCGCGCCCGCTGCGGCCGTGATCTTCGAACTTCACCACGCCGCCGACCTTGGCGTACAGCGTATCGTCCTTGCCCAGGCCGACGTTCTCGCCCGGCCGGAACCGGCGCCCGCGCTGCCGCACGAGAATCGATCCGCCCGTCACGATGTTGCCGTCGTGCTTCTTGACACCCAGGCGCTGCGAGTTGCTGTCGCGGCCGTTGCGTGAACTGCCCTGACCTTTTTTGTGTGCCATCGCTGCCCGTCCTGACTAGAACTCGATGCTGGTAATCCGCACGCGGGTCAGATCGGCGCGGAACCCGTGGGTCCGGCGCTCCTGCTTGCGGCGCTTGCTCTTGAACACCCGGATCTTCGGGCCGCGCGTGAGGTCCTCGACCACGCCGATGACCTTGGCCCCGGCCACGTACGGGGTGCCCGCCACGGCCTCGCCGTCCTTCGACACCAGCAGGACCTGGTCGAAGGTCACATCGGCGCCCTGGGCTTCCGCCATCCGATCGAGGGTCACGACGGAGCCCGGCTCCACCTTGACCTGATGTCCGCCATTCTGAACAATCGCGTACACGAGTCTCTCCTCGCTGAAATCCGCGCTCCGCGCGCCCGGATGGGTCCAGGCGCTACGGCGCAAACACCGATGATAGCAGAAATCTGCCGGCTTCGGCTACATGAACCGGGCTTTAGCTCCCGGACCTGCCGGCGGGGCGTCCGGGCAGGGCCCCGGGGCCCTTTCGGCCCTATCGGAGCAGGTAGCGCGACCCCTTGATGGTCTGCGCGCTCAGCGTGGACAGGAACGCCGGCACGAGCCGATCCATCAGCTCGAAGTAGGTCGAAAGCGCCGGCGTGCTCTGCTCCGCGCTGTACAGCACTTCCTCCCGGAACGTCTCGGTGTGGAGGACGGCGCCGGTGCGCCCGTCGATGAAGATGAACTTCGGCCGCAGGATGAACCCCTTCCGCTCCATGTAGGTGCGGACCGGCACGACCTGGCGGCGGCCGAAGGTGTCGTACACCTCATGCTCCTGCTGGACGTACCCGGTGGTCGCATGCGGCGTGAACATCACTGTGCCTGTCACGATCAACGGGCTCTGGTACTCGTCACCCAGCTTCTTCCAGTAGGCGGCATTGGCGAACAGCGGGTCGAAGGCCTGGAGATCGCGGTCTTCCTTGACGACCTTGGGAATCTCGAGGGAGGGCGGGGCGTTGTCGGCGCCCGGCGCCGGGCCCGACGCGTTCATCCGGCCCGCGACGTCGATGAGCGACAGCACGTCGGCATCGACCACCTTCAGCCCGGATTTGCTCTTCAGCTGGTTGCGCAGCAGCCGGGCGGTCTCGAGGTTGGCATCGACATCCTCGGACCCGCCCGCGACGAATCCCGCGACGAGCACGCGCGAGAACGCGGAGACGTCGAGCTTGGCCTTGAGCGGCGTTTCCACCGACACTTCGAGCATCGTGGCGCAGGCGCTCACGGCGAGCACGCACGCGCCCGCCGCCAGCACGCCGGCGGCGCTAACGAGTCGGTTTGCGGTTCGCACGATCGTTGAGTTCCTTGAACAGCTCGAAGTTCTGTTTGACGAACACGTTCTTCGGGTCCAGCTGGAGCGCGCGCTCGTAGGCCACCCGGGCCTTGTCGAACAGGCCGGCGGTCTCGTACGCAATGGCGAGGTCGTTGAACGCGGCGGCGTACGTGGGGTCGAGCTCCACCGCCTTCTCCCAGCGGTAGATGGCTTCCTTCCACAGCCCCTGCTCGGCGACACGGATGCCGAAGTCCACCTGCGCCCGGGCGGCCTTCCGGTCGCCGACGGTCTTCCGGTCGCCGGCGAGCGCCGCGGTGGCAAAAACAGCCAGACCGACGAGGGCGAATCCGAGCGGTTTTTTCAATCGGCTCATGGACACCACGGGCCCTTCGGCAACCGGACATGCAATGGCAGGAGGGCCTAAGCCCCACTATATCTCCGGGTTCCGGGGGGCGCAAGCGACCGAAACCCGCCCTGGCGCGTGGTCGCGTGCGACTGGCACAGCTCTCGCACCACGACGCCATCGATGACCGTTTCCATCGAGCCCATCCTCCTCGGTGACCCGCGATATCCGGCGAGCCTCGCCGTTATTCCGGATCCGCCACCCACGCTGTGGGTGCGGGGCGTCCTCGATGGCACGGACCTCGCCGTGGCCGTGGTCGGCTCCCGAACCGCCACGCCGCACGCGATCGAGGTGGGGTTCGGGCTGGGCGCCGGACTCGCGCGGGCTGGAATCGTGGTGGTGAGCGGGCTCGCCCGCGGCGTGGACTCGGCGGCCCACCGCGGCGCGCTGCAGGCGGGCGGGAAGACCCTGGCGGTGCTCGGGTCGGGCTGCGACCGCGTGTATCCGCCGGAACACCGCGCCCTTGCGGGCGCCATCAGCCGGAGCGGCGCGCTGGTCAGCGAACTGCCTCCGGGCACGCCGCCGCTCGCCTGGCATTTCCCCCGGCGCAACCGCATCATCAGCGGCCTCAGCCTGGCTGTTGTGGTGGTCGAGGCCGCCACCGACAGCGGGTCCCTCATCACCGCCCGGTGCGCACTCGATCAGAATCGCACCGTGATGGCCGTGCCGGGGGGCGTCCTCAGCGGCCGCAACAAGGGATCGAATGCGCTGATCAAGGATGGTGCCAGGGTGGTCGAGGGAGTGGAGGACATCCTGGAGGAGCTGCGGCTGGACATCCTGGTGGCGGCGGACCCTTCGGCCCGGCTGTCCCGCCCGTCAAACGACCCCTTGTTGCGGGTGATGGCGGACGGCGAACCCTACCTCGTGGAGGAGTTATGCGCCGAAACAGGCCTTGATCCGCCACGGGTGCTGGCCCGGCTGGCGGAACTGGAGCTGGCGGGGTGGATCCTGCGCGCGGGCGGGGGCCGATTCGTGAAGCCCGGCTCGAACGTGCTAAGGTAGCCTGAAACCAAGGAATCCTGGGAGTTCAATGGCGAAGCCACTGGTGATAGTCGAGTCGCCTGCCAAGGCCAAAACGCTGGCGCGTTTCCTCGGCAAGCAGTATCGCATCGAGGCGAGCTACGGGCATGTCAGGGATCTCCCCGAACGGGCGTCGGAAGTGCCGGTCGAGATCCGGCAGCAGTCCTGGGGCCGGATGGCGGTGGACACCGACGGCGACTTCACGCCCTATTACGTCGTCCCCGCCGGCAAGAAGAAGCAGGTCGCGCTGCTGAAGGCCGCCCTCAAGGACGCGTCCGAGCTCATCCTGGCGACCGACCCGGACCGCGAAGGCGAGTCCATCAGTTGGCATCTCCGCGAGATCCTCAAGCCCAAGGTCCCGGTTCGCCGGATTGCGTTCCACGAAATTACGGAAGAGGCCATCCGGGAGGCGCTCGAATCCGCGCACGATCTGGACGAGAACCTGGTGCGGGCGCAGGAGAGCCGGCGGATCCTGGACCGGCTCTACGGCTACACGCTGTCGCCGGTGCTGTGGAAGAAGGTGCAGACGGGCCTGAGCGCCGGCCGCGTGCAGAGCGTGGCGGTGCGCCTGCTGGTGGAACGGGAAGAGGCGCGGCGCGCGTTCCGGACGAGCGCGTACTGGGACCTCGAGGCGCGGCTCAACGCGGACGGCCGCGAGTTCGGCGCGACGCTCGTGCGCGTGGCGGATGCGCGCGTGGCGACCGGCAAGGACTTCGACCCGGCCACGGGCCTGCTGGCGACGACCCGGGTGCGGCATCTCGACGAAGCGGGCGCACGGCGGCTGGCGGACGGCCTGCTGGCGAATCTGCCGTGGGAAGTGGTTTCGGTCGACGCGCGGCCCGGCGCCGAGCGGCCCGCACCGCCGTTTACGACATCGACGCTGACCCAGGAAGCGAGCCGCAAGCTCGGGTTCTCGACCGAGCGCACGATGCAGATCGCGCAGCGCCTGTTCCAGGGCATCGAGATTGGCGGCGGTGAGATCGAAGGGTTGATCACGTACCACCGGACCGACTCGACCACGCTCAGTGACAAGGCGCTCGGCGAAGCGGCCCGCGTCATCCGCGAGATGTTCGGGGACGAGTACTACACGGGCCCGCGCCGCTACCAGACGCGGGTGAAGAACGCCCAGGAAGCGCACGAAGCCATCCGGCCGACGGACTTCCGCCTGGCGCCGCAGCAGCTCGCGGGCGTGCTGGACGCCGACGAACTCCGGGTCTACGAACTCGTCTGGAAGCGCACGATGGCGTCGCAGATGCCGGACGCGCGCGTCCTGAAGACCGCGGTCGAGATTGCCGGGCGCGGGCCCGACGGCGAGGTCTGCGCGTTTACGGCCAGCGGCAAGGCGATCGAGTTCGCCGGGTTCCGCCGGGCGTACGTCGAGGGGAGCGACGATCCGGAGGCGGAGCTGGCCGACCAGGAGTCGATCCTGCCGGCGATGAGCGCGGGCGATCGGATTGCCGGGCCGGGAGCGGGCGCGGGCAGCGGCGTGTCGCTCGCGCGGCTCGACGCCAAGGGCCACGACACGCAGCCACCGGCGCGCTTTACGGAAGCGGCGCTCATCAAGGAGCTGGAGCAGGCCGGCATCGGGCGGCCGTCGACGTACGCGCCGACGATTGCCACGCTGGATCGCCGCGGGTACATGTTCCGGCAGGGCAAGGCGCTGGTCCCGAGTTTCTCCGCGTTTGCCGTCATCCACCTGCTGCGCCGTCATTTCGGCGACTACGTGGACGTCGGGTTCACCGCGGAGATGGAAGAGGATCTCGACCAGATCTCGAACGGCGAGCGCGACTGGCTGTCGTTCATCCGCGCGTTCTACCGTGACGGCGAGGGCGGGCATCCGGGCCTCGCGCCGATGGTGGCCCGCGAGGAATCGAAGATCGACTACCCGATGATCGACATCGGGCGCGACACGGCCACCGGCGAGCCCGTTCGCGTGCGCATTGGCCGCTACGGCCCGTTCGTGCAGCGCGGCGAAGGCGGGGCGGGGAACACGGCGACGCTGCCGAAGTCGCTGCCGCCCGGCGACCTGACCATCGAGAAGGCGTTGGCGCTGCTGAAGGTCAAGGCCGAGGGGCCGCGATCGCTCGGCCCCGATCCGGTGACCGGCCTTCCGGTGTACGTGCAGCACGGCCGGTTCGGGCACTACGTGCAGCTGGGCGAAACGCCGGAGCGGGTCAAGGGGAAGACGCCCGAGATGCCGCGACGCGCGTCGATTCCGGCCGGCGTCAGCCACGCCGAGATCACGCTCGCGCAGGCGCTGCAGCTGCTCAGCCTGCCTCGCGAGCTGGGGTTCAATCCGGCCGACGGCCAGGCGGTGCTGGCCAGCCGCGGTCGCTTCGGCCCGTACGTGAAGCACGGCGACGAATTCCGATCGCTCGAGGAGAGCGACGACGTGTTCACCATCACGCTGGAGCGGGCGCTCGAGCTCCTGGCCGCGCCGAAGGCATCGCGCCGGCGGACGCCCATGAAGACGCAGCTGCGCGCGATGGGGAACCGGCCCGACGGCGGCGCCGAGATCAAGCTGATGGACGGCCGGTACGGCCCGTACGTGACCGACGGGACCACGAACGCCTCGCTGCCCAAGAGCGCCGACCCGGCCGCCCTGACGCTCGAGGCCGCCGTGGAGTTGCTCAAGGCGCGGGAGGCCCTGGGGCCGTCGACGCGCGCCCGCCGCGGCCGCGCGCCCGCCGCCGCACCGAAGCGCCGGCCTGCCGCGGCCGCGAAACCCAAATCGGAAGCGGCGCCGAAGCCGAAGAAGGCCGTGCCCGCGAAACCAAAGAAGGCCAGAAAATAGACCTGCTACCTTTTTCGGCGACGAGCCGCAGAAGACAGCAGGTCTGTATTCGGAGCGTGGCCTGGGATCGCCAGGCAGCACGGCAATCGTGCCGGGATCGCCAGGCTCCAGCCTGGCAGACAGCGAAGATCGCGTGACATCCGTTCGAATCATCGGCGCCGGGCTGGCTGGATGCGAGGCGGCGTGGCAGGTTGTCCGGCGCGGCGTGCCGGTAACGCTGTACGAGATGCGTCCGGCGCGGCAGACGGACGTGCACCAGTCCGGCAACTTCGCCGAACTCGTCTGCAGCAATTCCCTGCGCGCGGACAAGACCGAGAACGCCGTCGGCCTGCTCAAGGAAGAAATGCGGCGGCTCGACTCGCTCGTCCTGCGTGCGGCCGATGCGACGCGCGTCCCGGCCGGTGCGGCACTGGCGGTGGATCGGGAGCGATTCTCGGCCGAAATCACGCGCGAATTGCAGTCGCATCCGCTCGTGACGGTGCGCCGCGAGGAGATCACCGGCATTCCGGATGCCGACGGCGCCGGCAGCCCCGTCGTGATCGCGTCGGGACCGTTGACCGCGCCGGCGCTCTCCGAGGCCGTCCGGGCGTTCGTCGGGCAGGAGTATCTCCACTTCTACGACGCGATCAGTCCCATCGTGCTGGCCGAGTCCATCGACAGGACGCTGGTGTTCCGCGCGTCGCGGTGGGACCGCAGCCTGCGCGGGGCCGACGCGGGGCCGTCAGATTCCGCAGCGTCTGGCGTGGACGCGGGCGTGGCTTCCGACCCCGCCGCCACGCCGGCCGTCGAAGACGAGGGCGACTACCTGAACTGCCCGATGAACAAGGACGAGTACCGGGCGTTCTACGATGCGCTGACGCGCGCCGAATCGGCCACCGTCCACGATTTCGACCGCGAACAGTTCTTCGAAGGCTGCCTGCCCGTCGAGGTCCTGGCTCACCGCGGTCCGGACACGCTGCGCTTTGGTCCGATGAAGCCGGTCGGCTTGCGCGATCCGCGGACCGGCCGCACGCCGTACGCCGTCGTGCAGCTGCGGCAGGACAACCTGGCGGCCGATCACTTCAGCCTCGTGGGATTCCAGACCCAGTTGAAGTGGGCCGAGCAGACGCGCGTGCTCCGGATGATCCCCGGCCTCGGGCGCGCCGAGTTCGTGCGGCTGGGCATGGTGCACCGCAACACGTACCTGAACGGGCCGGCGGTGCTCTGCGAAACGTGGCAGACGCGATCCCGGCCGGATCTGTTCTTCGCCGGCCAGATCTCGGGCGTCGAGGGCTACGTGGAATCGGCGGCGTCAGGCCTGCTGGCCGGCAGGAACGCGGCCGCCCTCGCGCTGGGCGAGACGCCGTCCGCGCCGCCGCGCACGACGGCGATTGGCGCCCTCGCGTACTATGTGTCTCACGCGGCGTCGGCGGGATACCAGCCGAGCAACATCACCTTCGGCATCATGGAACCGCTCGAACTGCCGGGCCGGTCCAAGGGCGACCGGAAGGCTGCGCTTGCCGCGCGGGCGCTGGCCGATCTCGCCCGATGGATGGGAGTGTGATCGCCGAGCTCAAGGCCTTCCTGGAGTTCCTCCGCTTCAACCGCGGAGCGTCCCCGCATACGGTGCGGGCCTACGAGAGCGATCTGTCGCAGTTCCTGGCGTTTCTCCCCGTCCATAACGGCAAGGACAAGGCCGACCAGCGGCCGGAAGACTGCGACGCCGGCGCCATCCGTTCGTTTCTCGCGGATCTGTACCGCCGCCGCCTGTCGCGCAAGAGCGCGAGCCGCAAACTGGCGGCCGTGAGGGCCTTCGCGCGCTACCTGCGTCGCGAGGGCCTGATCGAGGGGGATCCCGGGGCGATGGTGGCCACCCCGAAAGTCGAGAACAAGCTGCCGGCGCACCTCGAAATCGACGAGATGACGGCGCTCATCGACACGCCGGACACGTCGACGCCGCTCGGCCGGCGCGACCGCGCCATCCTCGAGTTGTTCTACGCGTCCGGGCTTCGTCTGAGCGAACTCGTCGGGCTCGACCTCGACTCTGTGAACCTCTCGAGCCGCCAGGTGCGCGTGCTGGGCAAGGGCAGCAAGGAGCGGGTGGTGCCGTTCAACGTCAGCGCGGCAGAGGCGCTGCGGGCGTACCTGCGCGACCGTCCGGCGCTCGAGTTGCTGGCGGCGCGGCAGAAACAGGGCCCGCCGATGCCGCTGCGGGCGGGCGGGACGGCGCCGCGGCGCGCCGCTCGCAGGTCGGCTGGCGCGTCACCGCTGTTTCTCAACGCGCGCGGCGGCCGGTTGACCGGCCGCAGCGTTCATCGTCTCGTCCGGCAGCACGTGTCGCGCTGCTCAGTGCGGTTCGGTATCAGCCCGCACGCATTGCGGCACTCGTTCGCGACGCACCTGCTGGAGCGCGGCGCGGACCTGCGCGCCATCCAGGAACTGCTCGGCCACGCGCAGCTGTCGACGACGCAGCGCTACACCCACGTGAGCGCGGCGCAGCTGATCGACGTCTACCGCAAGGCCCATCCCCGCGCGAAAGTGCAGTAGCCAGAAAACAGACCTGCTACCTTTATGACCCGTTAAACAGACCTGCTACCTTTTTCCTACCGTTCGGTAAAAAAGGTAGCAGGTCTATCTTCAGTGCGAAATAGGTAGCAGGTCTGTTTTCGGGAGACGCGTCAGCACGCGGTACATCACCACCGATACGACCAGCGCGGGCAGCGTTCCGCCCCACGACTGCGCAAGATAGTAGGCCGCGCTGCCGGCGGCCCAGGCGCCCACGCCGGGCCAGAGCACGCCGCGGTAGGGTCCCCTGGCATCGTAAAGGTCGGGCACGTGCGGCGCGGGCCGCCCGAGCAGGAAGTGCGCGACGAGCACGCCGCCGACGGGCACCAGCACGCCGCCGAGCACGACCATGAATTCGGCGTAGCGATCGAGCCAGGTGCCCGAGACGAGGCCGAGCGCCGTGCCGATCAGGCCAATGGACCAGACGGACGCCTGGGTGCCCATGCGCGGGACGAGGCTCTTCCAGGCCAGGCCCGACATGTAGATGTTCACGAAATTCGTGGTGACGGTGGCCAGCACCATCAGCACCGCACCCGCCCAGCCCAGGCCAATCGCATTCATCATCGTGCCGGGGTCGGCGCTGCCGGCGGTCCGGGCCGCCGCCAGGCCGAGCGGCATCATCCAGAGACTGGTCAGGAACAGGCCGAAGAAGACCGCCGTACGGCTCTTCCGTTCGGACGCGGTGTAACGCGAATAGTCGGCGAACATCAGGATCCAGGACACCTGGTAGCCGACGACGACGTCGAAGCCGTGAAACCAGGACGGGTGCGCCGCAGTTGCGATGGGGGGCGGCGGCGCGCCAGGCGCGGCGTGGATGACGGCCCAGGTCATGGCGCCACCCACGAGCAGCAACAGGGGGACGGCGAACCGGTCGGCGAGACCGACCGCGCGCGGCCCCAGGGCGACCACGGCCGTGGACACGAGTCCGAGGCCGGCAATCCAGAGCGGGACCGCCGCGGGGCCGCCGAGCAGGCGGGCCCCGACCGAGGCGGCGATGACGTTGTTGACCGCGATCCAGGCGAAGTTGGTGATGTAGAGCAGGGCGGCGACCAGGCCCGCGCCGCGCAGCCCCAGGGCGGCGCGCGCGGCCACGACGGACGGCACGCCGAGCCTCGGGCCGACGGCCGCGAGCGAGGCCACGAGCAGCGACCCTCCGGTGGCGCCGGCGCCGATCAGGAGCAGGGCCGCCGCCGGCGTGAAGTCCGCCGACAGGGCCGCGCCTACCTGGAGCGTGGTCGCGACGATGTTCGCGCCGGCGAAGATCCAGAACAGGTCGAGGGCCCGCTGGGTGCGGGCTTCCGGGGGAACGGCGTTGATGTCGGCGGCATCCATCGCGGTAGCATAGCCGTTCCCCTTGCTCTCCGGTCGGGCGATCAGGGACAATTCTGGCAAGGAGAGTGCTGATGAAACTGACACGTATCCTGGCGGTCGCGGTCCTCGTGGCGTTCTCGGCGACGGCAGGCTTCGCACAGACGCCGGGCGGTGCCCAGCGGCCCGCGGCCAAGAAGGTTCAGAAGGTGAAGCTCTCGTTCGACGACAAGGGGTACGTCGTCACGCCGTCCACGCTGACCAAGGGCGTGCCGGTGGAGATGGACGTGGATCTGACCACGGTCAAGGGCTGCATGAAGACCGTGGTGATCGAGTCGTTGAAGGTCAAGAAGACGGTCAAGGCCGGCGACACGCTGATCGAGTTCACGCCGGACAAGACCGGGACGGTCCAGGTGATCTGCGGCATGAACATGGGCAAGGGCCAGTTCACCGTGGTCGACCCGAAGTAGCGCTGCGGCCATGCATCGGCGCGCGGAGACCTTCGATTACGAAAAGGTGATAAAGCAGGGGCATGACCTGCCCCTGCTGCGCCATCTGAACGTGGACCGGCTCATCAACCGGCCGCTCGGCGGGTTGATCGTGCGGGCGGTGAAGGACACGTCGATCACGCCGAACGCGCTGACGTACATGGCGTTCGTGGCGACCGTCGTCGCCGCCGCGTGCTTCTGCATCGAAGGGCGCCCGTTTGTCGTGGCCGGCGCCCTCATCCAGCTGATCGCCAACTTCCTCGACTCGGCCGACGGCATGCTCGCGCGGGCCAAGAGTCTGACCACCCGGTTCGGCGCCACCCTCGACCTGATGTTCGATCGCATCGGGGATCTGTTGCTGTACGGATCCCTCATCGTGGCGTACTACAACGCCACGCACGACGTGCGGCTGTCGATTGCAGCCCTCGTGGGACTGGCCATCTTCAACCTGCAGGTGTCGCTCTACTACCTCGTCGAGGCGTACGAGGCCAAGACGCGGACCGGGATGTCCGGAGAGACCCGCGCACTGATCGGCTGGCTGATTGTCGTCGTGACGCTCGTCTGCCGGCTCGAGATCCTGATGGGCATGCTCGTCGTCGTGCCGGTTCTAAACGTCCTCTACCGGGTCTGGCATTTCCACCGGCTGGAACGCGTGTAACCTGCGGCCCGAGCCCCGGCTGAAGACGCGCGGTTTTGGACCTGACCCCAGCGTTCTCCGCCGGGGCTACGCCTCCAGCTCCGGGCCTGGCTTCCGGCCCCGCGGGAGCTCAATCGCGAGCGTCTTGATCTTGTAGTTGATGACCCGCGGGCTGATCTTCAGCAGATCGGCCGCGTCCTTCTGCACCCAGTTGCACATGCGGAGCGCCTCCACAATCGCCCGGCGCTCGATCTCCTCGAGTGCGATGCCGGCCGGCGGAATCCGCACCACCGGCGTCGCGTCCGGGTCGCCGCCGACGGCGATCGTCTCGCCCAGCCGCAGATCCTCGGGCGTGATGACGGTTCCTTCGGTCAGCAGCACGGCCCGCTCGATCGTGTTCTCCAGTTCGCGGATGTTGCCCGGCCAGTTGTAGCGGGCGAGCACCTTCTGCGCGTCCGGGGCCACGCCGTCGATCTTCTTCTTGAACTCGCTGCTGAACTTGCGCACGAAGGTGGCCGTGAGGGCGGCGATGTCGTCCTTGCGGTCCCGCAGCGGCGGCATCTCCACCGACACGACGTTGAGGCGGTAGAAGAGATCCTCACGGAAGTGGCCGGTGGCCACCATCGACGGCAGGTTCCGGTTGGTCGCCGCGATCAGCCGGACATCCACCTTGAGCGACCGGGTGCCGCCGAGCCGTTCGAACTCGTGCTCCTGCAGCACGCGCAGGATCTTCGCCTGCGTGTTGGGGCTCATGTCCCCGACCTCGTCGAGGAACATCGTCCCGCCGTCGGCCTGCTCGAAGCGCCCGACGCGCTGCTTGTCGGCGCCGGTGAACGCCCCCTTCTCGTGGCCGAACAGTTCGGACTCGAGCAGGTTCTCCTGCAGCGCCGCGCAATTGACCTTGACGAAGTTCCGGTTGGCGCGCAGCGAGTTGTGATGGATGGCGCCCGCGACCAGCTCCTTGCCGGTGCCCGTTTCGCCGCGGATCAGGATCGTCGTGTTGCTCTTGGCCACCTTGCGGACAATCGTGAGCACCTTCTGCAGCGCGCCGGAGCCGCCGACGATGGCGTCGAAGTCGTAGATGTCGGACTGCGCGTGCCGCAGGTAGTCGATCTCGTTGTGGAGCCGGCGCAGTTCGAGCGCCTTCTCGATCTTCAGCTCCATCTCTTCGATTTCGAAGGGCTTCTGCACGTAGTCGAAGGCGCCGATCTTCATGGCCTCGACGGCCGTGCCGACCGACCCGAACGCCGTCATCAGGATGACGGCGCAGGCCGGGTGCAGCGCCTTGGCGGTCCGCAGGACGTCCAGGCCGTCGCTGCCTCCCATCTTCAGATCGCTGAGGACGACGTCGAACTGGGCCTCGTGCAGCCGCTCGATCGCGGCGTTGCCGTTCGGGGCCTCGTCCACGTCATGGCCGGCTTCGACCAGCGCCCGGGCCAGCCCTCGCCGCAGCGCATCGTGGTCATCGGCTATCAGAATGCGGCCCATGTGTCTCCTCGTCAGAAAGCCAGCTGCCCGGGCAACCCGACCGGCAGCGTAACGGTAAACGTCGTACCCGATCCCGGCGCCGTGGCCACGTCGATGCGGCCGTCGTGGGCGTCCACGATCTTCCGCACGATGGCCAGGCCCAGCCCCGATCCCTTGTGCTTGGTCGTGTAGAACGGATTGAAGATGCGCTCGGCGATGTCGGCCGCAATCCCGGGCCCGTCGTCGGTCACACTGACGACCACGGCGTGCGGCTGCACCCCGTCGGACGCCGGAATCGCCACGCTCGGCCGCTCGGCCGCGCGAATCCGGATGGAGCCGCGCCCGCCCAGCGCCTCCAGCGCGTTGACCAGCAGGTTCGTCATCACCTGGCAGAGCTGCTGGCGATCGCCGACGATGGGCGGCAGGTCGGCCGGCACCTCGACGTCGATGCGCGTGCCGCGCCGCGGGATGACCGCTTCGGCAAGGGGAATCGCGTCCTCAATGACCGCCGCCATCCGCGTCAGGTCCACCTGCAGCCGGACCGGCCGGACGAATTCCAGCACCTCAAGCACGATGCTGTTCGCCATCTTCGCTTCGTTGATCACGTCGGCCAGCATCGCCTGCAGATCCGGCCGATCCGAGACCTGCCGGCGCATCAGGCCCGCGATCACCTCGATGCTTGCGAGGGGATTCTTCACCTCGTGCGCGATCATCGCCGCCATCTCGCCGAGCGCCGCCAGCCGGTCGCGCAGCCGATCCCGTTCCTCGGCCTGCTCGACCAGCGTCAGGTCCTTGAAGAAGAGTGCCGCGCCCGACACGCGCCCGCGGTCGTCCCGCACCAGCGACAGCGTGTAGCCGATCACCGTGCCCGTCGGCTTCAGGCGCAACTCGGCCCGGTTGGGCAGATGGCTGGCGTCGAACGCGCCGCCGAGGACGCGCAGCAGCTCGGGGTGGTCCCGCAGCAATTCGCCGAAGTGCGCACCCACATGATCGGGAGACGGGGCCACGCCCAGGATGCGGTACGCCTCGCCGTTGATCGCCGCCAGCCGCCCGTCACGCAGGATCGCCATCACCCCGTTGCGCATGCTGGTGACGAGGTCTCTGAAGAAGCGCGGTTCGATGGGCTTGGCCATGGCGTTCGCTCAGATGTCCGAATCGTGTTGCACGGGCTCCTCGATTACAGAAGTGTAATGCGGATCCGAATCCTGGGATACCCGCCACTCCTCCGGCGAGCCGCGCGCGCCGTCTCCCAGCCAATTCGGTGATCCGTCCGCGGTCGGCCATCTCCTGCCTGCTGCGAGTGCAAGGGCAATGCCTGTTTCGCGGATCGGCCGACTTGCTGGATAATCCCGTCACGGAGGCAATGACGCATATGGCCCGTCGCGCGCACAACTCCCTCGGAACAATGTTCGGCCTCTGCCTGGTGCTGATGGCGGGGCTTCTCGCCGTGCCCGGTCCGGGTGCGGGGACGGTGACCGCCGCCGCGGACCAGCGCCTCGACTGGTGGCGCGAGGCGCGCTTCGGTATGTTCATCCACTGGGGCGTGTACGCCGTGCCGGCGGGCGAGTGGAAAGGCAAGGACTCCTACGGCGAGTGGATCCGCAACAACGCGAAGATCCCGATTGCCGAGTACGAGAAGTTCCGCGACCGCTTCAACCCGGTGCGCTTCGATCCGGATGCCTGGGTGCGCATGGCCAAGGCCGCCGGGATGAAGTACATCGTCATCACCAGCAAGCACCATGACGGGTTCGGCCTGTTTGATTCGAAGCAGACGGACTGGGACGTGATGGCGACGCCCTACGGGCGCGACATCCTGAAGCAACTGGCCGCCGCCTGCAAGAAGGAAGGCATCCGCCTCTGCTTCTACTACTCGATCATGGACTGGCATCACCCCGACTACCTGCCGCGGCGCGACTGGGAACGGGCGGACCGGCCCGAAGGCGCTGCGGACTTCGAGAAGTACGTGGCGTACATGAAGGCGCAGCTGAAGGAACTGCTGACCGGCTACGGGCCCATCGGCATCCTGTGGTTCGACGGCCAGTGGGAAGGCACGTGGACGAACGAACGCGGGCGCGACCTGTACAACTACGTGCGGGCGCTGCAGCCGTCGATCATCATCAACAACCGCGTTGGCCGCGCGGGCGGCGATTTCGGGTTGAACAGGGATCAGGGGCAGATTGGCGACTACGGCACCCCCGAGCAGGAAATCCCGGCGACCGGCGTGCCCGGCCTCGACTGGGAAACCTGCATGACGATGAACCGGAACTGGGGCTACAACCGGGCCGACAAGGACTTCAAGAGCACCGAGACGCTCGTCCGCAACCTGGTGGACATCGCGTCGAAGGGCGGCAACTTCCTGCTGAACGTGGGGCCGACCGCCGAGGGCGAGTTCCCGCCCGAGAGCGTCAAGCGGCTCGAGGAGATCGGGCAGTGGATGCGCGCAAACGGTGCGTCGATCCACGGCACCGGCGCGAGCCCGTTCCCGTCGCTGCCGTGGGGCCGGGCGACCGCGCGCAGCCTCAACGCTTCGACGACGCGACTCTATCTTCATGTGTTCGACTGGCCGTCCACGAACGTGCTCGTCGTGCCGGGTCTGCTCAACGAGGTGAAGGGCGCGCAACTGCTCGGCGCAACCGGGGCGAAGAAGCTGACGGTGGCACGCACCGGCGACGACCTGCGCATCGACGTGGGCGCGCGGCCGGCGGAGGCGTCGCCCATCGACGCGGTCGTGATGCTCGATGTTGCGGGTGAGCCTGACGTGACGATCCCGCCCTCCATCGAGGCGGATGCGCCCATCTTCGTGGACACGCTGACCGCTCGGGCAGCGACGGCGCGGCGCAACGTCGAACTGCGCTATACGACCGACGGCGCTCCGCCGACCGCCACCTCGCCGCTCGTGCCGGCGAAGGGCATCACGATCAGCCAGACGGCAACCGTGCAGGTGCAGGCGTATCGCGGATCGCGGGCCGTCAGCCCCGTGACGTCGGCGTCGTTCACCCGCGTCGCGCCGAAGGCGGCGGCGGGCTCGTTGGCGATTTCGCCCGGCCTGTCGTATGTCGTCGTCGAGGGCGACTTCAACAAGCTGCCGGATTTCGCCACGGCGACGCCGTCGGCGTCCGGCACCATCGACACGTTCGACCTCAAGCCCCGCACGCGCGAACTGCAGTTCGCGTTCGACTTCCGCGGGTTCATCGACGTGCCCGCCACCGGCGTCTACCGCTTCTACCTGCGGTCCGACGATGGGAGCCGGATGTGGATTGACGACACGCTGGTGGTGGACAACGACGGCCTGCACAGCTCGCGCGAACTGTCGGCCGCCGTGGCGCTCGAGAAGGGCCTGCACCCGCTGCGCGTGGCGATGTTCGAGCAGAGCGGCGGGTTCGAGCTCGGCGTCGCGTGGAGCGGGCCGGGCTTCGCGAAACGGCCCGTTCCGGCGTCCGTGCTTCGGCGCAAGTGACGCGGCCGCGTGATACGCTTGACCGGCACGCGATGACGTCTTGTTCCCGAATTCTGCTGACGGGAGGCGGTACCGCCGGACACGTGAACCCGGCGCTGGCCATCGGGCGGGCGCTTGGAGACGAGCGCACGGCGTACCTCTACGTCGGCGTCCGGGATCGCGCCGAGGCCGACGTCGTGCCGCGCGACGGCATGCCGATCCGGTTCGTCCGCGCGTCGGCCTACCCCGGGTCCCGGCCATCGCTCGAGTGGCTCTTCTTCCTGCCCAACCTGGTACTCGGCACGCTCAAGGCCCTCTGGCTGGTGGGCGGATTCCGGCCCAACATCATTGTCGGCACCGGCGGGTACGCGTCGGCGCCCGTGATGTTCGCCGCCTGGATGCTCCGGCGGCTGCACCTGTGCGGCGCCCGCATCTACGTCCACGAGCAGAACGCCGCGCCTGGCAAGCTCAACCTGCTCGTGGGCCGGCTGGCCGACCGCGTGTTCGTGTCGTTCGCGGAGACGCTGTCGTCGTTTCCCGCCAACGGCGTGATGGCCGGCTACCCGCTGCGCCGGCGCATCCAGGCCGTCGATCGCGAGGCCGCCCGCCAGTCGCTCGACTTTGCCGTGCCGCCGGGCCGCACGGTCGTCTTTGCGTTCGGAGGATCGCAGGGCGCGCGCACGATCAACCAGGCCGTGGTGGATGCGCTCGGCGCGCTGCTGCCGTACAAGGACCGGCTGTTCGTCATTCACGGCACCGGCCTGCGCAAGTCGCGCGGGGGCTATGACGGTGGCCGCGACACGAGCGAACGGCTGAAGGCGCGATACTCGGAGGCCGAGCGCCAGGCGATCGAATCGTTCTACCTGGCGCGTCCGTACTTCCACGATATCGAGCGCGTGTATGCGGTGGCCGACCTCGCCGTTGTGCGCGCGGGCGCGGGAACGCTGAACGAGATTGCCGCGCTCGGGCTGCCGGCGATTGTCGTGCCCAAGGCCAACCTGCCGGGCGATCACCAGGTGATGAACGCCCGGGCGCTCGCGCGGACGGGCGGTGCCACCGTCCTGTACGAGGAAACGCGGCTCAGGAACGGGGTGGCGGTCGAGGAACTCGACAGCGCGGCCCTGGCGTCGACGATCCTGGCGCTCGCCGATCCGTCGAGGCTGCGCACGCTGGCGACGGCCATTCGCGGGTTCGTGCGGCACGACGCGCTCGCGGTGATTGCGGCCGCCGTGGAGGAGGATCTGGCGTCCGGCGGGAGCGTCGCGCCTGCCGCCGCGCCGGGGTCTTCGGTGGCGCAGGGCTCCCCGACCGCGCCCGGCGCGACCGGTGGCGCCGCGGACGAGATGTGCCAGCGCCCGCTCGGCAACGCCGCCCTCGCGGACAGGCTCGAGCGGGCGTCGGTCGCGCGCGGCCGGGTGTACCGCATCGAGGCCGAGATCGCGTCCGCCGACGACCGGGCGTACTACGTCAGCCGGGCGGCGTCGCTGGTGGCAAGCCCGCGCTGGGAGGCGCGCAACCTCGGCGTCAAGCTGATTGGCCTGTTGCAGGCGCGGGATCGCGTGGCGCTCCTCGTCGGCCTCCTGCAGGATCGTACGCCGGCGCCCAGGCTCCAGCGGCTCTTCGGGGGCGACTTCCGCCAGGTGGGCTTCATCCGGCGCAACGCCCTGACGGCGCTCGGCAGACTCGGCGTCGTCACGCCGGAGGTCGAGGAGGCGCTGCTGGCTGCGTTCGCGGATCCGTACTTCGAGGCGAGAGTGGAGGCGGCGCGGGCGACGGCGGCGCTCGATGCGTCGCTGGGAGCCGCGGCGCGTGAGCGGCTCGTGGCCGCGCTCATCGCCCAGTTGCGCGATCCGTGGATCGAAGTGGCGGCCGCCGCGGCCGAGGCCCTCGGCCGGGTCGGCGGCGAGGCCGACGCCCTGCCGGCCCTGCTCAGCATGCAGTCGTTCCAGTACTGGATCGTGCGATCGGCCGCGCTGCGCGGGCTGCTTTCGCTCGTCGAACGGGGACGCGCGGGCAACCTGGCGGCGCTCGAGCCGCAGCTCCGCGGATTCGTCCTGTCGGCGACGGATTTCCGGCCGGAGTTCATGATCCGCAGTGCGTACTCCGGCTTGCTGGACACCATCGCAAAGCGAAGGAGCGCGGGCGCATGATTCACCTGCTCGGCCATCTGCTGTCGGGCGGCTACCGGGCCTATTCGATCCTGCGGCTGTTCGACTACCTGTCGATGCGGGCCATCGCGGCGTCGATGACCGCGTTCGTGCTGGTGCTCGTCGTCATGCCGCGGTTCATCTGGTACCTGCATGCCCGCGGGCTGGTGGACCAGGTGCGCAACACGGGCGTGCCGTCCGCGTTCGACAAGGCCGGGACGCCGGTGATGGGCGGCGTGGTGATGATGGGCAGCATCCTGGCCGCGAGCGTGATCTGGTGCGACGTGGAGAACCGCTACGTCTGGGCGGTGCTGCTGGGGATGGTGTGGTTCGCGCTGATTGGCCTGAGCGACGACCTCGCGAAGTGGCGGGCGCGATCGGGCAACCGCGGGATGAGCGAGGCGCGCAAGCTCCTGCTGCAAGGCGCCTTCGCGGGCCTGTTCGTGGCGTACCTGGCGAGCCCGTGGTCGCCGGTGCTGCCGGCCGAGGCGGGGAAGTTCTACGTGCCGTTCGTCAAGCACGCGCTGTTCAACTCGCTCTGGCTGTACCTGCCGATCGTCTTCTTCTTCGTCGTGCTGGTCGGCAACGCCGTCAACATCACCGACGGGCTCGACGGGCTGGCGATTGTGCCGTCGGTGCTGGCGGTGATGGCGCTCGGCGTGTTCGCCTACGTCATGGGGAACGCGAACTGGGCGCACTACCTCATCTACCCGCTGCTGCCGGGGGTCGGCGAGCTGATTGTCGTGTGCGCGGCCTTTGCGGGTGCCGGCGTCGGGTTCCTCTGGTACAACGCGTACCCGGCGCAGATCTTCATGGGCGACGCGGGGTCGCTGGCGATCGGCGGCTGCCTGGCGACGGTGTCGGTGCTCGTCAAGCAGGAGGCGCTCTTCCTGATCCTCGGCGGCCTCTTTATCGTCGAGGCGGTGACGTCGCAGGTGCAGGACAAGATCGGCATCAAGTGGCTGGGCCGCCGGCTGTTCTATCGCGCGCCGCTGCACCACCAGATGCAGCACACCGGCCTGGCCGAGACGAAGGTCGTCATCCGGCTGTGGATCGTGTCGCTGATTCTCGCGCTGGTGTCGATCGCCACCGTCAAACTCAGATAGCCGCGAGCGGGCGGGCGGCGCGCCTGCGGGGCGGTTGGGAGTTCAAGCCATGAACAGGCGATGGATGGTGTTCGTGGGCGTGGCCGCCATGCTGCTGACCGCGCCGGGCGTGTCGGTGCAGCAGCGAGGTGCGGCGACGAAGCCGAATCCTGCCTCCACCCAGCCGAAGCCCGCGCCGGCCGCCGCGTCCGCCGCGCAGAAGCCGCCCGCGGCGTCCGAACGCACGGCCGCCCATGGCGATCTGACGGCGTCCACCGCCGCGCGTTTCGCGAATCTCGCGCTGGCGTGCGTGGCGAAGGAATACCCCAACAAGATTGCGCACGTGCTGAACGGTCCGAGCGACGTCAAGGCGCCGCACGAGCTGACGCCGGCGTTCTACGGCTGCTACGACTGGCATTCGTCGGTGCACGGCCATTGGCTGCTCGCTCGCCTGGCGCGCACGTTTCCTGCCGCGCCCTTCGCCGAGCCCGCGCGCCGTGCGCTGGCCGCGAGCCTGACGCCCGCGAAGATCGCCGTCGAGGTGCAGTACCTGAACGGGCCGGGCCGCGCGAGTTTCGAGCGGCCGTACGGGCTGGCGTGGCTGCTGCAGCTGGGAGCGGAATTGCGCGAGTGGGACACGCCGCAGGCGCGGAGCTGGTCCGAGGCGTTGAAGCCGCTCGAGCACGCAGCCGCGGCGCGGATCCGCGAGTGGCTGCCGAAGCTGTCGCGACCCATCCGGATCGGGGAGCACGACCAGACGGCGTTCTCGTTCGGCCTGATGCTCGACTGGGCACGCGTGGCGAAGAACCTCGAGATGGCCGACCTGCTGATGTCGCGCGTCACGGCGTTCTACGAGCGCGATCGGAACTGCCCGTTTGCGTACGAGCCGTCGGGACAGGACTTCCTGTCGCCGTGTCTGGCAGAGGCGGATCTGATGCGACGGGTGCTGCCGAAGGATCGCTACGCGACGTGGCTGAAAGCCTTCCTGCCGGTGATCCCCAGTGACGGATCGACCGCGTGGCTCGAACCGGCGATTGTCACGGACCCGGGCGATCCGAAGCTGGCGCATCTCGACGGTTTGAACCTGAGCCGCGCGTGGATGCTCGAAGGGATCGTGTCCGCCCTGCCGGCGGGCGACGCGCGCCTGGCGTCGCTGAAGGCCACCGCCGCACGTCATCGCGCCGCCGGGCTGAAGGCGGTGAGCGGCGAACACTACGAAGGCGGCCACTGGCTCGGCAGCTTCGCCGTCTATCTCGTCACCGGGCGAGGCCTCTGAAAAGGGACCTGCTCCTTTCTCCTCGAGCGTGCTGGGATCGCCAGGCTCCCCTTCGGCTTCGCTCAGGGCAGGCAGCCTGGCAGACAGGCAGCTCCGCGGGGCCGCTCGACTACGGCAGCTTCTTGTCCGCCGGGATCACGTACTGCGTCCGCGCACGGACACTGACGCCGGCGCGCTTCACCTTGACCGACACGTTGTGCGGCCTACCGTCGCGATCTGCAGGCCCCACCTCGATGCCGAGCAAATACGCACCTGACATCTCGGTCACGATGCGATTGAAGTAGGCGTCCCAGGAGCCGATGGCTTCCATGAACGTGCCGCCCGAACCGGACGTCGCGTCCTCGAGGCCGTAGCGATTGATAAGACGGTCTAGGCCGGCCGTCGGCGAAGTGCGGTGCTTGGCTTGAAAGTCGGGCTGTTCGAGGTACAGCGTGTAGAGGGACACCTGCGCCGCGGCGAGCGCCTCGGCGACCAGGGCAAACCAGGTTCTGGATATGCGGTCCGGCGACGGTGTCCCTCCAGACAGGAGGACCATCGTCTTCGGTCCATCGATCCTCTGGAGAGCAAGGCCGAGGTCGCGCAGCGCCTCGAGTGAGCGTTCGCCGCGAAGCCGCTCTTGCGTTCTCAGCCAGCGGACTTCGCCTCTGACCTCTTCCGCGCAAGCACCACTCAGGGAGCCGTGGCACTCGCGCCCGATGATTCGGCTCAGGACTGCAGTATCCGTTTCCGCTTCAAACGCTTCCCACGTCCCGATGTCGTAATTCTGCGACCGCGCCCGTTCGTATCCCGTGATGACCCGTCCGAGCGCGGCACGGACCTGCTGGCGGTTCTTGGTCAGCTCGACGGTCGCCGGGATGCGCGGAATCGCAACCACGCCGACGCGGTCGTCCGGCGCGAGGCGGTCGATGAACTTCGCGGCCTCCTGCTGAAGGAGCAAGCCGTCGCCGGGCTCCATGCTGTCGACATCAACCACGAGGAGGACGTTGCGGGCGGGCGGGGGAGCGGAGGGCGTGACGGCCTGCTGCGGCGCGGCTGGCGCCTGGGCCTGGGTCTTCTCCCTGGCCGTGCTGGTCCGCACGTCGTATCGCACGAACTGGGCGGAGGCGACGGTGCGCGGCTTTGAATCGACCGAGACGATGAAGTCATCCGCCGTGAGGTCGGCCACGGGAACGTGGGTCTGATCGACGACGTTGACGTCGATCAGGACGATTTCGATGCCCGACTTGAACGTGCGCGTCTGCTGGCCGGCCGCCAGGGCGACGATTGATGCCGCAAGCGTGACCGCCGGGAGCGCGATCGCCAGGGTGGAACGTCGCACCATACCCCCCTTGTTCCAGAAGGGACGTGCCCCAAATGGTAGCAGGTCTGTTTTCGATCGGCTACTTGTCGCTGGCGGGGATCACATACTGCGTTCGCGCGCGGACGTTGATGCCGGCGCGCTTCACCTTGACCGACACGTTGTGCGCCCGGCCGTCACGGTCGGACGGTTCGACCTCGATCCCGAGCATGTAGGCGCCCGACAGTTCGGTGACGACGCGGTCGAAGAAGTAGTCCCAGGTGCCTATGGCATCCATGAACGCGCCGCCCGATCCGGACGTCGCGGTCTCGATGCCTTCGCGGTTGAGGAGCCGATCCTGGCCGGCCGTCGGCGACGTGCGGTACTTGGCCTGGAAGTCGGGCTGCTCGATGTACAGGGTGTAAAGGGAGACCTGTGCCGCAGCGAGCGATTCGGCCACACGGGTATACCAGGTCTTCGACATGCGGTCGGGCGGCGGCGTGCCTCCGGAGACCAGGATCATCGTCTTCGGGCCGTCGAGCTGGCGGAGGCCGACTCCGAGATCGCGAAGCGCTTCCAGCGACCGTTCGCCGCGCAGACGTTCCTGTGTCCTCAGCCAGCGGACCTCGCCCTTGAGCTCGTCCTGGCAGACCTTGTCACCGCCTTTGCACTCACGGGCGATGATGCGATTGAGGGCTCCGGTGTCGTCTTCGGCGTCGAACGCCTCCGACGTGCCGATGTGGTACTGCCCCGATCGCGGCCGCTCGTATCCCGTGTTGATGCGTCCGAGCGCGGCGCGGACCTGCTCGCGGTTCCTGGTCATCTCGATGTTGGCCGGTATCCGGGGAATCGTGACCACACCGACGCGATCGTCCGGCGCCAGATTGTCGACGAACTTGGCCGCCTCCTGCCGCACCAGCGTCCCGTCGCCGGGTTCCATGCTGTCGACATCGACGACGATGAGCACGTTGCGGGACGGCCGCGGATCGGGAGGCGCGGCACCCTGGCGCGCCGCACTCGGGGCCGAGACCACCACGTTCTCCCTGACCGTGGTAGTGTGCACGTCGTATTGCACGAACTGCGCCGTGGCGACCTTGCGCGTCTTGGAGTCGACCGTCACGACGAAGTCCTCAGGCCCGAGGCCGCCGACAGGCTGGTGAGCCTGGTCGATCACGTTCACGTCGATTACGACGATCTCAACGCCCGACTTGAAGGTGCGCGGCTGCTGGCCGGCGAGAATCGCCTCGGGAGGCCCCGCCAGCGCGAGGGACGCGAGACATATTGCGAGGGACGGACGTCGCATGTACCTCCGCGGCGAAATGCAGGGATGGCAGGAATCGTACTACAGCGACGGCGACGCGGAGAAGATGTGATAAAACGGGACGTATATGAAGGGGCGCCATGGGCAGCGGCGGCCCATGCTCCGCGGGCCACTCGCGGGCCTGGCCCTCGCGTGCGTGCTAGGCGCGCTCGGCGCGGCGATGCTGGCGGCCGGGGGCCACCAGCCATCACCCGCCAAGACCCCTCAGGCTCAGCAACGCCCTACCTTCCGCAGCGATGTCAACTTCGTCCGCCTCGACGTGTTCGCACGTCTCAAGGGGCTTCCCGTCCCGGATCTCGCTCAGGAGGACTTCGAGGTTCTTGAGGACGGTGTCGTTCAGAAGGTCGCGGCCTTCGAACACATCCTGATTCGTCCAGGCGCGGATTCGGCGGAGCGAGTCGATCCTCGCAACGTCCGAGAGTCGATTCAAATGGCCGGGGATGCGCGGAATCGCCTGTTCGTGTTGTTCCTCGACACCTACAACGTCACCGATCCGGCGGCGTATCACGGCAGCATCAGGATGCCCGGATCGGCCACCCAGCGCCTGCCGGCGCAGGAGCGGATGGGACCACCCACGTTTGTCGATCAGGCGTTGTCAAATTTCCTGCAGCGCACCATCGGCCCCGACGACCTGATCGCGGTGATGACTCCCGAGATGAACGCGGCCGAAGTGACGTTCGTGCGCCGCCCGGACTCCATCCGGGAGTACCTCGCGACGGCGTGGGCGCAACGATCTTCGCTCGACAACCTCGACCCCGGACTGGAACGCTACTATTCCTGTTATCCGCCTGACGATCCTTTGAACCTCTTCGAGGGCGTGGCGGAGGAGATGGTCCTGCGCGAGCGGGGCGGCCGCGTGATGAGCTCTCTGAGGGACCTCGTACGAAGGCTCGGGCAGATCAGGGAAGAACGCAAGGGGGTGCTGGTCATCAGCGAGGGGTGGGAGCTGTTCCGGACGAACCCCACGCTGGCGCGCCAGTTCAAAGGTGTGCCGCCGCCGCAGTTGCCGGGTGTGTACGTCGGGTCCGGCGGCAAGCTGACGACGGGAGCCGATCCGCGCTCCTCGTGGGGTGTCGACTGGCAGGCGTGCGAGACGGCGCGCGTGCGGCTCGCGAACCTGGACCTCCAGCGCGAATTCAGGGAGGTGACCGACGAAGCGAACCGCGCAAACGCCAGCTTCTACCCGGTGGACCCGCGGGGACTGGCGGCGCGCGACGCGCCGGCAGGGGCGGTGTCCGGGCAGAATGTCATCGCGGACCAGGCCCGCCTGCGTGAGCGGCTCGAAACGCTCCGGACGGCGGCGTCGGCCACCGACGGGCTGGCCGTCCTGAATTCCAACGACCTTGGCTCGTCACTGAAGCGCGTGGTTGACGATCTCTCCGACTACTATCTGCTCGGCTATTACTCGACGAACGCCAGGGCGGACGGGACATTTAGGACGATCACGGTGAAGGTGAAGAAGCCCGGCGTCGAGGTTCGTACCCGCCGTGGATACCAGGCCGCGACCGCGGAGGAGGTTGCCGCGCGGGCGCGCGCTTCGGCCCCGTCCGACCCGGGAGCCGAGTCCCGCCGAGCGGCTCTGGCGTCGCTCGATCGCATGCGGGCCGATCGCGTGGCGTTCCTGTCCGGCGGCTTTGGGTGGGAGAGTCCGCCCGGCGGGGCAGCGGGCGCGGCGCCTCGGCCGGTGTTCTGGATTGCCGGCGAACTCGCAAGCGCGACTGCCCGCGAGCCCGAGTGGCGAACCGGCGGGACCGTGTCCATCGTCATGATGAACGCTGACGGAGCGACGCTGGCAACCGATCAAGCCACCGTGTCGCAGGAGTCCCGGGCGTTCGTGCGCTTCCTCTCGTCGCCGGACCTGACGGCAGGCGACTACGTCGTTCGCGTTCGGATGCAGAATTCCGCCGGCGGCGCCGCGTCCTTCACCGAACAGCTTCGGTTGACGGTGCCCGCGAGAGCGGCCGCGGGCGTTCCGCAGCCGGGCCAGCCGCTGATGTACCGGCGCGGACCGTTTACGGGGCCGGCGTTCCAGCCGACGGCAGATAACCGGTTCCGCCGCGCGGAACGGCTTCGCATCGACGTGCCGGTGGCGGATGGCGGGGCGACGATCGCCGCGCGTCTGCTCGATCGAAAGGGGCAGCCACTGCCCATTCCGATGCCGGTGTCGCTCCGCGACGATGCCGGACGGCAGTTCGCCACGGCGGAAGTCGCATTCGCGCCGCTCACCCAGGGCGACTATCTCGTGGAGTTCTCCCTCCAGCGCGGCCAGCAGACCGCCACGGTCCTCGTTCCCATTCGCATCGTGCAGTGACAGTGACAGGTCGGCTACTTCGGTGCGGCGAAGGCGGCGAAGCGGCGGATCCGGGGCGTGCCGGCGCTTTGGACGATCGTCAAGCGCAGCGCATCGAGGGTGACCGCCGGGACGATGCGGTCGATCTTCTTGTGGCCGATCGCCGTGCCGGTGGCGAGCGGTTTCCATGTGCCGTCCACGCGGCCTTCGATGGCGTACTCGCGAACGCGTTCGCCTTGCGCGAGGTTCTCCATCGTGACGATGTGCTCAATTGCGGCCGGTCGTGGCAGTTTCAGCGTCAGCGTCGAGCCGGTGCCCTTGGCTTCCGCGAACGCCGTGCCGAGGCGGCGCGAGATCTCGGCCCCAAACTCCGCCGCCCGTGTGGCGTCGGCGTCGGGGATGCGGCCGCTGCGGTCCGGCGTCAGGTTGAGCAGCAGCACCGCGCCGTGGCCGACGCTGCGGTAGTACATGTCCATCAGTCGATCGACACTCTTGACCGTGCGCTCGTTGTCCGAGTGCCAGAACCAGGTGGAGCGGATGCGGGCATCGCACTCGATGGGCAGCCAGCGGTTCCCGCCGAGCACGCCTTGCTTCGACGTGAAATCGCCCCACTTGACGCCCGGTGCCGGATACTGCACCGCGTTCCACGCAGGATCGGGCGCCACGCCGTCCTCGTTGCCGACCCAGCGGATGGACGCCTGCGGCCCCTGGAACACCACCGCGTTCGGCGCGTACCTGGTGAGGATGTCACCGACGTCAAAGATGAGGTTGCCGTCGAACCACACCTCGGTCATGTCGCCGTACTTCGAGAGCACTTCGACGAGTTGCTTGCGGAACAACGTTTCGTAAGCAGCTTGCTGAGTCGGGTCCTTCGCGCGGCCTCCGACAGCAATGCCGTGCTTGCGGTCCTGCGGCGACAGATAGACGCCCAGCTTCATGCCGGCCTTGCGGCATGACGCCGAGAGGTCGGCGAGAACGTCGCCCTTGCCGCCTCGCCACGGCGTCTTGCGCACGCCGAAGTCGGTGGTGTCGGTCTGCCACCAGCAGAAGCCGCCCTCATGTTTGGCCACGAACACGATGTAATTCGCGCCCATTGATTTCGCGGCGCGCACCCAGGCATCGGTGTCGAGTTGCTCGGGATCGATGGCCGAGAGAGGCGTGGAGAGATCGTCGGTTTCCGAATCCTGCCACGTCTGTGGCGCGATGTGGATGAACGTCCCAATCTCCAGGTCGTGCCACGCGAGTTGCGCGGGCGTTGGACGCGCCGGCGACCGGTCGTCCGTTGCGGCCTGCGGCAGGCCGGCGATGGAGGCCCAGGCTGCGAGGCTCATGATGGCCACGGTCGCGACGGTGCCGAGCAGAAGGCGTTTCATGCGGTGAATTGTATACGCCTGTCACACAGGGCTGAAGCCCTGTGCCACGGCGTGTCACGCGCGGGTTTCCCGACAGGCGGTCCGCCGCGCTTTTAGGGTGTCCAAACCGCCTCGACTCAAGCCATAATCGCGGCGGGGGGGAAGACCTCGTCGACAGGACGTCGGCGGCCCCGGGGTCTG
>Ga0334722_10000175_pt1 | contig 96523 bp, 90 predicted proteins | sample C3_bottom_MG_FD_207210 | JGI IMG/M metagenome (GOLD analysis project Ga0334722, IMG submission 207210) | Sediment microbial communities from Yellowstone Lake, YNP, Wyoming, USA - C3_bottom | ecosystem: Environmental > Aquatic > Freshwater > Lake > Sediment | place: USA: Wyoming | collected...
CGCGTCCTCCGTGTATCCCGGGACCTTGTCCGGGATACTGGCGATGGCGATCGGTAACCCATGGAAGCCCGATTCTCCGAGGGCCTGGGCTGTCGAGTCGGCCAGGGCCTCCGTGAGGGCGGTCGCCACCTCGCCGGCCTCCGCCTCGGTCCGGACTGGGGCCAGTCCGACGAGACCGCGGTCGAGGGGCGGGGGAGGATCCTGGGCGAGGGTTCGACCCGGGGCCGCGAGGGCCCAGAACAGGGCGAGGCAGAGGGGGGCGGGCGCGCGCGACCTCATTTCTCGGTGAGGACCTCGACACCGTCCCAGCCGTCGGGGGGAGGCGCCTGTCGGAAGGCGAGGCAGCGCCCGCGGAGGAGCTCGGAGGGGAGGTCCCGGGGCAGAGCCTTGCCCACGAGGGCGAAGAGCTCGGCGGCCTGTGCGAAGTCCCGGCCGTAATAGAGGCCCATCGCGCGGTCGTGGAGGTCCCAGGCGCGGGCCTCCTCGTCCGAGAGCCGGGAGCGGACGGTGTAGATCTTCACCGATTCGCGCTTGCCCTTCACGCGCAGCGTGTCGAGGAGGCGGCAGGGCAGGCGGTCCTTGACGCGGTCGCGCACCGCCCCGGTGACGAGGATGGGCTGGCGGTAGGTCTTCGTCTGCCCCTCGACGCGGGAGGCGAGGTTGACCTCGTCGCCGATCACCGTGTAGTTCATCTTGCGGTCGCAGCCTATGTTGCCGACCGTCACCTCGCCGTAGTTGATGCCGACCCCCGTGGGAAAGGCCGGCTTGCCCCGCGCGCGTTGGGCGGCATTGAAATCCTCGAGGAGGCGCGTCATCTCGAGCCCCGCGAGCACGGCCTCGAGGGCGTCGTTCTCCTGTTTCCGCGGCGCGCCGAAGATCGCCATGATCGCGTCGCCGATGTACTTGTCCACGGTGCCGCCCCGATCCATGATGGCGCCCACCATGACGTCGAAGTAGCGGTTGATGTTCTCCACGAGGTCGTCGGGCTCCATGGCCTCGGAGATGGTGGTGAAGTTGCGGATGTCGGAGAAGAGGATCGCGACCTCCCGCTTCGAGCCGACGAGCATGCTCTCCGGATTGGCGAAGGTCTGGTCGATGACCTCCTTCGGGACATAGAGCTGGAAGATGTTCCGGATCTTGAATTCCTTCTTGCGGGCCACCGCCGCGTCGAAGGCGAAGCCCGTGATCTGGCGCCGCGCCGCGTCGAGCTCGCCGAGCATCAGGTTGAAGGTGTGCGAGAGCCGGCCGATCTCGTCCCCGTACTCCACCTCGACCCGCTCCGAGAGGTCGTTCGATGCGATGATGCGACCCATCGCCTCCGAGACCCTGACCAGGGGCCGCGTGAGATAGCCGGCGAGGACGAAGAGGAGGAGGACTCCGAGGCCGGCCGAGAGGGCCAGGATGAGGAGGGTCGTGCGGAGGATGGCCTCGACGGGGCCGTAGAAGACCGAGCGCTCCTCGGTGACGAGGCAGAGCCAGGAGAAGGGCGCGAAGGTGAACCAGGCCGCCACCCGGCGCTTGCCCGCGATCGTCACCTCGCCGAAGCCCGGACCGGCCTTGAGGGCGAGGGCCGCGAGAGCGGGCAGTTCGGCTTGCAGGGGTTCGGCGGGTCCGGCCCGCAGGGCCGGGGTCCCGACCGTCTTCCCCCCGTCCTCGGGGATCTCGAGGGCGATGATGCTCTCGGTGGGGCTGCGCAGGATGGAGGCGGCGAAGGAGGCTACGGCCGCCTGGGCCGCCTTGACCATGTCCGCGCGCGCGGCGAGCCCGTTGTCCGCGAGGAGGCCCCACTGACTGTCGGCGTACTTCTCGAGCTCCGAGGCCTTGAAGCCGAGGAAATCGGTGGTGACCCGGGTGACGGCGCCGGCCGCGGCGAAATAGGACGACATGCCCGCGAGAACGACCGCCGTGACGAGGAGGGGCAGGACGATCAGGATGATCTTGCTTCGTATTCCCATGGTTGGCGGTTGGACCGCGTGTATCAGCCTATACCCCGCCATCCGCCATTTCAATGCCCGGCGCGGAAACTCGCGGGTTTCCGCGCCTTTCTGTCATGACCTGAGGGCGAGTCGTCTCCCCTTCGCGGAAGCTTCGGTCCTCACCCCTCCCTCGCCCGCGCCGCTCCCGACCCGGAAGAAGGCGATGGAGTCCTTCAGCGAGGCGGCCATGCCGGACAGTTCCTCGGCGGCGGAGGCGAGCTCCTCGGCGGAAGCGGCGTTGCCCTGGATGACCTTCTCGAGCTCCGCGACCGCCTCGCCGACCTGCTCGGCCGCCGCGCCCTGCTCGCCCGAGGCGGCGGCGATCTCCTGCATGAGCTCCGAGGTACGCCTCACGTCGGGGATGATGCGCTGGAGGACCTCCCCGGCCTTCACCGCCACATCCACCGATTGCTTGGAGACGAGGCCGATCTCGCCCGCTGCCTTCTGTGATCTTTCGGCGAGTTTTCTCACCTCGCTGGCGACCACCGCGAAGCCCTTGCCCGCCTCGCCGGCGCGCGCCGCCTCGATGGCCGCGTTGAGGGCGAGGAGATTGGTCTGGCGGGCGATCTCCTCGATGATGGAGATGCTCGATGCGATCCGCTTCATCGCCGCCACGGTCGACGCGACGGCCGTGCCGCCCTCCTCGGCGTCCCGGGCGGCCTTCAGCGCGAGCGTCTCGGTCGCACGGGCGTTCTCGTCGTTGCCGCGGATGTTCGCCGCCATGGTCTCGATGGAGGCCAGCATCTCCTCCGCGCTGGCCGCCTGCTCGGAGGCTCCCTGGGAGATCTGCTGGGCCGTCGCGCTGATGTGGTCGCTCCCGCCGGCGACCTGCGAGGTGCTGATCTGGAGGGCGCCGACGATGCCGGCCAGCCTTTCGGACATGTCCTTGATCGAGGCGAAGGCGCCTCTGGCCTCGCTTCGCCCCTCGAACTCGATCGCGAAGTCGCCCTCGGCCATCCTGGTCGCGATGTCGCGGATCTCCACGGGCTCGGTGCCGAGTTGCCCGAAGATGGAACGTCGCAGGATGAGGCCCACGAGGAGGGCGGTGATGGCGGCGAGGACCACGATGCCCAGGGTGCCGAGGCCCGCGGCCGCCGCGACCCGGGCATTGGCCTCGGCCGCCTGCTTCGCTCCTTCGACGTTGAAGGTCGTGATCTCGTCCACCGTCTTGTTCAGCGCGTCGAGCGTGGTGGTGAAAGGACCGAGGACGAAGGCCACAGCCTCCTCCCTCTTGTTTTCCCCGATCAGGACGAAGATTCGGTCCGCGGCCGCGAAAAAGTCCCTCTCGAGCCTGTCATAGCTGTCGTACAAGGCGCGGTCGCTCGACTCATGGATCGTCGTCTCGTAGAGGGCGGTGGCCTTGTCGAGCGCTCCCTTGCGCGCCTCCACCTTCTTCTTCTGCAGGGCGATATCCTCCGGACTGCTCAGGGAGATGGAGAGCATCGTGTTGCCCCGGATCCGGTTCACCGAGGTGCCGAAGTCGACGACGGCGGAGAGGGCGAGGACCCAGTCCTGGTAGAGGGCCTTGTCGGCCGCGGCCACCCTCTGGAGCTGGAAGAGCCCGAAGAGTCCCGCCGCGAGGGAGATGAGGGAGACGAGGAGAAAGGAGAGGAGGAGGGAGGTGCCGAGCTTCATCGCCTTCATGGATGCTCCTTGGCTGTTAACTAATGATGGGAAAGGATAGTCGATAGCCGGGAGAATACAATCAGGTCGGAGCCCGCGGGGAGGTTCTGGCTTCTGGTCCCTGAAGGAGGTCAGGCCCTTGACTTAATGTTTCGTATACGAAATATTATCACACGAAATAACCGGTCACCAGGGCCGGAATCGCGGATCCGGAGGCCCTATGCTGCCCCTCGCCATCTTCTTCATCACCGCCGCCCTCGCTTTTTACACGACAGCCGTCTGGTGGGAACGCGCCACCGGCATGCTCCGAGGCCGACACATCCTGCTTTTCTGGCTCGGACTCGCCTGCGACACGACCGGCACGGCCGTCATGGCGAAGATCGCCGGCGAGGCCTTCCGCCTCGACTTCCACGGGATCACCGGCGTCCTCGCGATCGTCCTCATGCTTTTCCATGCCCTCTGGGGCACCCTCGTTCACGCGAGCAGGCGTCCGGAACCCAAGCTGAGCTTCCATAAGTTCAGCGTCCTCGTCTGGGCTCTTTGGCTTTTGCCCTACCTGTCGGGGATGGTTTTCGGGATGGGGGGGCTGGAAGGTAGTCATTGAAACGGGTTAAGCGGCCGTTGGTTGAACATATGCTCACATGAACATATGAACCATATGTTCATGTGAGCCTGGTGGCAAGCCCTGAGTGTCAGAGCGCCGAGAGCCCCCCTGTCCCGCGCCGACAAAAAGCCCCCCCGGGGGGGCGGGTTGGAAGGGAGGAGAGGAACCTAGACTCAGGCCCCCGCCGCCAGCTCGATGAAATACCGATGCAGCCGATCGTCCCCCGAGAGCTCGGGGTGGAAGGCGGCCGCGAGCACTCTTCCCGAGCCGAGGAGGACGGGCTCCCCTCCGTTTTCTGTCCGCCTCCGGCCGAGGACCTGGGTGGAACCGAGGGGCTCGAGGCGGGGCGCGCGGATGAAGACGCCGGGGAAGGGCGAGGATTCCTGGGGCGCCGAGCCGTCGATCGCGAGGGTTATGGTCTCCTCGAAGCTCGAGAGCTGGCGGCCGTAGGCGTTGCGGATGGCCCTCGCCTCGAGGAGGCCGAGGGCCCCCGGACCGCGGCCCTCGGGGCCCTCGACTTCACTGCAGAGGAGGATGGCCCCGGCGCAGAAGCCGAATACCGGGAAGCCGGCCTCCACCCGCGCCCTGATGGCGGTGTCGAGGCCGTATTCGCGGAGGTAGAGGGCCATGACCGTGCTCTCGCCGCCGGGCAGGATGAGGCCGTCGAGGCCCTCGAGGTCGGCGGGGAGCCTGACCTGCGCGTGCCCGACCTGGAGGCGTTTGAGGACCTTCTCATGGTCCTGTACCGCCCCCTGGAGGGCCAGGATCCCGATCTTCACCAGCCGCGCTCCGCGAGCTTGGTCTCGAGGGTCTTCATCTCGAGGCCGCGCATGGCCTCGCCGAGGCCCTCGGAGAGCTCGGCCAGCTTGGCGGGATCCTGCCAGTGGATGACGGCCTGGACGATGGCCTTGGCTGTCCGGGCGGGGTCGGAGGACTTGAAGATGCCCGAGCCCACGAAGCAGCCCTCGGAGCCCAACATCATCATGAGGGCGGCGTCGGCCGGAGTCGCGATGCCGCCGGCCACGAAGGTGACCACGGGGAGTCGGCCGGCCTTCTGCACCTTTTTCACGAGGGCGAGGGGGACCCGGTACTCGTTGGCCTTCTTCTGGAGGCCAGCCTCGTCAAGGCCCTTGAGCTCGAGGATCTGGCGGGTGACGGTCTTGAGGTGGCGGACGGCCTCGACGACGTTGCCGGTGCCGGCCTCGCCCTTGGTGCGGATCATCGAGGCGCCCTCGTTGACGCGGCGCAGGGCCTCGCCGAGGTCGCGGGCCCCGCAGACGAAGGGCACGGAGTAGGCGGTCTTGTCGACGTGGGCCTCCTCGTCGGCGGGGGTGAGGACCTCGGATTCGTCGATGAAGTCGACGCCGAGGGACTCGAGGATATTGGCCTCGGCGAGGTGGCCGATGCGGACCTTGGCCATGACGGGGATTGAGACGGCGGCCATGATCTCCTTGATCATCTTGGGATCGCTCATGCGGGCGACTCCGCCATCGCGGCGGATGTCCGAGGGCACCCGCTCGAGGGCCATGACGGCGCAGGCTCCGGCCGCTTCGGCGATCCTCGCCTGCTCGGGGTTGGTGACGTCCATGATGACGCCGTTCTTGAACATCTCGGCGAAGCCGGTGTTGAGTTTTTCGCGCATGTGCTCTCCTTGTGGAACAGTCGCCGGGTCGCGGCAGGGGGGCTGACCCCGAGGCGAAGGACCCGGGGTCGGGCCCCTTGTTCGCTTGCTGGAATATAGTACACTTACTGAGGTGTCATAGTTTCGTCAAGGGGTGGGCATGTACCTCTATGAGCGCATCTTCGAGGATCTCCGCCGTTCCATCGACGAGGGGGAGATCGGTCCGGGCGAAAAGGTGCCTTCCATCCGGGAGGTCGCCGAGCTCTACGGCTGCAACAAGCTGACCGCCCACCGCGCCTTCGATCTTCTGGCGCGCTCGGGCCGGATCGAGAACCGGGTGGGCTCCGGGAGCTATGTCCGCCTTCCCGAGCCCCTCGGCGAGGGAGGGGGAGAGGCCAGGGGCGCGAGCCGGGCGGATTTCTCCTCGGCCCTCCTCTCCGAGAATTTCTTTCCCTTCGAGGAGGCCGGCGGCATTCTCGCCTCCCTTCTCGCGAAGGAGAAGGGCAGGGTCTTCTCGGCCCCCCACCCGCGCGGCGAGGACCGCTTCATCGAGGCCTTCGCCTCTCGCTATGCCCTGCCCGCCGACTCCATCCTCGTGACGGGGGGAGGCCAGCAGGGCCTCGATCTCGTGAAGCGCCTTTTCTCGGAGCGGGGCGAGGCCCAGGCCCTGGTCGAAGAGCCGACCTATCCGGGAGCCCTCACCCTCTTCCGCCCCCAGTCCTCGGTGGCCTTCGGCCTCGAGGGGCCCGATCCCTCCGAGATCGCCGCCTTCTTCGGTGCCCTCGGGCCCGGTCCGCGCTTCTTCTACACGGTGCCCCAGCTCCACAATCCGACGGGCCTTCGCCATTCCCTCGAGCGCAAGAAGGAGATCTCCCGCCTCGCGGCCTTCCTCGACTTCATCATCGTCGAGGACGACTACCTTTCGGAGCTCCTCCCCGAACGGGAGCCGCGCTACGTCGACCTCGTGCCCGAGCACACGATCTGGATCAAGTCCCTGTCCAAGACGACGGCCCCCGGTCTGCGCATCGGCGCCCTCGCGGCACCCCCGGCCTTCCTCCAGCGCCTCTCCCGCCTCAAGGCCGAGAGCGACCCCGGCCCCTCGAGCTGGCTCCAGCTCTTCGCGGCGGGCCTCCTCGAGTCGGGTCTCTACGACCGCCACGTCGGCCGGGTCCGGAGGATCGCCGAGGAACGCCGGGCCGACCTCGTCGATCTCCTCACGGCCTGGCCCGGCCTCAAACCCGTCTCGGCGGGGGCGGGCTACAACCTCTGGGTCGAGTCGACCGAGCAGCCTCCCACTCGCGCCCCGGCCTGGGCCGAGGGCTGGCGCTTCGGCAGGGGAGGGGGGACTCGTCGTTCCTTCCGCCTCTCGACCATGGGCATGAGCGAGGAGGAATGGCCCGGCGCCCTCGAGGCCCTGGCCGCGAGTCTCGGAGAGGCCTTTCCCTCCCGCTGACAATTGTAAGGGCGGGGCTCCTGCCTTAGCCTTGAAGGGGAGCGCCAAGGAGGAAGGCACGGACCGCGATTTCCTGATGCTGTTGCCCTATCTCATCGCCATCCTCGTGCCCCTCGGCCTGGGCCTCTTCGCCACGATGAGGAACCGGGGTCGCCTGGTGAGGACCTTCGCGGCCCTCCTCTATGCCCAGGCCCTCTGGGCCCTGGCGGTCCTCCTCAAGATCCTCCTCCCCGACTATGCGGGCAAGATCTGGAGCGACAATGCGGAATTCCTCTTCGCGGGCGGCACGGCCCTCCTCACGCTCTCCGTGGCCCTGCGCTTCGAGGGTGTCTGGTTCAAGTCGCGGGCCACCTTCTGGATCCTCCTCTCCCTTCCCTTCCTCGTCTTCCTCTACGCGGCGACCGATGGCTGGCACCATCACCTCAGGCCCGACGGCCATGTCGACACGGCCTTCCCCTGGGGAGAACTCCGCTACACGGTGAGGCCGAGCGTCTTCGCCGTCCTCTCGCCCCTCTACATCATGGCCCTCGCCGGCCTGCTCCGCCTCGCGCGCCTCGTCTTCCGCGAGCGGGGAACCGGGCACAACGGCAATCTCCTCGCCTGCTTCGGGCTCTTGATGCCCATCGTCGGCAGCGCCCTCTCGGTCCAGGGCGTCCGCATCGCGGGGCGCCTCGACACCTCCTCGGTCTGGATGGTGGCCGGCGATCTCCTCTTCCTCGTCGGTATCTTCCGTCAACGCCTCGGGGGCATCGTGCCGGCGGCCTGGGGCTCGGTGGTCGAGAACCTCGACGATCCCGTTCTCGTGGTGGACGCGGAGGGGCTCATCGTCGACGGGAACCCGGCCGCGGCCAGCCTCGCGGGGCGGGACTTCGCGGGGCGGGACTTCGCCCCGGGGGCTTCGGTCCGCGTGGAGGCTGTCTTCTCGGACTGGCCGGAGGAAGCCCGCGCCGTCCTCCTCGGCGGCGCCGAGGAAGCCGTCGTCAGCTACGGACAGGATCCGAGATCGCCGCGGGACTTCTCCCTCCGTTCCTTCCGCCTCCCCGGGGGGGCCGGGGCCCGGGTGGTGCTGATCCGCGACGACACGGGGCTCCGACGCGCCGAGAGGGAACTCCGCGAGCTATCCGCCGGCCTCGAGACCAAGGTGGATGAGCGCTCCAGGGAACTTCAGCGGGAAGTGTCGAGGCGGATGGAAGTCCAGGAACGCCTCGAGTCCCTCAATCAGGAATTCGTCCGGACCCAGCGCGAGATTCTGTTCACCCTCTCCGAGCTCGTTGAGAACAGGGGCGACGAGAGCGCCCGACATGTCGCCCGGGTCTCGGGATACGCCCGCATTCTCGGCAGGGCCCGGGGGCTCCCGCCCGAGGCCGCGGACCTCCTGGCCGACGCCTCGGCCATGCACGACATCGGCAAGATCGGAATTCCCGACTCCATCCTCAAAAAGCCCGGCCCCCTCGAGGCGGAGGAGGTCGCGACCATCCGCGCCCACACGCGCATCGGCTGGGAGATCCTGCGCAAGTCCGACAGGGACCTGATCAAGTTGGCGGCGACCATCGCCCTCGAGCACCACGAGCGCTGGGACGGCCAGGGCTATCCGGAGGGCAAGGCGGGCGCCGACATCTCCCTCGAGGCGCGGATCGTCGCCATCTGCGACTCCTTCGATTCGCTGGCGGCCAGAACCTCCTATCGCGGCGGCTGGGAGCCGCCGGAGATCCTCGCCTTCTTCCGCGAGGAGAGGGGCCGGCGCTTCGACCCCGCCCTGGTCGATCTTCTCTTCATCGAGCTCGAGGCCTTCAGGTCCGTCGAGGCGAGACTGCCCGACCTCGATCCCTCCTCCACCCTCCTCGCCGGGGACCCCGGATGAGCGGCTTCGAAAATCCGGGCGCAGGTCTCCTGCCCTGGTATCTCGCCCTCGCGGTCCAGCTCGCCTTCTTCGGCGACTCCCTCCTGCAAGGGAGGAGGAGGACCGCGAAGGTCCTCCCGCCCTACTATTTCTTCCAGGCCGCCCTCACCGCGGCCTTCCTCCTCGGCCTTCCCGCGCGCGGAACCGAAGGGGCCGGATCCTGGTCCGCGATCGAGACCGCCCTCGTCGCCGCCCTTTCGGCCAGCGCCCTCCTCTTCGCGAGGCAGGCCTGCGGCCTGGCCTATCGCCGCCCCCTCCTCGCCTCGACCCTCCTCTACCTGCCTACAGTCCTGTCCCTGGTCCTCGCCGGGAGCCTGGCGGCTCCCTCGGGGATAGGCGCCCGTCTCGCCAATCCCGCCTGGGACCTCCTCGGTTTCGAAGTGAGCATCCTCGAGCTCCTCCTCTGCTTCTACTCCTTCGCGCTCGGCCTCTTCTCCCTCGGCCTCCTCTTCCGCGCCGCCCTGGGAGGGGCGGTAGCCGAGAGGAAGCGCTTCTTTTTCCTCTTCGCGGGTCTCGCCTTTCCCCTCGTCGCCTTCATCTTCGAGCTCGGCGGCCTCGGCCTCCTCGGCCGACATTCCCTCGCGCCGCCGGTCTTCGCCTTCGGCGACCTCTGCATAGCCCTGGCCCTGGCCGGCGACCGCTTCCTCGACCTCGTCCCCCTCGTCAGGCACACAGTCGTGCGGAGTCTCGGCGATCCGGTGGTGGCCATCGACCCCGAGGGCCTCGTGCTGGACTGCAACCCGGCCTTCGCGGACCTCGCCTCGTCTCGGCCGGGCAAGCTCCGCGGCCTCAGCCTCGACCGCGCCCTCCGCGGATGGCCCGCCGAATCGGTGGAACTTCTCAGGAAGGGCCGCGAGCTGGCGCGGCTGCGGCTGGGCGAAGGCGAGGGGGAGCGGGTGTTCACCCTCTACCCGAGCCTCTTCAGCGATCCCCGCGGAAGGCCTGGGGGAAGGGCCGTGGTGCTCCGCGATGTCACCGGGCTCGAGGCGGCCGAACGCAGTCTCCGGGGCTGGAACGCCGTCCTTATCGACCAAGTGAGGGAGAGGACCTCGGCGCTGGAGGCCGAGGTGGAGCGGAGAAGGGCGGCCGAGGACGAGCTCAGACTGGCCAACGAAGGACTGCACGGGAGCCAGCGCGAGATCATGATCACCCTCTCCGAGGTTGTGGAGTCGCGCTCGCGCGAGACGGCCCGCCACGTTTTCAGGGTGGGCGAGTACACGCGCATCCTGGCGGCGGCGCGGGGCCTCTCGCCCGAACACGTCTCCCTCCTCGCGGACGCCGCGCCGATGCACGATGTCGGCAAGATCTCCGTGCCCGACGCCATCCTCAACAAGGCGGGGACCCTCACGCCCGAGGAGACCGTCCTGATGCGCGCGCACACCACCACAGGCTACGAGCTTCTCTCGAAGTCGGCCCGCGCCCTCATCAGGGCCGCGGCCGTCATCGCCCTCGAGCACCACGAGCGCTGGGACGGCCGGGGATATCCGGCGGGCAAGGTCGGGACGGAGATCTCCCTGTCGGGGCGGATCGTCGCCATCTGCGATGTCTTCGACGCCCTGTCGACCCGACGTTCCTACAAGGACGCCTGGGATTTCCCGCGCGTCCTCGACCACTTCCGCGAGGAGCGCGGAGTACGCTTCGATCCCGCCCTCGTCGACCTCCTCTTCCTCCACTTCGACCGCTTCGCGGAGATCGCCACGATCTTCCCGGACGAGGAGGGCGGCCGAGATCCGGTCGTGCTTGATGGTGAGGCGGCCTTGCAGTAGAGTCCTAGCCCATGCGCATCCTCTACGTCGGCGAGATAGTTGGCAAGGCCGGGGTCTTCACCGTGAAGAAGGCTCTCGTGAAGGCCCGGCGGGAGCTCGGCGCCGACCTCGTCATCGGCAACGCCGATTCCGCCACGGGGGGCGCCGGCCTGGGCAAGCAGCACGCGGTCTACCTCCGCAAGCTCGGCCTCGAGGTCATCACCCTCGGCGACCATACCTACTACAAGCGCGACATCGTCGAGCATCTTTCCCAGGCCTCGTATCTGCTCCGCCCCGCCAACTTCCCCCACACCAATCCGGGCAGGGGCTGGCGCGTCTTCCAGACTCCCAAGGGTCCCGTCGGCGTCATCTCCCTCCTCGGACAGGCGGGCTTTCCCCGCGTCCATCTCGCCAATCCCTTCCACGCGATCCTCGACCTCGCGCGGCGGGTGCGCGAGGAGACCAAGGTCGTCATCCTCGATTTCCACGCGGCGATGACGGCGGAGAAGGAGACCATGGCCGCCCACGTCGAGGGCCTCGTGAGCGCGGTCATCGGCTCGCACGGCAAGCTTCTCACCGCCGACGCGCGCATCCTCCGGGGCGGCACCGCCGCCATCACCGACGCGGGACGCACGGGCTCGTTGATGTCCGTCGGCGGCCTCGATCCCGAGACCCGAGTGCGCGAGTACCTGAGCGGCATCCCGGCCTGGGCCAGGGACGGGGCAGCCGGCCTCGAGCTCCAGGGCTGTCTCGTCGAGGTGGACGAGGCGGGACGCGCGGTTTCGATAGAGACCCTGCGCCTGCCCATCGAGGAGAAGATGGCCGTCCTCGAGGCCGCCGAGGGAGACAAGGCCGAAGCGGCTGAAGCGGGTACGGACTCGGAGGCCTGAGCCTCCGGCGGAATTCCCCGGTCGAGGGCTGGCGCCCGCGCCACAATGGGTAAAGAATGGACCTGTCCTCGGTGAGCCGCCCGCAATCGGAGTCTCCGCCGGGGGAACGGCGTCGCCGCTACCTGTCCGGGCGGAAGGCTGCCTGACCGGGCTTGTCCAAGCCCTCCCCGGTCACACCTCCCAACCGGAAAGCATGTTCGAGTTCCGGCAGGTGCAGAATGAAAAAGTGCACGAGATTCTCCCTCATCGGCAGCTCCCTCCTTTTCTGCCTCCTCGCCCTCCCGTCCTGCGGCGGCCTCGTCGCGGTCGACAAGCCCGACCCCCCCGCCTCCCTATCTGCCACGGCCCTCTCCTCCTCGGGCATCTCCCTTCGCTGGACCGACCTCTCGGGGGGCAAGGACAGCTTCTCGGTGGAACGGAGCCTCTCGGCGGGCTCGGGCTTCGCCGGCGTCAAGGAAACCGCGGTCGGCGCCACCGCCCATTCCGACGCGGGCCTGAACGCGGGCACGACTTACTACTACCGCCTTCACGCCCATCGCGGCTCGGCCATCTCGGACTACACGGCCCCCGTCAGCGCGACGACCCTGGCGAGCGGCGGAGGCACGACCGGCGCTCCCGCCAAGCCAACCAACCTCGTCGCCACCGCCCAGAGCACCACGAGCATCCGCCTGACCTGGGCCGACGCCGCGACGAACGAGACGGGCTACGATGTGGTAAGAGCCTTCAGTCTCAGTGACACGAACCCCGTCATCGTGACGAGCACCTCTCATCTGCCGGCCGGAACCACGAGCTACACCGACACAGGCCTCAGCCCGGCGACCGACTATCTCTATATCGTGAGCGCCTTCAACGCCCAGGGTTCGACCCTCTCCGATGCCGCCTATGGGACCACCCTCTCCGCCTCCTCCCTCCTGGCCCCGGCCTCGAGCCTGGCCACGGGCGGCGTCTTCAACGACACAATCTACCTCTCCTGGGCGGCGGTGACCGGCGCTTCCAGTTACAAGGTCTACAAGTCCTGGGCGGCCAACGGCGACTATGTACTTCTCGGCACCATGCCCGCGGCCAACGGTTCTTATGCCTGGGTCAATGGAGTCCTGAGCGGTTCTTCCTTCTTCAAGATCTCGGCCCTCGACTCGGCCAGCAAGGAGACCCTCCGCTCCCCCGCCGCCGAGGGCTGGACCGGTACCGACATTTTCGACGAGGACTTCGAGGCGGGGGCCGTCGGAGGGTACTGGACCCAGAGACAGACCCTCGCGGTCAACGCGTCGATCGTGACGGGAGGGGCGGGCTCCACGGGCCACGCCTTGATGTTGGGGCAGAGCGCCATAGCCAGCGGGGACCGCCCCGGCCTCGTCGCGAATCTGAACAAGGATGCCTTGCCCACCTACGTGGCCTTCTCCGTGAAGGTCGCCTCGAGCACCGGGACCTATCTCGCCTACCTGAACGCCTACGAGTCGACGAGAAGTTCGACCCTGAAGACCCTCTATTTCATGGTGGACAGCGGCAACCTCTTCGTGCGGGACTTCAATTTCGTGGACCAGGGCAAGACGCCCTGCACGCCCAACGTCTGGTACTTCGTCGAACTCAAGAACATTAATTTCACGACTCATACCTATGATTTCTGGGTCGATGGAGCGTCGAAGGCCACGGGCGTCACCATGTTCTACAACGGGCCGAGCGTCCATTATCTCGATTTCTACGTGGGCAATCCCGCGGTCAACGCCTACTTCGACGGAATCATCGTGCGATGAAGATCGCAATTATGAATAAAAGCGCCGCCTTCCTCGTGCTCTTCTCCCTCCTCGCCCTCGGCTCCCGGGCCCAGACTCCGGGCCCACTCCCGGCGCCAGGCGGCGAGGCCAAGGTGGTATCCGCCGCCGCGGCGAAGCGGGGCTCGGCGGTCAACTTCCTCACCCTCTCGGCGAGGCCGAGCCTGGAGCTGCCCCTCGGCTCGGGCCTCACCCTCGTCGATCCCGGGGCCGCCGCCGAATTCCGCGGCTCCCTTCCCCTCGCGCCCTGGCTCGAGGCGGCGGCCGGGCTTTCCTACAGCTTTCTCCCCGTGCGGGCCGGGACCTCGCTCTCTCTAGGCACCCTTTCCTTCGGTCCCCTCCTCAGGTTGGAGTTCACCCCCCGCCTCTCGGCCCACGCCCTCCTCGCCGCGGGAGGCCACTACGGCTTTCTCAACAACCAGCTCCTCGCGCCCTCGGGCCTCTCCTATCCCGACCAGGGCGGAGGCGGCGGAGCCCTCTTCGCCGCGGCCGGCGCCGACTTCTTCCTCTCGCCGACCCTGAGCATCGGCGCCGAGGCCTCCTGGGCCGAATACCTCGGCCTCCTCCACGGGTTCCGTTTTTCCATCGCCACGGCCTTTCACATGGACGGCCTGGCGAGAAAGGTCGATGTGGCCAGGATGGAGAGCCCTGCCCTCTTCCCCTCCCTCGCCAAGGAATACGCGAAGGGGAGGGCGGCCAAGGTTTCGCTCAGGAATCGCGAGCGCTTTCCCCTGGCCTCGGTGAGCGTCGGTCTCTATATCAAGGATCTGATGGAGGGCCCCACCTGGACGGCCCTGCCCGGGCGCCTCGAGCCGGGGGCCTCGGCCGAGCTAGAGCTCGGCGCCCTCCTTTCCGATCGCGTCCTCTCCCTCGTCGACGAAGGCGTTCATCCCCTAGAGCTCCGTTGTTCTTTCCTTCTCAACGGCAAGAAGCGGGAGACGACCACCGCGGCCAGCATCGAGGTGCACAACCGCAACGCGATCACCTGGGACGACGACCGCAAGATCGCCTCCTTCATGGATCCCCTCGCCCCCGAGACCCTGGCCTTCGCCAAGCCCGTCGCGGTGCTCGCGCGGAACGAGGGCTCGGCCACCCTCGACCTCCGCCTCCGGATCGGCATGGCCCTTTTCGAGGCGATGGGCGCCGCGGGCATCGGCTATGTGGTCGACCCCAACACTCCCTCCTACGCCGACAGTTCGAAGGACCCGACCATCGTCGACTTCGTGCAGTACGCGAAGCAGACCCTCTATTTCCGCGGCGGGGACTGCGACGACCTCACGACACTCTATTGCTCCCTCCTCGAGTCGGTGGGCGTCGAGAGCGCCATCATCACGGTGCCGGGCCATATCTACGCGGCCTTCGCCCTCGACATGGGGGCGGCCGAGGCGGGGCGCTTCTTCACGAGCGGCGGGGATCTCCTCGTGCGCGGCGACAAGGTCTGGGTGCCCGTCGAGGTCACAGCCTCCGGCAAGCCCTTTCTCGAGGCCTGGGCCCTCGGTGCCCGCGAGTGGCGCGAGGCCGAGGCCAAGGGCCAGGCCGCCTTCCACGAGGTCCACGAGGCCTGGAAGACCTGGGAGATCGCGGGCTCGCCTCCTGAGGTCTTCTCGATCGCGCAACCTGCCGCCGCGGCGGTGGGATCGAGACTGACCGCGTCCATCGGCGCTCTCGCGGCCCGGGAGTTGGCGCCGAAGGCCGCGGTCCTGCAAGCCTCCATCAAGCGCGGCGACAACGCCGCGAAGAACTGGGACTCCCTGGGTGTGCTCTACGCGCGCTACGGCAGGTTGGCCGATGCCGAGACGGCCTTCAGATCCTCCCTCGCCCTCGGGGAGCGCCTCTCTCCCCTCGTCAACCTGGCCACCCTGCTTCGGCTGAAGGGCGATGCCGGGGCATCCCGCGAGACCCTGGCGCTGGCCGAGATCCTCGACGCCGCCGACCCGCGCGTCCTCCTCGGCCTGGCCCTGGCCTGGTACGATCTGCAGAACTTCGCCCAGGCCCGCTCCTATTACGCGAGAGCACAGAAGCTCAGCCCTCTCACCGCCGCGCGCTATGCCTATGTCGGGCAGCCGCCGGGCCAGCAAGCCGGCGGAACGACGGGGCAGGGAACGGCCCTGGCCGCGGGCCCCGCGACCGGGGCCGACACGGCCCGGGCCGGCGAGCAGACGGGAAGGGAGGTGCCGACATGGTCGGACGAGGACTGATGCGCTCCCGTCTCGCGGCATCGGCCTTCGCGGCCCTCGCCCTCCTCTCCTGTTCCAACCCCCTGCGTCTCACCCTCGAGGCGGCGGTGACGGACTATGTCGCCTCCGAGGTCCGCGTCCTCGCGGGGAGCGTCGAGGTCCGGGACGGCATGGGCATCGACAAGCAGTCGGCCCTGGTCCTGGAATTTCCCCGGGGCATGAAGCGGGGCGACGTCGTCATCGGCGGGGATCTCCTCGCCGAGAGCACCGGCGCCCTCTGGTCCACGCGCGCGGACACCGACGACACTCTCAGCCTTGCGCCGAAGACGGTCTGGGGACCCGGCTCGGCGCGGAGTCTCAGCCTCGCCTTCGTCACGGCTACGGGCACCGCGAGATCGGCCCTCGCCCTCAGCCTCGGCGTCCTCGACGGCGTGGTGTACGTCAGGGCCTCGGACGGTTGCGACGCCTACCCCGGCACGTCGGACAAGCCACTTAGAAGCGTGACCAAGGCCGTGGCACTCGCGGCGGGCTACTACGCCACGGCCACGGTGAGAGTGGCCGGCGGCCTGTATCCCGTGAACTACCAGAGCGGCACCCAGGTGAGGCTCGCGAAGGGGATCTCGGTGCTGGGTGGCTACGATCCTTCCAATTGGAGCAATCGTGATCCGACCACCTTCGTCTCGACGATTCGCGACGACAGCTCGAGTCCAAGTTCAACCTACATCTGTGCCGTGGAGTGCGAAGCCGGCCTCGGCGGCGACGCCCTCCTCGAGGGCTTCGCGATCAGGGGAGGGGGCAATTCCTCGGTGGCCACCTCCTTCGGGGTCAGGTGCAAGGACGCGGGGCCGACGATCCGGAACAACGACATCATCGGGGGCTCGGGAGAGCTTTCCGTAGGGCTTCTCGTGATCAACGGATCGGCGACGGTGTCGGGCAATACCATCGACGGCGGTACCGGAGTCGATTCGGTGGGCATCTACACCAAGAACTGTCTCACGGGCCTACTCATCTCGGGGAACACGATAACCGGCGGGAAGGGCTCGCATTCGCGCATGGGTGTGCAGAACTACGCGGAGACGCGGGGAGGAAGCGCCCCGGTGCTGCGAGGGAATCTCATAACCGCCTCGGACGGGATGGCCGACTTCGCCGTGGGGGTATGGGACGAGAACTGCGACTCCCTCATCGAGGAAAATTCTATAAGGGCGGGGCGATCCTGGAAATCCGGAAGCGGCATCGAGGCCGGCGCGGGCTCGAGGCCCGTGATCCGGAACAACCTCATCGAGGGCGGCGAGGGCTACTATCACGCCGCCATCGACCTGGTCGACCTCTCCGTCGGCATCGACCTGGGCGGAGACGGAGCGACTGTCATAAATAATACGATATGCGGCGGAGCGGCGGGCTCGGCTTCGGCGAGCGCCGCGAGCACCGGCATCTATCTCCAGATGGCTGGGAACGGCGCTACGACAGTGATCGAGAACAACATCATCTTCACCCTGAGCGGCAATACGCGCTACGGGCTCTGGGAGCTCGCCTCGGGAGCCCATCCCGCCAGCCTTGCGAACAATATCGTCTTCGACTGCCCGACGGCCCTCTATACTTTCTATGCGGTCGGGAGTCCGGCGACCTTCGTAACGACCGCCGCCGGTTTCGCGCCCTATGCCTGGGCCTCGTCCAACCTCTCCGGCGACCCACTGTTCATAATTAAGAGTGTTTCGGGGAGCGCGACGGGCTCGGACTGGCACCTCGGGACCGCCTCGCCGGCCAAGGGTGCTGCGAAGATCCAGTCGAGCTTCACCGTCGACCGCGAGGGTACGGCCCGAGGCACTTCCTGGTCCATCGGTGCTTATCAGTAGGGCACCTATGGCAGGTTGGACGACTTAAGCCAGGAGGACCTTCTCCGCCACCTCGGCGGCGGCCGCTTCTCCCGAAAGTCGCCTGATCACCGCGACAGCGAATTCCCCGGCGCAGCCCGCTCCCCGCGAGGTGATCAGGTTGCCGTCCTCGACCACGCGTTCGGCGACGAAGGTGGCGCCGCTCACGAGGGTCTCGGTGCCGGGATAGCCCGTGAAGCGGCGGCCGGTCAGAAGGCCGCAGGCGCCGTGGAGGACCACGGCCGGCGAGGCGCAGATGGCCGCTATGAGTCCGTCGCGGGCGGCCTGGGCTTTGAGGAGGGCCACGGCCTCGGGGCTGGCGGCGATGTTCTTGGCACCAGGTCCTCCGCCCGGCACGACGACCACGTCCCAGGCCTCGCGCACGGCCCAGGCGCCGAGGGCCTTGTCCGCGGTCACGGAGATGCCGCGGGCGCCGCGCAGGACCGTGGCGCCGACGCCGAGGACCGAGACCTCGATCCCCGCCCTCCTGAGATAGTCGATCGGCGTGACCGCCTCGACCTCCTCGAAGCCCTCGGCGAGAATGACGCAGGCTCGTTTGGCCATGTTCGGACTCCTTTCAATCTTCGCCGTCGTGGCGCGGCAGTCGCCTGACCTGGAGATCGCCGCGCGGTGTCCCGTCGTCGAGCACGTGCCGCCTCCGCGCCGCGGCGTAGAGTTCGTCCTGCACGGAATAGCTGCCGAGGCCCAGAGGGGTCACCCTCTCCCAGGTCCCGTCGGCGCGGAGCCTCCGGCCCTTCCGGTCGTCGAGGAAGTAGGACTCGAGGATCGAGACGAGGCGGAGGCGCAGGGTCGTATCGAGCACGGGAAAGAGGAGCTCGACGCGCTTCTCCAGGTTGCGCGGCATCCAGTCGGCGCTCGAGAGGAAGAGCTCCTCGTTGCCGCCGTTGCGGAACCTGATGATGCGCGAGTGCTCGAGGTAGCGGCCCACCACGGAGAGCACCTCGATGTTCTCGGAGAGCCCCGGCACCCCCGGGACGAGGAGGCAGACTCCGCGGACATTGAGGCGGACACGGACCCCCGCCTGGCTGGCGCGGTAGAGGGCCTCGATGACCTCCGTGTCGGCCAAGGCGTTGAGCTTGGCCATGACGAGCCCGGGCGCCTCCGGGGTGGAGCGCTGGGCTTCCCGGTCGATGAGGGCGATGAGGCGGTTCTTGAGCTCGAAGGGGGCGGCGACGAGTCGGCCGAGGTCGTGCACGGCCGAGTAGCCGGTGAGGAGGTTGAAGAAACCCGAGGCCGAGCGGCAGAGCTCCTCGTCGCAGGTGAAGAGGGAGAGGTCGGAGTAGAGGCGGGCGGTCTTGTCGTTGTAGTTGCCCGTGGAGAGGTGGAGGTAGCGCCTGATGCCGCCGCCCTCCTCGCGCCTCACCACGAGGGCGCACTTGGCGTGCACCTTGAGGCGCGCCACGCCGCAAGTGACGATGGCCCCCGCCTGCTCGAGGCGGTTGGCCCAGGCGATGTTCCTCTCCTCGTCGAAGCGGGCCTTGAGCTCCATCACCACGGCCACCTGCTTGCCGTTGCGAGCGGCCCGCGTGAGGGCGCGTACGATGGGCGAGTTGCCCGAGGTTCGATACAGGGTCATCTTGACGGCGAGCACCGCGGGGTCGTCGGCCGCGGCGTCGAGGAAACGCAGGACCGGGTCGAAGGATTCGTAGGGGACGTGGAGGAGGCGGTCGGCCTGGGCGATCTCCTCCCAGACCGAGGATCCCTCCGGCACCTCGAGGGACTGCACGGGAGGCCAGGGTTCCCAACGGAGGCGGGCGAAGGCCGGCCCTCCGCCGAGGCTCTCCGAGGAGGCGAGCTCCATGAAGGGGCGGAGTTCGACGGGGCCGCGCACCCGCGTGACGCCGCCCTCCTCGAAGCCTAGGGCCGAGGCGATGCGGAGGGCGAGGGCGGAAAGGGGCGGCGGTGTCGGGGGCGTCGGCGCCAGCGAAGCCGCGGTCTCGGCGCGGGCGGAGCGGCCGGCGGCCTTCGCGGAAGGACGCGAGGAGACGACGAGGCGCACGGGCCAGGAGTCCTGGCGCGAGGCGAGGATCTCCTCCATGGCGGTCACGAAATCGTCGTCGCGGTCCTCGTCGACGCCGGTGTCCGCGTCGCGGGTCACCCGGAAATGGAGGCTCTCGCGCACCGTCCAGCCGGGGAAGAGGCGGTGCCCGAAGGCCTCGACCACGTCGTCGAGGAGGGCGAGCCGCAGGCCGGGGCCCTCCATCGGCAGTCGGATAAAACGATCGCAATTAGGAGGAACTTGGACGATGGCCGTCCGCCGCGCCTCCTCGGATTTCTCCGTCCCTTCGGCCCGCGAAAGCGCGAAGGCCACGTGCACGCGCAGGTTGCCGGTGGAGGGGAAGGGTTGGCCTTCCTCGACGCCGAGGGGCGTGAGGAGGGGGAGGATGCCGTCGACGAAGCGGGCCTCGAGGAGACGCCGCTCCTGGGAGCTCCAGCGCGCGGGACCGGCCAGCGTGATGCCCTCGGCCTCGAGGGCGGGCAGGAGCTCGTCGAGGAGGCAGGTGTACTGCCTCTCGCAGATCTCGGCGACCTTGGGGGCGATCCCGGCGAGGGTCTCGGCGGGAGCAAGGCCCGAGGGGTCGGGACCCTCGTCCTTCCGGGCGGCGGCCATGAGGGCCGCCACCCTGACCATGTAGAATTCGTCGAAATTGGAGGAGACGATCGCGAGGAACTTGAGGCGCTCGAGGAGGGGATTGCCGGGATCGAGGGCCTCGTCGAGGACGCGGCGATTGAACTCGATCCACGAGAATTCCCGGTTGAGGAAGCGCGTCATGCCCCGTCCAGACGGCGCTAGAAAGCGCCCGCCCTTCTGAGGCCCGAGGCCCCCGAGTTGCGGACTTCGATCAGGGGGTCGCCCCAGTAGCGCAGCGCCGAGGCCCCGCTCAGGTCGGCGTAGAGGCTGTCCTTCACGCGGAGTTCGGCGCGGGCGCTGCCCGAGAGGCCGAGCTTGGCGCGGCTCGTCTTCAGGTCCCGTCCCTCGAGGGCCCCGGCTCCGGAGATCTCCATCGAGAGCGTGTCCACCCGACCGCTGAGGGCCGTCGTGCCGGCGCCCGAGATGTCGATGTCGAGGCGGTCGTAATCGAGGTCGCCCTCCACCGAGCCGGAACCCGAGAGCCTCAGGGCCAGGCTCGAGCCGGAGAATCGACCCAGGGCCTTCGCCTTGACCGCGCCCGAGAGGGAGAGGGCTTCGAGCTCGGGGAGGGTCACCGTGACCTCGAGGTCGGTGATCCGGCTGACGGCGAAGCCGTTCTCGAAGCCGAGGGAGAGGACGCCGGCGCGGACCTTCGAGACGTAATGCGGCAGGAGATTGCCGTCGAGGCGGATGTCGACGCGGAAGGACGGGCCCTCGCGGATCAGGAGCTCGCCGGCTCCGGACATGTCGATGGAGGTGAAACCCGAGACCTGGCGGGTCTCGGTCTTGACCCTGCCGTCGCCCGCCTCGCCGAAGGCCGCGACGGGGAGGAACAAGGCCATGAGGAAGGAAACCGCTGAATTGTAGCTGCCTCGCATAAGGCGCTCCTTGGTGTGGTGCGTCCGCTCACCTGCGTACCGGTCGGGGCGAGAGCCCCTCGATGCCCGAAGGCCATCCATTCCGGCCCCTCCGCCCCGGAACCCGGGCGGGGAGGGGATGCAACGCGGACCGCAACAGAATATAGCGCGGCCGGAGCCGTGGGGCAAGGAAAGCGGCCGTCAACCGGGCTGTCGCGAAGGCCGGGCGGGGACTATACTCGGTCCATCATCGTTCCGGAGGTTCCCATGACGCTGTATATCGTAGCCGCCTCGCTCGCCCTCGGCGGAATCGTCCTCTTCGTGGTCTCCCGCTTCCTCTCCGGGAAGGTCCTCGATGTCGCCGGGACCGAGACGAGCCGGGCGGCCGACCTCGCCGACCTCGCCACCGCGGTGGGCAAGGAGATCGGCGCCGGTTCCTTCGCGCAGATGACCGAGGTGAAGGGCAAGGCCCGGGCCGTCGAGGCCCTGAAGGCCGACTTCTCCGGCACGGACTGCGTCTGGTACGAGTGCACGGTGACGCGGGAATGGGAGGAGGACTACTGGGAGACGGACAAGGACGGGAACCGCCAGCGTCGCACGCGGCGGGGCACGGAGACCCTGTCCTCGATCAAAAGGGAGCCTCCCTTCAAGGTCGAGGATCCGAGCGGCTCGGTCCTCGTCGATCCCCGGGGAGCTTCGATCGAGGCCGAGAAGACCTGGTCGAGCTTCGAGCAGGGCCAGGGCGGTGCCTCGCTCCAGGTCGGCGCCTACCTCTTCAACGGCTTCGTCGGCGCGGCGGGGGGGCGGCGCACCCTCGGCTATCGCTTCGAGGAGCGCTCGATCCCGGAGGGCCGCGAGCTCTACATCCTCGGCGAGGCCCGCGACCAGGGCGGCACCCTCTCGATCCGCAAGCCGGCCAAGGGCCGCTTCATCGTGTCGACGAGGAGCGAGGAGGACATCCTGAAAGGAGCGCGGAGCGGCGTGCTCTGGACGAGGATCATCGCCGCCGTCCTGGGCGTCTCCGCCCTCGTCTGCCTCGCGCTCGCCCTCCTCGGCGTGGGAGCCGTTTGAGGCGTCGACCCGGCGGGTCGGGCGGAGGCGGTCTTCACTCCCCCTGGCAGATTACGCGATTTCGGCCGTTTTGCTTGGCGAGGAAGAGGGCGCGGTCGGCCGCCTCGATCAGGGACTCGGCCGAGGTGGCATCCTCGGGGATGGCCGCGTAGCCGAGGCTCGCAGTGACGCGGACGCGGCTGGGCTCGGCCCCGCTTCCGGCGCGGAACTCGATGAAGAGCTCCTCGAGACCCGCGCGGATGCGTTCGGCGAGGAGGCGGGCCCCCTCCTTGTCGGCATCCGGGAGGAAGACCGAGAACTCGTCGCCCGCCAGCCTCGCGGCCACGATCCGCTCGTCCCCGCACTCGGCCACGAGGTGGGCGATGAGGGCTCCGGTCTGGGCGATCACGGCGTCGCCGGCCCGGGTGCCGTGGGTCGCGTTGATGTCGCGGAAACGGTCCAGGTCGAGGGCGACGAGGGAGCAGGGCCGGACCTCCCCTCCCGATTTCCTGCCGATGCGGGAGACCAGGGCCTCCTCGAGGAAGCGGCGGTTGAAGAGCCCGGTCGTCTCGTCGAGGATGGCCCGCCTCCGGGCCTCCTCGCCCCAGCGCGCGAGGTCGCCCAGGTAGCCGGCGGCCTCGTCGAGCCAGAGCGCGAGATGGCGGGCCATGTTGCCGAGGAGCTTGACCGCGAGACCGGGATGTTCCCAGACGAGGCGATAGAAGTCGATGGCGTCGAGGACGAAGAGGGTCGAGTCCTCCTTGGCCCAGGCCGTCGCCGAGCGCACCGAGCCCTCGGCTATAGCCATCTCGCCGAAGAGCTGGCCCTGGACGAAGTCGTAGACCTCGCGCCGCGAGCCGTCCTGGTCGATCACGTAACTGCCGACGAGGCCCGTGCGGAGGATGAACATCGCGCTGCCCGCGTCGCCTTCGTTGAAGAGGATCTCGCCCTTCGGCAGCTTCCTCTGTTCGAGGAAGGCGCCGAAGGCCGCGAGCTCGAGCCCGCTCATGCCCTCGCAGGCCCGCACGCCGCCCAGGAAGGACTGGAGGTCGGTCACGAGCCCTCCCCCGCCGCGGGGCCGCGTCGTCGGTCTTCCTCGCCGGAGGGCAGGCCTCCCGAGGCCCTCGCGCATGCGGTCGTCGCGCCAGTGGGTGCGCGCATGCGGTAGACGCGGTCCCCCCCGTCCCTCCAGGCACGCATGAGGACCCCGTAGACGCCGTCGAGGAGGCGGCGCGCGTCCCTGTCGTGTTCGGGCCAGAAGGCCAGGGCCTGGCTCGCCGTGAAATGGAAGTCGCGGCAGGCGGAGGCTCCCGTGGCCAGGCTCATCTCGATCCGGCCGAAGGCCTGGGCGATCGAGCGCGCGATGGAGACCGCCTCCTCGCCGCCGCAGCGGGGCACGACCAGGGCCGTCTCGTTGCTCTTGATGCGCACGGGCCAGCCCCTGCCCAGGCGCCGGGTCTCCTCCCTGAGGATGCCGGCGATGGCGCCCATGGCCGCGTCGCCCGCCGAATGCCCGTGGGAATCGCAGAGCTCCTTGAAGCGGTCGGGCTTGAGGAGGAGGAAGAGGGTGGGCTCCTCGAGGACCTTCATCGCCTCCTCGACGAGGTAGCTGTGCGTGAAGAGGCCCGTCGAGGCGTCGGTCCAGGACTGGCGCTTGAGCTCGCGGACCCAGGGGGAATTCTCCGAGATGAGACGCTGCACCGAGCGGAGCCTCGAGGAGATCATCGCGATGGAGCGTAGGAGGAGGCGGGCCGAGGCGTCGGGCCGCTCGCGGACGAGGTCGGAGAGGTCGAGTCCCTCGCGGGGAAAGACGAGGAGGGAGGCTCCGCCCTCGCTCCGGGCCTCCGCGTCGCGTCGGGCCCCCCGCGCGAAGTCGAAGTCCCCGATCACGTCGCCGGGGCCGAAGCGGGCGATGAGGGTGCCCTCGCGGTGGATCTCGATGTCCCCGCCCTCCACGATCCAGAAGCGGTCGGCCTTCGAGCCGGGGCTGAAGAGGACGGCCCCGGCTTCGAGGTCGCGGTGCCCCGTGCGGGCCGCGAAGTAGCCGAGGTCCTCGTCGATGAGCTCCGAGAGGAGGGAGGCCTTGCGCAGCGCCAGAGCGGGTGCGGCCGGGCCGTCGTGCCGATCCATCGCCCCATTCTATGCCGCCGGGACGGGGAGCGAAAAGGCCCGCCCCACGCCCCCGCCTACGCCGTCCTCGCGGTCCCGCGCCTCGCCGCCAGCCAGAGATTGAGCATGGCGAGGGCGCGGTCCGCCGTCCTGAAGGTCGGCACGCCCCGGGCCTCGAGCTCGCGCACGAGGGGATCGTAGAGGTGGCCCGAATCGACGACGGCCACCCAGGGCTTGTCGTTCCCGCGCATCAGGGCCCCGTAGCGCGCGGCGACGGAGTCGTCGCACCCGACATCCTCGGTGTGGGCGCCGGGCGCCGGGGCGAGGGTGTTCATCATCACCGTGAGGGGGACGATGCCCACGATGCCGCAGTCGACCGCGGGATCCTCGAGCACGGCCCGGAAGCTCTCCTCGTAGGCCTTGTCGCCCGCCATCGGCGTGAGGTCGATGGGGTTGTGGACATCGACGATTTCGGAGATCTTCGCCTGGGCGAAGACCGCCTCGAGTTTCGGGCCCGTCGCGGGCGAGAAGGTGGCGAGCTCGAGGGCGCCGAGATTGTCGGCGAAGGCGACGCACTCGAAGCCGGCGTTGGAGACCGCCCCCAGCCTCGGCGCACGCTCCGCCGCCGCGATCTTCTTGCCGCGGAGGAGGCTGAAGGTCGTGACAGCGTCGTCGAAGTCGTCGAGGGTCGAGGCCACCACGGCGCCGACGCCCTCGAGGAGAGCCCGGGTCACGGGCCAGTCGCCCGCGATGCTCGCGGTGTGGCTCGCGCTGGCGGCGGCGCCCGCGGCCGTGCGACCGGCTCGGTAGAAGATCACCGTGCGTCCCGAGGCGATGATGTCGCGGGCGGCGCGGAGCAGCTTCTCGCCGTCGAGGGGCTTGAAGCCCTCGACATAGACCGCGAAGAGCTCGAGTTCGGGATCGCGGGCCAGGTGCTCGAGGTAGTCGCCCACCGTCAGGTCCATCTGGTTGCCGCAGGTGACGAGGTATTTCGGATTGACCCCCGGGTGCTTCGAGACGCGACAGATGGCGAAGGCCCCCGACTGCGAGATCACCGCGACGGGAGCGACCCCGCCTTTCGGCATGGGGAGCTTGTACTCGGGGATGAAGAGGGTGTTGTAGCGTCCGGGCACGGAGCGGATGCCGAGGCAGTTGCCCCCGTTGAGGAGGGGCCCCTTGCCGGGGCCGCCGCGAGAGGCCTCGAGGGCGCCGCGCATGCGCGCGACGATGGCCTCGGTGCCGCCCTTCTCCTCGAGGCCGCCGGGGATCACGATGACCGCTTCGGCCTTGTCGAGCTCGGCGAGGAGGGCGATGGTCTCGGCCGCCTGGGCCGCGGGGATGACGAGGACGAAGAGGTCGACCTTCTCCGGGAGGCTCGCCACGTCGGGTACGCACGCGCAGCCGTCGATCTCGGCGCTGCCCGGCTTGACGACATAGAGGCGCCCGCGGTCGAAGCCGTCGTGGATGAGGTTGTTGAGGATGATGCGGCCGTTGTTCATGCCCTTTTCGGAGACGCCGATGACGGCCGCGCTCCTCGGCGCGAGGATGCGGTCGATCTTGGCGACGGGGCGCAGGGCCTGGGCCCTGTTCGCGAGGCGGCCGGCCGCGTCGACCTCGGTGCCCGCGGGAAGCTCGCCGAGCTTGACCAGGACGTCGAGGGCCACGAGGCGGGCCGCGGGCTCGCTCCGGCGCCTGGCCACGACGAAGGGATTGATCTCGAACTCGGTGATCCCCGCGGCCGCGAGGGCGGGGGCGGCGGCGAGGAAGGCCATGACCGCGTCGACGACGAGGGCGCGCTCGATGGCCGGCCTCGTGTTCCTGAGGCCCCCCGAGGCGAGGACACAGACGGCGTTGTCGGCGAGCGTCCGCTCGACGAGGGCGCGGTCGGCGGTGGCGGGGGAGAAGAAGGCGTTGGCCGAGCCCTCCTTGAAGGACTTGGAGAGGTACTCGGTGAAGATGCCGCCGGGGCCGAAGCTCACCACGGGGCCGAAGTCGGCGGCCAGGCGGTAGCCCACGATCATCTCGTGGCCGATACGCGGCTCGAAGACGATCATCTCGTTGATCGTGTAGCCGTCGACCCTCTGCCCGGTGAAGCGCCTCCGCATGTCGGCCACGAGATCGAGGACGGCGGCCCCTCCCTTGCCCGAGGCGACCGTCTCCTCGTCGACGAAGGCCACGCCTCCCACCTCGGTCTTGTGGAGGATGTCGGGGCTTGCGACCTTGACGACGGCGCCGACGCGCCCCTCGACGCCGCGCGAGGCGAGGTCGACGACGGCCCTGCCGATCTCCGCGTCGTCCCGGACGAAGCGGTAGAAGGGCCGCTCGAGTCCCATGGCCTCGACGAGCTCGTAGCCCTCGAGGTCGGTGAGGGCGTCGCGTCCGTCGGCCTTGGCCTCCGCGACGAGACGCCCGGCGAGGGCGCGGAAGGCCTTCTCGTCGAAGCTCGCGGTCTTGTCAGTTTCGCGCATCGCGTCCCTTCCTGAAGGCCGCGAGGTTGGCCTCGACCACGGCCTCGCCCTTCCTTTCGAACTGGGTGCGTATTTCTGCCTCGAGGCGCTCCGCCGGAATGGGGAGGAGGGAGGAGGCGGCCCCCACGAGCACCATGTTGGCGGCGCGCAGGTTGCCCGCCTCGCGGGCGAGGGCGTCGGCGTCGAGGAGGAGGGATCGCGGCACCTTCCTTATCTCGGCCAGGACGGCCTCGAGGTCGGGATAGGCGGGGAAGTTCTTGATGGGAGTGACGGCCGACACGAGGGCTCCGCGCGCCCTGGAGAGCCAGGGCAGGTAGCGCAGGGCCTCGAGGGGCTCGAAGGCGATGACGAGGTCGGCCCCTCCCTGGGGGATGGTCGGGCTCGCGGGCTCCGTGTCGGAGATGCGGAGGTGGGCGAGGACCTCGCCCCCGCGCTGGGACATCCCGTGCACCTCGGACTGCTTGACCCTGAGGCCCTCGGCCATGGCCGCCCGGGCGATGACGACCGAGACCGAGATGCCGCCCTGGCCTCCGACCCCGCAGAGAATCATGTCATAGTTCATACTTTCCTCGCCTTCTTCATCCATTCGATGCATTCGCGCACGAAGACGACCACCGAGGGTCCCGCGTGGGCCAGTTCCTCCCTGAGGACGGCCACGTTGGCGACGTGGTCGTTGCGGTGGGCCCGGACCACGCGGATGTGGGCCGGATCGACGCCGGCCCCCTCGAGGAGGGGCTTGAGCCTCGAGCTCGGCGCGATGGTCGGCTGGGCTCCCGTCATGCCCGTCGTGTCGTTGTCGAGTATGAGGAGGGTCATGTCGGTCTTGTGGGAGACCGCGTCGATGAGGTTGGTCAGGCCCGAGTGGTAGAAGGTCGAGTCGCCGATGACGGCCACCACGGGCCCCAGGCCGGCCGAGGCGGCGCCCCGGGCCATGCCCACCGAGGCGCCCATGTCCACGCAGGACTCGACCGCGTTGTAGGGCGGAAGGGCGCCGAGAGTGTAGCAGCCGATGTCCGAGGTGACGGCGCGGTTCGGGAAGCCGCCGATGGCCTCGTTGAGGGCCGTGAGGGAATCGGCGTGGGGGCAGCCCTGGCAGAGCTGGGGCGGCCTGCCCGGGAGCGTGAGCGATGTCGCATAACCTTCCCGCGGGGCGAGGCTCAGGGCCGTGCGCACGAGATCGGGGGAGAGCTCGCCGTCTAGGGGGAGTGCGCCCGAGCGGCGGCCGGCGACCGGGACTGGAGCGCCGAAGACGCCGAGCATTCGATCCTCGACGAAGGGGTAGCCGTCCTCGAGGACGAGGATCCTCTCAACCTTCGCCGCCAGGGAGCGGACCTTGCCCTCGGGGAGGGGATAGGAGTTGACGAAGAGGGTCGAGGGCGCCTCGCCGAGGGAGGCTTCGAGATCGGCCAGGTTCTCGAGGAGGTATTGGCGGCCGATGCCGCAGGCGATGATCCCGAGCTTCTTCGATGCGATGCGGAGGGTCGCGGACTTCTCGCTCGCCTCGAGGAAGGCTGCCTGACGCTCGAGGAGGGACTTCCAGCGGGCCCTGGCGATGGCGGGCATCAGGATCCAGGACTTGGGGTCGGCGGCCTTCCGCACGGGATTGGGAGCCCGGCCGGGCCGCGTCTCCACGAGGGAGCGCGAATGGGCGAGGCGGGTCGTGATCCTGAGGAGGACGGGCACGTTGTGCGCTTCCGAGAAGTCGAAGGCCGCCCGGGTCAGATCGTAGGCCTCCTGCTGGTCGGCCGGCTCGTGGCAGGGCATGCGCGCGAAGTCGGCGAGGAGGCGGCTGTCCTGCTCGTCCTGGCTCGAGTGCATGCCCGGGTCGTCGGCCACGACGACGACGAGACCCCCGTTGATCTTGACGAGGGCCGAGTTGACGAAGGGATCCATGGCCACGTTGAGGCCCACGTGCTTCATCGACACCATGACGCGCCTGCCCGCGAAGGAGGCTCCGAGGGCCGACTCGTAGGCCGTCTTCTCGTTGGCGCACCACTCCGCCACGAGGTCGCCGGGAAGCCCCGGTCTCCCCTCCTCCTTCCAGGCCTGGAAGGATTCCATGATCTCCGTCGAAGGCGTGCCCGGGTAGGCGTAGGCCGAGGACAGCCCCGCGTGCAGCGCCCCCAGCGCGATCGCCTCGTTCCCCATCAAAGTCTCAGTAGCCATATGCACCTCTCAATGTTTCGAGAACAGGAGTCTATTTCGGTTCACCAAAGAGAACTTGCACCGATTCACCACGGAGAGCACGGAGAGGAGAAGGAGAGCACGGAGGAAGAGGGAAAAAGGAAAAGAGGGAGTCGAGGAGGTAAGGGGAATGGATACTGGAGATAAACACCATCTTCCCTTCCTTCGCCTGATTCTCTCTCTCTTTCTTTCTTCCTCTGTGCTCTCTCTCTAACAGATCTTCTCTCCGTGCTCTCTGTGGTGAATCGTGTGGAGCCTCTTCTCTCAGAAATACAGCTCGTATTCCTGCGGCACCGGGGCGTTGTAGATGTATTCGGCTTCCTTCTTCTTCTTCTCGATCCAGGTCTCTATGAGGGCCTCGGGGAAGACTCCGTCGAGGTACTTCCTGTCCTTGGCCAGACCGCCGAGGACATGGAAGAGGCCGGTGGGGAAGGTGTTCCTGGGAGTCTCCTTCGAGCCGGAGTAGCCGGCCTTCACCGGATCGAGGCCGCGCTCCATGCCGTCGAGGCCGGCGAGGAGCATGGCGGCGAGGAAGTAGTGGGCGTTGGCCGTCGCGTCGCCCGTGCGGAACTCGATGCGCGCCTCGCCCTTGCCGAGGTAGCCCGGGATGCGGATGGCCGCCGCCCGCGAGGCCTGGGCGAAGGTGGCCGCGACCGGGGCCTCGAAGCCGGGCACGAGGCGCCTGTAGGAATTCGTGCTCGGGTTGGACCAGGCCAGGAGGGAGCCCGTGAGCGCGTGCTCGAGGACGCCCGCCGTGTAGGCGAGGCCCGCCGGGGAGAGGCCGTAGAGCCCCTCGCCGGGGAAGATGGACCTGCCGTCCTTCTCGACGAACTGGTGCACGTGCATGCCCGAGCCCGCGATGCCGTACATCGGCTTGGGCATGAAGGTCACCTGGAGCCCGAGCTCGGCCGCGACCGACCGGATGATCCACTTGGAGAGGAGGACGGCGTCGGCCGCCCCGAGGAGGTGGATGAAGTCGAGCTCGATCTCGAGCTGGGCGGCCCCGACCTCGTGGTGGTGGTACTTCACGGGGATGCCCGCGGCCTCCATCGCCTGCACGGCGCGGTTGCGGAGGAGCTGGTGCCGGTCGTCGGGCGCGAGGCGATGATAGCCGCGCGAGAGACCGAAGCGGGGCGCGTCCTCGTGCCCCTCGCCGAAGCCCTCGGAACTTCCCACGAAATAGTACGAATGCCCGACCGTGGTCGAGTAGCGCACCTCGTCGAAGACGTAGAACTCGAGCTCTACGAGCATCTTGGCGGCCTCGCCCAGGCCCGAGGCGAGGAGTCGCTCCACGGCGCGCCGCGCCACGTGGCGGGGGTACTGGTCGAAGGGAAGGCCGTCGGTGCCGCGCACGTCGCAGAAGGCGTGAAGGATCGCGAAGCCGTCCTTGCGCTCGATGAAGGCCCTCGCGAGGTCGGGCACCGCGACCATGTCGCTCTTGTGCACCTGGGCGTAGCCGAAATTCGAGGCGTCGAAGCCGATGCCCTTCGCCAGCACCTTCTCGGAGACATAGCTCCGCGGGAGGGAGACCGAGCGGAGTTGGCCCGACATGTCGATGACGAGGAGGGAAAGATAGTCTATCTTCGAGAGATCGCCGTTCCAGGCCGAAAGATCCATGGGGGCTCCTTTCGCGTGAGGGAGGGGACGGCCGAAGGATAGCTCGAATTCCGGCCTCAAGCAAGATATGAAATTGTATTTTGAATATTGAAATGATCGGCGAGGAGGGGTCGGAGGGCGCGGCCGACACAGGGAGGGGGCTCAAGGCCTGGCCCGCCGGCGACCCCTGGGTCACTACCCCGATCGACCGAGCCCGCGCTTCAGCTCGCGCCTCCGCCTCCCTGGTCGGCCCGAGCCGGCTCGGGCGGAAGGTCGCCGGCCGCGACCACCCTGTTACGGCCCCCCTCCTTGGCGGCATAGAGGGCCCGGTCGGCCCGCCTGAAAAGCTCCTCCTTGTCGAAGGCCCTGTCCACGGGGGCGGCCGCCACCCCCAGACTCAGGGTAACCACCGGGATCACCTTCGAGTCCTCGTGGGGCAGCCCGAGGGCCTCCACCGCCTCGCGGATGTTGGCCGCGACGCGGAGGGCCCCCTCCTCTCCCGTCCCCGGCAGCATCACGAGGAATTCCTCGCCCCCGTGCCTGCTCGCCAGATCGGTCGCCCTGTGCAGGGAGTCGCGGATCGTCTCGGCGACGGCCCGGAGACAGGCGTCGCCCGCGCTATGGCCGTAGCGGTCGTTGAAGAGCTTGAAGCAGTCGATGTCGCAGACGATGAAGGCCATCTGGTCCGGCTCGGGACCCTGCCTGTTCCGCGAGATCCTCCGCGCCTCCCTGTCGAGCCGCTCGGCGAAGGACCTTCGGTTCGCGAGCCCCGTCAGCGGATCCGTGGCGGCGCGGCGCTCGAGTTCCTGATTGAGCTCGAAGAGCTCCTCCTTCCGGAGATGCTCGGCCTCGATGAGGCGGTCCACGTGGTCGGCGAGGATGCCGATCTCGTCGTACCGTCCCGAGGCGGAGCCCAGGGCGAGGGGACCGGTCATCGCCCCCTGGGCCGCATGATCGACGTGGTCCACGAGACGGAAGAGCGGTTTCAGGGCGAGCCGCCGCACCTGGAAATAGGAGAGGGCGAGGATGAGGAGCACGGTGAGGGCGTAGCCGAAGAGGGTCTGGAGAAGCAGGCTCCGGGCGACCAGTCCCGAATTGGAGAGGTAGTCCAAGCCGAGCCAGAGGGGGGAGTCGCTGTTGGCCACCTCGAAGGGCAGGTCGAGATGGATCCGCGAACGACCCTCCTCGTGCAGATAGTAATACGTCCCCTGACCATCGGGGAGTCTCCGGCTGCCGGGCCGGGCCTTCTCGACCAGGCCCACCGAGATCTGGGTCTGGGCCTCGATGTGCGTGAGGGGCAGGCGGAGGAAGAAGCGCCCGAAGGCGAGGGTGCCGGCCGACGGAAACCTGCCCGCGGAATCGATGATCGGGACCATGGCGAGGATGAGGGGTCCCTGCTCCGTCATCACGAGGCTCGATCTCCCGCCCGAGCCGAGGGCGCCCGGCACCGGGACCAAGGGCGTCCGGGAGGGAGGGATGTAGGCGATGCCGCTGCCTCGCTCGCGCCTCAGGGCCTGCCCGATGATCCGGCCGGACCTGTCCACCGCGATGACATAGTCGAGGGACATCAGGTCGGCCCAGGAGCCGGGGAAGAGTCCCTCGAGGGATCCTTCGGTCCTGCCCCTGGCCAGATCGTGGACTTCGTTCCAGGTGGCATCGTCCCGGGCGAGGTCGAGAAGGGCGCGCTTTTCCGCCTGCAGGCTCCAGATCGCCCTTCGCGCATGCTCAGCCGACGCGAGGACCTCGATGCCCCGGAAGGTCGAGCTCACTGTCAGCGCCAGCACCAGGTACTGCAGGGAGCCGATGGCCACGAAGATCCAGAAATTGAGGAGGGCAAGCCTGGCTCCGAGGGACCGCCTCTTGAATCGCATCGGACAAGTATAGGCGGCCCGCGCTTCGAGGCAAGCCGTCCTTTCCTTTGGCGGCTTGACTGCCCCCGCCCCCCTCCGCTAGGATCACCTGGCTCGCCCGGATGGTGGAATTGGCAGACACGCTAGATTCAGGTTCTAGTCCGCGAGGGTGGGGGTTCAAGTCCCCCTCCGGGCAACAGATGATTTTGGGATAGGGAGATAAGCTCCGATCCTGGCCGACCGAAAACGGAGGCCGCCAACCCGAGTTACCGCCCGCGTTACTGCGGCGCTGGAGGCTCTTATGGCGCGCCCTCCGTTTTCTGTTTTTAAGCGGCCCTCGAAGGACCGTACCACCGGAAAGCCTGTTGTCCGCTATGTCGCTCGCTTCTTCGACGAGGACGGAATCATTGTCCGAACGAAGACGCTTGAAGCGACGAGCCAGACGAAGGCCGCGCTCGAGGCCAAGGCTCTTCTCGACAAGGGCGAGGGACGGTCCTCGGCGGACCCCCTTGTCCTCGACTTCCTGAAAGAATTCTGGAAGGTTGATAGCGACTATGCGAAGATGAAAGCGCTTCGCGGAAGCCCGCTCTCTCTCAATTATGTCGAGATCAATCAAATGATCGTCGGCAAGCATTGGGGCGCGGCTCTGAAAGGGGTTCGGCTTCACTCCCTGAACGTGTCGCGAATGGAAAGGATCGTCCTCGATATGTCCGCGAAGGGAGCCAGCCCTCGGACCATCAACGCGGCACTTTCAGCCCTCCGCATTCCAGTTTCCGACTATGCCCGGAAGCATCGCATGCCCGACCCCCTCCAATACCTTGCGAAGATGGCCGAGAAGCCGAGGGAGCGCGGGACGCTCTCCCTCGACGAAGTGGCGAAGATCGTCGCCCTAACCGACGAGTCACCACGGAACCGGCTCGCGGTCCTCCTCGGCGCGTTGTGCGGCCTCCGCCTCGGCGAAGTGGCCGGGCTCCAATGGGGCGACGTTGACGAAGCCGCCGGAATGCTCCATATCGTTCACAATTTCGTCAACGCTCGCGAGGGCTTGAAGGGTCCGAAGTGCGGATCGAAGCGCGACGTTCCCCTTCCCTTGGCGGTCCTCGAGGCTATCGAAGTTTGCCGGAACGCAACGCCGAGCGCATCGCCCTTCGTCCTCTGGAATGACAGGGCAAACAATCGTCCGGCCGACAAGGTAGCCATAGAGCGCGGCTTTCTGAAGATTCTCGAGCGTATCGGCATCGACGACGGCAAGCGCAAGGCCCGGAATCTCGTTTTCCATGGCCTCCGGCATACCTATGTTTCTATTACGCGCGCGACCGGCCTACCCGACTTCGCTGTAATGCGTTTGGCGGGTCATAGAAGCCTTGCGATGACGGAACGATACTCGCATTCGGAAAACGTGGTGGACTTCGCTGCGGCTCGCCTTGCCATCAATGGCGCCGTTCAGAAGGCAGGGGGCGCATCGTGAGCACCCCCCGCGACGATCTTACTTTTTATGATGCCTACAAGTATGCAGAAGACCGAGTTCTTAGCTATGCCCGAAGCATTCTTGAGGCGCGCGGGGAAAACAATCTAGAGCGAGAGAGGGGCAAACTAGATTTTATGCTTGAGGCCGAGTATCACCGCGAAGCCCTCTGCAAAATGTGGGGAGGGGAGGAAGGAAAAATCCAAGTCGAGAAGGAAGGAAAAATAATAAAAGGACCATGGAAGCGAGCCTGAAATAGCGGGGCCGGTCCGAGAGGGTCGGCCCCTAGCGTTGCCAGCTAGTGACAATTGGCTCTAATTGCTTGCCGGTAGTGGCAAGGTAGGGCCGAGTTACAAGCCGTGATACTTGGGACGAAATAAGCCGAGGGAAAGGCAAGGCAAGCCTTGTCCCTCGACCTCGTTTCATGCTATTATACGCACAACGATCCGCCCCCAGAGGGCAATCGCCCGGCCCGCTGCCATCCTCAGCGAGCCAGACGAGGACCGCGAACTGGACGTCACTCTCAGAGTAAGCCAAGCCCTAGGCATGGCAACGTCTTGGTCGCGGTCCCTCGGTTAAGGGACTGCCCGGAACGTCGTGAGACGTACCGGAAAGTAGGTCTCCGTGGATGGGAAACTCATCTCCATTAAAGATGCCGCGCTTCGTCTCGGCATCGCCACAATCACCGCATATCGGTGGGCCGAGGATGGCCGCCTCCCGAGCGTCAAACTCGGTAGTAGGCGCCTCATCGCCGAGGCCACGGTCAATGCCCTTGTCACCTCCGCCATGGGCGAGGGGGCCGCGGTATGACTACCCTCGAAAAGAAGCACGCCCTCGAAGCGTTCGCCCGCGTCCTCGACTCGGCGCCCGACTGGGGCAGCGTTCGCATCGAAGCCCATTTCCATGAAGGACGGCTCGACAGGATTGAGGAAGCCCGAGCGGAGGCCTACAAAGCAGGCCCGAGGGGGCTTCATGGCTAAGAAAAAACTAGCCCCCCTCCAGGTGGAACTGGGGCGGGGGGCGAACGAGGAAGCGGGTAGGGAAAAGGTACAACCGGAGAATTCTTCGGTCAACCTCTGCCTTGACTTCGGTTCCTTGCCTGAACAGCTGGCGACAAAAGACGCCGAGGCCTTGTGCCCCGGCATTGAAATGCCAGACCCGGCCCCCGATGCACTCGATACGCTACTCGGGGCCTTCCTGAAAGCCCTCGAGGAGGGCAACTGTCCCGCCGTCGAGCCCGAGGAGCCACCGCTCTATTGGTGGCAAAAATGAAAACACAAGAAAGAGAAACCGCTCCTTGGTGCCGCCTTCCCGATGGTCCGGCCAGCGAGGCACTTATTGAAGCCCGTGGCTATGCGCAGACTGTGCAAGACGAGCCAGGAGCGGAACGCATCCTCGACGGCCTCCTCTCGCGGGCAGATATTCTCTCAATCTGCAAGGTATCGCAGGACTGGGTAGGGGCTGGGGCGAAGATCCTCGATGAATACGGGTTCGAGCCCGCGGCACGGCGCTACCTTCAAGCAATTTCCTTCGCCCTCGGAGCGCTGCCGGAGCATCCTTTCACCGTTGACGATGTCGCCAGGGCATCGGCGATGATCTTGGCGGAACGAACCGCAAGAAAAATCATCGACGAATCGGAATTGATTTCAGCGGCCGACCTGGGAGACATGGAATTCCCGCCCGTCCGCTGGGCCGTGCCGGGCATTGTGACCGAGGGCCTGGCGATGCTTTCAGGTTCCCCCAAGGCCGGGAAAAGTTGGATGGCCCTCGGCCTTCTCCGCGCGGTCGCGACTGGCGGCCTCGCCCTTGGTCGCATAGAGACGCCGAGGGGCCGTGCCTTGTATCTATCCTTTGAAGACCATCACAGAAGGCTACAGGACCGCCTCGAGCGATTGGGAGCCCAATTTCCGGCCGACCTCGACATTCTGACGAAGCTCCCGAAGGGGGTCTCCCTTCTTGCCTACCTCGACGCCTATTTGACGTTGAAGGAAGATTGCCGCCTTGTGGTGGTGGATACCCTGGGGAAGGGGATACGGTGCGACCTTAACGATTATGACAAGGTCACCGCTATCCTAGAGCCCCTGCAACGCCTCGCCCTCGAGCGGCATGTCGGCATTCTCTTGATTCACCACGTGAAGAAAGGAGACCGCGAGGGAAGCGACGTTTTCGATTCGTCCCTCGGCTCTCAGGGCATCTTCGGGGCGATGGATACAAGCATGGTCCTCGAGCGTCCAAGAGGGCAGGACCAAGCCGTCCTGCACGTGGTAGGGAGAGACATTCCCGATGCAATGCACGCCCTCGCCCTCGACTCTTCTACTATGTCGTGGAGTATCACCGAGGCCCCGCCCGAGGAGATCAGGACCGGACCCGAGCGCCGCGCCATCCTTGAGCTACTAAAGGCCGCCAGCAAGCCCATGAAGACCGGAGAAATTGCCAAGGCAGTCAAGCGGACCCCCTCGACGGTGTCCGAGCACCTGTCCGCCATGCTTGACGCGGGTATCGTCCGAAAGGTCGGCTATGGGACATGGGAATACGCCAGGCCTACCGAAAGTCCCGAAAGTCCGAAAGTGGCGAAAGTCCCGAATCCGCCGAAAGATGAACCCCCGCCCGCCGAAAGTCCGGCCGACCTTTGGGACTCCGTAATGAACCGGGAGGAAGTAGTGCCCGAGACTTTCGGAGATTCGGTACTTACGGCGGAACCCGAGAAACCGAAAGAGCCCGAGGCGGTCCCTCTCGAGCCCGGCCCTATCCAGGAGGAGCCGAAGCCCAAAAAAGAAAGGAAGCCGAGGGCCCCTAGGAAGCCCGAGGGGCCGAAGGAACTCAGAAAGCTCAATGCGCTTTTCAAGGAGAGCATGGCGAGTATGTCGGATGATATTGTCCGGCATGAGTACGTGAATTCCATGCTGCAATATTGTAAAGCGCTCCGGAAAGGCAGCGAGGGATGGATGGCGGAACCAATAGATATAAACCGACCCACGGAGCTTTCTGGCGCTTTGTACGCCACGAAGTTCAAGATCGAAGAAACCTTGCTAAACCTGGCGGACCTCGGCCGACGAAATGAAATTATAAAGGGGATCGCCCAATTCTGTCGGCAAGAATCCATCGCCTTTAATCGAGGAGGCGCCGCATGAGCTATCAAGGTAGCTTGCCTCCCGAGCTGGCAACGGCCATCGCTCAGGGCTCTATCGGTCAAGAATTTACCTCCGGCGCCTCCGGTAAATTGACCTTTCCCGCGACTAAGAGAGGCCGGGGAAGGCCCGCAGGATCGAAAACGCAAGGCGAGGACGCGAGGGAAGGCAAGTCATCCGGGCGGCATCCCGAGCCCGACATGGTCGAGCGGCTACGAATGGCCGCCCTTGACGCCATCGCCGCGCGAATGCCGATAGCCTTCCGCTTCTTGGATGACCGCACCCTCGACAAGATCGAGGAGGACCTCGACCGAAGATTATCGACGGAGCTAAGCAAAGAGAGGTTAAGTGATTAATTAGTCCATAGTAAAATACCCATAATGCAAAGCCGGGGGTGCTTGTTTGACCTCCTCGCATTCGCCCCCGGCTGAGCATGCAGAGAGTGAAAGGCGGTATGTATGGCACGAAGCGGACCCCCCACAAGGCTAGCCCTCGCCGATCTTGGCGGCGCAAGGCGGAGCTTCGCCCGCATCCTTCGCGCGTTCTATCGCGACGAGATCGACGAGACAAAGGCCAGGGCATGCGCCTATATGTTCAACACGCTATGCGGCCTCTTCAAGGCCGAGATTGACGCAGAGGTCGAGAAGCGCCTCGACGCCATCGAGGCGGCCCTGATCGAACGCGAGAAAGACGGCAAGCAATGAAAACCCACAAGATGCGTATTGAGGCCGTTGCCGAGCGTGTCAGAGCTTTCGAGAAAGAATACTTCCGGCTTTGGGACTGGCGCACGACGGAGCCGAGTCGCTGCCTTCGCTGTTTCGTCTATCCGGGTAGCACGGGACTGCAAGAGGAGATCAGCGAAGCGGAGTACATGGCCGCGACCGGCTCCACGTTGACGAATGCCGAGCTTGAAGCCCGATGCGGGCAGGGAGACGAAATGCGACGACAGGAAGGAAGGCTCGAGGCCGTCGAGAAGCGCGCGCGAGCCGTTCGATATCGCGACGACTTCCCCCCGGTTCTCTATCTCGAAAACGGTCCCGACACGGAAGAGCGGATAGCCGCCTACAAGGTCGCCCTCGAAAAACAGGGCTATGACCCGTCCCTCCCTCCTTTGGTTATCATTCTCGACGACATTCCCGGGAGAGATATCGAACGGCTGAACGGTGGGCCGCAAGTATCGCGCGAGGTAGATTCGGCCTTACTTTGAAAAGTAAGGCCAATTGTAATAACAGAATAGGAATATTTGGAACTAGCTAAATAGGCTAGTAAGGGGAAAATATGGACCTAAATGAACTGAACGCTTTCATTGCGACCGACGAGGGGAAAGCCTGGGCCGACGGCCTGAAAAAGCCCCTTCTCGATAAACGGGACGAGCTGCTCGAGTCCATCCGTCAAGCCAACGGCAAGACGGCCGAAGCCCTACGGGCAAAGGCGGACCTTGAAAAGCTCTATGGGGAGGAGCGGCAGGCCGTGGAGAAAAACGTCATCGACGGCACGCTTGCCCGGAACCTCAAAGAGGCGCGAGTCATGGAGCCGGCTATCCCCGGCATCATCGCGGAGCTGAAAGAGACCTACGGTCTCGCGGTAAAGGCCGACGGCCCGAACCGGAGCGCTACCGGGAAGATGAAAGGACCGGACGGGGCAGAGCGCGAGGTCGGCCTCAATGACATCCTCGCGACCTGGTCCGCAACGGATGCCGCAAAGGCCGTCACGCTCGGAGGCGGGAACGTCGGGGGCGGGGCTACCGCTTCCGCTACCCGCGCCGCCCCGAGCCTGGCGAACATTAAAGACATGAGCGCCGAGGAGATCCTAGCGAATCTCCCGGCGCTAACCAAGAGGTAACAGTATGGCAGTTCAAGGATTCGTTCCCGAGATATGGAGCGCCCTTATCTCCAAGATTCTCGAAAAAACTTTCGTGTACGGAGCGTGCGCGAATACCGACTATGAGGGCGAAATCAAGGGCGCCGGAGATCGTGTCCGCGTCCTCGAGGTGGGCGAAGTAACCGTATCGCCCTATGTCAAAAACTCGACGACCCTTTCCTATCAGGGCCTACAGGATGCGGAAAAGTGGCTGATCATCGATCAGTCGAAATATTGGGCCTTCAAGGTCGACGACGTGGAGAAGGTACAAAGCAAGCCCGATGTAATGGCGGCCTATGTTTATAAGGCGGCCTATGCCGTGGCCGACACCGTCGATCAGTACCTGGCGACGATGTACGCGAAAGCGGGAATCACCACGAACCTGGGCACGAGCGGCACGCCTATCGAGATCAACTCGGCGAATATCGACACCTGCCTTATCAAGCTCGCTCGCCTCATGGATGACAACAATGTTCCGAGGGCGGGCCGGTGGGTAGTCATGCCGCCCTTCATGCACGAAGACCTCGTCATTGCCAACCTGGCCGCCGTCACCGACAACGCCGGGATTGCCTCCAATGGCCTGGTGGGCCGCTATGCGGGCTTCGACCTCAGAATCTCGAATAACGTCCCGAACACCACGAAGACCAAATATGCCTGTATCGCGGGCATCAACCAGGCTATCAGCTTCGCCTCGCAGATCGCCGAGACCGAGTCCCTCCGGCTGGAGGACAGTTTCGCCACGGCCGTCCGGGGGCTCTACCTTTACGGAGCTGAAGTTTTGAAGCCTGCCGCCCTCGCCTGTCTTTGGGCGAACGAAGCGGCCGAGGCCTAAGGAGTAACCCATGGCAGTAGATACCCTCACCGCCGTTTCCCTGTCCCGCAATGCGGGAGTGGACGGCAAAGCCGCAACCGTAATGACCGCCATCAACGCGGCCAACACCATGGAGCTTGATTGCTCCGCCCTCGACCTGGCCAAGGTTGTCCTGCACGTGAAGAACACGAACGCAGGCGCCAAGATCGTCACCGTCGCCGCCGGAGACTTCTCGCGGAAGGATCTCGGCACCCTGGCCGTATCCGTGGCTGCGACGACCGGGGAGCAGCTCCTCTATCTCGAGGCCGCCCGGTTCAAGAAGTCGACCGGCAAAATCAGCCTCTCTTTCGAGGCCGCGATGACCGGCCTGGTGGGGGCCTACGTCCTCCCGTAGTAGCGCGGGCAGTGTGCCGAGCTTCGACACACTGCCCTTTTCATTGGCTGGAAGAACTTTGCAAGGGCGAGGCGCTAGCCTACTAAGCAAGCCGCGCCCAATGATCGGCGCGTTAAGGCGCGAGGAGAAAGAGAAATGCTGAAAGAGATTATCGATTTGCTCGAATCATTCGGATGGACGGTGGAGAAGATCGAGTGGGACGGGGGACGACAGGTAGCCTTGCGTGCTCAATTGCCGCTCCCGGGCGAGACCACCGCCTCGCCCGTAGCGAAGACCTAGGCGGCTCCGGCTTTGCCCATGTGTGATGTTCCTTTTGGCCTAGCCGCCTTTACCTTTGCGAGGATTTCCCATGCCTTTGCCGGGGCCTCAGTTTCCGGCTTCGTGTATTCAGGATGCGCAATGATGATCGCCTTCGCCAATTCTAGAGCTTCGTCCATGTTCTCCCTCCTCTAGGGTGTGATGGATCGTGATACATCCATTTTCACCTCGGGGGAGGCTTCTGTAAACAGGAGGTTTCTGTATGGCGCGAGCCGATGAAACATATACCTGGGGAGCGACCCGCGCGGCCTCCCTCATGTCCTCGCAGGGCTACTTGGATTTTTCGACGACGGGCCTAGGCGGCATCATAGGCGCCGAGGGCGCGATATCTCACCTTCGCGTCTACTCCGATGGGCGGGTCAAGCATATCGGCTATGATGCCGCCCCGCTTGCCTATGGGACCATTTCGAGCCTCACCTCTGAGCGCTTCGTCGTCAGAACGGACGGGTCGGGCATCCTCGACGACCTGAAATATTACATCTTTGCGAATTGGGCGAGCTATCCGCGCGGGAGCTTCCGCATTGGATGCGACTCTGACGCCATGCCGGGATTCAGGACTCCTCCGAGCTAGGCATTTTGCCCACCTACAAGAAGTGTTGTAGGTGCCTACCCCGACAATGTTATCGGGGGCTCCCCTGGCCGATAGAGCCCGGCCCGGGGAGCCGTGTCAGCCATGCGGCTCCGCTCCTCTGCCCCCCTTGGCCTTTTAGCGGCATGGGGGGCTTTTTCATGCCCGGTCACGATGGTCACAAGGTTGTGACAAGCGTGACTTACTTTTCAAAGTAAGGCCCGGAACCTTCCCGAAAGGTGTCACTAGCTGGCGTCTAGCAACTGTGGTTACTCGCCAAGTTACTAAAAGCACTTGCAAAGCGTGATAAGCGGGTATAAATTTAGGCTAGTTACAAGGAAGGCTTTGCGCTTTCCTAGTCTAGGTTTATGAAGCCGTAGACCAGGTGCGTTAACGTAGGGAAAAATCATCCGGCTAGATTCAGGTTCTAGTCCGCGAGGGTGGGGGTTCAAGTCCCCCTCCGGGCAACGAGGGAAACCGCGCTACGGCGCGGTTTTTTTTGGCCCGGAGTGGGACTTGAACGGGAGCGCGCGCCGAGCGGTAGCGAAGGAAGAGGCGCCAAGGATGGCGCCGAAAGCGCGCGGACGCGGCCCGGAGCGAGCGATCAGGACGATCGCGAGTGGAGGGCAAGTCCCCCTCCGGGCAACGAGGGAAACCGCGCTACGGCGCGGTTTTTTTGGTCCTTCATTCTCCTGTCGCGGGATCCCTCGCGCACTGTTCGTCATTTCATCGCCCTGGTCAGGGCCGAGAGGATGGTCGCCGGGGGGCAGCCCTTGGGCAGGAAGCTAGCGGCTCCGCTCCAGCAGGCCCTCGCGGCGAAGTCCGAGACGGGCAGGGCGCTCATCACGAAGAAGACTTGGTTGGTTCCCTTCGCCTTGAGATCGGCGATCAGATCGAGGCCGTCCTCTCCAGCGATGTCGACGTCGACGATGGCTATGTCAAAGCGTTCCATGAGGAGCCTTTCCCTGGCCGAGGGGACGTTCGAAGCCGTCGCAACCTCGGTGAACAGGCCGCTTTCGATGAGCATCTCCGCGAATCGCTCCCGGAATTTCCGGTTGTCGTCCACGATGAAGGCCCTCATGGTCCGCCCTTGTCAGGCGCTGGGGGCGAGCTCGAGCCGCCCCTCTTTTCCCTCCTCGGTGAACACGAGGTCGAGGTCGAGGATCAGGATGAAGCCCTGCTCGTCGCGGCCGATGCAGCTGATGAAGGAGGTTCCCGGTCCGACGCCGAAGGGGGGCGGGTCCTCCCGGTCCGCGGAGCCGAGCTCGAGGACCTCGTGGACTGAATCGGCCACGAAGCCCGCCATCTGAATGCCTCTCTCGTCGGGCATTTCCACCACGATGATCGCGGTGTCGCTCGTTCTGTCCGCCTCGGTGAGTCCGAAGCGGAGGCGGAGGTCGATCACGGGCAGGCTCTGTCCGCGCAGGCTGATAATGCCCTTCATGTAGTCGGCCGTCCTCGGCAAGCGCGTCGCTCCGGTGTAGGGCAGGACTTCCCTGACGCAACCGATCGGTATCGCATAACGTTCGGCGCCGAGGGAGAGGGTCAGGTATCTTTCGTCCAGTCGTTCGGTCATGGCGGGCTCCTAGTATTCCACGAAGTCGGGATCGGTTCCCATGGCCTGGGCCACGAGACCGACAGCCTCTCGCCGGCGGGCGGCGCCGAGCTGTCCTCGGAGGCGGGCGGACTTCGGCGCCTCGGTCTCGACCGAGGGTCCGGCGAGTTTGAAGAAGGACATGGTGGTAGTGAGCTGGACCGCCTGTCCCGAGAGCTCCTCGGCCATCGCGGCCAGCTCTTCGCTCGCCGAGGCGTTCTGCTGTATCACCGAGTCGAGCTGGGACATCGCCTTCTCGATCTGCTCCGAACCGAGGGCCTGCTCCCTCGAGGCCGAGGCGATCTCCTGGATGAGGCAGGCGGTCTTGCCGACATCGGGGGCGATCTGCCGGATGATGGCTCCCGCCTTCGATGCCCGTTCCACGGTCGCCTTCGAAAGGTTCGTGATTTCCCCGGCGGCGGTCTGCGATCGTTCCGCGAGCTTGCGGACCTCCGAAGCCACGACGGCGAATCCCTTGCCGGCCTCGCCGGCCCGGGCCGCCTCGATGGCGGCGTTGAGCGCGAGGAGGTTGGTCTGCCTCGCGATCTCGTCCACGATGCCGATCTTGGCGACGATGCCCTCCATCGCCGCGATGGCGTCGATCACGACCTTCGCTCCCTCCTCGGCGTCGGCAGCGGCCCTCTTGGAGATGCCCTCGGTCGCCGTGGAGTTGTCCGTGTTTTGTTTGATGGTCGCCGACATCTCTTCGATGGAGCTCGAGACCTCTTCGGCGTTGGCGGCCTGCTCCGTCGAACCCTGGCTGAGCTGCTGCGAGGTGGAGCTGATCTCCTCGCTGCCCTTGGCGACCTGGTCGACCGCGGTCTTGACCTCCGCGACGATCGCGCCGAGCTTGGCGCTCATGGACAGGAGGGAACCCCTGATGCTTCCCTCGCTGGCGGTCGTGGTGTCGGCCGTTCCGGTCAGGTCTCCGGCGGCAATCGTGGCCGCCATCCGGGCGATCTCGGCGGGCTCGCCGCCCACGGCCTTCGTGATGGACCTTGTCAGTAGGAGCCCGATGAGGATGGCGAGGAGAACCCCGAAGGCGACGGCGGCCAGCATGAGGATCGTGGCCGATCCGGCGAGGCGCGTATTGTCGGCGCTCACGCCCGCCGCCGCTTTCAGGTTCGCGTTGGTGATCTCGGTGAGTTTGCTTCCCGCAGCGGCCCAGCGCTCGGCGAAGGGTCCGTTGAGGGCGGAGAGGGCCTGGGCCTTGTCCCCGCTGCCGAAGAGGGCGACGATCCTCGTGCGCTCGGCGACCAGCTGATCGTAGGCCGCGAGAAAGCCCTCGAAGGAGGCCTTGTCGCTTGAGTCTAGGTAGGTAGTCGAATATGCCGCGGTCGCTTCCCGGAGTCTGGCTTCGCCCTCGGCCATGCCTTTTGTCAGGGCCCCCTGCTCGATGTAGCCCAGGGATTTCAGATAGAGGAGGGTTCGCGTGCTGTAGGCCATGTTGACGATGGTGAGTAGCTCCCCGAGGGGTACCGTGGCCTTCTCGTACATGAAGGTGTCGGCCGCGTCTATCCGCTTCAGGTTCACGATCCCGAAGCCGCCCACCAGGCCGGCGATCATGGCGACCGAGAGGAAGGCGGCGATGAGCTTCGTACCGAGTTTCATATCGACCTCCGTGCGGCGCCTCGGCGTCGCGATGTTTTGCGTCCGCCGGCCAAGGCCCAGGGCCCGGCACGGAGTGACAGCATGAACATAGGCCCGGCACGGGCCGGGTCGGGTAGGAGGCTGGGCAGGCATGGGGAAGGAAGGATCCGATTCTCAGGTAGGAATCATCCTACGCTCAAGAGGGAGATATCAGTCCGTGGGAGAGCGCGTAGGCCACCAGCTCGGCATTCGTACCGATCCCGAGCTTCTCCATCACTCTGGTCTTGTAGGTGCTCACGGTCTTGACGGAGAGGTTCAGATCCCGCCCGATCAGGGTCAGGCTCTTCCCCTCGGCGAAGAGCCTGAGAACGGCGAACTCGCGATCGGAAAGCAGGGCCTGCCCTTGGTTCCCTCCCCCGGGATCGGGGCTTCGCGCCTCTCCCCTGAGACTGCGCCGGACCAGGAGCTCGGCGTACTCGGCTCCCACGTAGGTCCTGCCCCCGAGGATCCGCCCCACCGCGTCGAGGAATTCCCCGGGCAGGCTGGACTTGCCGAGATAGCCCATCGCGCCGCTCCGGTAGGCCCGTTCGGCGTACTCGCGCTCCGGATATACGCTCATCACGAGGAAGCGCAGGGCGGAATTCGTCGCAAGGGCGTCCTTCATCAGTGCGAGGCCGTCCTTGCCGGGCATGGAGATGTCGATGATCGCGAGATCGTAGGCGCGCGAGCGCAGCATTTCGAGGGCCTGCGACCCATCGGCGGCCTCTTCGATGGAGAGGAGGTCCATGGCCTCGGCGAGGGTCTCTCGGATCCCCTTCCGCACGAAGGAGTGGTCGTCGACCACGAGGATCCGCGTCATGCGCCGCCCCCTCCGAGGGGTACCCGGGCCCTGACGACCGTGCCCCGACCCGGGATCGAGCGGATCTCGAGTTCGCCGCCTATCGCCCGACAACGCTCGCGCATTCCGATGAGCCCGAAGGTCCGCCGCGGACCGGCGCTTCCCTCCGCCTCGGCGCCGCCCCTGCCCTCGTCCTCGACTGCGAGGACGAGTGAGTCCGCGGCGCGGTCCAGCGAAATGTGGACGACGGGGCTGCCCGAATGCTGGAGGGAATTCGCGAGGGCCTCCTTCGCGATCCCGAACAAGGCGAATTTCCTGTCGTCGTCGATCCGGAGGTCCTCCGGGACTGAGGAGGAGAAGGAGACGATCGTGCCGCTCCTGCCCCCGCTGTCCTCCGCCAGATGGGCGAGGGCGAGAGGCAGGCCCAAGCGGTCGAGCACGGGCGGACGGAGCCCGGCGACGAGCGCGCGCATCGCTTCGGTAAGCTCCTCGAGTATGGCCTTCATGTCCTCGAGCTTGGCGGTCACGGGCCCATCGGCGGTTCCGATCCGTTTTTCGAGGATGTAGAGCGACATCCCGAGGCCGGCCAGTCCTTGGCCGAGTTCGTCGTGGAGTTCCCGTGCGACCCTGATCCTCTCGTCCTCGCGCTCGCGCTCCACCCTGGCGAGGAGGAGTCGCACTTCCTCGGTCCTGAGCTCGAGCTCGGCCGTCCTGGCCTTGACCGCGGATTCGAGGTCGCCCTTCAGGGAGTTGATCGCGGCGAACCGCGATTTCAGGCGCGTGTAGGTGGTGGCGATGCTTTCGGACAGTGCGTTGATGCCATAGATCGTCGAGGCGGGCCAGGATGGAGTCTCGTTCGAATCGATGCCGTCCGGGATCCTCAGGGTGTTCTCGATGATGAGGGCCGTGACTCGCACGAGGGAGCGGGAGATGAGCGCGATGATGCCGAAGGAGGCGTAGAGGAGGGCGAGCCCGATCGCGAGCGCCGCGGCATAGAGCCTGACCACGAGGGAGTAGGTGGAGCGGAAGGGGATCGAGTACGAGAGCGACTCTCCTTCGAACAACGCCAGGCCGAGGTAGTCGGAATCCCGCCAGGCCTCCATCGGGTGCGGGCTCGAGGAGGGGCGGATGATCAGGATCCCGCTCCGCCCGAGGGGGCGGGAGGAGGACGGCGACCATCCGGCTTCGTGGAGTTCGTAGGTGCCCTCGGAACTCGAGTTCAGTTCCGCGAGGATCTCGGCCGCGGCTTTCGCGCCGCGCGTCGGGGCGCTGAACCGGGCCTGCCCGATCCTGAGACCGGCTTCTATCCCGGAAACGAGATGGTTCTCGGCCTGGGACCGGAAGGCCTCCACGGAGGCGACGAGGGAGACGAGGGCGAAGGGAAGGAGGAGGAAGCTGATTCGGTTCTTGATGAAGCGGCCGATGCCGCGGTTCCGCGCCAGGGAGCCCCCGAACAGGCGGTCGGCCAGGGCGGAGTCGGCGATCGCGTTCGCGACATAGGCGTTGAGGAGACCGACGAGCCAGGACTTGAGCAGGATGACCTGGACGGTTTCGAAGGAGATCCCGAGGAGGTAGACATAGGTCAGACCTAGAATCGGGAGTCCGAGAAGGGGCCAGTACAGGCCGTCGATGGACAGGACGCTGGTCGCGGGCCGCCGACGGCGGACGAGGCCGACCGCCAGGGCTTCGAGTCCGAAGATCACCAAGCCACTGGGATTGCCGATGCGAAGGGCCAAATCCGGGAATTTCACGATGATTGCGGCCGCGAGACCGGCCAGGGGGCCGAAGCGGGCGGCGAGGGTGAGTACGACGAACATACCGAAGGAAAAATAGGAGCCCGGAGTCAGCTCGAAGGCCAGCTGGTCGATCGCGAGGCCGACGAGACAGAGGGCCGAAAAGACCCCCGCCTTGCCGAGAAACCTGGTATTCCGAATTTCCATGTTGCGCTAATGATAGGCGAGGAGGTTGGAGTGTCAAGTTGCCGACGGGGCGGAGGAAGGGCAGCCCCGCAGGAGGCGGGGCCGCGGCCGGTCCGATGATCGAAATCGACCCTTCTCCCGCCCCCTCCGATTCACCTCGCCCCTTCGCTCCCGCGCGGCCACCGCAGCGCCGCCACGAAGATGAAGACCGTCAGCCCCATCTCGAGGCCAGCGAAGAGGAAATAGTAGCCCCAGGTCTCGCCCGCGACGTTTCCGACGTTCACGAGGAGGTAGAGGGCGCCGGCGGCCAGGTTGGCGGGGCGGGCAACTTTCGCGGGAGCCGCGGCGGTGAAGATGATCATCATAGATGGGATGATCATCAAGAGAGAGGCCAAAAGGAGACCGATCTGGGTGACCGCGAAGAATCCCATCTTTCCTTCCATCATGGAGCCGAGCTGGCCGGGACGGAAGAGACTGAAGATGTCGCAATAGATATAGAGGAGCATGAGGACGATCCAGGCCGATACGAGGATCGTCCGCGGATCGCTCCTGAATTCCGCGAGAGGGTCATTGTTCTTCATAGTTGCTTCCTTTGTCTTCAAAAACTTAAGGCTATGTCGAGATAGGGCTCGAAGAGGAAATGATCGGGCCAGCGGTCCTCCCTGGCCTGAAAGCTCGCGGGGAGACCCGTATTGACGGGCCACCAATTGAAGGCGAGGGCGGGCTTGAGGTGAAGGCGGCCGCCCGGAAGGTCGATCTGGTAGCCGAGCTGGCCCTGGAAGAAGAGCTGGAAGCCGGGGCTCGGGGCCGCGCCCCCCTCTTCGTGGAAGAACTGGAGGAAGGGCGTGGCGTTGAGGGAGGCGAAGAGGCCCTGCCAGAGGAGACGCTGGTAGCCGAGACCCAGCCCGAAGGCCCGGACGTAGCCCGGGTAGTCCTCGGCCGACGAGCCCAGACTCGGGCCGTAGGGGATTCCCAGAGGAGCGCGATATTTCCAGGTCAGGCCGTTGAGGTAGAAGACCTCCCGCCCCCTGCCTTCGAGGCCGAGGCTGAGCTGGTAGTAGTCCCCGGGGTCGGGCCCGAGGTTGAGGAGCATGAAGGCCGAGGTCTCGAGGCGGCAGACCGGGCCCGTATCGGGCGGCTCGGCCGCGGCCTGAGGGGGCCCCGAGGACAGGGCGAGGGCGAGGGCGATTCCGGCGCAATTGCGGAGCTTCGACGCGAACATGGTCACCTCCCGGATTCCAGGGAAGAGCCTAGCGCTTGCGGAAGCCGGGGGCATTGATCCAGGTCAAGATCCGCCGGGAATCTCCCGGGCCGCGTCGGCGCGCGGCCGGGCGAGCCTTTTGCGTATCCGGCTCAGGGACTCGGGCTGGACTCCGAGATAGCTGGCGATATGGTACTGGGGTATCCGGCGGGGCAGGTCGGGGCGCCGCTCGAGGAGATCCAGGTAGCGCTCCTCGGGACTCGAGGTCCGATAGCGCGCGAGGCTGGCCTGGAACTTCGCGGCCATGACCTCGCTCATCGCCAGGCAGACCTCCTTGAGCTGGGGGTACTCGGAAAGGAGCCTTTCCTCTTCTTCGGGGGTGCCGACGACGGCGACCGTGTCCTCGAGGCATTCCAGGAAATGGGAGGAGGGGAGGTCCTGGCCGTAGCCCAGGGGCAGGACAGAGTCCTCCTCGATGAAGAAGTCGATAGTCCGGTCCTCTCCTTCCTTCAATACGTAACTTCGCATGCAGCCCTTCAGGATGAAGTAGCCTTCCCGCGCAAGCTCCCCCTCCCTGAGGAGGATGGCGCCCTTCGGGTAGCTCCGGACGAGGGAGCTGCCCATGAAGAGCTCCGCGAGCTCCTCGGGCACGGTGATGTAGCGGGACAAATATTCTACCAATGCCTTGCTCATTCGCGGAACCATCCTTTGTCTCTCGCCGCGGGATTCCCCGATCGTCGAATTCCGTGGCCGGGCGAGGGAATCGGGTATAGGCTATCCGATGGCTCCCTCGTCCCGACCGGAGGGGAGCGATTCGCAATACATTATTAACGAGGAGGTGCCTATGGGGAAGTACCGGATCATCGCCCTGGACGGCGGCGGGCTCAAGGGGCTGCTCAGCCTGGGGATGATGGAGAGGATCTCCGCCAAGCTCGGGGAGGACGAGTGGATCGGGAAGGCCGACATGTACGCCGGCACCTCGACGGGGGGCCTCATCGCCCTGGGTCTGGCGGCGGGGAAGACGATAGGCGACATCAGGGCCTTCTACGAAAAGGAGGGGCCCGCGATCTTCGACAGGAGGACCTGGACCTACGTCTCCTCCCTGGGGAAGACCCTCCATGTCGGCTACGAAAACACGCGGCTGGATGGGTCCCTTCGCGACCTCCTCGGCGAGGTCAGGTTGCCCGAACTCACCAAGGACGTGGTCGTCGTCGCCTTCGACCTCAAGGCCAAGCCGGACAAGAGGTTTTCCTGGGCGCCCAAGATCTTCCACAACGTGGAGGGGAAGGGCCAGGACCAGGATCTCGCGCGTGAGGTGGGGCTCTACACGAGCGCGGCCCCGACCTTCCTGCCCTCGGTGGAGGGCTTCGTAGACGGGGGCGTCTGCGCGAACAATCCGGCCATGTGCGCCCTGGCCCAGGTCCTCGACCCCCGTTCTCTGGAGAGGCACGAGTTGCGCGATATCGTTCTCCTCTCCATCGGCACGGGCGTCAATCCCGAAGCGCTCACGGAGCGGACGATCCGCTGGGGCATCTTCGGATGGAACATCAAACTCCTCAGGATCATCATGGACGGCTCGGTGGGCATCGCGGACTACCAGTGCCGCCAGCTGCTCACCGAGGAACGCTACAGGCGCCTCCAGGTCGATCTGGGCCAGGATCTCGACATGGACGACGCCTCGAAGCTGCCCGCGATGGCCGAGATCGTCGCGGGCATCGACGACAAGATCGTGGAGGATTGGGCGGACTGGGTCCGGGATGCCTGGCTCAAGTATCCCTAAGTATCAGGTGCATCGAGGGTCGGCGACGGACGTCGGCCGGCTTCGTTCCAGACACCATCATGAAAAAAGGAGGCGGTCGATGAAGACCGAGATTTTCACCGGGTGGGCCTTGAGCCCGCCCAACGCTCAAAAGAACGCCCACGACCTCTGCGAAGCCTGGATCCTGGCCCAGCGTCTCCCGGTCGTAGAGCTCTCGAGGCGAGTGCTCGACCTGAAGCCGAAGGACGGCTCGATGCAGTGGTACTGCAATCTCGAACTCTCGTACAAGGAGGCGGATCGAACTTGAGTCTCGAGAGGGGGAGGCTTCGGCGCCCCCGCTCCCCCCGGGGCGAGCCGGGGAGGAGGCGATCAACAGCATGTAAAACGGGAGGTACCATGACAGCGAAAACCACGATTCTCCGCGCCTTTGTCCTTGCGCTTGCCTTCCTCGGGGCCTTCCCCGGCGCCGCCGAAAACCAGTTCAAGGCCTTTCTCAAGGACTCGGAGGGGAAGGAGCACGGAGCCAACGGCGGCCCCGTCGAATTGGATTTCACCGAAGGCTTCGAGCTCCTCGTGCATCGACCGGCGGGAGCCCTTCCCTCCGAGGCCCTGCCCTTCGGGGCCTATATCAAAAGCGTCGAGCTCAGGGTGGTCGCCAAGGATAGACAGTTCACGAAGATCCTCGAGGTCGACCGCAGACTGGAGACGGTCCGCTTCCTCGGAGAACTATCCGCCCTGATCACCAAGGACGATCTCGACATATCGACCCAGGGCCTCCGGGATCTGACCATCGTGCTCAGCCTGACCTACTGGGGCCGGGGCGATCCGGAGATTCCCCTTCCTCTCCGAGGTTACACGGAGGATCTCGGCGCCGAGGAGGCCCGGGATTCCTTCACCATCGAGGCGCGGCATTACGGGCCCTACCTTCTCTTCAACCTCTCCCCCCTCGGGGGGAATTTCGGGGCGGCCACCCTCGACGCCCTCCTGGGCGCCTTCAGCTCCCTTGCCCTGTCGAGCGTCGATTGGCCCCTCGTGTACTACCCCTCCCGGGGCTCGGGAGGTTTCGCGGCCACCTTCGCCCTCTTCTCAGCCCCGGTCTTCTACTACGAGACGAGGCGCTGGTACGGCAATTTCGACCTGGAGGGCGTGGTCGCGAAGGACCTGTCCCCGGTCGGCGACTCGACCGGAATGGGGCTGGCCCTCGGCTGCCTGCGGGGGCGGAACGGCACCATGATGCTCAAGGTGGGCTATCTGCGCTTCCTCGAGCCGGAGGAGAGCGCCATTTTCTTCGGGTTGTCCATCCCGGCCCTGAGTTCGTGGATATCGTCGCGTTAGGCGAAACGGGAGGGCCGGAGTCCCCGGCCCTCCGATACCGGAAACCATCGAGGGAAAGGAGAGAACCATGGGCGATCAACCACCGGAGCCGAAGTCGGTCGATCCGGCCGAGGCGACCAAGGCGGGCGAGGCCAAACTCAAGAACGCCTACGTCCTGATTGGATCCATCATCTTCGTCGCGGTCTGCCTGATCGGAATCTTCGGATTGTCCGATCTGTCCAAGAACAAATACGAAATCCTCAAGGTGATGCTCGCGGTCGGGGCGACGGCCTTCCTCGTCGCCATCCCCGGGACCCTGGAGATAAAGTTAGACGACCGCGTCAAGGCGGGGGGGCGGATTGGCGGTCCTCGCCCTCCTCATGTTCTTCATGCCCGGCTACGAGGCTGAGGGGAACATCCGCAGCATGTCGGTGAGCGGCCGGATCACGCTCCAGGACCGGCCTTCGGCCGAGGGCCTGGAGGTCTACAACAAGCTGGCCTTCTCGACCACGCCGCCGAGCGAGAAACACCCCCACGGCGACGCCAACACCTTTCTCATCAGCCACATCCCGATCGGCGGCGACGGGAGGGAGAACATCGTGATCAGGATCTCCAAGGAGGGCTACTACGACAAGTACGTGACCATCAAGGAGGCGGAGAAGGCGAGCGCCGAGGCTCCCTACGTCATCAGGAAGGAAGGCAGTCTCTTCACCATCGACGCGAAGACTCCCATCGTGCTCGAGCCGAGCCCCGCCGAGTCCCGGGCGGCCGAGGTCATCCCGATCGGCCTCAACATCCAGTGAGGGGGGTAATCATGGGCACGACGACAATCCGCTTCCTTTCGATCCTTCTCGCGACGGCCCTGCAGGCCCAGCTCTCCGCCCAGATCAGCATCGCGGGAAAGGTCGAGGTGGACAGCGCCGATATCAAGGCCTCGGCCTCGATGGTCCGCGTCATCATCCAGAACCTGGACGATCCTTCCATGGTGTTCGAGCCGACCTTCACCGACCTGAACGGGCGCTACGAATTCCACGGGCTGCCCAGCGCCCGATACAAGATCAGCTTCCCCGAGGTCTCCGCGGCCTCCGCCCTGGCCTTCGAGCTGCCGGTGAAGAGTCTGACCCGGCGCATGACGACGGAGTACTTCAAGAAGCTCGATTTCGCGGCCCTTTTGCCGGCCGAGCAGGCGGAGTTCTGGACCTTCTTCGCCTACTCCCCCGACAAGGCCTACGTCGAGCTCAAGGGCGAGCCCGGTGTCGAGGCGCGGGCCCGGATGGACGTCCTCCTCGACAAGATGGGCTACAACATCCTCTATCGGATCGACGCCCTGAATCTGAGCAAGGTCCTCCTCCAGAAGCCGAGCTCGATCAAGGCCCTGCCGATGCCGAAATGATCGACCGCCCCGGGCGCGGCCGAAGAGCCCGACCCCCGAGGGGCCTTCTTTGGCCGGCCCCTCGGGGGGGACGCCCGCCTCCTTGGTAACGGTCGGCGACTTCCCGAAAGGTCCGGAATACGACACACTTGTCACTTCTCCGGGCCGGCACCAGTGCCGGCTCGGCCGGAACAGGGGACGGGAAGGGGCGGGGCCCCGCGCTTCCCCGGCGGCATCTTCGAGACGATCCACCAGGAGTAGACGGTGATCAGGACCCTCACGCTCAATCCGGCCCTCGACCGCACGGTCCTCATCGAGGACTTCGAGGTGGACAAGGTGAACCGCGTCGGGAGCTCCCGCGTCGACGCGGGCGGCAAGGGCATCAATGTCTCGAAGGCCCTGGCCGCCCTCGGGGGGCGGAGCGTCGCCTACGGTTTCGCGGCCGGGGCGGCCGGCGACCGCATCCTCGAGTACCTGGGCGCCCGCGGCATCGAGGCGCGCTTCACGCGCCTTCCCGGCGAGACGCGGACGAACATCAAGGTCGTCGACCAGAAGCGGGGCACGCACACGGACATCAACGAGGCCGGGCCCGCGGCCAGTCCCGAGACCCTGGCGGCCCTCGAGGACGAGCTCTTCTCCGAGGCGGGCGCGGGCGACATCTTCGTCTTTTCGGGCAGCGCCTGCTGGGGCTGCGGGGCCGACATCTACGCGCGCTGGATAGCCCGGGCCAGGGCCCTCGGCGCCCGCACGGCCCTCGACGCCGACGGTCCCCTCCTCAAGGCGGGGATGGCCGCCGGGCCCGACCTCGTCAAGCCCAATCTCCGCGAGCTCGAGGCCCTCCTCGGGGCGGCGATCGAGGGCGAGGCGGATATGTTCGCGGCCCTCAGGGGCCTCTTCGAGGGGAGGGCGGGCCCGGCTCCCGCCCTGGCCGCACTCTCCCTCGGCGCCGAGGGAGCCTTCTTCGCCGACCGCGAGGGCATCGTGCGCGCCGAGGGCATGGCCGTCGAGGCCGCGTCCACCGTGGGCGCGGGCGACTCGATGCTGGCCGCCCTCGTCCTCGCGATGGAGGTAGGGCGGAGCCTCGAGGAGGCCGCCGCCCTCGCCATCGGCGCCGCGACGGCGGCCGTGGCCAAGGGAGGCTCCGGCGCCTTCGACAGGGCGAGCGCGGAGGCCTACGCCGAGCGCGTCGAGACCCAATTCTATGAATTGGGAGGGAGTGCGATGTGGGGCCCGGGGCGGGGAGGGCCGGACTCCGGCCATTGACCGGCACCGAGGAAGGCTCCGATAATCGAAGAAGGCCCCGGCAGGCGGATCGCGGAGCCCCCTCGAGGTGCGGATGCCCGGCATTGACAGGAGAACGATCTTCCTCCTCGTCGAACTCGGCAGGTTGGGCGAAACAGGATCGCCCGCCGCGGGGGACCTCCTCGCGGAGCTCGCGGACCGGGGCGAGGCCGACATCCAGCCCCCGGCCTCCTGGTTCGAGACCTGCATCGACCTCGAGGCCGAGGATCACGCCGCCCTGGTCCGGGGTCTGGCCCTGGCCGAGGGCGTCCTCGACTGGGAAGGGGGACGCGGGGCAGGGGTGATCTGGACCTTCCGCGATTTCCGGAAGCGGCATCCGGACTCGGCCGACGCCCTGGCCGACTGGGTCCTCGCGCGCAGCGACAACGAGTACGCTCCCTTCGGCTCCTCGAACCTGGGGGCCAGGTCCATGGCCGAGTACCGGGCCAAGTTCGCGCAACGCGTCGACAGGAGGGCCCAGAGCCTGGCCGAGCGGCGCGAGCGCGAGGAGGCCGTGGAGAGGCGGAGGGCGGCCAGGCGCGCGGCCAACAGGGAGGCCGACCTTCGGAGGCGGGATCCGGGCCGGGCGGCCTTCCTCGCCTCCCTCGAAGGGCTGACCCTCGTCGAAGCCCTCGCGAGGGCCGCCGCCGACGGGGAGCGTCCGATCGGCCACTACCCGACCCGTGTCGCCGACGCGGTACGGGCCGACCTCATCGCCGCCCTCCCCCCCGACCTCAGGACAACCCTCTGGGAGCGCCTCCGGGGGCGACATCGCGGGCCCTGGGGCGTCTTCAAGAAGCGCCTGGCATCCTGCCTCGCCGCGGAGGAGGGCAGGGGCCCTCCGTAGGCAAGGCAGGCCTTTTTCTGCTAGGGTTCGGCGCTTCCCACTCCCCCCGAAGGACAGTCATCGATGCTCAGTCTCTCCCAGGTCAGGGTCTCCTACGGCGACCGCACCCTCTTCAGGACCGCCGACTTCCTCGTGCGCCCGAACGACCGCATCGGTCTCGTGGGGCCGAACGGGGCCGGCAAGACGACGGTGTTCAGGCTTGTCGCGGGCCTCGAGAGCCCCGACGAGGGAGCCATCGCGGCCGACCCCGGCCTCGTGATCGGCTACTTCTCCCAGGATGCCGGCGAGATGAGGGGGCGGAGCGCCCTGGCCGAGGTCCTCGCCGGCGCGGGCCGGCTCCACGCCCTCGGGGAAGAGCTGGCCGCCCTCGAGCACCGCATGGGCGAGGGCGAGACCCTGGGCGAGGCCGAGATGGAGCGCTACGGGGTCGTCCAGCAGGACTTCCTCCACCACGGCGGCTACGAACTCGAGACGCGGGCCACGATCATCCTTTCGGGCCTCGGCATCGACGAGGAGAGACAGCTCGAGCCCGTCGAGAATTTCTCCGGCGGCTGGAAGATGCGCATCGCCCTGGCGCGGATCCTCCTTCTCGATCCCGACCTCCTCCTCATCGACGAACCGACCAATCACCTCGACCTGGAATCCATCGTCTGGCTCGAGGCCTGGCTCAGGGACTTCCGCGGGGCCCTCGTGATGACGAGCCACGACCGCGAGTTCATGACCCGGCTCTGCTCGCGCACCGTCGAGGTGGACGGGGCGATCACGAGTTACTCGGGCGACTACGACTTCTACCTCCGCGAGCGCGAGATCAGGAAGGAGCAGCAGGTCGCCTCCTATCGCAGGCAGCAGGCCATGCTGGCCAAGGAGGAGGAATTCATCGCCCGCTTCGCCGCCCGGGCCTCCCACGCCGCCCAGGTCCAGTCCCGGGTGAAGACCCTCGGGAAGATCGAGCGCGTCGAGCTGCCGCGCGAGCGGAAGGTGATGAAGTTCCGCTTCGAGACCGCGAAACGGAGCGGCGACGTGGTACTCGAGATGGAGGGCCTCGCCAAAGAGTGGACGCGGAAGGACGGGAGCCCCCACCCCGTCTTCTCGGGCCTCGACGCCATCGTGGCGCGGGGCGACAAGATCGCGGTGACGGGGGTCAACGGGGCGGGCAAATCTACCCTCCTCAAGATCGTGGCCGGCCTGACCGGACCCACGGCGGGGCGGGCGACCCTCGGGGCCTCGGTGGAGGTGGGCTACTTCAGCCAGTACTCCGGCGACACCCTCCGGGCGGAAAGCACTATCTATGAGGAATTGGCCGAGAGGCTCCCGCGCGAGTCCCAGGCGACCATCAAGAACCTCCTCGGGGCCTTCCAGTTCCCGGGCGACGACTCCGACAAGCGGGTCTCGGTGCTCTCGGGGGGCGAGAGGACCCGCGTGATGCTGGCCATTCTTCTGGCCTCTCCCCTCAACTTCCTCGTCCTCGACGAGCCGACCAACCACCTCGACATCGCGAGCCGCGAGGTCCTCCTCGAGGCCCTCGGGGACTTCCAGGGCACGGTGATGATCGTGAGCCACGACCGCTGGTTCCTGCGCCACCTCGCGACGCGGGTCTTCGAGGTGGACAGGGGAGGGCTCAGGAAATTCGAAGGGGACTACGAGTACTACCTCGAGAAGCGCCAGGCGAACTGAGGGCGGGGCCCCTTCAGTCGAGGCCTCGGGCGCACATCCAGTCGCAGAAGAAGCAGAGGTCGGCGGTCTTGCCGGGAAATACCGTGCCGGCGGCCTCGAGTTCCTTCCGGCGTGCTCCGAGGCCCTTCACGTAGCAGGAGCGGAGATGGGGCGCCGCGCGCGCCCTTGCGAGGAGGCTCGCGTAGCCGTCGGGCTCCTTGCCGGATATCGACCCGATCATCAACGACTCACGCTCGTTGGCGAAGCCGCAGCAGGCCGCCACCCTGCCGTCGGGGTGGACGTAGAAGACGTTTCCCGGTCCCTCGCAGAAGTCGTCCTCGAACCATTCCGGGGCGGACCAGGCCTCGTCTCCCGCCTCGTCGGCCCCGGGCGAATAGGGCGAGCGGATGATCTTTATGGAGAGGGCCTCGGGGTCCTCCTCGCCGCTGGCCTCGGCCTCGAGCTCCCTCCGCCTTTCGTTCAGGATGGCGGCCGGCAGGCCCTCGTCGAGGACGAGCTCGCCTCCCAGGCCCGCGGCGAGGGAGCGAAGGCGCTCGAGGTCGCCGCCGTCCCCCGGCTTCTCGACCGCGAGGATGAGGAGGCAGTCCTTCCTTCCCCAGACGGTGAATATCATATTTATGAAGATCGATAGCTTGGCGGGATCCTGGTCGTGCCAGGCGTCCACCGAGAGTCCGAAGGTCCCGTCGAAGCCCGCCTCGTGGAGGCGGACGAGGACCGAGGCGAGCTCGGCCTCGTCCCTCCACCAGACCCCGTTGGTCATGAGACGGTCGAAGCGGAGCCCGGCCTCGACCGCCGCCCGGGAAAGGTCGACGAGGAAGTCGGGACGGAGGAAGGGTTCGCCGCCGGAGAAACCCACGAGCTCGATACCCTCTGCGGCACAGTCCTCGAGGAAGGCCAGGGCAGCGGCCGTGTCGAGGAGCTGGGGTATCCGCGTGACGCGGCAGTGGCCGCAGTGGAGATTGCACTGGGCCGTGGGCGCGAAGATGACTTCTTCCGGTCGGAACATGAGACGTAGTATATTGAAGTATGGGCCTCGTTGCCGATGCCCGCACAATCGTCCGAAATAGCGCCATTGGAGGTCTCCTTGTCCCGCTTCGCAGTGACCGGCCGCCGCTCCGCGGCCCTTTTTGTCCCCCTCCTCGCAGTGACATTCCTCGGCCTCCTCTCCGCCTGCGCCAGTCCGGTCGCCGCGACGGACCCGCCCCTCCAGTCGGGCACGCCGATCATCGACCTCGCGCGCCTGGGCCTGGACTATGTGAGCGCGGGGGCTCCTGTAGACAGCACGATCGCTTATATGATGCAGGAAGACTTCGAAGGGCAGCTGAACACTACCTACTGGTCTCTTTCGGATTCCGCGAACGCGATTGCCCAGAGTACCGACAATCCTCACTCAGGAACCTACTCCCTGGCCTTTAATGGGCGAATAGCCCATCCGAACCCTTCCACGCTCACACTACAGGTTTCGGTGCTCGAGATTTCCAATCTGCGCTTCTGGATCAGGACGGACATAGGCAGCTACGCCGGGACGACGCTGAGCTTTTCCGTGGACGGGGTCGAGAGGGGACACTACAACGGTCTCAGCCGCATCTGGGTCCCCATCGACACCCTCCTCCCCGTCGGGACACATACCCTCGAGTGGAAGATCCCCAATGCCGGCACTTTCTACTATCCTAATTCAACGAACAGCATCTACCTCGACGACCTGAGCCTCTGTCCCGACCGCCCCTACGTCCTCGGCCTCGGTCCCGGAGTAGGGCAGGAGGTCGTGGCGGGTGACACCATCTCCTACTCCGCCAAGTTGCTCAGGATCGACGGGAGCCCGATGGGCGCCGCGGGCCAGGCCTCTGTCGCCTACGAGGTGGTCCCCGCCACGGGGACGGCCAGTGTCGATTCCGACGGGACGGTCCATGCGGCGGGCGCGGGGAGGGTGGGGATCAGGGCGAGCTCGGGCAGTTTCACCAGCATCACGACGAACCTGGACATCCTGCCCCAGGACTACCTCGACCTTCCCTTCACCACTCCGCAGTCCGTCACCTACCAGGGAAAGGCCGGGGGAGGCACGGGCCAGGCCCTGGTGGCCTCCGGTTCGCCGGTAAGTATCTCGAGCCCGATCGAAAAGAGTTTCCCGGCCGACGCCTTTTTCACCATCCATGGCAGCGTTGCGGGCGCGGGGGCCCAGCAGTACGCCATGATCGAGGCCGTCAAATCGACCGGCGAGGTCTCCGACTGGTTTGTCCGCGGCAGCTTCGCCCACAGGCTCTGGCTCCGCTACGGGGCGGGCACCTACACGGTCTCGGTGTATCCCATCACTGTCACCGAAAACAATAACAATTATGATGGTGATATCAATTACTACACCTACTATCCCACCGCGCCCGCCTATACCTTTATCGTGACGAACACCAACACCGAGGACGGGCACCTTATCTATCCCTCCGATCCCCTCCAGGTCGACGACCTGGCGATCAGGAATCTCGCCGCGAGGCTCGTCGGGGGGAAGACCCTGGACAAAGACCGCCTCCTGGCCCTCCACGACTTCGTGGTCGAGTCCCTCTACTATGACAAGGCCTCCCTTGCTGCCGGGGCCCGGAAGAAGCAGGACGCCCTGAGCTCCCTCGCGAACCGGACGGCCGTCTGCGAGGGCTACACCTCCCTCTTCGGCGCCCTGGCCCGGGCGGCGGGCTACAAGATCAAGGCGGAGGCGGGCATCGGCGACGGAGGGGCCCATGCCTGGAATCTCGTCACCCTGGGGGGCCTGGACGAGATGGTCGACTGCACCTTCGACGATCCCGGGCCGGACGACACCGATCCCGGTTCGGTCAGCCGGGTCTACTTCCTCCTCGCCTCCCTCACGGGCATCAACAACGATCACACACCGCAGTACCCTCGCCCCGATCGGAGCCTGACCACGGCCTTCGCCGCGCTGCGCTTCGAGTAGGAGGATCCATGACCCTCTTCCAGAACCTGGACCCCGCGGCCCTGAACGCCCTCTGCAAGGGCACCCTCGCCGAAAGTCTCGGCATGGAGATCACCGAGGTCGGACCCGATTTCCTCCGCGGTCGGATGCCCGTGGACAGGCGCACCTTCCAGCCCTTCGGCCTGCTTCACGGCGGGGCCTCGGCCGCCCTGGCGGAGACCCTGGGCAGCATCGCGGGTTCGGCCCTCGTGCATGCGAAGGGTGAGGTCTGCGTCGGCCTTTCGATCGTAGCCAACCATGTGCGGAGCGCCCGCTCGGGTTTTGTCACGGGCACCGCCCGCCCCCTCCATGTCGGCGCCAGCACCCAGGTCTGGGACATCGCCATCGAGGACGAAGCGGGCAGGCTGGTCTGCGCCAGTCGCCTCACCCTGGCCGTGGTAAAGAGGCGAGCAGGGGCGGCCGACCTCGCCGCGGCCCTGGGCGGGGACGCATGAACCACAACGATGTCATCCGCAGGCTGCGCTACGCCCTCAACATCACCGACCTCAAGGTCCTCGAGCTCTTCGCCCTGGCCGGACGCGAGGTCACCAGGGCCGAGCTCGAACCCTGGTTCCTCAAGGAGGAGGAGGCGGGCTATGTCGAGTGCCCCGACGAGGCCCTCGGCGCCTTCCTCGACGGGCTTATCGTCTCGCGGCGCGGGAAGCGCGAGGAGGCGAAGGAGGGCGCGGCTCCGGACGCGAGGGGAGGGCCGGGGCGAAACGAGCGTCTTTCCAACAACGAGATCCTGAAGCGCATCAAGATCGCCCTCGAGCTCAAGGACGAGGACCTCGTCGCCATCATGGGCAAGGCCGAGGTGAAGGTCTCCAAGTCCGAGCTCTCGGCCTTTTTCAGGAAATTCGGCCACACCAACTGGCGGCCCTGCGGCGACCAGTTTCTCCGCAACTTCCTCGCGGGCCTCACCGCCACCTACCGGGTCTGACATGACGACGGACGAGACTGCGGGCGCGGGGGGTGAGGCACCGAAGCACGTTAGGCGAAAGCGATATCGCGGGACTCATCCGCGGCATTTCTCGGAGAAGTACAAGGAACACCGCGCGGCTGACTATCCCGAGGACGTGAAGCGGGTCCTCGCGCGCGGGGCCACGCCCGCCGGCAGCCATCGCCCGATCTGCGTTCGCGAGATTCTTGCGTGCCTCCATCCGGCGCCGGGGGAGGTCGCGGTGGACGCGACCCTCGGCTACGGCGGCCACGCCCTCGAAGTGCTGCGGGCCCTGGGTCCCTGGGGCAGGCTCTTCGGCCTCGACCGCGACGGCCTCGAGCTCGCGAAGACCGCCGAGCGCCTCGGGGCCGCGGACGAGGGCGCCTATGTGACGGCCTTCACTCCCATCCACGCCAGCTTCGCCGATCTGCCCTCCGTCCTCGCCCGGGCAGGTAGGCCCCGCGTCGATCTCATCCTCGCCGACCTCGGCCTCTCCTCGATGCAGATCGACGATCCCCGGCGGGGCTTTTCCTTCAAGCGCCGCGGCCCCCTCGACATGCGCATGGACGGCTCCAAGGGCGGCTCGGCCGCGGCCTGGCTCCGCTATGTGGAGGAAGGTGTGCTTGCAGGCGTCCTTCGCGACAATGCCGACGAGGAGGGGGCGGCCGAGATAGCCCGCGCCCTCTGCCTGAGGCGGGGCCGCCTCGAGACGACCCGCGACCTCGCCGAGGCCGTCTGCTCGGCCTTTCCGAACCTGCGTTTCGAGGACCCGGAGATGCGGAGGATCCTCACGCGGGTCTTCCAGGCGATACGCATCGAGGTGAACGGGGAGTTCGCCGCCCTCGAGGCCCTCCTTTCGGCGATTCCGGATTGCCTCGCCCCGGGCGGCAGGGCGGCCATCCTCTCCTTCCACTCCGGCGAGGACCGGAGGGTGGAAGCGGCCTTCGCCCGCGGCCTTGAAGCGGGTAATTATGAGAGAATATCGACCGAGGCGATCCGGCCGAGCCGCGAGGAACGGGGCGCCAACCCCCGCTCGACCTCGGCCCGCCTGCGCTGGGCCCTCGTTCCTGGGGGCGCGGGCGCGGCGCAGATCCATGTCTGAGGATCCGGCCGAGAAGCCCCTGGCCGGCCCCGAGCTCCAGAAGGAAGTCTGTCGCCGCATCCGCCTCGCGAGAAGCCTCTGGGAGGCCCACAACAACGCGGCCTGCCGCGGCGAGCGCGACAAGGCGATGGCCCTCTACGAGCGGCTCTCGAAGAGCGAGCGGGAGGGCGTCCCCCAGGAACTCAGGGTCTGGCTGCGCTATCGGAGCGAGAAGTACTTCGGGCCCGGACGGACCGCGCCGGGAAGCGGGAGAAAGACCAAGGGGAGCCCGCGCGGCTCTCCGAAGGGCGGGGGGCGCTGATCCGGACCCGGCCCTCCACGAAGGCGGGCCGGTCATGATAGGTTTCTGACGAGCCGGGTGGAATCGCCGGCGCTGGAGGAAGCATGGAATACCGCGAGAACGATGTGAGGACCGCCCTTTTCGCGGCCTTGGACAAGCTCGGGCCGAAAAAGAAGGTCCTGGCCCTCCCGCCCGACGGCACCCGCGGCCACTCCCGGGCCGGCCTCGTCCTCGGGCTCCTCTTCGAATACTACGGAGACGCGTTGTGCGACATCATGCCGGCCCTCGGCACCCACGCCCCCATGTCGGCCGAGGAGATCGCCTCGATGTTCCCCGGCGTCCCCCCCTCCCTCTTCCGGGTCCACGACTGGAGGCGCGACCTCGCCACTCTCGGCCGCGTGCCCGGGGATTTCGTCGCCTCGGTCTCGGAGGGAAGGCTCGACTACGACTGGCCCGCCCAGGTCAACCGCCTCGTCGCCGAGGGAGGCCACGACCTCGTCGTCTCCGTCGGCCAGGTGGTGCCCCACGAGGTCGCGGGCATGGCCAATCACGCCAAGAACCTCTTCGTGGGCACGGGCGGGGTGGAGGGCATCCATCGCAGCCACTTCCTCGGGGCCGTCCACGGCATGGAGAGGATCATGGGAAGGGCGGACACACCCGTGCGCGCCCTTTTCGACTACGCCTCGCGCGAGTTCGCGGCCGAGCTGCCGGTCTTCTATGTTCTCACGGTCGTGGGGCCGGCCGAGACGGGAGGGGGCGATGCCCTCAGAGGCCTCTTCTGCGGCCAGGGCAGGAAGTGCTTCGAGGAGGCGGCGGGCCTCTCGAGATCGCTCAACGTGAACCTTCTCGACGCGCCGATCAAGAAGGCCCTCGTCACCCTCGATCCCCACGAGTTCAAGTCCACCTGGCTGGGCAACAAGGCCATCTACCGCCTCCGCATGGCCATGGCCGACGGCGGCGAGCTCATCGTCCTCGCGCCAGGCGTCGCGCGCTTCGGCGAGGACCCGACCATCGATCTGCTGATAAGGAAGCACGGCTACCGGGGCACCGAGGCCACCCTGGCCGCGGTGAAGCGGGATCCCGAGCTCGCGGCCAACCTCTCGGCCGCCGCCCACCTCATCCACGGCTCGAGCGAGGGCCGCTTTTCCATCACCTACTGCGCGGGCGGACTTTCGCGCGAGGAGGTCGAGGGCTCGGGCTTCCGCTACGGCGATCTCGCCGCGGCCCTCGGGACCTGGAAACCCGAGAGCCTCGCCGCGGGACCCAACAAGGTCAGGGGCGAGGAGATCTTCTTCGTGCCCAATCCCGCCGCCGGTCTCTGGGCCACGAAGGCGCGCTTCGGGAGCTGAGACCGGCCTTCGCGTCCGAGGCGGGATCTCGCCGGGAAGACCCGTCCCGGCGAGCCTGCCTCAGGCGGGAAGCCGCGTGAGAAGCTCCGCGCAGGTGCGCGCGAGGCGCTTGCAGTCCGCGGGCGTAGTGTGGTAACCGGTCCCCCCCGTATGCTGCCTGATGACCACAGTGCCGTAGTCCCCGTCCCCGCCCGGCTCGACCTCGTAGCCCTCGGGCTCGAAGCGCCGGGCCGTGTCGTAGGACCTGCCCGCCCTTCCCTTCGTGAGCACCACCGCGTAGAGATAGGGCACATTGCCGTTCGGTCCCTTGTTGACGGCCGCCTGGATCTGGACGCCCACGAGGTCGGCCGGCGGACGCTTGAGCTCGAGCATGAGCCTGAGGTCCTCGGGCACGTCGGCCCCGGCCGCGTCCTTGTCGAAGCGGATGTAGGGCCCGACGGCCAGGCCCGCCGGCAGGGGCTCGGCGAGGACGGCGCGGAAGGAGGGCATCTTGAAGGCGATGTCCCCCGGGGTGAAGAAGCTGACGCGGCCGAAGAAGAGGGCGGGCACGAGGAGAAGACAGGCGTTGCCGATGAGGTAGGCGAGGTCGCTCCTGCCGTAGAGGGCGGTGCTCGCGAAGGCCATGAGGGCGATGGGTCCGAGAATGGAGGCGACGAGGATGCTGACGAGGCTCATCGAGCGTCGCCTGAGTTTCTTCGTCTCGCGGAGGCTGTCGTCGAGGCGGTCGATCTCGGCGATGGTCACGGGCCTCCAGTTCTCGAGGCCCTGGTCGTCGGGCTTGTTGGTCGCCTTCCTCAGCATGAGGGGGAACCAGCCCGCGATGACCAGGGCGACCCCCGGCCAGACGAAACCCGGCAGGGCGATCTGGAGGGCGAGGCCCAGGGCGAAGAGGCCCCCGGCCAGCACGAGACGCGAGGACTGTCCGAGGTCGAAGAACCTGAAATCCTTTTCCATGTCATGCCTCCTCGAGGGCCGGCCGGGCTGTCGCGAGCTCGGCCTCCCCCGCGTAGCGCCAATAGAGGGGGCAGGCCCCCTGGCAGGCGATGAAGCTCGCGCAGCCCTCGCAGGCCGCGGGCGCGAAGCGCTTGTTCTTGAAGTAGGCGGCCCTCTCGGAGAACCAGAGCTCGGCGAAGGGCTTTTCGAGGATCTTGCCGAGGGCCTCGGGCCAGGACGAGCAGGGGAGGATGTCCCCCGATGGATTGACGTGGACGAGGCCGTCGACGGCCGCGCAGCTCTTGTTGCCGAGGCCGCGCGCGACGGGGTTGTATATGCAATAGGGCGTCGGGCTGTACCAGAAGAAGGTGAGGCCGGCCCGATGGGCCTCGCGGCGGAGGGTGTCCACGTGGGCGCCCGCCTCGGAGTAGGGCACGAAGAGGTCCTCGTTGCCGAGGCCACGACCCGCGGGTATGAAGAGGTTCATCGAGAAGCGCCGCACCCCGAGCTCCCTGAGGAGGGCGGGGAGGCGGGAGAGGGTGGGGGCGTTGGCGGTCGTGAGGGTCGTGTTGGTCTGGACCGAGACTCCCGCGGCGAGGAGGGCTCCGATCCCCGCCGTCGTCCTCTCCCAGGCGCCTTTGGTGTCGCACAAGGCGTCGTGGACGGCGGGATCGGGGCTCTCGAGACTCACCTGGGCCGTGTCGATGCCCGCCGCCTTGAGGGAGGCGGCGCGTTCGGGGGTGGCGAGGCTCCCGTTCGTGATGAGGTTGACGCGGAGGCCGAGGGAGAGGGCGTGGGCCGCCAACTCCTCGAGGTCGGGCCTGAGAAGGGGCTCGCCGCCGGTGAAGGAGAAAAAGGGAATCTTCGCCTCGCGCTTCAGGATTTCGATCACCCGCTTCCATTCCGCGGTCGAGAGTTCGCTCCCCGCCTCCCCCCTGGCCTCCCTGCTCCCGGGGCCGCCGAAGCGGCCCTGTCCGCTTCCGCATCCCAAGTTGCCGCAGGAAGCCTCGCTTCCGCAGGAAGCGTAACAGAAGCGGCAGCGCTCGTTGCAGCGATAGGTGAGGGCTATCTCGCCCAGGACGGGGAGGCGCGTGAAGTCGAAGCCGTAGGGAAGGGTTCCGAAGCCACCTTCGGGACTGCGGCCCTCGCAGGCCGCCTCGAACTCGTCGAAGAAACGGATGACCTCCCGCGCCCTCTCCTCTCCCGGTCCCCGGCCTCCGTCCGGTCCGGGCAGGTCGCGGAGGCGGCCTCCCGCCTCGAGGAAGCGGAGGAGGGGCAGGGCCGAGCCCCCGAGCTTGAAGACCTTGTTGGGCGGGGCGATGAGGATGGCGTCCTCTTCGCGGACGAGGAGCCAGGGCCTCTGGGCGCGCCAGAGCGATTCCGCGGCCTCGAGCCTGCGCTCGGTCCCCGCCTCGAGTCTTCGCGGGCTTTTCGGCCAGGCGAAGAGGTTGGCGAGACTCAATGCGAGCCCCCCGAGACACAGGCGGAGTGGCAGGCCGAATGGCAGGCGGAGTGACAGGCGGAGTGGCAGGCCGAATGGCAGGCGTCGTGACAGGCGTTGTGGCAGGCCGAGTGGCAGGCGTCGACCGTGCCTCCCGAGGGCGAGAAGCAGCCCGAGAAGCAGGCCGCGCTCCGCATGAACTCCGCGTAGCCCGTGTCGAGGCCCTTTGGCAGGCCCACCGCCATCATGTATGAATTGTGATGATGCAGGTAGGAATAGCCGGCCCAGTAGTGGTAGTAGGGGTCCTGCATGGCGCCTGCCCTCGCCGCGGGCGTCGTCTCCGCGCTCTCGGCGGCCTCGATCTTCTTGCGCAGCCAGGCCTTGGTGGCCTCGAGGTCGCAGTCCCAGATCTTCTCCTGCAGTTTCTTGATGGCGCCCTCGAAGAAGTCGGCCATGAGGCCCGAGAGCACCCGACCCTCGGCGTCGAAGGCCGAGAGGAAGGCTTCCTCGTACTCGCTCTCGGCCTTGCGGGTCGAGAGGATCTTGATCCGGAGCGGGGACTCGGCGACGAGCTCGATGAGGCCCTGGCGCTTCAAGCCCTCGATCATGACGGCCGCGACGCGGGGGAGGGGGAGTTCGAGGAGGAGGGCGGCTTCGACGGGGCGGAGGTTCTCGGCGATCTTGCCGGGGACCTGGTAGGAGCCGACCAGGATGCGGGGCGGCGACCAGGAATCGCCCGCCCAGGTGACGCCCGCAAGAAGGGTTCGGCGCTTCCGGAAGGAGTCGAGGCGTCTCGCGTAGAGGAAGAGGGCGAGGGCGACGAAGACGACGACGATGGGGACGGCGACGAGGGGCCGGGCGCTGAGGTTTTCCCTGAGGCCGCGGACGGGTCCGCGGGGTTCGGTAGGCGCCCCGTCGCTTCCGCCCGTCGCCGAGATATCGGAGACGCTCCTTTCAGCGAGGCTCGCTGAGAGGTCGAGCCAGCCCTCGGGGAAATAGAGCTGAAGGCGCTGGGAGGCCTCGGCGGGGACCTTCTCCTGGTAGAAGAGGCCGGTCAGCCACCAGGTCCCGCCGGTGCCGGGGCTCCCGTACCAGTCGATCTTGTTCTCGGCGTTGACGTATTCCTCGGTGAGCATGGGGATGGCGGCCTTCTCCTCGGCCGAGAGCTTTTCGCTCGCGACCTGGCGGGGCAGGACGAGGCGGACAGCCCGGTAGGAGAGGGGCGAGTCCCACCAGACGGGGCCCCAGTCGAAGTAGACGAGGCGCCTTCCGTCCGCGGCCGTCGTGAGTCCGATGAAGCCGCGCTCCGCGAAGTCGCCCGCATACGCGAGGTTGTAGTAGGCCGTGCCCGAGAAGGCCTTGCCCCCCGCGAGGACCACATCGAAGCGGTCGCCCGCGCGCTTGATCGAAAGGGGCGAGCGCGTGCCGCCGGGAAGGTCGGCCCAGCAGCGCGACTGGTCCCAGACGGGCTCGAAGGAGGACTCCTGGAAATAGAAGCCGTGCATCGAGTCGCCCCTCGTGGTCCACTCGCTGCGATAGGTCAGGTCGGCCTTTCCGTCCGGGCGGAGGACGACCGTGGTCTCGACGGAGACGAGATCCGCGGCCGCGAGGGGAAGGATTCCGGCGAGGCAGGCGAAAAGGACGACGAGGGCGGAGCGGCGACTCCGCGCGTCGCGGGCCCGGAAGATCCAGGCTCGGGGCTTGGGCATCATTTCAGTTCCTCCTCGATGGCCACCCGATCGACGGGGGGCAGCTCGCCCGCCGCGGCGGCGCGATGCGACGAAATGAGGGCGGCCTTGTCGCGGAGGGCCGAGGCGGTCCGCTCGGCGGCCTCCGGAAAGGGATTCCTGTCCGGAAGGGAGAATCGGCGCTCGGTGGCGGCCTCGTCGGCCTCGCGCTGCCAGGCGTCGACCAGGTCCAGGGAGTCCACGACGGCCTGGGCCGCCTCGGGATCCCAGGCCCCGCTCCCCTCGAAGGTCTCGATGAGGCGGCCCGCCTCGAGGACGAGGAGGTCGCGGGCCCGGGCCACGGGACCCTCGGGAAGGCGGAGGGCGGCCAGCCGCTTTCGCGCCTCGCCCGCCTTGGCCATGCGGCTCCTGGCCTTCTCCCTCGCTTCGCGCTCGCCCTCGCGGACCGCCGCGCCGGGCCCGAGGCCCGTGACGAGGGCGGCGACGAAGGACGAGAAGATGAGGGCGAGGGCGAGGGAGAGATAGACGGGCGGCGGGGCTCCGAGGACGGCCGCGATGGCGGCCGCGCCGAGGGCCAGGAGGAGGGCGCCGATCCCGAGTGGGCTGCGCGCGTATCGGTTGATGAATTCCCGGGTATCCATGGGCGGAATCCTAGCCCCGCGAGGAGGGCGGGGCAAGGGCGCGCGGGGCGATCCTCGCCGCGACCGGGAGCACCTTGACCCCGCGGCCCTCCCGCTCGGACAATGGTCGGCCGCCCCGGGACCTCCTCCCGCGACAGGGCGGGGGGAGGAAGCGATGGACGGCGGCGAAGGAAGCGCCCTCGTGGAGGGCTGGGGCCTCGTGCTCGAGGGCGGCGGGCTCCGCGGTCAGTACACGGCGGGCGTCCTCGACGCCTTCCTCGAGGCGGGCCTCGTCTTTCCCTACCTCATCGGAGTCTCGGCCGGAGCCTCCATCGGCTGCTCCTTCGTGTCGAGGCAACACGGACGCAACAAGCGCATCGTGGACGCCTACCGGAACGATCCCCGCTACTTTTCCTGGACGGGCCTCCTCACGCGGGGCAGCGTCTTCGGCATGGATTTCATCTACGACGAGATTCCCCACCGCCTCGTGCCCTTCGATTTCGACGCCTTCGACGCGAGCCCGACCCGCTTCGTCGTGGTCTGCACCGACTGCGAGTCCGGGGAGGCCGTCTACTACGACCGCGGGGGAGAGGACCACCTCGCCCTCCTCCGCGCCTCGGCCTCCATGCCCTTCCTGAGCCGGCCCGTCTCCTATCGCGGACGTCTCCTCCTCGACGGGGCGGTGGCCGACAGCCTGCCCCTCGCGCGGGCGGTGGCCGAGGGCTACCGGCGCAATGTCGTCGTGCTGACGAGGCCGGCCGGCTATCGCAAGAAACCCTCCGGCTCCCTCCTGCCCCGGCTGGTCTACGGTCGGAGGCCCCGCCTCGCGCGGGCCATCTCCGAGCGCTGGAGGGTCTACAACGCCAGCCTCGAGGCCATCGAGGCCGCGGCCGCGGCGGGCGAGGTCCTCCTTGTGCGGCCCGAGCCCGGCCTCGACGTGGGCCGGACTGAGCGCAGCGTCGACAAGTTGACCGAACTCTACGAGGCGGGTCGGAGGGACGGAGGCGCCGCGGCGCGGAGACTCGCGGAAGGGCCGGATTCCGCCCGGGCCTGACCTCGACCGAGGGGGCTGCGGAGTCCTGTTCGCGCTCCCGGTTTCTCGAGGGAAGGGCCGGCGGAAACGAGGGTGCTCGCTCGCCTCAGCGGCGGCCGCCCTCGTGCTTCGCGGCGATCCACTTCCCGTACTCGATGTCCACGCGCGCGATGTGCTCGAGGAGCCAGTTGACCACCTTGTCCTGGATCCTGATGAGAAGGGCGGGGGTGAAGCCCTCCTCCTTCGTCTGTCGGGCCGTGTCGGCGAATTCCTTCTCGTAGGCCGTGTGCAGGGCCTTGTGCGCCTCGTACTTCGGATAGCCCTCGGCGACGAGGAGCCGCTCCTCGTCGCGGAAATGGTAGTCGACGTACTCGGAGATGAAGTCGACGATGCCGGCCACGTCGGCGGTCTCCCGCTCGTCGCCCAGGAGGGCCACGAGGAGGGCGTTGATTCGCTTGAAGAGCTCCTTGTGCTGTTCGTCCATCTTTCCGAGGCCCACCGAGAGGGCATCGGACCATTCGATGCCGACGGTGACCTCCCTCCGGACCTCCTGTTCCTGGCCGGTTCCGATCTTCTCGGTCTCGATGACGAGGAGGCTGTTGTTGTACTTGTTCTGGTTGCCGAAGGCCGAGACCTGGAGGGACACGGCCCCGAGGGACTTCGTGGCCATCGCGACGCCGCCGATCTCGCCGAGAACGAGGTTGGAGACTTCCTTGATGTCCTGGACGGAATCGAGGATGTCCTTGGCCGCGGTCTTGATCTCGCCCGAAGTCTGCCTGACCGTCTCGCTGGTCTCCACGAGGGTGTTGATCGACTCGAGGATCTCGCCGCCGGCCAGGGAGAGCTCGTTCATCGAGGACGAGACCTCCTGCATGGCCTTGGCGAACTCGGCCACCTCCCGGTTGATGACATTGAGGGCCTGCTCGCTCTGGTCGCCGGCCTCGGCCGCCTGCTTGATCTTGTCGGTGGTGGACCGGAGGGAGGAGGCGATCTGGGCCGCGTTGGTTCCCGTCCCCTCGGCCAGCTGGCGGATTTCCCCGGCCACGACGGCGAAGCCCTTGCCCGCCTCGCCCGCGTGGGCGGCCTCGATGGCCGCGTTCATGGCCAGGAGATTGGTCTGGCTCGAGATGTTGTCGATGATGTCGATCATCTCCATCATGTCGTCGGCGTTGCGGGCGATGTCGACGATCATGGAGTTGGTCTCTTGCACCTTGTCGCCGCCGTTGCGGATGAGTTCGACGAGGTTCCGGATGGTGGCGGTCCGCGAGTCGGCGATGCGGGCCACGTTCGCGACCGAGGCCATGATCTCCTCGATCGAGGCGCTCGATCGCTCGATGGCCTGGAACTGCTGCTCGACCTGCTTCGTGAGGCTCTGGATCGAACCCATGATCTCCTCGATCGCCGCCGAGGAGCCCGCGATCTCCCCGTCGAGCCTCTCCATCCCGCCCTCGACCTTGCCGATGCTGGCGACGATGTCGGCGACGGACTCGGCCGAGTGCCTCGCCGCCACCGAGAGGTGCTCGGCCAGACCTTGATTCCTGGCCACGAGCTCGTCGATGTTGACCAGGACGACGCGGAGCTTGCGGCGGAATTCGTCGAACCAGCGGGCCATGTCGGCCAGCTCGTCGCGGCCCTTCGAAACGATCTCGATGGAGAGGTCGCCCTTCGTGGTGGCGAGGGCCTTGACGGGTCGGGCCGCCGCCCTGAGCGCCGCGGACAGGCGCCTGGCGAGCAGGGTGCCGGCGGCGCCGACCAGGAGGCCGCCGAGGGCGAAGAGGAGGGCGACCGGGGATCCGGCTGGGATTCCCGCGACGAAGGCGTAGGCGGAAAAGGCGAGAACTATGACCGTCGCGGCCGCGGAAGCGACAGTGAGTCTGGTCCCGATGCTGAACATTGAATCCTCCCGTGGCATAGAAGACAAGTCAGGATACGACTCCAGTATGGTGGATGGAAAGGCGGGATAAAAGGACAATCCCCGCCTCCGTCCGGCAGCGACGGGAAGGGAGGCCATGAATTCCCCATGAACAGGCCGGAATCGACGGGCCTCCCGGGGCGCCCCGACCCGCCGCAAGCTTGACCCGGGGCCTCGCGCCTCGGTAACGTCTCTCGTCACGCCTTTCCGGCGCCCCGGCGGGCCGCCCGGGGGGCGGAAGGAAGGACCATGCTCAAGCTCCTGCGATATCTCAGGCCCTGGTCGCCCGAGATCGCGGCCGTCCTCGTCCTGGTGTTCGGCCAGACCATCGCCGATCTCTACCTGCCCACCCTCATGTCGGACATCATCGACCGCGGCGTGATGAACGGCGACACCGCCTACATCGTCGGCACGGGCCTCCTCATGCTCCTCGTGGCGGGGGCCTCAATCATCGCGGCCGTCGTCGCCAGCTGGCTCGGCTCGAGGGCCAGCGCCGGCTTCGGGGCCGCCGTGCGGGACGCCATCTTCACGCGGGTCGAGAGCTTCTCCCTCGAGGAGTTCGACCGCTTCGGGGCCTCGACCCTCATCACGCGCAGCACCAACGACGTCACCCAGGTGCAGATGGTCACCCTCATGGCCCTGCGCATGATGGTGATGGCGCCCATCATGGCCGTCGGCGGCCTGGTGATGGCCCTCCGCAAGGACCCCGCCCTCACCCTGGTCCTGGCGGCGGTGATCCCCGTCCTCGCCCTCGTGATCATCGCCCTCTTCTCGAAGGGCCTTCCCCTCTTCCGCTCCATCCAGACGAAGATCGACCGCCTCAACCTCGTCCTCCGCGAGGGGCTCACGGGCGTGCGCGTCGTGCGGGCCTTCCGCCGCGAGGACAGGGAGCGCGCGCGCTTCGACGAGGCCAACGAGGGCCTCACCGGCACCTACGTCAAGGTCAACCGGGTGATGGCCTTCATGATGCCTTCGATCATGCTCGTGATGAACCTGTCCGTCCTCGCCATCCTCTGGTTCGGCATCGGCCGCATCGACCGCGGGGAGATGGAGATCGGCTCCCTCATCGCCTTCATCCAGTACGCCATCCAGATCCTCTTCTCCTTCGTCATGTTCTCGATGATCTTCATCATGGTGCCGCGGGCCCAGGCCGCCGCGATCCGCATCGGCGAGGTCATCAGGACCGAGCCGACCATCGTCGATCCCGCGGCGCCGAAGACGGTGCCCGAGGGCGTCTGCGGGATGGTGGAATTCCGCGACGTGACCTTCCGCTACCACGGTGCCGAGGAACCGGCCATCGAGCACGTGTCCTTCTCCGCCGCCTGCGGGGAGGTGACGGCGATAATCGGCTCCACCGGCTCGGGCAAGTCCACCCTGGCCAAGCTGATCCCGCGCTTCTACGATCCCGACGAGGGGGCCATCCTCGTCGACGGGGTGGACCTGCGCGAGCTCGCCCAGGCCGACCTCCGGTCGCGCGTCGGCTATGTGCCGCAGAAGCCCGTGCTCTTCTCCATGACCGTGGAGGAGAATCTCCGCGTGGGCAAGGAGGGCGCGGTCGAGGCCGAGCTCCGCAAGGCCGCCGAGATCGCCCAGGCCTCGGAGTTCATCGACCGCCTCGAGGAGGGCTACGGCCACGAGGTCGCCCAGGGCGGGCTCAATGTCTCGGGGGGGCAGAAACAGCGCCTCTCGATCGCGCGCGCCCTCGTGCGCAGGCCGGAGATCTACATCTTCGACGACTGCTTCTCGGCCCTCGACTTCCGCACCGACGCCCGCCTCCGCGAGGCGCTCAGGAAGGAGATCGGCGAGGCGACCGTCATCATCGTCGCACAACGCGTCGGCACCGTGATGGACGCCGACCGCATCATCGTCCTCGACGAGGGCAGGGTGGTGGGCATGGGCAGGCACCGGGAGCTCCTCGAGAGCTGTCCCGTCTATCGCGAGATCGCCGTGTCCCAGCTGACCGAAGAGAGGATCGCATGAGCGACCATGGAAGGGCCCCGCGCCAGGCGGGCCCCGGCGCCCAGGGCGGCGGTCGCCACGGTCCGGGCTTCGGGCCCATGGGCATGGGCCGCCCGGGCGAGAAGCCCAAGGATTTCAAGGGCACCCTCCGCCGCCTCCTCGGCTACCTGAAGCCGCACAGGGCCCGCCTAGTCCTCGTCCTCGCCCTCGCCATCGTTTCGACCTCCTTCACCATCGTGGCTCCCAAGATCCAGGGTCACGCGATGAACAAGCTCAAGGACGCCTTCGTCGCGCGCATGACCCTCGACAGGGTCGGGAAGCTACAGGTCGCCTACGCCGACAGGTTGGCCGCTCTCGGCATTCCCCTCTTGTCCGCGGCCGCTGACGACGCGGCGCGGGCCGACATCGTCGCCCGCCTCGCGGGCCTCGCCAAGACCCTCGCCGCGCCGACCTCGAGTCCTCGCGCCTCCGGCGCTCCGGCGTCCGGAGCCACCACCGCCCTGCGCATGACCGACGAGCAGATGACCGACGCCCTCCGGGCCATCCGCGAGACCGGCGGCCGCCTCGACTACGCGGGCATCGGGGCCATCCTCCTCTTCCTCCTGGCCCTCTACCTCGCCTCGGCCCTCTTCCTCTTCGCGACGCAGTGGATCATGTCCTCGGTGGCCCAGGAGACCGTGTCGCGGCTCCGCGGAGCCGCCCAGGCCAAGCTCGACCGCCTTCCCCTCAAGTACCTCGACGGCAGGCCCCACGGCGACCTCCTCTCCCGCGTCACCAACGACGTGGACACGATCTCGGGAACCCTTCAGCAGAGCCTCGTGCAGTCGATCAGCTCGGTGGTCCAGGTCCTCGGCTACGTGATCATGATGCTCACGATCAGCCCCCTCCTCACCCTCATCGTCCTGGCGACCCTGCCCCTCTACATCGTCGCCACCATGCTGGTCGCCAAACGGTCGCAGCGGCACTTCGCCGACCAGCAGCGCGAGCTGGGAGCCCTCTCGGGGCATGTCGAGGAGATGTACTCCGGACACGCCATCGTGCGGGCCTACGGCATGGAAGCCTCCTCGACCGCGCGCTTCCGCGACATCAACTCGCGGCTCAGGACCTCCGCCTCGAAGGCCCAGTTCATCTCGGGCACGATGATGCCCATGATGAATTTCATCGGCAACCTCGGCTACGTCCTCGTCTGCGTCGTAGGCGGCCTCTGGCTCACGAAGAACCGACTCACGATAGGCGACATTACCGCCTTCATCCAGTATTCGCGCTCCTTCGGCCAGCCCATCGCGCAGACCGCCCAGATCGCCAACATCATCCAGTCGACGATCGCCTGCGCCGAGCGGGTCTTCGAGGTCCTCGACGAGGCCGAGGAGGCGGCCGACGCCCCCGACGCGGCGATGGCCGGGGCCCCGAAGGGGCACGTCGAGATCGCCGACCTCTCCTTCCGCTACCTGCCGGAAAAGCCCCTCATCCAGGGACTTTCACTCGAGGCCCGGCCGGGACACACCGTGGCCATCGTCGGACCGACCGGGGCGGGCAAGACCACCCTCGTCAACCTCCTCATGCGCTTCTACGAGATCGACGGTGGATCAATAAAAATCGACGGCAGGGACATCCGTTCCTTCCCGAGGCGCGGCCTCCGCGGCCTTTTCGGCATGGTCCTCCAGGACACCTGGCTCTTCAACGGCAGCATCAGGGATAACATCGCCTACGGGCGCGAGGGCGCCACGGAGGAGAAGATCGTCCGCGCCGCGAAGGCGGCCCACGCCGACCACTTCATCCGCTCCCTCCCCCTGGGCTACGACACCCTCCTCGACGAGGAGGCGGGCAACATCTCCCAGGGCGAGCGCCAGCTCCTCACCATCGCGCGGGCCATCCTGGCCGACCCGGCCATCCTCATCCTCGACGAGGCGACGAGTTCGGTCGACACGCGCACCGAGCTCCTCATCCAGAAGGCCATGGGGAACCTGATGGAGGGAAGGACCAGTTTCGTGATCGCGCACCGCCTCTCGACGATCCGCGACGCGGAGCTCATACTTGTGATGAACGAGGGCTCGATCCTCGAGCAGGGCACCCATGCCGAGCTCCTCGCCAAGGGAGGGTTCTACGCCGAGCTCCACGAGGCACAGTTCGCCGGACCCGCGACCGCCGAGGCCGTCTAGGGGCCTCCCGCAGGCGGCGGCCCCCCCCTCGGCAACCGCAGTTCCCGAGGGGGCCTCCGGTCTGGACGGCGACCTCGTCACCGTCAGCGGACTCAGCCGGCGCTTCGGGGACCTCGTCGCGGTCGACGGCATCAGTTTTTCCATCCGGCGCGGCGAGATCTTCGGACTCCTCGGTCCGAACGGCGCGGGGAAGACCACGACCATCAACATGATCTGCGGCTTCCTCGCGCCCGGTGCCGGGACCATCTCGATGGCCGTGCGCCCGGAGTGGGGCGGAGCCCGCCGCGCCATCGGCTACTGCCCCCAGGAGATCATGGTCTGGGAGACCCTGAGCTGCCGCGAGCAGCTCGTCTTCATGGGCCGGGTCCACGACCTCGGGGGGCGCCGGGCCAAGGCCCGGGCCGACTTCCTCCTCGAGGCCCTGGGCCTGGCCGAGAGGAGCCGCAGTCTCGCCAAGACCCTCTCCGGCGGCATGAGGCGCCGCCTCAACATCGCCCTGGCCCTCGTGCACGAGCCCGAGCTCGTCGTCCTCGACGAGCCCCAGGCGGGCCTGGATCCGCAAGGCCGCGTCCTCGTCCGCGAATTCGTCCGCTCCCTCCGCTCCACCTCCTCCGTCCTCCTCACCACCCACGACATGGAGGAGGCCGACCGCCTCGCCGACCGCGTCGCCATCATGGACGGTGGCCGCATCCTCGCCCTCGACAGCCCCGAGGGGCTCCGCGCCTCGGAGGGGGCGGCCGAAGTCGTCGAGGTGAGGCGGCGCACCCTCGAGGACGTCTTCATCGGCCTGACCGGCAGGAGGTTGCGCGAATGAGATCCCTCCTCGGCGGCTGCCGGCGCTTCCTCGCGGTCCTCCGGAAATTCCTCCTCGAGAACCTGCGGGAATGGGGCATTCTCCTCCTCGCCCTCTTTTTCGCCCCCTTCTTCGTCTTTGTCTTCCACCTCGCCTTCGAGACCGCTCCGGTCCAGTATCGCCTCCTCCTCGTCGACGGGGACCGGGGCGCCACGGCCACGAAGGGCGGGCTCGGGGACGTCCTCGCCTCCGATCTCGCCGCTTTCGGGCAGGGCGGGGCGGGCATCGCCGCCGCGAAGATCGCGGTCGAGAGCGTCGCCGACGCGGGGGCCGGCGCGGCCAGGGTGAGGAAGGGGGAGGCCGACCTCCTCCTCGAGATCCCCGCCGGTTTTTCGGCCAGCCTGGCCGCGGGGAGGAAGCCCGTGGTGATCTTCCATGGCGACATGGCGAGTCCCCGCTACGGTCTCCTCCTCGCCCTGACCTACGCCTCGGCCGAAGCCTACGTCACGGCGGCCACGGGCCGCGAGGCGCCCCTCGGCATCGCCGAGGTGTCCATCAGGCCCGAATCCAAGCTCAAGCCCTTCGACGCCGCGGTGCCCAGCCTCGTCATCCTCTCCATCCTCACCGTCCTCTTCACGGCGGCGGCCCTCTTCGTGCGCGAGGCCGAGAAGGGGACGATAAAAAGGCTCCAATTGTCACGATTGACCGCCTTCGAGTACCTCGCCGCCGCCGGGCTCTCCCAGCTCCTCGTCGCCCTCGCCTGCGTCCTCCTCACCCTCCTCACTGCCATGGCCTTCGGCTATCGGCTCGAGGCCTCCCTGCCCTCCCTGCTCCTCGCGGCGGGCCTGGCCTCGGCCTCGGTCGTGGCCTTCGGACTCATCACCGCGGGACTCTGCGGCAGCGTGAAGGACGTGATGATCGTGGGTAACTTCCCCTATCTCTTCATGCTCCTCTTCTCGGGCGTCATGCCCCTGCCCTCGCCGGTCTTCTTCTCCCTCGGCGGCCGCGATTTCGGTCTCCGGGACATTTTTCCCCTCTCCCACGGCGTCAAGGCCCTCGAAGGCATGATGAATTTCGGCCTCGGTCCCGGCGATCTCGGCTTCGAACTGGGAGCCATGGCCCTCCTCACGGCTCTCTGGTCCCTCCTCGGCCTCTTCCTCTTCGCGAGGCGCCACCTCGGGGGACGCGAAGCCTCGGCGGTTCCGGGCTGAGATCCGGAACGGCCCTTCCCTTGCGGAGAGGGCAGTCTCGGCTTAGTATGAAAGTACGCCCACGCGGCCCCTGCGGGGGGTGAAAGGAGCTTAGCGTGACAGCCGATCCCAGCCTGCTCATTGCCGTCCTCGCGCTGTTCTTCGCCTTGGTATTCCTGGGACTCTGGCTCGCGGCCAAGAAAAGGCTCGCGGCTCTCAAGACCGCCCCGAAGGCGGCCGCCGCCCCGGCCCCCGCGCCCTCCGAGAGGGACCCGCGCTCGGCAGCCCTCTGCGAGGAGATGGTGGCCACCCAGAAGGAAGTCATCATCACCCTCGCGGAGTTGGTGGAGTTCAGGTCCCACGAATCGGCCACCCATGTCGAGCGGGTGGCGGCCTTCGCGGCCATCTTCGCCGAGATCCTCGGGCTCGACGCCGATGTGTCCCTCCTCATCACGGAGGCCGCCCCGATGCACGACATCGGCAAGATCGGCCTGCCCGACTACATCATCCACAAGCCGGGAGCCTTGACGACCGACGAACTCAAGGTGATGCGCTCCCACACGAACATCGGCCACGACATCCTGGCCAAGCACGACCGGCCCCTCTTCCGCATGGCGGCGACCATCGCCCTCGAGCACCACGAGCGCTGGGACGGCTCCGGCTACCCGAGGAACCTCAGGGGCGAGGCGATCTCCCTTCCCGGGCGCATCGTGGCCCTCTGCGACGTCTTCGACTCCCTCTCGAACGCCCGTCCCTACAAGGAGGCCTGGCCCCTCGAGAAGACGGTCAAGTTCATCGAGGACGGGGCGGGCCATCACTTCGATCCGGCCCTCGTCGACCACATGACCGAGCACATGGACCGCTTCCTCAAGGTCCTCGTGGCCAAGCGGGACAGGTAAGGCGAATCCGGTCCCTTCCTTTTCCTTTCGGCCGGAATGATTATTGAAATAATCGGGTAAGTGGGAGATACTCGTCCGGAAGGAGAGCCGCGCGATGAATGATGTCAGACAGCTCCTGGCGCGGAACATGAAACGCTGCCGCGAGCTTCTCGGGCTTACCCAGGAAAAACTGGCGGGTCGTGTCGGCTGCTCCACCACCTTCATCGCCAACATCGAGATCGGCAAGCGCTTTCCCTCGGCCGCCAGCTTCGACAAGATCGCGGCCGCCCTCGAAGTCCATCCCTCCGAGCTCTTTCGCGGAGAGTCGACCTCCTACCTTTCCTTCGGAAGCGCCCGCGATATCCGGCGTCTCTTCGAGGCCGAGATGGATCAGGCCCTCGACAGGGCGGAAAAACGTCTCGGCGCCGAGGACAAACAGGCCTGAACCGACGGGGCCCTCCCCTCCCGGTGTCGACCAAGAGCCCCGTTCCCGCTAGAATGCTCCGCCATGAGTGAAACCCCACCCGCGAGCCTTCCTGCCGGCGGACAGCCCGGTCGTTTCGCGCCCGCCGGGCTGGCGAGGCGCCTCCTGGCCCCCTACCGGGGACTTGGGCCCTCGCTCTGGTCCATGTTCTTCGCGACGATGATCAACCGCTTCGGCGACTTCGTCGGCGTCTTCCTCGCCCTCTACCTCTCGAAGATCCTCCACTTCGAGCCGGTCAAGGCCGGCGCCGTCATCTCGATGGTGGCCGCGGCCGGACTCGCGGGCTCCCTCCTCTCGGGGCGCCTGGCCGACGTCATCGGCAGGAAGCGCTCCCTCATCGCCGCCCAGACCGGTTCGGCCCTCGGCAATCTCGTGCTCGTCTTCTTCTGGTCCCAGCCCTGGGCCCCCGTCCTCCTGGCCCTCTCCTCCTTCTCGGCCGGCGGGGCCCGTCCCCTCATCGGCGCCGTGCTGACCGACCTCGCCCCTCCGGCGAAGCGGAAGGAAGTCTTCGGGCTCCAGTACTGGTCCATCAACGTCGGTGTCGCCGTCGGCCCCCTGGTGGCCGCCTTCCTCTTCGACCACGCGATCACCCTCCTCTTCGCCGGGACCGCCCTCTGCACCCTCGTCTCCGTCGCCCTCATCGCCACCGGCGTGAAGGTGCCGAGGGTCGCCCATGCCTCCACCTCCCTCGAACGCCACGACGAGCGGGGGGCCATCCGGGCCTTCCTCGCCCGCCCCATCCTCCTCGCCTTCGCGGGCATCTCCCTCGTGTCGAGCCTGACCTACAGCCAGACGGGCTTCGCCCTCCCCCTCACGGTCTCCGCCGTCTTCGAGTCGGACGGCCCCCGCATCCTCGGCTGGCTGATTTCGCTCAACGCGGTCCTGGTCATAGTCCTCTCCATCCCCATCACGCGCCTTCTCCGCTCCGTGTCGCCGATGACCTGCATGGCCATGTCGGGTCTCTTCTACATCGTGGGCTTCGGGATGCTGTCCTTCAAGCTCGGCCTCGGCGGCTTCGTGGTCTCGACCATCGTGTGGACCATCGGCGAGATCGTGGCCTCGACCAACATAGGCATCTTCGTCGCGCGGCACTCGCCCGCCAACTGGAGGGCCTCTTTCCAGTCCTTCATGGGCGTCTTTTTCTCGGGGGGCTGGACCTTCGGACCCCTCGTGGCGGGCCCCCTCATCGCGGCGGGCGGATCATCCACGCTCTGGGCGGCCACGGCGGCCTTCTGCGCCTTCTGGGGCCTCTGCTCCCTCTTCGTCGACCGCATGGACAAGAAGATCGTCGCCGAGCCGGTCTGACCGCGGCGGCCGGGAAGAGAAGAGGAAGATTTCGCGTCTAGGCACAAAGGGAAGACAGGGCGGGAAGGAAGAAATTAGCATAATTATGAGATAAGATGATAATTGGCTATCCCCTTAGCACATTAACGCTCCTTGGCGCCTTTGCGTGAAATGCCTATTTTTCGGAGTTCCTCCAGCGGGCCAGGTCTTCGGGGGTGTTGATGTTGAAGTAGAGGCCCCAGTCGGGGGTCAGGGACTTCAGCTCCGCCTCGGGCACGAAGTGGACCGGCGACCCCGCCAGCAGCTCCTTGAAGGAAGGATCGCGCAGACTTCGGGGCGCCTCGGGGAGGGCCCGCGCGGCGGCGGCCCGGGCGAGGAGGGCTTCGAGACGACCGAGGAGTTCCAGGGAGTACAGGGCCTGGAAGGGCTCGAAGTGGGGTCCGCGTCGCGCGAGGCAGGCGAGGGGAGGGGCCGTCCCCCCGCGGGAAGCCCTCTCGAGGGCCGCTTCGAGGCGCTCGGACATGAAGGAGACGAGGCGGAGGTCGAAGGCGGGCATGTCGCAGGCCGCCAGCCAGAGCCAGGAGCCCTTGGCCTCGCCCGAAGAGGCGGCGGCGGCGAGGGCAGCGGCGAGGGCGGCGGCGAGGGCGGCGTGGAGTCCCGAGAGGGGCCCGAAGCCGGGGAGGGCGTCGCCCAGGGCGAGGTCGCCGGGTCGGAGGACGCCGCGGTAGAGTTCGGCATTTTTCGTCACAACTATCACTTTCTCGAAAACGGTGCCGAGACGCCTCGCCAGGGTCGGACCCAGGGGCGGCCTCTCTTCGGCCGACCGGAGGCCCTCCTTGGCGGCGCCGCCGAGACGACGGCCCTCCCCGCCCGCGAGGAGGGCCGCGATGCCCGCCCTCACGGGTCAGGCCTTTTCGATCCGGACGGCGAGGGCCTTGAACTCGGGGATTCTCGACTCGGGGTCGGTGCCCTCGGCGCTCGTGAGAAGGTTGGCGGCCGCCTCGGCGAAGTGGAAGGGGAGGAAGACCACGCCGTCTCCCGTGCGGTCGGAGACGAAGGCGTCGGCGATGACCGAGCCCCGCCGGGAGGTTATGCGAACGAAGTCGCCCTGGGCGATGCCCGCCTCGGCCGCGTCGCGCGGGGAGATCTCGATCCTGGCCCTGCCGGCGATCCTGTCCAGGCCGGGGGATTTTCCCGTCATGGTGCGGGTGTGGTACTGGTAGAGGAGGCGCCCCGTCGTGAGGACGAGGGGATAGTCGGCGTTGGCCTTGTCGTGCGGGGCCTCCCACTCTACAGGGAGGAAACGGGCCTTGCCGCGCGAGAAGGTCTCGGTGTAGAGGCGCGAGGTGCCGGGATGGTCGGCCGAAGGGCAGGGCCACTGGAGGCCGCCCTTCTCGAGGCGCGCGTAATCCATGCCGGCGTACTGGGGCGTGAGGGTCGCGAGTTCGCGGAAGACGGCCTCGGGGCGGGCGTCGGCCTGGGGAAGGCCGAAGCGCCGGAGGAGTTCGACGAGGATGTCGAGGTCGGTCCGCGCCTCGCCCGGGGCCTCAACGGCCTTGCGGACGCGCTGCACGCGACGCTCGGTGTTCGCGAAGGTGCCCTCCTTCTCGGCGAAGCAGGCCGCCGGCAGGACGAGGTCGGCCAGTTCGGCGGTCTCGGTGAGAAAGAGGTCCTGGACGACGAGGAAGCCGACCTTGCCGAAGGCCCGCTTGGTCCGCGTGATGTCGGGGTCGGAAAGGGCGCCGTTCTCGCCCATGACGTGGAGGAAGGCGATCTCGCCCTCCTCGGCTTCTTCGATGACCTCGGTGGCCGTGAGCCCGGGCCTTTCGGGGGGCTCCCGTCCCCAGACGGCGGCCGCGGCCGACCGGGCCGCGGGATCCGAGACCCTGCGGTAGCCGGGGAGGACGTCGGGGAGGGCCCCCATGTCGCAGGCGCCCTGCACGTTGTTCTGGCCGCGGAGGGGATTGATGCCAGCGCCCGGCCGCCCGATCTGGCCGGCGAGAAGGGCCAGGTTCGAGAGGGCGACGACGCCGTCGGTGCCGTTGTGGAACTGGGTGACGCCCATCGCGTAGTACACGCTGGCGCTGCGCGCCTTGGCGTAGAGGCGCGCAGCCTTCCTGATGTCCTCGGCCGCGACCCCGCAGATGGGCGCCGCCCGCTCGGCCGTCCAGGCGCGGGAGGAGTCGCCGTTCCCTTCGAGGAAGGAGGCGAGGCCGGCGTAGCCCTCGGTGCGGCCCTCGACGAAGTCCTTCGCGACCAGGCCCTCGGAGACGATGGTGTGGGCCATGGCGTTGAAGAGGGCGATGTTGGTGCCGGGCCTGATGCGCAGGAAGAGGTCGGCCTGGACCGCGAGGTCGATGCGGCGCGGCTCGGCCACGATGAGCTTGGCCCCTCGCTCGACGGCGCGGAGGATGCGCGAGCCGATGACGGGATGGGTCTCGGTGGTGTTGGAGCCCGTGACGAAAATGAGCTCGGCCTCGTCGACGTCGTCGATGCAGCCCGACATGGCGGCCGAGCCGAGAGTCTTGGAGAGGCCCGTCACCGAGGATGAGTGGCAGAGGCGGGCGCAGTGGTCGACGTTGTTGGTACCGACCGCCGCACGGAAGAATTTCTGGAAGAGGTAGTTCTCCTCGTTCGTGCAACGCGCCGAGGAGAGGCCGGCGACGGAGGCGGGCCCCGTCTTGGCGAGGGCCTCGCGGAGCTTGGCTTCGTAGGCGTCGAGGGCCTCGTCCCAGCCCACGCTCGTGAGGACGCCTTCCTTGCGGAGGAGGGGCGTGGAGAGGCGGTCGGGATGGCCGATGAACTGCCAGGCGAATTTGCCCTTCACGCAGAGCAGGCCCTTGTTCGCCGGTCCCCGGCCGGGCATCACGTTGACGACCTTGTCGCCCCTGGTCTCGATGATGATCTCGCAGCCGACGCCGCAGTAGCCGCAGACCGAGCGGGTCCGCTTCTCGACGAGGTGGGCTCCCGGGTAGACCTTGGGCTTGGGGAGGAGGGCGCCCACCGGGCAGTAGGAGACGCAGTTGCCGCAGGAGACGCAGGCGGCCGAGGTCCCCATGGTGTCCCCGAAGCCGGGCAGGATGCGGGTCTCCTTGCCGCGGCCGGAGAAGTCGATGGCATGGGCCGCCTGGAGGTCGTTGCAGACCCGCACGCAGCGGCCGCAGTAGATGCACTTGTTGGCGTCGACGTTGAAGAAGGGATGGCTCGTGTCGGGGTGGCGGTCGCGGACCTCGAGTCCCGTCTCGACCTTCGCCACGCCGTACTCGCGGCCGAGGTCGTAGAGCTCGCAGGCCCCGTTCTTGCGGCAATTGAAGCAGTCGGCGTGGTGGGTGGCGAGAATCATCTCGAGGACCTGGGCGCGGAGCCTCATGACCTCGGCCGTGGAGGTGCGCACGACCATGCCCTCGGCGACGGGAGTCGCGCAGGCGGCCGTGACGCCGGAGCGGTGACCCTGCACCTCGACCAGGCAGAGCCTGCAGGCGCCCCAGGGCTCGAGTCCCTCGAGCCAGCAGAGGGAGGGTATGGCGGCCCCGGCGGCCCGGGCCACCTCCATGAGGTTGGCGCCGGCCTCGGCCCTGATCTCTTTCCCGTCGATCGTCAGTGTGACCATGGCGGCAGTATGCTGGGGAATCGGGCGTCGGGCAACTGGGTTTCAGGGCCCCCAGCTTGTCTTTCCGGACCTTACAATGCATAGTCGCGCCATGGGAGCGCGGGGAGGGAGGCGGAGCGAGGAGGCGGCCGAGGCGCGCCCCCCCTGGCCTTCCCGCGGCCCCGCCGCCATCGACCGTTTCGTCGTCGGGGAGGAAGGTCTCGTCCGCCTCGACAGCCGCACCCTCGCCGAGGCCTCCATCGAGCTGGACGGCGAGACCGAGGGCATCAACACCTTCGCCGAGAGCGCCCTCCACGCCTCCCTCAAGACCTGGCTCGCCGGGCCTGGCGATCGCCTCGAGGTGAGCGTGGCGGGCAGGGTCGTCGATCTCCTGCGCGCGGACGGGGAACGCGTCGAGGTGCAGACCAAGCGGCTCGACAAGATCGCGGCCAAGGTCCTGGCCCTCGCCAGGACCGGCAAGGTGCGCGTCGTCCATCCCGTCCTCGCCGAGTCCGTCATCGTGCGCCTCGATCCGGGGACCGGGGAGGTCCTGTCGGAGCGGCGCAGCCCGAAGCGAGGCGATCTCTGGTCCATCTTCGACGAACTCGTGATGGCCCCCTCCCTGATCGGGGCGCGCAACGTGAAACTGGAATTCCTCCTCGTGCGCTCCCGCGAGGCGAGGGTGAGGGACGGGAAGGGATCCTGGCGGAGGCGGGGCGACCGCGTGCTCTCCCGCGATCTCGTCGAGGTCCTCGAATCGCGGGTCTTCGCCGGGCGGGCCTCCTGGCTCCGTCTCCTTCCTCCCGATCTCGCCCTGCCCTGCGACTCCGCCAGCCTGGGCGCGGCCCTCGGCATCGCGACCGACCGGGCCCGGAAGGTCCTCTACTCATTCGCGAAGGCGGGGCTCCTCGTCGAGGCGGGGAAGAGAGGAAGGATGAAGCTCTACGACAAGCCGGAGCCGCGGCGAAAGCTCAGTTCTTGACGGTCTTGTCCGGAGCGGAGGCGAGGGAGGCGGTGCCCGGAGCCTTGGGCGCCGGGGAGGGTCCCTTCACGGTCTTCCGGTACTCGGTCCTTCCCATGGCGTCGCGGCGGCCCGCGACGAAGCCGAGGCGCTCGAGATAGCGCTGATGGGCGGCGACATCGCTCCATTCGACGAAGACCAGCTCCTGGCCTCCGGCGATCTTCTCGGCCGCCTTGCCGAAGTAGAATTCGGCGCTCTTGAAGTCGCGATGGCTGGGTACCGCGTAGTCGAGCCCGATCTCGACGGAGCCGTCGTCGGCCTTGCGGAAGATCATGAGGGCGACGGGCACCATGTCCCGCAGGATGAATTCCGCCCTCCAGCCCCCGTTGGGATCGGGAGCGTAGGAGGGGGCGTAGCGCGCGATGTCGCGGCGATGGAAGGCGATGAATTCATCGAGATAGGGCCAGGCCGCCGGATCGCCCTCGATGGTCCCGAAGGTGTCGCGGGTCGCCTTCATCCGCCAGAGGTACCAGGCGTCGATGCCCACGATGAAGGTGTTGAGCACGAAGACGGGGTAGGCCGGGATGGCGGCGCCGTAGGCCGCGAAGCCCGCCGCGCCGACGAGGTTGATGATCCTGAGCCATTTGAGGTTCCGCATCATCAGGGAGACGGCCACGACCACCGAGGCCGCGGTGCCGAAAAGTTCGAGGGCCTTCATGCCCCAAGTCTAGCGAGGACGGGGACGGGATGAAAGGGGCAAAGGGGGACTCCTCGCAGCGACCGGCGACGCGGTCCCTTTCGCCTCGCCAGCCCGGGCCCCTCAGAAACCCCGGGCCACTGTCCAGGCTCCGAGCCGCGCGAGCCCCGCGGCGAAGGTGGCGCGGCCGAAACCGACGCGGAAATGGGCGGGATCGGCGGCGTAGTAGGCCCCGGGAAGGAGAAGGACCCCCTCGGCCTCGAGGAGGGCGAGGGCCAGGGCCTCGGCGTCGCCGCCGAAGGCCGCGGCCGTCGCGGGCCCGAGGCGGGGGAAGCCGATGGATCCGCCCTCGGGGGCCGTCCAGGAGGCGAAGCCGGGATGGGAGGCGAGGAAGGCCTCGAAGAGGGCAAGGTTGGCCTCGCAGAGTCCGCGGTTCCTCGACACGAGGCGGTCGATGGAACGGAGGGCGAGGCCGGCCAGGTACTCGCTCGGGCCCGAGGAGCAGATGGTGTTGTAGTCCTTCACGGTGGCGACGGCGTCGAGGAGGTCGGCGCGGCGCGAGGCCAGCCAGCCGATGCGGAGCCCGGCCAGCCCGGCTGCCTTGGAGAGCACGTTGAGCGAAACACCGTTTTCATAGGCTTCGCAGGCCGAGGGGAGGCGTCGGGCTCCGTCGCGCTCGAGGCCGCGGTAGACCTCGTCGACGAGGAGGACGGCCCCCGACCTGCGGCAGGCCGCCACGATGGCCGCGAATTCCTCCCGGGTGGGCAGGGCTCCCGTCGGGTTGTGCGGGGCGTTGAGGACTACGAGTTTCGTCCGGGGGATGAGGAGGCGCTCGAGCTCGTCGGGGTCGAGGAACCAGCGGCCTCCTCCTCCGGTCCCGGCCTCGACGCGAAGGGGCCAAGATGTTACGGCCGCGCCGAGCCAGCGCGGGATGGCCGCCAGGGACTGGTAGGCGGGGGCGTTTACGACGACATGGTCGCCCTGGCCCACCGTCGCGAGGAAGAAGTTGAGGATGGCCTCCTCGGCTCCCGCGTGGACGAAGACTCCCTCGGGGCCCGGCCCTCCGGCCGCGGGGGCGGGATAGGTCGCGGCTATGTCGCGCCGCAGCGCGGGGGCGCCCCTGGTCTCGGTGTAGCCGAGCCGGAGCGCGAGGAGGCCCTCCGAGGCGCCGGGCTCGAGGGCGAGGAGCTCCCCTAGGGGGAGGCTCTCGCAGTCCGAGGAGGAGAGGAGATGGGCGGCGCTGAACTCGTGGCGGGCGAAGAAGCGCTCGAGGAGAAAGGGCTCAATCGATTTCATGTTCGGACTCCCCTGCGTGGATTTCGACGAGACGACGGAGGGCCCAGCTCGCGAGGAAGTGGCCGGCGGTCTGGGGCACCGAGGGACCGGAGCCCAGTATGTTGCGGATGCGTCCCGGGGCCCTCTGAGCCTCCTCGGGCCCGGGCGGGCGGGGGCGGGAAGGCATCGGGGGCTCGTCCGACCAGACCGCCGTGAAGTCGAGGGCGATCCCGCGGCGCCCGAGGCGGTTCCTCACCTCGCGGGCCAGGGGGCAGCCGCGGCTCTTCGCGACTGGCCCCAGCCTGAGGCGGGTGGGATCGAGGCGGCAGGCCGTGCCGAGGCTCGAGGCGAAGCGCGGACCGCCGTACCCGGGCAGGGCGGCCAGCGCCACGAGCAGGTTGATCTTGGAGTTGAGGGCGTCCACGCAGTCGAGGTGGAGATCGCAGTCGGCCGCGACGACCGAAGCCGCGTCCGCGCCCGAGAAGAAGAGGGCGCGGGCCTCGACGAGGATGTCCGGGTTCACGGAGCGGGCGCGATCGGCGAAGGCCTCCGCCTTGGGACGGCCGAGATCCTCCCGATAGGCGTAGTAGAGGCGGTTCAGGTTGGATTCCTGCACGAGGTCGAAGTCGAGGGCGACGATGCGGCCCACGCCGGCGCGGACGAGGTCCATGGCCGCGGCCCCGCCCACGCCCCCGAGCCCGTAGACGGCCACCGAGGAGCGAGCGAGAGCGGTCATGCCCGCGTCGCCGAGGAGGATCCGCGTCCTCTCCCCGAATTTGCCGGCGGGATTCACTCCGCGGCTCCGAAAATACCATCCCAATTGCGAGCTACTATTTCGCGCAACTCTTCCTCGGGCATTCCGCGGAGGGCCGCCATGCCGGCCACGACCCGCCCGACGTGCTCGAAGGCGCAGAAGGGAAAGCCCTTCGGGGGCTGCCAGGGGGCGTCGGTTTCGGAGAGGAGGGTCGAGGCCGGGAAGAGCCGGAGGCTCTCTGCGGCCCGCTTGTGGCCGTTCAGTATGGGCGCGCCGAAGGAGAAGAAGGCGGGCACGCCCTTCCGGAGCAGAGCCTCGCCCTCCCCCGGGGTTCCGGACCAGGAGTGGAAGATGGCGGCCGGCAGGCGGGCCAGCTCCCTCGCGTAGCCGAAGACGAGGTCCATGCCCTTCCTCACGTGGAGAAGGAGGGGGAGGCGATGCTCGATCGCGAGGCCGAGCTGGAACTCGAAGGCCCGGGTCTGGATCGCCTCGTTCTCGGAGCTCCGCACGAGGCCCGGTGCGTCGCCGAAGAAGTCGAAGCCGGCCTCGCCCACGACCTCGATGCGGCCGGCCGCCGCGAGGGAGGCGAGGAAGTCCGCGTGGTCCATCGAGGGTGACTGGGGATGGAGGCCGTAGGAGAGGCGGAGGAGGGGAGGGCCGGCCGCACCGCCCCCTCCGGCGGCTCGGGCCGGGCCGAGACCTTCGCGGAAGGCCTCGCTCCAGGCGAATTCCCCGGGGTGGTGGCTCGCGCCGCAGGCCGCCACCGGGATGCCCCCCAGGCCCGCGGCGAAGCGGGCGGGAAAGCCCCGGTCGCGCTCGGAGAGGTTGGCGAGGTGGATGTGGGCGTCGACATAGGGAACCACGCCGCTAGGATAGCCGCGCGGCCCCGCCGCGGCAAGACGGGGAGGGCCGCCATCCGGCGGCGACCGGCCCCGGCGAGGGCGAACTCATCTCAATGCTGAGATTCTTTTACCACGCCGCCCCCGATGCCGAGGACGAGGGTCCTGATAGCGGGCTTGTCGGTGCGGGAGGTCCGCTCGCGGGCCTCGAGGAGGAGCTTGAGGAGGCCCGAGCAGCAGGGCACTTCCATGATGGCGAGGGTTACCGAGGCGGCGCCCTCGAGGATCGTGGCGAGTTTGTCCACATAGACATCCCGGCCCTGGTCCAGCTTGGGGCAGGCGATGACGAGGCTCCGCCCCTCGAGGAGGGTCGCATGGAAGCCGCCGAGGGAGAAGGCCGTGCAGTCGGCCGCGACCAGGAGGTCGGCGCCGGAGAACTGGGGCGCGCGGGGGTTCACGAGGTGAAGCTGGATGGGCCAGGAGCCCAGGGCGGAGGGGGCTTGGGCTGTCGCTTTCGGCACGGCGAGGGGCGGGAGGCGGCGGGGAGCCGAGCCCGGGCAGGCTTCGAAGGCCGCCGGGGATTGAAGGGGTTTGAGAGCGAAGGCCGGGGCGGGCTTCGGGGCGGCTGCAAGGATGGGGGCGACCGCCCGGGCGGCCTCGGCGGGGAGGGGGAGGGCGCGCTCCTCCATCCAGGCCAGGGCCTCGCGGACATAGGTGTCTTGGCCGTGGTGGGCTAGGTGCTCGAGGTGGGCCGTGAGGACGGCCGATCCGAGGCGGACCATGTTCTCCATGACCCGCCCTTCCTCGTAGGCCTCCGCCTCGCGCTCGACGATGGTGATAGCCCCCGCCGGGCAGGAGCCGATGCAGGCTCCGAGGCCGTCGCAGAGGTTCTCGCCGACCATCCGGGCCTTGCCCTCGATGATGCGAAGGGCGCCCTCCGGACAACCTGTCGCGCAGTCGCCGCAGCCCGTGCACTTCGCCTCGTCGATTTCGATGATCTGCCGTATCGCCATGTCGGACTCCTTGGGACTTCAGTGTCCCCGCCGAGATCGACCTTGTCCGTAGCAATTGTTACGGAAGGCGCCGAATCGGGCGACCGGACTCCTCAGCGCTCGCCGCGGGCGGCGGGGAAGCGGATGCGGTAGCCCTTGGTCCCGGGGTCGAGGACGAGGGCGCCGCCGAGGCTCTCGGCGATGCCGGAGACGAGCTCTATGCCGAATCCTCCCTCCCCCGCCCTCGTCTCCGGGTCGGGCAGGCCCCTTCCATTGTCGCCGTACTCGAAGAGGACCTCGCCCTCCTCGAGGGAGAGACCGACCCTGATCGCGGGATCGGGGTTTCCGTCGAAGGCGTATTTCATCGAGTTGGTGACGAGCTCGTTGAGCAGGATGCCGAGGGAGGTGAGGGTGTTGCCGCCGAGGGGGATCGGCTCGAAGCTGGCCTCGACCCTGACCCGCGACTTCCGGCCGAAGACCGCGACGATCTCATCGAGGAGGGGAGGGAGGAAGACCGCGGCGTCCAGGGCCGCACCGGCATCCCCCCGATACAGACGGTCGTAGAGCAGGCCCATGCCCCGCATCCGCCTCGCGGCCTCCTCGATCGCCGTCCTCGCCTCCTCCGCCTTCTGGTCCTCGGCCTCCATCTCGAGGATGGAATGGACCACGGCCATGTTGTTCTTCATGCGGTGATGGGCCTCGCGGAGGATGAGCTCCTTTTCCCCGAGGAGGGCGCGGATCTTCGTCTCCGCGGCGAGGCGCTCGGTTATGTCGCCTTCCAGATCGGCGATGAGGCGGCGGTTGACCATGAGGACGAGGCCGAAGGTGAGGGCGATGAAGAGGAGCTTGTAGGAGAGGAGGACGAGGGTGTCGGGGAGGGCGGAGCTGAAAAGATCCTTGCCGGGTTGGACAAGAAGGTCCGCGACGATCCGACCGAGGCTGAAGAGGACATAGGCGAGGAAGACCAGGCCGATGAAACGGGTCTCCCTCCGCGCCTCCCTCGGCACGCGCCCGAGCAGGAGCCAGGCGCACTGGCCGCAGATCCAGATGAGGGCCAGGGAAAGGAGGTGGTTGCGGGCGAGGAGGCTGGGCGCGGCGAAGGAGAACCAGGCCTGGGCGGCGGTGAAGACGAGAAAGGCGGCCAGATTGTGGAGCCAGGGCCCCGGGCGGCCCGTGAAGCGCTCGAGCCCGCGAAAGAGCAGCATGGTGCCGCCCACGGCCAGGGGGCTGACGAGCATGACCGAGAGGGGGACGGGCACGACTCCCCGGAGGGCGGCCAGGCCGATCGACAGGATCTGGGCGACGAAATCGGCGAGCCAGAAGCCCAGACCCGGAAAGCGCCCGCGGTTCATCGTCCAGAGGACCGCCATGACGGCGAGACAGAGCGCGTTCGTGAAGAGGTAGGTGACGAGGACGGTCTTCATGTCGAGAAAGTCCATCCGACAACCTCCTGATCGCGCCGCACCCGCCTGGCCCTGCCAGGCCTTCCATCAACTATAGGCGCGGCCGCCCTTCCCCGCCATGGCGGGGGGAAAAAAGAGGGCCGCCCCGAAGGACGGCCCTCTCTTCCCGCCCCGTGGGGCGCGGATCGTCGCGGCTATTGTTTGACGACCTCTTCCTTCGTGGTCTTGGCGTTGAGGATGAGATCCTTGTACCTGATGTAGGTCGCTTCCTGGGCGTTCATGTACTTGATCGCGTCGGCGGGCGCCATGTAGAGGGGGTTGACCATGAACTTGTTGAGCTCGGCCTTGAGGGCCGGGTCGGCGCTGACCTTGGCGATGGCGGCGCCGAACCTGGCCACGATGTCCTTGGGCGTGCCCTTCGGGAAGAGGTAGTAGAAGAACTTGGGGAAGGACTCGTTGACTCCCTGTTCCTTGAAGGTGGGGACTTCGGGGATGAGGGGATTGCGCTTGTCGGACATCACGCCGACGACGCGGAATTTCCCCGAGGTGACGTAGTCCTTGATGATGCCGTAGGAGATGCCGATCATCTCGACCTGGCGGCCGAGGAGAGCGACGGTCTTCTGGGCAGCGGCGCCGACGTCGATGATGTTGAACTGGGCTCCGGTCTCGGCCTGGAAGGCCAGGATCTGGAGGTGGGTGAAGCCGCCCGTCTCGGTGGCGAACTTGACCTTGCCGGGATTGGCCTTGGCGGCCGCGATGACGTCGGCGAGGGTCTTGTAGGGGGAGGAGGCGTTGACGACGAAGATGTTGGTCTCGTCCATGACGGCGATGCCCGCGTTCTCGAAGTCGTTGAAGCTATAGTCCACGAGGCCCATGATCTTGTTGAGGAACATCGAGGGGTGGTAGAAGAGGACCGTGTAGCCGTCGGCGGCCGAGTCCTTGACCTTGCGCGTGCCGAGGGAACCGCCGGCGCCGTTCACGTTGACGACGACGATGGGCTGGCCGAGCTCCTTCTCGAGGTACTTGCCCACGATGCGGCAATTGACGTCGGTGTCGCCGCCGGCTCCGGCGGGGACCACGATCTGGATGGCCTTGTTCGGATAGGCCTGGGCGCCGAGGCCCGCCGCGGCGATGAGGCCGATCAGCAGGACCGCGAGCAGTCTGACGGAACCTTTCATAGGTTTCCTCCGATTCTCCGATTTCGGCGCCGCCCAGGGCGGCGCCTGACTGAAAGCGTGAAAGGCGTGTATGGCTGCATCAGGCCTTGGCGACTGCCGCCTCCTTCTCCTTCCCCCGGACATGGCTCAGGCCCGTGAGCACGATCATGAGAACCGTGGCCAGCAGGAAAAAGTCGGTGATGGGGCGGGTGAAGAACTGGAGGAAGTCGCCGTTGACCATCTGCATGCCGCGGCGGAAGTTGGTCTCGGCCATGGGTCCGAGAATGATGCCGAGGATGATGGGCGAGGTGGGGAACTTGAGCTTCTGGAGCACGTAGCCGAGGACTCCGAAGAAGAGGACGACCCAGATGTCGAAGATGCGGTTGTTGAGGCCGAAGGCTCCCACCGCGCAGAGGGCGAAGATGATGGGCAGGAGGATGTACTTGGGCACGGAAAGGAGCCGCGCGAAGACCCTGATGCCGAAGAACTCCATCGCGAGCATGATGAAGTTGGCGATGATGAGGGAGATGAAGATGCCGTAGACCACCGGTCCGTTCTGGATGAAGAGGAGGGGGCCGGGCTGGAGACCGTGGATCATGAGGCCGCCGAGGATCATGGCCGTCACCGTGTCGCCGGGAATGCCGAGGGTGAGGAGGGGGACGATGGCGCCGCCGATGGTCGAGCAGCTTGCGGTCTCGGAGGCGACTACGCCGTCGATGATGCCAGTGCCGAATCTTTCGGGGTGCTTGGACTGGCTCTTGGCCACGCCGTAGGAGACGATGTTCGAGGTGCCCGCGCCGATGCCGGGGAGGATGCCGATGCCGATGCCGATCAGGGCCGAGCGGATCATGTTCCAGGTCTGCCCGGCGAACTCCTTTATGCTGAAGCCCATGCCCTTCATCTTGAAATTAAGGAGTAATTGTGCCTTCTTGAGCTCCACGTCCTTCTCCGCGACATTGAGGATCTCGGAGACGGCGAAGAGGCCGATGAGGGCCGGGAGGATGTCGAAGCCGCCGTCGAGCTCGTGGAAGCCGAAGGTGAAGCGGGGGATGGCGTCGATGGGCGCGGTTCCGACGAAGGCCAGGGCCATTCCGAGGAAGCCGACGACCATGCCCTTCGCGAGCTGCTTGCCCGCCAGGGTGCCGATCATGGTGAGGGAGAAGAGGGCCAGGGCGAAGTACTCGGAGGGCCAGAACTGGAGGGCGAAATCGGCCAGGGGCGGCGCGATGAATACCAGGGCGATGATCGAGAACAGCGTTCCGAGGAAGGAGTAGAAGACTCCGATTCCGAGGGCCTTGCCGGCCTCCCCGCGGGCGGCCAGGGGATGCCCGTCCCAGCAGGTCGCCACCGAGGCGGGAGTGCCGGGTATGTTGATGAGGATGGCCGAGATGAGGCCGCCCGAGGTGCCGCCCACATACAAGCCCATGAGGAGGCTCATCGCCACCGTCGGGTCCATCCCGAAGGTGAGCGGAATGCAGAGGGCCACCGCCATCGTCGTCGTGAGACCGGGTATGCAGCCGAAGATGATGCCGACGAAGACGCCGAGCGTGATCATCAGGAGGCCCTGGAGCGTGAAGGCGGCCTGGAATCCGGCCGCGAACATATCAAGCATGTATTTCCCCCTATCCCAGGATGCCCGCGGGCAGCATGAGCTGGAACACCTTCACGAAGGTGAAATAGACGACCACCGAGGCCACGACCGAGATGAGAGCGAAGAGGAGGAGGTTGCGCTTGTCGTTGGGGACGAGGAGGAGCATCTGGACGAAGAGGTAGATCGCCGTCGCGACGAGGAAGCCGAGGGAGGGGAGGAAGGTCGCATAGGCGGCCATGAGGACGAAGGTGGCCAGGACCGCCCATAGCCGGGGCTTGCCGTCCTTGCTCTCGGCCTTCTGGTCGGGCCCCAGGGCCAGCTTGATGCCGCTGGCCAGGATCACGAGGCCGAGGACCAGGAAGAGCACGGCGACCATCGAGGGGAAGAAGCCGGAGCCGAAGCGCGAGACATCGAGGGACTTTATCTTCGTCGAGGCGAGGAGGATGCCGGCCCCGAGGGCCATCACGCCCAGGCCCGAAACGATGTCCCAGTACTTCCTGTTCACGGGCGCCTCCTTGCCTCGAACTGGGCGAGTTTCTCATAGTACTGAACGAGTCCCGAATGGTCGTTCCCGGACTTCCCGTCGACCTTGAGGGCCTGCATCATCTCCATCACCTGGCTCGTGAGGGGGAGGGGGACGCCGATCTCGTGGCCCGTCTCCAGGGCGTTGGCGAGGTCCTTGATGTGGAGATCGATGCGGAAGCCGGGCTTGAAGTTGCCCGCGAGGATCATCGGGCCCTTGGCCTCCATGACCGTGCTGCCCGCCAGGCCGCCGCGGATGGCCTTGAAGACGGTCTCGGGGTCGAGGCCGGCCTTGGCCGCGAGGACGAAGGCCTCGGAGACGGCGGCGATGTTGAGGGCCACGACGATCTGGTTGGCCAGCTTCGTCGTGTTCCCCGCGCCGATGTCCCCGCAGAGCACCGCCGAGGCGCCCATCTGGAGGAGGAGGGGGCGGCAGCGCTCGAAGACGGCTTCCTTGCCGCCTACCATGATGGAGAGGGTGCCCTCGATGGCCTTGGGCTCGCCCCCGCTCACCGGGGCGTCGAGCATGTCCACGCCCTTTTTCGCGAGCTCCGCGGCGATTTCCTGGGCCGCCCCCGGCGCGATGGAACTCATGTCGACGAGGATCTTTCCGGGCGCCATGCCTTCCAGGACGCCGCCCTCGTCGAGGACGGCGGATTTCACGTGGGGAGAGTTGGGCAGCATTGTGATGACAAGATCGCTGGCCTGCGCCACTTCCTTCCCGTTCGAGGCCGCCCTGGCCCCCGCCGCCACGAGCTCGGAGACGGGTGCCACGGCGCGGTCGTGGACGACGAGCTCGTGGCCCGCCTTGAGGAGGTTCTTCGCCATGGGCTTGCCCATGATCCCGAGTCCGATGAATCCGATCTTCATTCGCTTTCTCCTTGTTTCGGGCCCGCTAGCGGACCAGGGTCGGTCGCTTGTTGTCGAACTTCCAGCCGGGGATCAGGTACTGCATGGCCGTCGCGTCGTCGCGCGAGCCCAGGCCGTGGTTCAGATAGAGCCGATGCGCCTTCTCGATGCGCTCCATGTCCGGCTCGACGCCGAGGCCGGGCTTGGCTGGCACCTCGATCGCCCCCTCGACGATCCTCGGGGGCTCCTTCGTAAGCCTCTCCTCGCCCTCCTGCCAGATCCAGTGCGTGTCGAGGGCGGTGATCGTCCCGGGGGCGGCCGCGCCGACCTGGGCGATCATGGCCAGGGAGATGTCGAAGTGGTTGTTGGAGTGCGAACCCCAGGTGAGGCCCCATGCGTCGCAGAGCTGGGCGACTCGGACGGAGCCCTGCATGGTCCAGAAGTGGGGATCGGCCAGGGGGATGTCGACCGAATGGAGGACCGTCGAATGTCCCAATTGGCGCCAATCCGTGGCGATCATGTTGGTGGCCGTGGGGAGGCCCGTGGCCCGCCTGAATTCGGCCATGATCTCCCGCCCGGAATAGCCGCTCTCCGCGCCGCAGGGGTCCTCGCAGTAGGCCAGGGTGCCGACCATGCCCTTGCAGAGTTCCGTCGCCTCCGCCAGGGACCAGGCGCCGTTGGGATCGATGGTGATGCGGGAATCGGGAAAGCGTTCCGCGAGGGCGGAGACGGCCTTCATCTCCTCCGCGCCGGAAAGCACGCCGCCCTTCAGCTTGAAGTCCTTGAAGCCGTAGCGGGCCTGGGCGGCCTCCGCGAGGCGCACCACCGATTCGGGAGTCAGGGCCTCCTCGCGGCGGAGCCTGTCCCAGGCGTCGCCCGAGGCGGGGGTCGGGAGATAGGGGAGGTCGGTCTTCTTCCTGTCCCCGATGAAGAAGAGGTAGCCGAGGAAGGGCACGCTGTCGCGTTGCTTCCCGGTTCCGAGGAGGGAGGCGACGGGCACCTCGAGGAACTGGCCGAGGAGGTCCAAAAGGGCCGACTCGATGGCGGTGACCGCGTGGATGGCGACGCGGAGGTCGAAGGTCTGGAGGCCCCGGCCCCCCGAGTCGCGGTCGGCGAAGCGGAGCCGCGCCGAATTGAGGATGTCGTTGTAGGTGCCGAGGGACCTGCCCACGACGAGACTCGTGGCGTCCTCGAGGGTCTGGCGGATCTTCTCTCCCCCGGGCACCTCTCCCAGCCCGGTGTGCCCGGCCTCGTCCCTGAGGATGAGGATGTTGCGGGTGAAGAAAGGACTGTGGGCGCCGCTCAGGTTGAGCAACATGCTGTCGTAGCCCGCGACCGGAATTACCACCATCTCTGTCACGCGAGGCGCTCCGATCTTTCCTTGATTGTCAGTATTCATAATATCCTTCTCCTACTTGAGGAGGTCCATCTCGACGAGGACCTGCCTGAGCTTCGCGCGCTCGTCCTTGGTGAGGGGGCCGACCGGGTTCATGCAGGGGCCGGCTTCGATGTCGAGCATCTCGAGCCCTTCCTTGATCACGGCCGGGAAGGCCCCGAGGTTGAAGGCGATCCGGAGGGGGGCCAGGTTGTACTGGGCCTCGAGGGCGCCCGCCATGTCGCCCGCCTTGTACCTGTTGTAGATGTCCGCGCAGATCCTCGGCGCGACATTGGCGCAGGAGGCGATGGAGCCGGTGGCGCCGTAGCAGAGGGCTCCGAAGATCAGCGTGTCGCGTCCCATGAGGACGGAGAACTTGCCGCCCCGCGTCAGGCGGATGTACTCGCCGGTGACGGTGAGGTCGCCCGAGGAGTCCTTGATGCCGACGATGTTGGGGACCTCCGCCAGCCTCGCGACCGTCGCGGGCGCCAGGGCGACGTTGGTCTTGGGGGGATTGTTGTACATGATGACCGGCAGGGAGGTGCTCTTCGCGATGGCCGTGTAGTGCTCGACGAGCTGGTCCTGGCTGGGCGAGACGAACATCGGAGTGAGGATGGACACGGCGTCCACGCCGCAGCCCTCGGCGATGCCGGTGAGGGTCACGGTCTCCCGCGTGGTGATGCCCGCGGTGCCCGCGTAGACCGGCACGCGGCCCCTGACCTGGTCCATCGTGACCTGGAAGATCCTCCGCTTCTCCTCGGGGGTGAGGCCGTAGAACTCCCCGGCCGCGCCCACGACGAAGAGGCCGTGGGAGCCTCCCTCGATGAGATAGTCGATGAGTTTGCGCATCGCCTTCTCGTTGAATTTCCCCTCCTGGTCGAGGGGGGTGATCACCGCCGGAATGATGCCCTCGGGGCGGAAATCCTCGGCCCTTGTCTGTCCATTCACCGTACTACCTTCCTCTCGTCATGGTTCTCGTGGATTTCGGTTCCTTTCATGGCTCTTCCTTTCAGGTCAGCGGGGCGGGGTTGAAGAGGCAGAGGTCGTTGTGGATGCCCCAGCGCTCGGCCCAGGGCCTGGTCTTCCCGCTCGCCGCGTCGAGGATGAGGTCGAAGAGCTCCCTGCCGACCTCCTCGATGCTCGCCTCGCCGTTCGCGATCCTTCCGGCGTCGAGGTCGATGAGGTCGGG
>Ga0334722_10000176_pt1 | contig 96321 bp, 84 predicted proteins | sample C3_bottom_MG_FD_207210 | JGI IMG/M metagenome (GOLD analysis project Ga0334722, IMG submission 207210) | Sediment microbial communities from Yellowstone Lake, YNP, Wyoming, USA - C3_bottom | ecosystem: Environmental > Aquatic > Freshwater > Lake > Sediment | place: USA: Wyoming | collected...
GGCGCTGCTCATCGCGTTCTCGTTCGGCGCGTTCATCGAGGGCGCGTCCGGGTTTGGCACGCCAGTCGCCATTTCGGCCGCGCTGCTCATGGGCCTGGGCTTCGTGCCGCACCAGGCCGCGGTGCTGTCCCTCATCGCCAACACCGCCCCGGTGGCGTTCGGCGCGATTGCGACCCCGATCCTGACGCTCGCGTCCGTCACCGGCCTGCCCGCGTTTGCGCTGGGCGCCATGGCGGGCCGGCAGTTGCCGTTCGTCTCGCTGCTCATCCCCGCCTGGCTCGTCGTTGTCATGTCCGGCTGGAACGGCCTGCGCCGCGTCTGGCCCGCGGTCCTGGTCTCGGGAGGCTCGTTCGCCATCGTTCAGTTCGTCTGGAGCAACACCGTCGGCCCCGAGCTCGTGGACATCGTCGGCGGCCTGGTCTCGCTTGGCGCGGTGGCCGCGCTGTGCCTCTTCTGGCAACCGCGCGACGCCAGGGCCGCCCGCGCAGGTGATGTCGCGCACGTACCCGGCCGGACCATCGCCCGCGCATGGCTGCCCTGGATCCTGCTGAGCATCTTCGTGGCGCTCTGGGGCCTGACACCGGTCAAGCGCGCGCTGACCGACGGGTTCTCACCGCAGGTCCAGGTGCCAGCCCTGCACAAGAGCGTCTTCCGCGACTTCCCGGTTGTGCCGACGCGGATCGATCCGGCCAGGATCGCGGACCCCGCGTATCAACGAGCGCACGCGGAACCCTCGGTCTTCACAGTGAACTGGCTGTCGGCCACGGGCACGGGCATCCTGCTGGCTTCCTTGCTGACGGCGTGGCTGCTTCGCATCCCGTGGAGGACGGTGATGACGGTGGCGCGCGACACGGCGCGGCAGATGCGGATCTCGCTCCTGACGATCAGCCTGATGATGGCGCTGGGATTCGTGACGCGCTACGGAGGAACGGATGCCACCCTGGGTCTCGCCTTCACGAAGACGGGCTGGCTGTACCCGTTCTTCGCCGCCATGCTCGGGTGGCTGGGCGTGGCGCTGACCGGGTCGGACACCAGCTCGAACGTCCTGTTCGGCAGCCTGCAGCGCATCACTGCCGATCAGCTCGGCCTCAATCCCATCCTGATCGCGACGGCCAACAGCACGGGCGGCGTGATGGGCAAGATGATCGACGCGCAGACCATCGTCGTGGCTGGCGCCGCGACGGGCCAGTCCGGCCAGGAAGGGACGCTGCTGCGCGCCGTGTTCTGGCACAGCCTGGCGCTGGCCGGGATCATGGGGCTGATCGTCCTGGCGCAGGCGTATCTGTTCCCGTGGATGATCCCGGCGGGTTGAGTCCCGAACCTCGTCGCCTGGCGACGAGGGACTGCGGGCACGCACCCGCGGGTGTGGGTTGGCGTGTCAGTCTCGCGACCGGGACTCTCGGCCGGTATCGACGATGGGAACGGCCCGTCGGCGCACCGCGTCGATCGTCAGCAGTTTGAAGTTGCTGGGACTCCAGCCCGCGTGCCAGCACCGGACGAACTGGGCATCCCGCCAATCCCACAGGCGGTCATGATTCAAGTCGACCCCGACCGGAACGTTGTTCCACTGCTCGAACGGATAGACGAACGCACCTGTGGCCGCGAGCAGGATCGACCAGGCGAGCGCCGCAGCTGCGAGGGTCGCGCGCCACGGTCGTTCGGCGAACCATGGAAGACCGGCCGCGGCAATCGGCACCAGCAGCGGCAGGATGTCGAGGCAATAGCGGGGTCCGTAGGTATGGCCCCCCCACCAGACGCTATAGCTCGCGTACACGGCGAACTGCACTACGGCCGCGATGCCCCACCACCGCAGGTCCCCGTCCCAGCCCTCACGCAGCAGCGCACCAGTTCCACCCAACGCGACTAGGACCACCGGGCTGAATACCAGGAGTCCGCGGCTCGGGCTGAACAGCAGACCGAAAGCCCCGGTGAGGGGAGAACCGAGACTCCCCACCACGCCGTGCAGTTGCCCGTGCATCTGCTCGAGGCGGTAGACGGCGCCAAGCGGATCGCCGAACCACCGCGCGTTGGCGTACACGGTGATTGCCGCGACGGCCACGCCTGGCAGGATGGCAAACATGTCTGGCCAGCGTCTGCGTCGAACCACGATGGAGAGGCTCAGCACGGCCACGACAGGAGCGATCTGGGGCCTCGCGGCGCCGGCGAGACCGAGGCACAATGACGCAAACCACAATCGTCGGGTCGTCAACTGGGCCGCCGGCGCCGCCAGGCACGCCGCCGCCCCGCACAGCGCCGCCACTACGGTTTCGGTCTGCCACAACGTCTGACTCGCCTGCGCCCAGAGATTGGTCCCGAGGCCGAAACCGATAGCCACCGCCAGTGCCAACGCGGATGTGAGACGACGCCGGGCAACGACAAACGCCAGCGCGGCGGCGAAGGCCGTCAAGAGCGACGCGGTGAGCTTTGCCACCAGCGTCGCCGCCGCGGGCGCCGTCAGGTCGAAACCGTCACCCAGGTGCGCCGCCGCAACGGCACGACCTGTCTGGTGGAGCAGGAGGGCGACGCCGCCGTCCACGATGCTCGGGAGGACCGGATAGCCCGACCGCACGTGGCCCTGGAGGTCGGTCGCGAACCCGTATCGCGCGGCCAGGGCCGGCGTCACCATCACCACACGATCGAGCGTGAGCGTGTGATAGTTCGCAAGTTCGATCGCGGCGTACTTGGTGGGCTGGGAATCCCAACTACTTATCTCTCGTCCGTTGGCGTTATAAATGACAAACGTCAGGACAAAGATCGCGCATGCCACTGCGGAGGAACCGCTGTACCAACGGGTCCGCGCCGCCGCTGTGGCCTGGCTGGCTCTCAGCACATCGATCAATCGGTCATGTCTGGGGCTTCTTCTTCTCGGTGGATTCGCGCTCGATCGCGTCGGGGCGCTCGTTGATGGCTTCCTTGAAGCCCCGAATCGATTCACCCAGGCCTCGGCCCAGTTCCGGCAGCTTCTTGGGCCCGAACACGAGCAGGGCGATGCCGAGGATCAGAACGAGGTGCATCGGCTGAAACAGACCTTCGAACACGGGAGACTCCTTCTAGAGCTGACAAGCCCCCGTCGTGGTCGCGGCGCTGGCGCGCCGGATCCGCGTACACCCGCCCCGATTCATCATCTATCGCCGGTCAGGCGTTGTAAACAGGAGAATGGTCGGACCCCGCCGCCGCCGCGGTTCCGTCGAGCATCGCACGCCCCGAGGGGGACGCTACCGGCTCCAGCGTTCGACGCGGAGGCCGCCGTAGGTCTCTGTGGAGATCAACCGGTACGTTTCGGGCACGTAGTCGGGATGTTCGCCGCGCAGCACGAGCAGAAGCGTCGGCAATCCCGCCCGCGACACCAGCCGGCCGATGTCGCGGCACTCGGTCTTGTTGTTGGCGAGTAGCATGAACTTCTTGAAGTAGACGGGTGCCAGCAGCTGGGCCACCGCGGGGTCCCCGGCCACGATCATGCGATCGGGTGAACGCCGGATGGCCTCGTACGCGTCGGCGGCGGCCTGGTTTCGCCTCGCATACGACGGCAGGGCACAGATCAGGCTGATGACGATCGAGGCCGCGACCGTGGCGAATCCGCACCACGCGATGACGCCGTGGGCGGGTCGCTCGCGCCTGGTGTCCCAGAACGCCATGATGCCCTGCCAGGCCGCGATGGCCAGCAAGGGGACGATGGGCAGCAGGAACCGCGGGCCGAACGACTTGCCGCTCGAGGCATCCGACGTCAGCAGCGCGCCGCAGGCAAACATCGCGCTCGCGGCCAGCGCCAGCCGGCGCCACCGGCGATCGTCGTCCGAAGCCCCTGGCGCCGGAAGGGCGGCAAACAGGAGGAACGGCGACAGCGTGACGAGTCCAGTCAGCCACCTGGGCTGCAGCATGACCGACACGGCATCGTAGACGGCCCACGCGCACGCGACGACGCTGACGCACAGGACGCCTGCCACCGACTGGCGACGGAAGAACAGGTAGGCCGACGCAACCAGCGCGGCCACCGACAGTCCCACCGCCACGCCGCTGACATCACCGATCAGCCAGTAGTGCACCACCGTGTTGTAGCGGTCGCCGAACGTCATTGGGTCCAGGGCGCGGATGTCGCTGACGGACGAACCACCGGCGGATTCGATGATCTGGCGCAGGAACCCGACCGCATGCGCGGCATGCGCGGCAACCGGCCTGCCGTACCAGGGGTCCAGCGCGGCGTTGGCCGCGATGACGATGCCCGCCGGCACCAGCGCCGACGCGAGCGGGCCGAGCCGCCGCCACCGCACAAAGAGCACCAGCAGCAGGCCTGGCGTCAGGAGCAGCGATTCAGGCCGGAGGGTCGCGCCCACGCCCAGCAGCAGACCAACCGTCCACGCCCGGCGCACCTCACCTCGGTACGCCACGTAGAACGCAGCCATGGTCAACGCAATGGCGGGCGTGTGCTCCCATGGCACGGTCGAGTAGAACCAGAGGCACGTGCCACAGCCCAGCGCCAGCGGCAGCAGCCACCCGGCCCGAAGCGGCACGATCCGGAGCGAGAGCCAGAGGGTGGCCAGCCCGCCCAGCACCGAGAGGGCGGCGACGCCGGCAGGCCCCCACGCCCAGATGATCAGCGCGCGCAGGATGGCCGGAAACGGCGGGAAGATGCCTTGAATGCCGCTGGGCGTCGGCACCACGAACGGCGGCATGAACGGGAAGAACTCGTAGCGGCCGTCGATCACGATGGCGGGAAACGGCATGACCAGGCTGCGGAACCCGCTCTGGATGAGCGCGTGCGCCTCGATGAACTTGACGCCCCAGTCACCGTAGCTGGGCATCTCGGGCGAGAGCACCACGAACGCGATGACCACCCAGGCGACGGCGACAGCACCAAGCGCCGCGCGGGTGGTCCACCGTGCCGGGTGCGAGGTCATTGCTTGTTGGCCTTTGGACGCATGTTGGCCGCCAGAACGCGCTTGCGCACGCGGATCGACTTCGGCGTCACTTCCACCAGTTCGTCGTCATTGATGAACTCGATGGCCTGCTCGAGGCCGAAGACACGGGGCGGCACGATCCGGATGGCTTCGTCCGCCGTCGAGGCGCGCATGTTGGTCTGCTTCTTTTCCTTCGTGACGTTGACGTCGAGATCGTTGGTGCGCGCATTCTCGCCGATGATCATCCCTTCGTAGACGGTCGTCGTCGGCGGGACGAAGATCTCGCCACGCTCCTGGAGATTGAAGATTGCATACGCCGTCGCGACGCCGTCGCGGTCGGAGACGAGCGCCCCGGTCTGTCGCGCCGGAATCGGCCCGTACCACGGCCGCCATCCGTGGAAGAGGTGGTTCATGATGCCCGTGCCGCGCGTATCGGTCATGAACTGCGAACGGAAACCGATCAGGCCGCGCGTCGGAATCTCGAAGTCCATCCGGACGCGGCCGCTGCCGTGGTTGATCATCTTGGTCATCGTACCTCGGCGGCCGCCGAGCTGAGCGATGACGACGCCCTGGTAGTCCTCGGGCACGTCGATGATCAGGTCCTCGACCGGCTCCACCACTTTGCCGTTCTCCTCCTTGGTCACGATTTCCGGCCGCGAGACCTGCAACTCGTAGCCCTCGCGCCGCATCATCTCGATCAGGATCGACAGCTGCAACTCGCCACGGCCGATCACCTTCACCTGCTCCGGCGTGTCGGTATCCTCGACGCGGATCGAGACGTTCCCCAGCAGTTCCTTGTTGAGCCGATCGCGAACCTGACGCGAGGTCACGTACTGTCCGTCCCGTCCCGCCATCGGCGACGTGTTGACGCCGAACACCATCGACACGGTCGGTTCGTCGATGGCCAGCGGGGGTAGCGGATCGGGACGCTCGGCGTCCGTGATGGTCTCGCCGATGGTGATATCGGCAATGCCCGCGAGACAGACGATGTCGCCCGCCGAGCCGGACTGAATTTCGACGCGCTTCAAGCCATCGAACGCGTAGAGCTTGGTCACTTTCGTGAGCTGCAGCACGCCGTTCAGCTTGCTGACCGCCACCGTGTCCCCGATCTTCACCCGGCCGTTGAAGATCCGGCCGATCGCGATGCGGCCGATGTAATCGCTGGCATCGAGGTTGGCGACGAACAACTGGAGCGCCGCGTCGGGGTCGCCTACCGGCGGAGGCACGTGCGCCACGATCGCGTCGAACAGCGGCCGCAGGTCGACACCGGGCTTCCCGATATCGGTGGTCGCCGTCCCGGTGCGGGCGTTCGTATACAGCACCGGAAAGTCCAATTGCTCTTCGGTCGCGTCCAGATCGATGAACAGGTCGTAGACCTCGTTCAGCACTTCCTGGGTCCGTGCATCCTGGCGATCAATCTTGTTGATGACGACGATCGGCGTGAGTCGCCGCTCGAGCGCTTTGCGCAGCACGTATCGCGTCTGCGGCAGCGGGCCCTCGGACGCGTCCACGAGCAGCAGGACACCGTCCACCATCGACAGCGTCCGCTCCACTTCCCCGCCGAAATCCGCGTGGCCAGGGGTGTCGACGATGTTGATCAGACAGTCCGCGTAGTGGACGGCCGTGTTCTTGGCCAGGATGGTGATGCCCCGCTCGCGTTCGAGGTCGGTGTTGTCCATCGCCCGTTCGGCATGCCGCTCGTTGGCGCGGAACGTGCCGCTCTGGACGAGCAGCGCGTCGACCAGCGTCGTCTTGCCGTGGTCGACGTGGGCGATGATGGCGACGTTGCGCCGGTTCGGGTTGGCGACGACAGGACGCGCAATTTCGGCTGTAGGCATCCCACCAGTATAGCGGGATTTGGGGACGGGTTCGTTTTCCACCGTTGGCGGCAGATTCTGCCACCCTGTTGAAACCTAACCCGCCGCCGTCCTGTGGAATACTGAGTAGATGGACGATTCGCGGATTCAACGCACGGCCCTCATCACCGGTGCGTCGGCCGGCATCGGGACGTCGTTCGCCCACGTGTTTGCGCAGCACGGGTTCGACCTGGTGCTGACGGCGCGGCGCGCCGACCGCCTGACGGACCTGGCGCAGGAGATCGCGACGAAGTACGGGCGGCGCGTGCACGTGATTGCCGCCGACCTCGCCGACCCGGCGGCGCCGGCGAAGATCTTCTCCGAAATCGCCGAGGCGGGCATCACCGTTGACGCGCTCGTGAACAACGCGGGCTACGGCCTGCCTGGCCGGTTCCTGGACTGCACCTGGGATCAACACCGCGCCTTCATCCAGGTGATGGTAACCGCCGTGGCGGACCTCACGCGACGCTTCCTGCCGGGCATGGTCGCGAGACGGTACGGCCGCATCATCAACGTGGCGTCGCTCGCGGGCCTGGTGCCGGCCTCCGCCGGCCACACGCTCTACGCGGCGTCGAAGTCGATGCTGGTGTTCTTCTCGCAGTCGCTCGCGCTCGAGCACCTGCAGAATAACGTGCACGTGACGGCGCTCTGCCCGGGCTTTACCTACAGCGAGTTCCACGACGTCAACGGGATGCGCCCGCAGGTCAGCCAGTTGCCGGGCTGGATGTGGATGGACGCCGACACGGTGGCGCGGCAGGGTTACGACGCGGTGATGGCCGGGGCGATCGTGTACGTGAACGGCCGGGTGAACGGCGCCATCGCCGTGCTGACGCGCATGCTCCCGCAGTGGTTCATCATGAGGATCGTCAAGCGCGTGGCGCGCAAGTTCCGCAGGGCGTGAGGGGCGCCGAGAGCCGGGGGCTGAAGCCCCGGCCTACGCTCTTCTCGAGTTACTTCGCGTCCGGCGTGGCAGGCGGATCGACGCTGACGAGCTTCAAGTCGACCTGCAACCACCAGCGCGGCGAGTAACGGATCAGCACCGGCACGCCCGCCATGTGTCCCACCGTGCCGAATTGCAGCTCGAACTTGTACTTCTCGCCCGTCGTGCGACTGAGCAACTGGAATTCGGCGTGCACCGGATTCTGGGCCGACGGAATCGCGACGATCGGCGACGGCTCGAAGTGCACGTCCACCAGCGTCAAATCCAGGATGCCGGAGCCATAGACGTAGGAGACCTTTGTGCCTTTCACTCTCGCCAGGCCGGTCGGGCCCTTCTGCCGAGCCGCCACGGTGGCCTGGAGCATCTCCCACATCGCCGTGAAGAACCCGGCCCGCACGTCGGGGGGCAACCATGCCCCCTTGGGCGCGGACTTCACCAGGTTGGCTCGGGCCTGCTTAACCACGGCGGGAATCTGGCGGTTCAGCGGGTCGTAAAACGTCTCGAAGTGACTGGTGGCCACGCAGGCGGCGGTCTTGGCCACCGCGGTTTCAATCGACTTGAACGCGATCCGGCTCTGGTTGGCGTCCTGCGCCTTCTGGACGTCGGCGATCGACGACTCCTGCGCCGCCGTAATCAGCCCGGTCACCCGCGTATCGGTATCGGGGTGCCCGCGCTCGACGATGTAGCCCCAGCGATCGATCTTGCGGGGCACGGTGGCCGGGTCGGTGCCCACGAACAACTCGAGCGCGTTCGAACCCTTGCCGTCCGCACGCCACACGATCTTCCCGCTGCCGACGCCGTCCTTGCTGATCCAGAAGAGCAGCGGCCGCGCGCGGCCCGTCATGCTGTAGGCCAGCGTGTATTTCACGGGCATCTCGTCTGCAGGCAGCACCGAAGCGTCCGGGATAAGACCCGAGGCGGAACATTCCGGCAACGCGGGCGCGGGCGGCTGCACGGCGGCGGGCAGCGGAGGCTGGGCGGCGGCCGGCGCCGGAACCATCAGCCCGACCATGATGAGCGCAAGAGCAGCAAGGGTCGGGATTCGGGCCGGCATGGTGTGTCCTCCCCCAATAGTCGCGTCAGACGCCCGTCCGCGTCAACCGGCAACGCGGCGGCGGGCGGCTGGCGACGCATGTCAGCCTGGCAGGTCGAACCGTCACCATCACGGCGTAAGGGCCGGACACCAGCATGGTGCTCGCGGGACTCCCTGCACAGACTGTCGGCAGATGCAGATGTTTGCGACCGTTGATGGCGAGACACACCCCGTGACGTTCCGCCGGCAGGGGTGCGAGGTCAGACGGTCGCGCGGCGTCAGGCGGTTGCGCGACGAGAGGGCTGGGACGACTTGGCCGACGTGCCGGGATGCTTCGCCATGCGGGGCTGCGGGAGCTGGTGTTCGCTGGCGAGGGACCAGCCGGCCGATCGATGGCCGCAGGCATCACACCTGAGGTACATACGGCTGCCGTTCGACCGGACAGAATAGTCGTGTCCCGTCAGGTAGCAGTTGATACGGCTCAGGAGCGACGTGGCCACACGGTCACCGCTTGTATCAGTTGCGTGACAATCTCGGAGAGAACTCCGGTTTCGAACCCGAAGTCCCTCAGACACAACGACTTTGCGACCGCCAAGGTGGCCAGTGTCGCTCCTGAGACATGGATTGTCAAGCTGTTCTGTCAATCAGTGTGCAATGCCACAGGAGGACTTATCGGAACTCCTTGGTTTCGACGAACTGCCAGCCGCGCTTCCGGCCTTCGGCGACGATGAGCGACCCGGCAATGCTCTCCACCGATCGAACGCCTCGCGGCAACCGACCGCGCACCGCCAGGCCGAGCACGATCGCCGCGTGCCAGCCGGTGAGGCGCTGCATCGCGGTGAATCCGGTGCGTTCGTCGTAGCGATCGACGAGTTCGACCGTGATTTCGGCGGGCTTCCCTTGCAGGTCCCCCAGGCCCTTCACGCGCATCACGCACACGTCACGCACGATGGCACCTCTGGAGCCGATCCGCGGCTCGAGCAGCGTGTGCAGCACGTCGCGCGGCACGACGCGCACACCGCCGGCGTCAATCGGGTCGAGCCCCAGGAGGCCGAGCCGATCAAACGCGCTGAACGTGGCGCAGTGCCCGAGATAGCGCAGGGTCTTGTTCTCGAGACGCTGCAGCGTGCCCTTCCACGTCCACGGGGCGGTTGAGAGCCCGCCCGACGTGACGAACGCCTCCAACCGGCCGATGGGCGGCGCAAACGTGAGTTCCTCGCGATCGGCGAAGCACGGCACCTCGGTGATTTCCCCGTTGCGCAGGAAGTACGCGGAACCGTCGTACTCGTTGGTCAGGCCGCTCATCGAGAACGTGGAAACGTAGTTCCACGGCGGTTGCGGGTCCTGCGGCAGGCCGCCGTCCCAGATCAGGACCTCGCGCGGCGTGTCAAGTTGCTCCATCACGTACGCACCAAGCGACACGTTCAGCCCGGGCCCCATGCCGCAATCAGGCGCCACCGTGACGCCCGCGGCCTTTGCGGCCTCGTCGAACCCATGCTGCTCGCGCACGACGCCGGTGTGGCCGCCGAGGTCGCACAGGTGCGCCTTGATGGAAACGGCCAGGCCGGTCAGTCCGAGATTCACGTTGTAGTGGGCGGCGCTCAGGATGGCATCCGTGCCCGTGAGCAGCGCACCAAGCGCGGCCAGGTTCGTGGCGTCGCACTGGGCCGATTGCGCAATCGGCTTGCCGCACAGGCGGTTGAGCGTGTCGGCGGCGGACCGGGCGATGTCCGGGTTCGCGTCGATCATCAGGATGCGGGACGCATCTCCGAACCCGGCGAGATCGTAGGCGGCCGCAAGTCCCTGGCGGCCCGAACCGATGACGGCATAGGCGTACGACATGATTCCTCCAGCGTGAAAACGAGATCGATCAGATAGAACGGCGTGGAGGCAGCGGTCAGAGCCCGGACGTGAGCGCGCAGAGGCGCATCGGCGTCCACGTGAGGCGGGTGCAGGTCACGGTCATCGGCATGATTGTGCCCCCGATCGGGGGCGGCGCACAACGGCTTACCGGGGATAGCCCGGTGCGTCCGGGATCTGCACGTGCAGGAGCGCCTCGGCCGCCCGGTCCTTGGCCAGCCGGGCGCCCGTCAGGCAGCTGTCCATCTTGGTGCGCATCCGCACGAATGGCTCGAGCCCCTCGATCGTCGCGCAGGGGCCTTCCTTGTCCGGGTGCGAGCCGTCCACTTCCAGGACGTCGGTGTAGAAGTGCGCCGTCGCCGCAATGCCCGGGATCACTTCCTCGAGCGCATCGAGTTCGTTGGTGACGTAACAAGCCTTGTGGCCCTCGGCGTTCCACGCGGCGTGCGGGCGATACCCGAACAGCAATTCGGAGCACATCCGGCCCACCTCACCCGCGGCGCGCGATGCCTGGACGTGGCACAGGTCGAGCAGGAACGGGACGAGCGCCGGCATCTGCTCCCGGACCGCCGGATTGGCGGAGCCGCGCTGCTCCAGTTCCAGGACGTCGAGAATGAACTGCCGCGTGGTCAGCAGCCACGCCAGCGCATCGGCCATCGGGAAGGTGATGCCTTGCCGCGAGGGATTGTAGAGCTTCTGGCCGGAAGCGTCCGTCGCCCGCTGCATGAAGTGCAGGGTCCACAGCCACATCTGCATGGCGGTGGCGAGCGTGCACGCCCCGGTACCCGGGCGCGACCCGGCCACGTGGCGCATGTCCGCGGACCAGTAGCCATACTGGGCCAGGAACAGCTCGTTGGTCATCGAGAAGGCGAGGTGCCGGCGCTGCACCGCTTCCGGGCCCTCGTAGGTGGCCTCGAGTTGCGCGTCCATCCACTTGTAGCCGAGGAAGCCCGGCGCGTCTTCCGTGATGCCGTACCCGCCCACGAGGCTCACCGCCTCGCGCATCACGTTGGCCCCGTGTCCCGTGTTCCACAATTTCACGGCCGGGCACAGGACGTTGGCCTGCGCGTCAAGCAGCGCGTACTGCACCAGCACGTCGTTGTGCAGCGCCTCGTACCTGGCCTGGTTGCGCAGGCCGGCCGGACGGTTGCCTTCCGCCAGGTAGGCCTTGGCATCTGCCGTGATCTTCGCCATCGCCTTCATATTCCCGCGCGGGCCGGCAATGCCCTGCCGGGCGAAGATGGCGTCCTTCTTCCGCTCGAGGGGATCGAGCCGATCGAACACGCGGGCCGCTTCAAAGCCCAGCGACGCGGCCGCCTCGCCGGTGGCCCACACGTCGATCACGCGATGCAGCACGTCTTCTTTCTGCTGCAGGCCGTGTTCGAATCGCGGCGAACCGGGTGCCACCGCGTCCCCGCCCCGGAACCGATCGCGGTGATACCGGACCACCGGCTCGATGGCCGAGAGCAGTTTCGCGGCTGTCATCAGGCCGACGGTCACGCGGGTGCGGCGGAACACCGCCTCGATGATTTCACTGTGCGTGAAGTTCGGCACGATGACGCCGCGCGTCACCGTGTAACCCCCGACGATGCGGCTGGCCGGGACGCGCAGGCTGAAGACGGGGTCGCACGTGGACGAGAGCTGATGCACGAGCTTGCGGGCGGGCACGCCGCGGTCGAAGATGCCGGGATCCGTCTTCTCGAGGATCACCATGCAACTGCCCTTGATGCGCTCGTCGGCCGAGTCCACCGCCGCCGTCACGAAGTCCGCGAATCCCATCCCGGCGATAAAGCGGCCGCGCTTGTCGATCTGCAGGAGGGGCTCTTTGCCGTCGTCCCAGACCGCCACGCGCGCCTTGCCGCCGAGCAGGCCCGTTTCGACGCCCACGTAGGGAATCGGTTCCGTCACCGCGAACGCACCGCGCCAGGGCTCCCCGCCGCCGGCAAGCGACGGCGCCATCTTCCGCATGTACTCGACGCGCTGATCGCGCGTGCCACGCTCGTGGATGGGGCCGAGCGCGAGAAAGTTCGCGAGGTTGGACGTGGCGGCGCCCGCGTCGACCCATGCCAGTTCGAACGCCATCAGGGCGAGCGCCAGGTTGCGCGGGCCATCCGCGAATCCGCCGAACTCGGACGACAGGCCGACCGCGGTAAGCCCGGCCCTGTCGCATGCCTTCAGCATCTCGTGCTTGTCCGGCGTCCAGTCGTGTGTGTTGCGTCCGCCGTTCGCCACGAGCCGCGCCACCGGTCCGCGCGCCACGTCCCGGGCCGCCTGCACCAGGGCCTGCAGGTCCTCCCGGTCCGAGAACCGCCACAGAATGGCCCGGACGTTGTCGTCCGGCAGCGTGCGCAACATGGGATTGGCCATCGGAGACCTAAGGTACTTCGCTTGGCCCGGCGTAATCAATGGCCGGGATGGGCCGAGGGGCAGGCGTTGGGGCATCGGTGGAAGGCGGTAGCGCGATGCGGCTGTCAGGGTGCCTTTCCCTGGCGCCTGGCGCCAAACGCCTGGCGCCTGCGCGACCGCTTGGCTGCCGGCGCCCTGCCGGTGTACCTTGTCCCCGACCGCGACCGCCGGCCTTTCCGGCGGCCGAGCCAAGGAGCCGCACATGGCCGAAGACCTGACGCGTCGCGAGTTCGTGAAACTGGGGATGGCGGGAGCCGCGGGACTGGCCGTCGCACCCGCGCTCGGCGCCGCCGCGCCGCCCATGCCGGAGCGACCGTTCGGCCGCACCGGCCACAATGTCCGCCTGTTCAGCCTGGGTTGCCAGGCAGCGGTCGAACAGGCCGACCAGCACGACGTGGCACTTGCCATCATCAACCGCGCGATCGATCTCGGCGTCAACTACCTCGACACGGCCGCGGCGTACGGACGCCCGAGAGATCCGGCCAAGCAGCGCTGGGAGATGGACGGCGTCAGCCAGACCCACGTCGGCGAGGTCATGGCCACCCGCCGCAAGGAAGTGTTTCTCGCCAGCAAGACCGACGACCGCACGCGCGACGGCTCCCTGCGGTTGCTCGAGCAGAGCCTGCGCCTGCTCAAGACCGATCACCTCGACCTGTGGCAGCTCCACAACGTCCAGAGCGACGCCCAGGTCGAGCAGATCTTCGGCAAGGAGGGCGCGATCGAAGCCCTGCTCAAGGCGCGCGATCAGAAGATGGTCCGGTTCCTCGGCATCACGGGGCACTTCGATCCGGCGGTGCTGGCCAAGGCCCTCGACCGCTTCGAATTCGACACGATCCTCATGGCCCTGAACGCGGCCGACAGGCATCGCCTGCCGTTCCAGACCGAGCTGCTGCCGCTGGCGACCAAGAAGAAGATGGGCGTCATCGGCATGAAGATCCCGGCGCGCGACCGCCTCTTCAAGGCAGGCGCCGTGACCACGATGAAGGACGCGATGAGCTACACGCTGTCGCTGCCCGTCAGCACCGTCATCATCGGGTGCAAGACCGTGGCGCAGCTCGAAGAGAACATCGCCCTCGCCAAGGCCTTCTCGCCGCTGCCGGCCGCCGAGATGGCGCGCATCGAGGGCCTGGCCGCCAACAACGTCGCCGAAGGCACGTGGTTCAAGAAGCCGCCGACGCCGGGCTGGCCGGCCGAAGACGATCAGAATATGGAATAGGGGAAAGGCGTTAGGACATTCCCATGAAAGCCATCCTTCTGCGTGAACTCGGCGGGCCCGAGAAGCTCGTCCTCGAATCGGTCCCGGAACCAACCCCCGGGCCCGGGCAGGCCGTCGTCCGGCTCCACGCGGCGGCACTCAATCACCGCGACGCGTGGATCCGCAAGGGCCTCTACGCGGGAATCAAGCTGCCGATCATCCTCGGCTCGGATGGCGCGGGAGAAGTCGTCGCCGTCGGCGAGCGTGTCGATCGCGCCCTCGTGGGCACTGCGGTCGTGATCAATCCCAGCCTCGACTGGGGCACCGACGATCGCGTGCAAGGTCCGAAGTATCGCATCCTCGGCCTGCCCGACCACGGCACGTACGCCGAACTGGTCGCCGTGCCGGCCGAAAACCTGGTGCCGAAACCCGACGCCCTCAGTTGGATCGAAGCCGCGGCGGTTCCGCTCGCCGGCCTCACGGCCTACCGGGCGCTGTTCACGCGCGCGCGACTCCGGAAGGATGAGACAGTCCTCGTCACGGGCGTCGGCGGCGGCGTGGCGACGCTCGCCGTCTTGTTCGCGCACCAGGCGGGCGCCCGCGTCATCGTCACATCGGGGAGCGACGAGAAACTGGCGCGGGCAAGTCTGCTCGGTGCGTCGAGCGGCGTGAACTATCACGCGGAGACCTGGGGCAAGACTGTTCAGCAACTCTGCGATGGCGGCCCGGACGTCATCATCGACAGCGCCGGCAAGGACACCTTCCCGGCCCTGCTCGACATCATCAAGCCAGGCGGCCGCATCGTGACGTTCGGCGCCACGACGGGGTCGCCGACAACCGTCGAAGTCCGGAAGATCTTCTGGAAGCAGATTTCCGTGCTCGGCACTACGATGGGATCATCGCGAGAGTTCGTCGACATGCTGCGCCTGTTCGACCATGGCCTGAAACCAGCCGTGGACAAGGTGCTCCCGCTGGCCGATGCGGCGCAGGCACACGAGCGAATGGACCAGGCCGGCCAGTTCGGCAAGATCGTGCTGGAGGTTCGATAACGCATGACCCTTCCGCACTTGTTCTCTCCGCTCACCATTCGCGAACAGACATTCCGTAACCGGATTGGCGTCTCCCCGATGTGCCAGTATTCGTCGGCGGCGGATGGCCTGGCGACCGACTGGCATCTCGTGCACTTGGGCAGCCGCGCCGTGGGCGGCGCCGCGCTGGTCATGACGGAAGCGACGGCGGTGGAGCCTCGCGGCCGGATCAGCCCGGCCGATCTCGGCATCTGGAGCGACAACCATGTGCCCGGCCTGGCGCGCGCGGTTGAGTTCATCAAGACGCATGGGGCGGCGGCCGGCATCCAGTTGGCCCATGCCGGGCGGAAGGCCAGCACCGCGCCTCCGTGGCAGGGCGGGCGCGCTATCGGACACGCGGACGGCGGCTGGGCGGTCATCGCGCCGAGTGCACTGGCATTCGACGAGCACTCCCCCGTTCCAGATGCCCTCGATGCCGCTGGCATCCAGCAGGTCGTGGCGTCGTTCGGCGCCGCCGCACGTCGGGCGCAGCAGGCAGGATTCGACGTCGTCGAGATCCATGCCGCGCACGGATACCTGCTGCACGAGTTTCTGTCGCCGCTCACCAACACGCGCACGGACGAGTACGGCGGCAAGTACGACAACCGCGTCCGGATCCTGAAAGAGGTGTGCACCGAGGTGCGGAAAGAGTGGCCCAAGTCGAAGCCGCTCTTCGTGCGCCTGTCGGCCACGGATTGGGACGAGCGCGGCTGGAAGCCGGAAGATACCGTGGCGCTCTCGCATCACCTGTCGAGCTACGGCGTCGACCTGATCGACTGTTCGTCGGGCGGCATCGCGCCGGGCATCGTCATTCCGGCCGGCCCCGGCTACCAGGTGCCCTTCTCGCTTCGCATCAAGGATACGACCCCGATGCTGACGGCCTGTGTCGGCTTCATCACGTCGCCGGCCCAGGCCGATCAAATCATCCGCACGGACGAGGCGGACCTCGTACTGCTGGCCCGCGAGATGCTCCGGGACCCGTACTGGCCGCTGCACGCTGCGAAGGCGCTCGGCCACGATTTCCCGTGGCCAAATCCGTACGCCCGCGCCAAATAACTGGGGTCAGGTCCAAACGGGAAGATCTCGTCCAATTGATTGGATCCGGCGACTCGATGTCGGCTTCTGATGACAGGAAATGGCACAATAGCGGCAAACCGATCCAGAATTTTGGAGAACACCTTCCCGTTTGGACCTGACCCCATGACGAAGAGAGTGCAGCTGTTTGTGACCTGTCTGGTGGACCGTTTCTACCCGGGCGTCGGCCACGCCACGGTGGCGGTACTCGAGCGGGCGGGCGTCGAAGTCACGGTGCCCGCCGATCAGACATGCTGCGGCCAGCCGGCCTTCAACGGCGGGTTTCTCGACGATGCGCGGGCGATGGCACGTTACACGATCGACGTCCTGTCGAAGAGTGCCGATCCCGTCGTGGTGCCGTCTGGCTCGTGCGCCGACATGATCGTGAACCACTACCCGGAACTGTTCGCTGACGATCCCGCCTGCCAGGCAAAAGCGCGCGACCTGGCCGGCCGCACGTACGAGCTTTCCCAGTTCCTGGTTGACGTGCTCGGCATCACCGACACCGGCGCCCATCCCACTGGCCGCCTCGCCTATCACGCGTCCTGTCATGGCCTGCGGGGCCTCGGGTTGCGGGACGCCCCGAGGGCCCTGCTGAGCGCCGCCGCCGGGGACCGCGTCGCGGACCTGCCAGACGCCGAAACGTGCTGCGGATTCGGCGGCCTGTTCGCGATCAAGATGCCCCACGTCTCGAACGCGATGCTCCAATCGAAGATCGAGGCCATCGAGTCGAGCGGCGCAGACGCGGTCGTGGCTACCGACGTGAGTTGCCTCATGCACATCGGAGGCGGCCTCCGACGGCACGGCACCCCCGTGCGCACGCTCCACATCGCGGAAGTGCTGGCGGGACCCGACCATGAGTGACGCCCAGCCCGTCACCTTTCACGCCCGCGTTGACAAGGCCCTCGCCGACACGGCGTTGCACCAGGCGTTATCGACCACGATGAACCGGCTGGCCGCGAACCGGACGAACGCGTTCGCGGCGCTGCCCGATGCCGATGCCCTGCGCGACCAGGCCCGACGGATCCGTGCGCACACGATTGCCAACCTGGATCGCTACCTGGAACAGTTCACCGCCGCCGCCGAACGCCGCGGCTGCCGCATTCACTGGGCGGAAAGCGCGGCCGACGCCGCCGCCACCGTGGTGGGCATCGCGAAGACGAGCGGCGTCTCGCTCGCCGTGAAATCGAAGTCGATGCTGAGCGAGGAAATCGAGCTGAATCACGCGCTCGAAGCCGCCGGCATTCGCGTCGTCGAAACGGACCTTGGCGAGTTCGTCGTCCAGATCGCGCACGACCGGCCGTCGCACATCATCGCGCCCATCATTCACCGCCGGCGCGAAGACGTGGCCGCCCTCTTCCGCGACCTCCTCGGCGCCACGGACGCGGACGTCGCCACGATTCCTGCCATGACGGCGTTTGCGCGCAAGACGCTGCGCCACGAGTTCATCAACGCCGGCATGGGTGTCAGCGGCGTCAACCTGGCGGTCGCCGAGACCGGCAGCCTCTGCCTGGTCACCAACGAGGGCAACGGCCGGATGACGACCACGATGCCGCGCGTGCACGTGGCGCTGCTCGGCCTGGAACGGCTGGTGCCGACGGCCGGCGATCTCGCGGTGGTCCTCCAATTGCTCGCGCGCAGTGCAACGGGCCAGGCCATGCCCGTCTACACGAACCTGCTGACGGGGCCGCGGCGCCGGGGTGACTCGCCGGACAGCCGCGGCGAGCCCGATGGCCCCGACGAGCTCCACGTCGTGATCGTCGACAACGGGCGCAGCAAACTGCTCGGGACGGAACTCGCGGAGATCCTCTACTGCGTCCGCTGCGGTGCGTGCCTGAACGTGTGCCCCGTGTATCGGCACATCGGCGGGCACGCGTACGGCGGCGTCTATCCGGGCCCGGTGGGCTCCGTCGTCATGCCCGGCCTCGAGGGCCTGCACCGGTGGGCCGAACTGCCGCAGGCGAGCAGTTTGTGCGGGGCCTGCCGCGACGTGTGCCCCGTCCGCATCGACCTGCCCCGCCTGCTGCTGAAACTGCGCGCGCAGGCGGTGCAGGGGCACATGGCACCGGCGTGGCTGCACGCGGGGATGAAGGCGTACTCGGCGGTCGCGACCAGGCCGATGGCCTGGAAGATGATGGGCAATCTCGTCGGGCGGCTGGGGGCCGGCCTCGCGACGCACGGGTGGCTGTCGCGGCTCCCCGGGCCGCTTGGCGCGTGGACGGAATCGCGCGACTTCCCTGCCCCGGCTGCGAAGTCGTTCACGAATTCCTGGCGCCCCAAAGCGGATCGGAAGAGACGCTCATGAGCACCGCACGCGATCGCATGCTGGCAGCCGTGCGCACCGGACTGATGAGCGCAGAACTGCCGGACGCCTCCCCGGAACGCCCGGCGGACCTGCCGGCCCGTGCGGCGCAGACCGTCGAGGCCATGGTTACCCGGTTCACCACCGATCTCACGGCGCTGACGGGCGAGGTCCATCATGCGCAGGCCATCACGGACCTCGCCGACGCGATCGCCGGCATCGCGGCCACCTACTCCGCAAGCGACTACCTGAGCTGGCACGAATCGGCACTGGGCTGGCCCGGACTGATTGACATACTGACGTCGCGCGGATTGCGTCGCGTGACGTATGATCTCCCGTTCGACCAGGCGGGCCGGGATGCGGACGTCCGGGCGCTCGCCGAGGTGGGATTCGGACTCACGGGATCGGATGCCGCGATCTCCGAAGGCGGCGGCATCGTGCTGGTGAGCGGGCCCGGGCGGGGACGCCTGGCGTCGCTGCTGCCGCCCGTTCACGTCGCCATCGTTCGCACGTCGCAGCTGTATCCCTCGCTGCCGGACTTGTTGGCGGCAAGGCCGGACCTGGTCGATCGCGGCAGCAACGTCACGATTGTCGCGGGCCCGAGCCGGACGGCGGATATTGAAATGACCCTGACACACGGCGTGCACGGCCCCAAGCGCGTGCACGCCATCCTGACGGCATGAGCGAGTCGCACGAGATCCCGGGGCTCGGCCGCATCGGCCCAGGCGACGGGTTCGTCCCGCTCGACGTCTGCAGCGATGGCACGTTCCGCGTGGGCCACGACGGCGTCCTGCGCATCCTCACCCCGCCCGATGCCCGCGTGGAGTTCATCGTCTTCGCGGACCGGACGCTCGCACACGTGACGTCGGCGCTCGGCTATGGCGCGTACTACCCCGTGCACCCGGTGCGCCTCGACATGCCGGTGCGCGCCGTCCTCATGGACCTGGACGGCACCACGGTGCGCAGCGAACCGTTCTGGGTCTGGATGATCGAACAGGCCACCGCCAGCCTGCTCGGCAATCCGGCATTCCACCTGGACGCATCCGACCTCCCGTTCGTCTCGGGCTTCAGCGTGTCGGAACACCTGCAGTACTGCATCGGCAAGTACTGCCCGGGCGCGAGCGTGGAACAGGCGCGCGCGTTCTACTTCGAACACACGCACCGTGAGATGAACGCCATCATGGAGGGCCGCGGACGCCACGACGCGTTCGTCCCGGCGCCTGGCGTCAAACCGTTCCTGCTGGCGCTCAAAGCCGCCGGCATCAAGATTGGCATTGTCACGTCCGGCCTCTACGAGAAGGCCGTTCCGGAACTCGTGGCCGCCTTCCGCACCATGGGCCTGGGCAACCCGGCGCAGTTCTACGATGCGATCATCACGGCGGGGTTCCCGATGCGGCCAGGCGAGATCGGCACCCTCGGGGAACTCTCGCCGAAACCGCATCCCTGGCTGTATGCGGAAGCCTGCCGCATCGGTCTCGGCATTCCGTTCGACGGGCGGCACCACGTCGTCGGCATCGAGGACAGCGGCGCCGGCGTGTGCGCGATCAGGCTGGCGGGGTTCGCAGCGATTGGCATGGCCGGCGGTAATATCCCCCAGAGCGGCACGCGCCCGCTGTGCGAGCGGTACTGCGAGTCCTTTGACGAAGTCTTGTCCTTCATACGGTGATTCGGAGGGTATGCATGAACGTGATATTGCTGGGCCCGCCGGGGGCGGGAAAAGGCACCCAGGCCGAGACCATCATGGGGACCTACCACATCCCGCAGATCTCCACCGGCGACATCATCCGGGCGGCGATCAAGAACCAGACGCCGAAAGGGATGGAGTTCAAGAACTACTCGGAAGCCGGCTCACTCGTGCCCGACGCGCTCGTCGACGGCCTCGTCGAGGATCGACTGGCGGAGCCCGACTGCGCCAACGGCTTTCTGCTGGACGGATTCCCGCGCACGGTGGTGCAGGCCCAGTGGCTGGACCAGATGCTGAAGGCCCGCGGCCGCGCGATGGATCATGTCGTCCTGATTGAAGTCGACGACGCGATTATCGTGGAGCGGATCGTCGGGCGGGGCGTCGACCCGATCACCGGGAAGATCTATCACCTGAAGTTCGACCCCCCGCCCACCGACGACATCAAGAACCGGCTCGTGTTCCGCAAGGACGATACGACGGAAGTGCTCACGCTCCGGCTGCGCGAGTACCACCAGAAGACGGCTCCGCTCATTCCCTACTACGAGCGGGCCGGGCTCCTGCGGCGGATCGACGGACAGGGCTCAATCGACGAAGTGAAGCAGCGGGTCCTGGGCGCGCTCGGACGGAGCTGACCCGCCTGGCGGATCCCGCCGGGCTATTCGTACGACCGCACGAAACGCCATTTCTTGGCGGCGCGCCCCGCGCGGCTCGGCGTCTTCGAGGCCGCTTTGCGCACGCTGCGGGCCTTCTGCGCCGACGCGCGGCAGCCCGAGCACGGACGGCTGGCCAGGTCGGCCAGCGAGTAACTCTCCATCACGCCCCGGAGTTCGCCGGTCAGCTTGACCCATACCTGCCGAGACGGGCACGTCGGGCTGTGATCGCACATCGCCGGCGCGTCCACGCACTCCATCATGCACAGCGGCCCAACGCTCGACTCCACCACTTCGCGCAGGCTGATTCGATCCGGCGTGCGTCCGAGAACGTAGCCGCCGGTCCGTCCCGGCCGGCCCTTGATCAGCGCAGCCTTGCGCAGCGGACCGGCAATCTGTTCCAGATAACGCCAGGGAAGGCCGGTTGCGGCAGCCACCTGCTTCAGACCCACCGGATTGGGGTCCTTCATATGACAGGCGAGTTGCGTGAGCAACTGCAAGCCGTACCGACCACGAGTGTTTAGACGCACGACGACTCCTCCGCCAAGATCATATCTAATTCGTAGTCTGTTGCTCGGATTCAGTCAAGCTGAATCGGGTTTGGTGTAGGATTCCCGTCGGATCCACCAGTTCGCGTCGCAGCGCCGCCGCCCCCTCGGCGCCTGCAGGTACTCCTCGTCCCAGTCGCACGTCGTGTGGGCGCCGGGCGCCGGCGCCATTCCCGTTCTCTATGCGGGAGGCCCCATGTCCAGCTTCTTGCTGCTCGTCGGATTCGTCGTGCTGCTTGTGGTTCTACTCAGGCAGGCCAACCGGCTGGAGAAGATCGAGAGCCGCATCGTCGAACTGGAGGCGGCCGACTCGACGCGCGGCGAGGAGACCCGGCGGGCGATTAAACGAGCGCTGGCGGAAGCAACACCGCCGAAGTTCGAACCCCAACCGGCGCGCCCAGCCCCCACGGTCGCAACCGAGCACCAGCCGCCCGCGGTCGCGCGGGACCGCTCTGCTCCGGCGCCAGCCCCCCGGCCGCCAGTCTCCGCGGCGCCCGAACCCGCGCCGCTGCCCGCCGCGCCGACGCCGGTCGTTCCGGCCCTGCCTCCCGCGCCACCGGCCACCCCGCTGCCTTCCGCTGAACCGAAACCGGCACCAGCGTCTGCGAGGCCAGGGCTGGTGGCCGAGCCGACTCCGACGCTTCGGCCCGCCCCCGGAGTGCCTGAGCCTGTGCCGGCGCTCGAAGAACCGGCGGACGGTATCGGCGAGCGTCTCAGGGCTGCGTTTGCCGGCGAGGACTGGGAAGCCATCGTCGGCGGTAGCTGGACGAACAAGATCGGCGTCGCCGCGATCGTGATTGGGGTGGCACTTCTGCTCGGGTACTACTTCCCCCGCATCGGACCGGGTGGACGTGTCGCGATGGGCGTCGGCATCAGCCTGACGCTACTGGCCACCGGCATGTGGGTGGAGCGCCGCGAGCGGTACATGATCTTCGCCCGCGGCCTGATTGGCGGCGGGTGGGCGTCGCTCTACTTCACGGCCTATGCGATGCACGGGCTCGAGGCCTCGCGCATCGTCGAAAGCGCGCTCGTCGGCACGCTCCTGCTTGCAGTGGTCGCCACCGGGATGATCGCGCACTCGCTGCACTACCGCTCACAGGTGGTGACCGGGCTGGCCTACTTCCTGGCATTCGTGGCGCTCTCACTAGGTGGCGCCCCTGGGTTCTCCCTGGTGGCGCTGGTCCCGCTGGCGACGTCGCTGCTCATCGTGACGCGGCGGTTCTCGTGGGCGCCGATGATGCTGGCCGGGTTGGGCCTGACGTACGGCACGTACCTGGCAGCCGCCTCCGGTGCGCCGTCGCCGGCGTTCGGGGACTTCGTCCGCGCGGAATCGGTGCTGGCGATCTACTGGCTGCTGTTCGAGACGTTCGATCTGATCGAGTTCGCGCGCGGCCGCATCTCTCCGTGGACGGCCGCGCTGTCGCCGCTGAACGCCGCGGCCTTCCTGGGCATCTCGCTGCTGCAGTGGACGTCGATGACGCCGGACACGGTGTACTTGCTGTTCGGCAGCACCGGCGCGCTGTACGCCGTGAGCGCGGTTCTCCGCGCCCGCGTCCGCCCGCCGTCGAGCTTCGGCGAAGACTCCACGGTCATGGAGCGCGCGGCGATCGGCGGCTACGAGTTGGCGGTCACGATATCGGCCGGATTGCTGGCATGGGCCTGCACGCAACGCTTCGAGGACCTGCGCCTGGTTCTGGCCCTGTTCATGGAAGCCGAGCTGCTCTTCATGATCGGCCGGACCACGGGACAGCCCTATCTCCGGCTTCTCGGCACGATCTGGATGGTCGGCCCGCTGGGACTCCTCCTGAATGCGGCGCAACGAATCAGCGGCCTCGTGGCGACCCTTGGTCTCACGATGCCCGAGTGGGTGCCGCTCTCGGCGCTCATCGCCGGAGTCTTCTACGCCAACCGGGCGTTCCTGCGGGGACGAGCGGTCTTGCCGGTCGAGCGGGCGTTCAATCCGCTCGCCACGGTGCTGGTTGTGATCGTCCTGTCGCAAGTCACCTCGCTGACGTGGCTCGGCGTGGCGTGGTTCGTCGCGGCCCTGGTCTACTTCGAACTCGGCTCACGAACGCAGGCCGACGAGTTCCGGCTCCATGCGTACGTCGTGATGGCGCTCGCCGTGATCAGCGTGTTCAAGGCAAACATCCCGGGCGCGCCCGGAGGCGCGTGGACGATCCCGGCGCTGATATCCGCATTGAGCTACGGCTTCGCGTGGCGCCAGCACATCGGACGTCAGCGCGCGATGGACGATGAACGCCTCGTGACGAGAGTCATCGTGTCGATTCCGGCGTCCCTCCTGGCGGGCATCGTGTGCTGGCTGGTGGTGCCGGACCAGTTCCTCGGACTCGCCTGGTTGCTGCTGGGCCTTGGCTGGTACGAGTTCGCGGCGCGGACGGCGGCCGTCGACCTGCGATTACACACGTACGCCGGCGCGGTCCTGGGCCTTCTGTGGGTGGTCGGCCACAACGTGCTGAACGCCGACCCAGGCCGCTGGCCGATCCCCGGGGCCGCGGCGATCGCCTGCTACGCGCTCGCGGCTCGGCACGTGTACGGCACGAATCGGATCGGGTCATCCGAGCGGCGGATCGCCCGGATGGCCTTCACGGTTCCCGGGTCAGCCCTTGTGTCTGCCGTCTGCTGGATGGCTCTGCCGGACCCGTTCTTCCGGCTGTCCTGGGTCACGTTCGCCATCGTCCTGTTCGAACTGGGCGCAAACTCGAACTGGGTGGAGTTGAAGGTCCAGGGGTACGTGGTCCTGCTCGCGGGCGTCGTGTCCATTGCCCTCCAGGACGTGTTCCTGGCGCCGTTCCCCACGCTGGAGCACAACCTCAGCGTCGGCGGCGCGATGGCGTTGTTGGCGGGCTGGTATCTGCGCCTGACGCTGCGCGCGCCCTCACAACTCACGGATGAGGGTGAGCGCAATCTCGCCCGGCACATCGGTTCGGCGTTCTCGCTGTTCTTCATGGGTGCGCTGATCTGGCAGACGGCCAGCGAACCGATGGTGGCCATCGGGTGGACTGCGGCGGCCTCGCTGGCGCTGGAGGCCGGATGGGGCCTGGGCGACGCCAGCTTGCGGGGACAGGGGCATGCCGCCATGGCTGTCGCGATCGTCCGGTTGGTCGCCGTCAATTTCACGCTTCTGACACCGGACACCGGTCTGACGCCCCGGCTACTGACTGTTGCCGCGGCAGCGGCAGCCTGCTGTTACGTGGCCATTCGCACCCGGGCCAAGGCGCCGGCGTCACCCCCGGCTGAACTGATGGCCGCGCGCGCCTACCTCTGGGCGTCGATGGCACTCGTGGCCGCGCTCGCGCTGGTCGAAATGCCGGCGGCGCTCGTGGCAGACGGATGGGCGGCGCTGGGTGTAGCGGCCTTCGTCGTCGGGCTCTGGCGGCGCGATGACGACCTCCGGCTGCACGGATACATCCTGGCGGCGGCCTCGGTGGGGAGGTGCTGGATGGTGAACCTCGCGTCGGGACACCTCGATCCGAGCATGCCCGACCCGGTGGCGCTGACGGCACTGGTGGTCGCCTTGTGTTTCGTGGCGCAACTGCTGGCCCCGAGGCCGGGTGCCGGGCCGGTGACCACGTCGCCGCTGCTGGCATCGCTCGATCGCCATGCCCGCACGGGATTCGCCCTGCTCGGCACGACCCTGCTGACCGTGCTCCTCTACTACAAGATGTCGGCACAGGCCCTGACCGTGGCGTGGGGCATCGAGGCCGCGGTCATCGTGGTCTTCGGCTTCATCGCCCACGAGCGCGCGCTGCGATTGTCGGGACTCCTGCTCCTGGCCATTTGTATCGCCAAGTTGTTTGCTCTGGACTTCCGGGGGCTCGACGCGCTCGCCCGGATCATCTCGTTCATCGTGCTTGGCGTGCTGCTGGTGGCCGCGTCGTGGGTCTACACTCGCTACCGTGACCAGTTGCACAAGTACCTGTAACAACGGCGTCGGACCTGTTTTCCCGTTCGGCCAGGAAGACAGGTCCGACCCCTTCGTTCGGGTCGCGGTCGGCCACGCCGACCCCTCCGAATAGGTGTATCGTTCAAGAAGAGACGATGCACCCGGGGGAGGCTGACATGGCGGAACTGGTGACCTTCAAGACGTTCAGTTACGAGCACGAAGCCGAGTTCGTGAAGAGCCTGCTCGAAGGCAGCGGCATCGAGGCCTCCATCTCAGGAGATGACTGCGGGGCGCTGCAGCCCGCGCTCGGAATGTCCACGGGCGTGCGCGTCATGGTGATGTCCGATCGCCTCGAGGATGCCAAGAGCGTGGTGGAATCCGCTGGCCTGGGTCTGCCCCCGGAGGATCGGACCTAGTGCCGGGTGCCGGTTTCTCGCTGACGAAGTGGTACCTGGACTGCGTTGACGGCGACGGTCGCACGGCCATCGTCTACTGGTCGGCGCTGTCATGGCGCGGCGTGTCAGTGACGTGGCACAGCCTCGCCCTCTACGAGGACGGACGGGAGCCGTTCGTCCGGACGAGCCTCGAACAGGTGGCGGCGCCGCAGGTTGGCACCGCGGACATCGAGTGGACGGCGCCAGCGATTGGCGCGCACCTGACGTGTCAGCCACTCTGCTTGCCCATTGACGCGGTCCTGTTGCCGCCTGCCGAAAGCGGTGTGCACTGGCGGTGCGGCGCGGCCGCCGGCGACACCGTCGTCGAGTGCGGCGAGCATAACGTGGTGGCGGGCCGCGGCTATGCCGAGTGCCTGACGCTGACGCTCGCGCCGTGGCACCTGCCGATCCGGGAACTGTATTGGGGCCGATGGATCGACGACACGTCTGCGCAGTCACTTGTCTGGATCGAATGGCTCGGCCCGCACCCGTTGAGCCTGGCGTGGCAAGACGGCGTGCCCGCGTCGGCCGTCGCCGTCTCCGCCACCGGCGTGTCGTGCGGCACGTCCCACCTGGCGTTCAGCGAATCGACACGGCTCCACTCACGGTCGCTGGCCGAGACGCTCGGCCGGCTCAAGCCCGTCGTGGCGCCGCTGATGCCGGCGCCGTGGCTCGCGATCGAAGATGCCAAGTGGCGGAGCGCGGGCACGCTGCAGGACGGACGAGGTCAGGCCACCGGCCGCGGCTGGGCGATTCACGAGAAGGTCGTGTTTCCATGAGATGGCGTCTGGGCGTCCTCGGCTACGGGGCGCTGTTCTCGATCGGCCTGCCGCTCGCGCTTGTCACGTGGATGCAGCGGCTCGACACGCTCCTGACTCTGCCGAAGGGAGGCTCGCCAGAGCTGGGGCTCGCGCTCGTCGCAGTCGGCGCCGCCGTCATGGCGGCAGCGGTGGTCGCCCTGTGGACGATCGGGCGCGGCCTTCCCATGAGTCCGTTTCCCCCGAGCCGGTTCGTCAGCCGCGGCGTGTACGGCATCGTGGCCGACCCGCTATACCTCGGAGCCGTCGTCGCCTGCCTCGGTGCCGCGTTCGCGATGGGGTCCGGCGCGGGCGTCTGGATCGTGACACCGGTCCTGGCGATGTCGTCTGCCGCGTTTGTCTGGGGCTTCGAACGCGAGCAGACGATCACGCGCTTCGGTCCGCAACCCGCCCCCTGGTTGCGCCTGCCGCTGGCCTCGGACGAGCCTCCGGATGGGCGCGACCGTGTGTCGTACTGGCTCCTGGTCCTCCTGCCGTGGCTGATCATGTACGAGGGCGTCAGCCGGATCGGACTTCATGCCACAGGCTGGCTCACCTACCTGCCCGGCGAAGCACAGTGGCCGGTGGTGCCGTGGACGGAGTCCATCTACGCCCTGACGTATCCGCTGATCCTGTTTGCGGGGCTGATGGCCGGACGACAGCGAGACCTCCGGCGCCTGTCGCTGCGGGGTCTGGGAGCGACGGCAGGCATCGGGCTCTTCTACCTGCTGGTGCCGCTGTTCGCCCCGTACAAGGCGGTGCCCTACGGCTCGGTCTGGACACCGCTCATGCTGATGGAGCGCCTGAGTGATCAGCGCGCGTGTTCGCTTCCGTCGTTCCACGTCCTCTGGACTTGCCTGGTCGCCGAGTTGATCGTCGCGACACGCCCCCGGCTTCGCGTTGCGGCGGTCCTGACGTGCGTCGCGGTAGGCGCCAGTTGCGTCACGACGGGCATGCACTCGTTGCTGGATGTGCTGACCGGATTCATCGCGTACGGGCTCGTCGCCCGCGCCCACGACATCTGGCTGTGGCTCTGCCGCGGGGCGGAGCGCATAGCGAACTCCTGGAGAGAGTGGCCGTTCGGTGCCGTTCGTGTCATGAGCCATGGTGTCTACGCCGCCGTCGGCGGCGCGGCCGGTGCAGGCGTGGCGGTGTGCCTCGCCGGTCCCACCAACATGTGGTGGGTCGTCGGTCTCACGCTGGGGGCGGAGGTCGGCGCGGGTCTGTGGGCGCAGTTCGTGGAGGGCTCGCCGCAGTTACTGCGGCCCTACGGCTACTTCGGTTCGGCGGCGGCGGTCATCTTGCTGGCGGTGGTGGCGGCCCTGGCCGGCCGCGATCCGTGGCTGCTGCTGGCCGCAATGTCCACGGGCGGTTGCGTGACGTCGATCCTGGGCCGCCTGCGCTGCCTCGTCCAGGGCTGTTGCCACGGGCGACGGCTGGACGCCGCGTGGGGCATCAGGCACACGCATCCGCGGTCTCGCGTCGTCCGCCTGAGTGACCTCGGCGGCAAGCCCCTCCATCCGACACCGCTCTATTCGATGTGCTGGACGTTGGTGGTGTTCCTGGTCCTGCTCCGTCTCTGGTCGCTCGCCGTGCCGCTGCCGTTCGTGACGGGAACCTATCTTGCGCTCACCGGCCTGGGCCGCTTCGTCGAGGAGCACTACCGCGGCGAGCCGCAGACCAGGCAGATCATGGGCCTGCGCCTCTATCAGTGGCTCGCGATTGCCTTTGTCGCGGGTGGCGCTGCGGTCACGTGCGTGAGCGGCGCGCCGACGCCGTTGCCATCGATGCCTGACGCGCTCCTGTGGCCGACGCTGGCGGGCATCTTCGTGCTGACCTATGTCGCATACGGCGTGGACTTTCCGCGATCGAGCCGGCGCTTCTCGCGGCTGGTATAGACTGGCACTCGAGGCCAGACATGACACATTCTCGACGCAACTTCATCCGGAACTCGACGCTGGCGACAGGCGCGCTGCTGGTACCGGCCGGTCCGTGGCTCCAGGCGCAGGGCGGCAAGACCGTCCAGGGCCGCGCGCGGATGGTCCTGCGCTTCCGCCCGTACACCCTGCAGCTGAGACATGTCTTCACGGTGGCGGTGAACTCGCGGACGACGACGCCAGTCGTCCTGACGGAGATCGAATACGACGGGGTGGTCGGCTACGGTGAGGCCTCCATGCCGCCGTATCTGGGCGAATCGCACGACACAGCCACCGCGTTCCTCGGAAAGGTCGACCTCAGCGGTTTCGCGAATCCGTTCGAACTCGAGACCATTCTCGCGCGCATCGACGGCATTGCGCCCGGCAACCCGGCTGCAAAAGCCGCCATCGACATCGCGCTGCACGATCTCGTCGGCAAGATACTGAAGCAGCCCTGGTACAACATCTGGGGCTATGACCCGGCGAAGGCGCCGGTCACGACGTTTACGATCGGCATCGACACGCCAGACGTCGTGCGTGCGAAGACGAAGGAAGCCGCGGAGTTCAAGGTCCTGAAGATCAAGCTCGGCAAAGATACCGACAAGGCGATGGTCGAGGCGATTCGCTCGGTGACGGACAAGCCGTTGACCGGCGATGCCAACCAGGGCTGGACAGATCGCCAGCAGGCGCTCGACATGATGTTCTGGCTGAAGGAGCGGGGGTTCCTGTACGTCGAGCAACCGCTCCCGAAGGAGCGGATTGACGACACGGCGTGGATCACCGAGCGCAGCCCGCTGCCCGTCATCGGCGATGAGGGCATCCAGCGGCTGACCGACCTGTCCAAGGCACGCGGCGTGTATTCCGGCGTGAACATCAAGCTGATGAAGTCGACCGGCATGCGCGAAGCGCACAAGATGCTGGAACTGGCGCGCGGCTACGGCATGAAGGTGATGATTGGCTGCATGACGGAAACGTCGTGCGGCATTTCGGCGGCCTCCCACCTGTCGCCCATGGTGGACTGGGCGGATCTCGATGGCGCGCTGCTGATTGCCAACGACATCTTCGACGGCGCCAAGGTCGTCGAGGGCAAGGTGGTCATCAGCCCGCGTCCGGGTATCGGCGCGATCAAGATCCCGGAGAAGAACGCGGCCAAGTAGCGGGCGTCACCACGCGCCGCCCGTCAGCGGACCCCGGCCCGTTCAGTTCGATGCGGCGGCCGCGCCGGACGTCCCGCTTCGATACAACCGGACGTCGACCTTCTCGACCGTCGCCAGCCCTTCGGTGATGTTGTCGTCGATCGCGGCCAGGAACGCTTCGAGCTTGTCCTTCGCGTCCACGATCTCGACGACCATCGGCAGGTCCAGCGACAGGCGCTCGACCTTGAAGGTGTGCAGGCGGCTGTGCCCGCCAAACCCCATCAGCCCGCGCAGCACCGTGGCGCCGGCCAGGCCCTGCGCCCGGGCCTTCAGGACGATCCACTCGTAGAGCGGCTTGCCCTCGTGCTTGTCGCTCTCACCGATGAAGATGCGAAGCAGGTAGCCTTCGCGCGGGATGACCATGCGTTACCTCCAGACGAGGTTGGCCACGTACCGGCCGAGGACGACAGCCAGGAGGCCCAGGACAATCTGCACGCCCACGTTCACACCGGCCGCCAGCGGCTGACCGTCCCGCACCATGTTCACGGTTTCGCTGCCGAATGCGGAGAACGTGGTGTAGCCGCCCAGCACACCGACCATGAGGAACGCCCGCGCATTCGGCCCGAAAGCGCTCTGGCTCTCGAACAGCTGGGACAAGAGGCCGATGACGAAGCACCCGGACGCGTTCACGAACAGCGTGCCGTAGGGAAACGTCGAGACCGCAGCCGCCGACTGGACCAGGCCGCCCAGCAGATACCGCGCCGCGGATCCCACGAATCCGCCCGCGCCAACAATCAGGACCTTTTCCAGTTCGAATGGCACCGCGTCTGCTCCGTCCCGTGAACCGCGAAAGCCCCGCCCCCCGCAATCCTGCCACAGGAATGGACTCAGGACATCCAGACGGTGCACCGATTCGCGATCATCCAACTGGCGCCGGCCCGTGTGAGCCTGATGAACTGCCCCACACCGCCGGGATTGCCGTAGCTGTGCGCCATGTAGACCAGAGCCTGGGCGCCGCTCGCATCGAAACCGACGCGTGAGAATGTAAAGAAGCCCGGCGCGTTCGGGTGAGCCGCGTAGAGTGCCTCCCACACGCCTCGCCGGAACATGTCGTCGAGTGCGGACCGCACGAGGACGGGCACATTGACGTCCGTGGGAAACGCCCGACGAAGATCACGGGCATCGCCGATCGCCGCCAGAAAGCTCTCGACGACCACCGCGGGGGCCGTGGGCCACGCACTGCCCTTCCGCCTAGCTTCCCTTCGTCCCCCCCAGCCGCGGCCACATCGGATCGCCCTTGAGAGTGCGCCGCTCGCCGGCGGCATTCCAGCGCGCATCGTCGAGCCGATGGTCCGCCGCGGGCTTCGGCGCGCCCACGCGCGTGAGAATCGCGGCAGCCGCCGTCGGCATCGCCGGCAGCAGCAGGATGGCTGCGATGCGCAGCGCCTCGGCGACGTCGTAGAGAATGGCCGACACGCGTCCGGCGTTCGCCGGGTCCTTGGCGAGCTTCCAGGGCTCGGTCTCGGCGATGTACTGGTTGGCGGCATCGATGACACTGAATGCGGCCGCCATGCCGTCCTGTAGGGCGTAGCGATCCATGGCCGCGCGGTACGACTCGAGCGCCGTCGTCGCCAATGGCGCGAGCCGCCCGGCATCCGCGCCCGACTGCGGCAGCACACCGCCGCAATACTTGTCCGCCATCGTCGCAATGCGGCTGACCAGGTTCCCGAGGTTGTTGGCGAGATCGGAGTTGTACCGCTCCTCGAACCGCTCCCACGAGAAGTCGCCGTCCTGGCCGTACGCGAACTCGCGCACCAGGTGGAGGCGGAGCGGGTCCGGGCCGAACTTCGATGCCGCGTCCAGCGGATCGACGATCGTGCCCAGCGACTTGCTCATCTTCTCGCCCTTGAAATACACGAACCCGTGGCCGAACACCTGTTTCGGCAGCGGCAGACCCGCACTCATCAGCATCGCCGGCCAGATCACGCAGTGGAACCGCGTGATGTCCTTGCCGATCACGTGCAGCGCGGCCGGCCACCACTGCTTGAACAGGCGCTCGTCGGCGCCGCCGAACCCCAGGGCCGAGATGTAGTTGATGAGGGCGTCGAACCACACGTAGACGACCGAGCCCCCATCGAACGGCAGCGGAATGCCCCACGCCTGCTCGGCGCGGCTGATGGAAATATCCTCGAGGCCGCTCTCGATCAGCTTGACGATCTCGTTGCGGCGGACGTCCGGTTCCAGGAATGACGGCTGCTCCGCGAAGTGCTTCAGCAGGGGCGACTGATACTTCGACAGCCGGAAGAAGTAGTTCTTCTCGCGGATCCAGTCCGGCTTTGTCTTGTGGTTCGGGCACGCCCCGTCGATGAGGTCCTTTTCCTGCTTGAAGGCCTCGCAGGAGACGCAGTACCAGCCCTCGTAGTGCCCCTCGTAGATGTCGCCCGCAGCCTGGATGCGACGGACCAGTTCGCTCACGCTGACGCGATGCCGCTCCTCCGTGGTCCGGATGAAATCGTCGAACGACACATCGAGCTGCCGCCAGGTGTCCCGGAATTCCTGCTCCATTCGATCGCAGTAAACCTTCGGGTCGAGGCCCTGCTCCTTCGCACGACGGTACACATTCAGCGAGTGCTCGTCGTTGCCCATCAGGAAGTGCACGGGCACGCCGGCCAGCCGCTTGTAGCGAGCGATGATGTCGGCCGTAATCTTCTCGTACGCCGTGCCGAGGTGCGGCCGGCTGTTCACGTAGTCGATGGCGGTCGTGATGTAGAACGTCGACATGAGTGCGAACCCCGCGTAAGTCCCGATCCTATCAGGTCCGGCGTCCGGGCCCCGATCCGGCGTGCGTTATACTGGATGCATGCCAATCTTCGAGTACACCTGCCAGGGCTGCGGAACCCGCTTTGAAGTGCTCATGCGGGAAGGCGTCACGCCGGTCTGCCCGACGTGCAAGGGCGAGAAGGTCGACAAGGAACTATCGGCGTTCGCCGTCAGCGTGCCCGGCCCAAAGCCGTCGGCAATGCCGTCGCCCGGCCCGTGCGGCGGCTGCGCCAACGCCGGCGCGTGCGGGTTTCAAAACTAGCCACGGGCCTGAAGGCCCGTGGCTACACCTGATTCCTACTTCTGCGGTGCCAGCTTCGCGGCCGTCGTGAAGATCGGCTGGATGTCCACCGGCACGTCATCCAGTTTGTCCAGCGCCCTCTGCACCTCGGGCCGTACCACGGCCAACTTCTCCACCATCGACTTGGCCCTGGCGTAGTCACCCGCAGCCTCGAGCGTCATGATGTCGCCTGTCAGGGCCGCCACCGCAGCCTTGATCTTCGCGGGATTCACGGCAAACGTGCCATCCTTCGCCACCGTGAACGCGCCCGCATCCAGCAGCGTGTTCAACTGGATCGCAATGCCGCGCCCGTGGGCCTCGTTGACGCCAAACCGGATCGACCGGAAGGCCGACGCTAGAAACGTCGTGTACATCGACTGTTCCATCGACTTCGCGATGACGCCCTTGTCGACGAGGTACTGCAGCGCGAACAGCCCGGAAATGTCGGCTTTCGCCTCTTCGATGGTGCTGTAGGTCTCCTTCAGTTCCTGCCGCACCGTCGTCGCCCGGCCGCCCACGATGATGCCGTGCGGGCCGAGGCCGTGCATCAGTTCGTGCATCAGGATGTGCGTGAAGAACGCCTCGAACGACACGTTCTTCTGATCGGCGGCGGTCAGCACCCCTTTCGAGATCGGGACCAGCGCCTTGGAGAACTTCGCCTCCTGCATGTTCTTCAACATCACGCGCTTGGCGCCCTTCTCGCGGATCACCCGCTCGTCGTTCGGCAGGTTGAAGGCCGCGGTCTGCACGCCGCGATTGCCGTCCCCGGCCGCCAGCACGACGTTGACGACGCGAATCGGCGCCATGCCGCCGAGTTTCGGGTTGCGGAGCTTCGGGTCGATGGGCAGGTGGTTCTCGATGTCTTGGAGTTCGCCGCCGAACTTCACCAGCTTGGCGGACTCGTCCGCGTCGCGCACGGTGATAAACGCCTCGAACGCCGCCTTGAAATTGAACCACTCGTCCTCGTAGACCTCGTAGGGCCCGATCGTCGGTTCGATCGCGGAGTCCAGTTCCATCCAGGCCACGTCGCTGGCGTAGTAGTCGTTCGACAGGAACGCATCCGCCCGGGCCGCGAGGAACTTCTTGAGCGATGCGTCGGACGTGAGTTCCGCCGCGTCGCGCAGCATGCCGGCGGCGCGGGTCAACTCGGCCTTGTACTCGCTGCTGTACGGCACGATCTCGAACTTGCCATCGTCATCGCGGCGGATCGTCGTGAAGAAGCCCGTCGCCTTCGCGTGGTCCGTCGGCGAGAGCGACGACAGCCAGGTCTCCACGAACGTCTTGGTGCTCCCAGGCGGGTAGAAGTTCCCGCCCGCCGGCTTCTCCGGCACGCCTGGCATGAACGGCTCGTTGTGATCCAGGCGGGACCAGGGACCCTTGTTGATCAGGAAATACGCGAGGCGGGCGGCGCCGAGCGGCGACTTGTCGGTCTGCAACTCGCGCAGCGTGAACTCGTTCTTGTCCCACACCTGGCGGAGGAACAGTTTATCCATGACATAGCCGGCCTCGATGAGCTTGGCCAGCGCCTTTTGCTCGTTCGGTGCCAGCGCCGAGAGGTCCGCCCCGATCTCGACGGGAGCGAACCGCGCCGCCATCGCCTCGAGCCGCGCCACATCCGGCAACTCCTGTGCCTTCTGCTGACCTGACACCATCACACCTCCGGCCAGCATCACTGCCAGCGCCGCAATCGCCACGGAATCTGCACGCATGATGAGTCCCTCATGAACAAGTGCCGGCGCCCGGCCGAGCCGGCCGGGCGCATCTAGTGAGTTTTACACCGTCCCGAGAGAGATTGCGAGGGGACATGTGCAGGCGGAAGGGCAAAGGGGGAAGCGCGACGGCGGAGAAGAACCTCCCACCCCACCGCCCTCCGTCTTTTCCCGTCCCCCTGTCCCTCAGTGAAACCGTGTCCTCACCAGAAACACCTCCCGGCCGTGGCGTTCGAGGGCGTGCGTGGCGCGGGACGGGCGGCGCGAGGCTGCCCCAGCCAGGGTCAGTTGACCGGGGTCGATTCGATCCCGGCGCAGGAGGTCTTCGACAAACGCCCGCGCAGCGCGCTCGGCGGTCGTTGGAGCCAGCGGGCCGAGGTCGGTGGCGGCGGCCCTCGCACCTCGGGCACGGGCCGAGACCGGGGCGTCAACCACGAGGTGCGTGACGCGGATTCCGTACGTGGCACCGTCGATCCACAGGCGCCGGCGCTCTGTGGATGGTCCCGCCACGGCACCGCCCGCACGATCGCGGCGCCGCCCGCGCACGAGAACCGCCAACGCGGATGCTGACGACAGCACGCCACGCCCCACGAACGCCCGCTGCAGCACGGCACGATACCGCCCCTCGAACAGGAACGCGTCTGCCCGCAACACCTCCGCCGCCACCTGCGCAAAGTAGTTCGGCGTCGCCTTCGCGAACCGAACCGCCCGCGCGATCAAGGCGCCGGCGTCGCGCGACACGACCGCCAGCCTGTCGGAATCCGCCCCGTTCACGGCGGCCATGGCAGCGAGCACGTCGAGCCACGTGGCCGAAAACACCCGCGAGAACGAGTGCGGCTCGGACGACAGCACGACCGCCGGTGCCATGGGCGGCAGCGATTCCGGCTCCGCGTAGAAGAACGAATTCGCCGCGTTCCGCAGGCAGTCCGCCTCGACGGCATCCGGATGCGACTGGCGGATCGCCCATCCCAACTGCTCGGCCAGGCGGGACAATCGTGAACTCCTGGTGAACTCGCCATCCGTCTCTCTGATGACCGCCCGCCGAACGGACGCCAGTTGCAGCGCCGACAGCATCGCGCTGATGTCGCCGAACGCCTCGTGCATGGCCGCCGCTTCGATCGACGCGGCATTCCATAGCGCGGGCGCCAGCGCGTCGAGCACGGCGTGGCCCAGTTCGTGGCAGACCACGTCCGGGCTCTCGCCGGAGTACACCGTGGTGCCGTCCACCGGCGCATGGAAGAAACAGAGCCGTTTCCGGTCGTAGTACGCGTTGAGATCCCTGCCGGCATCGATAAGAGCCGTCAGGTCTGCGCCGCAGGTCCACCGCGTGGACGGCGGCACGAGGCCGGCCCAGAATCGGGTCGTCCGAGCGAGCGCGTCAGCGGCGTTCCAGTAGCGGAATGCGGGCGACGACGTCGCGTAGCAACGCGGAGGCGGTTGCTGGCCGGCGATGACGACGCCAAGCCGGGGATGCGCGAGGAGGGGCACGGGCCGCGCGACGGGCCTGGCCGCAGCACTGGAGCGGGGGTCATCTTCCCAGGCGGACACAGCGGGCATGCGGGTTTCTCCTTTCGAGGCGAGATGGTAGAGAAACCGCAGCACCCGCTCAACCGATTCTGCACGCGGATCGCCACAGGGGCATCGACGGTGTGCAAGGGACTTCGCGTGCAACGCCGCCTGACACTCCCGGAGTTGTAGACAGGTCGGTGACAGGACGAGGGCCTACCCGCCAGGCGGGCGGACGCGAACCAGCCACAGCCTGATGGCCGCCGGGCCGCCGGGCTTGGGCTCGACAACGAACCCGAGCTCGTTCATGCCGTCCCGCACGCAGTCCGCGGGCAGCGACACTTCGTACGACCCTACCCGATCAGGATTCCAGCGCACGTCCAGCGAGGCAAGCGGGCGGCCGTTCAGCGTCACGTTCACCCCCGGCAGCGCAGCTGTCCCGGCATCAGAAGGTATCGGGAACGGATCGAACCGCACCGTTGCACTGTACGCCTGCACGAGCGGCAGCGGAATCCGCACGACCGACTCCGCCCCCTGCGACACGCGCCAGGAGACGCTGCCTGCCGATCCGGTGCCAGACCAGCCCCGCGAGAAGAACGCATAGTCGCGATCGCCGGCGATGATCGTAATCGGTTCGCCCGACCGGATCGCTTCCTGCCTCGTCAGCACCGGAAGCGCCCAGGCAATCGCCCACGCGATCACGATGACCCCGGCAGCAGCCCCGATCCACCGCGCGACCGCCTTCGCCGAAGGCCTGCGCCCGAGCGTGCTGGTGAAGTTCCCCGGCGCCAGCAGCCAGGCGGCCCGGCCGATCGCCAGCGCGGCCGCGATCAGGAAGAACGGGTACGCGTGCTGGGTGAACCGCCACTCCGAGATGAGCTTCCATGTGAAGGCAAACGGGACGAGCGACGCCAGCAGGATGACCAGCAGGAAGCGTCCGTCGCGCGAACCGGCGAAGAGGAAGAGCCCGATCAGGGCGGCCCACGACAGCACCGCCCCTGCGCCTGGCGCCCACAGGCCGAAGCCCGTCCACTTGTTCAGGAAGGGGTACGTCGTCAGGCCCAGCGCCACCGTGTCCGCGACTCTCATCGGGCGTTGGCGAATCTGGTCGAGGATGTACGTGGCCGTGGACTGTTTCGGGCCGGCGGCCCGCCCCTCGACCGCGCCGTAAATGCCGGCATGCACGTTGAAGGCGGGGATCGGATCGCCGAGCACACGCCAGCAGTTGATCACGTAGGGTGCGATGACGACGACGGCAGTCAGGGTGATCAGCGCCGTGTCGCGGAGGCGAGCGCGCCACGGCCGGCGGTCGATGAGCCAGAGCCAGGCGATGCCGGGAACGACGAACACGGCAGCAAAGACGCGCACCAGGAACGCCAGGCCCGCCAGGACGCCAATCAGGATGGCGCGGCCGCGCGACGGCGACCGGGCCTGCCGCAGGAACGCCCAGGCGGTGACCAGCACCGCGCAGACGAACGCATCGTCGCGCACACCGATGACGCCCTCGGACACCAGCCGGTACTCCACGGCCACGGCCAGCGCGGCGCCGAGACCCACCCAGCGCGAGAAGGCGTAGGCCCCCAGCAGGTACGTCAGGAAGATGGTCAGCACGGAATACGCGGCCGACGCGAAACTGACCGCCACGTCCTGGTTCCGCAGCAGGTCCAGGAACACCTTCGTCGAACACACGAACACGGGCTCGCGATAATGGCCGTCGTAGAACGAGCGCATCTCGCGCGCGTACTGGATGTAGGTCTGGGAGTCGCCGGCGTACTGGGTCCAGCTCCCGTCCGCATGCGGGTACTTCGGGACTGGAGGCCACGTGAAGCCGTCTGGCCTGAGGGCGCTTTCGACGGGCCGGGTCTGCTGCAGCGACCGCAGCCACGCCGGCCTGACCACCGGGCCGTAGCCGAGCGTCACCGCGTCGAAGCGCAGCAGCGCGCCGTAGAGGACGATCAGCGCCACGAGCACCATCGTCACGCGACGCTGGTTCGCGTCGGTCCCCCACCACAGTTGTACGCGCGCCCAAGGTGAGACGGGCATCGCGGACGGCGCGGTAGCGTTGGCGGCGGATGCTTGCACGGGAGCAGTCGCGTTGGATGTCGGTTGCAAGCTACCGATTATACCTGCCGGTTGAGAGCTGCACGGACGTTCCGCCGAAGCCGCTCGACGCCGGTTCGCGCCAGCGTGGTTCCGTCGATCGCGCCAGCCAGCGTCTCGGCGGACGCGGCCTCCATCGTGGCGAGCGACGGGCGATCGAGCGCGGGGCGCGGCTGCCATTCGACGCGGGGTGAGATCGGCGCCGCCGCGTTGTGCGGACAGACTTCCTGGCAGATGTCGCAGCCGAACACCCGCGATCCAATCGCCGCAGCCTGGTCCGGCGTGAACGCGGGCTTCAACTCGATGGTGAGGTACGAGATGCATCGCCGCGCATCGAGCACCCACGGCTCGACGAACGCCTGCGTCGGGCAGGCCTCCAGGCACAACTGGCACGTGCCGCACTGATCGACGGCAGGCGCGTCTGGCTCCAGCGGCAGGCTCGTGACCAGTTCAGCCAGGAGAATCCACGATCCGATCTCGGGGTTGATCACGCACGTGTTCTTGCCAATCCAGCCGATGCCCGCGCGCTGGGCGTACGCGCGTTCCTGGATGGGCTCGGTATCGACACCGATCTTCCACTGGAATGGCTCGCCGGCGTGCGCCTGCAGCCATTCGAGCAACTGCCTGAGCCGTTCCTTCATCACGCGGTGGTAGTCCTCGCCCCAGGCATACCGCGCCACAAGCGCGACGTCCGGGCCGGCGACCTCGGTCGAATACGGCCGGTCCGTGTTGTACAGGCACGCGACAACAATGACCGATCGTGCCGATGGCAGCCAGCGGCGAACGTCCGCCCGGCGTTTCGCGGATCGATTGAGGTAGGTCATGCGGCCGGCGTAGCCGCGGGCGAGCCAGGACGGGAGGTGCCCGAGTTCGTCGAAGTCGCCGACGCCAGAAATGCCGCACAGGTCAAAACCCAGTTCGCGTGCGCGCGCTTTGATCGGTGCTGATGTCACGCTGGATCCATGGTGCGCGGGTCTGAAGACCCGCGGCTACACCCGCCATTGCCCGTAGCCACGGACCGTCAGGTCCGTGCCTCACGAACGATCCGGCGGACCATGTACGGCAGGATGCCGCCATTGCGGAACGACACCAGTTCGTCGGGCGTGTCGATCCGCACCACGGCCGTGAACGTCTTCACCGGGCCGTCAGCCACCGTCGCCTTCACCGTGATGTCGACGCGCGGCATCAGGCGGTCGTCCGCCGCCCCGACGATCTCGTAGGTCTCCAGGCCGGTGAGGCCCAGCGCCGCGACGCCCTCGCCCGCCTTGAACTGCAGCGGCAGCACGCCCATGTTCACGAGGTTGCTGCGGTGGATGCGCTCGAAGCTCTCGGCGATGACGGCCTTCACGCCCAGCAGGGCCGTGCCCTTGCCGGCCCAGTCGCGCGACGAGCCCGACCCGTATTCCTTCCCGGCCAGGATCACCAGCGGCACCCCGGCGGCCTTGTACTTCACGGACGCGTCGAACATCGCCATCACCTCGCCGCCCGGCTGGTACGCCGTGACGCCGCCTTCGACGCCCGGCACCAGCAGGTTCTTCAGGCGGATGTTGGCAAACGTGCCGCGCATCATCACTTCGTGATTGCCGCGCCGCGCGCCGTACTGGTTGAAGTCCCTCGGCTGCACGCCTTTCGACTGGAGGAACCTCCCCGCCGGGCTGTCGGCCTTGATGTTGCCGGCCGGCGAGATATGGTCCGTCGTGATGCTGTCGCCGAGCACGGCCAGCACGCGCGCACCGGCAATCGGCCGGGCGGCAGGGGGCTCGAGCGTGAGCCCGTCGAAGTACGGCGGATTCTGGATGTAGGTCGAGCCCTCGTCCCACGCAAACCGGTCTCCCGCCGGCGGAACCACGGCCCGCCAGCGCGAGTCGCCCTCGAACACCTTGGCGTACACGTCGCGATACATCCCGGCAGACAGCGACGCCGTGATCGCGTCCTGGATTTCCTTCTCGGTCGGCCAGATGTCCTTCAGGTAGACGGGCTTCCCGGCCTTGTCGTTGCCGATCGGCTCGGTGGTCAGGTCGATGGTCATCGAACCCGCGATCGCGTAGGCCACGACGAGTGGCGGTGACGCGAGATAGTTGGCCCGCACCAGCGGCTGCACGCGGCCTTCGAAATTCCGGTTGCCGCTCAGCACCGAGGCCACGATGAGCCCGCGCGCCTCGATCTGCGCGGTCACCTCCTTGATGAGCGGGCCGCTGTTGCCGATGCACGTCGTGCAGCCGTAGCCGACGGTATTGAAGCCCAGGGTGTCCAGGTACGGCGCCAGGCCTGCCTTCTCCAAGTACGCGGTGACGACCTTCGACCCGGGGGCCAGGCTCGTCTTGACCCACGGCTGGCGCCTCAGCCCGCGCTCAACGGCCTTCCTGGCCACGAGGCCCGCGGCCACGAGCACGCTCGGGTTCGACGTGTTGGTGCAGCTCGTAATCGCGGCGATCACGACTGCGCCGTGATCGATCGTCGCCCCGGTCGCCGCCGCCATGCCGCCGCCCGGCGGGGCCGCGGCCGGCGGCTTCCGCTCGGCCAGCATCTGGGGCAGCGCGCTGAGGAACCTGGCCTTCGCGTCGGACAGCGGCACGCGATCCTGGGGCCGCTTGGGTCCGGCCAGCGACGGCACCACCGTCGACAGGTCGAGTTCGATCGTCTCGTCGTAGGTCGCGTCCGGTCCGGTGCCGTCGGCAAACAGTCCCTGCGCCTTGGCGTAGGCCTCGACCAGGGCCACCGTGCTTTCGTCCCGGCCGGTCAGCCGCAGGTAATCGATCGTCATCCCATCGATCGGGAAGATGGCGACGGTGGCGCCGTATTCCGGGCACATATTCGAGAGCGTTGCGCGATCGGCCAGCGTCAGCGACGCGAGGCCAGGCCCGTAGAACTCGACGAACTTGCCCACGACACCGTGTTGCCGCAGGCGCTCGGTGACGGTCAGTACCACGTCCGTGGCGGTCGTGCCCGCAGCCGGCCCACCAACGAGCCGGAAACCCAACACCGGCGGGATCAGCATGGAAATCGGCTGCCCGAGCATCGCGGCCTCGGCCTCGATCCCGCCGACGCCCCAGCCCACCACGCCCAGTCCGTTGACCATCGTCGTGTGGGAGTCGGTGCCGATCACCGTGTCCGGATAGGCCCACAGCGCACCGCCGCGATCCGCACGGAAGACCACGCGCGCCAGGTACTCGAGATTCACCTGGTGCACGATGCCCGTCTCGGGCGGCACCACACGGAAGTTCGAGAACGCACGCTGTCCCCAGCGCAGGAACCTGTAGCGCTCCTTGTTGCGGGAATACTCGAGGGCGGCATTCAGCGGAAACGCGTCCGGCGTGCCGAAGTGGTCGACCTGCACCGAGTGATCGATGACCAGTTCCACCGGCTGCAGCGGGTTCACGCGATTCGGGTCGCCACCGAGGCGCGCCGTCGCGTCACGCATCGCGGCCAGGTCAACGACGGCCGGCACACCGGTGAAGTCCTGGAGCAGGACGCGCGCGGGCGTAAACGCGATCTCCTTCTCGACGCGTGTGACGGGATGCCACGTCGCCATCACCTCGATGTCGGCCTTCGTGACGTGCGTCCCGTCCTCGCAGCGCAGCAGGTTCTCGAGCAGGATCTTCAACGAGTACGGCAGCCGGCTCACCTGCGGGAAACCAGCCTTCTCCAGGTCGGGCAGGCTGGCGTACCGCAGACGCTCGCCATTGACGGTGAGGTCCTTGATGGCTCCGAAGGAATCGATCGTGGTCATGGTGTCCGGCACTCCCTCAGCACGGCCTCGGCGGCCCGGCGGCTGGCGCCGGGCGAGCCGAGCTTCGCGCGGACGTCCCGCAGGCTCGCCCGTGTTCGTTCCGCGTACGCGGCGTCCTCGAAGTAGCGAAGCGTCTCAGCGGCCACCCGCTCCGGGGTGAACCCGTCCTGGATGAGTTCCGGGACGATGCGCGTACCGGCCACGAGATTCGCCATGCCGTAAGTATCGACGGTGACGAACCGCCTGCCCAGCGTGTAGGACAGCGGGGCCACGCGATACACGATGACCATGGGGCGCTCGTGTATCGCGGTCTGCACCGTGGCGGTACCGGATGCGGTAATCACGACATCGGACGCCGCCAGCACGTCATCCGCGCGCGACAGCAACGTGGCCACGCGGAACCGGCTGGCCAGTTCGCGGACGGGCTCGAACAGGTTGTCCGCCAGGCCCGGTGCGCGCGCCACCAGGAACTGCACGGCGGGCATGCGCTCCGCGATCATCGGGACCGCGGCCGCGATCGTCGGCAGGATCGCTCGCAACTCGTTGCGGCGGCTGCCCGGCAGGAGCGCCACGGTGGGCGCGGCTGGCACGAACCCGGCACCCGCCAGCACCGCGCCACGCGGCTCCGCGGACACCGCCAGGTCGAGAAGCGGGTGGCCCACGAAACTGACAGGGATGCCTCTCTCTCGGTAGATCGACTCCTCGAAGGGGAAGATCACCAGCGCCCGGCTGACGAACGACTTCATCGTGCGAATCCGCCCGCGCCGCCACGCCCAGACCTGCGGGCAGATGTAGTAGACGACGGGGATGTCGAGCGCCTTCAGCGCCCCAGCCAGCTGGAAGTTGAAGTCGGGAAAATCAATGAGGACCGCCGCATCAGGCCGATCCGTCCGGGCTCGCTCCACCAGCGCCTGCTTCATGCGCCACGCCGTGGGCAAGACCCGGAGCGCCTCCACCAGGCCGGTGACGGCGAGGCCCCGGTAGTCGCCAACCAGCTCGCCGCCCGCCGCGCGTAGTTGTTCGCCGCCCAGACCCCACACGCGGGTGCCTGGCCGCTGCGCCATCAACTCGCGCGCCAGCGCGCCGGCGTACATGTCGCCGGAGGGCTCGCCGCACGAGATCATCACGGTGGCCACGCTGCTCTCCGCTACCGCGCCGCACCCGCCGGCCCCTTCCGGCGAAGATCGGGCGAGTAGATATCCACATCCGCCAGCTTGATGACGTCGATGGCCTTGAAGCCAGCGCTCTTCAAACTGTCCAGAAACGCCGACGCATTCCCCACCAGCACGATCGACAGCCGGTCCGGCATCAGACGGGACCGCGAGACGCGTTGCACGTCCTCTGCCTGGACCGCGAAGACCCGATCACGGAACGTCTGCAGTTCGTCGAGCGACAGCCCGTAGAACAGGGCGTTGAGGACGCGGGTCGCAATCCCATCCGGCGTTTCAATGGTCAGCGGGTAATTGCCGGCGAGGTACGCCTTGGCGTCGCTGAGTTCGTGTGGTTCCACCGGCTGCTGCTGCAGGCGATAGAACTCGTCCACCATCAGCCGGAGAACCTCCGCGGTGGACGCCGACCGCGTATCCGCTTCCGCCATGATGTGCCCGGTCTGCTCGAACACCTCGAGGTCCGCGCCGGCCGCATAGGTCAGGCCGCGCTCGATCCGGAGCACGCGCTGCAGCCGGTTCCCGCCTTCTCCGCCGAGAATCCGCACGGCAAGGTCCGCGACCAGGTAGTCGGGCGTCTTGCGGGGCATCGCCAGGTGACCAAGACGGATCGACGTCTGCACGGCATCGGGCTTGTCGATCACCACCACCCGCCGCGCCACAGCCGGCGTGTCCTGCGGGGCCACGGTCGGCACGCTCCGCCGCGCCCACCCGGCAAAGACCTTCTCGGCCATCGCGACGGCCTCGTCAACCGCCACGTCTCCCACCACCGCCAGGATCGCGTTGTTCGGGGCGAAGTACGCGTCATGGAACCGCACGAGGTCGTCGCGGGTGATTCGCACCACCGAGTCGGGCGTGCCGTTGCCGGGAAACGCGTACGGGTGAAGCCCGTACACGAGGCGCTCGAACACCATCCGCGCCACGTAGCCCGGATCTTCGTAGCCCACCGTGAGCGCCGACAGCACCTGCGACCGCTGGCGCTCGAGCTCCTCCGCGGGGAACGCGGGTGCCCGGACCATTTCTGACAGCAGGTCGAGCCCGGCGCCGAAGCTGTCCTTCATCACCGTGACGTACGCAAACGACACGTCGGTGCCGGCCTGCGTGCCTGATGCCGCGCCGAGATCGTCCACGGCCTCCGCGAACTGCCGGGCATTCCGCGTGGCGGATCCCTGATCGAGCAGCGTCATCACCAGGTTCGCCACGCCCACCTTGCCGGCGGGATCCTGCGCCATGCCGGCCCGGATCAGCATCTTCACCGTGACCGCCGGCTGCTCGTGATGCTCGACCACCACGACCTGCAACCCGTTGGCGAGCGTGCGGACCTGGTACGGGGGGAACTTGAACGACCGCGTGGCGATCGCCTTCGGCGGACGCTCGGACGGCCAGCCCTTGACCTGCGCCGCCGCCTGGGCGGCCCACGCCAGACCGGCGGCCACCACGAGGCCCACCACCACGGCGCGACGGCCAGGCCGCGGCATCACCGTGTCCCCTTCCGCGAGGCCTTCGGCAGGATCCGCACGACCAGGCGGCTTTCGGGCGTGAAGTACGACCTGGCCACGCGCTGCACGTCCGCCGGAGTGGTCTTCAGGAAGATGTCGAACTCGCCGTCCGCCGAGGTCGCGTCGTTGTGAATCACGAGGGCGTGGGCCAGCGCGGTCGCCTTCTGCTGGTCGGTCTCGCGACCGACGATGTAGTCGCGGGTCACCTGGTTCTTGGCCCGCGCGAGTTCGATCTCGGAAACAGGTTCAGCGCGCAACCGATCCAACTCGGCCACGAGCGCCCGCTCCGTGTCGTCCGCCGTATGGCCTGGCTTGACCATTGCCACGGCGAAAAACAGGTTCGGATGCTCGGTGACGTTGCCGCTGCCGAACGCCGCCAGCGCCAGGCCCTTCTCGTACACCAGCGACCGGTAGATGCGCGCGCTCTGGCCGTCGGACAGGATCTTCGAGGCGATCTGGAGCGGGTACGAATCGGGGTGTCCATCCTGCGGGACATGGTGCGCCACCACCACCACCGGCAACGGCCAGTCCTCCTCCACCGTCACCGACCGGGACGCCTTCACGGGCGGTTCGACTGGCACGTCACGCGGCACGGGGTGATCCGGGCGGGGGATCCGGCCCAGGTACTTCGTGGCGCTGTCGATCGCCTGCGCCGTGTCGAAGTCGCCCACGATCGCCACCGTGGCGTTGGTGGGCACGTAGTACGTCCGGAAGAACTCCCGCACGTCCTCCACCGACGCCGCCTGCAGGTCCTCCATCGAACCGATGGTCGGGTGCTTGTAGGGATGGATCGAGAAGGCCTGGCCATAGACGATCTCCGACAACCGGCCGAACGGCTGGTTCTCCAGCCGCATCCGGCGCTCCTCCTTCACGACCTCGCGTTCGCGATCGAGCATCTGCCTGTCGATTCGGAGGGTGGCCATGCGGTCCGCTTCGAGCCACAGCGCCGCGGGCAGGTACTGCGACGGCATCGTTTCCCAGAAGACCGTCACGTCCTCGTTGGTGTAGGCATTGCTCATGCCGCCGACGGCCGACACGGTTGAGGTGTGCTGATCGGGCTCGACGTTCTTCGAGCCCTTGAACATCATGTGCTCGAAGAGGTGCGCGAAGCCCGTGCGACCCGGCCGTTCGTCCTTCGAGCCGACGTGATACCAGACCTGCACGTTGACGATGGGCGTGGAGTGATCCTCGAGCATCACCACGCGCAGCCCGTTGGCGAGGGTCGCGACGGTGTAGTCGAGGCGCGGAGGACGGACGGTGGCGAGCGCCGTGGCGCCCAGGGCGACCGCACCGCAGACGAGCGCGATCGCGGCGAACCGGCGCCAGGACCGGGGTGCTCCGGACGGCCACCGGTTGCGGGCGGACGCGGTGCCGGTCACCCGCGCCGTACTAGTCTCCGTGGCCGGGGTTGAGTGTGGATTCGATGCCCGACAGCCGCCGCTGGAGGTCGGCGACGGCCTTCTTCAGCTCGGGCAACTTCCGGAACACGGCCGACGACTTGAGCCAGTCGCGATTGTCGATGGCCGGGTAGCCCGAGATGAACGACCCTTCAGGGACGGAATTCGGGATGCCCGACTGCGCGGTCGCGATCACGCCCTTGCCGATATCGAGGTGCCCGGCCACGCCGACCTGGCCGGCGAGCGTCACCGAATCGCCAATCGTGGTGCTGCCGGCAATGCCGACCTGCGCCACCAGCATCGCGTTGTGCCCGACGCGCACGCCGTGGGCCACCTGCACCAGGTTGTCCACTTTCGTGCCCGACTGGATGAGCGTGCACCCGACGGCCGGCCTGTCGATGGTGGTGTTGGCGCCAATCTCCACGTCGTCTTCGATCACGACGATCGCCACCTGCGGGATCTTCTCGTAGGTCCCGTCGCCGCGCGGGGCGAATCCAAACCCGTCGCCGCCGATGACGGCGCCGTTCTGGACGATCACCCGGTTACCCACCTGGCAGCGCTCGCGGATCGAGGCGTGCGAGTGGAGCAGACAGTCGTCGCCGACGATCGCGCCGGGATAGACCACGACGTGGGAGTGAATCACCGTGCGCGCGCCGATGACCGCGCCGGTCCCGATGACGGCGAACGGCCCGACCGACACGCCCGGCCCCAGCTTCGCGTCCGCGGCCACGACCGACTGCGGCGACACGCCGACGGGCGGGTGATCGTTCGGCGCCAGCAGGCCAACGGCCCGCGCAAACGCGAGATACGGGTTCGCGGTGTGCAGCGTGGCACACGGAACCTCGACGGAGTCCTCTCCGACGATGACCGCCGAGGCGCGGGTCGTGCGAAGCGAGCCGACGTACTTCTTGTTCGCGAGAAACGACACGTCGCCGGGCCCGGCGTCGTCGAGCGCAGCCACGCGGGTCACGGTGAGGCTGCCGTCTCCGTCGAGGCGGCACCCCAGACGGTCGGCCAATTCGCGGAGTGTCAAACCGCAAAAGTATATCACGGGCGGATCGCCGTCATCCGCTCCACGAACGCCGCCAGATGCCGCAGATCGAGGCGGCGGGCGACGACGTTCGCGAGCGCGTCGCACGCCACGGGGTCGAGCTCCCGGCAACGTCGCAGGTCCGCCAGCGGCGCGCACGGGACGTAGCTCCACGCGGCCCGGCGCAGGCCACGCCACGCGCCCGCCACGGAGAGGAGGTGCCCGATCGCGCGAAACGAGAAGTACCACGACAACGGGTTCGGCCCGGGCAGCACGCTCAGCGGCAGCGAGGCCAGGTACGCGCAGGTATCGACCACCATCCAGACAAGGTGACGGATGCCGTCCCGCTTGAGCGACGACATCACCACCATCGACGCCCGGCTGTCGTCGACATCGTCCGGATGATGCACCGTCGCTTCGGTCACCGACCGGAGGCGCCAGAGGAGCCGCTGCTCGGCCACGCGCTCGGCAATCCACGCCATGAGACGATCGCGCACGCGCTGGTACCAGGTGCGGCCCTGCTGCGCCCGCTCCCGCTCGTGGCGGCGATGACGCTCGTTCTCGACGTAGGCGAGGATGCCGTGGAACGTCCTCGACGCGCGCGCCCGCCAGCCCGAGGGCCGGTCCCCGGCCATGCTGGAGATGTGATCGACTGGCTCACAGTAGAGTTCGTAGGCTTGCGATCCGATAGGCAGCAGGTAGATGTCGACGCGGTGGGCGTTCATTCGCGCTCGCCGAACACCTCGGCCTCGAACCGGAACAGCCGGGCTCCGTGTCTCCACGCATCTCGAGGCAACCCGGCTTTCAGGCACAACTGGACCAGGAACGTCTCGCGGTCCCACCCGTACTCAGTCGCCACCTGTGGCAGCAGCAGGCCGCGGTGGTGCTGGTGCTCGATCACGAGCCCGTCCCGCCCGATCACGACGTCGGCCGGATCGGACAGGGGTTCAATCGGGGTCAGGACCGAGATCTCGATATCGAGGTCCGCCAGTTCGGCCGGCGTGACGCGCGGAAAGCGGGGATCCCCGGTGGCCGCCGCCACGGCACATTCGCCGACCGACTCGCCGAGCGGGTCGCCACCGGAGGGATACCCGATGCAGCCGCGCAGGTGCCCGTGCGTGTGCAGGGAGACGAAGATGCCGGCCCGGCGGCCGAATTCACCCGCGAGCGGCAACGGGCTGATGGGCCGCCCCGCCAGCGTGTCTCCAATCGCCTGTCGCGCGGCAGCCAGCAACTGGCGTCGCTCGTCGACTGACAGCCGGCCGGTCATGTGCCAGCTCGGGCGCCGGGTCGCGACGCGGAATGCGTGCCAAGTACGGCGGCGGCGTAGCCGACGACGGATCGTTTGTCGCCCGACACGTCGCCGGAGTCCCCGTATTTCATCACGCGGGCGTCGGCGGCGCCCAGTCCCCTGGCGGCCAACAGCACGGAGACAATCGGCCCGCCGCCACAGGCGTGGTCGGGAAACTTCACCAGCGCGCGGCCGAGGGTTTCCGGATCGAACGCGTTGATGGCGTCGACCACCAGTGCGTCAAGGCGTGCCGCGCGTTTGGCCTCCTGGAAGTGCGACAGGTCACTGCTGGCGATAAGCAGCGCACGCCGGTCCCGCAACGCGGCGACCAGCGCATCTGCGAGCGCGGCAATGGTTGCCGGGGTCTGGTGCCCCATCACCAGGGGAACGATCGGCGTGAACGGCAGGACACGCTGCAGAAACGGCAACTGCATCTCGAGCGAGTGTTCCCGTGCGTGGGCGGCCGGCAAGTCGTGAAACACTGGCGACGCCGCCGCAATCGCCGCTGCATCCGGCTCCGAGATCGGAATGCAGCCCATCGGCGTGGCGAAGGCCCCGCGGCGCTCGATCGCGACGCCCTCAAACCCGACGTAGTGGGAGGGCCCCACCAGCACCGCCACATCGTAGGATCGGCCAGCCACGGCCTTGAAGGCGTGGGCCGCAACCGGTCCCGAGTACATCAGGCCGGCGTGCGGAACCACCAGGCCGACGATGTCCCAGTCTTCCGGGCAGCGGGCGCGATCGAGATACTGATCGATCTCGCGCGCGAGCATTCCGGCCTGCCCGGGGTACCAGGTGCCAGCCACCGCCGCCCGCCGGATTGGTTGCGACATCTCAAACACGAATGTTAGCATCGCCCATGCCTGACGAACGCGACGAGTTCGCAATCCGCCACGTCGCGTCCCTGGCCCGCCTCCGGCTCTCCCCGGACGAGGAATCCCTGTACGGCCGGCAGTTGGCCGACATCCTGTCATTCGCCAGGCGTGTCCTCGACGTCGATACGACGGGCGTGGACGCGCCCCGCCCGGCCGGCGCACCAACCCTCCCGCTCCGGGACGACGCGGTTCGCCCGTCGCTCGAGGCGAACTGCGCGCTCGATCAGGCTCCCGCGGCCGGCCGTGGCGATGGCCTGTTCCGCGTCCCCCGGGTGATCGGATGACACTGGCTGGGCCGTGGACGGCGGCGGCCATCCGCGCGGCGGTCGGGCGCGGCGACGTCTCGGCGTCCGAGATGTGCCGGGCCGCCCTGGCCAGAATCGACGCGGCGAACCCGCAGGCATCGGCCTTTCTGGCAACCGCGGGCGCTCTCGCCTTGGATCGGGCGGCGGCACTGGATCGTGAACCGGGCCGGTCGGCGCGCGGACCGCTCGCCGGCGTACCGATCGCCATCAAGGACAACATCTGCACGGCCGGGCTTCCCACCACGGCGGGCTCGCGCATGCTGGACGGCTACGTGCCGCCGTACTCGGCGACGGCGGTGGCGCGCCTCGAGCGGGCCGGTGCGATCGTCATCGGCAAGACGAACTGCGACGAGTTCGCGATGGGCTCGTCGAACGAGCACTCGGCGTTTGGTGCTACCCGCAACCCGTGGGACGTGACACGTACGCCCGGCGGCTCGAGCGGCGGATCGGCTGCCGCCGTCGCGGCGCGCATGGTCCCGGTGGCCCTGGGCTCGGACACTGGCGGGTCGGTCCGCCAGCCTGCCGGGTTCTGCGGAGTCGTGGGCGTGCGGCCAACGTACGGGCGTGTCTCCCGGTATGGCCTGCTGTCGTTCGCGTCGTCGATGGATCAGATCGGCCCGCTGTCGCGGACGGTTGCCGACGCCGCCCTGGTGCTCGAGGCGATGGCGGGCCGCGACGACCGGGACGCCACTTCTTCAGACGAGCCCGTCCCTGAGTGGAGCAGCCACCTGACTGGCGACGTGCGCGGCGCACGGGTCGGCATCCCGCGAGCCTGGCTCGGCGACGGCGTCGACGCGGACGTTCGGCGCGCGGTTGACGGCGCCATCGACGTCCTGCGGCAGCGCGGAGCCGCCATGGTCGACGTCGAACTGCCGCACGCGTCCACGGCCGTTCCCGTCTACTACATCGTCGCGACGGCCGAAGCCAGTTCGAACCTGGCGCGCTACGACGGCGTGCGGTACGGGCATCGCACCAGCGTGCACGAATCGCTTCGCGAGATGTACGAGCGCTCGCGTGACGAGGGGTTTGGCGCCGAGGTGAAGCGCCGGATCATGCTTGGCACATTCGTGTTGAGCGCCGGGTACTACGACGCGTTCTACGCCAAGGCGCAGTTGGTTCGGCGCCTCATCACCGCGGATCTCGACGCGGCACTGGACACGTGCGACGTGCTGCTGATGCCGACCAGCCCGTCGGTGGCGTTTCGGCTGGGTGAACGGATCGATGACCCGCTGCGGATGTACCTGGCGGACGTCTTCACGGTAGGCGCATCGCTGGCCGGACTGCCCGCGATGTCAATCCCGTGCGGCTTTGGCGCCGGCGGGTTGCCGGTGGGCCTGCAGTTGATTGGCCGCCGGTTCGACGAAGCCACGCTGTTCAGGCTGGGTGATGGGTACGAGCGGGACACGCGCTGGCATGAAGCAAGACCCGCCGGTGTGTGCGCCGAGTCAATGGACTGGCTGTAGCCACGGACCTTCAGGTCCGTGCATCACGGGATGTAGCCACAAACCTCCAGGTCCGTGCACCACCTGGTTCGAAGGTCAGGAGCGCGGCGTCGGCACCGGCGCCCCCTCCGGCCGTCGCGAAAGGAACTTGGCCAGGCCCCACACCGCAAACACCGCGAGCGCCACCGGCAGCAGCGGCACGAGCAGCGCGAAGATCGCGGCGACGCCGAGTCCAAGCGCCCCGACGACGCCGGCAATCGCCAGCACCGGCAGGAGCAGCAGGCCGAGGGTCAGTTTCAGGATGCCGCCGAGGATGCGGAACGGCAGCGTGATGGCGAAGAACACCAGCTTGAACACGAGCGCGATCAAGCCCAGGACGACGGTCAGGAAGACCAGACCCGCGCCGATTGCCAGCAATTCAACCATGGCCCTTCGCCTCCTTAGTGGATGATACGAGGCGGGAAACCCTTTGGTTGCAAAACGAAAGGCCGACCCGGCGGTCGGCCCTGCTATCGAACAAGTGTGGCATGCGGCTTTCCGCCTCCGCGCCAAGCGCTACGGCGGGACCTCGACGACACTCGAAGAGCGACGTCGGGCAGCCCTGTATGACGTTCACTATACCGTCGGCTTGAAGCCCTTCAGGCGATCGGTGACGCCCCGCGGCGTGGACGGCGGCAGGTACTGGGCCGGCTGCCCCATCGCCTCGTCGATCGTCTTCACCGTCATCGACCTGGGTCCGCTCTGGCGCAGTTTGAAGACGTCAAGCGCGAGGCAGACCCCAATCATCAGCGCGATTGCGAGGATCACGCCGCCGAGCGTGCCCTGCAACAGGGCGCCCAGTGATGACAGGATTTCCGCTGAACTCATCAGGTCCCCTCAACATTCGCCTGGGGGGGCTTGTTGTCCGGCAGGTCGTACTCGATGAACCCGCGCCTGACCTCTTCCATCGCCAGCCGCTCCGCCTTCTTGGGGAGCGCCGCCAGCACCTCCGGATCGGATCCGGGCGGGACGAGGCGATTCAAGGCGCCCCGGCGGAGTTGCTTCGCCCGCTGGGCCGCGATATCAACAAAAAGAAACCGCCGCTGCATCGGGTGGACGGCGAATTTCTCGTCGGCCTGCCGCGGGGTCTGGGGTGTTAGTTGCGGATCTAGTTCTTCGCTCACAATCAGTTAGCGTACTTCACGAGTTGCACCGCGCGCAACCTCAATCGGAGAGCAAAACAAAGGGCCGCGCGGTCGAACCGCACGGCCCCGGGGAACGCGTTCACCTCAGCGGCCTCGGTCGGGCCGGACCCTAGCCCTGGACCTTCACCTCGATCTGCTTCGGCTTGGCCTCTTCCTTCATCTGCAGCGCGATGGTCAGCACGCCGTTCTTGTAGTCGGCCTCCACCTTGCCAGAATCAACCGTCGGCGGCAGCGAGAACGTCCGGCTGAACGCGCCGTAGACGCGTTCCACGCGGTGGAGCTGCTCGTCCTTCAGCGAGTCGTCGGCACGCTTTTCGCCCTTCAGCGTCAACGTGTTGTTGTCGACCGTGATCTCGATGTCCTCCTTGCGGACATCGGGCAATTCGGCCTTGATGACGAGTTCGTGCTTGGCGGTCTCGTAGATATCGACCGGCGGCACCCAGAGGCCACGGCGCATCACGTCTTCGTCGGCTCCACGGTAGAACTCGTTAAAGACACGGTTGACGCGATCCTGCATGGCGGTGAAATCACGGAACGGGTCAAAGCGAACAAGTGTCATGGCTGATTCCTCCTGTGTATCTCGGTCATCGCAACGGGCGACCGGCTGATCCCCTCTGACCTGCCGGTCCCGCCCGTGCGAGCACCCAACGACAATATACGCAATATATGATTGCTTGTCAAGAATATTATATGAGTTGTGTATACTCATATTTTACATGGTCGCCGGGCACAGGCGCGTTGCCCCGTCGCCTCACGCCGGAGGACCGTGTCGTCGGGAGATCAGCGCTTGGTCAGGTCCCACTTCCCGGTCCAATGTCCCTGATCCTTCTCTGACGTCTGTTTTGGATCGAATGCTTCGTACTCGCTGTGGATGCGCTTGCCGACTTCGAGAATCGTCGTGGTGACCTTCCAGACGGTCGTGCCCAGCTCCATCCGCCACGTCATGGTGTTGCCGCTCAAACGGCCATCCAGGATCTTCAGCCCATCGTCGGTCCCGGTGATCGTCCCGTCTTCGGCAACGCTGAGATTCATGCTGCTATCGGACTCGCCTTTTCTCGAGTTGGCCCATCGGCCAGTCCACCGCCCCGTCATCACCGATGCGACCGTGTCCCTGGCCTTCGGCTGATCGGACGTGTTCTTCGGCTGCGAACCTGGCGTTGCGGCAAGCGTGCCGCGATTGGCCGTGTCGATGCACGATTGAAGCTGCCCATCCGTGACCGGACCAGTGATATCTCTCGGGCGGCTCTGCTCGCAGCGAACCAGGCACAGCGCGCCACTTCCAGAACGCGCCGCCGCAACCGTCAACCCCGCGCACGCAGTCGGGACCGATGGTGTCCATGGTGGCGGCGTGGGGTCAATGGGTGGCGGAGGCGGAGTTCCCCCTCCGGTGTTGGTTGTCGTCGTCGTTCCACTTCGATTGAGATTGTCGAGGCAGCGCTGCAATTCCGCGTCAGACGGCGTCGCACCGCCGATCGGGTAGCACGCCAGTCGACACGGCGACACCGGCGCGAGCCGCTTGAGCTGCGCGACCGACACGCCAGCGCACGGGTTCGCCCTGGGTGTTCCGCCCGGGTTCCCACCGGGATTCCCGCCGGGTTGCTTCTTGGATGAATCGTCCAGCGTCGGAGGCGTTTCGGTCCCCGTATTCACCCGTCCCGTCCGCTCCAGACGGATCGTCGCGACTGGCGTCGCGCGTCCCGCTCGTACATCGACCATCGTGGTTGCACCGGCGTAGCCCGGAGCCGTCACCGTGACGCGATAGCTCCCGTTCATCAGGCCCTTGAATTCCGCGGCTGAACCGCGGCTCTGGCGTCCCTCGACTTCGATGAGTGCGCCGCTAACCGGCCGGCCGGTCTGGGCTTCGAGGACCTCGACGGTGAACGAACCCTGGGCTGGAGATCCGCCCGGGCCGGACGGTCTCGTCCGGGCCAGCACAATCGTCGTCGAGTACTCCGGCTGTGATGCGGTCAGGCGCACCGTCGTCGGGCGGGCATCGCCGTAGCCCGAGGCGGTGACATCGATGCGGTGATCGCCGAGGTCAAGACTGTCGGCGGTGATCGTTCCGCCGGTTCGCATCCGGCCGTCGATCACCACCCGGGCGTTGCTGACCGGCTGCCGGGAATCGGCGTCGATGACGGTGACGATGAGCCTGCCTCGAACGGCGGGGCGCAGACGCCTGAGCCGGACGAGCCCGCTTGGCGACAGCTTGGCTTCGCTGACGGTCATGGTCATCCGTCTGGCCGGATCCTCGTAGCCGGGAGCGCTCACCGTGAGCACGTGTTCGCCTATCGCGAGGTCGCCGATCACGACGGGACTGCCGTACTTCACGACGATGTCGATCTGCACTCGAGCATCAGGAATGTCGCGTTCCGTGTCGTAGTCGACGACCCGGACGGTTGCCGTTCCGCGCGCGTCAGGACGCGTACTCCGCAAGTGGACGAGCGTCGGCGACCCGGCGGATCCGGACTGGGCGCCGATCCCGACGGTTTCCGTCACGTAGCCCGACGCGCTGACCGTCATCCGGTGGGGACCGACCGTCACTGGCCCGAACGAGACATCGGAACCCGCGTGCACCGATCCGTCCTCGAACTCGACCCGCGCACTTATCGGCTGACCTGTCCGGGCGTCGACCACGCGGATGGCGAGATACCCCATTTCCTCCCGAGGCAGCTGCGTGAGCGTAATCGTGGTCGGTGAGCTCGGACGTCCCGGCACAATGCCGATCGTCCCGGCATACGGCGTGTGGCCTTCAGCGATGATCTCTACCGCCTGCGGTCCAACCGGCAGCCCTTCGATGTCGAGCGTATTGCCGGTGACCGACCGGCCAGCAACCGTCACGCGGGCAGACTTGATGAGCTGCCCCGTCCAGGCACTGACGATCTTCAACCACAGCGTTCCGTTCACCTGGTCCATCCCGGCATCGCCGACCGGGTCCGCATCTCCTCCGCTGAAGGTGATCAAGATTCGGCTCGGGGTGCCCGACGCCTCCCCAGCGGACGTGCGTGTTCCCATCGATCGCTCGAGTTCCTCGAACGTGTACGACGAGGCGGTTGTCCGGTAGCTGGCGGTTCCGGCGCGCGCAGCGACGATGGTGTACGACGTGCTGTTCTGCGTGGCATCTGCGGCAGGGATGCCGCCTGCGCCGATGGTGTATGACGCCTGCCGCTTGTGGGGCTCGGGTTCACCGCGGGCTTTCTGGGTATCGAACAGCTCCGCGTCCATCGTGAACGTGAGAGACGTCAACTGCGCGAGATCCGCACTGAACGAACCCTCCAGGCGCACTGTCGTCCGCTTGCGGCAACTCAGCCGGTACCCGGTATCGCTGGCGTGGCTCGTCGCATCGATCGTGACCACCGTGCCGGACGCGGAGAACGACGTCCCGGTCCACTTCAACTGGAGGTCAGGAGCGCGCGGGTAGCTGAGGTCGAACGCCCCCTCCTCGCGGGTCTTGCTGGTGTTCCTGAACGCCAGCGCTGGCGCGGCAAACGTGAGATCGTCCTTCACGGCCACGGGCAGGTACGCCGTGAGGTTGAGCCACTTCATCTTCTGGAGACCCGCGAGGCGGGAGAAGGCGGCGGTCCGTCGGAGCTTCACCAGCGTAGCCTTCGCGGGCACGGGCCCGGCGGAGGCGGCGATCCGGGCGTCCTCGTAGTTCGGCGCCGTGACGACCACCTGGTGTTCGCCTGGCGCGAGACCGTCGAAGGTGACACGTGCACCTGGCTTTCCCACCCCGTCCACCACCACGTTCGCGCCGACCACGGGCAGGTCGCCGCCTTCGTCCCGAACATCGATCAGGAGTTGGCCAACGCGGAGCGTCTCCCGTCGCAAGGGGAGATCGACAACGACCAACGCATCGCGCGACGCTCGCACGTCAACCTCGATGGCCCCCTGCTCGTAGCCCTTTGCGTTTCCCACGAGAGTCCGGCGGCCTTCGTCGGCGTAGTAGAAGACCGCGTCCGGGACCGCATTCTTGGTGTCCGATCCGTCCGACACGCGGGCGGACGCCAGCGGCTCCCTCGTCTCAGCATCGACCGTGCGTACCCGGACAACGATGGCCGGTTCCAGGGTGATCGTGGCGGACACGTCTTTCACATCATCGTCGGGCGGGGCGGGCTCGTCGATGACGACATCGAGATGGCCTGGGCGGAAACCGAGGGCATTCGCGGTCACGACGTACCGACCGGGCCTGACGTTGAGAATCTGGAACGCCCCGACGGCGGTCGGCGTCCACTGCTCGTTGTAGCGCAGTTGCTGGATGGTCGGTCTCGTGCCTGGCTGCGGATCGATCCGGACGCGGGCGCGGCCGATCGGTGTGTCGGCGCTGCTGAAGACTCCCGGGACGCGTTCAACGACCTTGACATTCAGAGTTCCGGCCCTCGTGGCGACGAAGCACGTCCGGATCTTCGCCCGGATGGCCTCGATGTCGGCCGCCGCTGGCGCCCACACGTCGTCCCAGAGTTGGCGCCAATGGTCCTGGATGTATTCGCTCTGGTAGTACAGCTCGAGGCGCTTTCGCCAGAACTCGTCAACGAGGAAGCCATCGCGACCGACGTCATAGCGCGCAGTGCCAGCCGCATCGATCATCTTCTGTTTCACTGCGTGGTAATACGCATTCGAAAGATCGAAAGACTGCTTCGAACAGCCGTCCGGATCCTTTTGACCGCAGGCGGCGCGATTGGCTTTGTAGAGTTGATACATGCGGTCGTCAAAGAACGGGATCACGAGCCAGTCGCGGACCGCGTAGGCGGCGGCGGTCCCCGCCGATGCGGCCAGGACGAACGGCGCCACGGCCGGTGCCATCAACCCCAGCGGTGCGGCCGGCCCACCTGCGATCGCGGCCAGTGCGGGCAACCCGCAATCCCGCAGGCCGTCGGCAAGCGATTGCTCGGCGTCACGAAACCAGGTCTGGCGGGCCCGCTGCACGGCCGTATGGCGAGTGGCCAACAGGAGCCGGGCATCCCAGGCGGCCACCCGCGGGCTGTCGAACAGCCGTGGTTCGGCGCCAAACACCTCCGTGAAACAGGCGTCGTGCCCCCCGCTGAAGCCGACTTGCTGGCGAACCACGTCCAGAAAGACACTGACCTTCCCAGGGCGCTGAGCGATCTCGAGCTTCTGGCGCCAGGTCGAATCCGTGCTGGGCGTTTGAACGTGTGCCGATTGCAGTCTGGCCGCGACGGTGGCGGAGAGCAGGACGCCGGCAACAGCTGGGATCACATGCCTGAGCCGCATCATGTGTCACCTCGGCGCGCGACGAGAATCTGTGTGGGGGACTGGCCGATTATGCCCCGTTCGAACGCGGGGTCCAAGCCATTTCAGACACATTTCCTGCCGCGGGACAGACACCTGTCGTCAACGAGGTACATTCCTCGGCCCCTGCCGCCGATTGGCCTGGCTGGAGCCTGGCGATCCCAGGCGGGTTCCGTGCGGCCCACTACGTTCACCCTTCTGCCGTTCCCCGTCGGCCTGCGGCCTGTCACCTATTTGATATGCTGGTTGGTGCCCCCTGGCGCCGCCTGTCGCGGTGCCTCCGGACCCTCGTCGGAACCCCTGCGAGCCGTCCTGATTCATATGTCTTCGAGGTAGATGACGATGGCCAAGTACAAGATCGCGTGGTTGCCCGGGGATGGTGTCGGCGTGGACGTGATGGACGCCACGAAGATCGTGCTCGACGCCCTGAAGTTTGATGCCGAGTACATCCACGGCGACATCGGCTGGGAGTTCTGGTGCAAGGAAGGCGACGCGTTCCCGGCCCGGACGGTGGAATTGCTGAGGAACGTCGACGCCGCGCTGTTCGGGGCCATCACCTCCAAGCCCGTCAAGGCCGCCGAAGCCGAGCTCATCCCGTCGCTGCGCGGCACGGGCCTCATCTACCGCTCCCCCATCGTCCGCATGCGGCAGATGTTCGACCTCTACATCTGCCTGCGGCCGTGCAAGGCGTATCCCGGCAATCCGCTCAACGTGAACGACAAGATCGACATCGTGGTATTCCGCGAGAACACGGAAGACCTCTACGCCGGCGTCGAGTTCAACCCGGTGCCCGATGAGCTGGCCGCGACGCTGAAGAAACTCTCGAAGCCGTTCGCGCACTTTGCCGGCCTGAAGGGTGACGAATATGCGGTGTCGTGCAAGATCAACTCGCGCAAGGGATCCGAGCGCATCATCGAAGCCGCCTTCGCCTTCGCGCGCCAGCACGGCCGCAAGAAGGTGACGATCGTGCACAAGGCCAATGTCGTCCGCGCCACCGACGGCATGTTCCTGGAAATTGCGCGGGAAGTGGGCGCGCGTTACCCCGAGATCATCTTCGACGAGGCCAACGTCGACGCGATGACGATGTGGCTGCTGAAGAACCCGCTGAGCTACGACGTGCTCGTGGCCCCGAACCTGTACGGCGACATTATCTCGGACCTCTGCGCACAGATGGTGGGCGGCCTCGGGTTCGGCTGCTCCGGCAACATCGGCGAGAAGCTGGGCGTGTTCGAACCGTCGCACGGGTCCGCGCCGAAGTATGCCGGGCAGTACAAGGTGAATCCGATCGCCACGATTCTCACGGCGAAGATGATGCTCGACTGGCTCGGCGAGAAGGAACTGGGCGCGCGCGTGGAGCGAGCCACCGCGGACGTCATCAAGCGCGGCGAGGTCCGGACGTACGACATGGGCGGGTCGGCCACGTCGCTCCAGATGGGCGAGACGATCGCACAGGCGCTCTAGTGATGGACGTGGCACAGGCGCTCCAGCGACGAACGTGGCACAGGCGCTCCAGCGACGAACGTGGCACAGGGCTTCAGCCCTGTGTTGAAGCTGGGCGTTAGGCGTCAGGGACGGTTGAACATGGCCCACATCATCATTCACGAAGTCGGCATTCGCGACGGTCTCCAGATCGAGAAGGACATCGTCCCGACCGATCGCAAACTGGACTGGATCGCGAAGCTGGCGGCATCCGGCGTGGACATGATCCAGGTCGGCTCCTTCGTCAACCCGGCGAAGGTGCCGCAGATGGCGGACACCGACGAGTTGTTCCGCCAACTCGCCGCGGCGCCGCAGCGGCCCGGCCTCATCTACACGGGGCTCGTGCTCAACGAGAAGGGCCTGGAGCGCGGCATGGCCTGCGGCGTCGAATACTTCTGCATGGGCGTATCGGCGAGCGAAACCCACAGCCGCAAGAACACGGGCATGACCACGGCAGACGCGACCGATCGGATCATCGCGATGGGCCGCCAGGCGGCCGACGCCGGGAAGGGCGTCCAGGTCTCGGTCCAGTCGGCCTTCGGTTGTGGCTTCGACGGGCACATTCCCCTGGATCGCGTGCTCGGCATCGTCCGCCGGTACGCGGACGCGGGGCTCACCGCCGTCAGCCTGGCCGACTCGTCCGGGCATGCCGATCCCGATCAAGTCGAGGAGATGGTCAACGCCGTTCAGGCGATCGGAGCGTCGATCGGCATCACGTGCCATTTTCACAACACGTTTGGCATGGGCCTCGCCAACGTGTACGCTTCTTTCCGCGCCGGCGTGAGGACCTTCGAAACCGGGTTCGGCGGCCTCGGGGGCTGCCCCTTCGTGGCGATGGCGGCGGGCAACGTCTGCACCGAGGACGTCATCCACATGTTCCATCGCGCGAACCTGCGCCGCGACATCGATCTCGGCGCCATCGTGTCGGTGACGAAGGACGCGGCCGCGTTCTTCAACAAGCCGCTGCCCGGCACCATTCACCGCACCGGTCCCATCTTCCATCCGGGCCGGTTCGCGGCCCCGACGAACGACTGAGGACCGCATGAGACTGCTCGACGGCATCCGCGTGCTCGACCTCACCAACGTGCTGGCCGGACCGTTTGCGACGGTGCACCTCGCGCTGGCGGGCGCGGAGGTCATCAAGATCGAGAACCCGGACGGCGGCGACCTGGCGCGCAGGCTGGGCAACGTGCCCCAGCTCAACCAGGACCTGATGGGCACGAGCTTCCTGGCCCAGAACGCCAACAAGAAATCGCTGACGCTGAACCTGAAGCACGAGGAGGCCCGCGAGATCTTCCGCGCTCTGGTGAAAGTGTCCGACGTCGTGGTCGAAAATTTCCGGCCTGGCGTGATGGCCCGCCTCGGGCTGGCCTACGCGGCGCTGCGCGAGATCAACCCGACACTCATTTACTGTGCGATTTCCGGCTTCGGACAGGATGGCCCGGATGCCGCCAAGCCCGCGTACGACCAGATCGTCCAGGGTCTCAGCGGCGTCATGGACGTCAACGGAGACGAGCGCCTGCATCCGCTGCGCGCGGGCTTCCCGATCTGCGACACGATCGGCGGCGTCAACGCGGCGTTCGCCATCATGGGGGCGCTGTATCACCGGCAGCGCACCGGCGAGGGCCAGTCCATCGACGTCGCGATGCTCGACTCGATCATGCCCTACATGGCGTGGGTCGCCGCGAACCTGCTGATTGGCGGCAAGCCGCCCGTGCCGATGGGCAACGACAACATGACCGCCGCGCCGTCCGGCACGTTCGTCACCCAGGATGGCTTCATCAACATCGCGGCGAACCAGCAGGAGCAGTGGGAGTCGGTCTGCGACGTGCTGGGCGTGCCGGAATTGAAGACGGACGAACGCTTCGAGAAACGCGACATCCGCAAGGCCAACCGTAAGCTGCTCACGCCCCTGCTCGAGGCGAAACTGAAGGCGCGTCCCACGGCGCACTGGGTGGACGCGCTCAACGCGAAGGGGGTCCCGTCGGGTGATATTCTCACGCTGGAGGCCGCGCTGAAGGCGCCGCAGGTCGTTCACCGCGGGACGCTGCAGGACGTGGACACGCCCGGCGTCGGCACGATCAAGCTCTTCAACCTGACGGCGAAGTTCGAGAAGACGCCGGGCGCCATCGAGGCGCCGCCGCCGCGGCTGTCGGCGCACACGGAGGAGATCCTGTCGGGGCTCGGGTACGCGCCCGATGCGATTGCGGAATTGAGACAGAAGGGAGTCGTCTAGAGCCATGGGTATGACGGTTGCGCAGAAGATCCTCGCCAGGGCGTGCGGACTCGCCTCCGTCGCGGTCGGCGACGTGGTGGAGCCGACGGTCGACCTGGCGATGTCGCACGAGAACACCGCGCTGGTCATCAATCAGTTCGGCGACGTGTTCGCGGGCACCGGCCTGACACCCAGGGTGTGGGACCCGTCGAAGATCGCGGTCATCTTCGATCACCGCGTGCCCGCCGAATCCGCGAAGACGGCCACCAACCAGAAGAAGGTCCGGGAGTTTGCCGCGGCCCAGGGCATCACGAAATTCCACGACGTACGGGGCGACACGGGCGGCATCTGCCACCAGGTGCTGGCGGAGGAAGGCTACGACCGGCCCGGCTACGTGATCGTCGGCGCCGACAGCCACACGACGAGCCACGGCGCCCTCGGCGCGCTGGCCTTCGGCGTGGGCGCCACCGAAATGGCGTCGGTGTGGACGCTCGGTGTCGCCGTCAACATCCAGGTGCCCGCGACGATCAAGGTCGTGGTGAACGGCCGCTTCCACGACCACGTCACGCCGAAGGACCTGATCCTGAACCTTATCGGCACGCTCACGGCGGAGGGCGCGAATTTCAAGGTCATCGAGTTCCACGGCGATGCGATCCGGAACATGCCGACGTCGGGACGCCTCGTCCTGTGCAACATGTCGGTCGAGGCGGGCGCCACGTCCGGCATCGTCCCGGCCGACGAAGAGACCGTCCGCTACCTGCGCGAGGAGGCCGGCGTCACCGATCCGCTCGACCTCGTGCAACCCGATCCGGATGCCGCGTACGACCGCGTCATCGAAGTTGATGTGTCGACGCTCGAACCGCAGATCGCGTGCCCGCACACGGTCGACAACGTGAAGGGCATCGGCGCCGTCGCCGGAACGAAGGTCCATCAGATCGTGATCGGTTCGTGCACCAACGGCCGCATCGACGACCTTGAAGTGGCGTCCGGGCGGCTCAAGGGCCGGAAGATCGCCCAGGGCGTCCGCATGCTGGTCTTCCCCGCCTCCTGGAAGATCTACAAGGAGGCGATGACGCGCGGCTACATCATGAACCTGATCGAAGCCGGTGCCGTGGTGATGAACCCGGGATGCGGCTGCTGTCTGGGCGTGCACGAAGGCGCGCTCGGCGAGACCGCGCTCTCTACGACGAACCGCAACTTCAAGGGGCGCATGGGCAACGCCACGGGCGCCGTCTACCTGTGTTCCCCGGCCGTGGCGGCGGCCAGCGCGATTACCGGCGTCATCACCGATCCGCGGCAGGAGGCGTAAGTCATCATGGCAAAGGTTGTCTACAAGACCGGCGACGACGTCTCCACCGACACGATCTACCCGGGCCGCTTCATGGCCACGGTCCTGCCGATCGAGACGCCGCAGTTCTGCTTCGCGGACGACAAGGCGTTCAACGCGGCGCTCCAGCGGAAGGAAGTCGCGCCCGGCAGCGTGCTCGTGGGCGGCCAGAACTTCGGCTGCGGCTCGTCGCGGGAGCAGGCGGCCTCCACGCTAAAAGGCCATGGCCTCGTGGTCGTCGCCCGCGGCTTCGCCCGCATCTTCCTGCAGAACTCGTGCAACCTCGGCCTGCGCACGATCATCTGCCCGACGATCGACGCGGAGGCCGGCGACGAGCTCGAGCTGGGCGCTACGGCGGTCAGGAACGTGACGAAGGGGCGCGAGTTCCCCATCGTGCCGCTCCCGCCGGCCCGCCAGGCCATCATCGACGCCGGCGGCCTGATCGCCTATACGCGCCGGCGGCTGGTCGAACCCGCGTCGCGCCAGGCCCGGGTCTGAAGACCCGCGGCTACGCCAGTACGTAGCCACGGACCTTCAGGTCCGTGCTCAGAACGTACCGATGGCGCCCAATCCCGTCTCGTGAGATCATCCACGTATGCGCCAGATCGATCCCCTGCTGCCGTTCGCCGAGGACAAGGACCTCGCCGAGGACGTCCGGCGGCTGTTCGAGGAACTCGATCGCGCGCGGCCGCTCGATCAGCGGCTGCTGCCGGGCGTGTTCTCGCCCACGCTCGACGCCCTGGAAACGCCCGACGCGGTCGAGATCGTCGTCGACCTCCCCGGCGTGGCGTTCGACGATGTCCGCGTCCTGCTGAAGGACGATGTCATCATCATCGCGGGCGGCAAGATGCCGCCCGATCCCGGCGAGCGCACCGACGCCAGCTTCCACCTGGTGGAGCGCGACTTCGGCCGCTTTGCGCGCGCCGTCCGCCTGAGCGGCGCGCTGAACGCCGCCAGGGCCTCGGCCACGCTGGGTGCCGGCGAGCTGCGGGTGACCGTCCCCAAGGTGAAGGATCGCCGCGGCCGCAGCGTCCTGGTGCCCATCACGCGCCTCGGCAGCGCCTGAATGAACATACTCGTCATCGGCGACATCGTCGGACGGCCCGGGCGGGACATCGTCCGCCGGGCCCTGCCCGTCCTCATCGAGCGGTACGGGATCAACTTCGTCGTCGCCAACGGCGAGAACTCGGCCGCCGGTGCGGGCATCACGCGAGAGGGCGGCGATTCGCTGCTCGCCATGGGCATCGACGTCATCACAACAGGCAACCACGTCTGGGACAAGCGCGAGGCGCTGACGTACCTCGGGGCCGAACCGCGAGTGATCCGCCCCATCAACATGGCGGCCGGTGTACCGGGGCGCGGCTCCTTCCTGGCGCGCACACCTGACGGCACGCCTGTCGGGGTGGTCAACGCCATCGGCCGGGTGTTCATGGCGCCGGTCGACAACCCGTTTGCCGCGGCGCTGGCCGAAGTGGAGCGCCTGCGCCAGCAGTGCCGCTTCGTCATCGTGGATTTTCACGCGGAGGCCACGGCGGAGAAGGTCGCGATGGGGGCGTACCTCGACGGCAAGGCGACGGCCGTGGTGGGCACGCACACGCACGTGCCGACGGCGGACGCCCGCGTCCTGGCCGGCGGCACCGCCTACGTGACGGACGTCGGGATGACCGGGCCGCACGACTCGATCATCGGGGTCGAACGGGAGGCGGCGTTGACGCGCTTCGTCAGCGGCCTGCCCGCGCGATTCGAGCCCGCGGCGACCGGCGTGCGCCTGCAGGCCGTGTTGATCAGGGCCGATGAAGCCAGCGGCCGCGCCACCGGTATCGAGCGCATCGACTGGACGCTCGAAGACGTGGCGACCGCCGAACGCGCGGGTGGTGAAAACGAGGCGAAGGACTGAACGGCCGTGAGTGATCTGTTCGATCTGCCGTTCGAGACGGAAGAACCCGAACGCCCGGACGAAGAGCCGAGCGACCCCGGCGGCACGGGCCGGCGCGTCTACACCGTCGCCGAGGTCAACGCGGGCGTCCGTGCGCTGCTCGAGGATGCCTTCGCGGACGTGTGGGTCGAGGGCGAAATCTCGAACTGCCGCGTATGGAACACCGGCCACGTCTACTTCACGCTGAAGGACGCATCGGCCCAGCTCCGATCCGTGATGTGGCGCTCAGCGGCACGCCTGGTGAAGTTCAAGCCCGAGGACGGCCTGCACGTGATCGGCCACGGCCGCATCAGCGTCTACGAGCCGAAAGGCGAGTACCAGTTCGTCTGCGACGAGATGGAGCCCAAGGGCCTCGGCGCGCTCCAGCTGGCGCTCGAACAGTTGAAGAAGAAACTGCAGGCCGAAGGCCTGCTCGATTCCGCCCGCAAGCGCCCGCTGCCCACGCTCCCGCGGAAGATCGGGATCGTCACGTCGCCGGACGGGGCCGCGCTGCGCGACATCATCAAGGTACTCGGCCGGCGGTATCCCAACGCGCACCTGGTCATCTCTCCCACGCGCGTGCAGGGCGAGGGCGCGGCCACCGAGATCGCGAACGCGCTGGGCCTGGTTGGACGCGTCGAGGGCGTCGACGTGGTCATCGTCGGTCGCGGCGGCGGGTCGATTGAGGATCTCTGGGCGTTCAACGAAGAAGCGGTCGCGCGGGCGATCGCGGCCTGCCCGGTGCCGGTCATCTCGGCCGTCGGCCACGAGACGGACGTGACGCTGGCCGACTTCGTGGCCGACCTGCGCGCGCCGACACCGTCGGCCGCAGCGGAGGTGGTGGTCTCGGCAAAGAACGAGTTCGTCGCCGGCATCGATCGCCTGTCGGATCGCCTGGCCGTGGCGGCCGAGCGACGGGTCCAGGCGGGACGTCAGTTGCTGCAGCGCCTCGAGGCGCGGCCCGCCTTCGCGGGATTCACGGGACGCCTGGCCCTGCGCGGGCGGCACGTCGCCGAGGTTGAAGCCGGCCTGGAAGGCGCCGTGCGGGGCCTCGTGGCGGCGCGCATGCGGCGATACCATGCGCTTCGGCAGCGGCTGGACGCGCTCGACCTGCGCCGGACGATCGCGCGGGTCCAGACCAGCCTGGCCCAGGTGTCGGGCCGCCTCACGGCGGCAGCCATCGGCCGCTACCACCGGTCCGACGCGAGATTCCGCTCCCTGGCGGCGCGCCTGGAAGCGCTGAGCCCGCTGGCCGTGCTGGGGCGGGGCTACGCGGTGTGCTGGGACGGCGACCGGCGATCGATCGTCACCGATGCCACCTGTGTCGCGCTGGGCTCGCGCGTACGGGTGACACTGCACCAGGGGGAATTGGCGTGCACGGTCGACGACCGGATCGCCGGCGATCAGCCGGACCCGGCGGGCCGGACCGCCGGGCGGGAACCGAAGCACTGAGGAGTCGTGATGGACGTCAACATCAAGGATTTCGAAGCCGCGATTGCCGAACTCGAGACCATCGTCAAGAAACTCGAGGACGGCGACATCGCGCTCGAACAGTCGCTGGAACTCTACGAACGAGGCGTGAAGCTCTCACGGTATTGTCACGCGCGTCTCGAGGAGGCCGAGCGGCGCATCGAGGTGCTCGGTGAGCGGGGCGACCTGCAGCCCGCGCCGCCCGGGCTGGGCGCGGCCAGCGAGGATGAGAAAGGCCGCAAGTCGTGAAGACATCCGGGCCGATGGTCCTCGGCGAGTACCTCGAACTGCTGCGGCGCGACGTCGAGGCGGCGCTCGCGCACGCGTTGCCGCCCGCGTCGGATGGCCCGACCGTCATTGCGGAGGCCATGCGGTACAGCCTCATGGCCGGCGGTAAGCGCCTGCGCCCGGTCCTGGCGCTGGCGGCAGCGGACGCCATCGTCCCGTCGTGCGCGGACGCACGCGGGCTGGCGATGCCGGTGGCGTGTGCGATCGAGATGATCCACACGTACTCGCTCATCCACGACGACCTGCCCGCAATGGACAACGACACGCTGCGCCGGGGCAAACCGACGCTGCACGTCGTGTATGGCGAAGGCGTGGCCATCCTGGCCGGCGACGCGCTGATCGCCGAGGCGTTTGCGCAGCTTGCGCGGCGGGCGCAGGCCGGTGATGCCACCGTGGCCGCCCGCGCCCTGGCCGTGATCGAACGCGTGGCTTCCGCATCGGGCTCGCTCGGCATGGTGGGCGGCCAGGTGATCGACTTGCAGGCCGCCGGGCAGGCCGGCGACACCATCGTCCTGGACGCGGCCGGTCTCCGCGACATGCACGCCCGCAAGACGGGTGCGCTGATCCGCGCCGCGGCCGTCGGCGGCGCCATCATGGCTGGCGGGTCGGACGCGCAGATCCGCGCCGTCGATGACTACGCCACGGCCCTGGGCCTGGCGTTCCAAATCGTCGATGACGTCCTCGACGTCGTCGGGAATCGCGACGAACTGGGCAAGACCATCGGCAAGGATGCCGCGGCGAGCAAGCCGACGTATCCGGCGATGTTCGGTCTCGACGCGTCGCGGCGGATGGCCACCGAGGCGGCGGACGCCGCCGTGGCCGCGCTCGCGTCGGCGAACCTCGCGCGCGAGTGGCTGATCCAGATCGCGCGCTGGGTCGTGTCTCGCACCTCCTGAACGACTCCCGCCATGGCCGCCAAGCCGAAGTCGCGCCTGGACATCCTGATCACCGAGCGCGGTCTTGTTCCGTCCCGGGAGCGGGCGCGCGCGCTGATCCTGGCCGGCCGCGTGCTCGTCGACGGGGCCGCCGTGACCAAGGCTGGCACCGCGGTGGCCACCGACGCCGCCGTCACGCTCAGCGAACCGGATATCCCGTGGGTGGGGCGCGGGGGCGTCAAGCTCGCGCACGCGCTCGACACGTTCCAGGTCGATCCGTCAGGCCGCGAGGCTCTGGACGTGGGCGCGTCCACGGGCGGGTTCACCGACGTGTTGCTGACGCGCGGCGCCGCGCGGGTGGTGGCCCTCGACGTCGGGCACGGCCAACTCGACTGGCGCATCCGGGAGGATCCGCGTGTCGTCGTCCTCGAGCGGCGCAACGCACGCGAGATGCAGCCGGACTGGCTGCCGGCACGCGTCAGCCTGGTGGTCATCGACGTGTCGTTCATCTCGCTGCGCCTGATCCTGCCTGCGCTGCCCGCCGTGATGGAGCCGGGAGCAGACGTCGTCGCGCTCGTGAAGCCGCAGTTCGAGGCCGGGCGCGACGAGGTCGGGCGGGGCGGGCTCGTGATGGACACCGCGATCCACGACGCCGTCATCGAACGCGTGACCACCGCCGCGCAGGAACTCGGATTCGCGCGCCTCGGCATGACGCCTTCCGCCATCACCGGCGCCACCGGCAACCAGGAATACTTCCTCCACCTGCGCCTCGACCGGCAGGTATAGAATTCGGGCACCAAGGCGGTACCGATGGGAACCCAGTCGCACATCACTCGTGTGGGCATCGTGGCCAAGCCGGGTCTGACCGAGACCAGCGTCGAACTGGGTCTGGTCACCCGGTGGCTCGACGAGCGCCGAATCGAGTCCGTGATCGAAACCGAGACCGCCAACATGACGGGCCAGAGTGGCCGGCGCTTGGCCTCGCGCGACGAACTGCCCTCGCTGGTCGATCTCGTCCTGGTGTTCGGCGGCGACGGCACACTGCTCGGCATGGCCGATCGGATTGCGCAGGCCAATCTCGAGATCCCGATCCTCGGGGTCAACTTCGGCACACTCGGCTTCCTGACCGAAGTGACCGCGTCCGAACTGCTCAGCGTGCTGCAGGCCGCGATCGACGGCAGTGCGGTGATCGAGCCGCGCATGATGCTGCGGTCACACGTGGCGCGGGCGGGCCAGGCAGTGGCCGACCGCATCGTGCTCAACGACGTGGCCGTCACGGGCGGCTCGCTCTCGCGCATCGTCGAGTTTGCGGTCACGGTGGGCGGCGATTTCGTGGCGCGCTTCAACGCGGACGGGATCATCATCTCGAGCCCCACCGGCTCAACCGCGTACAACCTGTCGGCCGGCGGCCCCATCGTGCATCCCGAGGTGGATGCGTTCGTCCTGAACCCGATCGCACCGCACACGCTGACGAACCGGCCCCTGGTCATCCCGGCCAACGTCGAGGTCACGATCCAGCCCGTGCTGCAGCGCGCGGGCGATGAGGCGTTCGTGACGTTCGACGGCCAGTCCGGCCTGGAGCTTCAGAACGGCGACGTGGTCCACGTGCGCCGCGCGACGCGCCTGATGCGCCTCGTCCGCGGCAGCTCCCGCAACTACTACGAAGTCCTGCGCGCCAAGCTCCGCTGGTCGGAACGCTAGGTACGTGGCACTTGGCCACCGCCCTCTGTGACCGCCCGGGGTCGCCAGGCTCCAGCCTGGCTGACGATGAATGCAGCGTGACTGCCTGGGAGCGCCAGGCTCCAGCCTGGCCTGAGATGACTGTCGCGTCTCAACCTGGCAATCGGGCCGTCACGCGCTATGGCGCGCCGCTACACGCCGGCGCCCCGCTCGTGCCGCGCGCTGCTCCACATCCATTCGTGAGGGGCGCTGACCAGCCCCGCGTTCACCGGGTTGTCGCGGATGTAGCGCCTCACGGCCTCGAAGTGATGTTCATCCCGCACGTAGCGGTCCCAATACTCTCGATGCCACACGTGAGCCGTCGCAGTTTCGTTCCCGTGGGCTCGGAGCACCCTCGAGATGCGTCGCCCTGTGTACGACTTCCACGACGACACGATTTGCGAAAGGGACCATCCGGGCAGCGTCTGAAGCAGCGTATGGACGTGATTCGGCATCACGACCCACGCAAACAAGCGATACCGTTCGCCATCGAAGTGAAGCAGGGCGTCCTGTACCATTCGGGCCGCATGAGTGTCGCGTAGCACGCAACTCCCATGGCCCGCGTCAATCCAAGCGTCGATTCGCTCTCGGCGTTCGATGGCCGCCTCATTGGGAGAAGCATCGTGGAGTTCTCGGTCGATTCGCGCGATGGCCTCAGCCGGGAGGCTGTCCCATAGATGGAACGTGACGTGCTGGATGACGTGCCCGGAGTCGAAGTGGGGCAGATAGCCTCTGGAGTGCCAACTCCTCGTCGGTGAAACGACGTCCGTCAGGACTGCGCCGACATAGGAGGCGGATCGGATAGGCGTTGATTGCATTTGCCTGGCTCCTGACATGTCACCGAGTCGAACAACGAGAACGCCGGATTCCGATTGGGAACTTGCTACCCGCGATTCGGAGGCACCGTGGCGATCATGTGAGGGGAGAGCAATCGGTGGGCCATCCGCCGACCGGACCCAGCCAGGCTGGAGCCTGGCGCTCCCGGCAGCCTGGCGGTCCCAGGCCGCCACACGGACCGCCACGGGCCTTGCGCCCCGCGCCACGGACGGTCATGATGGCCCCACGCGCGCGGCCCGCAGGCGGCGGCAAGGAGTCCAGCGTCCATGACAACTCTAGACGGCCAGGTCTCGATGTCCGGTGAGGAGATGGTCAGGCTGTGCCGGCGCCACACGATGTACGAGTGGTCGGTGCAGTCGGCGGTCGATCCGATTCCCGTGTCACGCGCCGAGGGCGTGTACTTCTGGACGCCCGAGGGCAAGCGCTTCATCGATTTCAACAGCCAGCTGATGTGCACCAACATCGGCCACTCGCACCCGCGCGTGGTGCGCGCGATCCAGGAGCAGGCTGCCAGCCTGGCCTACGCCAATCCCTTCATGGCCACCGAACCGCGGGCCCGGCTCGGCGAAAAGCTGGCCGCCGTCACCCCCGGTGACATCGACACGTTCTTCTTCACGAACGGCGGGGCCGAAGCCAACGAGAACGCCATCCGCATCGCCCGGGCCGTCACGGGACGCCACAAGATCCTGGTGCGCTATCGCTCCTATCATGGGGGCACCGCCGGAGCCCTGTCCCTGACCGGCGACCCTCGGCGCTGGTTTGCCGAGCCGGGCATGCCCGGCATCGTGCGCGCGCCCGACTTCCACAAGTGGGGCCGCCGGTCACCCGAGCCGCTCGACGACTGCATCCGCGATCTGGAGGAGATCATCCGCTACGAGGGTGCCCAGAACATCGCGGCGTTCATCATCGAGCCGGTCGTCGGCACCAACGGCATCCTGATTCCGCCCGATGGCTACATGCAGGCCGTCCGCGACATCTGCACGCGAGACGGGATCCTGTTGATTGCCGACGAAGTGATGTCGGGGTTCGGCCGCACGGGCCGGTGGTTCTCGGTCGATCACTGGAACGTGGTCCCCGACATCATCACCATGGCCAAGGGGCTCACGTCCGCGATGGTCCCGCTGGGAGCGGTCGGCCTCAGGCCGTCCGTCGCGGCGGCCTTCCGCGACCGCGCCTTCCCCGGTGGCCTCACTTACAACAGCCACCCCCTGGGGTGCGCCGCAGCGCTCGCCACGATCGCGGTATACGAAGACGAGGACCTGATCGCCGGTGCGGCACGGATGGGTGACGTGCTGCGCGCACGCGCCGCCGAAATCGCCGCCAGGCACCCGTCGGTGGGAACCACGCGGTCGATTGGCCTGTTTGGCATCTTCGAGCTCGTCAGACACCAGGCGACGTTCGAGCCGCTGGCGCCGTACAACGGCACCAGCACGGAGATGACGGCGCTCGCGCGCTTCTTCCGGGAGCACGGCCTCTATACGTTCGTGCGCTGGAACACCTTCTTCACCAATCCCCCGCTCGTAATCAGCGAGGCCGAACTCGATGAGGGCCTCTCGATCATCGATCGCGGGCTGGAGATCACGGACCGGGCGGTACGGGCCTAGCGGAGCAGGGATCGCGCGGCGCCGGACCGGGCCAGCGCGAAGGCGGTTGATGGCCGGAGGATATCGATGACCAGGATCAATCACTGGATCGGCGGCGCGGACTGGACGCGGCAGGGTTCCCGCGACGGCGAGGTCTTCAACCCGGCCACGGGTCGCGTGGTGGCCCATGTCGCCATGGCGGATGCCGCGGTCGTCGACGCCGCCGTCGGGGCGGCAGCCCCCGCTGCCCGCGAGTGGAAGCGTGCCTCGCTGGCGGTCCGTGCGCGCGTGCTGTTCGCGTTTCGCGACCTGGTCGAACGCCACAAGCGCGATCTCGCAGGTCTCCTGACGCTGGAACACGGCAAGGTGGCGTCCGATGCGCTCGGGGAAGTGACGCGCGGTCTCGAGGTCGTCGACTTCGCGTGCGGGCTGCCTCAACTGCTCAAGGGCGAGTTCTCGGAGAACGTCTCGTCCGAGGTCGACAGTTACTCGATACGCCAGCCGCTCGGCGTGGTGGCGGGGATCACGCCGTTCAACTTCCCCGCCATGGTGCCGATGTGGATGTTCCCGATCGCGATCGCCTGCGGGAACGCCTTCGTCCTCAAGCCGTCCGAGAAGGACCCGTCGGCCTCGATCATGATCGCGCACCTGTGGGCGGAGGCCGGGCTGCCCGCCGGCGTGTTCAACGTGGTGCAGGGAGACAAGGAGGCCGTCGACGCCATCCTCGCTCACCCCGGCATCGCGGCGGTGAGCTTCGTCGGCTCCACTCCGGTCGCCAGGTACATTTACGAAACCGGCACGCGCGCCGGCAAGCGCGTGCAGGCGCTCGGTGGCGCCAAGAACCACATGGTCGTCCTGCCGGACGCCGATCTCGAACTGGCCGCCGATGCGGCCGTCGGCGCGGCGTTCGGGTCGTCGGGCCAGCGCTGCATGGCGATTTCCATCCTCGTGGCCGTGGGCGACGTGGCCGATCGGCTGCTGCCGCGCGTCCGGGAGCGGATGCGGCGCCTGGTCGTGGGCCCGGGCGACGAGCCCGGCGCGGAGATGGGGCCGCTCACCACGCGCGAGGCCCAGGCACGCGTCCTGTCGTACCTCGACGCGGGGTCCGCCGCCGGAGCCTCGCTGCTCGAAGACGGACGGACGATCCGCGTGCCCGGCCACGAACAGGGCTTCTTCGTCGGGCCGTGCCTGTTCGACCGCGTCACCCCGGGCATGTCGATCTACACCGACGAGATCTTCGGGCCCGTGCTGGGCGTGGTGCGCGTCGAGTCGTACGAGGACGCGATGCGGCTGGTGAACGACAGCCCTTACGCCAACGGCGTGGCGATCTTCACCAACGACGGCGGCGCGGCCCGTCGCTTCCAGGCCGAGGTGCAGGTCGGCATGGTCGGCATCAACGTGCCGATTCCCGTCCCCATGGCCTACTACTCGTTTGGCGGCTGGAAGCAGTCGTTGTTCGGCGACGCGCACATGCACGGTCGCGAAGGGATCATGTTCTACACCCGGGGCAAGGTCGTCACGGCTCGATGGCCGGACCCGAAGCACCGTGGCGTGAACCTGGGATTTCCTCAAATGAAGTAGGAGCCGTGCGTTCGGGCGCGGACTGGGCTAACATTCGATCCTTCACGACGACACAGCAACGGGAGGGGGACACCATGTCTCGCCGCGTCACCGTCGGTCTCATCCAGGCGTCAGCCCCGATCACCGATCCGGCCGTCCCGATCGCGCAGGTGAAAGAAGCGGCCATCGCCCGCCATCTGCCGTTCATCGAGGACGCCGCCAAACGCGGCGTCCAGATCCTCGGACTGCAAGAGGTCTTCAACGGCCCGTATTTCTGCCCCTCCCAGGATCCCCACTGGTACGACATGGCCGAGCCGGTGCCCGGCCCCACAACCGAACGCATGGGGGAACTCGCCCGACGGCACCAGATGGTCATGGTCGTGCCCGTCTACGAGCGCGAGCAGGCCGGCGTCTACTACAACACGGCGGCGGTGTACGACGCCGACGGCACGTACCTCGGCAAGTACCGCAAGCACCACATCCCGCATACGTCGGGCTTCTGGGAAAAGTACTTCTTCAAGCCGGGCAACCTCGGCTACCCGGTCTTCCAGACGCGTTTCGCAAAGGTCGGGGTCTACATCTGTTACGACCGGCATTTCCCCGAAGGGGCCCGGATGCTCGGGCTCAACGGGGCCGAGGTGGTCTTCAACCCGTCGGCCACCGTCGCAGGTCTCTCCCAGTACCTCTGGAAACTCGAACAGCCCGCGCACGCGGTGGCCAACGGCTACTTCATGGCGTGCAGCAACCGGGTCGGCACCGAGGCCCCGTGGAACATCGGCCGCTTCTACGGGTCCTCGTACATCGTCGACCCGCGCGGCAACTTCCTGGCGACCGCGTCGGAGGACAAGGACGAACTGGTGACCGCCACGATCGACCTCGAGATGATCGAAGAGGTCCGCCGCGTCTGGCAGTTCTATCGTGATCGGCGTCCCGAATCCTACGGCGGCCTGGTGGAGTTGTAGCCCGCGCGATCGAGGTTCCCATGACGATACTCATCAAGAACGGGACCGTGGTCACCGCGACCGACACCTATCGCGGTGACGTGTTCATCGACGGCGAGCGCATCTCGACGATCGGGTCGGCGCTGGCCATGCCCGCGGACCGCGTCATCGACGCGGCCGGCAAGTACGTGCTGCCCGGCGGCATCGACGTCCACACGCACCTGGACATGCCGTTTGGCGGCACGACCTCGGCCGACGACTTCGAGTCGGGCACCATCGCGGCCGCCCACGGCGGCACCACGACCATCGTCGATTTCGCGATCCAGAACCGGGGCGAACGGCTGCACACCGCGTGGGAGAACTGGGCCCGCCGCGCCGAAGGGAAGGCCGTCATCGACTACGGCTTCCACATGATCATCACGGACCTGAACGACGAGATCGAACGCGAGATGGACACGCTGGTCGAGGGCGGGATCACGTCGTTCAAGCTGTTCATGGCCTATCGCGGCGCGCTGATGCTCGACGATGGGAGCATTTTCAAGGCGATGCTGCGGACGGGAAAGAACGGCGGCACGATCTGCATGCATGCCGAAAACGGCGACGTGATCGACGTGCTGGTGCGGCGCGCCCTGGCCGCCGGCCACACGGCGCCGAAGTACCACGCGATTACCCGGCCGCCCCGCGCCGAGGCGGAAGCCACGCACCGCGCCATCTGTCTCGCCGAGATGGCGGACGTGCCCGTCTACATCGTCCACCTGTCGGCGGCCGAGGCGCTGGAGAAGGTGGTCGAGGCCCGCGATCGCGGCCTGCCGGCCTTCGCGGAGACGTGCCCGCAGTACCTGTTCCTGTCCAGCGACAACTATGACGAGCCGGGCTTCGACGGCGCGAAGTACGTCATGAGCCCGCCGCTCCGGGCCAAGGCCGGCCAGCGGAAACTGTGGCAGGCGCTGGCCTCGAACCATCTCCAGGCGATTTCAACCGACCACTGCCCGTTCTGCATGAAGGGACAGAAGGACCTGGGTCTCGACAGCTTCGCGAAGATCCCCAACGGCGCGCCGGGCATCGAGACGCGGATGAGCCTGGTCTACGACGGCGGCGTGCGCACCGGCCACATCTCGCTCAACCGGTTCGTCGAGCTGACGTCGACATCGCCTGCCAAGATCTTCGGCCTTTATCCTCGCAAGGGGACCATCGCGCCGGGCGCGGATGCGGACGTCGTCGTCTTCGACCCGGAACGCCGGCTGACGCTGTCGGCCCGGACGCTGCACATGAAGGTGGACTACAACCCGTACGAGGGACGCGAGGTCGTGGGCGCAGCGGACATCGTGCTGTCGAGAGGCCGGGTCGTGGTCGAAGGCGGCCGATTCGTCGGGCGCGCCGGCGCGGGGACCTTCCTGAAGCGCCGGCCACGAAGTTGACCGTCCCCGAGGAGCAGGCGATGGCCTCCGAAACACGACACGCGGTCCCGGCACTGCCGTCCGGACGCCTCGAAGAACAGTTCCCGGAACACGCGCCGCTGCTGTCGCCCGCCGCGGCCGCCGTCGAAGCCAGCCGGTGCCTGTACTGTTTCGAGGCACCCTGCATCGCGGCCTGCCCGACCGGCATCGACGTGCCGCGGTTCATCAAGAAGATCGCCACCGGCAACCTGGACGGGTCGGCCCGCACGATCCTCGAGTCGAACCTGCTGGGCTACTCGTGCGCGCGCGTGTGCCCGGTCGAAGTGCTGTGTGTCGGCGCCTGCGTCTACAACCACTGGGGCCAGCGCCCCATCGCGATCGGGCGGCTTCAGCGATACGCCACGGAGCGCGTGGTGTCGGGCGGCCGCCGTGTGCTCGCGGCCAAGCCGCGCCGGCCCGGGCGTGTGGCCCTGGTCGGCGGGGGCCCGGCGTCCCTGGCCTGCGCAGGCACGCTGGCACTTGACGGCGTCGAAACGGTCATCTACGAGCGCGCGCGCTGGGGCGGCGGCCTGAACACGCTCGGGATCGCACCCTACAAGATGTCGGCCGCCGACGCGCTGGTCGAGGTCGCGTTCGTTCAGTCGCTGGGTGTCCGGCTCGAAACCGGCGTCGATGTCGGCGAGGACGTGGCCGTCGACTCGCTGCTGTCGACATTCGATGCTGTGTTCCTCGGGATTGGGCTCGGCGGCGACAGCCGCCTCCGGGTGCCGGGCGAAGCGGGACCGGGCGTCGTCGGCGCCACCGCGCTCATCGAACGGGTCAAGCACGATCCCGGATTCGTCGTCGCACCCGGGACGCGGGCGCTCGTGGTTGGCGGCGGCAACACGGCGATCGACGCCGCACGAGAACTGTCCAAGCTGGGCGCCCGGGCCACGATCGTCTATCGGCGCCGTCGCGAGCAGATGCCCGGGTACGAGCACGAAGTGCGCCATGCCCTGGACGAAGGCGTCGCACTCCTCACCGAACGGGCCCCGGTCGCGGTGGTGCGATCCGGCGAACAGGTGACGGCCCTGCGAGTCGCGCCCGCTCGCGACGGGATCCCGGAGCCGGGTCCCGAGACCGACATCGCCGCCGATCTGATTGTCGTCGCCATTGGCCAGGCGCGACTCGCCGAGTTCGTGGCCCGCTTCCCGGGTGTCACGCTCGACGCCCGGGCCCGAATCATGGTGGATCCGGCCACCGGCCGGACCGGTCATCCCCGGGTCTACGCGGGCGGCGACGGTGTCAACGGGGGCAAGGAAGTGGTCAACGCCGTGGCCGAAGGCCGCGACGCGGCCCGCGCAATTCTGGCCGCACTGTCTCATCGAGGCTAATCAATGGCCGACCTCTCGATCTCGCTCGCGGGCATCACGAGCCCGAACCCCTTCTGGCTGGCGTCCGGACCGCCGACCAATTCCGGCGACCAGGTGTCTCGCGCGTTCGACCTCGGGTGGGGCGGCTGCGTCTGGAAGACGCTGGGAGATCCCATCGTCAACGTGTCGTCCAGATTCGGGGCGATCTCCGTCGGCAACCAGCGGATGGTGGGATTCAACAACATCGAGTTGATCACGGACCGGCCGCTCGACGTCAACCTGCGCGAGATCCGCGACGTGAAGCGCCGCTTCCCGTCCCACGCGATGGTGGTGTCGATCATGGAGGACAGCCGCGAGGACTGGCGCGCGCTGATCCGGCGGGTCGAGGACGCCGGCGCGGACGGCATCGAGCTGAACTTCGGCTGTCCCCACGGCATGTGCGAACGGGGGATGGGGTCGGCGGTCGGCCAGGAACCGAAGGTGCTGACAGAGATCACGCAGTGGGCGCGTGAGGCGACGACGCTGCCCGTGCTCGTCAAGCTGACCCCCAACGTGTCGGACATCCTCGATCCGGCGCTGGCCGCACTCGATGGCGGGGCGAACGGCCTGTCGCTCATCAACACGATCAAGAGCCTGGCCGGCGTGGATCTCGATCGGCTGGTGCCCCTGCCCGCGGTCGGGCGCCGCTCGACCAACGGCGGCTACTGCGGCCCGGCCGTCAAGCCGATCGCACTCCACATGGTGGCCGCGCTGGCGCGCGATCCGCGGATCACGATCCCCATTTCCGGCATCGGCGGGATCCAGACCTGGCGGGATGCCGCTGAGTTCATCGCGCTCGGCGCCACCGGGGTGCAGGTGTGCACGGCGGTGATGCACTATGGATTCCGGATCGTCGAGGACCTGATCGACGGTCTCAATCAGTATCTCGACGGCAAGGGGATGGCGTCGGTCGGCGATCTCTGCCGAAGCGCGGTGCCCGCGTTTACGGAGTGGGGCGACCTCGACATGAACTACAAGGTCGTCGCCCGGATCGACCGCGACACGTGCATCGGCTGCGACGTCTGCTACGTGGCATGCAGGGACGGCGCGGTGGCCTGTATTCACCTGCCTGATCCGCCGGTCCCCGCCGGCGGCGGGCCGCCGACGCCGCGGGTGCCGCGCATCGACGAAGCCGCCTGCATCGGCTGCAACCTCTGTTCGCACGTCTGTCCGGTCGATCACTGCCTCACGATGGTCGCCGTCGACGAGGGCAAGCCCTGCGAGAGTTGGAACGAACGGGTCCGCGCCGGCCGCGACCACGTTCCCGGCGGCGTGTAGCTCACTCAAGGAACAGCGTGATGAACCAGCGTCAGCTCCCCGACGGACGCGTTGACCTCGTTGACTCTTCCCGCATCGGCCGCAGCCCGCTGTTCAACGCCGATCTGGCCCCGGTGGCCCTCGCGCGACGCACGTGGACGACCTACTCGTTCGCGGCGCTGTGGATCAGCATGGCGCACTGCATCCCGACGTACATGCTGGCGTCGGGCCTGATGACCGAGGGCATGAACTGGCGTCAGGCGCTGGTGACGATCCTGCTCGGCAACACGATCGTGCTCGCGCCGATCCTGCTGAACTCCCACCCTGGCACCAAGTACGGAATCTCCTTCCCCGTCTTCGCCCGGGCCGCGTACGGCACGTACGGGTCGAACCTCCCCGCGCTCTTGCGGGCCGTGGTGGCGTGCGGGTGGTTCGGGATCCAGGCATGGATCGGGGGAGAGGCGACTGACGTGTTCTTCGGCAGCGTCATCCCCGGCTGGCATACCCTGCTCGGCGCCGGCTTCGGCGGCCACGCCGGCACGGAATGGCTGTCGTTCATGTTGTTCTGGGGCCTGAACGTCTTCATCATCTACCGCGGCATGGACCTGCTGCGCCGCGTCGAGAACTGGGCGGCGCCCTTCGTCCTCGTGATGGCGGTGGCGCTGATGGCCTGGGCCATCCGCGAAGGCCACGGCCTGGGCCCCCTGCTGGCCCAGCCCGGCAAGTTCAACACGCTCGGCGAGTTCCTGCCGATCTTCTTTCCGTCGCTCACCGCGATGATCGGGTACTGGGCCACGCTCTCGCTCAACATGCCCGACTTCACGCGGTACGGCCGCAGTCAGCGCGAGCAGATGCTCGGACAGGTGGTGGCGCTGCCGACGACGATGACGGTGTTCGCGGCCATGGGGGTGATCATCACGAGCGCCACGATCGTCATCTATGGCCACGCGATCTGGGACCCTGTCCGGCTGATCGGCACGTTCGCGTCCCCGCTGGTCATCGCCATCTCCATGTTCACCGCCGTGGTGGCGACGCTCGCCGTGAACATCGCCGCCAACGTGGTCTCGCCGGCCAACGATTTCGCGAATGCGTTTCCGCGGCTCATTTCGTTCAAGACGGGCGGCCTCATCACCGGCCTGCTCGCGATTGCCATTCAGCCGTGGAGGCTGCTGGCCGATCCGTCCGGCTACATCTTCACGTGGCTGCTCGGCTACTCGGGAGGTCTCGGGTCGATCGCCGGCGTCCTGATCGTCGACTACTGGATCATCCGTCGCCGCACGCTGAATCTCGAGGCCCTCTACCTGGTGGATGGCGAGTACAGCTATTGGCGGGGGTGGAACTGGCGGGCGGTGGCCGCCACGGTTGCCGGGTGCGGGATGGCGTGGGGCGGCCTCGTCGTCCCCGCACTCAGGCCGCTCTACGACTATGCGTGGTTCGTCGGTCTGTTCGTCGCCGGCGGCATCCACTGGGCGCTGTCGGTTCGACGCGCCAGTTGACGCCGAACAGGGGCCTGGCCCCTGGCGAGGGGGCACCGCCTGGCGCCCGCTTGGGTCAGTGACGCTTCGCCGGTTTGCGAGGGGCCGTGGCGGCGGCATGAACGGCCGGGTCCTGCGCGCGCTGCGCCTTGAAGTAGTCCACCTGGTATTTCTTCACGTTGCGGTTGTGCTCGTCGAGCGTTTCGGCGAACGCATGTGACCCGTCGTTGCGACTGACGAAGTAGAGATCACGAACCGGCATCGGGCGAAGGACGGCGTCGAGTGACGCGCGGCCTGGCGACGCGATGGGGCCAGGCGGCAACCCGGGGTACCGGTACGTGTTGTAGGGCGAATCGAACGACAGGTCCGCATGCGTGAGGTTCCCGTGGTACCGGTTCACGCGGTCCAGCGCAAAGATCACCGTCGGATCGCACTGGAGCGCCATCCTGATCTCGAGGCGGTTGAGGTAGACGGCGGCCACCCGGCTGCGCTCGTCCGCGCGCGCCGTCTCCTTTTCCACGAGCGAGGCCAGCGTCACCGCTTCACGGGTCGACATGCCGGCCGCCGTCGCCGCGTCCCGCATCGATGGCGTGAACACCGCGTCGAACCGCGCCACCATCTTCCTGACGAGATCGCGTGCCGTGGCCTTCCGCGGCAGCGGGTACGTATCCGGGAAGAGGTAGCCCTCGAGGTCCTGCGCCGCCGGATCGATGGCCGCGACGAGCGAGACGTCGCGCGCCGCCTCCACGAACGAGGCCGCCGGCCCGAATCCCTTGTCCTCGAACACGTGCGCCATCTGGCGGATGCTCAAGCCTTCCGGAAAGGTGATGGGCCTCAGGTAGACCTCGCCCCGCGCCACCTTGCGGATGACGTCGCCGACGGTCAGTTCGCGATCGAATCGGTACTCGCCAGCCTTGAGCTTCCCTGCGGACCCGGTTTGCCACAATCCGATTCGCCACGTCCACGAGTCGTGGACGACACCGGCCTCGACGAGCAGGCGGCCGATCGCTGCCGGTCCGCTCTTCGGGGGAATCTCGACGAACTGCCCGGTTCCCGCGAAGCCCTTGAAGGGCTGCGCGACGTAGGAGTACTGCCGCCAGCCAAGCCAGGCACCGGCGCCGAGCGCCAGCAGGACGATCACGATGAGGAAACGGCGCATAGGGCTCCCTGGGCGACAGGCGACAGGCGGCAGGCGGCAGGCGCAAGGGGAAATTCACTGTCTCGCGGGCTTTCCCTAACGCCTAACGCCGAGCGCCGAGCGCCCGTCCAGATACTCCTGCAAAATCACCGCGGCTGCCGCGGCGTCCAGGCGCTTCTTGCGTTCACGCCAGTCGGGCTCCCGCTCGGCGAGCAGGCCGTCGGCGGCATGACTGGTCAGGCGTTCGTCCTGCAGCACGATCGGCCGGGCACACCGTTTCTTCAGCAGTTCCGCGAAGGCCTCCACCCTCGGGGTCTGGTGGTTGGCGGTGCCATCGAGCCGTCGCGGCAGGCCCATGACGATGGTCTCAATCGGATCGTCATCGCGCTCGAGCCGGGCGATGGCGTCGATGACGAGCGAGACCGCGCCGGCCTGGCCGCCCTTGACGGCGAGCGTCTCGACGGGACGGGCCAGCGTGCCGGTTGGATCGCTCACCGCCAGGCCGATCCGTTTCTCGCCGTAGTCGATGCCGAGGATGCGCATGGGAAGGACAGAGGGTACTACAGCTGTCAGGGCAAAGGGGAAAGGCGAAAGGGGAAAGGGGAAAGGGGAAAGGGAAGAGGGCGAAGGTAGACAGCGCGCGAGTTCCTTCCGCCTTCCCCCTTCCGCCTTTCCCCTGGGTCCCCTGCGCTATACTGGCAAGGGGCTCCTAATCAGCGAGAAGTGACTTTGAAATCAGCAACAGCTCTCGTCCTCGCCGGCGCGCTGGCGCTCGGCGCTGTCGCCTGCGGCAAGTCCGCTCCCCCCGAGAAGTTCAAGCAGAAGCTCGTCATCCTCGGCTACGACGGCATGGATCCCGTCCTCGCCGAGCGCTGGATGGCCGACGGCCGCCTGCCGAACCTCGCGAAGCTCGCCGCGCAAGGCGGCTTCTCGCGCCTCGGCACCACCCACTCTCCCGAGTCACCGACGTCGTGGTCGTCATTCGCCACCGGCACCAACGCGGGCAAGCACAACATCTTCGACTTCCTGGTGCGCGACACGAAGACGTACATGCCCGACCTGGGCATCGTGAAGAAGGTGCCGCCGGAGTTCCTCTTCAACTACGTGCCGATCAAGATGCCGCAGATCCAGTCGATTCGGGGCGGCACCTCGTTCTGGGTCACGGCCGGACAGGCCGGCGTGCGATCGAGTCTGCTGACGATCCCGATCACCTTCCCGGCGGAGAAGGTCGAGAACGGTGAACTGCTGTCCGGCCTGCCGCTGCCCGACATTCGCGGCACGATCGGGACGTTCTACTACTTCGCGTCCGACCTCTCGCGCTACGAGGAGGGCAACACGGAGATGGGCGGCATCCTGAAGCGCCTGGTCTTCGAGAAGGACGTGGCGCAGACCGAACTCATCGGGCCGCCAAACCCGATCGTCAAGGCGCAGGAGCGCAAGATCCAGACCAAGGGCCAGGCGCTGTCGGACAGCGACCGCGCGGAACTGGCCGACCTCGCGGCGCGGGAGGACGTCCGCATCCCGATCACGATCCGGTGGAACCGGCCGGATCGCAGGGCCTCGATCGATATCCAGGGCACCACGGTCAACCTCGCCGAAGGCGAGTGGAGCAAGTGGGTCATGCTGGACTTCAAGGTGAACTTCCTGGTTCGCCTGCACGGCATGGCGCAGATGTACCTGGTCGGCGCGGACAAGGACCTGCGGCTCTATATCTCGCCCGTGAACTGGCGCCCCGACAAGCCGCCCTTCCCCATTTCGTCACCGGCGTCTTTCGCGCAGGACCTCGACAACCGGCTCGGCCACTTCCGCACGCTCGGCTGGGCGGAGGCCACGTGGCCGCTCAACGAGGATCGCATCGACGAGAAGACGTTCATGGACGACCTGTTCCGCGCGTTCGACGATCGCGCTCAGGTGATCATGAACCGCCTCGACGCGAAGAACTGGGACCTCCTCATCGGCGTCATCGAGTCGACCGACCGCGTCAGCCACATGATGTGGCGGTTCGAAGACAAGACGCACCCGATGTACAACCCCGAGCTGGCCGCCAAGTACGGCGATTCGATCCTGCGCGTTTACCAGCGCGTGGACCAGATGGTGGGCGAGGTGATGAAGCGCGTCGGACCCGACACGCAGATCATCGTGATGTCCGACCACGGCTTCCATTCGTTCCGCCAGGCCGTGAACCTCAACACGTGGCTGGTCAACGAGGGCTACCTGGCGATCCGCGGGCAGCGCACCGATCAGAAGAGCCTGAGCAACCTGTTCCTCGGCGGCGGCCAGTTCTGGGAGAACGTCGACTGGTCGCGGACGAAGGCCTACGCGCTGGGCCTCGGGCAGGTGTTCATCAACCTGAAGGGCCGCGAGGGCCAGGGCGCGGTGGATCCGGCCGACTACAAGAAGGTCGTGGATGAGCTGGCCGAGCGGCTCCTCACGCTCAAGGATCCGAACACCGGAACGCAGATCATCAGCGGTGTCTACAAGCGCGACGACATCTACTCGGGTGAGTACGTCAAGGACGCGCCGGATCTCCAGACGGGCATGACCGACGGCTACCGCGTGTCGTGGCAGACCACGCTGGGCGGCTCGCCGCCCGGCAGCATCGTCTACGCCAACATGCGCAAGTGGAGCGGCGACCATTGCGGGTTCGACTACAAGACGATCCCGGGCCTGCTGATCTCGAACCGCAAGATTGCCGGGGCCGATCCCAGCGTCATGGACCTGGCGCCGTCCGTGCTGAAGTATTTCGGCATCGAGATCCCGAAGGCCATCGACGGCAAGCCGATTTTCTGACGCGATGACGACGCCGGTCGCAGGTGCCCGCCGCGAACGCGTGAACAGGCCGGCCTGGCTGGCCCGGGGACTCGTGGTGGCGCTGGCCGCGGCCGTCGGCCTGGGCCTTACCGCGGTGGCGCAGCAGCCGCCGGCCGCCGCCCCCTCCGCTGACAAACTCCAGGCGCAGGAACTCTCCCGCCGCGCCGCCGCCCGCATCGCCGCGCTCCAGAAAGAGGCGGATGCCCTCGCCGCCCGCGAGCGCCCGCTCATCGACGAGGTGCGGCGGCTCGAGGTGGACCGCGATCTCAAGAACGAGCAGTACGCGCAGGGCGAGCGCGACCTCGAGGCCATCCAGGACGAGCTCGCCGACATCGGGGGGCGCATCGAACGGCTGGAACAGCAGTCGCGATCGCAGGCCCCGGCCCTCGCCGCGCGGATCGTCGAACTCTACAAGCTGGGCCAGGGCGGGTACCTGCGTCTGCTGCTGAGCGTGGACGACCTGCGCGACACCGGCCACGCGTATCGCTTCGTGTCGGCGCTGCAGCAGATCGATCGCCAGCGCGCCGCCGAGCACGGGCGCACGCTCGCCGACTTGCGCACCGCCCGCGCCTCGCTCGAGGAACGCCGCGCCACGCGCCTGGCCGTCCAGGGCGAGGTCGGCAACGCCCGCGCCGCCGCCCAGAAGGCGGCGGCCGCGCAGGCGGCGATGGTGCAGCAACTCGACCAGCGCCGGGACCTGGCCGCCCGGCTGATGGGCGAACTGCAGGTGGCGCAGCAGAAGCTGCAGCTGCGCGTGGCCGAGCTCGAGCGCGGCGCCCCGCCCTCCAGCGCTGCCGCCCTGCCGCTGGCGCCGTTCCGCGGCGACCTCGACTGGCCGCTCGACGGCCGCGTCCTGGCCAGTTTCGGCCGGCAGCGCAACGACCGCTTCAACACCGCGGTCATCAGCAACGGCCTGCGGATCGCGGCGGCCGCCGGCACGCCGGTGCACGTGGTCCATGGCGGCACCGTCGTCTTTGCCGAGCCCTTCAGCGGCTTCGGCAACCTGCTGATCGTGGACCACGGCGGGCAGGCGTTTACGATGTACGGGACCCTCGCCTCGATTGCGACTCCGGCCGGCACGCACGTCTCGCGCGGCCAGGTGGTGGGCACCTCGGGCTCCGCCATTGACGGCACGCCGTCGCTCTATTTCGAACTTCGCGTCGACGGCCGGCCCGTCGATCCACTACAATGGCTGAAGAAACGCTGAGCTTCCAAAACCCTCGATGACTACCCGTTCACGCATTGCCGTCGTGCTCGTGTCGGCTCCCGTGCTGGCGTTCGCCTTCGTCGGCGCGCTCCTGGGCCGCACGGCTGCCACCGAAGACACCTATCCGCACCTCCGCGTGTTCGACGACGTCTTCAGCCTGACCACGGGCAACTACGTGGAACCGGTTGACGTGGACAAGCTGATGCATGGCGCAATGCACGGCCTGGCCGATTCGCTCGACGCGGACAGCGCCTTCCTGACCAACGAAGAGGCGAAGGCCGCCAAGTCCGGCGCGCCGCTGCCGGCCGGGGACGTCGGGATCGATCTCACGCGCCAGTATTACCTGCGCGTCGTCGCGGTACGCGACGGATCGCCCGCGGCCAAGGCTGGCGTGCGGTCCGGCGACTTCGTCCGCCTGATCGATCGGCAGCCGACCCGCGAGATGTCGGTATGGGAAGGCGTGCGGACTCTGCGCGGCGCGCCCGGCTCCAAGGTGACGCTCACACTGATCCGCGGCAACGCGGCCGATCCGCACGTGGTCGAGTTGACTCGTGACGCGCTCGCCGCCCTGCCCGTGGCCGGCAAGATGGCCCGCGACGGCGTCGGGGTGATCCGCGTGGCCGAGTTCACCGACCAGACGGCGGATGCCGTCAAGCAGACGGTGGGTCAACTGCAGAAGACGGGCGCCAAGGCCGTCATCATCGACGTGCGGAACACGGCCCGCGGGCCGCTCCAGGCTGGCATCGCCACGGCCCGCCTGTTCGTGGCGTCGGGCACGCTGGCGCAGCACGAAGCCAAGGGCGCCAGCAAGCAGGTGATCGCGGCCGCCGCCGGCGATGGCAGCCTCACGGTGCCGCTGGCCGTGCTGGTGGACGTGGGCACGTCGGGCGCAGCGGAACTGTTTGCCTCGGCCCTGACCGGCAACAAGCGCGCCGAACTGTTTGGCGAACGCACGGGCGGCCGCACCGCCCAGCAGAAGCTCTTCGAGCTGCCCGACGGCAGCGGACTCTGGATGTCGTACGCGTGGTACCTCACGCCTGCCGGCACTCCCATTCATGATCGTGGGCTGCAGCCCGACGTCGCCGTGGAACAACCCGACGTCGAGTTTGGCGCCGAGCTGCCGGCGGGCGACGCGACGATCGACAAAGCCATCGAACGGCTTCGTAGCGCGAAGACGTCGTAAATATCGAGCGAAACTTCGCTTGACACGCGGAAATGGCGCGCGTATAAACGCCACGGGGATACACGGACTGCATCCCTCTACCGTCACAGCAGGTCCAGGAGGCTACATGAATAAGCAGGAAATCATTGCCACGATCGTGAAGGAAACCGGCGCGACCAAGAAGCTGGTCGGCGACATGCTCGATTGCACCATCGGCGCTATCACCAAGGCCCTGAAGAAGGGGGACACGGTGGCGTTCGTGGGCTTCGGCACGTTCAAGACGTCGATCCGCAAGGCTCGCACGGCCCGCAACCCGCAGACGGGCGCGGCCATCAAGATCGCCAAGCGCCGCGTGCCGCGGTTCACGGCTGGCAAGGGCCTGAAAGACGCCGTCAAGTAGGACGTCCGACGGTATTGGGTACGTCCGGCCCTGCCCGGCAGGGCCGGATTTCCTTCTGTTCCAGCATCCCTCCGCGTTGACGGATCCACGAGCCGATTGCTATACTGGCTGGTCCGGTAAGCCTTGTCTTTCCGATGATTAGGCGCGTAGCTCAGCTGGTTAGAGCGCCTGCTTGACACGCAGGAGGTCAGCGGTTCGAGTCCGCTCGTGCCTACCACTTCCCTTCTTGCCGGAGGCAGGTCGATTGGAGTGCGGAGCCGGGGCCCCGAGAACGAGGGCGGCGACCTGCTGTCGCATGGATTGATGGATCAGATCACGGTTACTCTCCCGGACGGCTCCACCAGGGCCGTCGAACGCGGCAGTCGCGTCATCGACATTGCTGCGGCCATCTCGCCGCGCCTGGCGAAAGCTGCGCTCGCGGGGCTGGTCAACGACCGCCTCGTCGATCTGTCCTGCGCCTTCGACGCCGACGCCTCCGTCCGTATCGTCACCGCCGACAGCCCGGAAGCGATGGATCTCTACCGCCACTCGACGGCCCACCTGATGGCCGCCGCCGTGACGAACCTCTTTCCCGGCTCCCAGTGCGGCATCGGCCCGGCCACCGACGAGGGCTTCTTCTACGATTTCGTCGTCGACCGCCCGTTCGTGCCGGAAGACCTCGAGGCCATCGAGGCGAAGATGCGGGAGCTGGCCGCGAAGGACCTGGCCTACGAGCGCAAGATGCTGCCGAAGGCCGAGGCGAAGGCGTATTTCGAGAAGCGCGGCGAGCCGCTCAAGGTGCAGCTCATCGACGAAAAGGGCGGCGACGTGGTGTCGTGCTACACGATCGCCGACGTCTTCATCGATTTCTGCACCGGCCCGCACGTCCCCTCGTCGAACAAGCTGAAGGCCTTCAAGCTGCTCAGCACGTCGAATGCGTACTGGAAGGGCGACGCGCGCAACCAGCCGATGCAGCGGATTTATGGCACGGCGTTCTTCAGCGAGACCGACCTGAAGGCGTACGTGCAGCGCATCGAGGAAGCCAAGAAGCGCGACCATCGCAAGCTGGGCCGGGAGCTGGGGCTGTTCTCGTTCCACCCGTGGGCGCCCGGCGCGGCGTTCTGGCTGGCGAAGGGCACCACGCTCTACAACCAGCTCGCCAACTACATGCGCGAGGTGCTGGTCCCGGCCGGCTACGTCGAGGTGAAGACGCCGCTCATCTACAACAAGGCGCTCTGGGAGACCTCCGGCCACTGGGAGCACTACCGCGAGAACATGTTCCTCGTGGAGGCCGAAGGCGAGCAGATGGGCGTGAAGGCCATGAACTGCCCGGGCCACATGCTCGTGTTCGGCGTCGGCACCAAGAGCTACCGCGACCTGCCGCTGCGGCTGCACGAGCAGACACCGCTGCATCGCAACGAGGCGTCCGGCGTGCTGTCGGGCCTCACGCGCGTCCGGCAGTTCTCGCAGGACGATGCGCACCTGTTCGTGATGGAGTCGCAGATCGGCGACGAAGTCGAGAAGCTGCTGCGCCTGGTGCAGCGGGTCTACGACGACTTCGGCATGCAGATCTCGATGAAGCTCTCCACGCGCCCCGAGCACTTCCTGGGCGAAGTGGCCACCTGGGACCACGCGGAGTCCGAGCTGAAGCGCGCGCTGACCAGCGTGGGCCTGCCCTTCACCATCAACGAGGGCGACGGCGCGTTCTACGGCCCGAAGATCGACTTCGACGTGGTGGATGCGATCGGCCGCAAGTGGCAGTGCGCCACCGTGCAGCTCGACTACCAGCTGCCGCAGCGCTTCGACCTGAAGTACATCGGCCCCGACAACGCCGAGCACCGGCCGGTGGTCATTCACCGCGCGATTTTCGGCAGCTTCGAGCGGTTCATCGCCCTGCTGATCGAGAACTACGCGGGCGGCTTCCCGCTCTGGTTCTCGCCCGTGCAGGCGATCGTGCTGCCCATCGCGGACCGCCACGCCGGGTACGCCGCCGGCGTGCGCGACACACTGGCGGCGGCCGGCCTGCGCGTGGAACTCGACGACCGGCAGGAGAAGATCGGGTACAAAATCCGTGAGGCGCAGTTGCAGAAGGTTCCGTATATGCTCGTGGTTGGCGACCGCGAGATGGCGGAAGGGACCATATCGGTCCGCAGCCGCGCAGGTGGGGATCTGGGTCCGCGCACGGTCGACGCGTTTGTCGACGCGGCCCACGACGAAATCCGCCGCAAGGGGCGCGAGCCCCAGGCTTCGTAAGGGAGGCGCATATCGCTTTCGAACGTTCTGGACCTCGGCGTGAAGAACGCACCCGCGTCAACGAGCGGATTCGCGTCCGCGAGATCCGGGTCATCGATGACACCGGCGCACAGCTCGGCATCATGCCGCCGCAGCAGGCACTGACGCTGGCTCGCTCCAAGGGACTGGACCTGGTAGAGGTGGCCGCCACGGCGGTGCCGCCGGTCTGCCGGATCATGGACTTCGGGAAGTACCAGTACCAGGAACAGAAGCGCCAGCGTGAAGCCCGGAAACACCAGAAGGTGATCGAGGTCAAGGAGATCAAGTTCCGGCCGAAGGTCGACGAGCACGACTACCAGTTCAAGAAGAAGCACATCGAGCGCTTCCTCGAGGACGGCGACAAGGTCAAGGCGACGATCTTCTTCCGCGGACGTGAGATGGCCCACCCCGAGATCGGGCGCCGGATTCTGATCCGGCTGCTGGAAGAACTGGGTGACTCGGCGATCGCGGAGAACATGCCGCGGCAGGAAGGCAACACGATGCACGTGATCCTGGCCAAGAAGCCGGGGAGCGGGCCGAAGCCTCCCACGCCACGGCCGCCTGCGGCGCCACGCCCGGCGGAAGCCGTCGCGGCCCCGGACGAAGCCGAGCCGGCCGCGGACGAAGACCGCGCCGAGCCGACAGCCTAAGCCTGGCGCTCAGTCGTGTCGATGATGCGCCGGGAATGTAGCGCGCGGGCTTCAGCCCGCGTGCCCGGGGCGACGATGCTCAACGCACGTGAGCCCCGGGATTAGAGTGGTAGACCGAGAATAGCTAGCGAACGACGACAGGAGATCAGGACGTCATGCCGAAGATCAAGACTCATCGCGGAGCCGCCAAGCGTTTCAAGAAGACGGCGACGGGCAAGTTCAAGCGGGGTTCCGCGTTCAAGCGCCACCTGCTGTCCAGCAAGTCGACGAAACGGAAGCGCCATCTGTCGAAGGCCAGCATCGCCTCGCCGGCCGATCAGGGCGCGCTCGAGAAGATGCTGCCCTACAAATAGGCGCCAGGCGCTCGGGAATGTAGGCCGGGGCTTCAGCCCCGGCGAAAGATGGCGGGAGGCGTTCACGCCGCCGCTTGGTTGGGCCGTGCATCTGGGAGACGGGGTTGCCACCCCCCGCGATCGATGCCGGCCTTGTTGCGGGACTCGAGGGACGTCACGTCCCCGCCCGCGTAAACGTCACACGACGTGGCTGAAGAGAGGCAATCATGCCGAGAGTCAAGCGTGGCACAGTCCGGCGAGCGAAGCGTAAAAAGCTGCTCGGACGTGCCAAAGGGTTCTTTCTCAACAAGAGCAAGCTCTACCGCGAAGCCAAGCAGGCGGTCGACAAGGCCCTGGGATACGCGTTTGTCGGGCGCCGCCGGAAGAAGCGCGATTTCCGCAGCCTGTGGATCGTCCGCATCAACGCCGCGACCCGCGAACTGGGCTGGACGTACCGCGAGTTCATCCACGGCCTGACCGCGGCCAACATCACGATCGACCGCAAGCACCTGGCCGATCTCGCCGTTAACGACAAGCCGGCGTTCAAGGCCGTTCTCGAGCAGGCCCGCAAGGCCGCCGAGGCCACGCCGAAGAAGGCCCCGGCCAAGGCGACCGCCGAGGCCGCACCCAAGAAGGCCCCGGCCAAGGCCAAGGCGTAGCGCCTGCCCCTGGCGAGGTATCGGAGCAGCAATGGCGAAGACGGGACAGCCGGCCGACGTCGAGGCGCTCGATCGGCTGGAAGACAAGGTGAAGTTGCTCGTGGCGCTGGTCGGCCGGATGCGCACTGAACAGGCGCAGACCGCCGAGGCCCTGCAGCGCACCAGCCGCGAACTCGACGAGGCGAAAGCCAGATTGAAGGACGCGGAGAACGCCACGTCCGAAATCGCCGCGCTCCGCGAGGAGCGCGACACGGTCCGCACGCGCGTCAGCGCGCTGCTGGCGCAGATCGACGGTCTGAGTCTCTAGCACTGTCCGGTTGCCCGGCTGTGGCCGCGTGGGTCACGGCCGGGCAGCCATCGTCCCCGACACGCGCCCGTCTCCGGCCGGAGGGTCACCGCCGATGGCAGACTCGGTCGTCCCCGTCGAGATTCTCGGCCAGCGGTACCCCATCCGGGGCGCCGTCGACGCCGATTACATTCAGAAGCTCGTGGCGTTCCTCGACGAGAAGCTGCGCGCCGCCGCCAATACCACCGCGGAGTCCGACCCGGCGCGGGTCACCGTGGTGGCCGCCCTCAACCTGGCCGACGAGGTGTTCCGCTTGCGGGCACAGGGCGACGAGCGGGTCACCGACGTGTCGGCTCGCCTCGCCGAGCTCGAACGCCTGATCGATGGGGCCCTCTCCGAGTAATCTGCGCCGTTCCGCCTTTCCCCTTCAGCCTTCCGCCTTTTCCCTTTGCCCTATTTCCTCAAATTCGCGTTGAAGAAGTCAATCGTCCGCTTCCAGGCCAACGAAGCGGCCTTCTCGTCGTAGCGCGGGGTGGTGTCGTTGTTGAACCCGTGCTGCGTGCCCGCGTAGGTGTACGCGCTGTACGAGACCTTCGCCGCCTTCAGCGCCTCTTCGTAGGCCGGCCAGCCGGCATCGATGCGCGGATCGTTGTCGGCGTAGTGAATCAGCAGCGGTGCCTTGATGCGGGCCGCCTCTGCGGCCGTCGGCTGGTTGCCGTAGAACGGCACAGCCGCGCCCAGGTCCGGCAGCCGAACCGCCAGCGTGTTCGCCATGCCCCCTCCCCAGCAGAATCCGACGACCCCGATCTTGCCGGTGCAGGCGGGGTGCGCCTTCAGGAAGGCCGCGGCCGCCACGAAGTCTTCGCGGGTCTTCGCCTGGTCAAGCTTCGGAAAGAGCTGGCGCGCCGCGTCTTCGTCGCCGGGGTACCCGCCGAGCGGCGCCAGCGCATCCGGCGCAAACGCGACGAAGTTGTCGAGCGCCAGCCGGCGCGCGATGTCCTCGATATGGGGATTCAAACCCCGGTTCTCGTGGACCACCAGCACTCCGGGCAGCTTGCCCTTGGCCGCGGCCGGCCGCGCGAGATACGCCTTGGTGTTGTCGTTGCCCTGGGGCGAAGGAAACGTCACGAACTCGGCCACGATTCGCCTGTCGTCCTTGGCCACCTGCTGGGCGTCGGCGAACTTCGGGGTCAGGGCGTCGAGCAGCATTCCCGCCGTGACGCCGCCGACGGCGTACTTGCCGGCTTTCTCGAGGAATCCCCGGCGGTCTATCGCGCCGTGGACGTAGGCATCGAACAGGATCAGCACGTTCGGGTCGAAATCCTGGGCGGTCTTGCGGTCCATCTGCGTCTCCTTCCATCCCCCGGGAGCAACCTGTGCCGGCCCCTGCCGCGCAAAATCGCGTGAGCACGGTGTGGGGAATCCGGACGGATTGAGGACAGTATTTGTAGGATACCTCGCCTTCCGCCTTTCGCCTTGCCCCTCTCGCCTGGCGCCTGCCGCCTACCGCCGATCCCCTCTCGCCTGTGATTGCCTTGACCCCCACCCGGCCCCGTTCTAAGATCAGCCCGGAACAATAATCGGTTCCCTGCTTTGTGCGTGATGGTCGTAGGCTCGTTTGAGCCAACGTTTCACCCAAGGAGCTGCGACGCCTCGGCGGTGTGCACGCCTCCTCGAGAGGAAGCCTGAAGCCGGGCAATAGAGCGGTTCCACCTGCTACCGCAGGTTCATCGACCTCGCCACACGGCAAAGCGGGGACTTTTCATTCACTGATAGCCCACCACGGCTGCCATCGCCGCGGGACGCCATCCGGGCCGCTCGAGGGCCAAGGCCCCCGCGAGACCTTTGCATTCCGGGTCTCGAAAGGACGTGGCATGGACACGGTCTTCTACGCCGTCAACGCCGCGATTACCGCGACTGTTGGCGCGATTTGCCTGGTCGTCTGGTTTGGCAACCGCCGGAAAGCGGCTGCCGAATTGATCGCCCGCGCCGGGGAACAGGCGGCCCGGGAGCTCAAGGCTGCCGAGGAACAGGCCGCCCGCCTGTGCAAGGAAGCCGGGCGCGATGCGGAGTCCCGCAAGAAGGAAGCCCTCCTCGAGGCCAAGGAAAAAGCCCACGACCTGATGGTCCAGGCCGAGCGGCAGGCCGGGGAACGCCGGCAGCAGCTCGCCGGCATCGAGCAGGGCCTGAACCGGCGTGAGGAGAAGCTCGCGGAGCGCGAAGCGTCGGTGGGCCAGCGCGAGAAGGAGCTGCGCAACCAGGAAGTCGCGCTGCAGAAGCGTGAAAAGAGTTCGGCCGAGGCCGCCCAGAAGTACCAGTCGCTGGTGGCGGATCAGCAGCGCGAGTTGCAGCGGGTCGCGGGCCTGACGGCCGACGAGGCCAAGACCATCCTGCTGCAGCAGATCGAGACGGACGCCCGCCACGACGCCGCCAACCTGGTGAAGCGTCTCGAGGCCGAGGCCCGCGAAACGGCGGGCGCCAAGGCCAAGCAGATCATCACCGAGGCCATCCAGCGCAGCGCCGCCGAACATGCCGTCGAAACCACGGTATCGGTGGTTGACCTGCCGAGCGATGACCTCAAGGGCCGCATCATCGGGCGCGAAGGCCGCAACATCCGCGCGCTTGAAATCGCCACCGGCGTCGACCTCATCGTCGACGACACGCCGGGCGCGATCATCCTCTCGGGCTTCGATCCGTATCGCCGTGAAATCGCCAAGCAGGCCATCGAGCGGCTCATCGCCGACGGCCGCATCCATCCCGCCCGTATCGAGGAGATCGTCGAGAAGGTGAAGGCGGACCTGGACGAGGAAGTCCGCCGCGAGGGCGAAGCCGCGGCCTTCGAACTGGGGATGCACGACATCCACCCCGAGATCCTCAAGCTGATGGGCCGGTTGAAGTACCGCACCAGCTACGGGCAGAACGTCCTCGATCACTCGAAGGAAGTGGCGTTCCTCGCCGGCGTGATGGCGCGCGAGATCGGCCTGCGCACGCCGCTCGCGGTGCGCGCAGCCTTCCTGCACGACGTCGGCAAGGCCATCGACCGGGAGATGCAGGGCACGCACCTCGAGATCGGCCTCGATTTCCTGCGCAAGCACGGGGAGCAGCCCGCCGTCCTCGACGCGGTCGCCTCCCATCACATGGACGTGGACTGGCCGTCCCTCGAGGCCATGATCGTCCAGTCCGCAGACGCCATCTCCGCGGCGCGCCCCGGCGCCCGCCGCGACATCCTCGAGTCCTACGTGAAGCGTCTCGAGAAGCTCGAGGGCATTGCCGACTCGTTCAAGGGCGTGTCGAAGGCGTTCGCCCTGCAGGCCGGCCGGGAAATCCGCATCATGGTGGAGAGCGAGCGGATCAGCGACGAGGAAGCCGTCTGGCTGTCGAAGGACATCGCCAAGCGCATCGAGAACGAGCTCGAATACCCCGGCCAGATCAAGGTCACGGTGATCCGGGAGACCCGCGCGGTTGAGTACGCCAAGTAGTGTCGGCGAGACCGGCGAGCGCGCGCTGATCGAGTTGATCAGGACGCGTGTGCCCGCGGCGCCGCCGTGGGTCGCGCTGGGCATCGGGGACGATGCCGCGGTGGTGGAGCCGGAGCGGGGTACGCAGGACGTGCTGACCACCGACGCGCTCGTCGACGGGGTCCACTTCGACCGGCGCTTCACGCCGCCTGACGCCATCGGCCACCGGGCGCTCTCCGCCAACCTGAGCGACCTGGCCGCGATGGGCGCAAAACCACGCGTCGCGCTCCTGTCCGTGCTGCTGCCGGCGGACTTGCCGGTCTCGGACTTCACCGCCATCATCGACGGTATCCTGGCGCTGGCCGCCGCCCACAAGGTGAGCCTGGTCGGCGGCAACATCACGCGCACCCCCGGGCCGCTCTCGATCGACATCACGGCTGTCGGGTCCGTGCGCCCGCGGCGCGTGCTGGCGCGTGCGGGGGCGCGACCGGGCGACGACGTGTGGGTCAGCGGATCGATTGGCGCCGCGGCGGCCGGGCTGGCGTCGCTAAAGACCGGCCCATGGGACGGCCGAGCGCCCTCGGCGATGCGCGCGTGCGAGGAGGCGTATCTGAGGCCGACCCCGAGGGTCCGGCTGGGCCTGCTGCTAGGGCGCAATCGCGCCGCGTCCGCGTGCGTGGACCTGAGCGATGGCCTGGCGGACGGCCTGCACCAACTGGCCGGCGCGTCGAACGTGGGCATCACCGTTGATGCCAACGAGATTCCGCTGCCGGATGACGCACGCGCGTGGTTCTCGGGTCACGGCCAGGACCCGTTGACGGCCGCCCTGCAAGGCGGCGACGACTACGAGCTGCTCTTCACGGTGGGTGCGCGCACGCGGGGCCGCTTCCGGGGCGTGCTGCGCCACGCCGGCGACGTCCGGCTTCGCCGGATCGGCGTCGTGACGAAGTCCACTGCCGTGATTCTGACGTCGGCGGGTGGCGACCAGCCCGTGCCGGCCGGGTACGAGCACTTCCGATGATCCCCCTGACGAAAACGCTCGTTCGCAGGTGGATGGAGTCGCTGCTCCACATCCACGATTCGCCGAAGCGCACAGCCGCGGCGTTCGCGGTGGGTGTGTTCTGGGGCTTCTCGCCGTACTTCGGCCTCCACACGGTGATGGGGCTGATCTGCGCGTTCGTGTTCCGCCTGAACCGCGTGGCGGTCATCGTGGGCGTGTATGCGAACCTGCCGTGGTTCCTGCTGCCGTATTACACGCTGGCGACCATCGGCGGCGCGACGCTGCTCGGGGTCAAGCTCCCGCCGGACTTCGGGACGCGTCTCCACCAGGCATTCGAGCTGTCCGTCCTGTCGGGAGGTTTCTGGAGCGAATTGCTCCGCGTGATGGAACCGCTGCTGTGGCCGTACCACATCGGATCGCTGCTTGGCGGGGTAATATTGGCGGTACTGGCGTACGTCGTGGCGCTGCCGGCCATCGTGGCCGGCCGAAAGCACCTCCATCTGAGACACCACGTGAACGGATCGCCAGAGGGTCATTGATGGCGCACCGAGCCACCTGGCCGAAGATCGCGGCAACCATCCCGGCGGTGCTGGGGTTCGTCCTGCTCTACCAGGTCACCACCTACGACTCGCGCTATGCCGCGCGCGAAGCGGTGCTCCGCGAGAACACGGCGCTGCCGTCGGCCGGTGCGCGGCTCCGCTTTGCGGCCACCGCCTACTGCAAGGGCGAGTTCACGGCGTCGGGTGTCTGGCCCCGTCGCGGGATGGCGGCGGCCGACCCCGTGCTGCTGCCGGTCGGGTCGGTCATCCAGGTGCTCGACGAGCCGCCGTACTCCGGCATCTACACGATCATGGACACCGGCCCGATGATCCAGGGGCGCCACATCGACATTTACATGTGGAATTGCAGCGACGCGCAGCGATTCGGCCGGCGCTCGGTGGAAGTCACCATCATTCGCCTCGGCTGGAACCCGCGCGACAGCACGATCAATACCCTCCCGTCCCACCCGCTGCCGCTCAGCGAGCTCGAGAAGCTGCGCTGAGCGCGGGTCTGAAGACCCGCGGCTACACCGGCACGTCGCCACGGACCTTCAGGTCCGTGTTTGCCCCTGCTGTTCCGACCGGTTTCGTCCGATACACCGTGCGAAGAGGAGTGTCTGTCAATGAAGCTGCGCCTGCGCGTGTTGGTCCCCGTGGTCCTGGTAATGGCCCTGCTGATGCCGGGCGTGGCCCGCCCTGCCCGGGCGCAGGAAAAGCTGCAGCCGCATGCCGGCAGCGTGGCGATCGGCGGAAACATCGGCTTCTGGATCCCCGACGAACATTTCAACTTCGCCTTCACCCCGGACGGGCTGGTCGAGATCTACGTCACGCACAACCTGAGTGTCCGCGGCATGGTCGGCTGGACGCGGCCGAGCTTCGTCGACGGCGGGCGCGACCTGGATCAGTGGCGCGGCCTGGTCAGCCTGGGATGGAACTGGGAGACGGGCCTGTGGCACCCGTTTATCCTGGGTGGCATCGGCATCGTGAGCGTTCAGTACACCGTGGGTGACGGCGACCCGGTCGGGTCGCGCATCCAGCAGCACACCATCCACGGCGGGGCGGGCGTGGAGTACTTCGCCAAGCCGAAGGTCACCTTCAAGTTCGAGGTGCGCTACGACTGGTCGAAGCCGATCCCGGACATCGAGGCCAGCCCGTCCGGACTGGCCCTCAGCGTCGGGATCAAGAAGTACTTCTAGGCTACGTCGCCATCACGTCGAACTGCTCGTGATGGAGGTGCAGGTCCGGCTTCAGCGTCACCGTTTTCTGGATGGCCTCCTGCAGTTCCCGCAGCACGGCCGACTCTTCCGCGCGCAGCGCACGCGCCACTTCCGGGTTCACGCGCAGCACGATGCCGGGCCCATCCACCTCGGCGCCCACCTTCCGCACCTCGTCGAGGATCTCGTAGCAGATCGTCGAGACCGA
>Ga0334722_10000177_pt1 | contig 96052 bp, 106 predicted proteins | sample C3_bottom_MG_FD_207210 | JGI IMG/M metagenome (GOLD analysis project Ga0334722, IMG submission 207210) | Sediment microbial communities from Yellowstone Lake, YNP, Wyoming, USA - C3_bottom | ecosystem: Environmental > Aquatic > Freshwater > Lake > Sediment | place: USA: Wyoming | collected...
TTCCAGCAGATCGTCTTTTCGGCGATTGGGAGCACCCATCGCAGGCGTTCTTCCTTAATATTCTGTGCCATATGTACCATGGCCCGAGTGTACGGGCTTCCGCCAAATGTCTGTGCACATTACCCCGAGCTATTGACATTAGCATATGATAGGTATATAATATAAATTGAGTGATCCCTGTAACGTTGTGGAGGAAAGAGGCATGGCTAAAAAAATTCCGCTTGAGATCGTCCTTCTAGCAGGAGGCTACAAGGCCTCCCGCGAGGGCAAAGATCGCATCATCGCGACCAACGAAATGATCGAGGCCCTTCCGAAAATGGGCTACGAGATTGTTCGCGGAAAGAAAATCGACCCTCTCGAAAGGACGCAACCCTTCGAGCCGTTGTCGGTGATGTAACCGACGCCACACGAGGCCCTCCCGCTACACGGGAGGGCCTTTTACTTTTGTCTGAGCCGTTGGTCAGGTTTGAACTGACGACCTGCTCCTTACCATGGAGCTGCTCTACCAGCTGAGCTACAACGGCGAAGTGAGGAGCAATGCCTGCGTGTCCTCATGAAGGCATTGGCTCCGAACGAGCCATTGTATGCCTACATACAGTGGTGAACTGTATCCGCGCATAGTAGCTGAATTTTTTCATATTTCAAAGCCAACGTCAGAAGTCGGCTCCCCGACCAAAACAACTGGAGGGCATAAACGCACAAATCCGGCTTAGGCCGGATTTTGCTGAATGCGCGAGTTCCGAAGGAAGGACTTGGTCACGCATAATTTCTTGCTAGAAATTTGCGCGACCCCGCCTCGCGCCGTCGCGCTCCGGCTTTCAAGTCCCGTCCTCGCTAGAAACGCACAAATCCGGCTTAGGCCGGATTTTGCTGAATGCGCGAGGGACGGGACTTGAACCCGCAACCTTCCGCGTGCACTGAATCCGCTATTTTCATAACGGCGTGGACTATATCTTCACCATAGGTTTTCACCCTTAGGGTCCCGGTATCTAGTCTCTACGGCGCCCCCATAAGCATAAACAAAGCCGCCTATCTTGTGGGGTTCCCTCGGTATTCGCATATTCGCCTTACGGCAAACTTAGCCTCCACCGATATCCCAGAAAGTTTCAATCCCGATTTCTCGGGAAAGCTGCACGTACGTCTACAGGCGGATGCTCTAACCAGTTGAGCTACCCCCGCATTCTCAATGCCTGGATTGCATTTTCGAGCTTATTTCGCTTGCGCGACAAATACAATTCCAGGGTCTTGCCAGTATGATACATAAGACGACAGAGCGCAACGCTGTCCTTATGACTGAAGGTTAATTCGAAACCACGAGATTTATTTTTTATAGAACCACCGCAAATACCATTCTTTCTCAGTGTGTCTAAAAGAGATTGGAGAAATGGACGACATCCACTTGTAAAAAGAGTCATGAGTATCCAGCGAGGTTCCTTCCTATCTGCAAAACGGAGGCGGTTGAAATATACACAGCCGTCTCCGTCAAAATATCCTCGTACAAAGTCCCCGAAATACGCACGTGGTATTTTCGGCAACGGAAGTCTTTTACTTTTATTCTGCATAAAACCAAGATTTGATAAGTCCGTGAACCATTCTTTACTTCCGAGCTGAAGTCGATACGCCGTCTTGCAATTGCCACCCCGTTCACGCTCTGCAATACGATGTGTGGAGCCTGTCACGCGTTGTATTTGTTCAAGAACAATACGATCCGTAATCGTAAACTCGATGAAATGCGCACCGCGCTTATTAAGAAGCATAGAACCATCCGCGGCAAAAAAGCCGAGTACGTACGCCATCTCCGGCGACCATTTTTTAAAGAAGTCGTGATTTAGGTCACGATGCATCGGCATGTATATAGTCTATGACAGTACATTACTCTAACCGCTCACTATTCACAGGAAACACCTTATGGTGCCGACAGAAGGACTTGCACCTTCGACCTTGGCTTTATGAATGCCATGCTCTAACTACCTGAGCTATGTCGGCGAGTAATCAAACAGTAGCAAACGCGCGCCATTCAGACAATCAGTCCGCCCGAATGAAACCACCTGCCTGGATCTCCCAGAGCTTCTTATAGAGATTAGTCTCCTCGGAGAGTAGTTCATCATGCGTCCCGGTGAGGACTACCGAGCCATTCTCGATTACGACAAGGCGATCCATATGCATCACGGTGGAGAGCCGGTGCGCGATGGCGATGACGGTCTTCCCTTCCATAAGCTTCAATAGCGCATCCTGAATGAGTCGTTCGCTCTCGGAGTCGAGGCTCGAGGTCGCCTCGTCGAGGACGAGGATCGGGGCGTCTTTGAGGATGGCGCGAGCGATAGCGACCCTCTGACGCTCACCACCCGAGAGCTTCACGCCGCGCTCGCCGACCATCGTCTCGTATCCTTCGGGATACTGGCTGATGAACTCGTGACAGTGCGCCTGCTTGGCCGCCTCAATGACCTCGTCATCAGTCGCCTCTTGTCGGCCGTAGCGGATATTCTCCATCAAGGAGCGATGAAAGAGCATCGGGTCTTGAGGGACAAAGGCGATAGCCTTGCGAAGACTCTCTTGCGTCACCTGCGCAATGTCCTGGCCGTCGATGCGTATCGCGCCTTTGGTCAAGTCATAAAGGCGCAGGAGGAGCTTGGCGAGAGTCGTCTTCCCTGCCCCCGAGGAGCCGATAAGCGCCACCTTCTCGTGCGGACGTATGGCGAGCTCGAAGTCACTCAGCACCGCATGACTGTCGTGGTACTCGAAGTGCACATGGTCAAAAGCAATCGCCCCGTTCGGCACCCGGAGTTCCTTCGCGCCCGCCACATCCTGTACCTCATGCGGCAATTCCATAATGTCGAGCATCTCGGTCGCCTCAGAGAAGGCGTCATGGAGCTGGCGCATATTGCGGCCGATACCCCATACCTGATCCAAGAGACCGAGCACGTAGACCTGTACCAAGACGAAGTCGCCGATAGTGAGGAGGCCTCTCTGCCAGAGAAGCGCCGTACCACCGAGGATTGCAATCTCGATACAGAGTGCAAAGAGCCCTTGGATGCCGAATATCAGCGCATATCCGTCCATCGCCCGCCGTGTCGCGTCGCGCCACTCTCTGGTTACTTGAGAGAAATACGAGCGCTCATACGGCACGGCGGCAAACGAGGTGATGGTGGAATGATTGAGGACTGCGTCAGAGAGGGCACCAGTCATACGACTGTCCTCTTCGGTCCGCTTGGTGCGCAGTGGCAGAAGCCACATCACCATCCGGTACTGCATATAGATGAAGATAAGGGTCAACGAGAGCAGACCCATGCCGAGCCAGAGACTGCGGAGCGACAAGACTGTCACGACGCCCGCAAGAAAGAGGAGCGCCGGGAAGAGATTCATAACGATGTTGTCGAACACTGATTCGAAGGAGCGCGCATAGCGCGTCACGCGGCGAGTCAGCGTACCGGTGAAGTTCGAGATGAAGAACTCGTGCGAGTGCCCCATAAGATACGTAAATGCTTTGTCATAGAGGTCGGCCATCGTGCGCGCCTCGAGCCGTCCGAGGGTGAGCATTCGCGTGCGCTGTCCTACCCATCCGACCAGATTAGTGAGCGCATACGCCCCCAGTATCCAAGCGATAGTAGTAAGGATACCCGGCGCAGCATTGCCTTCGGCAAGCACATTCACAAACTTCTTCAAATAGAGCGGCGCTACGATTGCCGCCCCCACAATGGTGATGGTAGCGACGATGACGGCGCTCAAGAGCCATGGATATATACCTGCCGCAGACACATATACGCGAAGCACCGCTCCGATGCGTGCGGGCTTTTTCTTTTCGACTAGCATGTAGTTATAGTATCACTTCACTCAAACTACGCGGGAAATTCGACGATGAAGGTCGAACCCTTGCCCTGCCCTTCTGATTCAGCGCGGACGGTTCCGCCGTGCGCTTCGATAATCTGTTTGGCGATGTAGAGACCGTAACCGGTAGAGTGGACGTTGACCCTGATTGAATCCTGGCCGTGACCTCCCTCGGTGAAGAGGCGCTTCTTGTCTTCGTCATCGATGCCGATGCCGGAGTCTTTAATCGTACATACGAGCTTGTCATTCTCTTTTTTAAGAGTAACCGCGATCGAGCCGGTCGGTGTGTAGTTCACCGCATTATCGATCAGGTTGCGTAGCACATGATCGCGTATCTGTACTTTATCGCCGGTCATCTGGTACGAAGCGTCGTCAGCGGTAAAGGTAAGCACGAGCCCTTTCTTCTCCGCGACAAGCTTCGCCTTCTCGACCGCCTCAGCAGTGAGCTGTTTCAAGTCAAACGGCTCTTTGGTATAGGTCACGGTCCCTTTCTTCAAGTTCGCCGCCTTGAGAATTGCTGCGACTGAAGCCGACCCCTGACGCGTCTCGATAAGCGCGTGCTCGACGAGCGGTCTGAGTTCCTCCGGCAGTTGTCCGAAGTCGCCTTCAGAGAGTGCTGCGAACGTGCCTTCGGCCTTGGTCAAGAACCCTTTCACCTCGTGCCCGATGAAGTGGATCAGCGTCTCCTGCCGCTCGTTCGTCGCCTGGAGCTCTGTAGCGAGCTTCTGTATCTTCTCGCGCTGTTCGACTTCTCGTATGACGCTTCTGATCAAACTAATGCCGAAGACCAGCACGAATACGAAGATACTAGTCCGCAATAACACGAGAGAGAGCGTGTTCGAGACAACAATCTCTCCGAAGGAGGCCGCTGAGAGCAAGAATACGAGTACTGCAGTAGAAAATACTTTTATATTGAAGAGATGGTGCACACGGATCGCATACGCAGCGCCCATCACAGTGGGCAGGATAAATACCGCACTGTAGAGGATGAATTGCGAATTATTGAAGAACGCCGGCAGTATGAGATTGAATGTAATAATGAGCACAAAAGTGATAAAGATCCCCCACAACACCGGTTTGTAGACCGACTGGGATTCGCGGGGTGCACGTTGCATCTTATGAATGAAGAGCAACAAGCCGCCGAAGATGAGTGCCGTCACCGTCGCGACAAATAAGAAAATACCTGGGCCGTTCTGAATACCGACGATTGTACCGTCGGGGGCAAATGAGCTGATCCGTTCGAACACGAGCGGTGTGAGTGTCACGATAGAGACCGAGGCCGCCGCTGGGACAACAAAGAATCGATACCAGTGCGGATAGGTACATACGACCTTAGGAAACGCATAGAGGAATTGGAAGAGGAAGAGCACGAACCAGACCGCGACGCAGATGACTGCGCGCATGATGAGAAACGCGATATCCGGGTCAGCGATGTGATAGAACGCATAATTCAACAGGCTCCAAGTCGTCCCTATCAGTGTGAAGAGAAAGAATGATCTCGTCGTCACGCTCTTCGGATCGCTCATAAGCGCGGTGAACCCTAAGACCGCCATACCGGCTGCGGTGATACCCGTAATCACCAGGTCGATATTAAAAGAGAGGATACTCGTCATAATGATTCGTGAATCTCTGGCGCGCGACGGAACGAACGCGCAGTCGCAGGGCGCGCGTACCCCGTACGGAACAGCATCGCGGGAATATCGCTCGCGTCTGCGCCAAATTGTTTCTTGATATTTGCGCTTGCTTCGCGGATGCGTTCAAAATGCTGCGGTAAGAGCCCTTCGGCACTTCCCTTCTCTATACTGCGCGCTAAGAAGAGCGTGCCGGTCACGGGATGGAATGCGAGACCGCGACTCGTCGATTCAAGCCATACGCGTTCAAAGGCTCTTCCTGCGGCGATATATGCAGCCGGCGTCTCTTCAGCAATCGTAATGAGCCCCATTACTGGTGCTGACGCATAGAGTCTCGTGTTCGTGAGGCGGGCGATAGTCGCGAAGCCGATTGCGTTCGCAATCTTCGCTACAATCGGATTCTTGAGGTAGCGCATCAGGAGCTGCGCGGGCAGCGGCAGTTCCATCGTTTTAATATAGAGGCCCTGCGCGCCCGAACGGTTCGCCTCGTCGGTCCACAAGATGTCGTTCACGAAGAGCGAGCGCAACTCCGGTGTCTCGAGCGCGACCTGCTCGGTAACAGCCGACGCAGCTGCGACCGCACGTATCGCCGACTTCTCATCGAGAAGGAAGAGTTTCGTTCCCGCGGCCGACCCTGCTGCAGCAGAGAGAGCAGCAAGAGTATCTGCACCAAGTGGGCGGCTCTTATACGATTTGCGGTTCGTGTGCCGCTCACGGATAACTGAGGCAAGCGTATCAGTTGCGGGGATTGATTTATTGAAGGTGATCTCTGCCGTACAGAGAGGATCGGTGGAGTCGGGGAGCACGCGTACGTCAGTCGAAAATCCCGCCGCTCCGGCAGCAAGCACTATGTTCTCAATCAGCGCACCGTGCGCGATATACGTACCACTCAGCTTGAAGTTGAGTATCGGATTGTCACAATCGGGATCAAGGTGTACCCAAACCTTGTCTCCGCGAAGGACAAAGGACCACGGCTGCGAATTATCGCCTGACGGCGCCCAGACTGCAGTGTCGAGAATAGTTCGTAGAGTGGCTTCCATTGTCTTAGGCGAGTCCAATCGCTTTCTTGAACATCGCGCGGATTTCATCCCGAGACTCAACCGCCTCCGGTGAGGCATAGGTCGGATCGAACATCGCGTCCATGTTTATCTCCATCTTCCCGTCTCCCAAGGGCTCGCGGAGCGCGATCTTGCGCAAGCAATACGCGATGGCGATGCCGGAGAGTGTCGCTGCGTCGCCGAGCTGCGGCCACGAGTAGAGCGTGTGCCCAACCTCTTTGAGCGAGAGCAGCATACGCGGGACGACCAGGTCGGCACCCGCAACCTTCGTAGCGAGTTTCGGCAGATCAGCGGGCGGAAATGTCTTAAATTCTTCGAGCGTGATATCGCCGAGCGCGCCGTTAAAGAGCTGGGTCGAACGATCAAGGTCGAATCGTTCTATCTCGACGATGACGCCGTCACCATTGTCGGTCGCCATCACGACGGGGATGCCGCGCTCGCGCGCCGCAAGCCGCAAGCCAATCTTGATCTCAAGGCTGTCGGTCTCTTCAACCAGCACATCCACTCCCTGCAAGAAGTCACCCATCGTCTCTACAGTGACACCCGAGTCAAACGTCTCAATCTCGGCATACGGGTTCAATTGGTAGACATATTCGCGCACCAGGTCAGTCTTCTTGCGCCCGAGCGCGAGGAAGTCGGAGCGGATGCGGTTGAGGTTTGAGGGCGACACTTCGTCCGGGTCGGCAATCTTGATATGCTGCGCACCGCCCATCAGCGCGACCGTCATCGCACCGTGACTCCCAACCGAGAGTCCTGCATATGCGACGCGCAGGCCATAGAACTTCTGCTGTTCCTCTTTGGTGATGATGTTTCGATTGCGCGCGGTGCGTATCTCTTGGTGCTCTTCGTGTGGGAGGTAGTGCGCGAGCGTTTTGTTCCACGGGAAGTAGAACCACTCCCCCACCTCCTCGAGCGGCTTGCCGGAGCAGTACTCTTCAGTAAACGCCTGCACCTCGGCTACGTGATCCTTGATAAACTTGAATCGCGGATTGCGTATGAGAAACAAGTCTTCTAACAGGAGATCGTAACGGTCAACAATAGCGGATGGTTGGAAACGTTCGCGAAATGCAGAAAACGATTCCCGAGAACGATCAAGCTGTTCTGGTTTCATATCGAAATACTAGCACGCGGCTTCCGCGCGCTATTTCTTAACCCACTTCTGTTTGATGCCCGCCGGGAAATATTCCGGGTCACCCGAGGCACGGAACACGAGACGGAAGAGGGGTCGGTCGGTAACGAACGAGGAGAGCTCCTTGAACTCAGAGCTCTTCTCCTTGAAGGCAGACTTGATAGCTTCCTCAGCCTTCTTACGAAACGCCCCCGAGACCGATTCCACACCTCTCTTCTGTTCGATATTGATCTCGAGATACTGATTCTCTTTGTCGTCGTACTTCGTCACAATCTGGAATTTGCCGGTGCAGTAATGTTGTATCGCGTCACTCACCATCACGTCGCGCAAGTATTCGGGATATATCTGGAGACCGTAGAGCGTGGTCGCGAGATCAGAGCGCTCATACACGTAGACGAACGGGAGCTTGTAGAGCGGGACATCGAGCTTCTTCGCCTCCTTCTCGAGATTGATGCCCGCCTCGGTGAAGATTGCCTTCAAAGCATCGTAGGTGTGCACGCCGCCGCGATCACCGACCGCGTAGCGGATAAGCGGCACAGCGCTGTAGCCCGTGAGGAGGATCTCGCCCTGCGGCGCCTCAAACGAGACAAACGCCGGATTGTACTGTGCGAGAGTCGGGGTCTTCTTCACATCACCGAAAATGCGTGCGAAAATCTTTTTATTCTTCATCGCCAGCCGCCGAACAAGGATCGCGGTAGGCGTCTCAAAGGCCATCGCGCCAATGTCGGCCGTGCCATAGATGTTGAGCGTGTCGCGGTAGACATTCTTCATCCCGACCTTCTTCGCGAGATAGTCGCGGAAGTGTTCAGAGAACGCCTCTGCCGCGAAGAGGAGACGGATATTGAGCGACTTGAGATTAATACCCTCGAACTCCGCCTCGTCGATAATGTCCTTCACGAAGGGTGGGTAGCCGACGATGATGGTTTGTTTGAATGACGGCGCGAGATCGTGCAACGCTTTGAGTATCTCGGTCTTGTTCACGCCCGCCGGGAGCACCGACACGGGATAGCTCCGGCGACTCGCGATGTCGAAGGCGCGGTACGTGAGCGTCCCGCCGATCCACACGCCCATGCCGAAGCCGATAATCACGAGGGTCGGGTTCTTGGCGCTCGGCACCTGTGCGCCGTTCCCGAGGAAGAGTTCGGCGAGGATCGAGTACTCCTCTTCAAGATTCGAGAGCCGCTGGAAGTAGAAAGGCTTCCCAGTCGAGCCCGAGGTAGAAGAGAAGACTGCGGGACGGCCGAGGATGCCGTCCCAGCAGAGATCAGCAAAGGGAAATTTTTTTAAATAGCTTGCCTTGCTGGTCGTAGGGAGTTTCTCAAAATCTTCGCGCGTATGGATGTTCTCCGGCCGGATACCATACTCCTTCAAGAAGGCCTTGTAGGCGGGGACGCGCTTCGCTGCATCATGAAAGAGAGCGAGAGCCTTACGCGCGCACAGACGCGTCCACGTATCGGAGTCTGTCGTGCGGACGCGCTCTGCCATACCACGCGCAACCGGCTTCATAAGCGCCGAAGGGAGCTCTATCGATTTCGTCTTGCTCAAACTCATGGGAATCTGTATGACACGTAAAATAGATTAAAGCAAGGCCTTGGTGAGTGCGTGTAGAAATGATACCTCAGATTCCGGCGCAGGAATGGCGATACGCAGGGTGTCCTTTAAAAGCACTCTCGCACCCTCGTAGTGGCTCATCGGCTCGCCGAGCGCGACGCGGATACCTTTCGCAAGGAGAGCGTCGCGCACAGCTGCAGCGTTTGGTAGGCGAATAAGGACAAAATTCGTTTCGGATGGGTACGCGGTGACGCCCGAGATCGCGCGCAGTGCCTCGATAAAGTGATCGCGCGCTTTGATGACCGCGCCGCGACGCACCTTCACCTCACTCGCGCGCGCGAGAAGCGCGAGCGCGGCCGTGACACTTGGGTACGTGACCGTCCACGGCAACATCACGTTTTCGACCTCCTTCAGACGCTCGGGAGCGGCGATGAGGTAGCCGACGCGCGCGCCTGAGAGTGCGAGAGCCTTTGAGAGCGTGCGGATGATGATCAAGTTCGGGAGCTCGGCGAGATATGGCAAGAATGACGCGCCCGACGAGAATTCGAAATACGCTTCGTCTGAGACGACAAGGGTGTCGCTCTCACGCGCGGCCGCGACAATCGCCGAGATTTCTCCAGCCGACAGCGAGCAGCCGAGCGGATTGTTGGGGTGACAGAGGAAGAGTACCTTGGTGGTGTTGTGCTTCAGCGCTGCGATAGTCTCTTCAAGTGGGAATACAAACGCGCCCTCCCGCTCTTCGTACACAAGAGGCTCTATCTTCGCCTTCATACGCTCAAGGATAGTCTCGTAGTAGTAGAAGGTGGGCACCGGCAGGACCACTCCCCCACCCGCATACGCCCGTGCAACATGCTCGATCGCTGCGACTGACCCCGAGGTGGGGAGTATATTCTCGGGCACAACGCCCGAGTACTTCGCGAGCGCCCCCTTCAACTCGCCGTAGTCCGGGTAGGTGGAGAGCTCGCATGCGCCCGGAGCGGCAACTGCCTTCACCAGTTCATCATCAAGCATCCAGTAACTCTCGTTCCTATCCAGTGGCATCATCGTCTCTGTATTGTACTACCAAAAGAATGGTGCAAATCCGAAAATCAGGACCTTACACTTTGTGTCTTTCCCCAGCCTGCTCTACCTAAATCTTGACAAAATCTTATGACAAGCTACTATAGCTTCATGAATCGAAATTACGGTTACTGCCCGACAGAAATGATCAAGGTCTCGGACCTTGGCATTTCTGCTTGCGCATAGCCGCGATTTTTCTTCTCTCCATTTCCAAAAAACGTAAGAAAAACCCCGGCTCTGCGGAAGCCGAGGTTTTCTCGTCTTTTGGGCAGGGCAAGCACATTGAAAGGAAACAATCATGAGTACGCATTATCCAATCCACCACGGCTTGCACGTCTCGCTTGGCGCGATGCAGCGCGAATACATCCCCCTCTTCATGCGTGGGGCGAATGATCCGGAAGTGATGCTGGGAGTACTTCTCAGACCACCCGTCACCCTTGAAGCGGAGCTTGCGTGGTACGACAAAATGACGGAGAAAAGCGATATCATCTTCGCCATCTTGCTGCACGAAGAAGGGGGCGCAGACGCAATGACGACGTACCGCTACATCGGACACACCGGACTACACGGCGTCATCTGGCCAGAGGGTCATGCGACAAGCGGCACAATCATCGTCGACAAGACCTGTTTCGGCAAGGGTTACGGCACCGAAGCGAAGCTGCTTCTCTTGTACGAAGCGTTCCGCAATAGGGGCCTACGCAAGGTTTGTTCGCACGTAAAGGCCTTCAACGGTAACAGTTGGGGTCACCTACTCGCCTGTGGCTACCGGCAGGTCGGCCGCCGCAAGGCTCACCACTTCTACGATGGCGCATTCGTCGACAGCGTCGAATTTGAGATCTTTCGTGAAGAGTGGGAGCCGGTCTGGCGCACGTATCAAGAGACAAAGAGACTGCCGAAGCTCTCCGCTACGCAACGTGCGCTACTGCAAAAAGAAACCCAGGTCTCATGACCTTTTGCCGCCCCTCGGGGCGGCGTTTTCTTATCTGCTCGTATACGCCCCAAACCCACTCGTCATGGTGGCGATACCTTTCGCGTCGATGGCGTAGCCCTCGAAACCCGGGAGCCCTTCGATGAAGGCGATGCCCTGTCTCCCCATCGCGAAGGCGGCGGTCGCGAAGCGATCGGCCTCGAGCACGTCAGGACCGATGACGGTAATACTCACGGTGTCTTTTATTTTTTCTTCTGGCTTGTGCGGATTGTAGATATGGTCGCCACGGATATACGAACCGGAGGTTGCGATTCCCTTCCCGCGCGGGTATACCACCTTCACTATCTCTTTGATGTTAACCGGATTCCTGATGCCGACACTCCACTCCTCGCTCTCGGCATTTTTCCCATTCATCGCGATATCACCCCCGGCGTTCACAAAATAATTCTCGTGTTCCGCCGCGCGTATCAGCGCGGCGGTATTCTGTATTGCCCAACCCTTCACGATGCCCGAGGGATCGATGCGGCCGCTTGGTTGGCGAATGTCGAAGTAGCCGTGTGTCTCCCTCTTCGTCTTCTCGCCAAGTGCGAACACTTCTTTCATCTCGTCACTTGCCGTGGCGAGCGCGAGCTCGCCGCGGTTGATACGCGATATCTCGCTACGCTCTTTATACACACTGAACTGTTCTTCAACAGAAACTAGATACGCAAACGCTGCTTCAAGTACTTCTTTCGGCATGTAGGACGTACTACGTCCTACATTAGGCAGGATCTCGATCTCGATCGGCATACCCATGATGATCCTAGTGTCTTTCATCACCTTATAGTACTCCCCATCGGGCGTTTCCCTTCCCCATTATCTGTTCTAGAATAGGGATATGACTACCCACACCATCGAACAGTCCTCATTCGCGCACTTTCTTATCGCCAACAAGGCCAGCGCTCCGCTCTGGTTCCTCGTGCGCCTCTATCTCGGCTATGAGTTCCTTATGGCTGGCTGGAGCAAGGTTGCAAATCCGGCATGGTTCGGCGGCGACGCTGGCGCCGCGCTCCAGGGCTTCGTCCAGGGAGCGCTCGCTAAGACCGTCGGCCTCCATCCGGACGTCTACCAGTGGTATGCCTCATTTCTCCAGAGTGCCGTGCTCCCTAATGTCATGGTCTGGTCGAATGCGGTCGTCGCAGGCGAGATACTAATAGGACTCGGGCTTATCGTTGGGCTCTGCACCAGAGGCGCAGCCTTCTTCGCCTTCTTCATGGCATTCAACTTCCTCCTCGCCGGTACGGTAAGTGTCAATCCGGTCCTCGTCCTGCTCGCAATCGGCATTATGCTCGCACACCGCGTCGCGGGACACTGGGGCCTCGACCGCTTCGCGCGACCTTACTTCAAGCGATTCTGTCCGCGAGCTTCTCGATAACGTACGCAACATCTGCTGTGGAACCATGGATTAAAGAATTACCGCGCTCGCGGATAGAATACCCTCCAGCGTTCCGCGACCGTATTAAGTATTGGTTCTGGAAGTTCTATTCGCGCTTCTATCCCTTCATACGCAAAATCTCGTATCGTCTCGGCATCGGGAAGTTCTTTATACATTATCTCGAACCGGGACACACCGGACGGCAGGACTTCCTCATAGGGACGCTCCATCCTTCACGTTCTGCACAGGACTTCTCACTCTTTCTGGTGACGAGAGGCTTTGGTAATCACTTCGTCGCATGGAAGGACGCCGGCGAGCTCGTGAGCCTGCGACGCACGAACGGCTTTGAACAGCAATATCATATTCGCGTATTTAAAGACGGTGAGGTGCGCGGCCACTTCGAATTCACGCCGGAATGTCACCCTTTTCTTCACATGATTCGTGTCGGCTTTGAGGATCGAGCTTCTGAATTTAGAGAAATCGTGCAGGACTGGGTCGTAGTGAAAGACTAGGACACTCTGAAGTTCTCAAACTGCCACGGGTCAGAGGTATCGAAGTGTTCTGGGAAGAGCTCTCCACGACCTTGTACCGGCGTCCAGTCGGTATACACACCAAGTATCTCGCCCAAATAAGGCCGGGCAACATCCATCAAGAGTTGGTGATCGATCTCGTCGGCGTCCACGATGCCTGCAGTCGGGTTCTGCATCGCCCACACCATCGCGCCGATGATGCTCGCAGTCACCTGGAGACCGGTCGCATTATTGTGCGGCACGACCTTGCGTGCTTCATCGATCGAGAGACGCGAACCGTACCAATAGGCATTCTTCGCATGCCCCATAAGAAGGACGCCGAGCTCATCGACGCCGCCCGGCAGAATATCCGAGCCTATAAGGCGCTGTTCACTCTGAAGCACACCGTTTTTACTCGCCAACTCGTCGAGCGAGAGCACGGCGCCGTCACAGGGGTGGTACGCATAGTGCACGGTCGGCCGATATTCGATAGTGTCACCATCGCGCACGGTCAGATAATCAGCGATAGAAATTGACTCATGATGCGTGACGATCCAGCCGCTCTGCGCCTTCGCGGTCGGCGTCCAGCTGCGTGTCTTGGTGAGGAAGCTTGGCTGTTCCAAATAGATAGCCGCGCCACAGCCGAAATCGTGTTCCTTGCCGTCCACGGGGAGCTTCTTCTCGTGCGTCCCCCACCCCATTTCTGAAGGCTGAGAGCTCTCAGAGTGGAAGCCATCAATGGACCAGGTGTTCACGAATTCGCCGATCTTCTTCGGTACCGGCGACACTTGGGTGTCGCGTTCGGCGATGTGGATGACCTTGATACCGAGATCCCGCGAGAGCTCTGCCCACTCCTTCTGCATGGTGGGCGTCTTCTCTATCGCAAAACCCGTATCGACGGCGATATTGAGGAGTGCCTGCTTCACGAAGTGTGAGACAAGTCCTGGATTCGCACCGTGCGCAATAATCGCAGTCGGACGCGACCCCTCGATGCCGAAGAGCGTGCGGAGCTTGAGCGCCTCCTCGCGAAGCGCGTAGTTGGAGCGCGCCGAGATAGAGAGCTTCGGGTCGGTGTAGGTGCCGGGCCACGGCTCGACGACCGTATCGAGATAGAGAATGCCGTTCCGCTGACAGTACTCGATAAGCGCAGCAGAGGAGACGTCCACCGAGACATTGAGGAGGAAGTCTCCGGGGCCAATGTGCGAGCTCACAATCTCGTGATAATTATGAGGCTTCAAAGGATCGATGATAAAGCGAATGCCGTATTCCTTTGCAACATCCTCGCCACGAGAGTCTGCCGTTACGATGGTCATCCGCTCCGGTGGTACGTCAAAATGCCGCACAAGAAGTGGTATAACCCCTTGTCCGATACTGCCGCATCCTATAATAAGAATTTTGCCGTTGAACGAATACTTTTCCATTTCTGTCTCTATGTCTCTCGTCGAGATAGTACCTAATAACGTATCCGTCAGTATACCGATTAACATAAGAAGAGTCAATAAAGCTCTGTGGATTAGTTATGATACTATTAAAAAAATCATCCGTATGATTACTGAAACAAAAAAGAAAATCCTCAAATTTTTAGTCGATACGCTCAATATCAACAACATCCCTTTTCAAGTAAGTGGCGGGCTCGGAGCTATCACTTACGGTGCTACGCGTGAATTACGCGATATTGATATAGAGATTAACAAAGAAAATTGCCCAAAAGCTCGAGAACTTTTCAAAGATTTTATTGCGGAAGATTTCCGTCACTATGAAGACGGCGAGTTTGCACTCTGGATGATGACACTCACTATTGATGGTGTTTCGGTGGACATTAATCAAGTGGAAGAGAGTTATGCATTCGATGACGAAGGGAATAAACAGCTCTTACCTGGAGATCTCATTGAGACCGAATTGAAAAGCATAGACGATATTACCTTCCCCGTCCAAAACAAGGAGAATCTCATTGCGTACAAAAAGATAGTAAACAGGGACACTGATATAACCGATGTTCAGGAAATGCTTAAAAGTGCCCAATAAAATAAGGTACTCTGTAGAGTAATGGCGCGGCGCATACAAAACTTCGAGACACTGGCCGAAAATGAATTGCGCACGGACGCCCTCTCGATTGCAGAAGCTGGGTATGCAGCTATCGATATCGGCACAGCGCTCGCGCGCTCGCTCACTATCGAACATGACACCCTATACATTGCAGGAAAAGAATATCCTCTCACCGGACGACACATTTTCTTCGTCGGCGTCGGCAAATGCGCTTTTTCTGCGGCCGCCGTTATCGAGCAGACGTTGGGAGAACGCTTGACCTCAGGCATCGCGCTTGATGTCTCGCTGCTTGAGACGCCGCTTGCGAAAGTCGAGATGCTTGTCGGCACCCACCCCTTACCGAGTGAGATAAATGAAACAGCGACGAAGCGCATTCTCGACTTTCTCGCCGGCCGCACTGAAAACGATCTGGTCATTATGCTTATCTCGGGCGGCGGCTCGACCCTCCTCTGTGCGCACACTGCGCCGATGACCTGTATCGACGAGAGTACGCTCTGGAACGAGCTCACGGCGAAGGGCGCGACCATTCAAGAGATCAATACGGTTAGAAAGCATACATCGAGAGCGCGCGGTGGCGGCCTCGCATTCGCCGCATATCCGGCTGAGGTGATCTCACTTATCGTCTCTGACGTGCCGGGAAATGCTATCGCGTACATCGCCTCAGGCCCGACGGTACTCGACGCTTCCACTGTCGCAGATGCGCAGGAGGTCTTGGCGAAATACGGCATCACCAGCGATACCACGACGCTCATTGAGACGCCCAAAGAGCCGATTCATTTCGAGCGTGTCACTAATACGCTCTTTCTCTCGAATACAAACGCTCTTGAGGCAATGCAGAGCGAGGCCAAGAAGCGCGGCTATGCGGCTGACATCATCACTGACCGTTTCGTCGGTGAGGCGCACGCGATCGGTCGAGCCATCACAGAGACGCTTCACGTTGCCCCACCAAAGACTGCTCTGCTCTGCGCTGGCGAGAGCACGGTCGCGCTCACTGGAGAGCACGGTGAGGGTGGTCGCGATCAAGAGATAGCGCTTGCCGCGCTTCTTGAGATCCGCGACGACGAACTCATCCTGCCCTTCTCGTCTGACGGACGCGACAATACCGACCATGCCGGAGCGATCGGCGACAGCACGACACGCGCGCATGCACTCGCGCAGAACTTGTCTGTTGAAGAACATCTCGCCCAGCATCGTTCCTATGACTTTTTCAAAACGAGCGGCGATGCGCTTCATACCGGGTATACTGGAACGAACGTGTCTGACCTTATCGTCGCACTTAAAAAATAATCGTATCACTATGAAAGACCCGCACATTCTCTGGATGGACAAGATCAGCATGGATGATGTCTCGCAGGTCGGCGGCAAGAATGCCTCGCTTGGAGAACTCATCCGCGACCTTGTCCCTCAGGGTGTCCGGGTGCCGGGAGGATTCTGTGTCACAGCAAGTGCCTATTACTACTATCTTAAAGAGACTGGGCTCGACGACTTCATCGAGAAGACACTCCGAGGACTCAACACCAAGAACCTAAGTGAGCTCTCGCGCTGCGGGAAGCTCGTCCGCGAGACCATGCGGAAGACGCCCCTCCCAGAAGAACTCGAGAAGGAGATCATTGCCGCGTACGCTCAGATGGAAAAGAAATATGGGAAAGGCGTCGATGTCGCGGTGCGGAGCTCGGCGACGGCCGAAGACTTGCCGGGTGCCTCCTTCGCTGGCGAACAAGAGACGTATCTCAACATCCGCGGCGCCAAGGACGTCGTGCGCGCGACCGTCTGGACAATATCATCCCTCTTCACCGACCGCGCCATCTCCTACCGCGCCGATCGAGGATACGATCATATGAAGATTGCGCTCTCCGTAGGCGTCGAGAAGATGGTCCGCTCCGACAAAGGCGCCTCGGGCGTCATGTTCACCGTCGATACTGAGAGCGGCTTCCGTGACCTCGTGCTTATTAACGCAGTCTGGGGCATCGGCGAGATGATCGTGCAGGGTCGTGTGACGCCCGACGAATATTTGGTGAGTAAGTCACGCATCGATAAGGTAAAGAATCCTATCATCGGCAAGGCACTCGGCAAAAAAGATAAGAAGATGCTCTATGCGAACGGGAAAAGTGGCGTCATCCAGACCAAGGTAGTGAACACGTCAGTAGCCGAACGGAATTCATTTGTACTAAATGAAAAAGAGATTCTCGAACTCGCACGCTGGGGCGCTCTCGTCGAGAAGCACTACAGTGAACGTGCCAAGACGTGGACACCGATGGATATGGAGTGGGCAAAAGACGGTGTGACGGACGAATTGTATCTGGTGCAAGCACGACCCGAGACCGTACAAGCCGAACGGGACTTCTCAAAACTCATCGAGTACAAGGTTACCGGCCAAGGCAAGGAGCTTGTGCGCGGCATCTCGGTCGGCTCGAAGGCCGCGACCGGTGCGGTGCACATCATCATAAATCCGAAGCAGATCAAGGAGTTCAAGAAGGGCGAGATACTGGTCACCACGATGACCGACCCCGACTGGGAACCGATCATGAAGATGGCCTCAGCGATCGTCACCGACCACGGCGGTCGCACCTCGCATGCAGCCATCGTCTCGCGCGAACTCGGCCTCCCCGCTATCGTCGGCTCAGGCACGGCGACCAAGGCGCTGAAGTCCGGCCAGCTCGTCACCGTCGACACGACCGGTAGCGCCGGCATCGTCACGGCGGGCAAGGCGAACATAAAGGTGCGCGAACACTCGCTCGGCACACTTCCGAAAACGAAGACGAAGATCATGGTGAACATTGCCTCACCTGATATCGCCTTTGAGAACTCATTCCTCCCCGTCGAAGGCGTGGGCCTCGCACGCGAAGAGTTCATCATTGCCTCTCATATCGGTATACATCCGCTCGCCATCCTGAACCTCAAGAAACAATCCCCGAAGATTCGCGCGGCTATCGCGCAGAAGACTGCCGGGTGGAAGAATCCGGTCGATTTCTACGTCGACAATCTCGCCTACGGTATCGCGCAAATTGGTGCCGCCTTCAGTCCTCGACCGGTCATCGTGCGCTTTTCTGACTTCAAGACGAATGAGTACTCCACCCTGCTCGGTGGTGAGGCCTATGAACCAAAAGAAGAGAACCCGATGATCGGCTGGCGCGGTGCTTCTCGCTACTACGACCCGAAATTCAAAGATGCGTTCGTACTCGAGTGCCGTGCCCTCGTGAAAGTGCGCGAAGAGATGGGTCTCACGAACGTCATCCCGATGATACCCTTCTGCCGCACAGTCGAAGAGGCCGAGCTAGTACTCGGTATCATGGCCAAGCACGGCCTTGTCGCGAGAAGCCAAAGAAGTCTGACTTCAAAGGCAAATGGAAGTCAGACTTCTAAGACTTCTTTTACGCCGGTGTATATGATGTGTGAGATACCCAGCAATGTACTCCTCGCTGAAGAATTTCTCGACCTCTTCGATGGGATGTCGATTGGATCGAACGATCTCACCCAGCTCACGCTCGGTCTCGACCGCGATTCCGGCATCGTGACGCATATCGCAAATGAAAATGATGAGTCCGTGCGCGCACTTATCTCAATGATCATCCGCAAATGTGCAGCGAAGAAGAAATACATCGGCATCTGCGGCCAAGGTCCCTCTGACCTCCCCGACTTCGCCGAATTCCTCGTCAAGGAAGGCATCGAGAGCATGTCCTTGAACCCCGATTCAGTCGTGAAGACGATCGAGGCGATCGCCGAGCTCGAAGAGAAACTTTCTCGATAACCATGTTGATCACCAACATCGAAGCGAAGACTGTTCTGGACACCCGAGGACGTCCCACGATCGAGACGACGCTCATAGGACAACAAGGTTCGACCTTACATTCGAATTCTCAAGGTCGAACCTTGCATGCAACAGCGTCGGTACCGTCCGGCAAATCGACCGGGAGCCATGAGGCGCTTGAGTTGCGCGATAGCGACAACGATAGTGTCGAACAGGCGATAGAGAACGTGCAGTTCGAGATCGCTCGTGCGCTCGCCGGACACAACTTCGCTACGGCCGACGAGCTCGACACCTTTCTTATCGAACTCGACGGCACCGAGAACAAGTCGCGTCTCGGTGCGAACGCACTCCTCTCAGTCTCTATTGCCGCACAAAGACTTTTCGCGTTCGCAGAAGGAGTGCCGCTCTGGCGCTCTATCGCGACGCGAGGCGGCTTCACCACCGCGGCACCGCGCCTCTTTGTGAATATGATGAACGGTGGCGTCCACGCCGACTTTAAGCTTCCCTTCCAAGAATACATTCTGGTTGTCGAGGGTTCGACGAGCGAGGCGCTCCCGATCGCTCACGAAGCATTCGCAAAGCTAGGGCGACAGCTTGGTGCGGGAGTCCCCATGGGCGACGAGGGCGGCTACGCACCAACATTCCTCGAGCTGGAACAGCCATTCAAGATTCTCGCCGATCTCGCAAAAGAATTTCCACATACGTCAATCGCGATTGATGCGGCCGCGAGCGAACTTTTCAAAAATGGTAACTACGAGCTGCTCGGCAAGTCTCATTCATCTGAAGAACTTACTATCATATATGATAGTATCGCCAAAAAATATCCATTACATTCTATCGAAGACCCGTTCGATGAAGAATCAGCTGACGATTTCACCACGCTGACCGCTGCGCTCGGTAGCAAGATTCTTATTATCGGCGATGACCTCACAGTCACCAACCCGATACGTATTAAAGAAGCAGTGGAGCGCAAAGAGATTAACGCAGTACTTATTAAACCCAACCAAATCGGCACCGTGAGAGAGGCAATTGAGGCTGTGCAGGCAACCACTGCCGCTGGATGGGAGGTCATCTGCTCGCACCGTTCAGGCGAGACGGGCGACACGTTCATCAGCGACTTCGCCTACGGCGTGGGCGCCCACGGCATCAAGGCCGGCGGCCTCGGACAGAAGGAGCGGGTAGAGAAATACGATCGTCTCCTCGCCATAGAACGCGAATCAGGAACTGTTTGATATTTCCGTACAATGAACTAGAGTGGCGCTAGCGCCGGTGTATTCCGGTAAACCCGCTCTTTTACAGGGCATTTTAGGAGAAACGACAATGGACAAGTCCAAAGTTGTCGGTCTGATCACGGGGACCGCAAGCGTTCCCCAAGACGACCTTTCACTCGACGACAAAGCAACAATCATCCTGTACGCACAGGGTGTGCTCAAAAAGGAGATGGAACATCTTGTGACAGGACATTTCCGGCCGGTCAAGGAATTCGCTTCACGAGACACTAGTCATTGTGTCGCATACGCCTGCAAATTCCCTGTTCCGTTTACAGAGGCAAGAATCGGGCGTGTATTTCTAATCGAAGTTCCGCCGGAAGCCAGGCGACGCAGGGATTCCGAGCAGTTCGTTCGCCACCGTGCCGTCCTCACGACAAATGGTGATTTCTTCTGGTGGGCCGAAAAATGCACCTGTCATTATGAAAGAAATGAAAAAAACCCGATCCCAGTGACAACCCGGACTGATGTGGTCAAGGACATTGATGTTGTGTCTCTTGATCGTCAAAATCTCCGGTTTTATCTGGAGTCCTTCCCGGAATTGTTCTTGAAACTGCTGACCAACTTCAAGAGCGTTGCTGAAACGGCGTTCACGGTGAGGGAACAACGGCAAAAACACACCAAGACGGTACTGGACGAGCTGACCAGGGTGAATCGAATGATTAGTTCGGTCACACTCGTGTAGCATCTTCTGCAACTGTCGCAATAAATATTCGTCGTCGCACTTCTCGGAGTGCGACGATTTCCTTTACTGACTACCGAAGTCAGACTTCGGTATGGTTATTCATTTCTCACATATGTTAATATTTGTCCTATAGGATATATATTTAACGTATGAGGAAGATGCGGACGGAAACAAAAGGGAGATACCTGCCGATGCGGAATCTCATTCTCCGGACGCTGGCAGTCGGTGGCGTAATGAGTGTTGCACTAATTGCACCGAAGACCCTTTCACTTCTGAAGAAACTCGACCGCGCTACAGCAAACCGCAAGGATCTCTATGGTCGGATCACGCAAGCGATACGGAATCTCGAACGCGCAGGGATGGTACGGACGTCGGGAGAACGTGGAAAGCGTCGCGTCACTTTGACCCAGAAAGGCCGCGCTGCTATCGATATGATCTATGCAAGCGAATATCGTATCCCAGAGCCTGTGTTTTGGGACGGTAAGTGGCGAGTCGTCATGTTCGATATCCGCGAGAAACGTCGAAAGACCCGTGCGCGGCTACGACTACTCCTCTCGAGTGCTGGCTTTCTGCGGCTCCAAGACAGCGTGTGGGTGCATCCCTATCCATGCGATGAGTTTATCGGTCTTGTTCGCGCACATTTGAAAAGCGGTACCGGCGAAATGCTCTCTTTCGTTGCCGAAGCACTCGAGTCGGATCGTCGCCTGCGCGAACACTTCCATCTCGCATAATTGGATATGTTAATTTTTGTCCTATAGGATAATATTTAACAGTGCATCTCTGAGGCATTATGTATGCAGGGATGAAACAAGCCATGGACCGGTATAGTAGAATACAGACTATGAAGATTCATTATTTTTCGAGTGAGGGGTGGGAGGAGGCGTATGTACGGGAGAGGCTATCGGACGCGGACATTACGTTCCACGACGGGTCGCTCGCGACCTATCCAGACCTCAGTGACCCTGAGGCGCAGGTGCTCTGCACCTTTATCGAGTCGCCCATCGGTGAAGCCGAGATGAGCCGCTTCCCTGCTTTGAAGCTTATCGCTACGCGCTCGACCGGCTTCGACCATATTGACCTATTGGCAGCAAAAGCGCACGGTATCACCGTCGCGAACGTGCCCTTCTATGGCGAGAACACCGTCGCCGAATTCACGTTTGCTTTATTGCTCGCCCTGTCTCGCCGAGTGATAGACGCCGATGAGCGCGTGCGCACCGGGGTCTTCTCACCCACCGGACTGCGCGGATTCGACCTCGCCGGCAAGACGCTCGGCGTCATCGGCTGCGGCCACATCGGCATGCATGTGATCCGCATGGCGAACGGATTCCAGATGAAGGTCATCGGGTTCGAGACGCATCCAGACGAAGCACGAGCCAAGGAGTGTCACTTCACCTACGCGTCGCTCCCCGAGCTACTTGCTCAATCTGACATCATTACGCTTCACGTCCCCTATAACGAGCACACCCATCATCTCATCAACAAAGAGAACATCGCCTCGATCAAGAAGGGTGCCTATCTGGTGAATACCTCGCGCGGCGCTGTCGTCGAGACCGACGCGCTTATCGAAGCATTAAAGAGCGGCATTCTCGCCGGTGCCGCTCTCGACGTGCTCGAGGAGGAAGGTGAACTCTCCGAAGAGGCGGCGCTGCTCACCGCAGCGCACCCGAACGAGCAGGCGCTCAAGATTGCACTCGAGAATCACTACCTCATTAATCATCCGCGTGTCATCGTGACCCCGCACCTCGCCTTTAACACGACTGAAGCCGTCGAACGTATTCTCGATACGTCTATCGAGAATATCCGGCAATTCGCTCACGGCACACCGACAAACATCGTCTCTATGAACTGATAATGAAACGAAAAACGTTGTAATCGAGTATATATAGCTATGCGAGGTAAGTTTTTACTTTCATTTGGATTCATCATCATCTCGGCCGCCTATGCGGTGTGGCAGAGTATGACCGGAATCGCTCTCACGAAGACACTCGATACGAGCGCAACGCCGAGTCAATCCTATAAAGCGGCGAACGAGGCTCTTCTGCAGACCCTTTCTCAGCTCTATGCATCCGGAACGACCGCTACGTTCGTCCCTGCCGCACCAGGACCTCAGACAGCGCCGGGTCCGATGATGGGCGGTCCGATGATGCGTCGCGCATTTGTCGACGGATCCTACACCGGCACTCCTGCTGACGCGTACTATGGCACCGTGCAGGTGAAGGCGATTATCCAGAACGGAAAGATCGCCGACGTGCAATTCTTGCAGTATCCGAACGACCGTCCGAACTCGCGCTTCATCAATGACCAAGCGATGCCGCTCCTTACCCAAGAAGCGATTGTGGCTCAGAGCGCGCAGGTCGACGGAGTCTCGGGTGCAACCTTCACGAGCCAGGCATTCCAACAGTCGCTCGCCTCAGCACTCGTCCTCGCGAAAAATTAAATGCAAAAAATAACACAAGTCATCGACAGATTCCTCAATACAATAACGATGTACCGCCTCGTGCTGTACTACCTCCTGACACTGCTTGGTGTCGCAGCACTCCTCGGCGTCTTCGGCATTCTCCCGATCAATCCAGCCGACCTCGCATTCTCGACACTCGTTATTCTCGCCGTCTCGTGGATTGTGCAATACGTGTTCGCGAAGACCTTCAAGGCGATACCGAATGTCGAATCGGTGTATATCACGGGTCTCATTCTCGCGCTCATCATCTCGCCGATTGCGTATACCGATGTGCGCGATCTCGGTTTCATCATCTTCGCCGCGGCGTGGGCGATGGCGTCCAAGTTTATCTTCGCGATCGGCAAAAAGCATCTCTTCAACCCGGCAGCATTCGGCGTCGCGCTCGCCGCACTCGCTCTCAACCAAGGAGCGACCTGGTGGGTCGGCGGGAATCTCCCCCTGCTGGCCTTCGTCGCGCTCGGCGGCCTGCTTATCGTACGCAAGATTCATCGATTCGACCTCGTTCTTTCATTCTTCACTGTTGCCGTGGTGACGATCGGCGCTACCGCGGCACAAGGAGATGTCCTGACCGCAATCGAACAGACGTTCCTGCATTCGCCGATATTCTTTCTCGCCTTCGTGATGCTCACCGAGCCCCTCACTATGCCGCCGACACGGCTCGGACGGCTCTGCTACGGCGCAATTGTTGGATTCTTTTTTGCGCCGAATATTCATCTCGGTTCGTTCTACTTCTCACCCGAGCTCGCGCTTCTTATAGGAAATATATTCGTCTACGTCGTGAGCCCTAAGGGACGATTCTTATTGACCTTAATCGGCAAAAATAAGCTCGCCGACGCGACCTATGAATTTGTGTTTAAGCCCGATCGACCTTTTACCTTCCGCCCCGGACAATACTTAGAGTGGACGCTTGGGCATCGCGCAAGCGATAACCGCGGCAATCGCCGTTTCTTCACCATCGCGTCGTCACCGACTGAGAGTACCGTTCGCCTCGGCGTGAAGTTCTATGCCCCAGAGAGCAGCTTCAAGCGAGCACTCTGGCATATGCCGTTGCACGCTGTTCTCTCTGCTTCGCATATTGCAGGAGACTTCGTCCTGCCGCGCGACGCGAAGAAGAAGTTGGTGTTCATCGCTGGCGGCATCGGCGTCACCCCCTTCCGAAGCATGGTGCAGTACCTGATCGACACGAAGGATGCGCGCTCGGTCGTCTTGTTGTATTCGAATAAAACCGCTGCCGAGATAGCCTACAAAGATGTGTTCGATAGAGCGGCGCAGGAGATCGGCATGAAGACGGTGTATGCGATTACTGACGAGTCGAGCTCGTTCCCCGGAGCTCACCATGGATTCATCGATGCCGCACTCATCGCTCGAGAGATACCCGACTATACAGAACGTCAATTCTACATCTCGGGGCCTCACGGCATGGTAGAGGCATTCAAAAAGACGCTCCACGCTATGGGCGTATCTCGCCTACACATCAAGACCGATTACTTCCCCGGGTTCGCTTAGCTGTCTAGCTGAGATCCTTCTTTTTTTCTTCGAACTCTGCCCGCTCTATCTCCCCTTTTGCATAGCGCTCTTTGAGAATATCGAGTGCTGCATTGGTGTTGAGTCCGTGGCGAAGATGATACAAGCCCTTCCCGCCGCGCGCGAAGCGGATTAAGGCGATGACAATCGTCGCGAGGACTAAGGCCCAAATGACTATAAAGAGAATGTGCACCCATGGAGAACCGTAGCCATAGCCCATCATCGGGTATCCATAATCGTAATAATTGTTTCCCCACATCATAGTTAGTACGTTAAGCGTGTAATCGCTGATGAGTATATCACTTCACTCCTGAATCGCGCAGATCCTCGCGGAGTCGTACCTCGTCCTCATCCATACCGAAGTAGTGTGCGTATTCGTGCCAAATCGTCTCGGCGATGACCGTGCGGACTTCTATCCCCTCTTCGCGAGCCGCTGTCTCTATCGGCACTTGATACAACGTGATGGTGTCCGGCAGGGTCGGGCCCATGCCATAGGTATCGCCGCGCTCAGTTGCGGGAATGCCCTGATACAGACCGAGAAGCGTTTCATCTCCGGTGAGCCCCTCCTGCATTCGCACCTTTTCTGATGGCTCGTCCTCAACCAGAAGTGCAACATTCTGTATCTTCGTGCGGAATTTCTCCGGTAAGAGAAGAAATCCTTCTTCGACTAATTTCTCAAACTCTTCGTGGTGCATGTGAGAATAGTGTACCAGTCTCTATCGCATACCTTCTTCGATGATGATTTCTTCTGACACCTTTTCGGCGAACTGCTCTTCTGCAGTGAGCCGAGCCTTCTTCCAACTACCCTTGCGATACCATGCAATCGTGATAAGAGCGGTCAGAACGTTTGTCACGGGGAATGCCCACCACAGACCGCTCGTGCCGAGCGAGGTGTGCTTTGAGAGCATATAGGCAAGCGGCAACTGTAAGACCCATTGGGAGACGAGCGTGATAATCATCGTGGTCATCATGTTGCCTGAGGCACGCAACACACCGGTGAGTGAGAACTGAATCCCCATAAAGCCCCACGAGAGGGAGATGATGCGGAGGAAGGTCGCGCCAAGCGCGATAACCTGTGCATCGCCTGGGATGAAGAACGCGACGATGTAGGGCGCGAAGATGAAGACGATGACTCCAACGCCCGTGAGGAGAGAGAACCCGAGCCATGCGCCAAGGCGCCCGATGTCTGCTGCTCGTTTTATGTTCCCTGCTCCGATATTCTGGCCGACAAGCGTCGAGATAGCCATCGAGAGACCCATCGCCGGAATGATGACTATCTGCAAGATGTTCCCGCCGATGCCATATGCCGCAACCGTGAGCGTCCCGAAGCTCGCAATGAGGAAGGTGAGGACCGTGAGGCCGAGCGCCCGAGCAGACATCTCGATGGAAGCCGGCAATCCGAGAAAGAATGAACGCTTCATAAACGCGAAGTCCGGAGTGAAGTCAGGGAGCGAGAGATGGATGCCGTATTTCCCCCGCACAAGGACCATAAGGCCAATGCATGCTGCGAGCATTTGCGTCCCCAGCGTTGCAAGCGCGGCACCCATGACTCCCGCACCGGGAATCGGACCCCATCCGAAGATGAAGAGTGGATCGAGAAGGAAGTTGAGGAGCACCGTTCCGAGCACGATGTAGACCGGGAGCTTCGCCTCGCCGATGCCGCGCATGATGGACTGGAACATGAAGAAAAAGAAGTTGAACACGAGACCGATGAATGACACGCGCATAAAGCCGAGTGCACCCTGATACACCTCAGGCGTCACTCCCATACGATGCAAGATATACGGCGTCACCGCATAGCCGATGGCGCCGAGGACCATAGAAACGACAATGATCATGAGCAGCGTCTGCGCGGCAACATGATTAACCATCTCGCGATTCCTCGCGCCGAAGTACTGCGCAATCAGCGTCGAGCCCGCGATGGCGAGACCGGTACCGAGCGCGATTGAGAGAAACATGATCGGCCCCGACACCGAGACGGCCGCGACCGCTGACCCGCCAAGACGCCCTACCCAAAACGCATCGGTGAGTTGATACCCTGCCTGGAGGATGTTGGCCAGGATGATAGGCACCGCAAGCGTGAGAAGCGATGCGGTGATAGGGCCTTCAAGCAATTTCTTCGCTTTTTCATCCATACAATTTCAAAGGTTGAGTGTATCACGCGCAACACAAAGAGCGCCCGAGACAATGTGGGGGTTTACGAAACCCCCTTTTCTTTCTGCCCCCATTTTTTGCTTTGCTCGCTGTAACTCGATCTCGGCCCTCGTCAATTTAATATTATTTCTTATCTTTAGGCGGTCCCCACTGCCAGCGTGGTTTTTCTCCTTTCCAGTAACCAAAAGTGACTACGAGTGCAATCATTAATAGGAGACCTAACAAAGTTGCACCTGGCGAGTCATCGGTTTCGCCGACATAAAGACCGCCAACAACAATAGTTATGCCGATAGCGACCACTAGCCACCCCTGCAATTTCACCGGCACCCAGCCCCAGCCATAGAGCTTGGCCTTAAACCAATACCCCTGCGGGTTGTCTTTTAGATAAGCAATATATTCTTTGATCATGTGGTTCATGATACCTTAGGCTGAGTATTCGCGCCCCCTCGGGGGGATAAGAATCCAGGAACTGTTGTAACCAGTAAGTTTCGCCAGTTCGATTCCTGTGCCCATGCTCAAAGTCAAAGCAATTTCGTTGTGATTGCGACACAAAAGTATGCCGAATACGAGAATCGGAATTGAACTAGAAATACGGTGTATATGCTGAAAACGCAAAAACCACTTTCGTGGTTTTTGCTGGCTTTTCTAGCTGAACAGGGGCGCCGGTACTGTACCGACTTTGACGGGGGCCGGTACTGGTTCCCCTCCTTCGCTAAAGCTACGGATGGGCACTGCTGGCGTCACAACCGTGTTGCCCGTGTCGGTACTGTACCCGCCGCCGCAAGCAATCCAAAGGTTCTTCCACTGCTCTTCTCCCCTCTTTAGCGACGGGGGCCGGTATGGGTGGATTTGAGATAATTAAAGGATTTTCAGCGAGTCTTGGTTGGCGGAAATGCGGAGCGGTACGGTACCAGTTTTGCAGGTGTCTATTCGTATAAACACCTAATTACTAGCGGCAGGTATTACCCCGCCCGTTAACACAGAAAGTCGATTTTTATACTGTACCCATACAGCCTGAGAGTCAGTCCCGTAGCCACTAAAATTATCGACATTAACTCCTGTTAAAGCGTCCTCGATCTCAAAATCATAGCGATTAACACCGGTGCCTGTGAACTTATAGTTAAGGTATTTTGTGTAGCCTCCAACACAGGTGTCTAGTGATGGAGAGTATGCAATGAAGAAATCGTAGACACTTGCATTTGAATCTGTGATCTTTTGCTGATTGGTTATTCTATCCTTAAACTGAATCATCTCTAAAGCGCAATCTAATTTGTGTGACAGAGGTTGATTCTGAGCGTTACTCGTAGATGTAGATACTACAGTCCCCGGCGAATGGCGCTCTGTCAGAATAACTACTGCAAAGATAACGGCTAGGACGGCACCAGCAAGGATAAGCGTACTTGACCAAGTCTTTTTCATATTCTCAGGATACCACAAATGACATTCACAGCTTTGGTAAAGGCTGGTACTGTTGCAATCAAGGACACAAGCAGTGCCCATCTGCTGATTCTAGTAGCTCCTTCTTGGGCAAGATGATTGGCTGCCGTCTGAATGCCAGAACGGGTCAGGTAAAACACAGTCTCCTCTTCCTTCAGTTCATCGCCAAAGTTTGTCACGAATGGATCCGTCCCCTTGCGGAAAAGTTCTACTGTATACCGATTTTCTCCCTCACTCAAATTGAGATCCTGTCTAAGTTCAGACCAAGTGAAACCGTTATGGGTATATACCCACCTAATAACTCGGTCAAATAATTTCCTATTCATGGTGATATTAGTTATCCCTATTAATGCAGCCGAGTATAAATCTTTCTGGTGTACCAATACAAATCAAAGCAAAAGCCGCCCTTTCGGGCGGCTTTTACGTACGTGATGGCGAGCGGTACTGTACTGGTCCCAATGGGCTGGCGTCACAACCGTGCACCCGCCGCCTGCTGGCGCTGGGCATACATACGCGCCGCTGCGCTTTAGCACTTCCTCGCTCTCGCTCGGTCGCTGCACACTCGCCTTCGTTCGTTTGTTGCACAGGGGCCGTCCGGCCCCCGCGTAGCCAGAGCAAATGAAAACACCGACACAAGGTCGGTGTTTTCATTTGCTTGTTGCCCGTGTCGGTACTGTACCCGTACCCATAGGGAGTTACAAGGTTTTTAGAGGGCATTCCTTCCCCCTTAGTCGATGGGGGCAGGTATGGGTCGCTTTCCAATGATTTGAAGGGTTTTCGCTCGCTTTAGATCGGCCAACAAGAGCGGCGGTACTGTACCGGGAAGTTTACAAATCTGACACCCCTAGCCGATCCCTTCCCGACTCAAGACACATGGCTGTATATGGCTATACCTCTACGTATGCACAACACACGACGCCGCCTGATTCGGGCTCTCGAATTTGATTCTAAAATCGATTTTTTGAGCGTTTAAAGGCACAAATCCTGAGTCGACGAGTCGCATAAAATGGCTCAGACAAAGGATGTATTGCTCAAACTCGAAGGAAAAACCGAGGCGAAATATCGAGTGATATAATAGAAGTAATAAGCGAATCCAATCGCTAAACGACACAGCGAATCCAATCGTTGGTAACACGAAGTTTATTACCAACTAGTTAATATAAATATGGCTACACAGCCCCTCTCTTGGCAGACGGAAACCCGCAAGGTCGACGACCTCGTCCCGCACTCCAAGAACCCTCGCTCGCTCTCGGAAAAACAGCGCTCCGACATCGAAGCGAGCATTACTAAATTCAACCTCGTCGAGATCCCAGCCATCAACACCGACCAGACAGTACTCGCCGGACATGCGCGACTGAAGATTCTCCAAGCGCTCGGGCGCGGACAAGAGGAGATCGATGTGCGCGTGCCGAACCGCCCGCTCACAGCCAAAGAGTGCGAGGAATATCTCCTGCGATCCAACCGCAACACCGGCTCATGGGACTATGAACTCCTTAAGGCGTTCGATACGGGATTCTTACTCGACCTAGGCTTCGACGATGCTGACCTCTCGAATATCTGGGACGATGTCTTGGAGCTCGAAGAGGACGACTTCCGCGAGGAAGATGAGATCGAGAAAGCGAAGGACACGGACATCAAGCTCGGCGATCGCTTTACTCTCGGCGCACATACCCTTCTCTGTGGCGACAGCACGGACGAAGCAGTCGTGAGGGAGTGCGTCGGCGATGCCCGAATAGACATGTCGTACGTCGATATTCCGTACAACATAAACCTCAACTACGACAAGGGGTTGGGCGGCCGCGCCAACTACGGCGGCGACGTCGACGACAAAAAGTCGGACGCCGAATATCGCAAGTTCGTTCGCAATCTGATGCAGAACGCACTCGCCGTCTCGGCAAAAGACTCGCACCACATCTGGTACTGCGATTCCTCCTACGTCGGCATGATGCAGTCGCTTTTTGAGGAAGTCGGTATCAAGTACAAGCGAACTGCTCTCTGGATCAAGAACGGCATCAACCCGACGCCAAAGATCGCCTTTTCAAAAATGTACGAACCGGCACTCTACGGCATCACAGGGCGTCCGTACCTCTCTCCCAAGCACACCAAGTTCGGCGAGGTTCTGAACAAGGAAGTCGGCATCGGAAACGCCGCCATGGATGACATCACAGACATGATCGACATATGGCTCGCCAAACGCGACGCTGGTTCCGACTACGAGCATCCAACTCAGAAACCGATCACGCTTCACGAGCGGCCACTGAAACGCTGCACGAAAATCGGCGACTGCGTGCTTGACCTCTGCGGCGGGAGCGGCTCGACCTTACTCGCGTGCGAACAGTTGAAGCGCAAGGCCTTCTTGGTCGAGAAGAGCCCGGTATTTTGCCAGGTCATCATCAATCGCTATGAAAAATTCGCCAAAGCCTAAGCGCGAACACATCCTGAACGGCGACATCATCTATATGGGCGACCATATCCTTGCATGCGCCGATGCGACGACTCTCCTGCTCAGCAAAGTCCTTGAGCGGACGATCGACCTCATCCTGACTGATCCTCCATACGCGATCGATTACGTCGAGAGCAAGCGCGGGATGCAGGGCGTCTCGGTCGACAAGGACATAGCGAACGACCAGATTATGACTGACGCCGAATACATCCACTTCACCAAGCTATGGATGGAGTTCGCGAGGGTGCATCTCTCGCCTGAAAACAGCATCTACGTCTTCAATTCGGACAAGATGATCTTCGCGCTTCGTCAGGCGTTCATTGATCTTGAACTCAAGGTCGCTCAGCTCATCATTTGGGTGAAAGATCGGGCGGTCATCGGACGTCTCGACTACCTTCCCCAGCATGAACTGATCTTGTACGGATGGAGAGGCAAACATGACTTCAGGCGCGGCAAAGCAAAGTCGGTAATGTTCGCACCTAAACCCTCGCGGAGCAGACTCCATCCGACGATGAAGCCGATTGAACTGTTGCGGAAGCTTATTCTCAACAGCACGAAGGTCGGCGACTGCGTGTACGATCCGTTCGGCGGAAGTGGGTCGACGCTCATCGCGTGCGAACATACGAAGCGCCGATGCGTTATGGTCGAGATGGATCCCGATTACTGCGAAGTGATCGTGAGGCGCTGGGAGAAATTGACAGGCCATGCCGCGGAAATCATCAGCGACAGCCTCTAGGACGGCTGCAATGCAGAAGAAGGTGCTCGAGCATCTCGCGGAGTACGGCAATATTAGCTACTCCTGCAAGCGAGCCGGTATTAGCCGCGAAACCTACTACAAGTGGCGTGACAATCGCGTATTCGCGTACAACGCAGATATTGCCATCGATCTTGGGAAGAGTTTTGTGAACGATCTCGCGCAGACGCATCTCGTTCAGAATATCCAGCAGGGCGACATGCAGGCGGTGCGCTTCCAGCTCGCCTCCTGTCATCCCGACTATCAGCCGAAACGACCGCGCCTGCCGGATGAGGACATCCCCGTACCTGTCTCAGCGATTAGTATTACTCCGGCTCCGCCGAGAAGCGAGGTCGAGGGATCCTAACTACTGGACGATCGAGCACCCGCGAACCAGGACGTTTCCCATCTTCCCCGATACTTCGCCACGAAGCGTGATGCTCTGACCTTTCGTGACGGTCGCAAGCTGCGGCTCGTCGGACTTGGCGAACATGCACTGAACGCTCTCGAATGAGTACTGCCCGGTAGCGAGCGTAATGTACGGCGTATCGAGAACGTCTTTCCCGATCGTGTCGACGGTGCCGCTTACTTCGACAATCTGACCCTTATACGTCGCGTCGGCGGCGACCTCGTTATCCTTGTACGCGCCAGCAAGGGCAAGGGCGGTGACTTTGGTCGCCGCCTTTTGCTGTTCTGCAGCCGCCTGCGTCTGACTGCCTGTCGCGCCCTGTTTCGAGTTATCTCCGCTAGAAGCGATGCCGATGATGACGACTACGATGATTACCCAGAACCACCAACGCTTGTAAAACTTCTTAGTCGCTTTTTCTTCCATAGATTATTTCTAACGGATAAATCCTGTGGAGCGGGTACACAAAACCCGCTACCAGGAGCCCCTTGCGGAGCCTATAGGAGTTTCCCCCTATAACATGAAGCATGCCCTGATAACGGGTTGTCTATGCTTCATGATTTTCGACCATGCCCAGGGATCTCTTCCATAGGTTTAGGCCATTTTTATTCGTGTGTAGAACCTCTTCATGATAGCTCATTTTGAGCTATCATCGTAGACCCTAGCTTAGTATTAGGGATTTGCGAAGGGACTTACCAACTCATGGGATTTAACCCCTTTCGCGGTACAATTGAGATGTGACTAAAGTAAACTTGCAAAAATTGACATCTATTGAAGTCTGCGCAGGGGCAGGCGGCCAAGCGATTGGTTTGGAATTGGCCGGATTCGATCATGTCGCGCTCGTCGAGATCGAAGAACAGTTTTGCAGCACCCTTCGGTTTAATCGCCCAGAATGGAATGTCATTCAAGCTGACCTGAATGAATTCGACGGATCACCTTACAGCGGAGTGGATCTGGTCGCTGGTGGCGTTCCTTGTCCTCCCTTCTCTAAGGCAGGAAAGCAACTCGGACAAAAAGACGAAAGGGACCTATTCCCGGCAGCGCTTCGGTTGGTCAACCAGACGCAACCGAAGGCCGTAATGATAGAGAATGTGAGAGGACTGCTTGATCCGAAATTTGAAAGTTACAGAAATGAAATCTCGGCAGAATTAGAGGAGATGGGGTACATCGTCGACTGGAAATTGCTTCACGCTGCGCATTTCGGCGTACCACAATTGCGCCCGAGAACTCTAATGATCGCGCTCAAGCCGCCCTATGCTCCGCATTTTGAATGGCCAGAGGGTAATCCAAATAAACCTGTAAGCGTTGGAGATGCTCTGCACGAACTAATGTCGAGTCTCGGATGGAAGAAAGTTAACGAATGGAGAGAGAAAGCGTCGAAGGTCGGCCCTACGCTGGTCGGAGGATCAAAAAAACATGGCGGCGCCGATCTCGGACCGACACGAGCAAGAGCGGGATGGCTCTCGCTTGGTGTAGATGCTAGAGGATTAACAGAGTCTCCGCCATTACCGGACTTCGAAGGCATTCCACGTCTCACTGTGAAAATGGCAGCGATCATCCAGGGATTCCCGAAAAACTGGAATTTCACTGGGAAGAAAACCGCATCATACAGGCAGGTCGGCAATGCTTTCCCACCTCCGGTAGCAGAAGCGGTCGGCAGGGCGGTGCATAAAGCCATCACGCTTGGCGATCAGGAACTTGCCACCACTCCGATTGTTCGAAGAAAGATTAATCTTTCTCCCGCTCGCGTTTCCTGATTTCCGCACTTACTCTTCCCTTGGGCCAAGGCCTGGAGCGTTTAAGAATATAGGAAGTTTTCACTCGGGATCCCTCTTTTCGTTTTTGGAACGTATAGTCCCAACCGAGCTCGCGTAGCTCTCTCATTCTTTTCTGCCAATCTTCCTGATATTGCCCCGTCTTGGCTACTACCTCAAGCAAGTCCGCCGGGATCGGCTCGCCGCCAAATGCTTTCAGCAATTCCCCGATTCTTTTGTGCGGTTCGTCGTAACCAGTAGCCTTTTTTATTTTGTCGCCAAACTTATTGAAGCTAGAATAGAAATTCTTCTTCCCTTCATTGCAATCTGCGCAAAGCGCCTGAAGATTTTCAGGGTCATCAGTTCCACCCCATTCCTGCGGAAGGATATGGTCGACATGCAGCTTAACTTTATCCTCGGACGGAGTCCGGCCGCACTGAACGCATCTCTGATCGCGCAAAATCCATGCTCTAGTCTTTATCGATATGTGGCCAGCTGACTGATGCGGATTTTCAGAAAGAGAGATCAGGCGATAAGTACTCTCTTTCCCTCTTTTTGCGCGCTCGATATTAAAAGATCCGTACAGTTCGCGCATTCTCCGGTTCAAATGTTCCTGTTCTCCCTGACCGAGACCGAGGAGATCGCGGATCTCGGACATCGCGAGCGGTTTCCCCATATTGCGAAACAGCACGCCATAAATGGCTCTCGAAGACGCGCTACCAACAAGCGCTTTCAGCTCCTTGCTCTCGGGACGCGGCAGTTTCGCCTTTTCCATTAGGGATATAGAACCACAACCCAGGCGACACGTCTATCTGCTCTTCTACGGAACGAGTGTTGCGTTATCGAGCCGGTAGAATAAGTGAGAAAGCAGACTGAGCGCATCCAGACAGTCCTGCTCCGTAAAAAGACCGGAGTCCCTCAGATCGCGGACTTCCTCGTGCGCTATAGGACAGCGACATGCCAACCAGATACCAAGGGCGAGCATTCGGTGTCCTCCCGCCATATTTTCGATAGTGTCTGGTTCAAAATCTCCTCCGTCCGGTTTCTTGAATTTTTCAGTAACCGACAACTTTGGACTCTTTAGAGCAAATACGTTTTCTAGAAGAGCATTGTCGGTGAGCTGCGAATTTGACTTCGACTTCACAGCATTAACATATGCTTTAACTGCCTCGAAGAACGCCGTATAGTAATCCTGACTGATGTAATAGCTTTCGGAAGCCGTCTGCACTTTCGGATGAAGGTGACGCCAATGAAACAACGGGTACTCGGGAACGAGTTCGTGCATTCTCTTCACTACGCCACTCGTCGCCTCATCGGGAAGCTCGGAATCCTTGAGCAGTTGAGTTAGGATCGGCGCGACCTCCGCGCGGATTGCCTCAGGCATCGTATCAAGCCACTCTTTGACCTTGATTCCGCTCTTCTCCGTGAGCGCTTCATCGCGGAGCGCAGCCCGTTTATCACGCCAATCCTGCTGGAGCCAATCGAGAATTGACTTCAGTTTCTTCTTGAGCTCTTCCATTTCGGGATGGCCCCAGTTTAGCGACTGACGGTTGGTGGAAATGACATCTTCGGGAAGGTCGTCTATGAAATCCACCTCGAGCCAACCCGTGAGGTAGGAGAAGAAGTGGCTCGAAGTGCTGTCCGAAAAATACTCGGGCACATTTACCAGTTTTTTCCTTGAAAACAGGGTGATACCGCGCATGTTAGTGTTCGGCGGGATAGGCTTCCTCGTCGCGATCAGATGGCCTGTTATCTTTTTCTCCTTCAAATAGTCACCTTCTTTCTTGAGGTCGGCGGGAACCGTCCATTCGACATGCTTGTCGAGGCTTTCGTATTTCCTGTCGTTCGAGACGGCTATTGGTTTCCCGCCATTATGTTGGACCGCTATAGCGAAACCTGGGTCTGTGATGAAAATCCGCGAAAGGCTCGTGGCAAGGCTTTCGGGAGCGAAGTCGCTCTCGCGCTTTATGCCACGGAGCGTGATGATCGTCCCGTGTACATTCGGGTCGCAGTCCTCCTCGGTGCGCAGGGGCGTCGGCTCGTATTCATTCTTGTCGGGCTTGTCTATGTCTTCCCACCGCATGAGAAAAGCATTTTCCTTGCCGCCCTTCCGAGTTACAACCTCTATTTCCTGCGCTACGCCGAAGAAAGAGAGCTTGCCAAGACCTTTTTTTCCGATCACTTTCCGGTGTTCACCGACTTCGTCGGTACCTTCGGCCGTTCGACGGTTGCGACCGATTCTTAAGAATTTCTCGTTCAAATCGGAGAAGGACATGCCCACACCATCATCCTCGACCACTATCTCCTTGCTGCCTTCCACATCACGGAGGATAACGTTTACTTTTTTCGCATCGGCATCGTAGGAATTGGCAATGAGTTCCGAGAGCACCGGCGGAAGCGTCGAATACATCCGTACCCCGAGGTGCTCGATAGTCATCGGGTCGAACGACATCTTCAGCTGACCGGCCATATTATCTGTCAGAATGCGCCTCTACGATGGTTTCTGCAAGTCTTCTCGCGAACCGCGGCGGAACGGCATTTCCTATTATCTTTGCAGAAACGCCCAGACTGTCTCCAGGAAACACGTAATCCTTCGGGAAGCTCTGAAGGGTTGCCCCCTCGCGAATTGAGAGGCCACGATTCTCTTCTGGGTGAGCAAATCTGCCGTTCGAAATGCTGATGAACTTGGTGGTGATGGTTGGAGAGGGTTTGTCCCAACTGAGGCGGCCGTAATTGTCGACGAACTCTCTGCCCTGGTATCTTTTCCGCTTAAGTTCCTTATCGTTCGCCCAATCAAGCCATGATCCACCGTCTTTTCTGGTCTTCTTCAGGCGCTCTATATTGCGCTCGGTAAGATTCGCGGTCGAGTGATGGAAAGAGGTGTTATCGCGATGTCCGGTAGGAATTTTCTTGAACCCGTGCCCGATCGCATCGCGCACCGTCGGCCGCTGCCCCAAATCCTTGACCGGGAAAATCGGCTCCTTATGCAGGCGAGTTGCTAACAGCGAGAACCGGCGCCGAGACTGGGGGACGCCGTAGTCGCTCATGTTCACGATCTCATAATGGACCTTATAACCATTCGCCTCCAAGTCGGAGACAAATCTATCAAGACCGCTCTTCTCTTTCTTATTCAAGATGCCCGGGACATTCTCCACCAGCACGTAACCGGGAAGCAAATAATCTACGAACCGCTTGAATTCCATTAGGAGATTTTTCGACTTCTTTGATTTCGTCTTGTCCGTGCGGATGATGGACCAGAATTGACATGGGCTGCATCCGATGAGCACTAGATCATCGTCCTTTCTCTTGAGTGACAACCGCTTCGCGAAAGATCGCTCCTTCAGATCGAACACGTCTTCGAGTATGAATTCGGAGTTCGGATTATTTTTCACGTACGTGTCCCGACATGCCGGGTCATTATCAATTCCGGCAATGACATTTATGCCTCCCTGAACCAGCCCGCATGTCATGCCGCCGCCGGAGCAGAAGAAATCAACCGCCTTTATCTTCCGTTTCGTCATTTCCCATAAGTATACGGCATCCTTACGCGATAGCGCGCTAGCAAGCATCAACAAAGAGAGTCTGGACTCCCCGCGCGGGTTGCGTCATCCATTGTGGTAGGGCGATTAATGAGTAACCACAAGTCTATGAATACAGCGGTTTTTGGAGATACAGATAGGGTTCTTGGGCTTAAACCGGAGGCCAAGGAGGAGGCAAAGGTGCTGTACTGTCTCTACGCCAGAAAGAGCACCGAACAGGACGAAATGCAGGCACTCTCTATTGACTCACAGATCAAGGAGATGACGGCTCTCGCGGCTCGCGAAGGTCTCGAGATTGTAGTGATTAAAAAGGAGAGTCATTCAGCCAAGGAGGCCAGTCAACGACCGGTCTTCAACGAGATGATCGATGAGATGCGTGCCGGGAAGTTCAACGGGATCCTAACGTGGGCCGCAGACCGCATCAGCCGTAACGCGGGCGACCTCGGAAGAGTCGTCGACCTTATGGATGCTGGAGTGCTCGTGCAGATCCAGACGTATAGCCAGAAATTCTCGAACAATCCAAATGAGAAATTCTTGTTAATGATTCTCTGCTCGCAGGCAAAGCTTGAGAACGACAATAAGAGCATCAATGTGAAGCGCGGTCTCAGGACGCGTGCCGAAATGGGAATGTTGCCCGGCTGGGCACCAGTCGGATACCTCAATGACACTAGGTCAGATCACAAATGCGAGTACCTGCTCGACCCGATACGCTCCCCTATCGTGAAGATGATATTCGAGAAGGTTGGGAAAGAAAAATGGAGCGGCGTACGAGTCTATCACTGGCTCAAAGAAGAAATAAAATTTACAACTCGCAGCGGAAAGAATCTGAACATAAGCACTCTATATGAGATGTTGAAGAACCCTTTCTATTGTGGGGTCTTCGAGTACCCGCGTAAGAGTGGCAACTGGTACGTCGGCAAGCACGAAGCGCTCATCACACGGGAACTGTTCGAAGAGGTACGAAAGAAGATTGTCGAGGAAACAAACCCAAGGAAGAGATTCAACGAATTCGCCTTCGTGCGTATGATGACCTGCGGCGAATGCGGCTCCGGTCTAACCTGTCTCGAAAAAGAGAAGATTACTAAGGGAACCGGCGAATCAAAGATCTATCGCTACTACGTCTGCAGCCGGGCACGCGACCGGCGTTGCAAGAATCCCTATATTCGCGAGGACGCGCTCATCGAACAGCTCTCAGAAATCATCGACGTGATTGAGATCGACCGACTCGGCGCACGGCGAATCATAGATAAAGAGATCTCGCGCTTCAATAGAATGCAATCGAAGGTGCTTGGTGTGAAAGAATGGGAGAAACCCCGCGATGTGGACATCAAGCGCTACGCGAAATATCTACTTGAAGAAGGTTCTGTCGATGAGAAGCGGCAACTTCTTGAGCAACTACGTGGCAAGATTGTTCTGAAAGATAGGAAGATTGCCCTGATAGTTTGAGATCAAACTGGTTGCTACATTTTACTCATCAGTAGGTGTACGATACCAAGATGGAACCGCCGGAAGGTGCGGCCGACCCATCTGGAACTTGGATCTCACAATTCAAAAATTGGCTAAAAGACAGTTTCGATTTGGTCTACGGCAAATTTAAGGAGGTAATACTTCATGCTTTCGCTATTTTCGTTCTCCACACAAAAAGAAAGTCCTTTCTCTGGACAATAAGAATTAGGAGACTTTCTTATACCGTACCTCAGCATACGAAGCTAATAAGGCGCGCTTTTCTTGTTATTTGCGCTGTTGTCATCGCATATTTCTTAATGCAGTTTACTGATCCAGTCACTGCACAGATCTCAAGTTTTACAGATTATCTTTCGACCATTGGTGCAATGGTGGGTGGAGTGTTGGCAGTGGTCTTTTCTCTAACCATCTTTGGTCAGCAAAGTATCCTGGATGTTCATTCAACAAAACTTCTTCATCGGTATGTCTATGGGGCTTGGGAGAAGAGCATCTTCCTCGGGGTAAGCCTTATCACTCTGTTTTTCTTTGCCGCCAGTCGCTGGACAGCCAACGCTGTGCAACCAAATCCGGTAGCTTATACAATTCTCATCTATTCATCGTGCATTTTAATAGCCATTGTTTTCTTGTTGGTAGACACACTCTATCAAAGGGTTAGTAGCAAATCTTCTTCAGCAGAGATATTTGGTTTCCTAAAGAAAGAGAGTACTTCCGTTCTTAAGAAAATCGAAAAGTATACATGTCGTCTAGTAGATGTGGGCGTGGCCGAGGCGAAAGTCAAGAAACAGGACGTATCTGCCGCTCTTCTAAAAGCGCAGAGTCGAGCAGTTATATACAAAACATACAAAGCCGAACTAGATGAAAAAATCAAAGTCGTTTATGAGATTACAATTCGCCTCATCGGACGAAAGGAGTATGAACCAGCGAATAACGGCCTTCGCGTCCTACACGACATTATTCAGCAGTACCTCTTGCTTGTTAGCGACTCTTCTACTTCCCAATCAGCGAACAGTAGTTCTCTTGGGGTGTTTGGAATGCTTGCTCGACAGAGCGATAGTGTGGATTTCCTAAATACCAATATGGATCGCATTGCTCGCATTGGTGAACAGAATATCCTTAATGAAAATGTCCAGAATCTTCAGCTCGTAACAGATGTATTCAAATCTTTAGTATCACAGGCTGAGACTATAAAACACGTCGGGAATGATGCTGAAAACTATATACTTCCCTTGATTATCGGATACCAGACTCAGTACTTGGAATTCGCTATACGTCAAAACAATCTTGAAGCTGTTTGGCAAACGACTCAGGCTCTTGATGACATGGCTGCTTCTGCGGTACGGGGGAAGTCACAACAGGCGCAGCTTCAAATTAGAGAGAGTATAGATAAGATTGTTCTTTTCGGAATAAAGAACGACCGAAGCTTTGTGATAAATGAGTGTCTCAATGCTGTGATGGTAAGTATCATGGCTTCATTCAAAGATCCAATGCCGTATATGTATACGTCGATTGATGATTCCCTAAAGCAGCTCGCCGCAAAGACAGAACTAATTCACATAGCAACGAAGGCCGGAGTTCTTACCGACAAATTCGCGACCACCTTCTTCTTTGATCAGTGGTTGATTTACTTCCCTGTGATCATTAATCAGTACACCCAGATTACCGACCAACGTGAGAAGGATAGCTATCGAGAAAAGCTTATCAAAACCTTAGAAGACCTAAAGAAAATGCTTCGACGCCTCTCGGAGAATATTAAAGACGTAGATAATCCTCTCGTAGAAGTTATAGGGAGAACGATAGACGCTATGGGAGGATATCTTCTTTTCTTCCTAAATCAACCAGACTACGCAAATGAGGAAAATGAAATAGAGCGTGTATTATACGGGTATATTCACTTGCCTGGCTGGTTTGTTCACCACTCTCCAACCTTCGGAAAGAATAATAGAAATAGATCCCTTATTGAGGCAGTAGCAAAGATCGGTATTTCTTTGTTTGAAAATCATCGAGACGAACGCTTGATAGAAGCATGTGTAGATTCTTTATTTGCTCTAGTGAAAGCCCTATTTGAGAAGAATCCTGATTCATACCTCTTCGATGAAGCTCGCGTCATGGTCAAGGTGTGCTATTTGGGAATACTGGCGAGAAAGCATGGGATGAAAGGACTTTACGCTTCTGTAAGGGTAAAGATTCTAGAATTCAATCAGCTATATGCAACTGCTTACCAAAAACAGTTGAACCAAGTACCAACGGAGCTGAGAGAGAAAATAGAAACTGGGAGGATAATCGGCTTCCCTGATAAAGAGCGGCTAAAGCAAGAGGTCTATAGTTGGCGAAACGAAATATACCGAGATACTAGCGGAGGGATGTCTCGTATGATGGGCGATTCCAGTGGCCTTATGCAAGACGTAGTCACTATTGAGGACATTGATTGGTTTATGTGGGAGGTCTGGGGTGAGATTGATGCGTACAGTCCTATCTCGGACGCGATAGAACTTCATATGACTCGGGGTCAACTTGTGAAGGTCTTGAAGGGAATTGTTGGAGGAAGATCTCACGGGAGAGCAAGTGCATAAATCAAGATGGGTAACGCAAAAGCCGCCCTTTCGGGCGGCTTTTGCTTACGTGATGCCGAGCGGTACTGTACTGACCTTGATGGGGGCCGGTACTGGTTCCTGGCGTCACAACCGTGTTGCCGGGTCCATAATCGAACCTGGACTTCCACGGCCTAGATGCTCAAGTTCGATTCCTGCCCCCATTTTTTGATTTGGTCGCCGCAGTTCGATTCCGGTGCCCGTTATTTTACGAATTCCCGTATCTCATTGAACAGTTTTTCGTAACCATGTGCGTTCGGATGCAGGCCATCGTCTAAGTCGGTATTTATATCGAGTACACCGGAAACATCCACATAGATCAGACCTTCTGATTCAGAAAATTCCTTGAGGAAGCTGTTGTAAGACTGAATCATCTCATTCACAAAACGCGTACCGCTCCCTCTTACGGCAGCTTCATCAACTTTTGTTGCCCCTACGATATAAATTTTATCGGTATAGTTTTTTGCGAGTTTAAGAAGTTCTTGCATGTTCTGTTTGTATTTCTCAAGTGGGATCCTATTTTCAGTTTCGCCAGCAGGATATTTGGAATCGTTGATACCAATCGCAAACACAATGACATTCGGTTTTATTGCATCCGCCTCAACCGTAAAACGTTTGAGTAGGTCATCCGTTGTATCGCCGCACACGCCGAAGTTATAGACGCCTATGCTGTCTTTCGTTTCGAGCGATTTCCGCAATCGCCCTACCCAACCGAGTGCTTCGCCATCGCCTGCGCCATAAGTGATACTGTCTCCCCAAATTCCTATTTCCATAATGAATTTATTGTAACTTACTACCAATCTCAACACTCGCTTTGGCAGGAGTAATAAGTACCCAGCCGATTCCGGCAGTGTTCTTGAAGCCGAGCGTAAGGACCTCTGATTCAAATGGACCGATACGCTTCTTCGGGAAATTCACGACGCAGCAGACGAGCATACCGAGTAGTTCTTCTTTGGAATGCGCTCCCACCGCCTGAACGCTCGAGACTTTCGTGCCAATCTCCGGACCAAAATCAATCTTCAGTTTGAACGCCGGATTCCGCGCCTCGGGGAAATCCTGCACTTCGAGTATCTTCCCGACTCGGATATCCACCTTCTCAAAATCGTCGTAGGAGATCATGGCCGACTAATTAAATCTGCATAGTGCTCCAACATGAAATCGTGATAGAAGTCATTTTCTGAAATGTATTTGTATACATTTCCGGTCTTGCCTGGAGGCTCGTTATTGAGCTCAGCACAGAGCTTGTCGATTTCTCGCTCGTTCGCTGTCGAAAGTACGTATTCCTTTATGGCTCCATCGCTCAGCTTGAAAATGAATAGAATTTCGTTGACTCCTATAATTTCGTTCCAAAAGCCATTGGTGAGCTTAGTCTTTATCAACTCAATGTATCCAATAACGGCTTCCTCTGGGATTTTAAGCATTCGACTGTTCCCACCCTTTCTGGCAATAGTAATTCCAAGCTCGGTAAGTTCTTCATCTGTAATCTGCTTTGCGCCCATCAAGTAACTGAGACGATATTCCATATGTTCACAGTATAACTTGAGACGGGGATTCCTGCCCCCGTCTAGCCCGACCGGGACGGGAAATCAGGAACTGCTGTATACATTAGGTTTCGCCAGTTCGATTCCGGCGCCCATGCTCAGAATCAGACCAATTCAGGTGTGATTGCGACACGAAACAGTACCGAGCACCGAGAAAAGGAATCGAACTGGAAATATGGTGTATATGCTGAAAACGCAAAAACCACTTTCGTGGTTTTTGCTGCCTTTTCTGGCCGAACAGGGGCGCCGGTACAGTACCGACTTTGACGGGGAACGGTACTGGTTCCTGGCGTCACAACCGTGTTGGGAGGACCAGAATATGCCTAGACTTACCTGAAAAGTGTCAAATACCGCTTATACGCTCACTTTTGTGTAGTTATCCACCCTGCTCAAACCACATGATATTGCATATTCTTATGTAATCTTATACAATCTAATGTATTAGGCATATAAGATTATGAACAATAAATTCAACAACAGGATACAAAGCCTCCCAAGCGAAATCTCGGAGCTTATTCGTCAGATAGACGAGCTCCGTGGGCAGTGGGTAGAAGGTGCCGACTTGGATCGGCAGGTGCTCACGCGCCTGCGGAAGTCGGTGCTCGTCACGTCGACGGGTGCTTCGACGCGCATTGAGGGGTCCGAGCTCTCAGATGAAGATGTGGAGAAGCTTATGCGCGGACTGTCGCTCAAGCGATTCAAGAGTCGTGATACGCAAGAGGTGCAGGGATACTACGAGCTCCTCACGAACGTCTTCAACTCGTATCAGTCAACTCCCTTCTCTGAAGGCACGATCAAATTCTTCCATCGCGAACTCTTAAAGCACGCTGAAAAAGATACGCAACATCGTGGCGAATATAAGAAAAAAGAAAACCGCGTCGAGATGGTAAATGCGGCTGGAGATTCTGTTGGCGTATTGTTTGAGACTACGCCTGCATATCTCACCAGCAAAGAAATGTTGGAGCTCGTGGAGTGGACGCAGCAGGCAATCATCGAACGCAAGATTCATCCGTTAGTTATCATTTGCAACTTCATTGTGGAATTTCTCGCCATCCACCCATTTGAAGACGGTAACGGGCGGCTTTCGCGCATTCTTACGAACCTGCTTCTCCTCCAGCAGGGCTATGCCTATATGCCGTATATCTCACATGAGAAGATTATCGAGGATAATAAAGCCGAGTACTATCTCGCGCTTCGCCAGAGCCAGCGGACATTCCGTCTGCAAAGCAACGATATGACCCCGTGGATGCGCTTCTTCTTGAATGTACTTCTAAATCAATCAAAACAGGCACTTGATCTGCTTGCGCACGCACAGACCGAGCAACTCCTCTCTCCGCAGCAGGAGTTGGTATGGAAGAATATCCCGCAAGCCGGCACCGCGACTCCGAGCGAAATAGCTCTCGTGGCTAGCGTCCCCCGCCCGACGGTGAACCAAGCACTTCAGAAACTCATGCGCCTCAAGATGATTGAGCGTGTCGGCAGTGGTCGTTCAACGCGGTATAAGAGAAAGTAAATTATCTCCGATACTCCAGTAGTTTCTCTGCGGGAGATAAACCATCCAAGATTTTGTGTGGGAAGTAATTCCATGCCTCATTAACAGTCTCCAGAACGTCCTGCAACTCAACCGCGCCCTGCCCCGTATCGAATATCATAATGATGTCTGTTAGATCATCCGCTCCGTCTTCTTCATAAATGATTTGCTTGATATATTCCAAATCAAAATCACTCTTTACTTCTTTCAGTTTATTTTCGAGTTCGCTTTCAATCTCCTTTCTTTTCATGAATACCTCAAATGGAATCGGGCGTGACTGTTCGACAGCCCTGCGGTATGAAGGAGAGCCCGTGAGTCGATCCCAGAATAACTGCAAACTTTTATGTACTGACGGCTTCATGTCGTCGATATATTCCGCATCCTCATCAACATCATCTTGTCCGCCAATCAGTGACTCAAGTTCTACAGCCAAATCAATATACTGTTTCCGCGCGATAATCTGTCCATTTTTCTGCTTTTCAGTGAGCGGGGTATCCTCTGGATATACATGAGGCTCGGTGCGGGCAGAGAGCGATATGAATAGCCAATCTCCAGTCTTTCGTGCTGCTTCGCGCACGCGCCCATCAGGATGTTGGAGATTCTTGACGATAAATTTCTTGAGTTCATCGAAATGCTCATCAGCCAACGCGAGATAAAAAAGATTCATCCCAGCGATTACGGCCGCTTTGTGTTCGGCGTCTGAGATGGAATCAAAATCAGCAATACGTCTGGCTACGAATTCACCAGCCCGGCCAAAGAGTTTATGATCTTCGCGCCAAATCTTCTCAATCTGCTTTTTTGCTCCTTTTATCTCATCTTTAGTCCCGGTCGCAAGCTTCTCAAAAAGCTCTTCGAATTTTCCAAAATATCCAGACATGGGGATAGAATATCAGAAATACTGGCTTTCTTATATAAAAACCCGCGTCAGAATCGAACCAGAATTTCGTGATTGCGACATACATATCTGATTTAGGAGAGAGTCGGAATCGAACTGGAAATACGTTGTATATGCTGAAAACGCAAAAACCACTCTCGTGGTTTTTGCTCGCTTTTCTAGCTGAACAGGGGCGCCGGTACTGTACCGACTTTGACGGGGAACGGTACTAGTTCCTGGCGTCACAACCGTGTTGCGGGGGCCGGAATCGAACCGGCGTCTGGAGGTTATGAGCCTCCCGAGGTACCTCTCCTCTACCCCGCTATGTGTATTCTATGCTCTCAAAAAAGCTTCGCAACCGCCCTCCCGCTTGGATTACCAACTCTCCTCTACCCCGATGTTTACAAGTATACATACAAAAAATATGTGGGCAACTACACAATCCTTACTTTTCACTTTACCTTAACATCGTCTATAGTTCACGATAAGGTAAAGTCATTTATTCAAAATCTATAATCTCCTCTTATAACAAGATTTTTTGAATATTTGTTTCGTAGTTAAATTAAATTACTTTCAACTCGCGGAAGACTGCCTCGAAGTGAGCGAGGGTACGACGCGCGAGCGATTCGGAAAGGTCGAATGAGGAGCCTTGGTGTGCGATCTGGTTCCTCACCTTGTGCGCCTCCCACGCGCTCTGCAGTGTCTTGAGACTCGAGGAGTCAGCGCTCTTTAACTTCTCGCCGATGCCGTCGCCCTCATAGCCCTGTTGGGTGAGCACGTCGTCGAGCATAATATCGGCCTCGATGATTGCCTCGCGCCACGCGCTCGGACCTCCACCCTCAAGGAGCGACTGGATGTGCTCCCAGCGCGGATGCGTGCCGCCCTCTGCCTCTTTGGGGATAAGGAGTGTGTTATAGAAGTGCTCCTCGCGCTCACGGAGCTCGTAGAGACGCACAATGCAATAGACGATGACGAGGAGCCCGAGAACTGCGAAAAGGTAGCCGATCGCCGTAATCCAGATCCAGAGATGCGCGAGCCATGCGACAAAACCAGAGACGCCCACCGAGCCATAACAGGCACCATAGATACACTCGTAGAGAAGGCGGAACCAATATTCGACATTCGCCTGTTCAGGACCCATCTCTCTCAGTATACCCGAACACTCAGCATGCTGTTGTGCTTCTACACATTTACTATTCTATCTCTCCCAATGACCGCATACTGAGTGTATGGGTATAGACGATAAAAGCTATTGCGAGTTCGAGACAGCTTGTCCGATGGTGAAAAGTATTTCTTCGGCCTGGTGCGGAGCAGTGAAATGGATACCTACTGGGAGCTCGGTATCGTCACGGGTGACCGTACCCATCGAGACCGAGAGTGCCGGCATGCCGGTCAAGTTCGCCGTCACGGTGAAGATGTCGCCGAGATACATGGCGAGCGGGTCGCTCTTCTCTCCGAAGGCGAAGGCCGGTGAGGGCGTTGTCGGAAAGGCGATCACGTCGCACGTTTCAAACGCGTTATCGTATTCGCGGCGCAGCACGGCGCGCGCCGCATCTGCTTTACGGTAGTACGCGTCAATGTAGCCCGAAGAGAGCACGAAGGTGCCGAGCAAGATACGACGGAGCGTTTCTTCACCGAAGCCCTCTGTCCTCGAGGTTATATAGTCGTCGAGGAGTGTTGTACCACGCGACGCGTGTCCGTAGCGCATGCCGTCGAGACGCGCGAGATTGGTCGAGACCTCAGCAGGCATGATGACGTAGTAGGCGGCAAGCGCGTGCGAGCTTGTCGGCAATGCGACATCGACGAGCGCGTGCCCCGCGCTCTCAAGCTTCGCGAGCGTTACATTAAAGGCGGCGAGCACGTCAGCATCGACGCCCTCGTTGAGCAGGTGACGCGGCACGCCAATCCGCAACTGTTTCGACGTCGTGCGTGCAGGATACAGACCATCAGGGATCGTGGTGGAATCTAGTACATCAATGCCGCGGATCGCGTCGTAGAGAATGCGTGTGTCCTCAACCGTCTTCGTTAGGGGGCCGATTTGGTCGAGCGAGGAGCCAAGAGCGATAAGCCCTGAACGCGAGACCGCACCATAGGTCGGCTTCAGCCCTGTAAGACCAGTGAATGCCGCCGGTTCACGGATAGAACCGCCCGTGTCGCTCCCGAGAGCGGCGATGCACAGGTGCGCCGCAACTGCAGCGGCAGAGCCGCCCGAGGAGCCGCCCGGCACACGAGAGGTATCGAGCGGATTCTTCGTCGGACCATAGGCCGAATGTTCGGTCGACGAGCCCATGGCGAATTCGTCCATGTTGGTGCGACCGAGAAAGAGTGCTCCGGCCTCTTTCAATTTCTTAATCACCGTTGCATCATAGGTCGCTCTATAATTCTCGAGCATCTTCGATGCTGCGCTTGCGACCTTCCCTTCTATCAAAATATTATCTTTTATCGCGAGCGGTATGCCACAGAGCAACGGTGCCGCATCTTTTTCAGTATCAATTCTGATCTGTGCGGCGTCGATAGCGACGTCATCAGCATCAAAAATCTCCAGAAATGCGTTCAACTCTGGGTTCTTCGTGTGTGCCGCCGCCGCGCACGCGTCCCAGAGCTCGCGCACGGTCAGCTCCCGCGCCCGCAGGGCGCGAGCGGCCTCTTCGATTGTCATTTCATTTGGTTTTTTCATGATTCAGGAAATCACTATGATATATCATAGTGATTAATCGTGGGTGATGATCTGCTTCACTGAGAGCGCATCGCCCTCCCGCGCTGGGAATTGCTCTGTGAGCTTCTTGGTATGAGTACTCGCCTCGTGCGGAGAGCCGTCCTCCCGCATCACATTGCGGAGCATGGGCTTCTCGCCCTCTCCAGGGCGCGAGATATCAAGTGTCTCAAGCTGGCCGATATACGCGATAATCGCGTCGAATTCGCTCGTGAACTTCTCGAGTTGTGCGTCCTCTACCTTGATGCGCGCGAGCGCCGCAAGCTTCTTGACCTCTTCTGTCGTCGCCATGAGAATCACTCTATCACAATGCATCACGCCCTGAGACGCTTCAAAAAGTCGCCCTCATCTATGACCAGCACCCCGAGCCGAGTGGCCTCTACGAGCTTGCTGCCGGCAGCCTCTCCCGCAACCACAAAGGAGGTCTTCGCTGAAACTGAGGAACTCGCCTTACCACCCGCGCGCCGCACGAGTGCCTCAGCCTCTTCGCGCGAGAGGGTCGGCAAGGTGCCCGTGATGACCACCGTTTGACCGGTGAGAGGACTCTTCGCGGGTGCAGCGACCTTCTGTATCTTCAGGTGCTTGTCGAGCCGTGCGAGCAGTGCGCGATTCCCCGCATCCTTAAACCATTCGGCGACTGATCTCCCAATAATAGGGCCGATGCCTTCTATCTGAGAAAGCGTCCCTTCATCTGCTGCTGTAAACTGCGCAAGCGTACCGAAGTGCGTCGCGAGAAGATACGCATTCTCTTCGCCCACATGCGGGATGGAGAGGCCGATAAGAAGTCGATCGAGCGGGACTCGCCTCGCTGTATCGATCGCCTTCACGAGTTTCGCCGCCTTCGTCTCCTCGAAGCCTTCGAGCTCACGCAACTCATCTTGTGTGAGTTCAAACACATCATCAAAATCAGAGATGAGACCTCTTTCAAGCAAGAGTCGCACCGTCTCCTTCCCCATACCACTCATATCAAGCGCGCTTTTGCCCGTGAAGTGTGCGAGTCGACGCGATTGTTGTTCGAACGAGCCTGCGACCATACAGCGATGCGCCGCTTCGCCGGGGATCCGTTCGATGCGCCCATCACCGCCGCACAATACGGATGTCGTCGGGAACTCCCACACCTTCGCACTCTTTGGTCGCAATTCTTTAATGACTGATACGACCTCGGGGATCACGTCGCCCGCTTTCTGCAAGATGATGGTGTCGCCGACACGGATATCCTTTTCTTGTATGAAATCCTCGTTGTGCAAGGTCGCGCGGGCGACGGTCGAGCCGGCGACACGTACCGGGCGCAGGTGCGCAACCGGGGTCAGCTTGCCGGTGCGCCCGACCTGGAGCGAAATATCTTCGACAACGGTCTGTACCTGCTCGGGCGGGAATTTGTAGGCAATAGCAAAACGCGGCGCCTTACCCGTATAGCCAAGTATCTCTTGTGCCTTCCTCGACTCCACCTTGAGCACAACGCCGTCGAGCTGGTAATCGATCTTCTCGCGCGCACTCCCCTTCCACTTTTCCCAATAGCTGAAAACCTCATTGAGCGAGTCTGCATGAACGTGTTCTTGATTAACCGGCAGGCCGAGCTCTGCCAAATAGGCAAGTTCTCCGGTCTGGGTCGGCGGCACTTCTTCAGAGGCCTGTGCGACGTCATACATAAATGCGGCGAGTGGACGCTTCGCCGCAATGCTCGGATCGAGCTGACGGAGCGAACCGGCGGCGGCATTGCGTGGATTGGCGAATAAGGGTTCGCCCTGCTTCTCGCGTTCTTTGTTCAGTTTCGCGAAGCCAGACCGCGTGAGATACACCTCACCCTCGACGATGAGATCGATAGGACGCGTCAGACGCTCGGGTACCGAGCGTATCGTGCGCACGGTATGCGTGACCTCTTCGCCGATGACGCCATCGCCGCGTGTTGCTGCGAGCACGAGCTCCCCTTTTCTATAGGTGCACACGACTTTCAGCCCGTCGATCTTGAGCTCCAGATCATAGGTCGGTACCCCTCCACTTATCTTGCGCACTCTCTCATGAAATGCCTGTATCTCTTCTTCAGAAAAAGCATCGTTAAACGACCACTGCTCCACTGTGTGCCGCACTTTTTTTAATTCAGGCAAAGCTTCACCTACAATGCGCTGGGTAATCGAATCAGCCTGCAGAAGCTCGGGATACTGCTTCTCGAGCGCACGGAGCTCTTGAAGAAGTGCGTCATATGCACTGTCTGAAAGCTCAGGAGCATCGAGCGTGTAGTAGCGATGCGCGTGATACGCGAGCACCTCACGGAGCTTCGCCGCACGTTCCTTGATCTTTTTCGGGGCCCTCATGTGCCCTTAACTGTACCAGAATCGGCCTAATAAGCAGAGCTTTCTAACTACGCTTGCTTCGGACAACTAAATGAAGACATTCAGTTGCCTCTCCGCTCTCTTGTTAGTAATGAGCCTTGAGGCCGCGCGCTACAAAACGCGCCTCGTTCGGAACCATCACCGTGGCGCACGAGACGTCGTAGCCCTGAGAGAAGAGGTAGGTCAGACCAGTACCGGGGGCTGGCTTATAGATCGTCACATCCGCGCAATGCTTGTCCGAATCGAGCGAGACACGGTACTTAACCTCAAGCTGAACACCCTCATTGTAAGCATAGGAGACTCGTTCTGACGGCGCGCCGTCGCAGAGAAATGACTGCGGAGGATTAGTACCATTGTGCGAGGAATATTCAAAGAGATTCTGTCGCTGATCGGCATAGAGCGCGCACTCGAGTGCGGCGTCGGCCGCATAAAAGGCGTACTGCGACTCAACCGCGTTTGAGGCGAGCACCTGCTGTTTATACCCGAGCGCGCCAAGCGCGAGCCCAAACGAGAGCATCACCGACATGAAGATAATGGAGATAAGTAGCGCGAATCCACGATTCTTTTGAATATAGAATATAGAATATAGAATATAGTTGTTCATGTTATTGCCATGGCGTCAGGTGATCATAAATCTTCACCGTATACGGAGTACCATGATAGCTCCAGGTAACGGTCGAGATAATCTGCACATCGTCAGTCGTGTTCGGCACGTCCTTCACGGTGATGGTACGGGTAAACGGCGAGAGTGTCCCACCCAGGTTCCCTTGTTGCGTATACATACCATTCACTAAGTGAAGCGGCAGGCATGACGACCCCGTGCATGACTGGAGCGAGAGGCCGGACCCGGTGCCCATGGCGACGGTCGGATAAGTGTCGAGCAGACAGACTGATGTCTGGCTTGCAGTGGTTCTACACCCAGACATCGTATACGAGTCGCTTATCGGATTGGTGAGGAATCTGGTCCAGGCAGTAGCCGATATATCCGTGCCGCCAGCCCGATAAGTCGTGAGAAACTCGTTATCGCGTAACAGGCGTACGTACTCTATGCCCTCCTGCGCGAGATACGAGGCAGTCAATTGGATGCGCGCTGTGGTGGCCGCCGTAATCGCGCTGTTCGCCGTAAACAAGGGTCCGGCGACCGAGAGCGTGACGATGGCGACGGCGACCATAGTCTCGATTAAGGTAAATCCTCTTTTTTGAAAACCCCGACGCCCTTGGTCGGGGAGCCGACCGAACGCGTCGGCTTTGAATATAGAATATAGAATATAGTTTTTCATAGGTCGGTTCCGCGCATCGTCGCACCGGTCTGGATGGTAAACGGTTCAGTCTTCCCTGCCGCATAGGAGACTGTCCCCGAGATGACGATGGTGACGCGGGGCTGTTCGCCATCCGTCTTCGAGGTGCCGGTGACATAGAACACCAACCCGGTGATGTCGGTGATATTCACCGAAGGATCGGTGAGGATAGCGCCGTTTTGAGTGATATCGCCTACCGAGCCATTCGTCCCTTCTTGAACGCCTCTCATATAAGTCACTTCTACGTCATTTGAATTCTTGAACGTGAAGCTCGAACCGCCATTTTCACAGTCGCCTAAGCCCAATGACTGCCCACAGCTGTACGCGGTACCCGTCCGGATATCGCGCGTCATAGTCTCGACAGCGAACGAGAGATTATTGATGCCGGTCGCGATGCCCTGGGCGTGTCGATTGAGGCTGATCATCATGAGATACGCACCCGAGGCGAGCAGCATAATAAGCGCGAAAAGGCCGACCGCCACGATGAGCTCTACGAGCGTATATCCCCGCTTCTTTTGAAAACCCCGATGCCCTTGGTCGGGGAGCCGACCGAACGCGTCGGCTTTGAAAATTGAAAATTGAAAATTATTCATGACATGATGCAGGGTCTGAGGCGGCATTCGCGACAATCTGCCCCGATGCCGCTATAGAGATGAACCGTCCTGTTCCCTGAGCTTGAGAAGAGATGATCGTGAGGCACGCCTTTGAGTAGAGCGTGCCGCCTGAGTGTATGTACGCATCAGGATTCGGGCGTTCGAACACAATGTCGAGCACCGAGAGCCCTCCTGCTGGACTCGAGGCGCAGGTCCAGCTGCCGTTGTAGGCGCAGAAATCGCTAACCCTAATGCCATTCCCGAGCGCATAGGTCTGTACGATCGTGTCCACGCCGCGGACAAACGCATAGTCCCCCGGTTTGCAGTCAGGCCGACTGCAAGATGCTGCGGGAGACGTATCGGCGAAAAAGACGAGAGAAGAGGACTCCGCCGTCTCGACATGGATCCCATACCCTGCGTTCACGATACCGCCGGACGACACCCGGCTGCTGATACCGTACGTCTCGGCAGACCGCAGGGAAAGCGCGATGTCGTAGGCCGTGTTCGAAAGGACGAGTGTCTTATTGAAGGTGCTCTGGTTCGACAGCACGACGCCCGAGATCGTCACGATGATCGCAAACACGATCATGAGCTCTACCAGAGTGAATCCGCGAGAAAGATGAAGGGGTTCCATTGGGTGAAATAGGCGAGGATGAAGCCGGCGGCAAGAAAGGGGGCGAACGGTACCTCAACTCTCATTCTAGAGCCAGCAGGCCTCCTCGCCAACAGGATTATCCCTATAGCGGCGCCGATCCAGAACGAGAAGATGAAGCCCGGGAACGCAGACGGGCCGGCGAAAAGAGAGAGACCGAAGACGAGAGGCGCATCCGAGAAGCCCATCGCCCTCCCCCGCGAGGCAACGTGGACGAAGACGAGCGAACCAGCGATAAGGAGCGCGGTGAAAAGCGTCGTGCGGAACTCGGCAAAGGACGCGGCAGACAGATATCCGACTAACGCGGATGCGGCGAGGAATGCCGCGAGGAGCCGGGGCGGCAATATCTGGTGCGCGAGGTCGTAGAGGACGAGTGCGAGAAGCAGTGAGAGAGCAGCGAGCAGGAGCAGGAGCACACTAGAAAGGCCGACCTTGAGATACGCCAGAACAAACAAACCGCCGAGCAGAGCTTCGCTCACCGGCGCGAGAGGCGACAGACGAGCACCGCAGCACTGCGCACGGCCGCCGGAGATGAGGTACGAGACGATGGGCACCATCATGAGAGGTGTAAGGGGCGCATTGCACGCGTCACAGCGCGAGCGGCCGACGACGATGCTCGCGCCGGTGTGCAGGCGCGCCGCAACGACACCCATGAAGCTTGCGATAATCGCCCCGAGAATGAACAGCACGGACAGCGGGAGAAGTTCCATGTGCTAGCCAGTATAACGCAACACGGCCCCGTAGCGGGGCCGTGTTGCTCGTACGAATCTCTTTTACTGACAGGCTGTTGCGGCACCAAGCGCCGTCACAGTCGTCGTACCTGTGCCCGTACTGTCGATGCAGTAGTACTGTACTGGTGAAAACGCAAGAAGACCCGAGGACACTGCATACGACTTGCCGTCTCCGGCAACGTTGCATACTACGTTCTCAGTGCCGTTCGCTGTCTCAGCACCTGCAATCTGCTTTACGACAGTCTCGTCAAGAGTACAGAGGTTCGTGTAAGAGTTCGCATGATCGCCGTACCAGAGCTGAGCCTGGGTGCGGATGCCGTCGAGGTCGGACATGATGGCCGCGTCGTTACCCTTTGAGCGTGCAGTATTAAGCGAGGCAAGCACGACTGCCGACAAGACGCCGATGATGGCGATCACGACGAGCAGTTCGATAAGAGTAAAACCTTTTTTGAAGCTTTTCATAATGAATTAGATAAGAATTATAAGATAATTACGTCGCCGGGCAGACGGTACTGACGGCCGCAGACGCTCGTATCCCGACACTCCCGGTCGAGTCCACGCACCAAAACTTAGACGAATCTGATGACAACGGACTCGAGATTGCATATGCATTCCCGTCTCCAAAGCAGGCCATCGTGGTGCCTGAACCATTCACTGTTTCAGCTCCTGCAACTGCCTTTTTAATGACGGAATCAATCATAAACATGCCAGCTGCGTCGGTACAGCTTGTTACCGTAGCGCCATAGGTGTTGGGACTGGTATTACCACTACTACCACCGTAGAAGATCTCGGCCTCAGTCTGCACGGTCGAGAGATCAGACTGGATCGCCGCATCGTTACCCTTCTGGCGGGCCGTGTTCAATGAGGCAAGCACCACAGCCGACAAGATGCCGATGATGGAGATGACGACGAGAAGCTCGATGAGGGTGAAGCCTCGGGAACGGTGTGTATGCATGATATATGGTATGCGGCTAATAAGTGAATTGTACGCTATAGAGGGCGCTACAGGAATGGTGCTGTGGACAACGTCGACGCGACGCGGTCGGCGGGCCGACCAAAGCGTCGGCCCCCTAGATAGACCCTGCGAGGTTGTAAATCGGGAGCAGAATAGCGGCGAGGAGGGTACCGACGCCGAGACCGAGAAGAACGATCATAATCGGCTCGATGAGGCCCACGAGCGTGTCCACGGCGTTCGTCACCTCGCGGTTATAAAACTTGGCCAAGGTCGTGAGGATCTTCCCCAATTCTCCCGTCTCCTCACCGACCTTCGTCATGGCGATCATGATACCGGGTATCTCAGCATGTTTGCCGAGCGCGCCTGAGATAGAGGAGCCGCCCTTCACATCTCTCGCGACATCTACGAGCACCACCTTGTACGCGGCATTCCCGACGACCGAGCCGGTAATATCGAGCGCCTCAACGACCGAGACACCCGAGAGGAGCATTGTGGAGAAGTTGTCTGCGATACGCGAGAGGTAGAGCTTCTGGTAGAGGTCACCAACATAGGGGATGCCGAGCTTCAAGCTGTCGAGAACGAGTTTGCCCCGCTCGGTCTTGCCGAGTTGCCAGAGGTAGAAGCCACCAGCGATAAGCGCGATGAGTACGAAGATACCGTACTGAACGAGGAAATCCGAGAAGCCGATGACGAGCTTGGTATAAATCGGCACCTCCTGACCGGAGTCGAGGAGGACGGCGCTGATCTTCGGTATAACGAGGGTCAACATGAGCGCCATCACGCCGAAGAAGACAACGATGACGAAGACCGGATAGATGAGCGCGTTCTCGGCCTTGCTCGCTAGGTCATAGGACCGATCGAGATAATCGGCGAGATAGTTAAAGGTCTCTGAGAGCTTGCCCGACTCCTCGCCGGCGTGGACCATGTTCACGTAGAACTCAGTGAAGACCTTGGGGTGACGGGCGAGCGCCGTACTGATAGGACTCCCTCCCTGGAGGTCGTCGCCGACGGTAGAGAGGACTGCGGCAAGCGGCTTACTGTCGACCTCAGAGGCCAGGAGACGGAAGACGCGGAGCGCCGAGACCTGTGCCTCGAAGAGAGTCGCGATCTGACGAGAGAGGATGACGACGTCTTTGTTGGAGATGCGATTGAAAATCGAGAGATTGAACTCGAGCAGAGAACCTTTTTCGGCAGAGTTAATTGCCGAGATGATGAGATTGCGGCGCTGAAGCGCGCCGACCGCGACCTCCTGCGACGGAGCCTCGATGGTCCCCTCGCGCTCGTGCCCGTCTTGATCGATAGCGTGGTAGGTAAATAGCATGGCGAAATATTTAAATATTTAAATATTTAAATATTTAAACCTCATAGGTAGCGCTCGAATGTCTTCGGGTCCATCGCATATTCAAATGCGTGCTCGACCGTCACTTCTCCGCGGCGCACAAGCTCGGCAAGCGAGCGATCCATGTCGATCATACCCTCTTGTGAGCTCGTCTGGATGACTGCACTGATCTCATGCGTCCGCCCGTCGCGGATGAGCGTGCCGATGGCGCTGTTGTTGATGAGGAGTTCATACGCCGGGATGAGCCCGCCTGAAACACGCGGAATGAGGCGTTGGGAGAAGATGCCCGCCAAGCTCCCCGCGAGCTGGACACGCACCTGGTCCTGCTGTTCGGCAGGGAACATGTCGATGATGCGGTCGATAGTCTGTGCGGCATTGTTGGTGTGGAGCGTAGAGAAGACGAGGTGACCAGTCTCGGCCGCCGTGACTGCAGACGAGATAGTCTCATAGTCGCGCATCTCGCCGACCATGATGACGTCGACATCTTCACGAAAGGCACTCTGGAGCGCGTGATGAAAATCGGGTGCGTCGATATGGATCTCACGTTGATGGATGAGCGACTTCTTCTGCGTGAAGAGATACTCGACCGGATCTTCGATAGTGAGGATGTGCTCAGCGCGAGAATCGTTGATGCGATCAATCATAGTCGCCAAGGTCGTCGACTTGCCCTGCCCTACCGGCCCGACAACAAGGAAGAACCCCTGCTCGCGCTGAGTGAAAACCTCGAGGATGGGCGGGAGATTGAGCTCAGTGAATGTGCTGATCGCGCGTGGGATGAGCCGAAGTGCAAGTGCGGTCGCGCCCTGCACGCGATACCCGTTCACCCGGAAGCGCACATCAACCTTGTGCGCATAGGAAATGTCGATAGCCTGATCAGAGAGGAACGACGCCCACCGATCGCCCGGCACGATAGACTTGAGCATCTCTTCGGTATCAACGTCGGTGAAGGCTGCATACTTGAGAAGCGGCACTAATGCGCCTGAAACACGGATCATGGGCGGCCCACCCGCGAAGATGTGCAGGTCGGAGCCACCCTCAGAAACGACGACATCGAGTAGATCTCCGAGACGTTTGTCGGCAGTCATATGTCTAAGAGAGAGGAGCGCCCGCCTCTATAGTGCGCAGCGTCTCCGCGAATACTTCAGAGGGGATGGCGGATGCCTTGATAATATAACCGTCGGCAGAGAGCTTCTTCGCCTTCTCGATATCAGAATCCTGCCCCTGATTGGAAAGGATGATGATCTTCGTGCTCTGCGCGAGACCCTCTTTCCGTATCGCTTCGAGCGCCTCAAAGCCTCCCATGCCCGGCATGATAAGGTCGAGCAGAATAGCATCCGGTGCCTTAGTCTCGCTCTTGCGGAGCGCGGCGAGAAGCTCTTCGCCACCACCGAAGACAGTCACCTCATGTCCGGCATTCTTGAACTTGACGGCGTAGAGATCGAGGAGGAACCGGTCATCGTCAACGAGATATACACGGTAGGCCATACGCTCAGTATACTATGCTTCTACGTCAACTGTTTCTTCGCCGGGGAAAAGCTCGCCCCCGAGCGTATTGATCTCTTCAAAAGGTATTTCGCCTGCAAGCGCCTTCACGATGGCGTCCTCGCGCATCGTGAGCATGCCGCCTGAGCGAGCCGCCGCATAGATCTTCTCTTCAATCGGCTCCTTAAGCACGACCTGCTCTATCGAGTTGTCCATCTGCAAGATCTCGAAGACGGCGGTACGGCCGCGCGTGCCGTTCGGGCAGTCTGCTGTCGGGTTCGCATGAAAAAATTCTTTGAAGGGCGGAAGCTTCGTTCGATAGGAGGCAGGTAGGTCGGTGAACTCGCGATCGAGGAACTCCTTAACGCTCTCGTCGATCGGGAACGCTTTGCCGCCGCCTGGACAAAGCTTCTGAACGAGGCGTTGGCCGATAACGCCGATCAAGGTTGGTGCGATGAGGAACGGGTCGACGCCCATGTCGACGAGACGCGGGATGGCTCCAGCCGCTGTATTGGTATGGATAGTAGAGAAGACGAGATGGCCGGTGAGTGCCGCTTGCACGGCGAGCACGGCAGTCTCCTTGTCGCGGATCTCGCCGACCATGATGATATCTGGGTCCTGACGCAAGATAGAACGCAGACCGCTCGCGAAGGTGTAGCCGATCTCTGGCCGCACCTGGCTCTGCGCGACGCCGGGGATCTCATACTCGACCGGATCTTCGAGCGACACGACGTTTGCCGTCTCGCGATCAGTCTCAGAGAGCATAGCGAAGAGTGTGGTCGACTTGCCTGAACCGGTCGGCCCGGCGATGAGGATGATGCCGTAAGGAGCTTTCATCATCTCTCGGACCTGGGCGAGATAGGTGCCGTTGAATCCGACTGTCTCGAGCGTCGCCGTGGCGTCTGACTGGTCGAGAATACGCATCACGACCTTCTCGCCATATTCTGTCGGGAATGTGGAGACGCGGAAGTCGATGCGACGCTTCTCGACGGTCGCGGAAAAACGTCCATCCTGCGGCTTGCGCTTCTCGTCGAGGCGCAGTTTCGCGAGGATCTTGATGCGGGCAACAACGGCTTCGTGCACCTTGACCGGCAATTCAAGCGACGTGTGCAAGTCACCATCCATGCGGAAGCGGACTCGCGTCCGAGTCGGCGATGGTTCGATATGAATGTCAGACGAGTGACCCTCGATGGCGTAGCGCAATATGGTGGAGACAATCTTCGTCACCGGCGCGTCCTCCTTGAGCGACCCGTGCGGACCGTTCAGATCTGGTATTTCCTCATCATTAATCGCGAGAGGACCTTCATCGGCGACGGCACTGGAGGAGGACTTTTCACCTGCGGAAGGCTCAGTGGCGCTTGCGGATGTCTCATATTCTGACAGAGCCTGACCAACCTCTCCTGAAAGATTTTGGTACGCATCAATAACCCGGTCGAAGTCCTGTTTCGTGATAAGGAACATGACATACGGTATGCCGATCTTCCCCGAGATAAATTGTATGGCGTCGAAGGCCTCGATATTGTCGGGATCGGTGATGCCGACCTCGAGTGCGCCGTCCTTAAGGTCGAGCGGGACGAAGCCATAGTGCTGTGCAGAATCGATCGGGATGTAGCTGAACACCTCTTGCACGGCGGGAGGATCTCCGAGGATGCGCGCGGCAAGGCCATAGGCCTTCCCTGCCTCGGTAAGCGCGTCAGCAAGCGAGATGCCGCGATCGGCAAGCGCCTCAGCGAGCGAACGTTTTTTCGCTTCAAGTTCGGCTTCGACCGCCTTGCGGTCGCTTACAGAGAGAAGACCTTTATCGACGAGTGATCCGAGGAAATTCATTACTCATTTTCCGGTTACTCCCGGTATCGGAGCGAAGGGGTCGAAACGGCCGGACGTCTCGGGAGCTATCGGTGTCGCCAGATCAACGAGTGCCTCGAAGCGCGGGTCAGAGAAGATGCGTGTATCAAAAGAGATCGATCCGAGCTCACTCACGAGCGCATTGAACCGCAATTGCGCTTCATTCTGGTTGGCGTCTATCGGCATCAAGGGTGCATCATTCCCTGTCCCCGTGAAGAAGAACCAGTAGGCTCCTGCCCCGACGACGAGCGTGGCGATCACGATGAGGATAGAAGAATTAGAATTGGATTGCATACGAAGAGCTTAGCGCAGCCAGTAAAGGCGGAGCGTCATCTGATAGGTGTACACGCCGGTGTCAGAGCCTTTGATGACGACATCCTGGATATCGAGGAGACGCGCACTCTTCTCTATGCCGTTTAGGAATGTCTGGAGCGAAGAGAAGGTGCCTACCGCGGAGAGCGAGAGATTGACCGAGCCGACCGGACTGCGCGCGGCGGATGATGCTCCCGGCAGTACCTTCGCGCTGGGTGCGTCGTTCGTGACAACATCGATGTTTGCGAGCGAGAGTCCTGAACGGGCCGCGAGCGCATTCAAATCGAGAATGAGCCCGACATTATCAACCGAGTCGGGTAGGAAGGTCGAGAGTTGCTCGAGACTCGTAGGGTCGACTGCATCACGCGCCGCAATGAGCACGTTCTGCTGTGCCGCATATTCGCGAGCCGCAGAGAGTGCCTGATCGTCGAGCGCAATCTTCGCCTTGATGTCGGCTATCGAACCGTTCCAGGTCGGATTCACGTACGCAAAGAAGATGCCGACAGCGACGAGGAGAGCGAGCGTGGGAAGTGCGCGGCTGTTCATGGTGTGGGGGTGGTTGACGAGGCCTGTACCGCTTCTTGCGGCGAGACCACACTCTCCACAACGCTTCCTGGAGAGAAGACGACGAGCTTCGGATCGAGCATGGCGGAGAGACTGAAGGAGACTGAATTGTCCTTATTGATGCTTATCTTTGAGAAGATGGCGTCCTTGATGCGGCCATCCTCTGCGAAAGCGGTGGAGACGGCGGCGAGTGCATTGAAGCTCTTCGCGATACCGGAACCGTCTATCTTTGACGTACCGTTCGTGTCAAGCGAAATATGCAGTGTGGTAAAACGCACGCTTGCAGGGAGCGTGTTCTTCATCACCGTGAAGAAATTCGAGAACGCCGTGTGCTTATTGAGGAGGGTGGTGCTCTGATTCAGACGATTGCGCAACCGGACGAACCCTTCAACGGTCGCCTGATCGATCGATGCTGTTGCCTTAGCGAGTTCGGTGTCCTTTGCCGATAGGTCAGAGGCGAGAACGCGATCATAGAGGAACATGCCGAGTGCAAGGATGAAAACGAGACCAAGGACCGCATAGGCGAAGATGCCGAATGCACCGGTGAAGTCAGAGCGGAACTTCTGCGGACTTCCCGCAGCATGAGGAACGAACGAGGTTGGTATCGTGGGAGGAAGAGCCATTTCCCTTTTAGTATACGCTACTTACACAAGCGTTGTGTACAGCCTCTGTGCAAAACGTGCGTGGTGTTCAAATTTCTTCGAGCTTGCGGAGCGCAAGACCCACTGCGACTGCGAACTCAGGACCGATCTCTTCAAGGACTGGACGCATGAAGGCTGGTGCGCCGGTCTTTATGAACGGATCTGCGACGCGCACATCGATCGAGAAGATGCGCTTCGCGTAGGCACCGAGATCTTTTGTGATGCCACCGCCGCCAGTGAGCACAATAGACGTGACCGACTTCTTATGTGCCGTCTCGTACTGCATAAGCACGCGGCGCGCCTCAGAGAAGATGCGCGAGAACACGAGCTCGGATCTCCCGAGACCGCCGGCGCCGCTCATACCCTCTTCTTTCTTCAGCGCTTCAGCTTGAGCGATAGAAACGTTGCCAGAAACCGAGATGGCGCGCGTGATATCCTGGCTCCCCACCGAGATAGAATGCGAGAGCGCCACCACGCCATGTTCGATGACATACGTCTTTGTGGACGCCGCACCGACATCGATCACCATGGAGGTCTTCATCTGATCCTCGATTACTGCTCGGATGGTACTGAAGATCTCGATCTCATAAAAACTCGCCTTAAGCCCGGCGCCAGCCACCACGGTCTGGAGCGAAGCGAGTTCGTCGTTGTGAACGGCGACGAGGAGCACCTCAACGGTCTCTTTTTTCGAAGATACTTCCTCTGCTGACTCCGCTTCAGCAAATTGTGCTGGCTGCGTCTCGGGGACGATGAACCAATCGAGTTGTACCTCGTTCACCGGCACCGGGATATACTTGCGTGCTTCGAGATTGATGACCGTTTTCTGCTCGGTCGGATCCGGACGGTACGGGAGCGTGACGAGCGTAAGGAGCGAGCGCGCAAACGGTATCGAGACGCCACAGTTCGTCGTCGTCACCTTCGATTCGCGCAGAAGATCTTTCAGCGTCTCGGTAATCTGTTCGGCAGAGAGATTCGTCGCCTGACCCACTTCAGAGCCGCCATAAGGGCCGAGCGCGAGTTCGCCATAGGTCTCGAGGATTGCTTGTCCCTTCTCCTTGCGAAGCTGGACGACCTTCAGAGACGACGAACCGATATCGACGCCGAGCACACTCTTTTCCTCTTTCTTGAAGAAGCTATCCAGGAACGACATGTCACAATGATACCATGCAGCGACTTCTCGACCTCCTCTTCCCGCCCCGTGTGGATGAAATTGTCCTGCGGAACGTCTCGGCCGACGACGTGCTCGCCCTTGTGGTGCCTCGACTCATCCCGGGAACGCGCCCTGAGACCGTTGGCCTCCTCCCCTTCTCTACCGCCTCCGTGCGGGCGGCGATTCACGAGGCGAAGTATCACGGAAGCGAGGTGGCTCTCGAACTGCTCGCGGCCGCTCTCACCGACTATCTGCGCGATTGCGATGATGTGGGACGTACTACGTCCCACATCTGGGTGGTGCCGGTGCCGCTCGGGAAAGAACGCAGAAAAGAGCGTGGATTCAATCAGGTTCACGAAGTACTCCTTCGTACCCTCCGTAGCCTTGATGAAGAAGAGATCATCAAAATTGATGTGGACATCCTCACGCGCGTGCGCGAAACCGTGTCGCAAGTCTCACTCCCACGTGAGGCGAGAGAAGAGAATATGCGCGGCGCGTTTACAGCAACGCGCCGCGCCGATCCTGCACACACGTATATCGTGATAGATGACGTCATCACAACCGGCGCGACGCTCCAGGCCGCTGTCGACGCGCTCAAAGAAGCGGGTGCCACTCATATCATCCCACTCGCTCTCGCGCACTAAATTTACGGGGGCTTAAAATCTCGGCGGAGGGGGGAGGGATTCGGTCACGCATAATTTCTTGCTAGAAATTTGTGCGACCCCGCCTCGCGCCGTCGCGCTACGGCTTTCGAATCCCTCCCTTGCAGTTTTTCACTGCGTTTCAAAACTGCGGAGGGGGAGGGATTCGAACCCTCGATACGGTTTTACCCGTATAGCGAGTTAGCAACCCGCCGCACTAGGCCTCTATGCGACCCCTCCTATTGGAGTCACAATATCAAATTTAGTGCGCGAGAGCGAGCATCTGAAAACAACCGCCGACGCTTCGCGTCGGCGGTTGTTTCTCACAGAACGCACAAAGCTTACATCCCCGCAGGATTGCACTCGCGGCAATCCTGCTTGTGCGAGAAGCCAATCATGAGTGCTGAGAGACCGACAAGCAGGTAGACGATATTCTCGACCGTCGGCCACGTGCCGACGAGGAGATTCACGACATTCCAGTTGCCACCTGCCCAAGCACCGAGCGCGACAAGGCCCCAGTTGAGGCCGCCGATAACGGCGAGAATGAACGCGATACCATGCAGTGCTTTCATGTGGTGTATGAGAGTGGTTAAAGCGGTGGTGGTGATCCGCTCCCTCTAGTATGGCTCTTTCTGGGACGACTGGGGACAGTCTGACTGCCTCCTGTGCAGAACCTTGTTATTGGAATTTTATCTGAAAATTGTACATCCCCATCGAACAGAGGCCCTGCAAGGTGCCCTGTGCCTGTTCTGCACTGATAGGAATCTCCTCGACAGCTGAGGGCTGGAGAAATTTCTGATAAGAAAGCTTAGGGATGACGACACTCGCCGAACAATCGAAGGTCCCGTTCGTCCGCACGCGGAGGAGTGTCGGCACACCGGCCTTCGCCACCACCACACGTGGCGAGTAGCCACCCTTCGCCGTAATGTCGACGACCTGCTTCCCGTCGACGATGATTGCCGTCGGTGCGACAGGAGTATCGCCTCCTGCGTTTGACTGCGGCGAGACGACCCAGAACGCCCACCCAATGAGCACAGCGCTAACCGCAAGTGAGATGAGTGTCTTCGTGTCCATATTAGAAGTTGAAGAGCGGATTGATAATACCCACCGTCGCGAGTGCGTTCGCACCATTCACTATCGCGAGAGTGATAACAATGATGCCGGCCGTCTTGAAGAAAACCCCCTTCCACGGCTTGTGCGCAATAGTGAGCGCGCCGAAGGAGAGGAGTGCGAGCACAGGCAGTGTGCCGAGTGCAAAGACCGTCATTGTAAGCGCTCCCTGCATGAAACTGCCGGTCGAGAGCGCATAGAGCTGCATCGACTGTGTGAAGCCGCACGGGAGGAAGAAGGTCCCGACGCCAATGAGCGCTGGCGCGAAATAATGATCACGCCGACTGCCGCGCATGATGAGTCGCGAGAAGACTGTGGGGAGCGTGAGCTGGAACCGTTTTGTGAAGCGGAACACGTCGAGTAGATTCAACCCGAGGATGAACATCACGAGCGCGACGATGCTACTTAGCACCACGTTCGCCACGAGACTCAAATGAAACGAATTCCCTATGAGACCGACCACGCCACCAAGGATGAAGAACCCGCCGAGCCGACCGACATGGAAAAGTGTCGGGGTGCGCCAGGTGCCGCCCTCCCTCGCTGATTCTGCTGAAAGTGAAAGCACCAGCCCGCCGACGATGGCAAGACAGGACGAGACCGAGGCAATGAGGCCAATGAGGAATGCCGTCCCATAGCTCACGTCTGAGCCGGTAATGAACGAAGTAAGTCCGGCCTTCTGCAGGAGCAGAAGTGCTGCAATGAGCGCGAACGCGATTGGGAGTGCATACACGAAGTCGCCCCATCCGGCCTGATGCACCTGCTGCTCGACCGAGAGTGTGTACCCGTGACTCTGAATCAATTCGGTGAGTTCTGCAGCCACCTCTTCAGGCGTACCGGTGAATGCACCCGTCACGTGCACGCGATGTTCCGCGAGTGACACATGCGCCTCCTCGACGTGCGGGAGCTCCTTAAACGCCTCTTCAATAAGAAGCGTGCAGGCCTTGCAGTGCATGCCCTGTACATGAAACTCGTAAGATGTCTTTTCGTTCATATGTGTTTAGTTTTAAGCCGGAGTGAATTGCCAACGACCGACACACTCGAGAGCGCCATCGCCGCACCTGCGAAGACGGGCGAGAGCAGCCATCCGAAGATCGGATAGAAAAGGCCGCTCGCGAGCGGAATGCCGATGATATTGTACGCGAAAGCCCAGAAGAGATTCTGTTTAATGCCACGCATGGTGAACTTGGAGAGGCGTATCGCCTTTACCAACTTGCTCAGGTCACCATGCAGAAGGGTGATGCCCGCACTCTCGATGGCGACATCGGTACCGGTCGCCATCGCGATACCCACGTCAGCCTGCGCGAGTGCAGGTGCGTCATTGATACCATCGCCCGTCATCGCCACCACCAGACCCTGCGCCTGGAGTTCTTTAATCTTGTTCAACTTATCTTCTGGCATAACCTCAGCAACGACCTCATCAATGCCGACCTCCCGAGCGATGGCGGCCGCAGTATTCGCGTCGTCGCCGGTGAGCATCACGACCCGTATGCGGAGTTTATGCAGGGCGATAACAGCATCTCTCGCTTCGCTCTTGAGCGCATCAGCGACCATCGCGACGGCGAGAGCCTTCCCATCTGCGACAAGCACCACCGGCGTCTTCCCCTCCTTCGTCTCTTTCTCAAGCGAGGAGAGTGTGGCACCGAGTTCTGCGGCGAGCCGCGCGCTGCCGACGTGGTACTGTGTGCCGCCGATCGTGCCGACAAGCCCCTTGCCCCTCAGCGCCTCGAACCCCTCCACCGGCAGGAACGCGATGTTCTTCTCGCGCGCATACGAGACGACGGCGTGCGAGATCGGATGGTCTGACTTATTGTCGAGCGATGCGAGAATCGCAATCATCTTCTCATCACTTTCGTCCGAGAAGTTTTTAAACGATACCAGCTCCGGCTTCCCCCTCGTAATTGTGCCGGTCTTATCGACTACCACCACGTTCACCGTATGAAGCTTCTCGAGTGTTGCGGCATCCTTAATGAGGATTCCCTCCTTCGCTCCCTTCCCGACGCCGACGATGATGGCGGTCGGCGTCGCGAGACCCAAGGCGCAGGGACAGGCGATAACGAGCACCCCGACGAACGAGACGAGACCAAATGAGAGTGCCTGCGCAAACCCAAGATACGACGCACCGATGAGGAGCCATGCCCCGAGCGAGACAAAGGCGATCACGAGCACTACCGGCACAAAGATGCTCGAGATCTTGTCAGCAAGCGCCTGAATGGGCGCCTTGCTCCCTTGTGCGTCTTCAACCATGGTGATGATGTGCGCGAGCAAGGTCTCTGAGCCAACCTTTGTTGCCTTGAACGTGAATGCGCCCGTGGTGTTGAGTGTCCCCGCGACGACCGTATCGCCCACATTCTTCTCTACCGGCACCGGCTCGCCCGAGACCATAGACTCGTCAACGTACGACGACCCGAGGGTCAAAACACCATCAACGGGGATCTTCCCTGCCGGCTTCACGATGATGAGATCACCATGTACCACCTGTTCGATTGCTATCTCTACTTCTCTCCCGTCGCGGATGACGAGTGCCGTCTTGGCCTGCAGGTTGAGGAGCTTCTCAATCGCGTCACCGGTCTTGATCTTGGCGCGCGCCTCGAGATATTTGCCGAAGGTGATGAAGGCAATGACAACGATTGCCACGTCGAAATAGGTGACGTCAACATTCACATACGCCCGTAGTTGTTCGGAGAACATAGTAACGGCGATGCTGTAAAGATACGCGGCCGAGGTGCCGATGCCGATGAGCGTATCCATGTTCGCCGCGCCGTGGCGCAGAAATCGCGAGACACCGACGAGGTATGGCCGGCCGACGACCAGAAGCGCATACGTCGCCATGACTGCGAGCACTGCGTTGAGCGATTGGCTCCATATCAGCGAGAGCGCCGGCAGGCGGCCGAACTCAATAAGAATAGTCCACACCATAATGACGACGGCGATAGCCGCCATCGGCATGACGGTTACTATCTTAGTCTTCATATTCGCGAGTTCGGCGAGTTTCTCGGCCTTAGACTGATTGATGCCCAGGTGCGCTTTATGTTCATCTTCCGACATGCCCATGTCGCTTGCTGTTTGCGGGAGCGCAAGCGAATAGCCGAGTGGTTCTATCGTTTTCGAGAGATGCTGGGGATTCGTTTTCGATTCATCGTATGAAATCTTTGCCGCTTCGGTGCCGACATTCACCTGCACAGAATGCACTCCCTCAACTTTCCCAATCGCCTTCTCAATAATGCTCGCGCAACTCGCGCAATGCATACCCCGCACCGCGTAGGTGTTCGTCATCACCCCATTAGAAATATCTTGTTTATGTGTGTTCATAATGTAATTGATACAGGTTTCTAACGGGGTAAATATTATTTGCGCTTGAGCTTATACACTGCGAGCACCTCCTTCACCGCAGTCCCTGCTTGGCCCGAGGTCATCTGATGGCGCACACAGCTCTTCAGGTGATTCTCAAGCAATACATCTTCAACAGTTGAGAGCGCCTGCTTCACTGCCGACGTCTGCGCGATAATGTCGATACAGTACGTGTCTTTCTCTATCATCGCGGCAAGTCCCCGCACCTGGCCTTCGATAATTTTCAACCGCCGCACCAATTTCTTCTTCCCTGCCGCATCGGTGTGTTCCATATCCTCCTACCATATACCCCCTAGGGGTATCCTGCAACTGTGGATAACAAAAAGCCGGCACGAGGTTTCCCGTGCCGGTGTTACTCTACGTCAAATCCTTCTAAGTTTTTTCGTACTCTTCATCCGCGATACCGAAGGCCGAGAGCTTCTTTTCGCCGAGGACTACCTTTGTGGCAGAAGCGAAATCCAATCCACGTCCGCGGTACTTTTGAAACAAATCATCGCGGATATATATCTGTTGGAGCGACAGACCCTCGATCGTCGCTTGAATAACACCGGAATGTTCTAGCGCCATGTCTAGCCTCTCTGAGTTGATTCGTTGTCCGGAACCCAAGGCGATGGTCCCCGAACGCGTCAGAACGGTCAACAAACCATAGGACAACTGACCTCATTTCCACTATCCACTATTTCCGCTATAGCGACTTTAGTGGATACCCTTTTCGAGTATGCTGTAGATATGGTGACACAGAAATCAGTTGAAGCGGGGGCGCGAAAGAAGCGGCAGAGAAAGAATCTGCGCAACGCGATGCTCATCACGATAGGAACGGCCGGCATCATCGCCGTTGCATCTATTGCACCGAACATGTTCTTGCTTCTCGGCAGAAGCGGGGCACTCGCACGGCTCAAGTACCACTCAAAGACTGTTCTTGGTCGGCTGAAGCAAAAAGGCGAAATTGAATTCGAGGAGATCGATGGGAAACGATACGTGCGGCTCACGAAGCGCGGAGAAGAGAGATTCGCTTTGGAACAGCAGAAGATGTCATTGGGAAAGGAGCGCCCAAAGAAATGGGATCGCCGGTATCGATTGGTCATGTTCGACGTACCCGAGAAGCGGCGAAAGACGCGAGACCGTTTGCGCTATGAGATGCAAGATGTGGGATTCCTACGCATCCAAGACAGTGCATGGGTCTATCCGTATGACTGCGAAGAATTCATTGCGCTCCTTAAGGCGGATCTTCATATCGGGGAAGATGTGCTCTACGCGGTCGTAGAGGAAATCGAGAACGACGCGCACATTCGAAAACATTTCAAACTCCCTCTCAAATAGGGGTTAAGCATCACCGTAGCCGCACTATCCATAATTTCCGCTATAGTGAATCTAGTGGATAATGGGGAAGAGGCCCGTTACAACAGGAAACGAGCTAGATGCGGGTGTCGGAGATGATGCGGCCGTCGTCAATCTTGATGATGCGTTCGGCAAAGGCCGCGAACTCGTCCTCGTGCGTAACCATGATGATGGTTTGGCCTCCTTTGTGAAGCTCTTTAAAGATATCCATGATGACTGCTGACGACTCTTTGTCGAGGTTCGCCGTCGGCTCATCGGCGAACAGGACGTCGGGCTCGTGCGCGATCGCACGACTGATCGAGACGCGCTGCTGCTCACCGCCTGAGAGTTGACTCGGCAGATTCTTAAGGCGAGCCCCGAGCCCGACACGCTCGAGCGCCTTTGCCGCACGTTCGTTCGCCGCGTCGATGCTCATACCCTGCATGATGAGCGGCAACGCGACGTTCTCGAGCGCAGTCAATTCAGGCAGGAGTGCATAGTCCTGAAAAACGTAGCCGAATTCTTCGAGGCGGAAGAGCATCTTTTCCTGCTCGCTCATCAAGTCAGTATCTTTGCCGTTGATATGGATGTGGCCGCCGGAAGGTTCGTCGAGAAGCGATATCTGGTAGAGAAGGGTGCTCTTCCCTGCCCCCGAACGACCCATGACGGCGACGAATTCACCATCTTTTACTGACAAATTTATGCCCTTCAGCACCCGTGTCTCGACGAGGCCGTCTTGAAAGCTTTTTATGAGTTGTTCAACTTGGATCATACGATTTAATTGCGACCAAGGATAGAATCCAGCGTATTTTTTCGCACGATCATCCGCGACGGCAGATACCCAGCGACGATGGTCGTGAGGACAATGAGTCCGATGCGGATGAATGTGCCTGCGACCGGCGCCACGATAATCGCATTACTGATCGGTAGCACGATCGGGTGCGCAGACACGTACGGTACTAAGAATCCATACAAGATGCCGAGCCCGAGCGCCGAACCGATAGCTGCATAGAAGAGCGACTGAAAGATATAGGAAATCTCGATTGCTTGCCCCGAGATGCCGATGCCCTTCAAGATGCCGATGAACTTGCGGCGCGTAATCGCATTAATGAAGATGACGATGAAGATGGTGATGGCCGCCACCACGAGCCCAATCGATCCTATCGCGTTCCCAATCATCCCGAAGGTGTTCTGCACTTCTGCCACGCCGTTCGGAATCGAATCCTCGAACGTGCGCACCTTCGCGTCAGTCGCAAGCCCGCTACGTTTCAAGAAATCGCGGAAGGTGGCTGGGTCAACGCCCGGATTAAGCAGGATTGCGATCTGGCTCACGGCATAATCGCTCCGCCCCATGAGCTGCCGCACTTCAGGCGCCAGCATGAACACCTGTGCAGCCAAAGGCGAGTTCGCCGGTACGTTCAGGATGCCCTTCACCACTACTTCGCGCGTGCTGCCGTTTATCGTGAGTCGGATTTTCGTTCCCGGATATACATTTCGCAGCGGCGAGAGCCCCGGCTGTTCGCCGAAGGAGTAGCGGTCGACGAACTGAGGGCCTAGTAGGACCATGTCGTAGTCAGAAGCAGCGAGATAGCTCCCCTCGCCCACGTAGCGCGAGAGACCCGAGAACGCATTCTCGGTCGTTGGATCGATGCCTGAGATCGTGGCGCCCGTCTTATTTGGTTTATCGTTTAAGTCTGTGCGCGTGAAATAGTTCGCTTCAATCGTACCCGCGGCGATGTAGCGTTCGCTCACTGCGAGCGGCTGCGGGAGAGAACGGAGAAAGGAGAGGATCTGAGGACTATTCTCGATATACGTCTTGTTATCCAAAGTCGAGATTAGCACATCACCAGTCTCCTGCACGCGGAACTGATTGCTGATGCCTGCGACAATACCCACCAAGAGTCCCGTCACGACGACGAGATTGAGAAACGTGAGCAACATTACGAACACAATGAGGCTCGTAGTCCATTTATTCGCACGGCGCAACTGGCGGAATGCAAGATAGAAACCGACGCGGATATTCGTGAAAGAGAACATACGGAACATGCGCGTGGGCGCTAGGGCGCCGCGGGAGTAAGGAGGATCACGTCCCCCGCAGAGAGACCAGTGATGATCTCAATTTGGCCAAGGGCTGGCGTCGAGCCGGTGGTGATTGATCGATTCACGAACGTATTCCCAAGGACGATCGTTACATACGACGAGGTTGCCGATCGACCGACCACTCCCGAAGGAACGACGATTGCGTTCGTGAGCTCACCAGTCTCGATGACAACATTCGTTGTCATGCCGCTCCTGATGCGCGGATCGGCAGCGAGAAAGGCGAGCGTTGTCTTATACGTTGGCACGCCATCCTTGACCGTTTCTGCCGGATCGACCGAGATGACCTTCGCCGCGAACGGGACTGTTGAGCCGTAAGCGTCGAGCGTCGTGGTTGCAGGATTATCAATCGCAACATGAGCGATAGCGATCTCAGGGATGAAGGTCTCGATTTCGAAGATACCATCGCTTTGCATCGAGATTTCAGACGTCGAGGGCGAGACGATCTCGCCGACCTTCGCATTCATGCGCGTCACCGTCCCGCTAAAGGGCGCAACGATGCGTGTCTTGGCGAATGCCGCCTGTGCATTTTGGACATCCGCCGCCGCCGCCGCGACGGAGGCCTCTTGTGCGGCAATATCTGCGCTCGTCGAACCTGCCTGTTTGAGCGAGAGACTCCTGCCGGCTGATGCGAGCGTTGCGCTACTGGTAGAGAGCGCTGAAACGGCGGCGTTCACGTTACTTCGTGCGGTCGCGACGGTCGTGACATAGCTCGCGAGCGTCGTCGCAGATGTCAAAGAGTCGGACAGACCCTGATTCACCACAGTATTCGCATCAGCAAGGAGTGTCGTTACTTGGCCGAGATATGTTTGTGCCGTCTGCGCTGATGCAGCGGCGTTCGCATTCGTGAGACCAGCAACGAGGGATGCCCAGTTCGTGAGCACCGACTCGACAGCAGCTCGCTCTTGCTCGACGGTTGCCTGCAGGACAGAATTCGCGACGACGAACACAAACTTCGGATTGCTCGTACGTGAATTAGTGAAGAAAGAGTCAATCTTGTTATGAATAGCGTCATCGGACACGGTGTAGGCGCTCCGAACCGCATCAACGACTGCCGCCTCGGCATTCGTGACCGCAATAGAGGCAACTGCGACCTCCTCGGGTCGTGTGCCGGCCTTAAGCGAATCGAGCTTCGCCTGCGCTTCGATGAGTGCTGAACGTTTCTGCGCGAGCGCCGCGGCCAGATCGCCGTTCTCGATCTCGGCAAGAATCGTCCCCGCCCACACGTGTTCTCCTACTCGAGCATAGGTCCCTGCGATCCGGCCATTCGCCGCGAAGCCGAGCGCGACATCCTGTGCGGAAATCACGGTACCGGACACACTCACTTGCTCCTTAAAATCGCCTCGAGAAACAGTGAACGTTGTACCAAGATTCTTGTTCTGTCCGAGGTAAAAATAGCCCACAACCAAGACGGCAAGGGTAACCACGAACACGGAGCGCCAACCAGCAAATGCAAGACGTTCAAGAGAAAGTTTCATTATTATGGAGTGTATCACTGGGCTATACTGAATGCACCATGCTCCTCCAACCCGTTTCGCTTCTCAGCGTACTCATCATTGCATTCGTCGTCGTGTTCCTGATGCGGCCACGGCGTTTCTATTTCATCCGCCACGGCGAGACGCTCCTGAACGCACAACATATACGCCAGGGAGTGGCCGGAGCATTGTCTCCACAGGGTCGCACCCAGGCAGAGAAGCTCGGGAAACATCTCCACCATTTCCCTATCACCCGTATCCTCACGAGCACCTACCCACGCGCCGAGGAGACCGCAGCAATTATTAACGCTGATCTGCAGGTGCCGATCATCCCCTCTGCCCTGCTCGTCGAGCGCCGCAACCCGAGTGAGATCGTCGGCAAGCATACCGACAATCCAGAGGTCGCCCGCATCGTGGATCAGATAGACCTCGCGTACCACGATGACGCGTATCGCTTCTCCGACGAAGAAAACTTCGCCGACCTGAAGAAGCGTGCCCGCAGGTGTCTCTCCCTTCTCGCGCGACAGGGCGCGCGCGAGACGGCCGTCGTGACCCATCACGTCTTTCTCAAGATGCTCGTCGCTTATCTGCTCTATCGCGAGCGACTTCACGCCGCCGACTTCGCAAAACTCTCGTTCTTTAACTACTCAGACAACGCCAGCATCACCATCTGCGAGTTCCATCCCTGGAAGATGTGGAACGCCACGCGCGGCTGGGAAGTCGTCTCCTATAATGAGCAGCCTGAATAAAAATACCGCGGCGCCTCTGGCGCCGCGGTATTTTTATTCGCACGTTTAATATCCCATTCCGTCCATACCCGAAGACGCAGACTCCTTCTTCGGCTCGGGGATGTCGGCGATAGCCGCTTCGGTGGTGAGGAGCATCGCGGCCGCGGAGACCGCATTTTCAAGCGCCATGCGCGGCATCTTGGCCGGATCGATGATACCCGCCGTTATCATATCTTCGACGATTTCATCAGTGAGCGCATTGTAGCCAGCATTCGCCTTGCCTCCCTGCACCTTGGAGACGATAACCGAGGCATCATCCTTGCCGGCATTGATCGCTATCTGCGCGAGCGGCATCTCGAGAGCGCGCATGACGATGTCGAATCCGGCTTTCTCATCGACGCTCATCTTATGTTCCTGCCCCGCGAGCTTCTTAGCAACCTTCGCGAGCGCGGTACCGCCCCCCGCGACGATACCCTCCTCGATTGAGGCCTTGGTCGCCTTGACCGCGTCGTCGATCTTGTCCTTCAAGTACTTCATCTCGGTCTCGGTCGCCGCACCGACTGAGATCACCGCGACACCACCCGAGAGTTTAGCGATGCGCTCTTCGAACTTCTCTTTATCAAACTTAGAATCGGTATTCTTCGCCTGCGCCACAAGCTGGGCGACACGAGTGGCGATGTCGGCCTTCTTGCCCTTGCCGCCGACGATGGTCGTCGCATCCTTGGTCGCGACGACGCGCGTCGCGCGACCAAGCATCGAGAGTGTCGCATTCTCAAACGTCATGCCGACTTCGCTCGTGATCACCTGGCCACCCACTACCGTCGCGATGTCTGCGAGCATCTCCTTCTTTCGGTCGCCATAGCCCGGCGCCTTAATCGCGAGCACCGAGAAGGTACCCTTCAACCGGTTCACAATAAAGGTCGAGAGAGCATCACCTTCGACGTCATCAGCAATGATGACGAGCTCGCGCTTACCTGACTGCACGACTTTCTCCAGAAGCGGCAGTATCTCCTGCACGTTGCTTATCTTTTTATCTGTGAGGAGAATCGCCGGATCCTTCATTTCGGCCTCCATGCGCTCGGCATTCGTCACCATATACGCGGAGACGTAGCCCTTGTCGATCTGGAGTCCCTCGACGACGTCATAAGAAAGTTCCATACCCTGACTCTCCTCGACCGTCACTACCCCGCTTGAGCCCACCTTCTCTACGGCTTCTGCAATAATATTCCCCAATACTTCAGATTCTGCAGAAACAGCGGCGACCTGCTTGATCTGCGCCTTACCCGCGACCGGCTTGGCCATCTTACGCAGTTCAGCGATCGCGGCGTCGCGCGCCTTCTCCATGCCGGAGCGGATCGCCATCGCGTTCGCACCCTTCATCACGCGCGAGAGACCCTCTTCGACGAGCGCTTCAAGCAAGACTACTGACGTGGTCGTGCCGTCACCGGCAGTGTCATTCGTCTTATTCGCAACTTCCTTCACTATCTCAGCGCCCATATTCTCGAATCGATCTTTGAGTGAAATCTCTTTGGCGATAGAAACGCCGTCGTTCGTGATACGCGGGCCGCCATAGCTCTTCTCGATGACGACGTTGCGCCCCTTGGGGCCCAAGGTCACCTTCACCGCACGCGCGGCCTGCGCGATACCCTTCGCTATCGCCTTGCGCGCATCCTCAGAAAAAAGAATTTGTTTCGCCATACTAGTTTTCAATAAGGATAATGTCGGCTTCAGGAAGCACATAATACTCAACACCATCAACCCTGATCGGCTCGTCCCATGGCTTTTTGAAAAAGACGATGTCGCCCGATTTCACGGCAATCGGCATATGCTTCCCCTCATCGTTTCGGCGGCCGGGGCCGACCGTAATGACCTCCCCTTTCAAAAATTTTTCCTTGTCTACGGTCTCGGGGATGATGATGCCCGAGGCGAGCTTCTTCTCACCTTCCTTCTCTCTCGGCTTGACCACCACACGGTCGCCCAGTGGCGAAAGCGAAAATTTCTTTGTCTTCTGTGTCATGGCTATCTATATAAATGAATAAGGTTCCCTTCGCACGTGTATGAGAGAGTATAGAGAAACGGTCTTCTACAAGCAAGCCCAGTGTCAAATCAGATTTGACGCCGGGTAAGTTGCACCCCACTGCCCTACTGTGGTATCATCTACCTCAAGATGGAGGCACTCGTATCGGCACTGCCGTACGCAGAAATAGTCCTCTCCATACTCCTCATCATCGGCATCGTGCTCCAGCAGCGCGGCGCCAGTCTCGGGGGGGCATTCGGAGGCGACAATTTCGCGTCAACGTTCTACAAGCGCAGAGGCGCCGAGAAATTCCTATTCAATGCGACGGTTATCATTGCAGTTATGCTCGTACTCGCCGCAATAGCGAACTTCCTTCTCGTAGGATAATGGACGACACTGGCACCTCCTCGTGGAGAGAGAAACTTCAGCGTTCGTGGCGTATTCCTCTGTTTGAACACGCACATACGCGATTCGATTCGTTCACACCCGGTGACCGCCTCATCTTCTACCTTCTCGCGATTCTTCTCTGTATCGCTTCTGGTGCTGGTCTTTTCGCACTTGAACAATCACTCCTTGTCCTAGTACCGGCCTACGGCGGCAGCCTCGTCGAAGGCGAGGTTGGGAGTCCGCAGTTCATCAATCCTCTTCTGGCTATCAGTGATGCCGACCGCGATCTCTCCGTCCTCGTGTATGCCGGCCTCATGGGCCTTTCGGGTACAGGAGAGCTCGTGCCGGTCCTCGCTGAGAGCTATACGATAAGCGAGGGCGGCAAGACCTACACCTTCACGCTCCGCAAGGATGCGAAGTTCTCAGACGGTACGCCCGTCTCGGCCGATGATGTCGCCTTCACCGTAGGCAAGGCGCAGAACGTTGCGCTCAAGAGTCCGAAGTATGCCGACTGGTCGGGCGTAAGCGTGAAGGTTGTCGATCAACACACCGTGCGGTTCACTCTTGCAAAACCGTATGCCCCTTTCCTCGGGATCACCACACTCGGCATCCTCCCGTCACGACTCTGGCAGAATATCGGGAATGAAGAATTCCCCTTCTCGACGCTTGAGACGAACCCGGTAGGCGCAGGACCCTTCAAGGTCGCCGGCATCTCGCGCGACGCCTCAGGACTCATCAAGGGAGTATCGCTCGTCGAGAACTCGCAGTATGTGCTCGGCCGGCCCTATCTCGACAGCATCCGTTTTAACTTCTATTCGCGAAGTGAAGACCTCGTGACCGCTCTTTCAAACGGGACCGAGGAGAGTGCCTATGACGTCGGCATACCGGGTGCCCTGACCGCCCCGTATGCGCGCGTCTTCGGCGTATTCTTCAATCCGAACCAGACCCAGGTGTACTCGCGTCTAGAAGTGCGCAAGGCGCTCTCGCTCGCGCTTGATCGGCAGAGCATCGTCGACACTGTGCTCGGCGGCTATGCAACGCCGATCATGGGGCCGGTACCTCCGGGAGAAAACGTGAAGCAGGTGCCAGTTCCTCATCCGGACAATCCCACTGCCGAAGCGGCGAAGGTACTCCAAGGGGCTGGATGGACCTATGATGGCTCTGCACGGATATGGAAGAATGTCGGCGCTAAGAAGACACTCGATCGCATCACCCTCCGCACCAGCAACGTGCCTGAGCTAAAGAATGTCGCGAGCGCGGTGAAGGCGGACTGGGAGCAGCTCGGCATCCCCGTCGATATCGAGCTCTATGAGCCGGGCGATCTCTCCCAGAACGTTATCCGCCCGCGCAAGTACGGCGCGCTTCTCTACGGAATGGTGATCGGCCGCGATCAAGATCTCTACGCCTTCTGGGATTCGCAGGAACGCAACGATCCAGGTCTCAACATCGCGCTCTATGCGAATAAGACCGTTGACGCGCTCCTTGAGGACGCTCGCAGTTCAGCCGATGTTTCTTCGCGTACGGCAGATCTACAAAAGATCGAGGACGTGGTCGCGGCAGACTACCCGGCAGCCTTCATCTACGCGCCAGACTTCACCTATCTGGTACCTAAAGACCTTCGCGGTGTCGTCCTCCCCCAGATCATTACGCCCTCTGATCGCTTCGCAAGCGTTGCGGCCTGGTATCGATCGACCGATTCGGTCTGGCCATTTTTTGCTCGGTAACACTGTTCTCTATTTTCGTACGGGTTTCAACAATATTTAACAACTTATAAGCCCGATTAACTAACCATCTATGAATCCAGCACCAGCTCCCGCACCCGCACCGCATCCGGAACACCCGGAGCGTCCCGTACGACCGGTAACCGGTAACCGGCCTCCTCGCCGCTTTGAGCGCGGGAGCAGACCGTCGAGCAGCGCTCCAGGAGGGCGTTCTCCCGGAGGCCGTCCCGGCAGCGCGACGCGCCGCATCCAACGCATCCTGCGCCGCCCCTCGTCTAATCCGACGCGCGTCGTTCGTACTGCCGACTACTACCCCGAACCCGCAGGCCCGACCACCGTCCGCATCATTCCATTGGGCGGCGTCGAAGAGGTGGGGCGCAACATGACTGCAGTCGAGGTAGGCGCTACCGGCGACATCCTCGTCTTCGACGCGGGCTTTCAGTTCGTCTCCGAAGAAAGCAGCCCAGGCGTCGACTACATCTTGCCGAATACCAAATATCTCGAGAAGAACGCCGCACGCGTGAAGGGCGTCATCATCACGCACGGCCACCTCGACCACATCGGCGGCATCCCGTTCGTCATGCCCCGATTCGGCACACCGCCGATTTATACGCAGAAGCTCACGTCAATCATGATTGAGCGACGTCAAGAAGAATATCCTGACGTGCCCAAGTCAGAGATGGTTGTCGTCGAAGTCGGACAATCGATGGTCATCGGCAGTACGCGGGTAAAATTCTTCCCCGTCACGCACTCGATCCCCGACTCGATGGGTGTCTCGATCGAGACACCGCAAGGAAACGTCGTCATCACCGGTGACTTGAAACTCGACCACGAAGACGGCATTCCGACGGCACGCGAACAGAAGACGTGGGGCGACCTCGCCAAGGACAAGAACATCTTCTTCATCGCCGACTCGACGAACGCCGAGAAGGACGGCTTCTCGATCCCTGAGAAACGCGTCATCCAGACCTTAGAGGACATCATCAAGACCGTCTCGGGTCGTCTCATCATCGGTACGTTCGCCTCGCAGTTCGAGCGCATGATCCACATCATCGAGACCGCCGAGAAGCTCGGCAAGAAGATCGTCACCGAAGGTCGTTCGATTAAGAACAACCTCGAGATCGCCGAGAAGACCGGTCTTCTCAAAATCAACAAGGAGACGCTCATCCAAGCGCAGGACATCCAGAACTATCCGCCGGACAAGATCGTCATCCTCTCGACTGGCGCACAGGGCGAGGAGTTCGCCGCCTTGATGCGCATCGCGACTAAACAGCATAAGTACATCACGTTGAATGAACGCGATACTATCGTCTTGTCTTCATCAGTAATTCCCGGGAACGAAATATCGGTGCAGAAGCTCAAAGACAATCTCTACCGCCACAATGTTACCCTTATCCACTATCGCTCGAGCGACGTCCACTCGACCGGCCACGGCAACACGGGCGAGCTCGTCTGGATCAACAAACAGGTGAATGCGAAGTTCTTCATGCCCTCCTACGGCTACCGCTCCATGACTGCCTGTCACGCAAAGGCGGTTGAGCAATCCGGATTCCCGCGCGAGAACATTATCGTCGCGGACAACGGTACCGTTATCGATATTGAAGACGGTGAGCGCATGCACGTGCACAAACAAAAAGTCCCCTCTTCACCTATGGTCGTCGACGGATTCACCATCGGTGACATCCAGGAGGTGGTGATTCGCGATCGCCAGTCCTTGGCCAAGGACGGCATGTTCGTCATCATCGCGAGCGTGAACCTGAAAACCGGCAAGCTCCGTAAGTCGCCCGACATCATCAGCCGCGGCTTCGTCTATCTGCGTGAATCACAGGATCTCCTCAACGAAGGCCGTATCCTCATCAAGAAGACCATCGAGGACTCGACGCGCAACATGAATCCTATCGACTTGGATTATGTGAAAAATAATCTGACCGATGTCATGGCCGGATTCCTCTTCGCGCGCACCAATAAAGCGCCGATGGTCATCCCCGTGTTGATCGGGATGTGATTCTGAAATAGCCTGACGAAAATCACGGCGCGCCCTGGGCGCGCCGTGATTTTCATATGCTACACTCGGGAAGAAATGCATCCGCGCGCTATCATCTTCGTCGGGAACTTCTTCTTTTCGATCTTCTCCGGACTTTCATTCTTCGTCCTCATCCCCTTTCTCTCGTCGCTTATGCCGGGAGCGTACGCCGGTCTCGTCGTCGCAGTAGGAGGTCTCGTTGCTGTCATTCTCTTCCCGTTCATGCCGCAACTGGTCGCACGGTATGGCGCCCAGCAAATGGCGCTCATCTTCGCGCTCATCGAGATGGTCGCGCTTTTCGCGCTCGCGGCAGCACCGAGTGCTATCGCCGCCGCACTGATCGTCATCGTCGCCGTAGCGATCCAACCGCTCATCTATTATGAACTCGACCTCCTGCTCGAGGCGGCAGTCGATAACATGAGCGCGATGGGCCGCATGCGTACCGTCTTTCTCACCGCATGGAACTTCGGCGCACTCGCCGCACCACTTCTTCTCGGCGCACTACTCGACGATAGCAATGAGTACAGCCGCGTCTTCATCGCGGCCGCCGCGAGCCTCGTCCCTTTTGTTGTACTCTTCGCCGCACGAAGTCTCCCCCGAGGGGCAACACCCCATCTCTCGCACATGCGCGACACCCTTGTCTGTATGGGGCATAACCGCGACCTCGCCGCAGTTACCGTCGCGCACTTCCTGCTCTACCTCTTCTACATCTGGGCAGCGCTCTATGTGCCGGTCTATCTGCACACCGTTCTTGGTATCTCATGGTCCACCCTCGGTTGGATGTTCTCCGTGATGCTTATCCCCTATGCGCTTCTCGAATACCCTGCCGGGTGGATCGCCGACCAGGTGCTCGGCGACAAAGAGCTTATGTTCGTCGGATTCATTATCGCTGGTGGTGCGCTCGCATTTCTCGCCCTTCTCACGCCGACTTCGCCGCCCATTCTTATCCTCTGCATCCTCGTCGCCTCTCGAATCGGTGCCGCACTCATCGAGAGCATGACTGAGGGTCACTTCTTCCGTCGTGTGTCGCGCGAGGACATTAACTCGATGAGCATCTTTCGCGGCATCTGGCCCCTCGCGAACGTCATCGGACCGATTATAGGGAGCGGTATCCTCTTTTTCAGCTCTTTCTCGACACTATTCGCACTCACGGGCGCGTTTACGCTCCTTGCCGGCACCGGCGTGACGCTTCTGATACGGGACTTTCGGTAATCAATCCCTCGGCGAGAAGCGCTTCGAGCGCCTGTCGTATTTGCGAACTCCTTCCCTTACCAAGTCTCCGTTCGACTGCCGCAACAAGGTTCGACCTTGAGGATTCGGATCTAAGGTCGAACCTTGTTGCGATGAATTCGCGTAAGATTGCACCGCGCGCCTCGCGGAGTGAGCCTGCAAATCTCGATTGCTTCGTATACTTTTTGCTTTTTGCATTGTGCGAGATACCCGAGCGTTTCAGGTATGCCCCATAGTCCATGAGCGCGCTGTACCACTCGCGCGCCCTGCCCTTCGGCAACACTTTCGCAAGTATTTTCTCAATCTCTTTATCGCTGATCTTCTGCGTGCTGGTATGATATATCACACCTTTTCGTTTTTGTTCGGTGCTGAAAAAGTGGTGAATGATTGCAGTGCGAATATTTGTTTCAACAAAAATAACGTCTTGATTGTATGCGAACGCGGCAACCGCGCGCGCGGTGTAGGAACCGACACCCGGCAATTCCTCCAACTCTTTAATCGTTTTGGGAGAGTTTAACTTTCCCAAACTCAACACCTTCGCGGCCTGATGAAGCATTTTTGCCCGACGGTTATAGCCCAGCCCCTGCCACGCAGTGAGCACGTCAGAGAGCGGTGCGGCGGCAAGCTTCTTCGCCGTCGGGAATTGTTTGATGAATTTTTTATAAAAAGGTATGACCCGCTCTACCTGCGTCTGCTGCAACATAATCTCGGAAACGAGAACTCGGTACAGAACGTCTTCTTTTTTACCCTCCCGTAGCTTTAGCGAAGGGGGGCGCCAGGGCAAATCATGCCGACCATGCACTCGATAATGTCGCCAAACTAGCGCTTTGAAAGCTTTTATCTTGTTTTCGGCCATCGAGAGGCGGCGGGCGGATAGACGCGGGTGAGCGGGTGCGCCGCACAGTCGTGCGGACGTGCATTGCAGACGTAGCGGCCATAGAGCACGAGGCCGTTGTTCACATATTTCCAGTCTTTTTTGGGAATAAGCGCCTCCAAGTCTTTCGAGATCTTCTTTAAATCATTCTGATCGGTGAGGTCAAAGCGCTTCGCAAATCTTTTTACATGAGTGTCGGTCGCAATGCCTTCCCAGATATCATACAGATCGCCGAGGACCACATGGGCGGTCTTGTAACCCACACCGGGGAGCGTGATGAGTTCTGCCTCAGTCTTCGGCACCTTGCCGCCGAACTTTTCTTGCACTAACTTCGCCGCACCGATAATCGCCTTCGCTTTGTTTCTGAAAAATGGAATAGACGAAATTTCTTTGGTGAACGTCGCCGGTCTAGCCCGAGCGAAGTCGAGTGGCGTTTTATATTTTTTGAAAAGCGTCGCGGTGAGCTTGTTCACTGCTTTGTCGGTGCACTGTGCTGAGAGGATGACTGCAACGACAAACTGAAACGGAGTCCTATGCAGAAGCTCGCTCAGAGGTTTCGGATACTCCCTCTTCAGATACGCGACGATCTTCTTCGCACGGACTGCACGTTCGCTCATACTGATTCATGCAAGTGCTCATCGTGAGGAAAGGCGAACTGGAAGAAGAGTTGGAGGAGTGCGCCCGCAGTGAAGATAGTCAGGAGGAACACTACGAAAAGACCTGCGAAAGGCACGAGTGCAACGAGCGAGAGCGCGAGCATCCCCAATGCACCATCGCGCCAGAGGATCGTGTCGCGATGCATGAAACGGCGCACGAACACCGCCCCAAGAAGAATGCCCGCGTAGAGGAGCGAGAGGAGAACAAGCAGGATGTAGAGCGCGAAGAGCAGGAGCGCGAGCCCGATGCCGACAAACGTGAGCGAAAGGAGAAGAAGCAGCACCGGTGTTGCAACGAGTATCGCGAAGCCGAGAAGCATCGTGAGCAGAACGCTCCGCGGCTTCGTATATGCTCGGAGCGCGACCGCTTCGGCAAATCTCGGGAACAAGCCCGTGAGGAGCCCAGCGAGAATGAGTGCGCCGAGAACACGCGCGAAGAGGAAGAATCCGACACTCACAAATGCGAGCACCCGCGAAGTGCCCGCATCAGGCAGATATGAGGCATTGGTGTATACAACGCCCCCTTTAATGTCCGCGGATGCCGGAATAATCGCCGATTCAGGTGCTTCATATGAAAGAGAACCCCGTATAGTCGTACTCGCCGCAAGCGTCAGGCGACCACTCATCACGACCCGCACATCCCCGGCGAAGTCGCCCGCGAGCGAGACCGTATTCCCATAGATGGTGACCGGACCTGCCGCACCATTTGAGATCACGGTGTCGGCGGCAGCGACAAAAACGCTCCCGCCGGCACGGCCGGCATCGCGTACCGAGTAGCCGAGGGCGATAAGGTCGCCGGCGATCGGCTTTTCGATAGCGATGCTCCCCCCGAGTACTCGCAGATCACCGCCAGCAGGCGCGCGCGTGCTCACCGAGCCACCAAAAAGAAGTTCGTCGCCTTGAACCGGCGCGGCCACAATGACCGAGCCTCCTGCCACTCCCAGATCGCCCGCGACCGGTGCCGTCACGACGACCGAGGCACCTGCAGCATAAGCGTTCCCCGGAGAGGAGCTTGCGGCGAGAAGCTCATTCCCCACCGAGAACGACGCCCGCGGCGGAGCCGCGAATGCACCGAGCGGAAGGAGGAGTGCGAGCGTAGCGAGAAGTGCGCGATGCATAGCTATGCCTTTGGCGGCATCGAGAGGTGCGGCGACACTTGACTCGTACGCCTCTTGATCGGCTCGATGAAGCTCGCCGAAACGAAGATACCGAGCGAGATAAGTCCAGAGACGGAACAATAAATACAGAACGCGCCGATGAAGAACATCTGGACGAAAACGAAGTAGAGCGATGAGGCGAGTCCCATAAGCGACGCTACCTGGAGCGCACGACGTAGGAGCTGATCGAAGATGATAATCTCAAGCGCTGCGAGAATGAATACGATGCTGTAGAACAGAATGCCGAACTCAGCGAGCGGTATGCCGAAGAGGTGTGAGTATTGACTCGCCGCGACGATATTACAGCCGGAGAGATTCTGAATATTACAGAGAAGCGGCGTACCTGAAAGTTCGCTCTGAGTGAGGTACAGAGAGTCCGCAAGCCCGAAAAAGGCGAGGACGAGTATGAGGACAACGCCCATACGTTTCATATCACGTAGGATACGCGCCTTAGCTCGTGCGCGCAAATGAGCTCAAAAATCTGGTACCATGGGCAGGTTGGTATGTCCCCTGTCCTCTTCATTTCACAGCTCATCGGCGGCGCCGTCGGCAGCTCAGCACTTCTCGTGCTCATCATCATGCTTGGTACCTTCTTTCTCGAAGATACGACAACCGTCATTGTCGGTATGCTCGCAGCTGACGGCATCATCAGTGTCCCGCTGGCGCTCTTCTCGCTCTACGCCGGTATCATCGTCGGTGATCTGACGCTCTACTGTGTCGGCTATCTGGCGAGCACTCATCCACGACTCGCACGCTATGTCGATCATGACTTCGTCGCCCCATTTCGTGCATGGCTCGAGACACGTTTTGTGCTCACTATCTTCTCGGCCCGCTTCATTCCCGGCTCGCGCATGCCGACCTACACGGCAAGCGGCTTCTTCCGTTCCCCACTCTCCACCTTCATCTTCACCGCTATCGGTGCGACGTCGATCTGGACCACGTTCCTCTTCTCCGCCTCCTACTGGTTTGGTAGTCTCACCTCTGGCTGGCTCGGACATGTGCGCTGGGGCATCGCCGGTGCATTCCTCCTCGCACTCTTCTTCATCGCTCGACACAATCTCCTCGTCTATCGCGCCAAGAAAAACGAGTTAGACGCTGTCTGATTCACGAATCACAAACTACGCGGCGCGCTCTGCTAACACTCCGAGCGCCTTCACGAGCAATTCTTTCGTTGCTTCATCGACAAGGTTCCCTTCATTGTCAAACATATGTTGTGCCGGACCAAGATAGAGTTCTGGTTGCCCGATAACCCGAGCATCGAGATACCCCATGACTTGTTTCAAATGACCTTGTGCAACGGCCGTACCGAGCTTCCCTACCGAAACACCTGCGACAAGGAGCGGCTTCCCGGCGAACGAGTTCTTACCCCACGGACGACTCGCCCAATCGATCGCATTTTTCAGAACGCCCGGAATGGAGCGATTGTATTCTGGCGTCGCAATGATGATACCGTCGGCGGCCTCTATCTTGGCCTTAAGCGCCTGCGCAGCAGGAGGGAACGAGGCCTCGCTGTCCTCGCTATACAACGGCAGATCGCCGACTGTGACAATCTCGATGTGCATGCCGGAGGGCGCAAGCGGCTGGAGCGCGCGCAGAAGCATCGTATTAAGTGAATCTTTTTTCAAACTTCCTGAAATGGCGAGAATATGCATGTGAACAAATTAATGGCTGATTACCGTAGCCTACCCTACCAGGAAAAGCGATGGGTGGGGATAGCGGTATACTGGGTGTCATGAACCAGAAAATACTCCGCGCAATTATAGCGCTCGTGCTAGCACTTGGAGCGGGCGGTGCTGGCTACGGACTCGGGAACGCAGACGCACAAACGGCGAGTGTCGCTATCCCAGCACAAACCGTATCAGTACCAGCCGCGGGCTCGACACGCATCGTGTACAGCCTCGACCAGAAGCACAATGATGCAGAGATTATTGCACTCATCGATGCGGCGAAAAATCATATTTATTTCGCCATCTACACCTTCACCCTCCCCTCTATCGCCGATGCTCTCGTCGCGGCGAAGAAGCGTGGTGTCGAGGTGCGCGGCATTATAGATTCTGAACAGAGCAGTAACAGCTACGGCACTCCTATCACCAAAAAACTGCTCGACGCCGGCATCAAGGTGGTGACAGAAAAACATGCGACCGGCAACGGCATCATGCACATCAAGACACTCGTCACCGAGTCGGCCTACGCGACCGGCAGTTACAATTGGACGAAGTCTGCGACGACTATCAACGATGAGGTGCTTGAGATTGGTACTGACCCTGCACTCCGGCAAGCGTATGAAAATATTTTGATGAAATTACTTGATGCCTACCAGGGCAACAGCGCGGCCGCGGGAGCGGCCGCGCCTGTTTCTATCGGGATTATTGACTACACCGACGCTCCCGCGCACGTGGGCGAGACCGCCTCCGTGCGCGGCACTCTCGTCGAGGCCTACACAAGTGCCTCCGGCACCGTCTTCCTCGACTTCTGCACGTCCTACAAGACCTGTCCCTTCTCGGGGGTCATCTTCGCCGACGACGTAAAGGCCTTCGGCGACCTCTCGCGCCTCGCCGGCATTGTGGTGACCCTCACCGGAAAGATCTCCTCGTATCAGGGTAAAGCCGAAATCGTCCTTTCCGATCCAAATCAATTGGCTCCGTAGTTGCGCAGAAGCCCCGTTTTGTGCTATATTGTAGGTACTTCCAGTGGCTACCGACCGACTTCGCATTAATAACGAGATACGCGCGCTTGAGTTGCGCGTTATCAGCGCTGACGGGGGTAATCTGGGCGTCCTGTCGCTTACCGACGCCCTTGCGGCGGCCAAGACGGCCGGCCTCGACCTTATCGAGATTTCGCCCTCGGCCGTCCCGCCCATTGCGAAGATCATAGATTATGGTAAATTTGAGTACGAGCGAAGCAAGAAGGAGAAGGTAGCCAAGGCCAAGGTCAAGGTATCCGAGACCAAGGAAGTCCAGATCAAGGTAGGCACCGGCGACCACGATATGGCGCTCAAGGCTAAAAAGGCCGCTGAGTGGCTCGCTGAGGGTCACCGGGTGCGTGCTGAGCTCTTCCTGAAAGGCCGCTATAAGGGCATGGAGGAGAAGTTCCTCAAGGAACGCCTTGAGCGATTCCTCAAGATCATTCCCTATGCCTACAAGGTTGCCGAACCGGTGACGAGGAGCCCCAAGGGCTTCGCCGGCGTTATCGAGCGCGATTTGATAGCTCAAGCAAAGCGCGAAAAGGAACAAAAAATATGAAAACAAACAAGTCTTACAGCAAAAGAATTCGCGTGACCCGTAACGGGAAGCTAATCGCACGCGCGAAGGGTCAGAACCATTTCAATGCAAAGCAGAGCGGTTCGGCTCGCTCGGCGAAGCGCCGCACAGTCACTATCAGCTTGAGTGCGAAGGTGCGCGCCCGCTTCTTGCCGGCCACAGGCGCAAAATAATTACTCTGCAGTAACCATTTCCGTATGACACGAATCAAAGGAGGCATCACCGCGCTGAAGCGCAAGAACAACATGCTCGAGAGAGCAAAGGGCTATCGCGGCCTTCGCTCCAAGAAGCTGAACTACGCACACGAGGCGCTTATGCGTGCCGGCCGCTACGCCTTCGCCCACCGACGCGATAAGAAGACCGACTTCCGCCAGCTCTGGATCGTCCGGCTCAATGCCGCCGTCCGCGAGAACGGCCACAAGTCGTACTCCACCTTCATCGCCAAGTTGAAGAAGACAGGATTCGCCTTGGATCGAAAGGTCCTCGCCGAGTTTGCGACGATGCACCCCGAGATATTCGAGCGCATCTCTAAGCAAGTCATCTAAATTTTACAAAAAGAAGAAAACCGCCCCGTGAGATAGGCGCAGCCGCCATCTCACGGGGCGGTTTTCGTTTATACCTTCTTCACTGAATCCTTGGTAATTTCCCAGGTGTCGCCGTACTCGGGGACGACGGCGCGAGTGCCAAAGTATGTACCACACGATATCAAATTAATACTACGGTCGTATATAACTTTTGATATGCTCGAAAATTAGTAAGTTATGGTTTCAGACCGAAATGAGCTTTGAGATGTTTGTCATTCTCTATTTGCTCAACAACCATGTACAGGATGGCTGAACCTATTTTCAATTCTGCTTTTACCAAAGAGATGAAATCCTCGCAGTCGTACGGGAAGACCCACACACTATCTTGGAGACGCACGAAGCCAGTCTCTTGCATCAGATTCCTCAATCGATCTCGTGTTCGGCGACGGCGTTCGGGTATGTCGAAAATGACGACTCGCCACCTCCCATTCCACCGTCTTTTCTTGGTGTTGCTCAGTTTCGCCTTTTCCTGTTCAAACTCGAGCACTTTTTGGCCAGAGTCGGTAATTCTAGCGTACTGTTTTCCGTCGCGTTTTTCAAAAATGATATGCCCTTGCGCAGCCAACCGCCCGAGCGCCGTTCGATATTGATATCGCAGTTGTGCTCGCTTAACACTCGGTAATTTAGCTAATGCCGCAGGTGCATTTGGTGCTATCGCGGCGACAAGCGCCACACCAGTAAGCGCAACAGTAGCAAGCAGTGCTTGTTGCACATTTGTATAGAGGCGCTTCTTTCTTGCTTCTGTCTCCACTATCCCCATATCAAAACTATACCACGGTCGTAGTTATCTTTTGATATGCCCAAGGCAACCCGAGAGCATGGTTTCCGTTAGTTCAAGACATTCTGTACGAAAAACTCTAAGTCTTCTTTCGTTCTGTCCGACAAATCATAATCATTAAGCCGTTCGAGCGGAATCCAATCGAAACCAGCTCCCTCCCCCAAGGTCAACTCTTCTTTCGCGACATCACTCTCAATATAGAAAACATAACGGTGTCGCCTCATTTCAGTATTGAAATAATCTCGCAAGTAATGCATATCTTCTTGCTGTACTTCCAACCCGATCTCCTCCTTTAATTCACGAGCAAGACATTGTTCCATCGTTTCGCCCTTCTCAGATGACCCGCCGAAGAATGCCCATTTGTTGGGATAATTTTCAGTATTGCCGTCTCGATGGTGGAGAAGTACCATCTTAGTTTCTGGATTAAAAAGGAAACATCCCACCCAGAAAATTTCTGAGGTTTCGTTCATATCTTTTTTACTGAATCCTTGGTAATCTCCCAGGCCTCGCCGAACTCGGGGACGATGGCGCATGTGCCGAGATAGTCGTGGATGCGCTGAGCGAGAAATCGCTCGGATGAAGGCTCGCCGTGGGCGGTGAAAATCACTTTCGGCCGCTTCTCTTTGAGAGCCACTTCGGCAAAGTGCATGAGCTGATCGCGGTCGGCGTGGGCTGACCAGCCTTCAAGCTTCTCTACTTTTGCCTTAATGTCTACCTCAGCACCAGCGATGCGCACCGAAGGAGCTCCTTCCATCATGCGTCGCCCGGGAGTCCCCGGGGCCTGATAGCCAACCATGAAGAGTGTGGTAGCGGGGTCGGGCAGATAGCGGGCCTCCCAGCGGCCAATCCTACCGCCGTGACTCATCCCGGCACCGGCGATGATAACCTTCGGCCCCGGCACCCTCTCTATTGCCTCTGAATCCTCACGCGAGAGCGTCTGCTTCAAGAATGGGAATTCGAAGATGCTCCCCTCTCGTTTCATCTCGTCTTCAGTTTCTGACTTGAAATAGGCCATGCCCCATTTCTCGTACACCGCAGTCACCTGGATGGCGAGCGGTGAATCGAGAAAGACCGGAATCTTGGGGAGCGAACCATCGGCAAAGAAGTTCGAGAGCTCATAGAGCATCAGCTGGGTGCGTTCCATCGAGAACGCAGGGATGAGGATCGTCCCGCCGCGCTTCACGGCACGTTGGAGATTCTCCTTGAGGAGGAGGTTGCGATCTCCCTGTCCATGCAGCTTGTCACCGTAGGTGCTCTCCATCACGAGCGCGTCAGCGTCTGGTATCGGTTCCCAATCGGGCAAGAGTGGTGACGGTGAGTTGCCGATGTCGCCCGTAAGCGCGATGCTTGTCCCCTCTTCATCCTTGATCCGCACACTCGCAGAGCCGAGGATGTGGCCGGTATTGCGCAGATAGCAGGAGAGGCCAGGCGCTACTTCTTTTTCAACGTGATAGTCGAGTGTCTCGACGAGTGCAAACGCTGCTTCGACGTCGTTTGCATCATAGAGGGGTGCCCGCCCAAGACGCTGTGCCTCTTCGGCGATGATATGCGAAGAATCAATCAAGATGAGTGCGGCGAGGTCGCGGGTCGGCGGCGTCATGAATATCTTCCCGCTAAAGCCGTCTCGCACCAACTTGGGGATCCTCCCTACGTGGTCGAGATGTGCGTGCGTCACCACAAGCGCATCGATACTCTTCACGTCATAGGGGAACGGCCCATACACTTCTGCCTCGGCGAGGTCGCTCCCCTGTTCGATACCACAATCGACGAGCACCTTGCCGCGTTCACCTTCGATTAAAAAATTGGAGCCGGTGACCTTCCCTGCTCCGCCGTAAAAACTGAGTCGTAATGACATGCGACAATGGTAGCATGATGCCCAACGAAAAAACCGCTCTCGAGAGCGGTTTTTTCGTGGGCTGTCCTCTGTTGGCAACTTGATGTGCCAAGTGGGAAAAGCAACGGTGACTATCGGAATTCGTCGGATGATGAACTCGAACCAAGCGCACCTAAATGCCGAACTCCCGGGAATGTAGCAAGTTGATTCAGTGAACAGCTCCACTTCTCAGTATACTCGTACCGAGTGAAAGCACTATGTGGACAACGACAAGCCCCGCAGATGCGGGGCTTTTTGTCTTTTTATCCGAGGATATTCTTCATCTCTACATCGTAGAGAATCGCTTCGTGCGGGACATGATAGTCGACGATTTCTCTGGCCACGAACCAGTGCGGGATCTCCATCTCTGCTTCGGGAACCGAGCCCGACGCGTGGATAAGGTTACGGATAGCGCGAGAGTCAGAGTCTGCCATCTGATACGAGTCGACGACGAAATCACCGCGGATCGTACCGATAGAGGCGCTTCGCGGCTCAGTACCGCCCGTGATCTTGCGCACCAACTCAACCGCATGCGCCCCCTCCCAGACCATCGCAATAACCGGACCGCTCGTCATGTACTTCTTCAAATTTGCAACGACGACATTCGCCACTTCGATCGGATCACTCGATGGCGGCACCTCCCCTTTCTTCACGTAGCTTGCAATAGACTTCTCGCCAACATTCTTCTTCCAATTCGGATCGAGCAGATAATGCTGTTCGATCATCTCCTCCGTCGGAACCATCATCTTGAGTGCGACGAGCTTCAGCCCGAGCCGCTCATAGCGTTGCATGATCTCGCCGATGAGGGCTCTCTGGATGCCATCAGGCTTCACGATGACGAGTGTTCTCTCAGTTTTAGGATGTGCCATAGTTTGAAAAATAAAATCGCCGGAGGCGGTATGCAACTATACTACGCGGTTTCTTCTGCTCATGCAATATGGCCAGAAACAAAGCGGGTGCCGAGAGAAATCCTCGGCACCCTTCTTTTGCATCAAAACTGTTCCCGGAGATCCATACCTTGCATCCCTAGTGAGTATACCTATGGTGCATACGGAGTACGCAGGCTGACTAGTTCTGCATAGTTCCCCTGACCATTCTTGGCCAAGCCCCACAGTTCAGCTCGCAATCCGCATTCTACCCTTCATGAGGGCAGTCACGCAGAGGCTTTACGTCTAGATCCACTTATAAGTATAGAGGTTCCTCGTCTGTATAGCGGATGAGGAGTGTATAACTTAGAGCGTCGTAATAATGCGCGCACCCTCTTTTTCTATCAAAATAGTGTGCTCAAAATGTGCGCTCCGGGAGCCGTCTTTGGTGCGAAAAGTGTAGCCGTCCGGCGCGAGGATAACCGTTGCCCTACCCATGCTCGAGATAGGTTCGAGTGCGAGCACCATACCCTCCTCAAGAAGTTCCCCCTGCCCGGGGCGGCCAAAATTGGGGATGAAAGGCTCTTCGTGAACAAGATCACCCACACCATGGCCGCCCAACTCCTTCACCACCGAAAAACCGGCATCTTCAATCACTTTTTGTATCGCACTGCTGATGTCGCCCACATGCTTACCTGATGTGGCCGCTCCGATACCTGCAGTAAGAGCGTCTTCAGTCGCACGAAGAAGTTTTTTGGTCTCTTCATTCACCGTCCCGACCGGCGCGGTGATCGCCGCATCCACGACGATACCATCGTGGCGCAGACCGAGGTCGAGTCCGACGATATCACCTTCTTTCAAGACTTTCACCGACTCGTTCGGGATACCGTGCACCACTTCGTCGTTTATCGAGACGCAGAGTGTCGCCGGATACGGCCGCCCTGCACCCTCGGGCGTGTAGCCGAGGAAGCACGGCTCGTCTCCCCCGTTGCGTATCATTTCTTCGGCCAAATCATCGAGCTCTTCGGTCGTCACGCCGGGAGCCACTTTTTCTCTCAGAGCCACGAGCACTGCCGCGAGGCGCTTGCCGCCCTCGATCAGATTCGCCCGTTCGATGTCGTTTCTGATAATCACAGTTTGAGGATACTCTTCACCTCTGCCGCGATCACCTCGATCGGGCGATGCCCATCGATTTCAGTGAGCATACCGGCTTCTCGCAAGAGCGTTATCGATCCTTCTGTACTCGCGTAATATTCTTCAAGCCGCTTATGCACCACGTCGTCATCCTTGCGTGCCTCCTTCTCTTTACGGAGATTAATACGGCCGTGTACCTCTTCGTCGGGGACGGTCAGGTGAAAGATGTAGTAGGGCCGATTGAGCCACTTCAAAGACTCGATGACGATCTGCGTCTCCGGCACGGTGCGGCTCGTACCGTCGAAGATCACATTGTCGCCATCCGAGATACTGAAGATGGTCTTGAGATAGACATATGAGGCGATCCAGTAGGGCGTGAGGAGCCCGGCGTCCATCGTCTCCTTGAGTTTAAGCCCTGCGGCCGTCCCCGTATTCACGATCTCGCGCAGGCCGCCGCTCGTACCGACCACGGGCCAGCCCGTCGCCTTTGCGAGCATCTCGGCCTGAGTCCCCTTCCCACTCCCCGGCTTCCCGATAAAGAATACGATTGGTTTTTCCATGTCTCACTCTAACACTCCTCTCGAATCAAAACAAAACCGCCGCGTCAAACGCGGCGGTTTGTGTAAGGCTGACTTACACAAAAATTAGTACTCGCGGAGCGATACTTGGGCGTCGATCTTGTGGGCGAGGTCGAGGGCGACCTGCACGGCAATGAGGAGCGCAGTACCGCCAAGCACAAGCGTTGTCACACCCGTGAGGCCTTGGATGATAGACGGTGCGACAGCGAGGAGGCCGAGGAAGCAGGCCCCCGGGAGCGTGATGCGAGTCACAACCTTACCGATGTACTCTTCAGTCTCGCGACCAGGACGCACGCCCGGGACGAAGGCGCCAGTCTTCTGCAGGTTCTCGGCGACACGATGCGGCTCGAAGGTGACGGAGGTATAGAAATAGGTGAAGAGGACCACGAGGAGGAAATAGATAGCGCCGTACTGCCACGGATTGGAAAGGAAAGCGGTATACCAGAGCGCCGCCGAAGAAGCGAAGGATATTTTAAGTGCTCCAAGCATCGAGAGCGCCATCTGCGGCAAGAGCAGGAGTGAGAGCGCGAAGATAATAGGAATCACGCCAGCCTGAAGAAGACGGATCGGGAGATACGTCGCCGCGCCCTGCGACATCGCGGCGCCACGTACTGCACGCGCGTAGGCGATCGGTATCGAACGTTCGGCGTCAGAGACAACCACCACGGCATAGATCATTGCGAGCGCGAGCAGAGTGAAGGCGAGATACGCCGGAATGTTCGCTGCCGTTGCGGCAAAGAGGGTCTGAGAGATGCTCATCGGCAGACGCGCGAGGATACCGGCGAGAATAATGAGCGATACGCCATTCCCAATGCCGAACTCAGTCACGAGTTCGCCGAGCCACATGAGGAGCAAGGAACCCGCGGTGACAAGCGCGATGTTCGCAACGAACGCAACGGTGCCGAGATGCGCGATGACGCCCTGATTTTCAAGCAGGAAGAGGAAGCCGATGCCCTGCAAGACGGCGATAGGTATAGTGAGCAAACGACTCCAACCGATAAATTTGGCGCGCCCTGCCTCCCCTTCTTCGGTGTAGGCCTGCTTCACCTGCGGGAAGATAATCGTACCGAGTTGCATGATGATGGACGCAGTGATGTAGGGACCAACGCCGAGCATCATAATCGAGAGGCCTGAGAGCCCGCCGCCTGAGAATATATTCAAAAGGCCGAAGAATTGGTTATTCGCAAAGAATGCCGCGAGTGCGTTTCGATCAATACCGGGAATGGGGACTGCGGCGAGAAGACGGAAGAGTGCGAGTGCGCTGATGAGGAACAAGATGCGAAAGCGGATCTCGGGATCACCGAAGGCGAGTTTGAGCTTGTGTGTAAATGAATTAAGCATGGTATGTGCCGCCTGCTGCCGTGAGCGCGGCGAGCGCAGTAGCAGAAAGCGAACAACCTTTGACGACGAGTGCCTTCGTGAGAGAGCCCGTGCCGAGAATCTTCACGACCGGCGCGCGACCCTTAGCACGACGCACCAGCCCGCGCGCGACCAAGGACGCGGGAGAGACTGTCTCACCCGCCTTGAAATTGAGCTCGAGCGCAGAGAGATTCACTGCTGAAACCGAGATGCGGTTCGTGCGGACGGTGCGCGCGCGATTCTTGCCGTGGCCGCGGCGCTTCGGGAGTTTCTTGATCAGGTCACGCACCTCAGGACGGATATGGTGTCCAGCGCGTGCCGTCTGACCCTTGCCGCCACGACCGCTTGTCTTGCCGCGTTTGCCGCCACGCCCGACGGGGGCGTTCTTCTTGTTCTTGGTGCGAGGCGAAAGGGTGTTGAGTTGCATGGTGAAATGATTATGCGACGCGCAACTTCTTAAGCGCGGCAACGGTCGCGCGCGCCATCGTGAGCTTATTCTTAGAACGGCTATGGATCTTAGTCACCACGTCGGTCACCCCCGCGAGGTCGAGGACGGTGCGCACGGCTGAGCCAGCAACGAGGCCGCGACCTTTTGACGGAATAATCTCGACGACCGACGACGAGTACTTCGTGCTCACTTGATGAGGGATCGAGCCGGAGGTCGTGCGAGGAACAGTGAAGAGATGCTTCTTGGCGTCGCGAGTCGCTTTGTCGATTGCCAGTGCGGTATCGACACCCTTGCCGAGACCCACACCAACGCGACCCTTGCGGTCACCGATGACGACCACGAGACTGAAGTTGAAGCGCCGTCCGCCCGCCATCACGCGAGCCACGCGACGCGCATCAATCGTGACCTGGTCGAACTCGCCGCGCTCGCGCGGAGGGCGCGGACGGCCGCCAGCACGCGGACCGCGGCCACGGAGAGCACCGCGATCGCGACCTCCAGTGCGCGGAGATGGCGCTGCTGCCACCGGTGCCGCTTCGACGCCGACACTTTCGGTCGGCGCTCCGACTTCCAACGTCGGAGCCGCCTCTGGGGCTACGACTGCATCCTGTATAATCTCTGGTTCCATCGGAGTTGTCATAAGTATTAAAATACGAGACCGCCTGCGCGTGCCGCGTCTGCCAATGCCTTCACCTGGCCGCCATATCGGTAGCCACCACGATCGAAAACGATTGTGGTGATGCCGGCGACCTTGGCCTTCTCTGCTATCGCAGACCCGACCGAAACCGCTTGCACCGACTGCGAGCCCTTGAACTCGCGGCCATGCGCAGCGGCAATCGTCTTTCCTGCGACATCGTCGATAAGTTGTGCCGATACAAAGCGATTGCTCCGATACACCGCCAGACGCGGTCGAGTCTCGGTGCCTTTGATAAGCGCACGCACGCGCAGGTGGCGGCGTTCACGGAGTTCACTGGTGGTAGTCGGTTTGCGGTTCATATATATATTTAGACAGCCTTCTTGCCCTGCTTGCGGCGGATGATCTCGCCCTCATAGCGAATGCCCTTGCCGAGATACGGCTCCGGCGGCTTGATACGGCGAATGTCTGCGGCGAACTGTCCGACCGACTCCTTGTTGATGCTCTCGAGCGTCATGACGTTCTTCTCGGCCTTTGCGGTGATATCCTCAGGTATCGTAAGCGGCACAGTATGAGAGAAACCGACGGTGAGCACGACCTCCTTGCCCTTCACCTCCATCTTGTAGCCGACACCATCGAGAATAAGTTTCTTCACGTAGGGCTTCTCAACACCCTCGACCATATTCTTCACATGCGACGCATAGGTGCCGATAAGCGCCTTCGCGAGACGGGAACGATCCTTCGGCGTGATGGAGACGTTACCGCCCTCGACAGAGATGTCGACAGACGGGTGCACGCGCTTGGTGAGCGTACCCTTCGAGCCTTTGACGGTCAGCGTGCCGCCGACGACCGAGACATCGGTTGTTCCTGCTGAAATTGGCTTTTTGGCGAGGCGGGACATACAGAAATAATTACCAGATCTCGAAGAGATTTTCACCTCCCGCATTACTCTTGCGAGCCTCGCGATCAGAGATAATACCCGCAGAGGATGAGAGAATGCGTGCACCCGTGCCGCCCTTCACCTTATGCGCGTCAGTAGACGAGACATAGAGCCGACGACCCGGCTTAGAGATGCGCTTCACGCCACGAAGCTTCGGCGTGCCGTGCTCGTCGTAGGCAAGTGCAACCACAAGGTCCTTTTTAATCTCGCTCTCGCCGCGCGTCTTCACCTCAACAGAGATAAGGAAACCGAGCTCCTTGAGCTTCTTTGCGATAGCGGTGAGATGTACCGAGTACGGCAGCACTACCTCAGCTTTGCCGATAGCCGCGGCATTCTGGAGACGGATGATGAAATCGCCGACGCGGTCAGTTACCATATGCGTGAGTTATTACTTGCGGTCAGCGCCGACGTTTCAGTCGGCGACCCGACAACAATCAGATTGTTCGTCGGGTTTACCATGATGCTTTCTTAACGCCCGGGATCTTCCCCTCGCGTGCGAGCTCTCGAAACTGGATGCGAGAGAGACCAAACGTGCGCATATAGCCACGAGAACGGCCAGTGATCGCACAGCGATTCTTCAGGCGAACAGGCGACGAGTTTCTCGGGAGCTTCTGCAGGCCTTCTGAATCACCGGCCAGCTTCAAGGCTGCACGCTTGACGGCGTACTTCTGGACGAGTTTCGTCTTCTTGACGAGTCGTGCGAGCTGGGATTTCTTGGCCATACAAAAATAAATGCTCCGAGGAGCGTGCAAATAATGTATCACCTAGCTCCTACGCCGTCAAACTCCCGCGGTGAATTCTAGATTGAAGTGCAACACGCCTTTTCATACACCGCGCAGGGCGTGCGCCAGTCAAGACACTTGCGAGGCGTGTGGTTCATGAGATCCGCCACGACCTCGAGGTCTTCTTGAGTCACCA